>Ga0111538_10000006_pt1 | contig 571184 bp, 471 predicted proteins | sample SoiMethybrSBSTD1_FD_79669 | JGI IMG/M metagenome (GOLD analysis project Ga0111538, IMG submission 79669) | Bulk soil microbial communities from a Populus tree surrounding site in Tennessee, USA - Soil MetaG P. TD hybrid SBSTD1 (version 2)... | ecosystem: Environmental > Terrestrial > Soil >... | reverse complement strand
GGCTCAATCCTCGCCCATTGCCCGTCGCTAAACCAAAACAAGTTCGCCCGCATCTGTTGGCCCCCCGATTCGGTTGACCAACCCGTTGAATCTCAACATGGTTAATTGGGTCTTAACCCTAGCGCCTATCAGAGCGAAGGCCGACGTATAATCCGCCCGAATTGCCCGGGCAAAACACGGAGATACATGATGCGAATATTCACCAGTCTGGCTGTCCTGAGCGCGAGCGCCTGCTTTGGCGTTTCCGCATTTGCTCAATCACCTGCGGCCGCAAATCCCATTGCTGCGGGCGTTCGCACCGCATGGGAAAGCGGGAAGCGGAACCTCACGCGATCGGCGGACATGATGCCGGAGAAGGACTACGGCTTCCGTCCTGTGAACACCGTGAGGACGTTCGGCGAGATTCTCGCGCACGTCGCCGGCGCGAATTACGTGTTCTGTGCGGCCGCGAAGGGCGAGCCCTCGCCGCATGCAGAAGCGGCGTTCGAGAAGACGGCGACGACGCGCGCGCAGATTATCAAGGTGCTTGCCGAATCGGTCGCGTATTGTGACGCCGCGTATGCGTCGCTCGACGACAAACGGGCAGGCGAGATCGTCGAGCTGCCGTTCGGGATGGGGAAAGGCGCGCGCGCGCTGCCGCTGATGATCAACTCGGGGCACGTGCAGGAACACTACGGCAACCTGGTGACGTACTTCCGCGTGAAGGGAATGGTGCCGCCGTCCTCACAGGGGCAGTAGCCGTGCGCCGGCTTCTGTGCGCGTTCTGCCTTCTCGCCGCTGCCGTCCCATCGGCGCAGCCGCGGTCGATCGACGACTTTTTCCGTGAGCTCAGCGACGGCTGGGTGCGTCTGAACCCGAATCTCGCCGTCAGCAGCCGCTACTTTTCGGGCGAAGAGCAGGACCGCCTCGAACAGCAGATCTCCTCGTATACGGACAGCGCGGAGGGTCAGCGCCTCGAGTACATCACTCGAGGCCTGGCGGATCTCGCACGATTCGATCGGTCGCAATTGAGCGAGGCCCAGCGCCTCTCGGCCGACGTGCTTCGCTATCATCTGCAGTCGTACGTCGACTCCGCAAAGTACGACGACTACTTCTTTCCACTCGATCAGTTCGGCGGCGCCAACATCTGGCTGCCGAACTCGCTGACGGTGCAGCACCCGCTGCGTGTCCCGAAGGATGCGTCGAACTACGTCGCGCGTCTTGGACAGGTCGCGCCGCGCATGGCCGAGGCCGTTGTCGAAGCGCGCCAGCGCGCAGCCAGGGATTTGATTCCGCCGCGGTTCATCCTGCGTCTCACGATCGATCAGATGCGCCGCTTCGTGGACACGCCGCCGGCGCAGAATCCGCTCGTCACGTCCCTCGCCGCGCGCGCCGAGACGATCAAGGCGCTTGCACCCGACGCTCGCGCGGCGCTGGTGGCGCAGGCCGAGCGCACCGTGCGCGAGGCCGTGTATCCCGAATGGCAAGCGGCCATCGCGTTTCTCGACACGCTCGTCCCGCGGTCGGCCGATCGCGCCGGCTTGTGGCGCCTCGAAGGGGGCGCGGCCGCCTACACACATTTCCTCAGAGCCTTTACGACGACAGATCTGACCGCCGATCAGATCCATGAGATCGGCCTCAGGAAAGTCGCCGAGCTCGAGCGAAACATGGACGCCGTTCTGCGGAAGCTCGGCCGGACGAACGGCTCGGTGAAGGCACGCGTCGCGCAGTTGAAGAAGGATCTGAGCTATCCGATCACCGAAGACGGTCGGACGCAGATCATGTCCGACATCGACGCCATGATCCGCGAGGCCGAGCGCCGGTCGGCACTGCAGTTCGATGTACGGCCGAAGGGCGCGATCGTCGCGCAACCATATCCGCGATTCACCGAGGACAACGCCGCGGCGTCGTATACGGCTCCGCCGCTCGACGGCTCGAGGCCCGCAATTTTTCAGATGCCGCTGCGCGCCGATCAGATGACGAGGTTCGGTCTGCGCACGCTCGTGCACCACGAGACCGTGCCGGGTCATCATTTTCAGATCGGCTTGATGGTCGAGAACCCATCGCTTCCGAAGTTCAGGCAGGCGCGCCTCTTCGGCGGGATATCCGCGATTACGGAAGGGTGGGCGTTGTATGCCGAGCGTCTGGCCGCGGAGTCGGGATGGTACGCCGACGACCCAGAAGGCCTGCTGGGGCAGATGGACAAGGAGCTCTGGCGCGCCCGGCGGCTGGTCGTCGATACGGGGCTCCATGCCAAGCGCTGGACGCGCGAGCAGGCGATCGACTACGGCGTGGAGGCGAGCGAAATCGAGCGCTACGTCGTCTTTCCCGGTCAGGCATGCTCCTACATGATCGGACAGCTCAAGATTCTGGAGCTGCGCGACCGCGCGAAAACGCGCCTGAAAGACCGGTTCTCCGAGCGGGCTTTTCACAACGCCGTGCTCGGGCCGGGAGCGGTTCCGCTCGAGCTGCTCGAGCGGGAGGTCGACCGGTTCACAGGCAAATGACGGGTGTCGTGCACGACGGTGACGCGCTATAATTTATGCTTCCGCTTCGTTGCAACGGATTAGAAGCTGAGGGCGATGCGCATGCCGATCCCGGGTAAACGCTGGATGCTTCGGTGGATGGCCGCGGCCGTGCTGGCCGTTGGCGCCGTGGGCACTCCAGGCGCACAACAGGAACGCGAACGGTCCACACCGCCGGCTGACGCGCCGTACCGTACGCTTGTGAACACGTACTGCCTGTCGTGCCACAACAGCAAAGTGAAGTCGGGCGGTCTCGAGCTCGACGCGATCAATACGGCCGATCTGCGCGATCATGCGGACGCGTGGGAGAAGGTCGTCCGAAAGCTCCGTGCGCGGCAGATGCCTCCCCAGGGCGCGCGCCGGCCCGACGAATCGACGCATACGGCCGCGCTGGCCTCGCTGGAAACCGCCCTCGACGGCCTGGCAGTGGCCACGCCAAATCCCGGCCGCACCGACACGTTCCGCCGGCTGAACCGCACCGAATACCGCAACGCGATTCGCGATCTGCTTGCGCTCGACATCGACGCCGCGGCGCTGCTGCCGAGCGATTCGGCCAGCTACGGATTCGACAACATCACCGTCGGCAACCTGTCGCCGACGCTGCTCGAGAGTTATGTCGCCGCGGCGGAGAAAATCAGCCAGCTCGCGGTCGGCAGACCGAGTCTCTCGCCGGGCGGTTCGACAGTCCGCCTGCGGCCGGATCTGACGCAGGAGACGCATCTCGACGGGCTCCCGATCGGCACGCGCGGCGGCGCCCTGGTGTCGCACGATTTCCCCGTCAACGGCGAATACGACATCACGATTCGTCTTTCACGCGATCGGAATGAACACGTCGAAGGGCTGCTCGAGCCACACGAGGTCGAGCTGCTGCTCGACGATCAGCGATTGCAGCTGTTCACCGTTGCGCCGCCCTCGCTTGCGACCGGACAGTCCGCGTCCGATGCCGCTTCGCATGCGACGCTCGACAACCATCTCAAGCTCCGGATACCGGTCACGGCGGGACCACACACAGTCGGCGTGACGTTCCCGAAAAAACCGTCGCTGCTGCTCGAGACGGCGCGACAGCCGTACGAGGCGCACTTCAACTACTACAGGCACCCTCGCCTGCAGCCGGCGGTCTACGAAATCTCGATCATCGGCCCGTACAACCCGGCCGGCGCGGGCGACACGCCAAGCCGCCGCCGCGTGTTCACCTGCGGCCTCCAGGCGGGAAATGCCGGGGCGAAGGGTTCCTCAGGTTTCAACGAAGACGGTTGTGCGAAGAAAATCCTGTCGGGCCTGATGCGGCGCGCATATCGACGGCCTGTCACTGACGCGGACTTGAAGAAACCGTTCGAGCTGTACGCGACCACCAAGGCCGCCGAGGGATTCGATGCCGGCATCGAGATGGGCCTGTCGGCGGTGCTGTCGAGCCCGGAGTTCCTCTTCCGCATCGAGCGCGATCCTGCGCGGGTGTCCGCCGGCGGCGTGTATCCGATCAGCGATGTCGAGCTCGCGTCGCGCCTGTCGTTCTTTCTCTGGAGCAGCATTCCCGATGACGAGCTGATCGACCTGGCCGCGCGCGGGGATCTCGACAAGCCCGCGGTGCTCGAGCGCCAGGTCACGCGCATGCTCGCCGATCCGCGATCGAGCAATCTGGTCACGAACTTCGCGTCGCAGTGGCTCCATCTGCGCAACCTCGACTCGATGACGCCGGACATGCGGCTCTTCCCGGATTTCGACGACAACCTGCGGCAGGCGTTCCGCCAGGAGACGGAAATGCTCGTCGACAGCGTCATCCGCGAGAACCGCAGCGTGCTCGACCTGCTGCGCGCGAACTATACGTTCGTCAACGAGCGGCTCGCCAAGCATTACGGCATCCCGAACATCTATGGAAGCCGCTTCCGCAAGATCGAGTTCGGCGAAGACGGCATGCGCGGCGGCCTGCTTCGCCAGGGCAGCATCCTGCTGGTAACGTCGTATCCGACGCGCACGTCGCCCGTCATCCGCGGCAAGTGGATCCTCGACAACGTGCTCGGCGTGCCGCCGCCTCCGCCGCCGGCGTCGGTGCCCGCTCTGGAAAACACGAAGGTCGGAAAGAACGCGACCATTCGAGAGCGGCTGTCCCAGCACCGCGCCAATCCGACGTGCGCCGGCTGTCACAAGTTGATGGATCCCATCGGGTTCGCGCTCGAAAACTACGACGCCGTGGGCCGCTGGCGCGCGGTGGACGCGGGGGCACCGATCGACGCCTCGGGCACTCTCTTCGATGGGACCCCGTTCCGTGGCGTGGCGGATCTGGAAAAGGCCATCCTCGCGCACCCGGAGCTCTTCGTCACGACGCTGTCAGAAAAGCTTCTGACGTTCGCCACGGGCCGCGGCGTCGACTACTACGACGCGCCGGCCATTCGGAAGATCGTTCGGGACGCGGCGGCCAATGAGTACCGCTTCTCGTCTGTCATCATGGGTATCGTCAACAGCACCCCATTCCGCAACAGGAAAGCATCATGATCATCACGAAAAAAGCGCTGGCGCGACGAACGTTCTTACGCGGCATGGGTGCGACCGTGGCCCTGCCGCTGCTCGATGCGATGATCCCCTCGCTGACGGCCCAGTCACTGACGGCCGCCAGCCCGGTGCGCCGCCTCGGGTTCGTCTACGTGCCGATGGGATCGCACATCGCGATGTGGACGCCTCCGGGCGAGGAGGGTGCGCTGACGGCGTTGTCGCCGACGCTCAGCCCGCTGACGCCCGTGATGAAGCACGTGACGGTGCTCAGCAATATGGAGCTGAAGAACGCGTACCCCGGCACGCACGCCACGTCGAACGCGGCGTTCCTGAGCGCCGCCAAAGCGAAGTGGACCGAAAGCAGCGACTACTATCTCGGCACGACCGTCGATCAAATCGCCGCGAAGCAGATGGGGCAGGAGACGCAGTTGCCCTCGCTCGAGCTGGCGATGGATCTGATGGAAGTGGTGGGGCAGTGCGACAACGGCTACGCCTGCGTGTACCAGAACAACCTCTCGTGGTCGTCGCCGACGACCCCGCTGCCGTCCGAGGCCCATCCACGCGTCGTCTTCGAGCGGCTCTTCGGCGAAGGCGGGAGCTCCGCCGAACGCCGCGCTGCGCTCGGCAAGCGCGCGAGCCTGCTCGACTGGGTGCGCGAAGACATCGCGCGCCTGCAGGGCCAGCTTGGCGCGGCCGATCGCACCAAGGTCAGCCAGTATCTCGAGACCGTCCGCGAAGTCGAGCGGCGCATTCAGAAGGCCGAAGCGCAGACGCTGGACAATCCGCTGCCCGATCTCGAGCGCCCGGTCGGCGTGCCCGCCGAATACGCGGATCACGCGAAGCTGATGTTCGATCTCCAGGTCCTCGCGCTTCAGGGAGACATCACCCGCGTCATCACGTTCCAGCTCGCGCGCGAGACGAGCAACCGCAGCTACAACGAGATTGGCGTCGACGATCCGCATCATCCGTTGACCCACAACGGCGGGGATCCCGAGAAGCTCGCGAAGGTCGCGAAGATCAACCAGTTCCACGTGTCGCTGTTCGCCTACTACCTCGACCGGCTCGCGTCGATCGCCGACGGCGACGGCACGCTGCTCGACCACTCGCTCATCATGTATGGCAGCGGCATGGGCAACCCGAACGTGCATGACCACGTGAACCTGCCGATCGTCGTCGCCGGAGGCAGCGCGGGCAAGGCGCGCGGCGGGCGCCACATCAAGTACGCCGAGCCGATGCCGCTGGCAAACCTGCACTTGACGATGCTCGACAGCGTGGGTGTGCGGCTCGATTCGTTTGCAGACAGCACCGGAAAGATCGATACGCTGCTCAAGCCGGTCAATCTGGCGGGATGAGGTCGAACATGAAGCGCACTCTGCCGATCGTTCTCGCGTTCGCAGTCATCTCGCTTGCGCACGCTCCGGGCTTGTCTGCCGAAGTGCGAAGCACGAAGGCGGATGCGCCGCTCGCGGCCGCGGTGCAGCGGATGGACCGCGCCGCCATTCGCCAGCTGATCGAAAAACGCGCCGAGATCAATACGGCGCAGCCGGACGGCACGACGGCCCTCCATTGGGCGGCGCACCATGACGATCTGGATCTGGTGAATCGGCTGCTCGCCGCAGGCGCGGATGTGCGCGCGTCGAACCGGTACGGCGTGACGCCGCTCGCGCTCGCGTGTATCAACGGGAACGCCGCCATGGTCGAGCGATTCCTCGATGCGGGTGCCGATGCGAACGCGTCGCTGCCGGGCGGAGAAACGATGTTGATGACCGCCGCGCGGACCGGCAAGGTCGCCGCGGTTCGAGCGCTGCTTGCGCGCGGCGCCGATGTGCACGCGAAGGAACCTCGGCGCGGACAGACGGCCCTTCTGTGGGCGGCGGCCGATGGCCATGTCGAGGTGATCGAAGAGCTCATCAAGGCCGGCGCCGATTTCCGTACGCCCCTGGACTCCGGGTACACGCCGCTGTTGTTCGCGGTTCGCCAGGGACATATCGGCGCGGTCAAAGCGCTTCTGAAGGCCGGCGCCGACGTCAATGAGGTCGTCAAGGTCACCAAGCCGCCGAAGCTTCCAGAGGGAGAGCGCCCGATCCGGAACGGCACCACGCCATTGCACCTCGCGGTCGCCAACGCGCAGTTCGAGCTCGCGTCAGAGCTGCTGGACGCAGGCGCGGACCCCAATTCCGATCAGCTCGGGTACACCGTGCTGCACATGATCGTGTACGTGCGCGAGCCCGGCGTCGGCGACAACGACCCTGGTCCCGAGGGCTCCGGCACGATGAGCAGCCTCGAGTTCGCCAGGAAAGCCGTCGCGAAAGGCGCCAAGATCGATGCGCGCATCACGCGGCGCAACAACCTCACCAACACGCGTTGGAACGAAGTGGGCACGACGCCCTTCCTGCTCGCGGCCGTCACGGCAGACGCGGAGCTCATGAAGGAATATGTGAAGCTGGGCGCGGATCCTCTCGCGACCAACGTCGACGGCAGCAATGCGTTGATGGCGGCCGCGGGACTCGGCACGCGCTCGCCTGGCGAAGACGCCGGCACCGAAGAGGAAGTGCTCGAGGCGATGCAGGTGGCGCTCGATCTGGGCATCGACATCAACGCGGTCGACAAGCACAACGAAACGGCGATGCACGGCGCGGCCTACAAGAACCTGCCGCTCGCGGTGAAGTTCCTCGCCTCCAAGGGCGCGCGCATCGACATCTGGAACCGGAAGAACGAGTACGGGTGGACGCCTTTGACGATTGCGCGCGGATACCGGTTCGGCAACTTCAAGCCGTCTCCGGTGACGATCACAGCGGTCGAGGAGGTCATGGTCTCCGCCGGTATCCGGCCTCCGACCGAGAAGGAAGAGCAGGCCGCCGGCTTCGACATCTACGCGGCCCCGGCGCGTAATCGTCCGGCTGCTACGCCTCCGGCGACCACGCCCCCGGCTACTACACCTCCCCGCTGAGGACGCGCCGGCAACACGACGAAGCTCATCGTGGTGACGCCGGACGTCTTTTCACCGCTCCTTTGGCTTGGACACCATGGGCACGAACCTTACTTCAAGGGTGCGCTTCTGAACGATGCCGGCAGGCGTCTTCGTGATGACGACGATTTCCTGATTCGCCGTGCCGACAGGCACGACCATCACGCCGCCGACGGCCAGTTGCTCGACGAGCGTCTCGGGGATGTCAGGAGGTGCGGCCGTGACGATGATGCGATCGAAGGGCGCGCGATCGGGCCAACCCAGATAGCCGTTCCCGTAGCGCACCTCGACGTTGGCGTAGCCGGCTGCCGCGATCGCGCGTCTGGCGGCTTCGGCGAGCTCTGGAACGATCTCGACGCTATAGACCTGCTTGACGATGTCGGCGAGTATCGCGGCCTGGTAACCGGAGCCGGTCCCGATCTCGAGGACGGTGTGCGCGGGCTCGAGCTGCAGCGCGTCGGTCATGTAGGCGACGATGTACGGTTGGGAGATGGTCTGATCGCGGCCGATCGGCAGCGGACGATCGTCGTAGGCGAACGGCTTGAGATCGTCCGGCACGAACAAGTGGCGTGGCACCCGGCGCATCGCATTCAGCACAACCTCGTTCTGCACATCGCGGGCGCGAATCTGGTTGTCGACCATCCGATCGCGCATCGCTGAAAAGTTGTACTGCCCAGTCGTCTCCGACCCGGCACACGCCATGATCAGGCACAGCGTAAGCCCGTACAGCCTCCGAGGGCGAAGACTATCTATAATCACTGTCATGCGGCGCTTCGGCCGGGTCACTGCCGCGGTGGCGGCGTTCGGCTTTGGGTACATCGCGTTTCTCTATCTCACGCTGCCAGACGTGCGCGGCCTTCGCACGAGCAACGTCGAGTCGACGGCGTTCATGGATCTGCGGGCACGTGAGGCGCGCGCAGAAGGCCGCCAGCTGCGGCGCGTGCAACAGTGGGTGCCGTACAGCCGGATCTCCCCTCATCTGAAACGGGCCGTGCTGGTCGCCGAAGACGCCGGGTTCTGGGGTCACGAGGGCATCGACATCGTCGAAATCAAGAAGGCCCTCGAGAGCGACTGGGAACGGGGCGGCCTGATGCGTGGTGCCAGCACGATCACCCAGCAGCTGGCGAAGAATCTGTACTTGTCGCCGACGCGCAACCCGTTCCGGAAGTTGAGCGAATTGCTCATCACGCGCCGGCTCGAGCACGAGTTGAGCAAGACGCGCATCTTCGAGCTTTACCTGAACAACATCGAGTGGGGCGACGGCATCTGGGGCGCCGAGGCTGCCGCGCGCACCTACTTCGGGATTTCCGCGTCCGCCGTCGGACCCGATCAAGCCGCGCTGATGGCTGGCGCCATCGTGAACCCGCGCGTGCTGAACATCGCGAAGCCAAACGCGCGGCTGCGCGGGCGCCAGCGCATCATCCGCGCCCGAATGGGCAATGTCACGCCGCCGCCGGTCATCGCGAGGCCTGCGCCGGCAGAGACCCCCGAGGCATCGCCAGCACCAGACGATGAGCTGCCGCCTGTCGAGCAGGATTCAACCGAACCCGCGCTGCCCTCGGAGTCCACATCGGACCATGAACATCAATCGGAACGGGAACTGAACCGCGAACCGGAACCAGGAACTGGAACCGGAACCGGAACTGGAACCGGAACCCCTACCCCTGATAGTGCCCGTTGATGTATTGCTGCAAGTACTGAATCGTTTCGCCCTGCACTGTAATCACCGAGCGCACGAGATCGCCGATCGACACGATGCCAGCGATCGTCGAGCCGTCCACCACCGGAAGGTGGCGAATCCGCTGATCGGTCATCAACCGCATGCACTCTTCCACGGTGTGGGCGGGGGACACGGTAACGACAGGGCTCGTCATGATGTCGCCCACACGCGTGTCCTTCGACGACCGCGACTGCAGCACGACCTTTCGAGCGTAGTCGCGCTCGGACATGATTCCAACGAGAACACCATTCGAGACAACCAGGAGCGCGCCGATTGAATTTTCAGCCATCAGAGCGATGGCTTCATACACAGAAGCATCAGGAGCGATTGACAGGACCTTGCGATCGTCGCCCTTACGTCGAAGAACGGAACTGACGGCCTCAGGTAACATGGGCACCTCCGTCCGATTGTGGGAAGGCCCATGATTATACGCTTCTTCGGCGACGGGCCTGACGTATAATTCGCGCCGTTTCCTCACAGAATGCCCATGATGCGCGCCCTCACGCTGGCTGTCGTCGCGTCGTTACTTCCGGCGACTGGGTTTACTCAGGCGGCCACGCGGCGTGTGTTCGTCGATGCGACAGCGACCACGGGCCGCACCGTGACTGACCTGCGTGCCGAGGAGTTCGAAATCACTGAAAACGGCGAGCTGCGCGACATCTCTTTAGCGAAGCTCGGCCGGCGGCCGGCGCGGGTCGTCCTCATCGTCGATTCGACCGACGCGATCCGGCAGCCAATCGGTACGATCCGGAAGGCTCTTGCGGCGTTCGTCGAAGAACTGGATCCTCAGATCGAGATGATGCTCGTCTCCGTCGCAGGGACGCCTCAGGTTCGCGTGCGCCCGACGCTGGAGCGCGAGTCGCTCGTGAAGTCGGTGAACAACATTTTCGGGACCGCCGGCTCGAACAGGATGCATCGCATCATCGACGACCTGTTTCATCGATTCGCGCAGACCACCGACTATCGCCCGATCTTCGTCGTGGTGACCGCAGAGGGGTTCGAGTCTACGGAGAACATTAACCCGCAGGAGATCAAACACTTGACCGACCACTTCGCGGCACGCGGCGGCTTCCTCCACGCCGTCAGGCTGCTCGTGCCGGGATCGACGTCGAGCTCCGGCGGTGGCGCCTTCACCGAGCTGCCGGTCAGCCTCATGATCGGCCGCGCGACCGGCGGCGCTTACACGAATATCTCTCCGGCCGGCCTGCTCGAGGTCTTGCAGAAGCTGGCCACTGGCATCAACGACTCATATACGTCGACGCTGAACTATCAGATTGAGTTCACGAGCGCGCAGGCCTCTGGAAAGAAGCCTGCGCCGCCGCAGGTGCGCGTGTTGCGCGAAGGCGTCGAGCTGAATGTTATCTTCACACCATGAATAGAAAAGACTTTCTTCGCGCGGTTGCCACCGGCGCGGCCGGAACATTTGCCGGCGGCACCGCCGTCAACGCAGCCCAGTCGCCTCTCCCGGCCGCCAGCGCCAAAATCACGGAGGACGCATTGAAAGGGTCCACGCGTGCGGTCGTCGACTTCATCACCGGCGCCAGGCTCGGGAGTTTTCCGCCCGAGGCGATTGCGCAGGCGAAGCGATGTCTCATCGACGGATTCGGAGTCATTCTCGCGGGGTCGACGGTGGAGGGCAGCGCCATTGTTCGCCGATACGTGCGGACGATGGGCACCAAAGGCGGCGCGTCGATTTTCGGACCCGAGCGGATGTCCGCCGCGGCGCCGCACGCCGCGCTCGCGAACGGCGCGTCGGGCCACGCGATGGACTTCGACGACACGCAGCTTTCGACGACGCCCGATCGCACCTACGGGTTGTTGACGCATCCGACCGTGCCCGCGCTGGCGTCGTCGCTTGCGGTCGCCGAAGAGCGGCACGCGAGCGGGTCGGCGTTTCTCGAAGCGTTTCTGACGGGATTCGAAGTCGAGTGCAAGATCGCCGAGGCGATCGATCCCGAGCATTACCGCCGCGGATTTCACAGCACCGCCACAGCCGGCACTTTTGCCGGCGCCGCCGCCGCTTGCCGGTTGCTGGGTCTCGATCGCGAGCACGCCGCGCATGCCATCGGCATCGCCGCCAGTTGCGCTGCGGGATTGCGCGTGAATTTCGGCTCGATGACCAAGCCGCTTCACGCCGGACGCGCCGCCGAGAACGGCATCGTCGCGGCGATGCTGGCGGAAGGCGGCTTTACCGCCGGCGACGATGGCCTCGACGGCAAGTGGGGGTATTTCCAGGTGCTGGGAGGAGGTGCCGAACCGAACCGGTTGATCGGCGCGCTCGGGCGGCCGCACTCGATCGTGAATCCGGGTGTGTCGGTCAAGCCGTACCCGTGCGGGAGTTTGAGCCATCCGAGCATGGACGCGATGCTGAAACTGGTGGTCGATCACAACATCCAGCCCGATCAGATCAAGGCGATCCGGCTGCGGGCCGGGTCGAACATCCTCGAGCCGCTTCGCTACAAGACCGCCAAGACCGAGCTGGAAGCGAAATTCTGCGTGCCGTTTCTGCTCGGCGCCATCGCGCTGAGACGCAAGGCCGGCATCCAGGAGTTCACCGACGAGTTCGTGTCGAGCGCGCCGATCCAGCAGATGATGACGAAGGTCTCGACCGTTTTCGATCCGAAGATCGAAGCGCTGGGCTTCGACAAGATTCGCAGCGTCGTCGAAATCGACCTCATGGATGGACGCGCGCTCGTCCAACCGTCCGACGAACGCTATCGGGGCTCGCCGGCGTGGCCGTTTTCGATCGCCGAACTGCGCGATCGATTCGCCGACTGCGCGGCGCCGGTGCTGCCCAAGGCCCGCATTCAGCAGGCCCTGGACCAGATCGAGTCGATCGAGAAATTGCGCGACGTCAGCGAGCTGACCCGCACGCTCGCGGGCATATAATTGCGGCGAATTTCCCAGCAACCCGGCTGAGCAGTCTGAACAGGAGCGCGTGATGCGTACGACATCTCATGGCCTCTGGCGTTTCGTCGCGATAGTTGCGTTGAGTGCCGGCGTTGCCGCCGTCCACGGACAGACAGGTGCGCAGAACGGCGAGTGGCGCGCCTATGGCGGAGATACCGGACACACCCGCTACTCGCCGCTCGATCAGATCAACGCCGCCAACTTCAGCAAGCTCACCGTGGCATGGCGCTTCAAGACCGATCACCTCGGTCCACGTCCCGAGTTCATGTTCGAGTCGACGCCGGTGATGGCGAACGGCGTGCTGTATTCCACCGCGGGCAGCCGCCGGGCGGTTGTCGCGCTCGACCCGGAAACCGGCGAAGAGCTCTGGATGCACAGCGAACGGGAAGGCGCCCGAGGCGCCGCCGGACCGCGCCAGTTGTCCGGCCGCGGCCTCGCGTACTGGACAGACGGCAAAGAGGAGCGAATTCTCTACGTCACTCCGGGGTACCAACTGGTGGCGCTGAACGCCAAGACAGGCATGCGTGTGGCGACATTCGGCAACGACGGCCTCGTCGATCTCAAGCAGAACAACGATCAGCAGATCGATCCCATGACCGGCGAGATCGGGCTGCACGCGACGCCGATGGTTGCGGGCAACGTCGTCGTCGTGGGCGCTGCCCATCGATCGGGCGGCGTTCCGACAGGAAAGGCGAACATCAAAGGCTACATCCGCGGGTTCGACGTGCGCACGGGGAAGCGCCTGTGGATCTTCCACACGATCCCGCAGCCCGGAGAGTTCGGCAACGAGACGTGGCTCAAGGATTCGTGGGCCTATACCGGCAATACCGGCGCCTGGGGACAGATCAGCATCGATCCCGAGCTGCAGATTGCGTATCTGCCGGTCGAGAGCGCGACCGGCGACTACTTCGGCGCCGATCGTCCAGGCAACAACCTCTTCGCCGAAAGTCTCGTCGCCGTCGACCTGCAGACCGGCAAGCGCAAGTGGCACTACCAGCTCGTGCATCACGGGATCTGGGATCACGACATCCCGTGCGCGCCGATCCTTGTCGACATCAGACGGGATGGGAAGATCGTGAAGGCGGTTGCGCAGCCGACCAAACAGGCATTCATGTACGTCTTCGACCGCGTGACGGGGCAGCCGCTGTGGCCGATTGAAGAGCGGCCGGTGCCGAAAGGGGATGTGCCGGGCGAGTACTATTCGCCGACGCAGCCGTTTCCGCTGAACGGGCGCGGCCAACCGTTTAATTACGACCGGCAGGGGTTCGTCGAAGACGACCTGATCGATTTCACACCGGAGCTGCGCGCCGAGGGAAAGAAGGCCATTTCGAAATACAAGTACGGCCCTGTCTTCACGCCGCCGGTCGTCAGCAAAGTCGAAGGGCCTCTCGCGACGCTGGTGCTCGCGTCCGCGGGCGGCGGAACGAACTGGCCGGGCGGCTCCTACGATCCCGAAACCAGCATCCTGTATGTGAACTCGCAGAAGTCGGTCAGCCAGCTCGGCCTTGTGCCGCCACGCGATCCGACGAAGAACGATCTCGCCTATGTGGTTGGCAACGCGATGACAGGCGCGAGAACGACCGGTGGGACCGGATCTGCTGCCGGCGGCGATAGAGCCGTCGCACCAGGCACGCCAGCCGCGGCTGCGGCGGCCGCGCCGGCGAGCGAAGGTGGTGGAGGCGGCGCTGCGTTGAACGTCAGCGGTCTGCCGATCATGAAGCCGCCGTACGGCCAGCTGACCGCGATCGATCTCGCCAAGGGCGAAATTCTCTGGCAGGTGCCGCACGGCGAGACGCCTGATTCGATTCGCAATCATCCGGCGTTGAAGGGATTGAATATCCCGCGCACCGGGCGTCCGGGCGTCGTCGGCTCGCTGACGACAAAGACGCTCGTCATCTCCGGCGAGGCCGGATTCGGGCCGACCCCAACTGGAGCTCGTGGCGCCATGCTTCGTGCCTATGACAAGGCGACGGGCAAGGAAGTCGGGGCCGCCTATATTCCCGCGCCACAAACCGGCACGCCGATGACCTACTTGCTGAATGGACGGCAGTACATCGTCGTGGCGGTGAGCGGCGCCGGTTACAGCGGCGAGCTCGTCGCGCTCCGGCTGCCTTCGTAAAGGACGGAACCATATGAGACGACGAGAATTTCTGGCGGCGGGTGCGGCGATGATGGCCCTGCCTCTTTCCAGGCTGGGCACCGCGGCAGCCGGACGGCGTCTTCTGTATATCGCGACTCCGGGGATCCGCAATTACGTCGCCTACGGCGGCGTTGGCATTCTGGTGTACGACATCGGAGACGGGTATAAGTTCGTCAAGCGCATTCCGACTTGGAGCGTGACCCCTGAGCAGCAGCCGGAAAACGTGAAGGGCATCGAGGCAAGCGCCAAAACCGGAAAACTCTACGTGAGCACGACGAAGCGGCTCGGCTGCATCGATCTGGTCAGCGAGAAAATGGTGTGGGAGAAGGAGCTCGAGGGAGGCTGCGACCGAATGGCGCTTTCTCCGGACGGCCGTGTTCTGTATGTGCCTTCGTTCGAGGGGCCGCACTGGAATGTCGTCGACGCCGGCACCGGTGGCGCGATCGCGAAGATCGTCACCGACTCGGCCGCTCACAATACCGTCTATTCTCTCGACGGGACGCGCGCATACCTGGCCGGACTGCGCTCGCCGTTCCTGTCGATCGCCGATACGACAACCCATAAAGTAGTCGCAACCGTCGGACCGTTTGCGCATTCGATTCGACCGTTTACCGTCAATGGCGCACAGACGCGTTGCTATGTGAACGTCAACGAGCTCCTGGGCTTCGAAATCGGGGACATCAAAACGGGAAAGAAGCTGCATCGTGTGGAGGTCCAGGGCTTTCAGAAAGGCCCCGTCGATCGCCACGGGTGTCCAAGCCATGGCGTCGGGCTCACGCCCGATGAGCGGGAGATATGGCTGTGCGACGGCCACAACAAGGCGATGCACATCTTCGACAATTCCGTGATGCCGCCGAAGCAGATGACGACGCTCAAGGTGCGCGATCAACCGGGCTGGGTGACCTTCAGTATCGACGGCAGACATGCGTATCCTTCCACCGGCGAGGTATTCGACACCCGCACGAAGAAGCTCATCACATCCCTGCAGGATGAAACGGGTCGCCAGGTCGGCAGTGAAAAGCTCCTCGAGCTGGTATTCGACGCCAACAAACCCGTGAATGCGGGCGATCAGTTCGGATTGGGCGCCAGGCGATAGGTGTCCACGTCACACGTCGTGCTACCATATATGGCAACCATATGCAGAAGACGACTGTGTACTTGGATGCCGACGACTATCGCGCACTGAAACGTATTGCCGCACGAAAGAAGCGGCAGCCCGCCGAGCTCGTTCGCGAGGCGGTTGCCGAATACGCCGCGCGACACGAGCGGCGCCGGGCGCCGAAGAGCGTGGGTGCCTTCGCGAGCGGCCGGCGCGATCTGAGCGAGCGCGCAGAGGAGTTGCTCAAAGGGATCGGACGCGCGCGGTGATCGTCGCGGACACCGGCGCGGTTCTCGCGCTCCTCGATAAGGGCGACCGCCATCATGCGGCGATCCGCGCGCTCTACGAAGCTCGACCGCACGAGTGGCTCCTGCCGTGGGCGATTCTGCCCGAAGTGGACTATCTGATCGGAACGGAGCTTGGCGCGCGCGCGCAGGACGCGTTTCTGGAAGATCTCGCCGGCGGCGCGTTCGCCGTGGAATACGGGCGGCACGCCGACGTCGAGCGTGCCCGTGCGATTACCCGAACGCACCGGGCGCTGAACATCGGACTGGTCGACGCCGTCGTCATCGCCACGGCCGAGCGCCTTCGCGCCGACGCCATTGCCACGCTCGATCTGCGCCATTTCGGCGTCGTGAAGATGATCGGCTCGCCGCGGCTGTTACCGCGCGATGCGCGCTGAAAGCGATCCGGCTGAAGCCGGACACTACTTGCGAGGAGCCGGGTGCAAGGCCGTCGACGGCGGGACGACGCCCTGCATCCGCAGGTAGGTCGTGATCGTGCCGAAGTCCTCGGCGCCGTGAACCGCGTTGTAGATGAACGAATGCGCCCGCGCGCCGGGAACGAGCCCGCTCGATGAACCGCCAAGCCCCGGAGCCACTTCCATCAGCCACGCCTCTGATGCCGCGCCGAGCACGCGATCGCAGTAGGCAATCGATTCTTTCAGCGCCGCGACGATCGCGGGCTTCGATGTGACGGCCGCGAGAGCGGGGGCAGCCTGCTTCTGCACTCCGGGCGGAAGCCCCGCCTGACTGCAGAAAGCATAGTGCGAGCTCGTCGCGTGATTGATCTGCTCGCCGAACGTCCGCAATTCTGGTGTCGGCCTGAAACCGTAGCCCGATTCGGGCATCATCTCGGCCGACATCAGGAGATAGTTCGAGAAGACGTTGAACGAGCGCTGAATGACGGCGCCCAACGGGCGATTCGCGAACGTCGCGAGCCGCGCCTTTTCCCTCGCCGCGCTTTGGTCGAACTTCGGCGCGAGCGATTCGCTCAGCGCGATTTGCTCAGCCGTCAGTGCAGGCGCAACTGGCCCCATCACCTGCGCGTGAGTGGGCGCTGCCATGAAAATCGACACCAGTGCGAGACGGCAGGTACGTTTCATGCCGCCATGGTAACACCCGCGTGATGGCTAGCGTGTCGCGGTCAGAGAGGAAGCTTTGATGCGCCGGGCGCCGAGATATCTCGAGCCCCAATACGTCGAGGCGAGCGTTTCGATGCGGACGACCCCTGACGAGTTTGGGGCGTGCACGAAGCTGTCTTTGCTTATGGCGATGGCGACGTGGGACGCATCGTCGCCCCGCTTGTTGGTGTTGAAGAAAATCAGATCGCCGGGCGTGATGTCAGACGGTCGAATCTTGTCGCCGATCGCGTATTGCTGTTCGACGACCCTGGGCACCGACACGCCGTACTGTGCGAAGACGTATTGCACGAGGCCGCTGCAGTCGAACCCCGCAGGGTCGGCTCCGCCGAGACGGTAGGGGACTCCGCGAAATCCCATCGCAAACTGGGCGATGGCCCGGCCGTCGAAACGACGGGCTAACAAGTCGGGTGCGAGGGGTGCGCCGGGTGCAATGGGTGCGATGGGCTCGTCCGCCGTAGCGCTGTCGGGCGCGGCGGCGGATGCGTCAGGTGCGCCTGGCCGGGCGGGTGCAGACGCGACCGGAGCCCCTGGGAACGGGCGGGGGACGCCCCCCGACGTCGCACACGCGGACGACAAGAGACCCGTAAGGACGATGAAGATGGATAGCGAGCGCATCCTTGTGCATTATCGGCGCGATTGCGCCCGAAGTACAGGCGTTACAGTAACTTGACAGCCGCAAACCTTCACGCGAAAATCTTTGCACGACGTAGATGGAGCAAACACTACTCCTCAACGCGACGTACGAGCCCTTAAAGGTCGTGAACTGGCAGAAGGCTATCACCTTGCTCTGCCAGGGAAAGGTGGAGGTGATCTCGGTCTACGACCGGGAGATCAGGGCAGTCTCGTTCAGCATCAAGCTGCCTTCCGTCATCCGCCTCCTACGCTACATCAAGATCAAACGCCGTTTCGACTACGTTCCCTTTTCGCGGGCGAACATCTACGCACGCGATAACCACTCGTGCCAGTACTGCGGCGACGTATTTCCGACCAGCGAGCTGACCTTCGACCACGTCGTGCCGGTTGCCCAGGGAGGCCGGAAGGACTGGGAGAACATCGTCACGTGCTGCGTATCGTGCAACCGCAGGAAGGGTGGTCGTACCCCGGTCGAGGCCGGGATGCACCTGGTGAAATACCCGCGGCGGCCCGAGTCGGTCCCTGCCATCCGCATCACGATCGGCTTGAGAAACGCGCCCGACAGCTGGCGCGATTTCCTCTATTGGAACGCAGAGCTCGACGAAACCTGACGGTTTGACGCGTCTCACCTCGATTCAACCTCACTGGGCCGTCGAAGGCGGCCGTGTCACCATTCACGGATCCGGATTTCGTGTCGACAAGCCGCGCGTGCCCGAGGTGACGATCGGCGACACCACTGCGCGGACCGTTTACGCGTCGCCGAGCACGATTTCGGTGCTTGTGCCGCCAGGGCTCGACGGCGGGCGAACCACCGTTCGCGTGGCGGACGTGCCCGGCGAGACCGCGCTGCTCGAAGTAGGCACGCCCCTCGCCACCGGATTGCATCAGGTCGACAACCCGGTGTTCGATCGCGAAGGCAATCTTTACGTCACGTACAGCGGGACGCGGGGACAGGACGTTCCGGTGTCGATCTTCCGGGTCAGCCCAACCGGCCGCCGCGAGTCGTACGTCTCGGGCATCGTCAACCCGACCTCGATGACCTTCGACGCGGCAGGGCAGCTCTACGTGTCGAGCCGGTTCGAGGGCTCGATCTTCCGCGTCTTTCCCAACGGCACGCACGAGCCGTACGCGAGCGACCTGGGGATCGCATGCGGCCTCGCATTCGATCGCCGGGGCGTACTGTACGTCGGCGACCGATCGGGCACGGTCTTCGCTGTGGACCCCGACAGGACCGTCCATGCGATCGCAACGCTGCCCCCAAGCGTCGCTGCGTTCCATCTCGCCGTCGGCCCCGACGATTGCGTGTACGTCTCAGGTCCGACGCTTGGCCCGTACGATCACGTGTACAGGGTCGACCCCGCGTCAGGCGCGATCGACAGGATGTATTCGGGGTTCGGGAGACCGCAAGGCATTGCGTTCGATTCGCAGGGTTCGCTCTACGTAATGGAGGCACTCGCGGGATCGAACGGCCTGTACCGCGTGAGGACGGACGGAACCGCCGAGCTGGTGGTAACGGGGCAGTCCCTCGTCGGGGTCGCGTTCAATCCGAACGGCGGGTTGGTCGTGGCATCGAACGACACGGCCTACAGGCTCGATGTGCCGATAAGGCCACTTCGCTGAAACGGAAGATTGGCAGACAACAATCTTTCCATCCACCAATCTTCCAATCTTCAATTCGGACTGAGCATTACCCCGGTGTACTGCATCTCCTGCCAGGTCTGATCGCCCCATAGCACGTCAACTTTTGGATTCGGATTGTTCTTGTTCGCGGCCGAGTTGTCGTACCACGCGGTCGAAACAATCTTCGACCCTTTTGGCACCTGCAGCGGCTCCGTGAACACGTAGTACGTCTGCCAGTTGAAGTCGTACTTCGGCACCGAGAGGATCGATTTCTTCTCGCCGTTCGGCAGCTCGAGGGTGTACGCCCACCGCTTCCCGCGAAGATGGGTGTGCGGGAAGATTCCCCACACCGTCGCGTCCTGCAGAAATTCGAGGTCGGTTGACACGGCGACGTCCGAAGCGCCGGCGGGCACGCGCATTCCCATGTTCATGAAATGCTGCGCGCGCACTTCGCGAGGCGACGGTTCGGTCGACATGGTCAGGCCGACTCTTGTGCGATCGGCGCCCGCCTGTCCCGTGGTTGTGTAGTGCATCTGGAGCTCGATGATTCCCCCAGGTTCAAGACGGAATGCCGTGCCTGACGGCGCCACCTGGGGATTCGTGCCTGGTGCATAGGTTGCCACCAGCCGCTGCGGCACTCCCTTCAGGTCAGACCGCTGCGGATGTTCTGAAACGCCCGGCTCGTCTGGCGGGGGATTGGACTGATCCTTCTGGTTCCCCCGGGCGATTGGTGCAGTCTTTTGGTCGGGCTTTGCCCGGTAGTAGACGAGGACGTGGTGGACGGCCGCGCGATTGCCCGGCCTGATCTCGATGGACTTCACCCACTTCGGTTCCGTGAAGTTCGTCGGGATGTAGAACCACTCGTACTGGATGGTTCCCCTGGCCGGAATTCGATACTCCTCGGCCATTTCGAGCACGATGTCCGGCGTGCCCAGCGACCACCCTTCGACGAACGCGGGAGCAGGCGGAAGGTCTTTCGCATCTCCCTGAAGTGCGCCCGTCGTGGACCAGGCGTTCAGCAGTTGCCGTTCTGCATCCGACAGGAGGCGCTCGTTGTGAAACGTGCCGGCCGGCGCGTCGGCATGCCAGGGCGGCATCGTGCGATTCGTCACGGCGTTCGCGATCGCTCTCGCATACGGCCGCGCCTGCTCGTAAGTGAGCAGCGACATCGGCGCGGCTTCGCCAGGACGATGGCAGCTGACGCAATTCTTGTAGAGGATTGGCGCGACGTCTCTCGTGAACGTCGGAGCTGTCGTGGCTTGCTGGGCCTCCGTCCGCGCTCCTGCCAGTGCCGCGAGCAACGCCGCCGACGCGAGCAGGACTGAAAAACTCTTGCGCATGTCGCGGATGGTACCACTTCGGGCTCTAAAGGTTCTCCAAAACAAGACTCAGCTCCTCGTTGTCCGAGCGTAATCGTTGGATCACGAACGCGCATACTAACGACGTTTGTGTACCAATTTGTCCATTGCGACAAATTAAGGCACGAACTGCCTTGACAGTCTCTTCACGCACTCCTATACATCCCCTATCACCCGCGAACAATCTGATTGTCGCGGCGCGCATTCATGTCGCACCGCGTCCTACCCGCAGGAGGCCGAGATGCTGCCAGTGACCCGCTCCATCGCGCGATCGGCGGTTGCCGTTTTCGGGATTTTGGCGCTGACAGTTCTTCTCCTGCCCCGGCAGGCCTCAGCACAGTTCACCACGGCGAGCCTGGGAGGGTTGGTCCGTGACTCGAGCGGCGGCGGGATACCCGATGCTGCCGTGAATGTCCTCAACATCAGTACCGGATTCACTCAGGACGCAACCACGAGTGCCAATGGCGCGTTCCTGTTTTCACGCCTTCCCATCGGGACGTACGTCCTGAGAATTGAGAAGCAGGGATTCAGCACGTACGTGCAGGACCAGATCGTGCTGAATGTGGATCAATCGGCCAACCTTCCCCCTATCACCCTTCAGATTGGGCAGGTCACCGACGAGGTCACGGTCACGGGAGCGGCCGAACTGATTACGACCCGGACCGCGACCGGGACGCAACTGGTCAGCGAGCAGCAGATTGTCGAACTGCCTCTGCAAGGACGCAGGCCGGAGCGCCTGATGTATTTGGCGGCTGGGACCGTGGACCTCGGACGCAACGCCTGCACTATCTGCGGCCAGGGCGGCTACTACCCAGGCGAAGAGACGCCAGCCGTGAACGGCTCGCCGCAGGGTCAGGTGAATTTCCAGCTCGATGCCACCAGCCATAACGACACGTATCTGAACACGAGCCTGCCATTCCCGAATCCTGATGCCGTACAGGAGTTCAGCCTTCAATCAACGAACTTCACGGCCGAATATGGCAACGCTGGAGGCGGTATCGTCAATGTGGTCGTCAAGTCGGGCACCAACCAGGTGCACGGGACGGCGTTCCACTTCCTCCGGGACGGTCGGTGGAACTCGCGCCAGTTCTTCGCGCCCAAGAAAGACACGCTGAAGCGGAATCAGTCCGGCGGCAGCGTGGGCGGCCCGATCGTGAAGGGCAAGCTCTTCTACTTCGGAACCTACCAGGGGACGCGCGTCAACAGCACGGCGGAGGGACTCGTTCAGTTCGTGCCGACCGAAGCGCAGCGTCGAGGGGACTTTTCTTCGACGTCGACGCAACTGGTCGACCCGGTCAGCCGGCAACCGCTTGTCAACAACCAGATTCCGGCTAACCGGATCAGCCCGGTCACCCAGTACTTCCTGAAGTACATTCCGTTGCCCAACGGGCCGGACGGACGGCTGACGTTTCCGGCGAGCCCCCTCGTCCAGAACGACAACCAGTTGATGAGCAAGATCGATTACCACGTAGGGCAGCATCAGCTGGCCGGACGTTACTTCTTCACCGACTACGACGAGCCGGTCGTTATTCCCAGCGACAACATCCTTGCTGCCAGCAATCAGGCCAAGGCGGTGAGGGTGCAGAACGTCTCGATCAATCACACCTTCGTGGCTTCTCCGACATTGCTGTTCACCAGCACGTTCGGGATGAACCGTCAGCGGGGCGGCTCGACCTCGACCGCGCCTTTCGGCTTTAAAGAAGCGGGCGCCAGGATCATCGGGCCGGAAGATCATCCCGAGATCGATTCGCCGCCTGAGCTGATTGTCAGCGTGACGGGAGGCCCAAGCATCAACACAAACCACCTGGGGGATTTCGACCGAGGGGATTTCACGTTCCGTCAGGTCGGGACCAAAATCGCCGGCAGTCACGAATTACGATTCGGCGGCGAAGCGGTGAACGTCCGTAACCACCTGATCAACACGTTTCAAATGGCCGGCCGCGTCGCGTTCAACGGTCAGCTCTCTGGCAACGCCATGGCGGATTTTATATTTGGCAGGACCAACGAGTTCCGCCAGGGCGGCGGTGAGTTCAAAGACCTGAAAGGCACGCGCTGGGGTTTCTTCATCCAGGACAACTGGACTGCGAGCCCACGGTTGACCGTAAACCTCGGCTTCCGTTGGGATCCCTACGCGTCTCCGTGGGACCGTGAGGGCCGCGTCATCTGCTTCGATCCAGACCTGCAGTCTGCGCGCTATCCGAACGCTCCGAAAGGCCTTATCTATGGCGGAGAAAACGCGGATCCAGGGTGCCCAAAAGCAGGGGTTGAGCCAGTGTGGGACAACTTCGGGCCGCGGTTAGGTGTGGCCTATCGCCTGACAAACGATGGCAAAACGGTGCTTCGGAGCGGGTTCGGCATCTTCTATACGCCCGAGCGAACCGGCGCCAGCAACGCCCAGTCGAACACGGCGCCCTTCGGCGCCACGTTTACCTTGAACGACGCGGACTGGGCGGATCCGTTTGGGAGCAAGGGTTTGCCGAATCCGTTTCCCCAACAGTTTGGTCCGGCAGTCCCTGGGCCCGAGGCAGTCTTTGCGGCAAACAACCAGGTCTCCTATTGGGATCCGAACCGGGGCATTCCTCAGATGTACACGTATAGCGTCCGTGTGGAGCGGCAGTTCTTGAGTCAGTGGATGACCGGCCTGGCCTATGTCGGCAACAAGGGGAGCACGAACACCGGCAGGACCGAAAATCCGGCTGTCTACATTCCCGGCGCTTCGACCGTGGGCAACACACAGCAACGGAGGGTCTACCCGAATTACGGCACCATCTCGAGGAGCGAAACGACGGCCAACACCACCTATCACTCGCTCCAGTGGAATCTCGAGAAGCGTTTCAGTCATGGATATTCGATCTTGACCAATTACGTCTGGTCCAAGCTACTCCAAACCAACTGGAGCCAGGATCCGTTCGATCTCGTCACTCGTGAGACATACATCGGTGGCGATGATGTGCCCCACAATTTCAAGTTCTCGAATGTCTGGGAATTGCCTCAAGCGCCATTGAGTGGAGTGGCGGACAAGATCCTGAACGGCTGGCAGCTCAACGCCATCGTCGTCTGGCAGAGCGGCCTCCCCTTTGGCGTCAGCGCCGGCCGCGATAACGCGTTAAGAGGCAGTACCGACCGCGCGAACTTTACCGGCGGCGAGAGCGCACAACTCAGCTACGACCGCTCGCACAGCGAGATGATTCAAAAGTGGTTCGACACGTCCAAGTTCGTTCAAAGTCCAACGGGAGAGTTCGGCAACTCCGGTCTAAACATCCTGCGCGGACCGAGATACTTCAATACCGACTTCGGGCTGCTGAAGGTGATCCAGGTGAACCAGCGGATCGGCTTCCAGTTCCGCGCTGAAGCCTTCAACGTGTTCAACAGCGTGAATTTCCGGCTGCCGAACAGCAATCTGTCCTCTGGGGCGTCGTTCGGACAAATTACCCAGGTGGTCGATAACAACCAGAGAATCATCCAGCTCGGGCTGAAGGTGCTGTTCTAAAGTGCGCCGGTAGAGCAGAAGTAAGGAGACCTTGAGATCTTGAACAGGAGCATAGGAGTTTAGGAGGATCATCGGCTGACGTCGACGGCGATTGACAGCCCCCCTACTCTCGTAATCTCTTGTTTGTATTTCTCCTGTCCTCCATGCAGATTTGCGAGGAATGACATGAAGAACACATCTGTGATCGTGCTCGTCTCGGCTCTGCTGTTTTGCCAAGTCCCTGTGCCGGCACAGGAGGCGCGAGACACGGTCCGTGCCGTCGTGGCGCGAAATGCGATCCCCATCCAGGACGCACGAAACACGGTTCTGTCTTCACGCACGCATTACACGATGCCGGTCTTCGCGACACGCGAGGTGTGGGAGCAGCGAGCGGTGTTTCTGCGAAAGCAGATCCTGGCCAGTGCGGGATTGCTGCCGATGCCGGAGAAGCACCCGCTCAACCCGCAGGTCTTCGGGAAGCTCGAGCGCGACGGCTATACGGTCGAGAAGGTGCTGCTCGAAACAATTCCAGGCTTCTATCTCGGAGGGAACCTGTATCGTCCGCGCGGACAGCAGGGACCGTTTCCCGGCGTCGTGTCGCCGCATGGCCACTGGGCGTACGGCCGTCTCGAGAACACCGCGCTGGTATCAGTTCCCGGAAGAGCGATCAGCATGGCCCGGCAGGGTTACGTTGTCTTCACGTACGACATGGTGGGCCAGAATGATACCGATCAGATCCCTCACCATTGGAGTGAGGCCCGCCACGATCTTTGGAATATCGGTCCGATGGGCATTCAGCTCTGGAACAGCATCAGAGCGACCGACTTCGTGACGTCACTACCCGATGTCGATCCGGCGCGGATCGTGGCGACCGGCGCATCGGGCGGCGGCACGCAGACGTTCTTTCTCATGGCCGTGGACGATCGCATCAAGGCGGCCGCGCCGGTGAACATGATCTCGGCGACGGCGCAGGGGGGTGTCTGCGAAAACGCCGCGAACCTGCGAGCGGGTTGGCCGGATTTCAGCAACATGGTGGTCGGCGCGCTGATGGCGCCCAGGCCGCTGATCCTCATTTCGAACGGCGGCGACTGGACCGTCGAGACCCCGAAGGAAGTGTTTCCCGCGATCCAGAGCATTTATCGCTTGTACGGCGCGGAAAACAATGTGAAGAACGTTCACTTCCCGCAGTTCATCCACAACTACAACAAGGAAAGCCGCGAAGCGGTCTATCAATTCTTCAACCAGCATATGTTGAACAAACCCGCTCCCGTGGTGGAGCAGGCGTTCAGAGTCGACTTCCCACAGGAACTGCTGGCACTCCACGGGCGAGCGCGGCCGGCGAATGCGGTCTCTGGATTGGATCAGCTCGTCGACAACATGATTCGTGACGACCGCAGTGTGACGTTGAGTCTGCAGCCGCGGGATGCCGCCACACTCACGGCGGCGCGCGCGGCGTTCGCAGAGCGCCTCACGTTTTCGCTGCTGGCGTTTCGGCCGAAAGCGACTGAGGTGCGCGCCGAAAAGGGAGCTGCGTCAAAGGTGGGTGAACAGCTCGTGCTGAGCCGCGAGGGAAAGGGCGATCGTGTTCCAGCGGTATGGCTGGCGCCGTCCAGGCTCAATCCGGCGGTAGCGCCGACGTTGATCGTGCATCCGAACGGGATGGCCTCGGTCACGAGTTCCTCGCTCGTCAAGACGCTGCTGAGCCGCGGCGGCATTGTGATGAGCATCGACGCGTTCCAGACGGGCAGCGCCGTCGCTCCGCGTGACACCAGCAACAGGGCCTTCGCGAATTTCAATCAGACCAACGACGCCAATCGGATACAGGACATCCTGACGGCGCTCGAATATCTGCGGAGCCGTTCCAAAGCGCAGACCGTCAACCTCGTGGGGCTCGAAACCGCGGGGCTCTGGTCGTACTTCGCGCGAGCGATGGCCGGAGAAGGGATCAATCTGGCCGCCGACCTCGTGCAGTTCTCGGCGGACACTGACACGGCATATGTGGACAAGCTCTTCATCCCCGGCTTGCGGAGGGCAGGAGACTTTCATGCGGCCTCGGTGCTGAATACGCAGGGGCGCGCCTTGATTTACAACGCCGGTCCGCAATTTCCGGCCGATTGGGCGAAACAGGCGGCGAACGCCGCGGGGAGCGAGCTCGATCTGCGGACGACGCCGGTCGCGGATCCGGATCTCGTCGCCTGGCTTACGTCGGTACCGCGCCGCACGTCACGATAGGTGGCCATGAGAAATACGCCTGCAGTTTTCCTGTTGGTGGCGCTGCTGGGTTCGGCGGCGCCTCTAGCGCAGGAGTCTCGAAACGGAATCCCCGCACAGGACGTGAGAAACACCGTCCTCGCCGGCAACACGCACTACAAGATGCCGGTCTTTGCCACGCGCGAGGAATGGCTGGAGCGTGCGGCGTTTTTGCGGAAGCAGATTCTGGCCAGCGCCGGATTGCTGCCGATGCCGGAGAAGCGTCCGCTGAACGCGCAGGTCTTCGGCAAACTGGAACGCGACGGTTACACGGTTGAGAAGGTGCTGCTCGAGACGCTTCCAGGTTTTTACCTTGGCGGCAATCTTTATCGACCACGCGGACGTCAGGGTCCGTTCCCCGGCGTCGTATCACCGCATGGTCACTGGCATTACGGACGCCTCGAGAACACGGCCCTGGTATCCGTTCCCGGGAGAGCCATCAGTTTTGCCAGGCAAGGCTACGTCGTCTTCACCTACGACATGGTCGGGCAGAACGATACCAACCAGGTTCCTCACGACTGGCTCGACTCGCGCCAGGAGTTGTGGAGCATCGGGTCGTCGATGGGTCTTCACCTGTGGAACAGCATCAGGGCCACCGACTTCCTGACGTCGTTGCCCGATGTCGATCCAAACAAGATCTCCGCGACGGGTGCGTCGGGCGGAGGCACGCAGACCTTTTTTCTGATGGCGGTGGATGAACGAATCAAGGTCGCCGCGCCGGTGAACATGATCTCGGCGACCAGCCAGGGCGGCGGGTGTCAGGCCGCTGCCAACCTGCGTGCCGGTTGGACTGACTTCAGCAACATGGTTGTCGGCGCGCTGATGGCGCCCAGGCCGCTGATTCTCATTTCGAACGGCGGCGACTGGACTGTTGAAACACCCAAAGAGGTGTTTCCCGCCATCCAGAGCGTCTACCGCCTGCTCGGCGCGGAAAACAGCGTGACGAATGTGCACTTCCCGTCGTTCATCCACAACTACAACAAGGAGAGCCGCGAGGCGGTCTACCAATTCTTCAACAAGCACATTCTGAACAACCCCGCTCCCGTGTCTGAAGCCGCCTTTCGAGTCGACTTTCCACACGAGCTCCTGGCACTCCATGGGCGGGCGCGCCCGGCTAATGCGATCACCGGGTTGGATCAGCTGGTAGAGAATCACATTCGCGATGCTCGCGCGGCGACCGAACGTCTGCAACCGCGCGATGCCGCCACACTCGCGGCGGCGCGCGAAGCGTTCAGTGAACAGCTCACGTTTTCGCTGCTGGCGCTTCCTCCGAAGCCGGCGGAACTGCTTGCCGAAAAAAAGCAAACGCTGCCGACGCGCGAGGACTTGCTGATTGGCCGCGCTGGAAAAGGTGATCGCGTTCCCGCCGTGTGGCTGACGCCGTCCAGGCGCAATCAAGAGGTTGCGCCGACCTTAGTCGTGCACCCAAAAGGAATCGCAGGGGTTGTGGACTCGGTGCTCGTCAAGGCAATGCTGAATCGCGGCGGCATCGTGATGAGCATCGACGCGTTCCAGACGGGCAGCGCGGTGGCTCCGCGAGACACCTCAGCCCGAGCATTCACTTCCTATAATCAGACGAACGACGCCAATCGTGTCCAGGACATCCTGACGGCTCTCGAGTATCTCCGGAGCCGCTCCAAGGCTCAGACCGTCAATCTTGTCGGGCTGGACGTCGCCGGTGTCTGGTCGTACTTCGCTCGCACGATGGCCGGACCAGGAGTGAATCTGGTGGCGGATCTGGCGCAGTTCGCCGCCGATACGGATGCGGAGTATTTGAGCAGATTCAATATTCCTGGTCTGCGCAAGGCGGGGGACTTCCGCGCGGCGGCCGTCATGAACTCGCAGGGACGGGCGCTGATTTACAACGCCGGTCCGCAATTTCCAACCGACTGGGCGCGACAGGCTGCGAAGGCTGCGGGAAGTGAGCTCGATCTCCGTTCTGGAACCGTCGCCGAGCCGGATCTTGCTGCCTGGCTCAATCTGAAATCTAGAAACTAAAATCTAGAATCTACAATCTGAAATCTTCGTAATCTACCAATCCACCAATCTACCAATCTGCCAATGTCTATTCGTACCTGAGCGCCACCATAGGATCGACGCGCGCGGCGCGACGTGCCGGCAAATAACCGGCCGCGGCCGACACCGCAAGCATCAACGCCATCGCCCCCAGCATCGTCGTCGGGTCGCTCGGCTCGAGGCCGAATAACTGCGACGCCACGAGACGACCGGCGCCCATAGCGCCGGCGATGCCGATCGCAATACCGACGACCACGAGCAGCATCGACTCGCGCAACACCATCCCCTGCACTTCTTTGCTCTGGGCTCCCATCGCCATGCGGATACCTATTTCGCGCGTGCGGCGCGAGATGTTGTACGACATCAAGCCGAACAGGCCGATCGCGGCGACGAACAAAGCGATGCTGCCGAACAGCGTGTAGGCCTGCGCCAGCACTTTCTCCCGTGCGTAACGCTGCTCGAGCGTCGATAGCTGTGTTTCGACCCGGAGGATCGGGATGCTGGGATCGGCGGCGCTGACTGCCGCGCGTAAGGCGCTCATCACGTTGCCTGGGTCGGAGGCTGTGCGGACGCTGAAGATAAGATCCTCCGGATCGTTCTGAAGGTGCGGCTGGTACAACGTCGGCGGTGGCAGCGCGCGAAGGTTGTTGTATCTGACGTCGCGCAGGACGCCGACAATCTCGTAGGTACCGGAGCGATCGGGCCTGTGTCCAAATCGCCGCCCGATCGGATTTTCATTCGGAAAGAACTTCCGTGCGGCGGCTTCGTTGATCACGGCCACTTCCGGAGCCTTCTGGTGGTCGCGCTCCGTGAAGCCCCGGCCCGACACCAGTGGAATGCCCATTGTCGCGAAGTAATTCGGCGCCACGATGACGCGATTGATCTCGTCGCGCGTGCTCACGTAGCCGCCGCTATAGTCGCGTCCCTCTACGTACATCACGGTTTCGTAGCCGCCACCCGTCATCAACGCGGGCTTCGACACGGTGGCGTCCCTCACGCCTGGTACGGCCCTCAAGCGGGTCATAGCGTCTTGCAGGTACTGAAACTTGCGTTCGTCGCTCAATCCACTCCCTTCGGCATCGACGCGAACGAAGACGAGATTCCGCGGGTCGAACCCGATGTCGACGTTGCGAAGGTTGTCGAGCGTGCGAAGAAACAATCCCGCGCCGATGAGGAGCAGCATCGAAATGGAGACCTGCATCACCAACAGCGCTCTCGACAGCACCGTGCTCGATCGCGCGACGCTGCGGCTGTTTTCCTTGAGCGCGACCCCCACGTCTGTCCTGGTCGCTCGAAGCGCCGGCGCGATGCCGAACACGATCCCGGCCAGCGTGGTCATTGCAGCCGTGAATGCCAGGACGCGCCAGTCGACTGGTGCCGTAGTGCCCACTGGGGGCGGCAGCAGCGCTTGTCCCCAGCGGGCGACGAAGATCCCGGCCGCGCCGCCCATGGCCGCAAGCAGCAGGCTCTCGGTCAGGAGCTGACGAATAACCCGCGCGCGGGTCGCGCCGATCGACAGCCTGACGGAGATTTCCCTTTGACGCGCCGTCGCACGCGCGAGCAGCAGATTTGCGACGTTCGCGCACACGAGCAGCAGCACGAGGGCGACGACCGTCGCCAGGATCGACAACGCCTCTATCTGCTCGTTGCTGGTGTCGTACGTGCCACGGCTAGCCGAGTCGACGAGAAGATGAGGCACGGCCGTGCGCTGTTGATTTTCAGATCTGTTTCGGACCGCTTCCGTAGAGGCGGCCAGATAGGAGTCCAGGCCCGCGCGTGCCTGACGCTGAAAGACGGATCCAAGGTTGCCGCGCACCTGTTCTGCCGTGAGTCCCGGTCTGAGCCGCCCGGTCACCTGAACCCACCAGTTGGTCGCATCACCCATGCGCGGATCGTCGCCGCTGATCTGATCGTCGAGCCTCAGCGGCATTGTCAGATCGTAAAGCTGGGCCGTAACACGCTGCGTTCCCGTAAACGAGGGAACGGTCACGCCGACGATCGTTACAGGAACTTTGTTGATGCTGATGGTCTTACCCAGCACGCCCGGATCGGCCGCGAACCGCGTCCGCCAGTAGCGATCGCTCAGCGTGGCGACGGCCGGCGCCGCGGGATTGTCATCTTCCCGCGTCATCGGGCGTCCTATCTGCGTCGTGGCGCCAAGCAGACTGTGATAGTTGCCCGTAACCAGCAGGGCGCTTGCGGTTTCGGCGCGTCCGTCGATCGTGACGGTGATGCCAGCCGGCCTGCTGCCGGCGAGATCGATCATCGTTTGGTTCGCGGACCTGAAATGCTGAAACATCGGATACGAGAACGTTGTGTGGACGCTCTCGCCATCCGGACCGGGCGCGCTCATCCCGTAATCGCTCGCGTTGTTTGCCATTTGATTCGGGCCGCTCCACCTGATTCGCACGAGCGAGTCAGGATCGTCCACCGGCAGTGTGCGCAAGAGCAGGCTGTTTACCGCGGTGAAGATGGCGGCATTGGCCCCGATGCCGACGGCGAGCGACAGCACCACGACAGCCGTCCATCCTCTGGCCTGCATCAGGACGCGGAATCCGTGGCGAAGGTCTCTCAGCATGATGCCGGCATAATCAAGCGGCGTGCCGAAGCCGTGATGGGAAAAAAACGAGTTTTCGGTGTCAAATGTTCGGTGATGGGACGATTCATCCCGCTCGTGGCGCTGGCGTGCTGGATCGGCTGCGCACCTCGACCCGTTGCCGTTGCAGCGCCTCGCATTTCGCCCGAAGTACTCGCCGCCCGATTAGCCGAGGCCGATCACCTGGCCTCGCGGGGTTGCTATCTCTGCCTGAAGGAAGCGGCGGCCGCATATGCGGCTCTGCTGGCCGACTCCGACGATAGCCAACTCATCGCAAAGTCGCTCGAGAACAACCTGATGGTGGCCCTTCGCGAGGTCGAGCTGCGCATTCCCGATTCCGGCGCGCGGGAAGCGGCCGAACAGCTGCGCGCGCGGGCCTCGCCGAGCTACGCGGTCTATTTCGCTGTACTCGACGAACTTCGCCCGGCCGATGGCGGCATTCTCGTGCGCGGCGAGCCGTTTCTTTTGAAGGAGGAGTACGACCGCCGAGTCAAGCTCGTGGCCGATGTCGAGCCGGCGGCAGCGGCGAGTCCGATGAAGGCGTACTTCTTCATCGCCCTCGCCGTGCAGGTGCGGCAATTCAAAGACGTCAAGCCGCAAATCGATCCGCTTCTCGCCGCGCACCCGAACGACCTCTCACTGCAATACCGCATGCTCGCGGTGCAGCCGGCCTATTCCGGAGAAACCGCGCGCGATCTTATTGGCCGCGAAACCGGCTTCGGAGAAGTGCATCTGCTGGTAGGCCAGCGTGCCGTGCTGAACGGCAATCTTGCTGGCGCCTATCGCGAGCTGACGCGGGCACGGCAGCTGTTACCCGACAGCGTCTCAATTGCGCTCGCGCTTGCGACCGTCACGTTTTCATACGCGCGCTATGGCGAAGCGCTGGCGCTCTACGATCACATCCTCGCGAGCCCTGCGGCCGCCGAACTCGGGCCGCAAGTCAAGCTCGGCCGGGCGAAGTCCTTGAGTCACCTGAAACGGCACGACGAAGCCATCGCGCTGCTCATCGATCTGCTGCAGAACGACGCGAGCAACAATCCCGGCGAGAAGTATTACTGGCGAGCGTGGAACCAGTTGCAGCTGGGGCGCGCCCAGCTCGCCTACAGCGACGCCACGGCCGGGCTGAACGCGATGCGTAACGACGCCATCTACCGTCTGGCCGGCATGGCGTCGTTCGGCCTCAACCTGATCGGCGAATCGCGCACGTTCTTCGAAGAGGCGTTGAAGATGAACCGCGCCGACTGCGACTCGGAGCGCTACCTCGGCCTGCTCGATTCGGCCGAACGCAGCTGGAAACCCGCGTCTGGCCGGTTCACGGTCGCCGCGTCCTGCTACGAAGCCGTGATCGCCCGGATGGAGAATGAGCTGGCCGATTACGAGAAGGACATCACCGGCCTGTCGAGCGGGCTCATCGCCGCCAAACGCCTCGAGATCAGAGAGGCCGCAGCCCTGCGCGACCAGTCGCTCCTGAACGCCGCCGCCGCCGCACGGAACCTGAAATAAACCTGATACAATTATTTGTTTTGGGTTCCCCCACGAAAGCACACTGATGGGCCAGGGTTGGATATCGGTACGCGGCGCGCGTGTTCATAACCTCCGCAATATCGACGTCGATATTCCGCGGGACAAGCTGACGGTCATTACCGGCCTGTCCGGTTCAGGCAAGTCGTCGCTCGCCTTCGACACGATCTACGCCGAAGGACAGCGCCGCTATGTCGAGTCGCTGTCGGCCTACGCCCGGCAGTTTCTCGAGCAGATGGAGAAGCCGGATGTCGATCTGATCGACGGCTTGTCGCCGGCGATCTCCATCGAACAGAAGACCACCGCCTCGAATCCGCGATCGACGGTCGGCACCGTCACGGAAATCTACGACTACCTGCGGCTGCTGTTCGCGAACATCGGGATCCCGCACTGCCATCAGTGCGGACGCGAGATCTCGGCGCAGTCGCTCGAGCGCATCATGGACATGGTGATGCTGTATCCGCAGGATGCCCGCATCAACGTGCTCGCGCCGATCGTCCGCGGCCGAAAAGGGGAGTTCAAGAAAGAGCTCGCCGAGCTGAAGAAGAAGGGGTTCTCGAAGGCGCGCATCGACGGCGTGTTCCGCTCGCTCGACGAGGACATCAAGCTCGACCGCCGGCGCAATCATGCCATCGACATCGTCGTCGACCGGTTGATTGTGAAGTCGGGCATCGAGCGCCGGCTCGCCGAGTCTATCGAGATTGCGCTCAACCTCGCCGACGACATCGTCGTCATCAACACGCTCGAGGGAGGCGATCGGCTGTTTTCGCGCAAGCTCGCCTGCATCGAGTGCGGCATCAGCATGCCCGAGATGACGCCGCGCGCGTTTTCGTTCAACTCGCCGCACGGCGCCTGTCCCGAGTGCCAGGGCCTTGGCGCGATGCACGACTTCGATCCGAATCGTGTGGTGCCCGACGAGACGAAGTCGCTCACGGAAGGCGCGATCGTGCCCTGGGCGAAAGGCGATCGGAAGCTCGTGCGCGAAGCGATCGCCGGCCTCGCGAAGAACCTGGGCTTCGATCCTGCAACGGCGTTCGCGAACCTCGCGAAGAAAGTGCGCGACCAGATCCTCTACGGCGGCAACGGCAAAGGGTTCGAGGGCATCATCCCGAATCTTCGGCGGCGGTTCGACGAAGCGACGTGGTCCGAGCAGGAAGACCTCGATGTGTACCGTTCGCTGCGTCCGTGCCCGTCGTGTCATGGCGATCGGCTCAAGCCGCAGAGCCTCGCCGTGAAGGTCAAGGGGCGCACGATCTCCGCATACGTGAACCTGCCGATCAGCGAGGCGTACGACGTGTTCAACGGCCTCGACCTGAGCGAGCGCGAGAATCTCATTGCGGGACGGGTCCTTAAAGAAGTCCAGGATCGCCTTCGATTCCTCTACGACGTCGGCGTCGGGTACCTCACGCTGGGCCGCGGCGCGACGACCTTATCGGGGGGTGAGGGGCAGCGTATCCGGCTGGCGACACAGATTGGCGCCAATCTCACGGGCGTGCTGTACGTCCTCGACGAACCATCGATCGGCCTCCATCAACGGGACAACCGCGCGCTGCTCGGCACTCTGCATCACCTGCGCGACCTGGGCAACACCATCATCGTGGTCGAGCACGACGAAGAAACGATTCGCATCGCCGACTACCTGATCGACCTGGGCCCGGGCGCCGGCGAGCACGGCGGAAAAGTGATCTTTCAGGGGACGCCGGAGGAGCTGCTCGAGGGCAGACGGCAGGGGTCGGAGGGTGGTGCGGGCGAATCTCTGACCGGTCAGTACCTGCGCGGCGAAAAGACGATCGCGATGCCGGGCGGACGACGCGCCGCTGGCAAGCACGCGCTGGTCATCCGCGGCGCTCGGGAAAACAATTTGAAGAGCATCGACGTGCGTATTCCTCTCGGCGCGCTCGTCGCGGTCACTGGTGTCAGCGGATCCGGCAAATCCACGCTCGTCAACGACATCCTGTATCGCTCGCTCGCGCGCGTGCTCTATCGCGCGGGCGATGAGCCGGGCGCGCACGACGGCATCGACGGCATCCAGCACATCGACAAGGTGATCGAGATCGATCAGTCGCCGATCGGGCGTACGCCCCGATCGAATCCGGCGACCTACACGGGGTTGTTCACCTTCATTCGCGAGCTGTTCGCGATGCTCCCGGAGGCAAAGGCGCGCGGATTCCGTCCCGGACGCTTTTCGTTCAACGTGAAAGGTGGACGTTGCGAAGGGTGTCAGGGCGATGGCGTGATCGCGATCGAGATGCACTTCCTGCCGGATGTGTACGTGACGTGCGAGCAATGCAAGGGACGGCGCTACAACCGCGAGACGCTCGACGTGCAGTATCGCGGCAAATCGATCGCCGACGTGCTGGAGCTGACGGTCGATCAGGCGTTGCCGCTGCTCGAGAACTTTCCGCCGATTGCCAACAAGCTGCGCACGCTGCAGAGCGTCGGGCTCGGCTACATCGAGCTGGGTCAGTCGGCGACCACGCTGAGCGGCGGCGAAGCGCAGCGCGTCAAGCTCTCGAAGGAACTGTCGCGACGAGGGACCGGCCGGACGCTGTACATCCTCGACGAGCCCACGACCGGGCTCCATTTCGAAGACACACACAAACTGCTCGACGTCCTCAACAAGCTCGTCGACCAGGGCAATACGGTCGTCGTCATCGAGCACAACCTCGACGTGATCAAGTCGGCGGACTACATCATCGACCTCGGTCCCGAAGGCGGTGCGGGCGGCGGCCGGGTCATCGCTCAGGGCACGCCGGAGGAGGTCGCAAAAGTGCACGATTCGGCAACGGGTCAGTTCCTAAGACCGTTACTGACGTCAGTTTCATGACGCCCTGTGGTAAGATTGCCACAGCTCTTCGACCGGTTTGTGTGGTCCTCGTACCACAGAACGTGATTCGGTCTTTCGGCAGGCGCAGTCATGTATTTCTGCTAAATCCGACTGCGGCAACCACTTAGCGGCACCAACGAACGGCGGCCGCCGGCGGGCACTGGAATTGCTCTATAGAGCGCCGCCAACGTGGTTCGTAACAGTCTGAATCCTAACGATTAATGGACGCACAACGCACCCTCAAACGGGCCGTATCCTGCGCAGGGATCGGTCTCCATTCCGGGAAAAAGGTGTCGTTGTCCCTGAAACCCGCTCCGGCAAATCACGGAATCCGGTTCCGCCGCTCCGACCTTGGCGGCCTCGAGATTCCGGCGGTTGTCACGCATCTGGGCGGCATTCAATACGCGACGGGCCTGTCATTGAAGGAGGGCTCGGTCGAAACCGTCGAGCACCTGCTCGCGGCGCTCGTCAGTCTTGGCGTCGACAACGTCATCGTCGAGCTGAACCACCCCGAAGTACCCATCATGGACGGCAGCGCTGCGCCGTTCATCTATCTGATTCATGAAGCCGGCCTCAAGCGGCTTGCCGCACCGAAACAGTTCCTGAAAGTCGTACGTCCCATCGCGCTCTCGCGGGGCGACAAGCGCATCGCGCTCTACCCGTCGGATCACTTCAAGGTGACCTACAGCATCAGCTTCGATCACCCGATGCTCCGCCACCAGACCAGGACGATGCCGATCACCGAGGAGTCGTTCATCGAAGAGATCGCGCCGGCGCGGACGTTCGGCTTCCTGAAGGAAGTCGAGATGCTCCGCCAGAACGGCCTCGCACTGGGTGGATCGCTCGAGAACGCCATTGTTCTCGGCGAAACGGGCGCGCTGAACGCGCTCCGCTTCGAAGACGAGTTCGTGCGCCACAAGATTCTCGACGTCATCGGCGACATGGCGCTCGTGGGGTATCCGATCATCGGCCACCTCGTCGCCCATCGCGGCGGCCACGCGTTGCACACGGCGTTCGCCAGCAAGCTGCTCGAAGAATCTGATGCCTGGCGCCTCGTCGAGGGGGAGTTCGACCCGGCCCGCGTCGGCTCGCCGGTTACGATTCCCGTCAAGAGCGCGCCGCGGCTCGCTAATTAGCCACCCTAGATTTCCCGACGTGGCATCGCGCCTTTTTGACACGCGGTGTGCTTTGACCGCACCATAGTCGCGATCCATGGAGCCGACCTGGTGACCCGCAACCCAATCCTCGACTTCGCCATCGACACGAGCGCGGTCAGATTCATCGGCCACGATCTCCAGCGGCCTGAGTGCATCCTTGCCGAACCGGACGGCACGCTGTGGTCGGCCGATGCGCGCGGGGGCGTGGTGCGTCTCGATCAGAACGGGTCGCAGGAGATCGTCACGCAACGCCGATCGGCGCACTTCGAGCACGCCGGCAGCGAAGCGACCCGATACCTCCACGGCACGCTTCCAAACGGTCTTGCGTTCGCCCGGAACGGCGATTTCCTGATCTCGAACTTCGGAACCGATTGCCTCGAGCTGATGTCGCGCGACGGAAGCTCCCGCGTGCTCGCCGACAGCATCGACGGCGAGCCGATCGGCAAAGTGAACTTCGTGCTTCGCGACTCGCGCGATCGCATCTGGATCACGGTGTCGACGCGCCTCAAGAACTGGATGGAGGCGTTGCGTACCGATCTCCCGGACGGCTATCTCGCCCGGCTCGAGAACGGACGGTTCCGCATCGTGGCCGATGGATTCCACTTCACGAACGAAATTCGATTCGATGCGAACGAGGAATATCTCTACGTCGTCGAAACGACCGGTGGGTGCATCACGCGGCTGCGGATTGACGCGGCCGGAGACGTGAAGGGCCGTGAAGTGTTCGGGCCGTCCTCGCTGGGCCGTGGCGCGTGGCCCGACGGGATTGCGTTCGACACCGCCGGTAACCTGTGGGGCACGCTGGTCTACTCGGACAAGCTGTTCGTGCTCACGCCGGGCGGCGACATGCGCGTGCTGCTCGATGAAGGCGATCCCGCGAAGGTCTCCGCGCTCGAGCAGGCTTTCTTCAACAACACGGTCACCGAAGAGGTCCTCTTTGCCACGGGGCGGGGAGTGGCGCCGTGGATGGCGAGCGTGACGTTCGGCGGCCCCGATCTGCAGACTGTGTACATCGGGTCGTTGAAAGGCTCGCGCATTCCGTATTTCCGCGCGCCGGTGCCCGGCCTGCCGATGGTGCACTGGAACGAGATGCCGTCGGTCCGCATTTAGCGGGCAACCGACACCTCACGCTCATCTTTCTGCACGACTCGATATACCTCGACGACATCGACAGAACAGCGAGTGAACTCGTGTCGCAATTTGTCCCAATTCACCGGGCTCACCTGTGCTCACGATCTGAAACTGTGTTGCGACTTGCGGACTTAATCGCTTGACACCCGTACTCCCCGGTGCGACCATGCGCCATCGATAATCGATACTTCGCAGCTCGCGCGGCGCATGTTGCCGCCGCCGGAGGTTTTGTGAAGGAGAGGACCATGAAAGCAATCGGAAGTACTCGTGCACGGGTGATTGTGATTACGGTCGTGCTCGTCACCGCCGCGGTCAGCGCGGGCGCGCAGGCATTGTATGGATCGCTGGTCGGGAACGTCGTCGATGAAACGGGCGCAGTTGTTCCAGGAGCCACAGTCGCGATTACGCAAAAGGAGACGAATCAGACGCGCGAGCAGCCGACGTCTGTCAGCGGCGGGTATTCGTTTGCCAATCTTGCGCCCGGCACCTACGACGTGGTCGTGACGTTGCCGGGCTTTCGCACATTTGCGAGCCGCGACATCACCGTCAATGTCGGCGCGATCGTTCGCGTCGATGCGAGGCTCGGGCTGGGCACGCTCGAAGAATCCGTCGTCGTGACCGGCGAATCGGCAATCCTGCAGGCCGACAGCGCGGCGTTACAATCGGTGACAACGGCTCAGGCCCTGGAGAATCTCCCGATCAACGGCCGAAGCTATCAAAGCCTTCTGACGCTCACGCCCGGCGTGGCGCAGCCGAACTATTTTCAGACCGGCGGCATCAATAACCCGTCACGATCGATGCAGGTCTCCGTGAACGGGCAGCCGAATACGAATACCGCCTTCCGGCTCGATGGGATGTCGATCACGAATCAGTGGATTCCAGGCCTTCAGGCCTACAGCCCTGGAATCGAAGCGATCGAAACCGTGAACATCGTGACCAGCAACTTCGAGGCGGACCAGGGGATGGCTGGCGGTGCCGCCGTCAACGTGCAGGTCAAGAGCGGCACGAATACGGTGCGCGGTTCGGCATTCGAATACTTCGAGCACGCGAATCTTCGTGCGCGAAACTATTTCCTGCCTTCCACCAGCGAAAAGCCCAAGGGGACGAAAAACATCTACGGGGGCACGATCGGCGGGCCGTTCAAGTCGAACAAGCTTTTCTACTTCTTCAGTCTCGAGACAACGGATTCGAGGGCGGTCGGCGGGCCGTTCATCGGATCGTCCGCGCTGCTGCTGTCGCTGCCGCCGACCGAGTACAGGGGCGGGAATTTCTCCAGCACGGGTACGGCGATCTATGACCCGTTGACCGGCAACGTGAACGGAACGGGACGGACGCCCTTTGCGTTTGCCAACTGCCCAGGGTTGACGTCCACTACCGATCCGCGATTCGCGTCGTGCAACTACATTCCGGCGAACCGCTTGAGCCCGGTGGCGCAGCGGCTCCTGGCTGACCTGCCTGCGCCCCAAACGGCAGGCAACGTCAACAACTACACCTCCACGCCTCCCTTCACGTCGCTCTTCTACAAGATCGATTCGAAGGTGACGTGGACGCCGACGAACCGCCTCAACGTCAACGCACGGATCAGCGGCCTGCACGACGACATGAATTCGGCGTCGCTGTATCCGGCGCTCAACGGCAGAGAGATCAACCCGCTCAGCTTGGGCACCGATCTGAACGCCAAGATTTTCAGCTACTCCCTGGCGGCGACGACGACGTTGACGCCCAATCTGGTGATGGACGTGGTCGGCGGAGCGACCACACCGCACACCTACCAGCAGCCCAACGGTCCCGAACAGTGCTGGGCCGACATCTATGGCATTCCGAATGCCTGCCAGGCCAGGGACTGGGCGCTTCCCCAGATGGAGATTACCGGGTTCACCTCGCGCGGAGGCACGTCAGGCGGGACGCAGCCGCTTGGGAACAACGGGTTCAGTTCCTCGGTTCTCGACTACAACGATGTTCAGTATCAGGTCGTCGCCAATCTTGGCTGGACCAAGGGCGACCACAACGTGAAGTTCGGCGGCGACTTTCACTGGCAGCACATGAATCACTATGAGATCAGTCCTCTGACCTCCATGGCGTTCACCGGCATCGCGACCTCGCTCAATGGAGGCCCGGCGGCGAATTCCTACAACGCGCTCGCCGACTTCCTGCTGGGTCAGATCGGCGGCAACATGAGCAACTCGCAGGTGCCCCCCTGCGTCATCGCCGACCAGTGCGAGCCTGACCGGCCCGTGACGATGCGCGAGCACGAAATGGGGTTCTACGTGCGCGACCAGTGGCAGATCGGGCAGAAACTTACCGCGTCGTTCGGTCTGCGCTGGGAGTACTATCCGGTTCCGACTCGGGCCGACCGCGGGGTCGAGCACTTCGACATTGCGACCAATCGCGTGCTGATGTGCGGCATTGCGAATAACAGCGAGACCTGCGGCGTCACGGTTCAAAAAGATCTGTTCACCCCTCGCCTCGGCATCGCGTATCGTCCGTTCGAATCCTTCGTGGTCCGAGCCGGATACTCGCGTAATCCGCAGAACGACCACATGTACCGCAGTGCCACCTATACCTATCCGGCGTCGATCACCATCGCTCAGACAGGGCTGAACTCGTTCCAGCCGGCCGGCACGTTGGAGAGCGGTTATCGCGTCTCGCCCATTCCCGATTACAGCACCGGTTCCCTGGCCTTGCCGCCTGGTATTGGTACCACCACCGCTCCGGACAACTACGTTCGGGGAACCATCACGGCCTTCAACGTGACCGCACAGAAGTCGTTCTCTGCAAACATGAGTGTGCAGGTCGGATACGCCGGGAATCGCCAGCGCGACATGGTTCGTTCGACGAACCATAACTATGGAACCATTGGCGGCGGTGCCGCCAGTCAGCCGTACTTTCAGGCTCTCGGCACGACCGCGAACTTCAACTTCCTCGATCCCCTCGGCAGGGTTAACTACGACTCACTTCAAGTGAGCGTAAACCGTCGCTTCTCGAAGGGGCTGGCGTTCACGGCCGCTTACGCGATGGCAAAAGGGACAGACGCGTGGGCCACGGGCATCCTGATCCCCGAGTATCGATACCTCAACGAGGGTCCGGCTTCGACCGTCGCCCCGAACAAGCTCGACCTTTCGGCGTCGTACGAATTGCCCTTCGGCGCGGGCCAGCGCTTTCTGACCGACGGCGTCGGCGCCGCCATCGTGGGAGGCTGGCAGCTCAATGCCTATTTCACGGCGTTCTCCGGTTCGCCCATGACCATCACCGCGACCGGCGCTTCGTTGAACGCGCCAGGTAGCCCCCAGCGCGCCGACGAGGTCAAGGCGTTTGACGTGCTCGGCGGAGTCGGACCTGGGAATCCCTGGTTCGATACGACGTCGTTTGCCCCCGTCACTGCAGCGCGGTTCGGCACGTCCAAAGCGAATGGATATGGAGGCCCCGGATACGCCAACCTGGACGCCAGTCTGTTCAGGACGTTCCGCCTCTCGCAGTCCGTCAGGGCCCAGTTCCGCCTTGAGGCTCTCAATGTGACGAACACGCCGCACTGGGCGACTCCTGGGACAAACGCCAACGCCATCGATTTCGGGCAGGTTACCTTTACGGCGAATCCTGGACGGGAATACGACGAACGAAACGTCCGGATCGGAGTTCGATTAACCTTCTAGCTCTTATACTTCGGAGCGATTTCTCATGTCGGATGGAATGCGATGACGACGATCACGAAACTGTTTGCTGCGGTTGGAGCCATGCTGTTGGGGGCAACAATGGTGTCCGGGCAAAGCCATCCTTCGCATCAACTGACGAACGGTGAAATCACCGCCACCGTTTATCTGCCCGACGCGAAGAACGGCTTCTATACGACCACACGTTTCGACTGGTCAGGAGCGATCGCGAGCCTCAAATACAAAGGACACGACTATTACGGGATCTGGTTTTCCAAGATTACCGACATTTACGACTTCGGTTACGAAGGCCCGAACAAGGACGTCATCTCGGCCAATTTCACCGCGATGGTGGGACCCGCCGAAGAGTTCGGCGCCGTCGGCTACAACGACGTGCCGGCGGGTGGCTTGTTCGTCAAGCCCGGCGTCGGCGTCCTGAAGCGCGACGAGATGACCTACAACCATTCTCGTCCTTACGTGATTGCCAATCCCGGGAAGTGGGACGTCAGAACCTCGCGCGACTCGGTTGAGTTCACGCACACGATCAGCGAGCCGTCGATCGCCTTCGGGTACGTCTATACGAAGGTCGTCAAGCTAACGCCAGGCAAGCCGCAAATGACGATCTCGCACGTCATGAAGAACACCGGCTCGATGCCCATCGTGACCAACGTCTACAACCACAATTTCACGACCATCGATAAGCTGCACACTGGGCCGGACGTGGAGATCACCGTGCCGTGGCAGATGACGCGGGCAGCCGGGCGTGGTGGAGCGGGCCGGCAGGGCGCGCCTGGCGGCGCGTCAGCCGCAGGTGGCGCCCAGGGCGCCGGCCGACAGGGCCAGCCGCCCGCCGACCCGTACGCGCCGCTGACGACCGGCGAAAGCATGGGTTCGCAGTGCGGTCAGGCGCAGATGCAGTCGTTGGCCAGCACGCAAGGCAACAAGCTCGTGTACTCGAAAGTGCTCGAAGGATCCGAGTGCTACCAGGCCAGCTTTACCGGATTTGGCGCGGACGCGAAGGACAACGACATCCGCATCGAGAACAAGCGAGCGGGCGCAGGGGTTCACGTCACGGGAGATCGACCGTTGACGCGCTTCGGCTACTGGTCGATCCGCACGGTCCTCGCGCCGGAACCCTATATCGACCTCAACATAGAACCCGGCCAGCAGTTCGCCTGGACCTACACCTACGACTACTACACAACGAAATAGGCGAAAGAGCATGAAAAGCATTCTGCAGCGCGCGTCGAGCGCCGTCCTGTTCGCATCGGTGCTCGCGTGGGCGACGAGCGCGTCCGCGCAATCGGAGAGCGCAGGCGTCAACCAGTACTTCACCAACTGCGCCTCGTGCCACGAGAGCAACGAGCCGGGCCACCAGGCGCCGCCGACGGCTGTGCTGAAACGCCTGACACCGGAGCGCATCCTTGAAGTGATGACGACCGGATCGATGCAGAATGCCGCTGCCTCACTCACCGATCAGGACAAGCGCCTGATCGCCGAATGGGTCGGCGGGCGGAAGCTCGACGCCGATCTGATTGGGGCGGCCGAGAAGATGTCCAACGTCTGCGCTAGCCATCCGCAGGTACGCGAGTCGAACGGGCCCGCGTGGAACGGCTGGGGCGTCGACTATCGAAACTCCCGCTTCCAGCCCGCAGCCGCCGCCGGCCTTACGCCCGGCCAGGTGTCGCGGCTGCAGTTGAAATGGGCCTTCGGGTTTCCGGGCGCTTCTGCGCTCTACAGCCAGACCGTGTACGACGGGCGGCTGTATGTGACGTCGAATGCCGGCTACGTGTATTCGCTCGACGCGGAATCAGGATGCCTGCATTGGAGCTTCCGGTCGCAGTCCGCGGTGCGGAGCGGGCTCACCATCGGCCGGCTCAGCCGGACGGATTCGCGGCTCGCCATCTTCTTCGGTGACATTCATGGGACCGCATACGCGCTCTCCGCCAGTTCCGGCGAGGAGCTCTGGAAGACGATCACCGATCCGCATCCGCTCGCGCGGATTACGGGAACACCGGTGCTCCTCGAGGGACGTCTGTACGTGCCGGTCGCCTCGCTCGAAGAGCCGGAGTCGGGACAGGCCGACTACACCTGCTGCACGTTCCGCGGCTTCATGTCGGCGCTCGATGCGGCCACTGGCAAGCAGATTTGGAAGACGTATACGATTCCGGAAACGCCGCGAGTCGTCGGCAAGAACTCGCGGGGCAAGGACATGCTTGCACCCGCCGGCGCCGGCATCTGGGCAACGCCGACGCTCGACATCAAGCGCCGGGCGCTCTACGTCACGACGGGCAACGCGTTCGCCGGGACACCGAAGACGGCTAACGCGATCATGGCGATGAACATCGACACGGGCAAAGTGCTCTGGTCGATGCAGGCGCTGGCGGCTGACACCTGGCACAACGGCTGTGTGCAGAACATTCCTGGGGGAGCATTTCCCGCTCGAAGTGGCGGCGGACGCGGCGGCAGGGCCGGTGGACCCGCCGTCCCTTATCCGCCGGAAAACTGCCCCGCGGTGCTCGGCCCCGACTGGGATTTCGCGGCGCCTGCGGCGCTCGCCACAACGACTGACGGCCGCGACATCCTCATCGCGCCGCAAAAGCAGGGTCTGGTCTGGGCCGTCAATCCGGACAATGGCCAGGTGCTCTGGAAGCAGGATGTCGCGCGCGAAATCGCGGGCGGCCGCGGCGAAACACTGTTCGGCGGCGCCGTGGATAGCGAGAAGGCCTACTTCGGTCTCATCAGCAGCGGTCATCTCGCGCTCGATCTCAAGACTGGCGAGGAGGTGTGGTATACGCCTCTCGCTTCGCCCGAAGGGCGCCAGAATCAGCGCGGCGTCGTCGGGGCCGTCACGTTGATTCCAGGTGTTTTGCTGTCGGGCGCGCGCGATGGCATGATTCGCGCGGCATCGTCGCGAACCGGTCAGTTGCTCTGGGAATTCGACAGCGCGCAGGAATTCACGACCGTCAACGGCGTGCCGGCGCGCGGCGGCTCGGCGGCATCGGGTGGACCGGTCGTCGCCAACGGGATGGTGTTTATCGGGTCAGGTTATCCCGGCTTCCAGGGAGGACAACCGGGGAACGTCCTTCTGGCGTTCGCTCCGGCCGTGCGCCTCGACGTACACGCCGACGAGTTGAAGCGGAAAGCGGCAGGTGCGAACACTCCACCGTAGAGGCATGTCTGGTTCGCCACAGAGATGCCGTCGATGCGCATTTAGCGGGCCAGGTCCGGCTCAAGTTGGAGTACGTTGTTGACACCGCCGACACCAACTCTTAAACTTTTCGATCTAAAATCGATTATCGATAATGTCCATTGTCACAGGCGGCAGCACGCTGATGCGCAACTACGTGAACGGCGATTGGGTGGCCTCGTCGGCCGCGGAGTCGTTCCCCGTTCTCAACCCCGCGACCGGCGAGCAGCTCGGCACCACGCCGCTGTCGACCGCGACCGATGTCGGACAGGCGGTCGACGCCGCCAGCCGCGCGTTTCCCGCGTGGCGCCGCATGCCCGTGACCGATCGTGTCCAGTTCCTCTTCAAGCTCAAGGAGCAGCTGGAACGCCACTTCGATGAGATTTCCCGCACGATCACGCTCGAGTGCGGCAAGACGCTCGCCGAATCGCGCGGCGAGATGCGTCGCGCCGTCGAGAACGTCGACGTGGCGTGCGGCACGCCGATTCTGATCCAGGGCTACAACTCCGAGGACATCGCCGCCGGCATCGACGAGATCATGATCCGGCAGCCGCTTGGCGTGTGCGCGGTGATTGCCCCGTTCAATTTTCCCGGCATGATTCCGTTCTGGTTCCTCCCGTATGCAATCGCGTGCGGCAACACGGTCGTGATCAAGCCGTCCGAGCGGGTTCCGCTGACGATGCAGAAGGTGTTCGAGCTCGTGAAGGCGATCGGTCTGCCGCCCGGCGTGCTCAACCTCGTGAACGGCGGCAGGGACGTGGTCAACGGATTGCTTGATCATCCTGCCGTGCGGTCGGTCAGCTTCGTGGGATCGAGCGCGGTCGCTCGCCACGTCTACGCCCGCGCGGCCGCCAACGGCAAACGCGCACAGTGCCAGGGTGGTGCGAAAAATCCGGTGGTCGTCCTGCCCGACGCCGATTTCGGGTCGGCCGCCGATGTCATTGCCGACAGCGCATTTGGCTGCGCCGGCCAGCGCTGCCTCGCCACGTCACTTGCCATTACCGTGGGCGCCGCGCACGAGCCATTTCTCGCCGCGATTCGCGACAGGGCGCAGGCGCGCGTCGTCGGATTCGGCCTGGACGAGGGCGTGCAGATGGGGCCGGTGATCTCGCCTGAAAGCCGCGCGCGCGTGCTCAAGGCGATCGATCAGGCGGTCGCCGAAGGCGCGCGTCCGCTGGCCGACGGGCGGAAACTCGACGGCCCTGCCTATCAAAAGGGAAATTTCGTGGGCCCGACGGTCATCGACGGCCTGCCATTTCGCAGCGAGCTCACGACCACGGAGATCTTCGGCCCTGTGCTGTCGGCGCATCATGTCGACACTGTGGAGGAAGCGATCGCGCTCGTGAACGCCGGATCGTACGGCAATCAGGCGTGCCTCTTTACGACGAGCGGCGCGAACGCGCGCAAATTCCGGCACGAAGCGGAGGTCGGCAATATCGGCATCAACATCGCCGTTGCCGCACCCATGGCGTTCTTCCCATTCAGCGGCGCCCGTGACAGCTTCTTCGGTGATTTGCACGGACAGGGCAGAGATGCCGTGGAGTTCTTCACGCAGGAGAAGGTCGTCGTCGAGCGTTGGCCGGCGTCCTGGACGCGCCGGTTCTAGCCTCTCGCGCGCGCAGGCGCATCCCAGGGAGCGAAAGCATGAGGATCGATCGCCGAACGTTCTCCCGGCTCGTCGCGCTCGCCACGGTCGGCGCGGCCGTTCCGGGTCACGCGCAGCGAAAGCTGAATATCCGGGTCGGCCATACAGGGATCACATGGCCGTGGGGCAATCCACCCGGGCCCGGCCCGATGCGGCTCGCCGATCCGGCCGCGATTGAGCAAATCGTCAAGGACATCTCCAGTCTGGGCTTTTACGGCATCGAGCTCTTCGGCTGGCAGATCGACGGCATGGAAGCGCATGGCGGGCTTGGCCGGCTGCTCGAGAAGTACAACCTTCCACTCATCTCCAGCTATGGCGGTCCGAACCTCACGGATCCTGCACAGCGCAAAGCGTCGATCGATCGCACGGTCGCGACCGCCAGACTCGTCAAGAAATACGGCGGCAAAATCATCGTCTTCGGACCGAACGGCGTCCCGCGCGATTCTTTCAACTTCGCCGAGCACAAAGCTGGCATTGTCGATGTCCTGAACGAGGGAGCCAAGGCCGTCGCCGATTTGGGATTGACGCCAGTGCTGCACCAGCACACGGGTACGTGCATCGAGACGCGCGACGAGACGTACGCCGTGATGCAGGCCGTCGACACGCGCTATCTGAAGTTCGGACCTGACATCGGCCAGCTGCAGAAGGGCGGATCGGATCCGGTTCAGGTGGTGAAAGACTTCCTTCCGATCATCCACCACATGCACCTGAAGGACTATTCGGGCGGCGACGCGTTTCTCGGCTATTCGCCGCTGGGACAGGGGAAGGTCGACATTCCCGCCATTCTCGCGATGGTCAACGGCAAGCCGATGGACGGGATGGTGATGGTCGAGCTCGACAGCAGCCCCAACATGCCGGTGCCTGCGATCGAAACGGCTCGGATGGCCCGCGCGTTCCTGTTGAAACAAGGCGTTGCGTTGAGAAGTTGATCCCCGGATTCAAAGAGGACTCATGAGAACCCGAGCCGCCCTGTTGATGGTCTGCCTCGCTGCGGTCGCCGCCGAGCGCGGGCACGCACAATCAAACCGCACGACCTGGATGGACTACGGCGGCAGTCCGGACAACGCGCGGTACTTCACGCTCGACCAGATCAACAAGTCGACGGTGAGCCAGCTCGGCGTGGCGTGGACCTATCCGACGTCGGACACCATCTCGTACGTCTTCAATCCGGTCGTGGCCGACAACGTCATCTACGTTCTCGCCAGAAACAATTCGCTCGTCGCGCTCGACGCCACCACCGGCCGCGAAATCTGGATTCATGAGGGCTTGCAGGGGATCGCGCCGCGCGGCATCAACTATTGGGAGAGCAAGGACCGATCCGATCGGCGGTTGTTGTTCCAGATGAACAGCTACCTCCAGGCAATCGACGCGCGCACGGGGAAATCGATTACGACGTTCGGCAAGGACGGCGCGGTCAATTTGCGCGAAGGCCTCGGACGCGATCCGGCAACGATCGTCAAAACGCAATCGTCGAACCCTGGCAAGGTGTTCGAGAACCTCCTCATTCTCGGGTCGGCGCCGGGCGAGAATTACATGGCGCCCCCCGGCGACCTTCGCGCGTACGACGTCGTCACCGGCGCGCTCGCGTGGCAGTTTCATACCATTCCGCATCCCGGTGAGTTCGGGTACGAGACGTGGCCGCCGGACGCGTGGAAATACATCGGCGGCGTGAATACCTGGGGAGAAATCACGGTCGATCCCGTCAGAGGCATCGCGTATTTTCCGCTCGGCTCGCCAACCTACGACTTCTATGGCGCCGATCGACATGGCGCAAACCTGTTCGGCACCTCGCTGCTCGCGCTGAACGCGCGCACAGGGAAGCGGTTGTGGCACTTCCAGATGGTCCACCACGATCTCTGGGATTACGACAACGTCGCCGCTCCGCAATTGACGACCGTACGCCGCAACGGCAAGACGATTGACGTGGTCGCGCAAGCCGGAAAAACCGGATTCCTGTACGTGTTCGATCGCGTCACGGGGGAGCCGTTGTGGCCCATTGAAGAACGCCGCGTGCCGTCGAGCGAGATTCCCGGCGAGGCGGCGTGGCCGACCCAGCCGTTTCCGACGGCACCGCCGCCATTCGCGCCGCAGCGTCTCACGGCGGATGACATCAATCCGTTCATCCTGACGCCCGACGAACGCGAAACGTGGAAGACGCGAATCGCGAACGCACGCAACGAAGGCCTTTTCACGCCTCCCGCGCTGAAAGACACGGTGTCGATACCGGGTGCGCAGGGCGGTGCGAACTGGGGCTGCACCGCGGCCGATCCGGCCAAGGGCATCGTGTACGTGTTGAGCATCAACGTGCCCTCGATTTACAAACTGAGCACCGAGGCGCCGGCCCCGGGCGGCGGCGGTCGAGTCGGAGGGCCGGCGGAAATTGCGCGAGGGCGCACGGTGTACGAGCAGAAGTGCCAGACCTGCCATTCGCCCGACCTGCGCGGCTCGGGAAATTATCCGTCGCTCGTCGACATCACGACGCGCATGGGACCCGAGTCGTTGCGCGAGGTCATCGTCGGCGGACGCCCCGGCATGCCGTCGTTCAACGAGCTGAGCCAGTCAGAGATCGATGCGCTCGTCGCGTTTCTCGCAAATCCCAACACGGCGTCTGGACCGAGCCGCGGAGCTGGGCCGGGCACGCCCCAAGCGCCGAAAGGTGGACCCGTGGTCGCCTCTGGCGGCGCACCGGGCGGCCGTGTCGTGCCGCCTGGCCGTGCCGGCGGAATGATCGGACCGGACTATCCGCCTGGCGTCAAGGTCCCCGAAGTGCGCATGTATACGGGATACGGCATGAACGGCACGATCGTGAAGCCGCCGTACTCGACCCTTTCGGCGTACGACCTGAACACCGGCACGCTCAAGTGGCAGGTGCCGGCGGGCGGAGATGACGCGCGCGCGACGTCGCAAGGCGCGAAGGACACCGGGTACATCAGTCAGCGAACCGGCATCGTGACCACGTCGAACGGGTTGCTGTTCCACGCCGGCGGAGACGGCAAGCTGCGCGTGTACGACTCCGACAACGGCCGGATTCTGTGGAGCGGCCAGATGCCTGCCGGCTCCCGTGGCATTCCGGCGATGTACGAAGTGAACGGCCGGCAGTTCTTCGTCGTGAACGCGACGTCGCCGATTGTCGGGCCGAACGACACCGCGAGCGGCCAGCCGAATGCGGATACGATCGCCAGAGCGTACGTCGCCTATGCGTTGCCACCGAAAGGATCCCAGAAGTGATACGAGCAAAAAGCCCGCGCCGGGAACGGCGCGTCCTTCGCGATGAGATTCGCGACCAGCTGATCGAACACATTCTCAACGGGCGACTTGCGCCCGGCGAACGGATCGTCGAGATGCGCATTGCCCAGCAGTTCGGCGTCAGTCAGGCGCCGGTGCGGGAGGCGCTGCGCGATCTCGATCTGCTCGGCTTCGTCGTCAGCTCTCCGTTTCGCGGCGCGATCGTGCGCCAGATTTCGGTCGAGGAGCTCGTGCAGCTTTATCCCATTCGCGCGGTCCTCGAAGGCCTCGCGGCACGCCACGCGGCGCTTCGCATTGATGCCCCGACGCTGAAGAAACTCGAAGGGCTCTTAGCCACAATGCGCACTGCCGCTGCGCGAGGAGATCACCGCCGCGCGGTCGAGGCAGACTTCGCGTTTCATCTCACGATCGTCGAAGCGTCGGGCAACCGTCTGCTGCAGCAGATCTGGGACCGCATGCGCCTGGCCACGACGACCTTCCTGACGGTGTCGAAATCGCATCATTCGCTGAAGGAGATCGTCGAGCGGCACGCGTCGGTGCTCGACGCGCTGCGGACGCAGGACCCGGATGCGGCCGAGCGCGCGCTGCGTTTCCACATCGAAGAGCCCGGCAAGTGGCTCCGTGCCGCGTTGGAGGAAGAAGCGGCGGCGGAGGAGCGCAAGGACGGTCGCAAGCGCCGAGTCAGTCGGCGCCGCTAGAAGGGAAATGCCATGAAATATCGATTTCGATCGTCTTTCGCGGCGGCAGTCGTCGCGGCTGCGGCATTTGCGTCCATCATCCACGGTGCGTCGAAGAACTTCGCACCCGACGCCGTGTTCACCGGTTCGAGTCTCAGCGGATGGCAGCCGATCGGGCAGAGCAACTGGCGCGCCGAGAACGGCGAGATCGTCGGCACGCCCACAGCCGCGGCCGGAGGGTGGTTGGTGGCGGACAAGCCGTTCCAGGACGTGGCTGTCTTCACCTCGTTTCGTTGCGCCGCGGGCTGCCAGACTGGCGTGATGCTGCGCGCTGAGCGGACCGCCGATGGCGGTCTGAAAGGCGTCTTCGTGTCGCTGAACGAAGGCGATCTTGCCGCGTACCGCGTGACGCTGGATCGTCAGGGCGTGCAGACATCCAAAGAGCGCTTGAGAGGGCCGGGCGGCGGACAATTGCGCGTGGCCTTGCCGCCGCCGAGTCCATCGCCGGGCGAGTCCGCAGCTCCCGCGCGCGCCGGAGGGCCACCACCGCTTCCTCCGTTTCCCGGCGGCATCGCGTCGCCGATTCCGCGGCCGAATACCAGCCTGCGAGCGGGCGATTGGAACACCATCGAGCTGGTGCTCGATGCCAACATCCTCCGCGCCTTCTTGAACGACGCCGCAGGAATCGCCGATTCCGCTGCCGAGCCCGAGTACGGCTCCTATGGCCCGTTTGCGTTGTACGTCGGCGGCACTGGCGAAGTGCGGTTCAAGGACGTCTCGCACAAGGACCTGCAACCGAGGGTCGCGCAACCAGAAAAGGTGTCGACGAAGTTCAGGAAGCAGACGGTGAACGAGTTCTACTACTCGTGGGGCCCTGCCGTCGCCGACTTCAACCGCGACGGGACGCCCGACATCGTCGCGGGGCCTTACTACTATCTCGGTCCGGAGTACACCGCCGCTCGCGAGATCTACATCGGCGGGACGATCGATCCGGGAGCCGCGTACTTCAACGGTCTGCAGTACGCCTACGACTTCACGGGCGACGGATGGCCGGACGTGCTCAACTCGGTCTTTCAACGCCAGGCGATTCTGTACGTCAATCCCAAAGGAGAGTCGCGGCGCTGGGAGAGCTATGCCGTGACCGATCGCATGTCGTGCGAGTTCATGCTGCTGAAGGACGTCGACGCCGACGGCAAGCTCGAGTTCATCTTCAAGGACAGCGAGAACAAGTTCGTGTATGCCAAGCCGGATCCCGCCAATCCCACCGCCATGTGGATCAAGCATGCCATCAGCGAGCCTGGTCCGTGGGCCAACCACGGGAGTGGAGTCGGCGATATCAACGGCGATGGACGCGTCGATTTCCTGAATGCATTCGGCTGGTGGGAGCAGCCTGCTGTTCAAGAGTCGAGGAGTCGAGGAGTCCAGGAGTCTACGTGGAAGTATCATCCCGTGGCGTTTGGCAAGTGGACGCGGTCGAGCCCGGGCGGAGCGGAGATGGCCGTGTATGACGTGAACGGGGATGGCCTCAACGACGTGGTGACGTCGCTGCAGGCGCACGGGCTGGGACTGTCGTGGTTCGAGCAGAAGAAAGCCGCGGACGACTCGCGTTCGTTCGTCGAGCACCCGATCATGAGCGATTTCTCGACGAAGAACGCGGGCGGCGTGATCTTCTCGCAGCTTCACGGTGCGACGTACGCAGACGTCGACGGCGATGGGTTGCAGGACTTCATCACCGGCAAGCGCTTCTGGTCGCATCTCGACACGTTCATCGATCCCGACCCGCACGGCGCACCGGTGCTCTACGTCTATCGCGCGGTACGGAACCCCAAGGCCCCCGGCGGCGCGGAATTCGTTCCCGAGCTGATTCACAACCGTTCGGGTGTCGGGTCACATCTCTCCGTCGTCGATCTGAACAAAGACGGGGCCCCGGAAATCATCACGTCGACCAAGCGGGGCACATTTATTTTCTGGAACAACTGGAAAGCCGCGAAGCCATAACATGCGACTCCTTCACGCAACGGCCGCCGCGATTGCTGCCGCCACCATCGTCGGCGCTCAGGCGCCAAACCTGGAACGGGATTGGCCCTCGCACGGACGCGATGCCGGCGCGCAGCGATTCTCGCCGCTCAAGCAGATCAACACGTCGAATGTGTCGAGTCTCAGCCTCGTGTGGAGCTACGACACGCCGGCGCCGGTACCGCCGACGCCGGCTCGCGGGGCCGCAGCCGAGGAGGAAGGGGCGCCAGTGGCTCCTCCACCTGCTCGCGGCGAAGCACCGGCCGCACCGGCGGCGCCCGCGATTCCGGCACCGAGGCAGTCAGCAGCCACACCGCTCGTGGTCGACGGCGTCATGTACATGGGGACGATGTACAACCGCGTCGTCGCCCTGGATGCGGATACAGGAAAGGAAATCTGGGTCAAGGACGTCGGCAGCACGCCGTCAACGCGCGGCATCGCCTACTGGCCCGGGACGAACGGGATTCCGCCGCAGCTGGTTTTCGGCACGACCGACGGATCTTCCCTGCTGATTTCACTGAACGCAAAAACGGGGGAGTTCACTTCGGGATTCGGACACGGCGGCAAGGTCGACTTGCGGCAGGGCGTCGGCGAGAAGTTCCCGAGGCTGCGGGTTGCGCTGTCTTCGCCGCCGGCAATCTACAAGAACCTCGCGATTACCGGCAATCACTCACAGGAAGCGCCAAGCCTCGGACCTTCGGGCGATATACGTGCCTGGGATCTGCGGACGGGCAAGCTCGTCTGGACGTTCCACACGATTCCCAGGCCAGGTGAGCCGCATCACGACGCGTGGAAGAACGATCAATGGGTCGATCGTGCTGGAGCGAACGCGTGGGGATTCATCACCGTTGACGAGGCGCGTGGAATTGCGTACGTGCCGACAGGTACGCCCGCCACGGATTTCTATGGCGGCGATCGCCTTGGCTCGAATCTCTATGGCTCGTCGCTGCTCGCGCTGGACGCGGCGACCGGCAAGCTGAAGTGGTTTTTTCAAACGACGCATCACGACAACTGGGATTACGACCTCAACTCACCGCCGACGTTGATCGACGTCAAGCGCAACGGCAAAACGATTCCCGCCGTAGCCGTGTACACGAAGCAGGGACTCCTGTTCGTGTTCGATCGCGTGACGGGCACGCCTGTGTTCGGCGTCGAGGAACGGCCGGTCGTTTCGGACAACCCGCTTCCTGGCGATGAGTACTCGCCCACGCAGCCGTTTCCGCTGAAGCCTCCGCCGATTGCGCGAATGACGTTCTCGCCTAAGGAGGTCGCGAAGATCACACCCGAGCACGAGGCATATTGCAAAGGCCTTCTGGACCTGGAGGGCGGCGCGATGACGGGCGGGCCGTACGCGCAATATGGCCCGAAGCTCCGCGTGATCTTCCCGGGGTGGACCGGTGGCGGCAACTGGAACGGCTCGGCATTCAATCCCGATCTCGGGTTTCTGTTCCTGCCCACGCAGGACCACGGCATGCTCAACAAGATGGTCAAGAGCACCAGATCCGAGAACATGTACGTGCGCGCCGGCCCGGACAACGCGCCACCGATGCTCGGCACGAATTTCTGGGACGGGCGGAAGGCGTGGGCGTGTCAGCAGCCGCCGTGGGGCGAGCTCGTCGCGGTGAACGCAAATACGGGCGACATCGCGTGGCGGGTTCCGCTTGGTTCCTTCGAGGAGCTCGACGCACTTGGCGTACCGGCGACAGGCACCTTGAATCGCGGCGGTCCGATTGCGACAGCGGGCGGGCTCGTCTTCATCGCGGCGTCGCAGGACGCGCGATTCCGCGCCTTCGACGCGCGCACCGGAAAAGTGCTGTGGATGGCCGACCTGACAGAGAACGGCCGTGCCGTGCCGATTACGTATCAGGGCAAGCGTGGGAAGCAATACGTGGCCATCATGGCGGGCGGTGGTCGACCGGTTGCCAGAAAGGTCGACGAGAGCCGTATCGGCGGACGGCTCCACGTGTATGCGCTGCCCGACGCAAAGTAGAACCACGATCTAGGCCGGAGAGCTGTGCGGTTGACACGGAAGCAGTGGTCATTGGTCGTGCTCTCCGTGGCGGGCGTGCTGGTGCTCGCGCTGATGTATGCGCGATCGCAGCAGGTCGATCGGCGTGACGCGCAGGCCGCACCTTCGGCTCCTCCGCAGCCCGTCCTTTCGGCGGCCTACGCAGATCCTTCCGTCTGTTCCTCCTGCCATGGCGAGATCGCGCGCACCTATAGCCTCACGGGCATGGGGCGTTCGTTTTCCAGGGTGCGGCCCGGCACGAGCGGGCTTGCCGGTGACGAAGGCGCTCGCGTCTATCACAAGGCATCCGACCGCCACTACACGGTGTCCGAGCGCGGTGGAAAGTTGTTCCAACGTCGCCATCAGATCGGCTTCGGCGGCCGGGAGACGAACGTGCTCGAGCTCGAGGCCGATTACGTCATCGGCTCGGGCAATCATGCGCGAACGTTTCTGCACCGAAACGCAGACGGACGGCTCGCGCAGATGCCGGTGAGCTGGTACGCCGAACGTGGTGTCCGCCTGCGCGCAGACGCACCTGCCGCTTCGGCGAGACTGGGGTATTGGGCGATGAGCCCTGGTTACGACCGGCCGGCGCATCTCGACTTCAGGCGCGTCATCGACGCGGGCTGCATGTCGTGCCACAACGGCTATCCACGCGGGACGATAGAGAACGATCTCGAGGGGCCGAAGTTCGGTGACTCCCTGCCTGACGGGATCGATTGCCAGCGCTGCCACGGTCCGGGCCAGGCGCACGTCGATGCCGTCAAAGCGGGTGACGTCGACGCAGGTCTGAGGGCGATTGTGAATCCCGCGAAACTCGATCGCGAGCGCCAGCTCGAATCGTGCATGCAATGTCATCTCGAGTCCACGAGCACGCCGCTGCCGTTTCAGATTCCGCGATACGAGCATCCTCCGTTTTCGTACGTGCCAGGGAAGGCGCTGAGCGACTACTTCATCCATTTCGATCACGCACCTGGAGCGGGGCGCGACGACAAGTTCGAGATCGCCGGCGGCGCGTACCGTCTGCGCAAGTCGGCGTGCTTTCAGCGCAGCGAGATGACGTGCCTCACCTGTCACAACCCGCACGACATCGCGCGCGGCCCCAAAGCCGTGGAACGCTACGTCGCGATCTGCGGGAGTTGCCACACGACCCCGCACCCGCGCGGCGCACCCCGTATGGCGGGCATGGCGAGCAGCGCCACGTGCATCGACTGCCACATGCCGAAGCGACGAGCAGAAGACGCCGTTCACGTCGTCATGACCGACCACTACATTCAACGCCAGCAGCCGCGTCGGGATTTGCTTGCAGCGCGAACCGAAGCCGACAGTCTCAAGGACGGCGACTATCGAGGTGAGGTCGTTCTCTACTACCCGCCGACGCTGCCGCCGACGCCTGAGAACGATCTGTATCTCGCCCTGGCCCAGGTGCGCCAAGGGTCGAACCTCGCTGCAGGCGTTCGCCGGCTCGAGCAGGCGATCGAGAAGCACCAGCCCGCACGGTCGGAGTTTTACTACGAGCTTGGGCGCGCGTACTCGATGAGCGGCGACCGTGACGCCGCAATCCGGTGGTTCCGTGAAGCGCTGCGGCGCGACGCCGCATTCACGCCCGCGCTCAAGGAGCTTGCGGCCGCGGCGACTGAACAAGGGAACCTGGCGGAGGCCGCGCAAGCACTGGAGAAGGTTGTGTCTATGCGGCCCGACGATGGCAATGCATTCGCCGACCTGGGTAACGTGTACTTGCGTCAGGACCGAGCGGATGACGCGCAGAAGGCTTTGCAGCATGCGCTCGCGCTCGATCCGACTCTGCCGCGGGCGAACAACATGATGGGATTGGCCGCCTTGCGAACAGGCGGCGTCCGGGTGGCAGAGGAGCACCTGCGCGAAGCGATCCGCCTTCAGCCTGACCTTGCAGAAGCACACAACAACCTTGGCAACCTGCTGGCAAGCCGCAAGGCGTATGCTGAGGCGGCTCACCATTTCGAAAAGGCGATCGCGCGCGATCCGGGCTATGTGGAGGCGCGCCACAGTTACGGCGTCGTTCTCGCGCTGATGCAGTCGTATCCGCAGGCTGTGGCGCAACTCGAAGCGGTGATTCGTCTGGCGCCTCAGCTGGCGCAGGCACGGCTCGATCTGGCGGATGCGCTGGCGGCAATGGGGCGTGTGCAGGAAGCGCGCGCCCAGTTCGAGGCCGCTGCGAAGAGCGGCGATCCAACCGTTCGGGAGGCCGCGTTATCCGGTTTGTTGGATCTAGATCGCCGGCGTAGGTAACGCGGTCTCAATTTGACTCAAGTGTCTTCGTCAAAGTGCTTGACAACGTCGCGCCTGTAATCGATTATCGATTGCTCTAAAAACATACAATCGCTGCGGATTACGCGCGTTTGGATTCAGGAGGCTGCATGTTGAAGCACCATTCGGTGTGGACGAAGACCGCGCTGCTCTCATTGTTTCTGACTATTCTTGCTGTGCCTGCGATGAGCCAGAGCTTCTACGGGTCTCTGGTGAGCGTCGTCAGCGACGCGCAAGGGGGGGTGGTTCCAGGTGCGACGGTCGTTCTTGTCAACACCGGGACAAACGATCGGCGCGAGCTCGTGAGCGATGCGGACGGCACCGTCCGCTTCCTGAATCTCGTGCCTGCAACCTACCGGCTCGAAGTGGAGCTGACGGGATTCCAGCGCTTCGTACGCGACGGAATCGTGGTGAACGTCAACTCGGCGCCGCGCGTCGAGGTGAAGCTGGAGCTGGGCAACCTGTCTGAGACGATCACCGTGGCCGGTGAAGCGGCGGTGCTGCAGACCGAAGACGCGTCGGTCGGCCTCGTGGTCCAGAGTCGTGCCGTGCAGGAGATGCCGCTGAACGGCCGCAACATCCTGAACCTGATCGCGCTGGCGCCCTCGGTCGTCCCGCAAGGCGGCAGCGAGGGCAGCATCACCGGCAAGAACGTGTTTGCCGGCGGCAACTTCCAGATTGGCGGCGGCACGGCGAACCAGAGCGCCTCGTACTTCGACGGCGTGCCGGTGCAGGACTCGGCCTACGGCAACATCGTCGTGCTGACGCCGAGCCCCGAGTCGGTCGCCGAGTTCCGCGTGCAGACCAACAACAGCAGCGCCGAGTTCGGCCGCTTCGTCGGCGGCGTCGTCAATATCGCGTCGCGTTCGGGCACCAACCAGTATCACGGCTCGATCTTCGAATATCACCGCAACAAGGCGCTGAATTCGAACACGTACTTCGGTAAGGCCGCGGGACTCGACAAGCCGCCGTTCGTGCAGAACAATTTCGGCGGCTCCGTCGGCGGGCCCGTTCTCAGGAACAAGCTGTTCTTCTTTGGAAACTTCGAGGGCTACCGCAACCGCGAAGGCGTGCTCTTCCGCCGCACGGTTCCAACGGCGGCGATGAAGGCCGGCGACTTCTCTGACTATCGTGGCAGCGGCACGGCGGTCGTGCCGATCTACGACCCGTGGACGCAGTGCGGGATCGTGAACCCGGGCACCGGCGTCGCCAACGCCGCGTGCGGAGCTGGCGTGCCGAACCGCCTGCAGTTCCCGGACAACAAGATTCCGGCGAACCGCATCAGCCCGATTGCGAAGAAATTTCTGGCATGGCCGATCTACGCCGAACCCACCGTGGCCGGCCGCTGGACCACGAACAACTTCGAGAAGAACGCCCAGATCGGCGGCGACAACGATCAGTACAACATTCGCGCCGACTACAACGTGAGCCAGAACCAGCGCATCATCGGCCGCTACACGCGCTTTGAATCGACCAACCTTCCGGTCGACGTCTATGGCAACGGCCAGACCAACGGCGATCCGTACTCGCCCGAGCACTTCATCACGACGCAGATCATGGCTGCCGACACGTTCACCTTCAACTCGTCGACGGTCCTGGACGTGCGGTTCGGGTGGATGCGGTGGGACTACGATCGCACGCCGGGCAATCTGGGGACGGACCCTGTGTCGACGTTCGGTCTTCCCGTGGTGCCTTATGGCCAGATTTCCGCACGCAGCGACGGAGTCCCGCCAACCATTCCAAGCATCACGGCCGGATCCAACCAGGTCATCGGCACGGGTCTCATCTATGGGGACGACTATACGTATTCCTTCACGCCGACGCTGACCAAAATCGCGGGCGCTCACACATTGAAAGCGGGCGTGAACATCCTGAACGGCGAGGTCAACTACTTCCAGAACAACAACGTGGGAGGCACGTTTACATTCGCCAATAACCCCACGGCGCTGGATGGCACGAATCCGGGCGCAACGGGTGATCCGTTCGCGTCGTTTCTGATCGGTCAGCCCACAGGCGGGACGTACCAGTCATCGAATTTCAGCTACGGCCGTTCGAAGTACCAGGCGTACTTTTTCGAGGATTCGTGGCAGGTCGACTCGCGGTTGACCCTGAACCTCGGATTGCGCGCGGAAAAGCCGGGGGCGTACTTTGAAACAGAAGACAGGATGGTGACCTTCAACCCTGACTCAGCCAACCCGCTTCTGGCCGGGAGGACGAACCCGGTGACAGGACAGCCGTACCTGGGGGCGTTCGAGCTGGTCAACAGCACCGAGCAGGCGGATCGCAGGATCAGAAAAAATCCTCTGCAGTGGGCACCTCGTTTCGGCGCCGCGTATCGACTGACAGAAAAGACCGTCCTCCGCGGCGGCACCGGTGTGTTCTATACGGCCTCGACCACGCGATTCCAGGATGGGCCGACGAACAATCCGGTGAACCAGCGAGTCAATACCATCGTCACCAGCGTCAACAACAACGTGTCGTTCATCACCGACATGAGCAACCCGTTCCCGAACGGTGTCGAAAACTATCCGGGACGCGACCCGAGCTACCAGCAGGTTCTGCTCGGCGGCACGGCGCAGCAGCTCTATCGCGACGAAGACGGATATCCAGGCCGGTCTGTGCAATTCAACCTTGCCTTACAGCATGAGTTCGCGAATCAATTGTCGGTGGAGGTTGCCTACATCGGCCTGCGCGGCAGCCATCTCCCAAACACCGTGAACATGAACCAGCTGGGGCTGGATCACGTCAATCGCGCGGCGAACGATACAACGGTCTGCAGCTTGACGAACAACCAGATCATCCCGCAGGGTGCGGCTGGTTACGTCTCGACCCAGCGGGATACGTGCTACGGCGCGTACCTGCGCCAGACGGTGCCGAATCCGTTCGTCGGAGTCATCCGCGAAGGGGCGTTGTCGACGGCCAACGTTCAGCGCAATCTTCTGCTGGTCACCTACCCGGAATATTCGTCCGCGAACCGGCCGGGATATTTCGGCTCGAGCCGGTACAACGCGCTGCAGATGCGGGCGGACAAGCGCTTTGGTGCCGGTGGCCTCATCAGCGCGAACTACACGTTCTCGCGGCAGTACGGCAACGTTGAGACGGTGACGGGGTGGCTGGAGAGCGGTGCCGGGGCGCCCGCGGCCGGCTACCAGACCAACAACCTCGACAACGAGTGGGCGCTCAGCAGCTTCGACGTGCGCCATCGCGCGGTCATCAACTACGTGGTGGATCTGCCGTTTGGCCCGGGGAAGAAATTCGGCGGGGGCACGTCGGGCTTCACTGGTGTGCTGGTCGGCGGATGGAGCGTCAACGGCGTCACGACGTTCCAGGCTGGGCTTCCGCTCGGGTTCACGGCGACACCCAACGCGATCGGAGCGGGCTACGGGCTGCGGCCGAACATCGATCCCAACTGCGACAAGTTCGTTGACGGCAGCGCAGGGGACAAACTCGGCAAGTGGTTCAACACCAGCTGCTTCAGCGTGCCGAATGCCTCGTTCAACGCAAACGATCCGGCAAGCGATCCACGCGCGCGTTGGGCGCTCGGCAACGCGGAGCGCAATGACTCCGATCTTAGAGGGCACGGGATCCACAACTGGAACTTCGCCGTGACGAAGATGACGGCGATTGGCCACGGCATGAATTTGCAGCTGCGCCTCGAAGCGTTCAACCTGTTCAACCGCGTGCAGTTCGGTCAGCCCAACACCACGGTAACGACGGCGGCGACCAGCACGCTGGGTCAGGTGACGACGCAGGCGAACCAGCCACGGCTGATGCAGGTGGCGTTCAAGCTGCAGTTCTAAACTGGTGAGTGGTTAGTGGTTGGTGGTTCGTTGAGGGTGGTTGGTGGTAAGTAGTTGGTGGGCGACCACTAACTACCAACCACCAACCACCAACTAGTTGGTGCACAATCCCTAGATGACATCTCCTGCTGTGACCCGTCACGCGCGGCGTGCGCTGCGCGCGCCGGGCGCGACGCACGATCACCTCCTCCGTGACGGCATTCTCAAGCTGCTCGCCATCAAGGACTCCGACATCCGGCTGCTCACGCTCGAGCAGTGCCGCGATGCCGTCGACAAGAGCCTTCACGCCGGCGGCGCGTTCTCGGCGACCATCCCGCTCGTCACGCTCTACTACGGCGGGTTCATCGACGTCGACGTCGCGGACCCGACGCGCCCAGGGCAGGATCTCTTCGTCCTCAGCAAGGGGCACGCGGTGGCCGCGCTGGCCTCGATTTACGCCGAGCTCGGATATATCGATCGATCCGTTCTGAAGCACTCGCGCTCGTTTGCGAGCATCCTGAACGGACATCCAGGGCCGATCCTTCCCGGCATTCAAATCGCCACCGGGCCGATGGGGCAGGGCCTTGCAGTGGCGCAGGGGTTTGCGCTCGCCGGACGCACGTCGCCGCGCTTCGACGCGTACGCGCTTTGCGGCGATGGGGAAATGCAGGAAGGTCCGATCTGGGAAGCGGTGATGTTCGCGGGCCAGAAGCACCTGGATAACCTGTGCGTGATGGTCGATCGCAACAACGGCCAGCTCGATATGGCCAACCGGATGATCTTTCCGATGCCCGATCTCGAAGCGGTCTTCAGATCGTTCAACTGGGAAGTCCACAGCGTCGACGCCACGCAGTACAACGGCGTGTACGCCGCGCTCGAGCAGTTCAGGTTCGGGCCGCGCAACGGCAAGCCGACGGCGATTATCTGTCACGGGACCAAAGGCCACGGGGCGCTCTCCGATTTTCTGAACAAGCACAAGGTGACGGTGCCGGATCGGCTGCTCGAGCAGGAGATGGCGCTACAGGCCGATCAGCGGCGCGATCGGGCCGCTGAATTTCTTGCGTTTCACGACCGGCTTCACGACTATCCGGATGGCGGATTGTTGCAGGAGGCGCTCGTGGAGTTTGCCGGACAGATGCGCCTCGACGTACGGCGCTCGGCCGATACGCTGTCGCTCTCGCAGGTCATCGGCCCGGTGTTGACCATGCGTGTTCCTCCCCGAGACAAGCGGATTCAGTACGACGCGGCGCAGCTGCCGGTGCTCGATCGCGCAAAAGAATATGCGGCCAGCGACATCGTCACGGGCGCGATGAAAGTGTTTGCGCGCGATCCGCGCGTTATCTCGATCGACGCCGACCTGGCGACGACCAGCGGCCTCGAGGCCGGCGTCGCCGCCGTGGATCAGCGGCGGGCGCTGAACGTCGGCGTGGCCGAAGCCAACATGATGGGCATCGGCGAGGCATTCGCAGCTCTCGGCAGCAATACGTGGATCAGTACATTCTGCCCGTTCTATGACTGGAAGGTGCTGCGACGGATCGCCGTCGGCCATCAGGAGCGCCACGAAGCGATGGCCGCGAAAGACGGCTGGCTCAGCGAGGGGCATGGCCTCGATCTGACGATGCTGGCAACGGCGGCCAATTTCGAGACGCGCACCAACGGCGCCACCCACATGGGGAACGATGACAGCCTGACGTTCGATGCGGTCGCGCATCTGAAGATCGTCGACGTGTCGTGCCCGCAGCAGATGCTCGCGCTGATGAAATGGGTGATGGCCGGCAATCGCGGACTGCTCTACGTGCGTGTCATGCGCACGCCTTCAGTCGTGCTGTACGATCCTGGCTATCAGTTCGAGTTCGGGAAGGGGTCCATCGTCCACGGCGCGATGACCGACGCTGCCTACATCGTGAGCAGCGGGCGGGGCGTGCACGAGGCGATCGCGGCGGCGCGGCTCTGCGCGACGTCGGGGACCAGTGTTGCGGTCATCGACATGCCGTCGATCGACGAGGACCTGCTGATGGAGGTGTGCGACAGTGGCAAGGTCGTCTGCCTCGCCGAGCAGAACAATGGCTACATCCTGCAGAATCTGCTGAAGTTACGGCACAAACGCCGCAATTTGGGGTCTGACCCCCGTACAGTACGGGGGTCAGACCCCGGTACTGTACGCAGGGGGCAGACCACGTCCGTGCTCTCGATCAACACCCTCGACCGCGATGGGAAACCGCAATTCATCCACTCCGGAACGTATGAAGAGCTGATCGAGGCGTTCGGGTTGACGGCGCATCACATCGCGTCGGCGGTCACGGGCGCCCTGAAGGCACGAGGTTCGCGATGACGGTACCCGCCATTCACGAAGACGATGTCGTCGAGCTCGGGCTGCCGGGCCGGATGATGCGCTGGCTGGTGTCGAAAGATGCAGTCCACGCGAAGAACTGCTCGGTGTGCGTGATTCGCGTGGCGCCGGGCGAAAAGGTCACACCGGCACACTCGCACCCGAACGGCGAGGAAGTGATTTACATCATGACGGGATCGGGACGCGTGCTCGTCGCAGGCGAGGTGCGTCAGGTCAGCGCAGGTACCGCTGTCCTGTTTCCTCAGGGCGCCGTGCACATGCTCCATAACACCGGAAGCGAGGAAATGAAGGTCGTCTGTTTCTTCGCTCCCGCCACAGGGCTGGACAACTACCGGCTCCACGAGGGCGTGGACTTCCCGGACTGACAAGGAGCGCGTGATGAGATCCTATTTGTATGCGATAACTGTGTTTCTCGGCGTCGTGCTCACGGTGCATCTGGCGATGAACGGCAAAGTGGGCGCGGTCATCGGCAATCCGCGCGTGGGCAACGCGTTGTTCTGGTGCATCGGCGCCGTCATGGCGATCGCGATTGGCGCGTCCGGATGGCAGTCCGGGGCGCTCAGCGGGCTGCGCCAGGTCAATCCGCTGCTGCTCACGGCCGGCGCGATGGGCGCGACGCTGGTCTTCGGCATTGCGTGGATCATTCCTCAGATTGGCGCCCAGCAGATGACCGTGATGCTGTTGACCGGGCAGATTCTCAGCGCGATGGTGCTGTCGCATTTCGGCTGGCTCGGATCCCCGGTGGCGCCGGTGTCCCTTTCCAACGCCATGGGCGCGCTGCTCATGATTGGCGGGGTCTACCTCGCCACCCGCTGATGAGAACTTGAGAAGGGACGTTCGTGGACTATCAGCTGAAAGGCCAGCTTGCGTATGTGAGCGCCGGGGCACACGGCATCGGTGAGGCCATCGCAGACCTGCTGACGCAGGAAGGCGCGGAGGTGATCGTCGCCGATGCCGACGTCGATGTGTTGCAGCAGAAAGCGGGGAAGTGGCGGGGGACCGTTGCCGCAGACCTTGCAACGCCCGCCGGCGTCGAGCAGGCGACGGCCTATGCGTTGAAGCAGTTCGGCCGCGCGCCGGACATCCTTATTAACAACCTCGGCGTCGGCAACTCGACGCCCTTCGAAGAGGCGTCAGACGAGATATGGGCCCGGTCGTTCGAAGTGAACCTGATGGGTACCGTGCGGACCTGCCGCGCGCTGGTCCCGCAGATGGTCAACCGAGGTGGTGCGGTCGTGAATACCGGTTCGGATCTTGCGAAGCAGCCCGAGCCCGGTTTCATGGAATACGGCACGTGTAAAGCCGGTCTGTTGTACCTCACCAAGGCGCTCGCCAAGCAGTACGCGCCATCCGTGCGCGTCAACATGGTCCTGCCCGGTCCGATCTGGTCGCGCATGTGGTCGAGACCAGGTGGCATCGTCGATCAACTGGTCGAACAATATGGGCTCGACCGGAGCGCATCGGTCAAGAAGTTCCTCGAGGATCGGCAGATGCCTATGGGGATCGGCAATCCTGAAGATGTGGCGCATGCAGTGGTCTTTCTTGCATCGCCGTTGGCTCGATTCATTACCGGTGCTGGCCTGGACATTGGCGGCACGATTAGGGGGCTTGTGTAAATGGGCGCCGACTATTCCAGTTTCGGATTGCAGGACAAGATCGCCATTGTGACCGGCGCATCCCAGGGCATCGGCAGAGCGATCGCGCTCGGTCTGGCTCAGGCAGGCGCCCACGTCGTGCTCGCGAAACACCCAGAAGGGCGTCAGGATGAAATCAAAGGCGTGCAGGCCGAAATTCAAGCGCTCGGCCGCAAGGCGCCGATCATCATGGTCGACGTCGCCAACGTGGCGCAGGTGCGATCGCTGATGGAGCAGACGAAAGAGCAGTTCGGCCGCATCGACATCCTCGTCAACAACGCCGGCTGGACCGGCACCGGCCCTGCGCTCGACGTCACCGAGGACGAGTACGACAGGACGATGTCAGCATCGGTGAAGAGCGTGTTCTTCGCATGTCAGGCGGCCGCAAAAATCATGATTCCGCAGGGGCGGGGCAAAATCATCAACATGGGGTCGAACTTCGGCGTCATCGCCTTCAATGGCCGCGCGGTCTACGCGGGTGCGAAGGCCGCCGTCCACCACCTCTCACGCGCCCTCTCGCTTGAATGGGCGAAGTCGGGCGTCAATGTGAACGTCGTAGCCCCATGCATCACCGAAACGGAGTCACGCAAAGTGATCCTCGAGCGCCCAGGATACAAAGAGTGGGCGACCACGACGATGCTGCCGGCGGGCAGATGGAATCAGCCAGAGGATCTCGTCGGCGCGGTGCTGTTTCTGTCGAGCCACCTCTCGGATATGGTCGTCGGCCACGTTCTCATGGTGGACGGCGGATGGACGATCCACTGACGTTCGCTCTGAGATGAAACAACTCCTACGCGCCGTTTTCATCGTCGTGGTAGCGGCGTCGTTGCAGGGACAGACGCGCACCGAGACGATCGCGCAAGCCGACCTCGTTGCCGGGCTCAAGAATGCCGAGCGGTGGGTGACGTTCTCCGGCGACTACACCGGCCAACGGCACAGTCCACTCAATCAGCTCACGCCTTCGAACGTCGCAGGGCTGAAAGAGCAATGGGCATTTGATTCGGCTCTGCCTGTTGGGAATCGTGGGACCGAGTCGACGCCGTTGTTCTTCGGCGGCCGCCTCTACGTGACCGGCCTTGCCGGCCACGCGTGGGCGCTCGACGCGCGCACCGGCAAGCCGTCGTGGACCTACCGCCGCGAGTACCCATCGGGAATGGTCAACTGCTGCGGCGCCATCAACCGCGGGTTCGGCGTGCTCGGCGACACGCTGTATATGGGCACGGTCGATGCCCGCCTGATCGCGTTGAACGTCAAGGACGGCACGGTGATCTGGGAATCGCCGGTGGCTGACGGCTCGAAGGGCTACTCCGTCACGATGGCTCCGCTCGTCGTAAAAGACAAAGTGATCGTGGGCGTCAGCGGCTCCGAATTTCCGACGCGCGGTTTCATCGATGCCTATAACGCCAGGACCGGAAATCGCGAATGGCGGTTCTATACGGTGCCCGGACCTGGAGAGACTGGCAGCAACACCTGGTCTTCAGCGGAAGCGATGGCGAAAGGCGGCGGCGGCGTCTGGGTCGCCGGAAGCTACGATCCCGATTTGAATCTCGTCTTCTACGGCACCGGCAACCCCAATCCTGCGTACTACGGCCAGGATCGCCTCGGCGACAACCTCTATACCAGCTCGCTCGTCGCGCTCGACGCCGACACGGGGAAGTTGCGCTGGCATTATCAATTCACGCCGCATGATCTGCACGATTGGGACGCGGCCCAGGTGCCGGTGCTCGCCACATTGAAGATGAAGCAGGGCATGACGAAGGTCGTGATGGCGGCCAATCGGAACGGCTTGTTCTATGTGCTCGATCGCGCGACCGGGAAAGTGCTGCTCGCGCGTCCGTTCGTGCAGACGACGTGGGCGACGGGCGTCGGCGCTGACGGGCGTCCAGTCGTGCCGAACAACCTCGGTACGTCAGAGTCCTGTGTTCCCGACCATCGGGGCGCGACCAATTTTCCCCCGCCGTCCTTCGATCCCGCGCGCGGCCTGTTCTTCGTCACGGCACGCGAAACGTGCGCTGTCTACACACCAGGGCCGCCCAGCCCGCCGCCTCCCGACAGAGTCACCATGACCATGGGACGAGGGCCGCTGCGCGTCAACGACAGAGACAGCTACCTGGTGTTGCGCGCCATCGATGCGGCATCTGGCGAGAAGAGGTGGGAGATCGCGTACAAGCCGCTGCCGTCTACCCAGATGCTCGCGTTCGGGGGAGGCGTGCTGTCTACAGCCGCCGGCCTCGTGTTCGCGTCTGACGACGAGGGAAACTTCCGCGCCGTCAATGCGTCCGACGGTCGAGTCCTGTGGCAGGCCGCGCTTGGGGCATCCCCGGCCGGCGCCGCGCCGATGACCTATATGCTCGACGGCCGCCAATGGATAGTCACCTCGATCGGGTCGACGATTCGGGCGTTCGCGCTCCCAGCCCGGTAATCTCGCTTGTATCAGCGTGTCTCAGGCCGGTGACGGCGTTGACACGCTCGCCACACCCTCCTATTCTGCAGCGGTACAAATACATACGTTCCAGTCCCGTGCTTGCGAGGAGGATGGATGATGACGGCTACGCTTTCCTTTTGGGCCAGAGTGGCTCTGTGCGCGATCTTCGTGATCGCCGGCGCATTTCCGGTATCTGCCCAGACCTTGTACGGCACCTTGCTCGGCAACGTGACCGATGAAACCGGTCTCGCCGTTCCGGGCGCAACCGTCAAGATCACTCACACTGAAACCGCACAGGCGCGCGAATCGACGACGAGCGCGACGGGCACCTACAACTTTCCCAATATTCCGACCGGCACTTATCAAGTTGATGTGACGCTCACCGGGTTTCAATCGGCCAGTTCCCGCAACATCATCGTTCGCCAGAACACCTCAGTCCGCGTCGATGTCCGCCTGGCGGTTGGCTCACTGCAGGAGACCGTGCTCGTGTCGGGCACGGCCGCGGTGCTCCAGACCGAGAGTGCGGCTGTGCAGATGCAGACGACGAGCGAGCAGATCGTCAACCTGCCGACGGCGGGCCGTTCGTATCAGAGCTTCATCGGATTGATGCCCGGAGTGGCGGCGCCGTACATGATTCAGGCGGGGGGCATCAACAATCCGGCGCGGTCGATGGGCGTCTCCATCAACGGCCAGCCGCCAAACAACACGCTCTTCAGGATCGACGGCGCGGCGGTCACCAATCAGTGGTATCCCGACATCCAGTCCTACAGCCCGGCGCTCGAGGCTGTGGAAACGGTCAGCGTCGTCACCAACAGCTTCGACGCCGATCAGGGCATGGCGGGTGGTGCGGCGGTGAACGTGCAGGTGAAGAGCGGGACCAACACCATCAGCGGTTCTCTCTTCGAATACCTGACGTCTTCGGCGCTCAAGAACCGGCCGTACTTTCTCCCCGCGGGCGCTGATAAAGGGCAGGACAACAAGAACATCTTCGGCGGCACGATCGGCGGGCCGATTGTGCGGAACAAGCTGTTCTTCTTTGTGAGCGTCGAGAGCGAGGTGCGGCGTGTGAAGGACGGCACGGTGCAGCTCGCCGAAGGCGAGGTGTCGACCGGCACGACCGGCCTGAACACGCTGGCTCCGGCGGATCTGAGAGCCGGGAATTTCGCCAATACGAACACGGTTATCTACGATCCGCTGACGGGTACATCGACGGGCACCGGCCGTTTGCCGTTCGCGTTCGCCAACTGCCCGGGCCTGACGTCCACTACCGATCCTCGCTTCGCGAGCTGCAACTACATTCCGGAAAGCCGCATCGATCCGACCTCGCGCAGGCTGCTCGCCGGGCTCGTGCTGCCGACGGGACCGGGATATACCGACAACTATTACGCGCGCGACAACTTCGAGTCGACGCTGCACAAGATCGACACGAAGGTGACATGGACGCCCGGTAACCGCCTGAACCTCAACAACCGCGTCAGCTGGCTGACGAGCCGCCAGAACAGCCACGGCATCTTTCCGTCGCTCGACGGCGCCGAGTTCAACCCGCAGAGCATTGGCCGCCTCTGGCAGGCCAACATCACGAGCGGGTCCATGCTTGCCACGTCCATCCTGTCGCAGTCGTTCGTGGTCGACGGTGTCTTCGGCTACACGCCGTATCACAGCTGGGTCGGACCTGAGGGACCGGAAGACGAATGCTGGGGGAACCACTTCGCGATCCCCAACGCCTGCCAGCCGCCGCGATCGCGCGACCGCGCGGCCCCGATGTTCAACATGGGCCCGTGGGCGTTGGTGACGCCGAGCCAGATGCGCGACTACGCCGACAACCAGATGCAGTTCAGCGGCAACGCGGGCTGGACCAAAGGCACGCACAATGTGAAGTTCGGCTTCGACGTGCAGCACAACTACCTGAACCACTACGAGACGGCGGTGCCGGTCTTCACGTTCAACGGCGGCACCACCGCGCTGAGCGGCGGAACAGCGCCGAATACCTTCAATCAGTTTGCCGATTTCCTGTTGGGGCTGCCGCAATCGCGAAACGCACAGGTGATGACGCCGCTCCTCGACACTGACGGCGCAAAGGGCGCGGAATGGCCGGCGACGGTGCGGGGCTGGGCGTCGGGGCTGTACCTGCGCGACCAATGGCAGATTACGCCCAAGATGACCGCGTCGGTTGGCGTGCGGTGGGAATACTACCCGTTCCCGACGCGCACCGATCGTGGGCTCGAGATGTTCGATTTCAACACCAACCTGCTGCAGGTGTGCGGTATCGGCGCCGCGAATCCAGAGGTGTGCAACATCAAAGTCCAGAAGGATCTCTTTACCCCGCGGCTTGGTCTGGCATACCGGCCAACAGACAGTACGGTCCTTCGCGTCGGCTTCTCCCGCAACCCGCAAAGCGACAACGCAGTTACCCGAGTGGGCGGCATTGCTCAGGCGTTTCCGCAGATCATCCAGATCACCGAGTCGGGACCGAATACGTTCACACCGGTCGGCTCGTTGGCGACGGGTGTGCCGCTCGTGCCGGCCCTGGATCTGACGCCCGGCGTCGTCCGGCTGCCGGCCGGTGCGGGCGTCACGACACTCGAAGGCGATTTCACCCGGGGCACGATCACGTCGTGGAACGTCACGGCACAGAAGCTTTTCCCGCATTCGCTCAGCGTGACCGTCGGCTACGTCGCAAACCGTCAAAACGATCAGACACGTCAGGTGAACCTCAACTATGGTCAGATTGGCGGCGGGGCCGCCAGCCAGCCGTTCAACCAGCCGAACCTCACCAACGGTCTTCGCACGACGGCTGCGATGAACGTGTTCAGACCGTGGGGCAAGATCACCTACGATTCGTTCCAGCTGAGCGTCACGCGCCGGATGATCGCGGGCTTCCAGTTCACGTCGGCGTACACCTACGCACGCGCCATCGACTGGTGGGCGGGCAACATCGCCATCCCGGAGTTCTTCGACCTGAACAAAGCCACGCAGGGCGGCGGTTCGTTCCAGGCGGCACGGGGCGGCACCAGCACGCCGCACAAGGTTGACGCCTCGGTGATCTATCAGTTGCCGTTCGGCCCAGGCCGTACGCACCTCAACTCGGGTGGCGCGCTGGCGGCGATCGCAAGGGACTGGCAGGTGAGCTCCACGTTCTCCGCGTATGACGGTGCGCCCTTCACGGTGACCTCGGCCACCACGTCGCTCAACGCCCCTGGCAATCCGCAGCTCGCCGACCAGGTGAAGGACGACGTGCAGATTTTCGGCGACGTCGGTCCGACGACGCCGTACTTCGATGTGCTCGCTTTTAAATCGGTTACCGACGCGCGCTTCGGCAATACCAAGTTCAACAGTCTGCGCGGGCCTGGTGTGCTCAACTTCGACCTGAATTTCAGCCGCACGATGGCCCTCGGAGGCGCCAAGACGCTGCAGCTGAAGGTCGATATCTACAACCTGTTCAACAGACCGACCTTCGCGAACCCGGGCAACCTGAACGTCTCGAACCTGCAGCTCAATCCGGATGGATCGGTGCGCAATCTGAACGGATTCGGCGTCATCAACTCGACACAGAGCTCCGGACGTGAATATTCGGAACGCTACATCCGTTTTGGCATGCGCATGGGGTTCTAAGGGATGGCCAACCAATCACGCCAGCGGACGCTGACACTGCTGGCTGGGGCCGTGGTGGCGGCCGGTGTAACGGCGGGGACCACCGTGTTCGGCCAGGCGACGCCGCAGGCAACGCCAGACGAGTTCCGCCAGACGGTCGCGCCCGTTCTGACCCGCACGTGCGTGCGCTGCCACAGCGACAAGCAGTTGGCGGGGAAGCTGAGCTTCGAGCCGTTTCTCGATGGCGCGGCCGCCCCGTCTCGCGTCGACGTCTGGCAGAAGGTGCTCGATAAGGTGGCGGCCGGCGCGATGCCGCCGCGGCCGATGGCGCCGCTCTCCGCGAGCGATGCTGCGGCGATCACCGGATGGATTCGGCGGCTGCCTGGGATTGCCGACACGGCTGGGGCGGACGGAGCGCCGGCAGATCCCGGACGCGTCACCGCCCGTCGCCTGAACCGTGCCGAATACAACAACACGATTCGCGATCTGCTTGGCGTCACGCTCCGGCCGGCCGACGAATTCCCGGTCGACGATTCGGGTTACGGTTTCGACAACATCGGCGACGTGCTCTCGCTGTCGCCGATGCTGATGGAGAAATACATCAACACCGCGCGGACCGTCGCGCGCGCGGCTGTCTTCGGCGAGCTCTATCCCGACAAGCCAGGCCAGCTCGTCGTCCTCACGCCGAAGAAGATGCAGGACGACGTGCACGCAAAGGGCAACGAGACGCCGTACTCGATGCGTGGCACGTTCTATCGGACGTATCACTTTCCCGTGGATGGGGAGTACGAGTTCCGGTGGCGCTATGGAAATTATCGCGGCCGCGGAAAGCCGGTCGGGCCGGGACGGCCCTTCGCCAGCGCGTCGGCTGCGCCAGCCGATCCGCTGCCATCCGCGGATGTCGTGCAGCCCGACCAGCCTGCTGCGACGGCCGGGCCGCCCGGACGTGGGCGTGGTGCCGGGCTGGCGCCGCGGCGTCCCCTCACGGACGCCGAGCGCAAAGCGCGCGAGGACAAGCTTCGCGACGCGTTTCCACCGGTGCTGATGACGTTCAGCATCGACGGCACGCCGGTTCACAACGAGTACGTCGAAGGCGAGGGCAACTACAACTATTCGCACGGCGACAACATCGCGCGCGTGAAAGTCACTGCCGGCGACCACCAACTCCGCGTGTCGTGGCCGGCATTGGCGAATCATCCGGATCCCTTCAAATTGATCAACGCCGACGGCCGGCAGGAGCTGTTCGTCGATTACGTGAAGGTGCTGGGCCCGTATAACCCATCAACAACGTCCCCCGCCGGCTTCAAGACGATCTTCATCTGCGGCGAGAAGGGTCAGTATTCGGCGGCGTGCGTCAAACAAATCGTGACCAATCTGGTCTCACGCGCCTACAGGCGGCCGGCGACCACGGAAGAAGTGCGCCGGCTGGTGACCCTGGTCGAAGAGGCTCGGAAACAGGACTCGGTCGAGCAGGGTGTGCGGCTCGCCATCGAGTCGGTCCTCGTGTCCCCGAATTTCCTGTTCCGCATCGAACGGGAACCGGGTGCGACGGGTGCGGTGGGTGCGACGGGTGCAACGGGTGCGGGTGGGGCGTACGCGCTGAACGACTACGAGCTGGCGTCTCGGCTGTCGTACTTCCTGTGGAGCAGCATGCCGGACGAGCAGCTCTTCCGCCTGGCAGAAAGTCAGCAGCTTCGCGATCCGCAGGTGCTTGCGCGGGAGGCACGGCGGTTGTTGCAGGACGACAAAGCCAACGCGTTGGTGAAGAACTTCGGCGAGCAATGGCTGAACCTGCGCCTGATGGATCGGACGAAGCCCGACTCGGAGAAATTTCTTTCGATCGACGACGAGCTGCTCGACGACATGCGGCGCGAGACGCTCATGTTCGTGGGGGCTGTGATGCGCGAGGACCGGAGCATCCTCGACTTCATCGACGGCCGCTATACGTTCGTCAATGGGTCGCTGGCCCGCTACTACGGCATCACCGGCGTCGACGGAGAGCAGTTCCAGCGTGTCGATCTCGACGGGCGCCAGCGCAGCGGCATCATGACGCAGGGCTCGATTCTGACGATCTCCTCGTACGCGACGCGCACATCGCCGGTGCTGCGCGGCAAATGGGTGCTCGACAACCTGCTTGGCGCGCCTCCGCCGCCGCCACCCGACAACATCCCGGCGCTCGAAGACAAGGGTCTCGGCACGGCGGCGTCGATGCGTCAGCGTCTGGAGCAGCACCGCGCCAACCCGATTTGCGCCTCGTGTCACGATCGCATGGATCCGATCGGCTTCGGCCTCGAGAACTACGACGCGGCAGGCGCGTGGCGGGAGAAGGACGGCCGCTTCGACATCGACACGAGCGGCACGCTGCCAGACGGCCGCACGTTCACCGGCGCTGACGGCCTGAAGCAGATTCTGCGCGCGGACGGTGCGATCTTCGCCAGGAATTTCACGGAGAAGTTGATGACGTACGCGCTCGGGCGCGGCCTCGAGCGCGGCGACCGTCCGGTCGTCGATCAGATCACGCGTGATGCGGCCCGCGACAGCTATAAGTTCGTGCCGCTCGTGGAAGGCATCGTGAACAGCCGTCCGTTTCGCATGCGCTCACAGCATCGGTAGATTGAGCTTCCACATTCGACTGGGAGATTGGGTGATATGAAATATTTGTCGCGGCGGACGGTACTTCGCGGGATGGGTGCGGCGGTTGCCCTTCCGTTTCTCGATGCGATGTCGCCAGCGTTCGCGTCTCAGGCGGTGAAGAAGTCCCTCGCGCCGAATCGCATGGCGTTCCTGTATGTGCCGAACGGCATCATCATGGAAGAGTGGACCCCGGCCGGGGCAGGCGTTGGCGCGACCCCGCTCGGCGATCTGCCGCGTGTGTCCCGCGCCCTGATGCCCTATCGCAACGACATCGTGATGCTGAGCGGGCTCACCTCCGATGCCGGCCGCGAACATGGCGACGGCGGCGGCGATCACGCGCGCGCCGGCGCGGCGTACCTGACGTGCGCGCATCCGCGCAAAACCTACGGCAAGGACATCAGGGCCGGCATCTCGATGGACCAGATTGCGGCGCGCCACTTCGAAGGGCAGACGCGTTTCGGGTCGCTCGAGTTGGGGTGCGAAGAGGGCATTCAAGGAGGAAACTGCGACAACGGCTACAGCTGTGCGTACAGCAACAGCCTGTCGTGGAGGACAGAGACCACGCCGAATCCGCCGGAGATCCGGCCGCGCGCGGTGTTCGAGCGGATGTTCGGGTCGGCGGATGACGAGACAGATCCGGCGCGCCGCCAGCGGATGGGCACGCTGCGCAAGAGCATTCTCGACATCGCGCTCGACGAGGCGAAGAGCCTTACCGCCACGCTCGGCGGCGACGATCGGCGGAAGCTCGACGAATACCTGTATGCCGTCCGCGACGTCGAAAAACAGATTCAGAGCGCCGAGCGCGGCAACATCGCGCGCGTCCCCGTTGACGCGCCGGCCGCAAGCGTCCCCGACGACTTCGGAGAGCACGCGCGCTTGATGACCGACCTCATGGCCCTGGCATTTCAAACCGACATGACGCGCGTCGTCACCGTCCTGCTCGCCATCGAGCAGAGCCCGCGGAATTATCCGGAGATCGGCATCACCGAGGGGCATCACGGCCTGACGCATCATCAGGGCGACAAGCTCAAGATCGAGAAGGTGACGCAGATCAACGAGTTCCACATCAAGCAGTTCGCGTATCTGCTCGACAAGTTCAAGTCAACCCGCGACGGCGACGGGACGCTGCTCGACAATTCGATGATCGTGTACGGCAGTGGCCTTGCGGACGGCAATCAGCATCAGCATCACAATCTGCCGGCGGTCGTCGCAGGCAGGGGCCGCGGCACGCTGCGTCCCGGCCGGCACGTGCGCTACGCGGAGGAGACGCCCATGGCCAACCTCTTCCTGTCGATGCTCGATCGGATGGGCGTGCCGGCGGATAAGTGGGGCGACAGCACGGGCCGTCTCGAAGGTCTCTCGGGTCTTTAGCTGATTTTGCAGCTGTGCAAATCCGGACATATTAGGTAAATTCTTACCTAATACGTAACGCCATCTTCCCAACTCCATTGAATTCAAAGGATTTTTTTATGAACTCCAAGAACCGTGCGAAGGCATGTGTGTTGCTTGCGGAGTCGCGCACGGTGTCGTCACTCTGGCCGTCCGTCGCAGTCATCGCCGTCCTGTTGGCCACGCTCCCCGGATTTGCTCAACAGGCGGCGGTCACGGAGCCAAAGGTCTTCGAGGTCGTGGCCCGGCGATTCTCATTCGAGCCGGCCACTATCGATGTCACAGAGGGCGACACGGTCCGGCTCCTCGTCCGATCGGCCGACGGACCGCACGGAGTCGAAATCAAGGCATTCAAGGTCAAAAAGGCGGTCCCCCGCGCCAAGCAGGGAGACTCGCCGGTGACGATCGAGTTCGTGGCGGCAGCGGCGGGCGAGTATCCCATCCTGTGCTCCGAGTATTGCGGCGATGGACACAAGGATATGACCGGGACCCTCATCGTCCGCGCGAAGCCAAAAGGAGATCAATGAAGCGTTTCTATCTGTCAACGATGGTGATGGTGGCCGCTCTCGCATGGGCGGGCTGCGACGAGAGTTTGAGCAGTATCACGGGTCCGACACCTAATCTCGAGCCGACTTTCTCCAGCATTCAGACCAATATCTTCAACCAGAGCGATTCGAGCGGCCGGCTGGCCTGCATCCAGTGTCATACCGACGTAGGCCGTAATCCGGCAGGGGGATTGGTGCTCCTTGAGGGCCGCTCGTATCAGCAGCTTGTGGGGCGCGCGAGCACAGGCAAACCGAGTGCGACGCGAGTGATTCCAAACGATGCCGATAACAGTTACCTGGTGCACAAACTCGAGGGCACCGCGGGTATCGTCGGCGATCGCATGCCGCGCGGAAACGGGCCGTTCCTGACCGAGGGTCAGATGCTCGTCATCCGCCAATGGATTAAAGATGGCGCTCCCAACAATTGAGGTGACCGTGAGACGCAGACTCTTTCATGCAACGGCCGTCGCCCTCCTGCTTGGATTGGCGGCGCCCCTGTACGCGCAGACGCCGCCGGACGATCCCGACCTGGACGTCAATTTCGCCCAGCCCGACTTCACGCTGGTCGCGTTGCCGACCACACTGCGCCTGCCGAAATTCAAGAGCGCATTCCGCGTGACGCACCGCTTCACGCGCCCGCTCGGAGACGGCAGTTTCGGCGACCTGGCAGGGGATCTGTTCGGTCTCGACACCGGCGCGCAGATCGGCCTCGAGTACCGCTTCGGTCTCATGAAGGGTACACAGGTCGGCATCTACCGCACATCGGATCGCACGATCGAGTTCTTCACGCAGCACGAAGTCGTGGCCGAGGGAAGTTGGTTGCCGGTCACGATTTCTGCGCTCGCCACGATCGACGGCACGAACAACTTCCAGGACAGCTATACGCCTGGTCTGGGAGCCGTGATCTCGCGCACCCTCGGTGAGCACGGCGCGCTCTATCTCGAGCCTATCTGGGTGAACAACTCGAATCGGCTGCCGTCGGAGGTCATTGAAGAGAACGACACGTTCATCGTGGGCATGGGCGCGCGCATCCGCATCCGCCCGACCGTCTACCTCGCGTTCGAGGGCGCTCCTCGCGTGTCTGGAAACGATCCGGGATCCGCGCTGATCAGCTTCGGCCTGGAGAAGCGCGCGGGCGGACACATGTTTCAGCTGACGATCACGAACGGGTTCGGCACGACGATGGGGCAGGTGGCCCGGGGCGCCGCCAATACCGATGACTGGCACATCGGCTTCGCCATTTCGCGGAAATTCTACTAACGTCGCTCCATTGGAAGATTGGCGGATTGTTGGATTGTTGGAATGTTGTCGGAATGACACAACATTCTTCCAATCCGGCAATCTGGCAATCGTCCATGCCGGATTGCTCAGGGCACCTTCACGAAGACGTTGATCCCCTTGGACGAGTTGGGGGAGTTCTGCGACCGCAGCACGCCGGCGCCGCTGGTTTGATAGCCGTGCTCGACGACGAGCGACAGCTCGACGGTCATCTCGCGGCCGGTTGCGTCGAGACTTCGCACTTCCTCGAGGGTGATCGCCTGCTTGTTGATGTCGGTGACGAGCGTGGTGCGGAGCTTCGACCCATCCCAGCGGAAAGCCCCGAGAAGCTCGTCGGGGCTCTTGGCCTTGGCGGATACAGGCAGGTATCGAACCGATTCGGTTTTCCCGTTGCGGGTGGTGTCGATCCGCAGTTCTTCAGGTGCCTGACGGATAGTGACCGTAACGGGACCTATCGCAGCACCCTGAGTCGCAGCCTCGCTGCGAGCCAGATCCATGGACCACGTTCCCGAGAAGTCGGGGCGGGCTTGTCCCTGAGCGCCGACGGAACCGAGCGCGACGACGAAGGCGATCGACAGGACGGATTTCATGCTGTCCTCCTTCGCTGCGGTCACGATGGCCGTAATCCATCAATCTACCAGTCTTCCAATCTCCCCATGCAGGATTATTTCGCTCCGTATCCTTGCCATAGCCACGTGAGCGCGTCGGGCAGCGTCTGGAGCACCACGTTCGCATCCGTATGCCGCGCGCCTTCCGCGAACACGTATTTGTGCGGATACCCTTTCGCCTTCAGCACCGTCGACATCCGCTGATTCGCGAGCACCCAGTTGCCGTGGGTCGACTCCTCGCGCGTGTTGCCGTTGTCGAGCTCGCTCACGTGAAACCAGATGCGGAGCGGCTTGCGCTCGCCGTTGGGGATGAGCGTCGAGTGATATTCCCACGCGCCGAATGGATACGCCGGATTCGAGCCGCGCGCCTGATCGACGAAAGTGCCCGAGTAGCTGAGGACTCTCCGATACAACTCGGGATGGAACCACGCCATCGTCAACGCGCACGCCGCGCCTGAGCTGCCGCCCATCGTCGCGCGGCCTTCCGGGTCCTTCGTGAACCTGACCTTGTAGTCCCGCTCGATTCTCGGGAGGACCTCGGTCTCGATGAACGTCGTGTAGGTATCGGAGACGGTGTCGTATTCGAGACCGCGCTGACTTCCGGGACCATCGCCGCCGCCGTGCTGGACGAGCACCGCCAGCATCACCGGCACTTTTTTCTGGTGAATGAGGTTGTCCAGCGCGGTCGGCACCGAGTAGTGATACTTCGGGTTGTAGCCGTCCTGCACCACGATGAACGGGGCGGCGGTGCCGGGGACGTACTGTGCCGGGATATAGACCGCTACCGGCCGCTCGTACGGCACGACTTCGCCAGGTTTATCCCGCGAGATGCCCTTGTAGATCTTGCTGTCTTCCGACTTCATCGTGAACCTGTGGATTTTCCCCTGCGGTGCGTGCGGATTCGGAATGAGATCGGGCGAGTTCGCGAATGGCGGCCTCAAGACGACATCGGAGTCGTCCAGCATGTTCGGCCTGGGAGCCTGACCCGGCCCGCCCCCGCGTTGAGCCGCGATGGGAAGGGTCAGTGTGCAGAGGATCGAGCCGAGTATCGCGATCCGGCTGACGCCGGACACTCCGTACCATCTCATGTGTCACCTCACCGTAATGACCGTTTGCGCGGCAGCGGGTTGCCGCGACGTGGCACCGCGGTCCTGCGCTTCGATTCGGAGCAGGTATCGCCCCGGCGCAATGTCCTTCAGGGGAATCCGGCCAGTGTAGCCGAAGGTCTGCCATTTGGGCGCTCCGCCTTCGCCATTGGCGAGGAGGTCGCGCGAGGCGAAGGCGTCGCGGCCGGCTTCGTCAATGAGCCGCGCGGAGACGTCGATCTGCTTCGGCTGCTTCGGCAGGGAGTTGTCGTAGATCTCCGCCATCCACGCCAGCGTTTCGGCCTGGGCGAACGTGCGGCGGCTCGTCGGCGGCGCTCCGATCAGCTTTTCCGATACTGGATCGCGCTGCGGAGTCAGCACATCTGGAGACGTCGGGCCGGGCAGCGACGACACGAGCAGGCCGCTCGTCATCAGCTGATCTTTGCTGAAGTCCGGAACGATGACGTCGTAAAACACCGTGCCGGTCTTGCCGCTCACCGGGTTACGGGCGCCGACGCGGAGCTGATAGCGGCCGGCAGGCATCGTCGTGCGTGAGTTCAATCGCACGCCCAATCCGCGTACACGCTGATATGTCTCGGGACGTACCGCCAGATTCAGGGCCGCACGCGTGCCGCGCTGCGCCCGCGCGTCCTCATTCAACGCGAAGAACGAGACCTCGAGCGTGTCGGCGAAGAGGCCGTTCGCCTGCGGCGCCAGCTCGATCGCCGCGCCGTCGAGCTCGACGGTCAGGGCAACGGAGGCCTCCTTCGCCGTGCCCTTGAACGGAATCGCCTGCACGGAGAGTGTGAGTCCAGGCTGCTGCACTGCGCTGTTGAGCGCGGCGCGCAGCTCGGTCGAGGTGTCGTTCGAGCCGCCGGCGCGCCGATCTCTGGCCCATCGCTCGAGCGCATCCTGCTTGCGTTCTGCGACCGTCTTACCGGAAGGCGAGGGATAGCCGCGTCGCGCGACGACGCGCAGATCGGGGCGTTGTTTCACCTTGACTTCAATGTGGTGGAATCGCCCATTGCGCGGGTGCACAGGCGGCGCGTATCCGAGCAGGTAGTACCGGCTGTTGGCGTCGGTGATGCGGCTGAAGGCTTCGTCAAACGAGTTCGTATCGACAGCCGCGAAGCCTCCCGTGCTTTCTGCCAGCGTGCGCAGGCTGTCCTGTGTGAGGCGCATCTCGCCGAGCAGTGCCTGGGTTCCGCTCGCGGGTGTGCCGACCGGCTTGTTGGGATCGGTGCCCATGACATCGGGAGCGCCCGCCCTCATGTTGTCGACGAAATCGGTCGTCATGCCGATGAGGCCGCGTGGATCGAGCGCGAAGATATTGACGTTGGCCTGCGCGGCGGCCGAGATGGCATCGCGGGTGGCCGTGTTGATCTCGTTGCCGCTCTGAGAGCTGAATACCTCGGCCATCGGGTAGTCGATGCCTTCGCTGAACCAGAGCAGCGCCTTCCGCCGTCCTCGTACTCCCTCGAGAAACTCGGAGAGGCTGCGCAGAGTATTGAGCACCCCGACGGCGCGCTGGCCGCGCTCCAGGTTCGACGGATCGAACGACTGCATCCGCGTCAGCAGGTTCGGGACAACGGCCTCGTTCTGGGGATCCTGGCCCGTGCGCTCGCGTTGATCCAGTCCGGACATCGCGAGCGATTGATAGTAGTCGTCGATGCGCTGCGCTTCGGCCGACTGCAGCCGTTGACCGAAGAAGTTGTCGACGGCCCTCAAGAGGAGCGCCGGGTCGCTCGTGAATTCCTGCGCCGAGTCCTTGCGCCCGCTGGTGACCACGACCGCAGCCAGATCGTGCGGGCCGAACTGGCGTTCGATGAAATCGCGCGCGTGCCTGCGCACGATGTTCGTGCGCAGCGGGGCGACGTTCAGATCGTCCAGCAGGATGATGTAGACGCGCCCGGATGAGACATCCCGGTTCGAGCGGACGTCGTCGGGTACCGGCTGCCCGGCAAAACGGTACCGGTCGGGACGTTCGACGGGCAGCTCGATGTACGAAAATGTCTGGATCGTCTGCGGCTTGTCGTCCTCGAAGACCTCGAAATCGTCGGCTATGAGTCCGCTGACGAAGTTTCCCTGGGCGTCGGCGACGGTCACGTCCACATCGACGAAGTTGACGGTGGTCTGGAACGTGGGCTGTTGCGCGGCCGCCGGCCGTGCGCGCGTGACGAGAGCAACCGCGATCGCACTCGCGACAATCAGCGACAAAGTCGCGCGAATAAATCGGTGTTTTGGATCCAAAAACGCGAACGTCATATGGCGAGTTTTACATCGAGATGTATGGGTTCACATCGTGGACCAATGCTTGACAGCGAACCGTCCCTATCTTACGCTCCACGCTTCTGTACAAGCAATCATTTGGGGGAGACAACCATGGCGAGGAACGTGTTCGTGCGCGTTGTGCTGTTCAGCGCGTTGTGTGTCATGTACGCGACAGGGGCCGCCGCCCAGGCGGTGTACGGGTCGCTGGTCGGTAACGTCACTGACACGACAGGCGGCGCCATTCCGGGCGCCACGGTGACGGCGACACATACGCAAACCAATCTCACGCGCGAGGTGGTCACCAACGTGAGCGGCGCGTACTCGATTCCCAATATCCCGTCCGGAACGTATCAAGTGGTCGTTGCCGTGCCGGGCTTTCAGACGTTTACCGCACGGGACGTCATCGTGACCAACCGCGACACGCGCGTCGACGCGAAGCTGGGTCTCGGCACGCTCGAGGAAGCGCTGACCGTGACCGCGACCGCGGCGATTCTGCAGACCGAGAACGCCGCCGTGCAGCACATCGCCAACAGCGAGCAGTTGCAGACGCTGCCGACCAGCGGCCGCGCGTTCCAGAGCTTCATGACGCTGATGCCGGGCGTGGCCGATCCGAACTACCAGCAGTCGGGCGGCATCAACAATCCGGGCCGGACGATGTCGCTGACGGTCAATGGCCAGCCGTCGACCAACACGGTGGTGCGGCTCGACGGCATCACCGCGACGAACCAGTTCTTCGAAAACATCCAGAGCTACGGCCCGAGCCTCGAGGCGATCGAGACCGTGAACGTCGTCACCAGCAGCTTCGACGCCGATCAAGGCATGGCCGGCGCAGCCGCGGTCAACGTGCAGGTGAAGACGGGCACGAACAATTTCCGCGGCTCAGCGTTCGAGTACGCCACTGATGCGCGGATGCGCGCCAGGAACTACTTCCTGCCCGCCGAGCGCGACAAAGGGACGTCGAGCGTCCATGTCTTCGGCGGCACCGTAGGCGGTCCGATTGTGAAGAACAAGCTGTTTTTCTTCGTGAGCGACGAGACCACCCGTCAGCGCACCTACAACGGCAATGCCCAGGGTCAGACCGGAACGAGCGGGTTCGTCTCGCTCCCGCCTGCCGACCTGCGCCGCGGCGATTTCTCCAACACGGCGACGCCCATCTACGATCCGCTGACGGGCAATCCGACAACAGGCGTCGGCCGCGTGCCGTTCGCCTTTGCGAACTGCGGGATCAGCTCGACGGCCGACCCGCGCTTCGCGTCGTGCAATTTCATTCCGGCGAACCGCATCAATCCGATCTCGGCGGCGATGCTCGCGAAGCTGGTGCAGCCGACGCAGGCGGGATACACGAACAATTATTTCGTCGTCAACGGGTACGACACGACGTACCACAAGATCGACGCGAAGATCACCTACAACCCGGGTCCGAAACTGAACCTCAACGCGCGCATGGGATTCCTGCCCAGCTGGGAGCGTTCGCTCGGGATTCTCCCCGCGATCGACGGCTCGAGCGTCAACCCGCTCGCCCAGGGACGCGAGTGGGACTCGTTCGTCGACAGCCATTCCATCGGCGCGACCACGATCCTGTCTCAGAGCTTCGTGGTTGACGGCTCGTTCGGCTACACGAAGCACAACGTCCACGTGTTTCCGCCCGTGGACACGTGCTACGGCGATGTTTTCGGCATTCCGAATGCCTGCCAGCCGCCGTACTCGCTCGACACCAACGTGCCCGACATGCTCGTGACTGGATGGGTGTTGAACGGCCAGAGCCCGATTCGCGACTACGTCGATCCGCAATGGCAGTTCGTGGCGAACGCCGGGTGGACGAAGGGCTCGCACAACGTCAAATTCGGCGTCGACTACATCATCCTCCACCAGGGGCACTACGAGACCCAGGCGCAGTCATTCACGTTCGACGGCGGCGTCACGGTGCTGCCGGGCGGCACGGCGGCGAACAACTTCAACCGGTTCGCGTCGTTCCTCCTCGGGCTGCCTTCGTCGCGGACCGCGCAGGTGATGACGCCGCTGATCGGGGGAGACGCATCGGGCGCACACCATCCGAGCTCGGGTACGCCGAACGAGTTCCGGCCGAACACCTTGCGCAATAACAACATCGGCACGTACATCCGCGATCAGTGGAACCTGACGCCGAAGCTCACCGCATCGGTCGGACTGCGGTGGGAGTATTACTCGCTCCCGCGCCGCGCCGATCACGGCATCGAGGTGTACGACTTCGACATCAACCGGCTGCTGATCTGCGACGTTGGACCCAACGACGCGAACTGCGGCATCGAGGTCGAGAAGAATCTCTTCACGCCGCGGCTCGGCCTTGCCTATCGCCCGACCGAGGATTTCGTCATTCGCGCGGGGTACTCGCGCAACCCGCAGAGCAATAACCCGGGCCGGCAGCAGATGGTGCCGTCGCAGTCGTTCCCGCAGACGATCGTCATCAACGAAGCGGCCCCCAACAACGTGACGGCGGTCGGCAGCCTCAGTGAAGGTGCGACGATCGTGAAGCCCGCCGATCAGAGCAGCGGCGTGCTCGCGCTCCCTCGCGGCGCCGGCGTCAACACCTACAAGGACGAGTTCGTACGCGGCAAGATCTCGTCGTGGAACATCAGCGCGCAGAAGGCGCTGGGCACGCGGATGAGCGCGACCGTTGCCTACGTGGCGAATCGCCAGAACGGCATGCTGCGCAACAGGAACGTCAACTACGGGACGCTCGGCGGCGGCGCGGCCAGCCAGCCGTTTTTTCCGCTCGGCATCAACTCGGCGATGAACATCTTCACCGCCGACGGCAAGGTCAAGTACGACTCGCTGCAGTTGAGCATGAATCGCAGGATGAGCGACGGCATGCAGTTCACAGTCGCATACACGTTTGCCAAAACGTACGATTGGTGGCGCACCGCAATCCCGATTCCGGAATATTTCTATCTGAATGAAGGGGAGCAGGGCGCTCCGCACCGGCTGAACGCGTCGCTCGTCTACGAGCTCCCATTCGGCGGGGGCAAGCGGTGGCTCAACGACGGCAGCGCGCTGTCGCATATCGCGGGCGGCTGGCAGGTGAACACGTTCTTCAGCGCGTCGTCTGGCTCGCTCGTCACGGTGACGTCGAATGCCAACGTGTTGAACGCGCCGGGCACCACCACGCAGTTTGCCGACAAGGTCACGGACGGCCCGGTCGAGATCTTCGGCGACGCCGGCATCAACGCCCAGTATTTCGACGTGAGCGCGTATCGATCGGTGACCCAGGTGCGCTTCGGCAACTCCGGCCAAGGCGAGTGGAGAGGGCCGACGGCGCCGAACGTGGACATGAGCCTGTTCCGCGTCTTCCGTATCGGACAGAACAAGACGCTGCAGGTCCGGGCGGAGGTGTTCAATATCTCGAACACACCGCACTTCAGCAACCCGAACGCGAACATCTCGAATGTGACCTTCAACGCGGACGGCTCGATCAGGGCCCTGAACGGGGTCGGGGGGATTTCGTCGACCGATCGAACCGGCCGCCAGTACGACGAGCGCGAGTGGCGGTTCGGGGCGCGGTTCGGGTTCTAGAAGGAGAACCCTGTTATCATCGCGCCGTGAACAAGCCCTCTTCGACACGTGGAAAACGGCTCGAGCCGCCGGCCTCCCGCTATCGGGTGCAGGTGCTCGATCGAACCATCGCGGTGCTGCAGGCGGTTGCCGATTCGGAAACCGATCTGGCCGCGGCCGATATCGCGCGGCAGCTTCGATTGCACAAGAGCACGGTGCATCGGCTGCTCGTGGTGCTCGAGTCGTACCGGCTCATCAAGAAGGGACCCGAAGGCGCATACGGGTTGGGCACGCGACTGATCGAGCTGGGGGAGTGCGCGATCGCCCGGCTCAAACTCAGTGAATACGCGGAACCACACCTCCGGAAGATTGCGGACGAGACGGGCGAGGGCGCGCACGTCACGATCCTGAACGGAACCGAGCTGCTGTCGATCGCGCACGTCGAGGGCCGCTGGAACCTGCACTCGCTGACCAGGACAGGCCAGCGCACCCAAATCTATTGCACGGCGGCGGGCAAGGCGGTGCTCGCGTTCCTGTCTGAGGAGGCCTGCGAGGATCTCCTCGCCCGGCTGCCGCTGAAACGCAGCACGCGCCGCACCATCGTCAAACCGTCGGCCATGAAGGTTGAGCTGGTGCGGATACGCGCCCAGGGTTACGCCGTAGACGACGAGGAGTTCGAAGAAGGACTGCGGTGCGTCAGCGCGCCAGTGTTCGACCATCGGGGACACGTGGTCGCCTCGCTCAGCATGGCCGCGCCGGTGTTCCGTCTGCGGAAAGAGAACGTGCCGCAGGTCGCCCGCCTCGTCGTGGCCGCCGCGCAGGGGCTCTCGGACGACCTTGGCCACCGCAATGAAGCGAAGCGCAGCGCGGCGCCGAGAGCGGCCTCACGGGCGAAAGGCCGCCGTTTCACATCGTGATATTCACGGCGCGGCCGTGAAACCCTGAGGCATAATAAAGGTCACACACAACACCGATTCTCGAGGAGCCCGCGATGAGGCGAATAGTCGTGCCGGCCGTTTGTGTCTTCCTCTTGGTCCTCGCGGTTGCCGCGAACCTCTCCACAGGCGCCGTCTCCGCGGCATCTCCAGCCGCGCCCACGTTCAACAAAGACGTGCTTCCGATTCTCCAGAAGAATTGCCAGGAGTGCCATCGCCCCGGCGCGATCGCCCCGATGTCGTTCCTGACATTTCAAGAGGCGCGACCGTACGCGCGGGCCATTGCCAAGGCGGTCACCAGCAGGACGATGCCGCCGTGGTTCGCGGATCCGACCGTCGGACACTTCGAAAACGCGAAGGTGCTGAAGGACGCCGAGATTGCGACCCTCAGCGCCTGGGCTGAGAAGGGCGCCGTCGAGGGAGATGCGAAGGATCGTCCCGCGCCGCGCACCTTCAGCGACGGCTGGACCATCGGCACGCCCGACATCATCGTGACGATGCCGAAGGATGTCGATTTGCCGGCCACCGGCGTCATCGATCAGCAGAACGTGCTCGTCTACGCGCATTTCGACAAGGACATGTGGGTGAAGGCCGCGGAAGTGCGCCCCGGCAACGCCAGGGCCGTCCATCACATGAAGGCCTGGATCAGGCCGCCGAATTCCCTGTGGATGAAGGACGCGCCTGAGGGCGTGCTGTACAGCCCGCCGCGCGGCGCAGCCGGCACTGACGGACTCCCACAGGTCGCGGCCTTGTCCGCGACCGGCTACCGGCCCGTGCAGGACATCCTCGCGAAGTACAACCCCGGCGTCGAAGGCCAGGAGTTCGCGACAGGCGACGCGGCCAAATTCATTGCGGCCGGGTCGGACATCGTCTTCGAGGTGCATTACACCGCGACCGGCAAGCCCGAAACGGATCGATCGTCGGTTGGCATCGTCCTCACCGACGCACCGCCAAAGCAGCGTCACCTGACCACAACCGCGATCAGCGCGCGTGATTTCGAGATTCCTGCGGGCGCTCCGGACTACGAAGTCAGGGGAGAGACGATCGTCAACGAGCCGGCCAAGCTCGTCTGGGTGCAGCCGCACATGCACTATCGGGCGAAGAACTATGAGTTGACGCTCGTATACCCGTCCGGGAAAGAAGAGACCATTCTTCGCGTGCCGAACTACCGGTTCGACTGGCAGGTCGGGTACGAGCTCGCCCAGCCGCTCGAGCTGCCGAAGGGTACGAAGGTGAAGACCGTGGCGCACTACGACAACTCGCGCGCCAACAAATTCAACCCGGACCCGACCAAAAACGTGAAGTACGGCGCGCAGAGCTGGGATGAGATGCACGTGACGTTCGTCGGCATCCTCATCGATGCGAAAGCCAATCCCGCGAGGACCTTCGGCGTCGGCCGTCAGGCCGTACAGCCGGCCGTTGAATGAACAAGCACAAGCTTTTCGTCGCGAGCTGTCTGTCCATTGCGACGGCCTCGATGGTGTTCGCCATCCGCGGCGAGGTCGCAGGTCCGTTGAGCCAGGCGTTTCACATCACGAACGAGCAGATGGGGCTGGTGTTCAGCCCCGCCTTCTGGGCGTTCACGATCGCCATTTTCATCAGCGGCAACCTCGTGGACATCGTCGGCATGCGGCGGCTCCACATTCTGTCGGCGGCCGGGTTCATCGTCGGCGTGGCGCTCATCGTGCTCGCGCCACATCCCACCGAACCTGTCGTCTCTCTGTTCGATCACGCGGGGACGACGCTGCTCTACGCCGGCTTCTTCATGTTGGGGCTCTCTCACGGGCTCGTCGAGGGGGTCATCAACCCGCTCATGGCGTCGCTCTACCCCGATGAAAAGACGCGCCGCATCACGTCCGTGCATGCGTGGTGGCCCGCAGGGCTGATCATCGGCGGCCTGCTCGCCGTCGTGATGAGCAACCTCGGCATCGGGTGGGAGTTGAAGTTGAGCCTCATCCTGGTGCCGGCCGTCACGTATCTCGTGATGGCCCTGTCGGTCAGCTATCCCAAGACCGAACGAGTGACGTCGAACGTGTCGACAGCGAGCATGTGGAAAGAGGCCGCGCGGCCGCTGTTTCTTCTGCTGCTCGTGTGCATGTGCATGACCGCGGCCATCGAGATGGGACCGGACCAGTGGTTTCCACGCGTGATGGGGGAGCTGGTGCCGCAGCTCAGTCCCGAACACGGAAGCGGCGTGCTGTTCCTGGTTTACACCGGCGGCCTGATGTTCGTGCTCCGCATGTGGGGCAGCAACGTGACGCACAAATCGCCCGTCGTCACCATGATCGTCAGTTCGTTCCTGAGTGCGATCGGCCTCTACTGGCTGGGCGCGCTGGACAGCGGTACCAGTGCGATCGTCGCTCTTACCGCCGCGACGCTCTTCGGCGTCGGCAAGACGTTCCTCTGGCCGACGATGATCGGCATTACCGCCGAACAGTTTCCGCGCGGCGGTGCTCTGCTGCTCTCGCTGATGGGCGGCACCGGCCTGCTGTCGGTGGCCATCGTGCTGCCGATCATGGGCGCGCGCATGGATCAGTACGGTCCTGGCGCTGCGCTGCAGATGGTTGCTGCGCTCGGCGCCATTCTCACGGTGATCTTTACCGGGCTCTGGTTGTACTTCCGATCGCGCGGCGGCTACCGCGCCGTCGCCATCACCGAAGAGGGAATCACACGTCATAAGGTTGCGTAGCGGTCGTGGATTTTCGTAGGTCGTGTGGGAATACCCAGAGGAGGAGCGCATGAAGCGACGACTTGTTCCGCTCGTGTCCACCGTAAGCTGCCTCGCGGCCGTGGCCTCTCTCGTGGCGCAGGCCCCGCCCGCCGCACCGCCGTCAATTCAGGAAAAGCTTTACATCTCGCTCGAAAGCACAGACAACCTCGCCGTCGTAGACCTGAAGACATTCAAACACGTCAAGACGCTCAAAGTCGGGATGCATCCGCACGGACAGGCGTCGCCGGCCTCCCAGGACAAGCTGTACGTCGCCGCCGAAATCGGTGGCACGGTCACGCTGATCGACACGATTCGCGACCAAGTGATCAAGACATTCGACGTCGGCTTCGGCGTCGAGCCGCAGAACGGCGCCATTACGCCCGATGGCCGCTTCCTGTATCAGCCCTCGTATGCCGGGTACTGGCAGGTATTCGATACGCAGAAGGAACAGATTGTCGAATACATCCACACGCTCGGGATTGGCCACAACACCGTGATGGCGCCCGATGGGCGGTTCGTGTATCTGCTGCCGATAGCGGGCGGACCCGGGCACTTTGCCCGGGAGTCGCTCGGGCTGCCGCGAACACAACCGACAGACGTGACTGTGGTCGATGCGCGCGCGCACAAAGTCGTGGGCACGATTCCGGTTGGAACGGGGCCGAGACCGGGGACGATCAGCCCGGATGGCCAGCGCTTGTATATGAACGTCGACGATCTCATGGGGTTCCTGGTGATTGACACGGCCGCGCGCAAGGTCATTTCGAAGGCGACCTTCACGCTGACGGCAGACGAACAGGCGGTGAGAAGCCGATCGCACGGCATCGCGGTCGCGAACGGCGGCAAGGAAGTGTGGAGCAACGACGTCGTTCACAACCTGACGTTTGCCTTCGACGTCACCGTCACTCCACCAAAACAAATTGCGCGCTTTCCCGTAGGCCGCCAGCCGTATTGGATTGTGCCTTCCAAGGACGGCAAGACGATCTACGTCAACTGTCCGAGCAGCGACGAGTTGATTGCGTTTGATGTCCTCACGAAAAAAGAAAAAGCGCGGATTCAATTTCCGAAAGGGTCGCATCCGACGCGCATGCTGACGGTTGCCGCGCCTGCATCGCCTCAGCGCACCGCGCGGTGACATGAGCGCCCGCCGACGCTTTCTGGCCGCTGGGCTCGCACTTGTTGGCCTCAGCCGGCGGATGCTGGCCCAGATGACGCCCTCGCCAGTGATTTACGCGCCTCTGACGCGGGCCGTGGAGGTTCCTCTTACGGCCGTGGCGATACCGTGGCATCCGGTGCCGTTCGTAGCCGAAGCCCGCTTTCAACCCACCGGCGCGGGCGCCTCAGGAGCCGCGGGGCGGCGCGTGCTCATCAGCGGCGTGCTGTTTCGAGCGCCAGAAGCGCTCAGCGCGTTGTGCATTACGTGCCCACACGAGCAGTGTCAGGTCGACCTCGTGACCGACGAGGAACGATTGGCGCACATGGCCGCAGGAAAAGCGGCCTCCCCTCTTTTCGAGTGCGGCTGCCATTCGAGCGTGTTCGACGCAGCCGCCGATGGCGCGCGCGTATCAGGCGAGACGCCTCGAGGACTCTACCGATTTCGCATTGCGGGTATCCGCGAGGGAATGGTGGAAATCAACGAAATCGAAAAAGCTGCGCTGTCGGAAGTCTAGCGACCGACGACAACCACCGCGACAACGACGATCCAAAATCGTGGACCATGTTTTTGTGGTTCCAGAGGGAGATACCTTGGCGCGCATCGTGGTAAGCTCCCCCTTCAGCCAAAACCTCGAGGAGGATCCATGACGAAGATATTCTTGCGCGTTGCGTTCCTGGCAACTCTGTGTGTGCTTGCCGGTGCCACCGCCTTTGCGCAGCTGCAATCCGGACGAATTCTGGGCACGGTGTTCGATCCGCAACGCGCCGGCATACCGGGCGCTACTGTGACGGTGACAAATCTGGCGACCAACGTCGCGAGAACCACGCAGACCGACTCGGAAGGCAACTACGTCATCACTCCCCTCGACCCCGGTAGTTACCGCGTCAGCGCAGAAATCTCCGGTTTTCAGACTGCCGTGCGCGAAGGGCTGACGCTCACCGTCGGTCAGGCGGCCCGCGTCGAGCTCACGCTGAATCTGGGCGGGCTCTCCACCGAGGTACAGGTGGTCGCCGAAACGCCAACGCTCAATACCGAGTCGGCGACGCTCAGCCAGGTGATTACGAACGAGCAGATCGTCGACCTGCCCCTCAACGGCAGAGGCTTTCACGAACTGGCCCGTCTTACTTCCGGCGTCGCGCTGCTGCCGCCAACCGGCAACACCCAGCCGGTGCGCCCAGAGGTCGTCAACGGCAACGTGATCGGCGGCGTCGCCGGAGCGCAAACGCGATTCCTTCTCGATGGCGTGGACATCACGGAAGAGCACCAGGGCGGAACCTGGATTCAGACTTCCGTCGATGCCTTGCAGGAATTCAGCGTGCAGCAAAATGCGTACTCTGCTGAATTTCATGGCGCCGGCGCCACGTTCAATGTCACGACCAAATCTGGCGGCAACACGTTTCACGGCAGCCTCTTCGAGTTCACCCGCAACGACGCGTTCGACTCCAAGAACTTTTTCGCGGTGAACAAGGAGAAGCTCACGCGCAATCAGTTCGGCGGGACGCTCGGTGGGCCGTTGACGATTCCCGGCGTGTACGACGGACGTAACAAGACCTTCTTCTTTGCCAGCTATGAAGGGCACAGGCGCGAGCAGGGGGTCACCGACGTCAGCATCGTGCCCTCGGCAGCGCAGCGCCAGGGTGATTTCAGCGGCCTCGCGCCGATATTCGACCCGCTCTCGACGACCACTGTGGCAGGTGTTGTGACGCGCAACCAGTTTCCAAACAACCAGATTCCGGCGAATCGCATCTCGCCTCAGGCGCAGTTCTTCATGAAGTACATCCCGCTGCCGAACGCGCCCGGCAACACCTACTCGTCGAACCCGCTCACGCAGTTCAATCAGAACCAGATGACCCTGCGCCTCGATCAGGAGATCAACTCTCAGAACCGCTTCTTCACGCGCTTCAGCAGGCACGTGAACGCGGAAGATCGGCAGGACCGCTGGGATACGCTCGGGTCGACGCGGTTGGAGGGGCCGGCGTACAACCTGGCCATGTCGTTGACGTCGAACTTCGGGTCGTCGTTGGTTCACGAGGTGCGCTTCAGCCGCATGTATGGGGAATACCGCTCGACGGCTTACTTCCAGGGCCAGGGCGTCGACCTTGTGCAGAACCAGGCGGGGGTCAAGGGCCTGGCCGGCATTCAGGATCCTGTCATCGCGAGCCTGCCGGCTTTCACCATCAACGGGTATCAGGGGTTTTCTGGCAACGCCGGTGACGGCCGGCCGAAATGGCAGGACCGCGGCGAGTACGAGCTCATCGACAGCCTCACGTGGATCAAAGGCAAGCACATCCTGAAATTCGGCGGCAGGATGTATCACCGCAACATTTTGTTTACCGATGCACGCAGCCACAATGGCGCGTTCACCTACAGCGGCGTCATGACGCAGCGTCCGGTCACGTCTGCGGGCACCGGTGTTTCCTTCGCGGATTTCCTTCTCGGGTATCCGTCAGCCGTGACGCGATCGAATCCCGCGACGTGGTGGGGCGGAACGGGCACCTACTGGCACGGCTTCTTCCAGGACGACTATCGGTTGACGAACAACCTGACGGTGAACCTGGGATTGCGGTACGAGTACACGCCGTGGCTGACCGGCTACCGAAATCAAGCGGCCGTGTTCGATCCGACGCGCGCCAAGTCGATCATCGTCTCGAGCGAGACTGACCAGATCGATCTCGCGGCGCAGGCGCTGGCCGATGTCGGCTATCAGCTGTTCGGCGATCTGATCCAGACGAGCAGCCAGGCCGGCGTGCCGATTCAGCTGACTGCCAACGACACGAACCAGTGGGCTCCGCGAGCCGGGTTTGCGTACCGCCTGGGCGACCGCACCGTCATTCGAGGCGGCTACGGCATGTTCTACGAAGCCGAAGGGACGAGCGGCCGATTGAATTTCAACTTCCTGCCGTTCAGCATGAGCGAAACGGTGAACGCCGTCACGAACGTCGTGCCGAACCGCACGACGGGCGACTATTTTCTCGGCGTGCCCTTCGGCGCGGCGGTCGGAACCGTGGGTTGGAATCCCCTGACGCTCGATGCGCAGTTCGGCTATGACCAGCGCTGGAACTTCGGGTTTCAACGCGAGATCGCCAACCGCATGAGCCTCGAAATGAATTATGTCGGGACAAAGGGCAGCAATCAGCAGGAGGCCGAGAACATCAACCTCCCCGATGCCGGCCCAGGCGCGATCCAGTCGCGTCGGCCGTATCCGCGCTTCGGCAACATGAGCATCCACAGCCAGGCGAGATCGACGGAATATCACGCGTTGCAGACGAAGTTCCAGAAGCGGACGTCGAACGGCTACTGGTATCTGGTGTCGCACACCTGGTCGCAGACCTTGACGACGCAACCGGCGCCTGGCATTGGCGGCAACTTCTCGTACGACACCGGGCCCGCCGCATTCGACACCCCGCACCTTCTGGCCATGAGCTTCGGCGCGGAGCTGCCGTTCGGCAAAGACAAGAAGTTCCTCGGCGGCGCAGGCACGCTCGCGAACGCGCTGGTGGGGGGCTGGCAGGCGCAGAGCATCGTGAACTATCGCAGCGGCCTGCCGTTCACGCCGACCGTGGGGCGCGACGTAGCCAATACCGGCTCGGGCGGGCAGCGCCCCAACCAGATCGCTTCGGGCGAGCTCGAGAATCCGACACTCGACGCATGGTTTGACAAGACGGCGTTCGTGGTGCCAGCCGACTTCACCTACGGAGATACCAAACGCGGCGTTCTCCGGGGCGACCACCAATGGAACCTGGATTTCTCGCTCTTCAAGCGATTCAGGGTCAATGGTTCGAAGTCGATTGAGTTCAGGGCGGAAGCTTTCAACCTGCTGAACTCGGTGTACTTCGATCTGCCGAACACGGCCATCGATACGGCAGCGGGCGGCAGGGTGACGGCGACATCCAACTCCGCGCGATCGCTGCAATTCGGCATCAAGTTCCTGTACTAGGCCGTTTTCAGTCATCAGCTCTCAGCTTTCAGCAGCGCTCATCTGCTGACCGCTGAGAGCTGACAGCTGCCACACCGGCATCACAATTGCTGATGCCGGACGTATGGCGCACTCCGTTTTCCCCAAGGCGAGAACCCTCCTGCTGTTCGACGTCATCCGCACACACCGATGACGGACCCGAATCTCGATATCGCGGCGCTGCTGCTCGATCTTTCCGAAGTGTACCGGCCGTCGCCGAAGCTCTGGGGCTACAAGAACGCCTCGCGATCGATCCGACGGCATCCCGAGTTCCTCTCGGAGATGACAGAGCGGGACATCCTGAAAATACCCGGTGTTGGACCGGCGTCGCTGCGCGTCGTGCGCGAGTTCCTCGACACCGGCGAATCCGCCACCGTGGATCGCATCGTCGGCGAGAGTGGAAAGGTGAAGGAAATCGAGGCGCGGCGAGCGCTCCGGCGGAACTTTCTGTCGGCCGCAATGGTTCGGAAAGTGCTGTCGGAACCGAAGCGCGGCGGCGTCCGGCGCGAAGACTATCTCGGCGACTTCCAGATGCATTCTCGAGGCAGCGACGGCGCCGACACCATCGAAATGCTGGCAAAGGGGTGTATGGCTCGCGGGTACCGGTGTATGTCGGTCACCGACCACTCGTACGGGCTGCCGATCGCCGGCGGCATGAAGATGGACGAGATGCGCGAGCAGCACGCCGAGATCGACACACTGAACAAGAAGTTCGGCGGCGAGTTTCGTGTGTTCAAGGGGGTCGAGGCGAACATTCTGCAGGACGGATCGCTCGACATGGAGCCGGCCGAGCTCACCGAATTCGATCTGGTCGTCGCGTCTCCGCATTCGGGCCTGCGCAAGACCGTCGATCAAACCGAACGGATGTTGAAGGCGGTCTCGACGCCGGGCGTGCACATCCTCGGTCACCCGCGCGGACGCGTGTTCAATTCCCGGGCGGGCGTGGTTGCCGACTGGACTGCTGTGTTCAAATGCGCGGCAGAAACCGGCGTGGCGATCGAGCTCGATGGTGACGTATCGCGACAGGATCTGGACTACCGGGTCGCCATCGCGGCAAAGAAAGCCGGATGTGTCTTCGCCCTCGACAGCGACGCGCACGCGGCCGATCAACTCTGGATGGCGGACTACGCGATCGCCCACGCGAGTCTGGCCGGAATTCCCGCCGCCCGCATCATGAACTGCTGGACTGCCGCCGAAATACTACAGTGGGCGAGAACTTTTCCGCGTCGAATGGCGTCTAACGCACCGACGCGATAACCATCACACACGATCTGCGTAATGAAGCTCAGATGAAGCAGTCTGTCATCCTCTGTCTGACCTTTGTGGCAGCAATGGTCACATTCGCGCAGCCACAGGAAACGCCGGCCACGAGCGGTGAGGCGGCCGTTGTCCTGGGCGCAGCCCGAGAGGTGCTGGGCGGCGAGAGGCGGCTCTCGTCGATCAAGACGGTCGTTGCGAGCGGACACACGCGACAGCTCCAAGGGGACAACCTCGTTCCGATTCTGTTCGAAATCAACATCGAGCTGCCGGACAAGTACGTGCGCACGGATGAAATTCCGGCGCGTGAGAGTGGGCCGAACAGCCGCGGGTTCAACGGAGACGGCCTCATTCAGTCCGGCGATGCGTCTGGAGCCGGGCCGCGCAGGGGCGGTCCGCCGCCTGGCGGCGCACCAGACACGGCGGCTGCGGGAAGGTCCGCGGGTCAACCCGCCGCGCCAGGCCGTGGAGCGCCAGGCGAGCCGGGACGCGGGCCGGCGGGGCCACCCCCGAGTCCGACCGTTCCCGTCAAACAGGATTTTGTGCGTCTGACGCTGGGCATGTTCGCAACTTCGTTCAGTTCGTACCCGCTCGCGTTCGGTCTCGCGGGCCAGGCTGAAGCGCCGGAAGGAAAGGCCGATGTCCTGGACGTGAAAGGGCCAGGCAACTTCGCGGCGCGATTCTTCATCGACAGCAAAACGCATTTACCCCTTATGCTGAGCTGGACGACCCCGCCGAATCTCGTGCCGGTGGTGGCGGGACAGAAGCCGCCGGCAAACCTTCCCCCTGGTTCCGTCACCTTCGAGATGCCGATGCCGCCTGCGGACTCGGCGACCGCGGAACAGAAAAAACAATTCGAGGAAGAGGCGCTCGCCGCTCGGAAGAAGGCGATGGCGTCGACGCGGCCGACCGAGAACCGCATTTACTACGCCGACTACCGCGACGTCGACGGACTCAAGCTGCCGTTTCGCATCCGCCGCGCGGTTGGCGCGACCACCGTCGAGGAGACGACCTTCGATCGCTACCGCATCAACGCGAGGATCGACGCGCGAAAATTCGAGGTTCGTAAATGACAGCGCGCGCGCGAGGGGTTCTCGCGGCGGCGATGTTCGCATTGGTTACGGTGCCCGTATCGGCGCAGCCTCGTCCAGCGGACGGCCGCGACACGCGGATGCTCATTACCGTGGTCGATCAGACCAATGCGGTCATTCCGAGTGCCACGGTCACCGTCCTCGGGGCTGAGCCGGCGACGCAGAAGACCGAGATTCCCGCCGTGCAGACGTCGGCGAATGGCCTGGCGACGGTCACCGGGCTCGTGCCGGGCCGCTACACGGCCCGAGCCGAGTTCCAGGGGTTTTATCCGGGCGTGCTCAAGGAAGTCCGTGCGCGGCAGGGCGATAACCGCCACATCATCGTCCTTCTTGTGGAGAACTTCGCGGAGACCGTTGAAGTGAAACAGGACGCGCAGGCCGGCGCGGCCGATCGGCGAAGCGATGCGTTCGGGTCGGTGCTCACGCGCGAGCAGATGGACGCGCTCTCTGACGACCCCGACGAGATGCAGCGCCAGTTGATGGACATGGCCGGACCTGGGGCGATCATGCGCATCGACAGCTTCGAAGGCGGCCGGCTGCCGCCCAAATCGCAGATCAAGTCGATTCGCGTGACGCGCGACCAGTTCGCGGCCGAGAATCATAGCGCCGACTCGTTCTTCGTCGAAGTCATCACCCAGCCGGGTATCGGGCCCATTCGCACGGGTGTCCGGTACGGCCTGCGCAACAGCGCGATGAGCGCGCGCAATGCGTTCACGCCGACGAAGGGGGAAGAGCAGGATCAGCAGTACGGGTTCAACGTCGGAGGAGGGCTGATTCAGAACAAAGCGTCGTTCTTTCTCAACGTCAACGGCAATGCCTCGTACGACACGCCGAACTCGAGCATCGCGAGATCGACAGGCACGACCATCGAAACGCTGAAGTTCCGGGTGCCACGTGAATTCCGGTCGGTCAACGGCAGTTTCGACTGGGCGGCGACGCGCGACCAGACGCTGCGTTTCAGCTTCAACCGCGGGGACTTCGTGAACAAGAACCAGGGTATCGGCCAGTACGACGACCCGGAGCGCGCGTTCCTGTCGGAGAACCACAACAACACGTTTCGCGCGCAGGAAGTGGGCCCGCTCGGCCGCCGGTTCTTCATCAACACGCGGCTCAACGTCGGCTGGACCGATTCAGGGCGCCAGTCGTCGGTCGAGAGGCCGACCATTCGCATCCTCGACAACCATACGTCTGGCGGCGCTCAGAAATCAGGGGGACGTCACTCGCGCGATGTGAATTTTGCGAGCGACCTCGACTACGTCCGCGGCATTCATTCCGTTCGCGTGGGAACGGCCTTCGACTACAACTCGTTCAGCTCGGACGAGTCGGACAACTATCTCGGCACGTACACCTTCGAGAGCCTCGAGGCGTTCGACGCCCGCCGGCCGCGCAGCTATACGCGGCGCCTTGGCGAGCCTGACGTCCGCTACGTGAACGTGCAGGGCGCGATTTACGTGCAGGACGACATCCGGATCCGGCGAAATCTATCGATCACGCCGGGTGTGCGCGTCGAGACGCAGAATCACATCAGCGGCATCGTGGCCGGACCGAGAGTCGGCGCGACGTGGGCGCCGTTCAAAGATGGCAAGACGACGCTGCGGGCGAGCTGGGGTATCTTCTACGACTGGCTGGCGACGAACACGTACGAGCAGACGATCCGCATAGACGGGTTCCAGCAGCGCGAGATCAACATCGCCAATCCCTCGTTCCCCGATGTCCCCGAGGAGATCGCGGGCGTGGCGCCGGCCGATCGCTATCTGCTCGATCCGGCGCTGAAGCACCCGGGTAATTCGCGCGTCAGCGCCGGCGTCGACTACGCTTTTTCGCAGCGGTACCGCGTGAACGCGATCTACCGCTACACGAGCGGAAATGGGCTGCTGCGCGGTCTCAACCTGAATGCGCCCGTCAACGGCGTTCGCCCGTTACCGGAGTTTGCCAACGTCATTCAGGTCGTGGGCGACGGACGATCGCGCCAGCACGCGTGGAATTTCGGCGGGCAGACGAACTTTCCGCAAGAGCTGGGGCGGACAGCCCGGCGGTGGGACTTCAGGCGGTTCAACTTCTTCGGGAACTATACGGTGGCCTGGAACGAGAACAACGTCGATGGTCCGTTCAGCGTGCCTGCGACAGGGGATCTCGATCTCGAGTGGGGCAACGCGCCCGGCCATGCGAAGCACCGCTTCAACGGTGGGTTTCTGACGCAGGCGTTCAGAGACCTGGCCATGCAGGTGAACGTCAACGGAACCCTCGGTACGACATATGGGATACAAACGGGTTACGATGACAACGGCGATCTGATCTTCAACGATCGGCCGGTGGGCGTGGCGCGCAACACACTCCTGACGCCAGAGACCTGGACGCTGAGCCTCTTCACCGGCTATTCCTTCACGTTCGGTCCATCCATTCAGCTGCCGCCTGGCATTCAGTTCGGCCCCGGATCCGGTGGCACGCTGACGGTGACGACCGTGACCCGCCCGGATCAAGGGCGCTATCGCATGTCGCTGAACCTGTTCGTGAACAACCTTACGAACCGCGCGAACCTGATGGGGTATAGCGGCGTCCAGACATCGGTCTTCTACCAGTTGCCGACGATGGCCCAGGGCGCGCGGCGCATTCAGGCGAGCATGAATCTGCAGTTCTAATCGCGGAAAAACACGAAACTCTGAACAGAAGACCAGAAGATTAGAAGACCAAGAGAATGCTTTTGAAGATATTCTCCTGACCTTCTGATCTTCTGTTCTATCGCACAACCAGCGGCTTCAGGGTCGTCGGCGAGCCGTTGTTCTCGAACCAGTCGATACCTTCGCTCACCAGATCGAATTTCAGGAGATAGTTGCCTGGCGTTTTCGGCGCCACGATTTCGATGGGGACATCGACGCTGGCGCCAGGCTTGAGCGTTTCAGGCAGCCACGCGCGCGCGTAATCTCTTTCGAGAAGCGTGCCGTGCTCGTCGCACAACTGCGCGCCCAGTCGCACGAGCCGGCGCCCGTATGACGCTTTGGCGGGAAACGGCCGTGCGGAGACATTCTCGACGCGCGTCCTGATCTTCAGCTTCTTCGCGGCGCGTGACTTGAACGGCCGCGCCGGGAAGAAGCGCTTCCGCACTTCGATCCTGGCCTTGGGCGTGGCGCCGGGGATGGCGTTGCCAAGACCCGTCATGTCCCAGATCTCGTGCTTGATGGACTCGAAGTCGGCGCCTCCCGGCGCGAACCGGCGTGAGAACGCGTTCTCCGGGTGATCGGTAAGCTCCCACGAAAGCCGATCGACCCCGATCTCGGTGGCCAGCCTGCGCGCGAGGTTCATCTCTTCGTCGCTGTCGTTCCACTTGAAGAGGATGTAGCGCCAGTTGAGGTGCGGCACATCACGCCGCGAGCGGCGCTTTTCTTCAGCCATCACGCGGAGGTTGCGAATGGCCAGATCGAACTTGCCGCGCTGCCGGTACTGCACGTACGTGTCTTGAGAGGCGCCGTCGATGGAGAACGTCACTTCGTCGATACCCGAGTGCACCAGCCGCTTCGCCGATTCCTCGGTGAACATCAGGCCGTTCGTGCTGGTGTAGAGGTAGATGTGCGGGAAGCGCGACTTGATGTACTCGCACATCTCGATGGCGCGCTTGTGCAGGAACGCCTCGCCGTAATTGAAAAAGTCGATCCGCACGAGCCCGGCGCCCGCCTCGTCGACGACGTTCTTGAACAGGTCGAAGTCGAGCATGCCGGCGTTGCGCGTCTTGGTAATCCCGGTTTCCGGCGCGCAGCACGCTTCCGTGCAGGAGATGTTGCAGGCGGCGGTGCACTCGATATACAGCCGATTGGGAAGGCGGCCCACGTCGAGGGACCGTTCGGTCGGCGCCTGGCCCTTTAGCGGCAGCTTCAGCGGACAGTCGCCGCAGAACGTCGACCCGCCGCCGTTCAGCTCGGCGCGAAGCGTGCTGATCCGCGTGTCGTTCCAGATTTCGGAGATGCGCGCGGTCCTGGCGTCTCCGAGGACGCGTTTGCCGTACGGGTCGGCGCAGCCGCAGACGATGCGGCCGTCGCACAGCATGACCAGCGTGCTCCACGGCCAGGTGCACTGAAACTTCGTCGCCAGATAATTTAGGGACACCGCACTCCTATTTCTTGTTGGTCAATTTTCTCATAAGTGCTTCGGCGCGGTCGTTCTCGTATTTGACCGAGTTCAAGAACAGGCTCTCAGCGAGGTAACTGCCACGCTCCTCCTCGGTCATCTGTCCGATGAGGTGCCGGATCTCATGAATCATGTCCTCGAACGAGCGATCGAAGTTGCGCTTGACCGTAATCTCGCGGTACAGCGTCTCCAGAATGGCCAGGATGTCGCCGTCGAGGTTGATGTCGGCGCCGGTGCTGGTTTTTATGCTGCGCGTCATCGGTCATCGGCCTTTCAGAAGCTCTTGACGGCCGCTGCGGCGTCGGGGTGAATCTCCATGAACTGATTCGCCCCGGTGAGCGTCAGCATGGTTTCGACCCTGCCGCGCAGGCCGGCGAGCTTCAGCGTCGCCCCTGCGGCCGTCGCTTGCCGGTACAAGTCCATCAGGCAGCCAATCGCCGCGCTGTCGAGGTACTCGACCTCGCCGAAGTTGATGACCAGCTTCTGCGCGCCTCTCGCAATCTCGCCGGTCACCAGCGTCGAAAACTCGGACAGCGACGGATACATCAGGCGCGCGGGTCCCGCGTGCACGATGCTGACGTCACCCGATTGTTCGCACGTCACGTTCATTTGGGTACCTCTTCGATCCTTGCCCGCAACGTCTCGATCCGGCGGGCCAGCTCTGCACGGCCGCGGTTGATCCGCGACTTGACCGTTCCTTCGGCAACGCCGAGCTGCTCGGCGATTTCCTGATACGACAGCTCGTGGATGTCGCGCAGCAGCACCGCCGTGCGGAGCGGCGGCGACAGCTCGCGCAGCGCCTCGCGCAGCAGCGCCACCCGGTCCTGCAGCTCTACGCGCGCATGTGCGTTCAATCCCGGCGCTTCGGCCTGCAGCGTCGATGCGTCGATCTCGCGCGCGAACACCTCGCGATCGCGCCGGCCGCTCCGGTAGCGGTCGATGCAGAAGTTCCGGCTCACGCTGATCAGCCACGTCTGGAAATTCGCGCGCCGGTCGAACGTGCCGAGCGAACGGAACACCTTGAGGAAGATCTCCTGCGTGAGATCCTCCGCTTCTTCGTACGTGCCGACGAACCGGTACGCGACGTTGAACACCTTGCGCCAGTACGTCTTGACGATCGTGTCCCACGCGGCCTGATCGCCGTCGGCCGCGAGCTGAATGGTCGCTTCGATGGACACCGGCGACATCATGATAGCTGATGTAAGATCCCCGCCGTGGTTGGCTTCTTTCGCACTGGAAATGCGCTGGTTTGCGACGGTGTGTCACTCGAGGAGACGGCACGCGCCCACGGGACGCCCCTCTACGTCTACAGCGCCGCGTCGATTCGGCATGCCTACCGCGAGCTCGACGAGGCATTCGCGGCCCATCCGCACCGGATTCACTACGCCATGAAGGCGAACTCGTCGCTGGCCGTCGTGCGGCTGCTGCGCGAGGCAGGGAGCGCGGTCGACGCCAATTCGATCGGCGAGGTCGAGCTGGCGATGCTGGCGGGATTCGCGCCCGATGACATCGTCTTCAGCGGTGTCGGCAAATCCCCTGATGAGATCGAGCGCGCCGTGCAGCTGGGATTGAAAGCCATCAACGCCGAGTCGGCGGGCGAGCTGGAGCGCATCGATCGCGCCGCGAGCGCGAGGGGCGTGCGCGCGCGGGTGGCGCTGCGCGTCAATCCGGACATCGATGCGGGCACGCACCCCCACATCTCCACGGGCCGGCACATCAACAAGTTCGGGGTCCCCCTCGAGCACGCCGCGGCGCTCTATCGGAAGATGGCGGCACAACCCGGCCTGCAGCCGGTCGGCATCCATGTGCACCTCGGATCGCAGATTATCAGCACCGAACCCCTTCAACGCGGCGCGGCGACGGTTGTCCGCCTCGCTCGAGAGCTGCGGGACTCGGGTATTCAGCTCGACCACATCGACATCGGCGGCGGCCTCGGGATTTCGTATGACGGTTCCCGGGCGCCCAGCGCGGCGGAGTATGCGTCGGCGATTCTTCCGATCGTCGCATCGTCCGGGCTGTCGATCGCGCTCGAGCCGGGCCGGTACATCGTCGGCGCGTCGGCGGCGCTGCTTGCGCGCGTCGTCGACTTGAAGGAGGCGGCCGGGGGACACCATTTCGCCGTGCTCGACGCGGGCATGACGGAGCTCATGCGGCCGATGCTCTATGGCGCCTTCCACCGAATCGTTGCCGTCACTCCACGCGCCGCCCGCGACCTCTGCTACGACATCGTCGGCCCCGTGTGCGAAAGCACCGACAGCTTCGGCAGCGGCCGCCGGCTGAACCAGCTGGAGGTCGGCGACCTGCTGGCGATTCTCGACGCCGGGGCGTACGGCTCGGCGATGTCGTCGAACTACAACCGGAGGCCGCTGCCTGCAGAGGTGCTGATAGACGCCGGCCGCGCGACGGTGATTCGCCGGAGACAGACCATAGACGACCAGCTGGCGCTCGAGACGTAGGTTGAGCGCCAGATTCCAGATTTTAGATTCTAGATTTCAGATTCCAGTTTCAGATCGGAGACTCAGACATGGCGGGGATGCTGATTGCGATCGAAGGCGTCGATCAGAGCGGCAAGGAGACACAGGCACACCGGCTGCGCGAGCGGCTGCGCGAGGCCGGGCATAAGGTGCGGCTGCTGTCGTTTCCCGACTACGGCACGTCCATCGGCGAAGAGATCGCGCGCGCGCTTCAGGGGGAGCGTGAGTATGGCTCCGACGTCATGCAGTTGCTGTTCGTTGCCAACCGGCACGAACGGCGCGAAGCGATTCGCGAGTGGGTCGATGGGGGCCTGATCCTCGTGTGCGACCGCTACAGGGCATCGAGCATTGCGTACGGCGAAGCTCTTGGACTCGACGCCGGGTGGCTCGAAGACATTCAGCGTTATCTTCCGCGCGCAGAGCTGACGATCTTCATCGATATCGCGCCGGCGACTGCCGCCCAGCGCAAGTCTCAGGGGCGGGACAAGTACGAGCGCGATCTCTCCTTGCTCGAGCGAGTGCGATCCAGCTACCAGAGGCAGGCCGCGAGCCCGGACTGGGCTCGCGTGGATGGGGAGCGGACGATAGACGAGGTCGCCGAGGACGTGTTCGCAGCCGTTCAGGCGCGACTCAGCAGCAAGGGATAGGGCATTACGGGTGCCGCTGCCGGGACACGACTCTGGCGGCGGTCAGGGCCAGCACTTCCGTGGCGCCAAGGTCCTGCAGCACGGCCGCACAGGCCTCCAGTGTCGCTCCCGTTGTGCTCACGTCATCGACGAGCAGCACTTTCTTCCCCCGAACTTCGTGCCCGCGAAACCAGGCGCGCCGCGCCGCGAATGCGCTCGCCACATTCATCCTGCGGCGATCTGCCGCCAGCTCGACCTGTGGACGCGTCGCGCGGCGCCGGGTGAGTGCGCCGATGACTGGCGGCCCAAGATGACGTGCGATCTCGCGCGCCTGATTGAAGCCGCGCTGATGCTCGCGGCGCCAATGCAGCGGGACCGGCACGACGCAGTCCACGTCTGCCAGCACATCGCTCCCGCGCAGACGCATGTGCGCGGCGAGCGGTTTCGCCAGGGACAGCCGTCCGGCGTACTTGAGCGCGTGGATGATGTCGCGCAACGTGCCCTCGTATTCGCCGACCGCCCGCGCGCGTGTGACGGACGAGCGCCGCTCCGGGCAATGCGGATTGAGGGACTCCGAACGCGGCAGCGGATCTCCGCATCTGTCGCAAATCGGAGGGGTGATTGGCCGAATCGATCGCCAGCACCGTCGACACACACAGCCCGACAGCGGCTCGTCGAGGAGGGCGCCGCACACGGCGCAGGTTGGAGCCAGCAACGCCGCGAAAACCGCGTTGGTCCAAATACGAGGGATTAGGGACTGGGGATTAGGGATTAGGGGAGCCACAGGTCACGCTGTCACACGTGGTCGCGTGTTTCCAACGACCCGGCCAAACCTTGCAACATCTTTCCGACGGGATCTAGCAGGACAAAACCCTTGCTCAGAAGCGGCTCCGGTACCAACCTCTGTCGTCGGATGAGTTCGAGGAGCGTCTCGACTTCTCCATGCGAGCCGAGCGAGTACGACAGATGGTTGAGATACGCCTTGGTCGGACGGCGACTTCCTTCCGCGATATTGGACGGAATGGAAATGCCCGCGGGCAGCAGCTGGTCCGCGAAGGTGAACCGGTATGGATGCTGAATCGCTTCAACGATGTCGAAACAGACATCCGCCAGGTCCATGCTGACCTGCCACACCTTGAGATCTTTGAACGAGTTGATTGGTGTCATGCACGCTTTAGACGCAATGCGCATGCCTCACCAGAAAGCCAGGGATTTGGGACTAGTGATTGGGGATTAGTGCAGAATGGCCAGTCGAACAGGCACCGATGATCGCAGAAATTGCCACGCGCGCCAGCGCATCTAAACTAATCCCTAATCCCTAATCCCTAATCCCTAATCCCTAGTCAATCCCTGGTTATAGTCGGCTTCGGATCCGGTACAGCGATTCGGTCAGCCGATCCCCATAGCCGCTCGAGTGCATAGAAGGCGCGGGATTCCGGGCTGAATATGTGCACGATGAAGTCGAAGTAGTCGAGCAGCAGCCACCCTGCGCGGTCGCCGCCTTCGATGTGCGCTGGCTTCACACCTTTCGTGCCGAGCGATTCCTGGATGGCATCCGAGATGGCTTGAATCTGACGCGTATTCTGGCCGGTCATGATCACGAAATAGTCGGTGAACCCCTCCGCAGGGCGAAGATCGAGCACCACGACGTCGCCGGCCTTGCGGTCCTGTCCGGCGTCGATGGCGCGCTGAACCTGAGCAGGAAACTTCTTGGGGGCTCGTTTGCGTGGAGGAGTCACAGGACCGCCGCTACTGGCGCCGGCACGTACAAATGATGCCGGCGGATATGGCCGGCGACACTCGACGGCACGAGCCCGTCGATCGATTCGCCGGCGCCGACGCGCCGGCGAATGTCGGTGGACGAGACGTTGGGAGTGTCCGCCTCCACCGAATAGACAGTCGGCGCGCCAGGGATTGGTGATTGGGGATTCGGGATTAGTTCTGCGACGCGTGGAGCACCCGGGCGCGAGACGACGACGAAGTTCGCAAGCTGGAGGATGCGAGGGTAGTCGTGCCACGTGCCGACGTCGGCGAACGCATCGCTGCCAGTGATGAAGAACAACTCGGCCGGCGCGAAACCGTCGTGATGAAGCGCTTCGAGGGTGAGTGACGTATACGACGGCCCTTCACGCCTGACTTCGAGATCGGACACAGACATGTCGCGCTCGGCTGCCGCCAGCGCGGCCATCGCGAATCGGTGAAACGCCGATGCGCGGGGCTCGATGCTGCGATGCGGTGGCGTACGAGAAGGCAGCAGCAGTACCCGGTCGAGCGAGAGCGCGCGCCGTGCCGCAGACGCAGCTTCGAGATGGCCGAGATGAATGGGATCGAAAGTGCCGCCGAGGATGCCGATCTTCATTTAGTCTTCTCGGCGCGCTCCGCCGCGCCAAGCCACGACTTCGGCCTCGCGCTCTCGCGAATCGGCTTCGGCCATCGGTATGAGGTACCGCCAGACGGCCTCCTGCAGCTCGGCCAATCCATCCCCGGTCACGGCCGAGATGCGCAGAAACCGAAGACCGCGTGCCTTCACGTGTGCTTCGAGCGCGTCGATGGTCTCGGCGTCCCCCGCCGCGTCCATTTTCGTCGCCGCGACAATCTGGGGCTTCGCCGCGAGATCGGGGCTGAACGCGGCGAGCTCGCGCTGGATCGTCTCGAAATCGTCGATCGGGTCGCGCCCCGACACGCCTGAGATATCCACCAGGTGCACCAGCACCTTCGTCCGATCGAGATGCTTCAGAAATCGATCCCCGAGTCCCTTGCCTTCGTGGGCGCCTTCGATGAGGCCGGGGACGTCGGCGACGACGAAGCTGCGATTGCCGCTCAACGACACCACGCCAAGGTTCGGCACGAGCGTCGTGAACGGGTAGTCGGCGATCTTCGGACGCGCGGCCGAAATCCGCGAGATCAACGTCGACTTTCCGGCGTTGGGAAAGCCGACGAGGCCGACGTCTGCGAGCAGTTTGAGGTGAAGCTGGAGCTGTTTGGTTTCGCCAGGGAGCCCGGCTTCGCAGCGGCGGGGGGCACGATTCGTCGAGCTGACAAACCGCGCGTTTCCGCGCCCGCCGATGCCGCCCTGGGCTATCAGCACGCGCTGGCCGGCTTCGACGAGATCGCCGATGAGCACCGTTTCTTCGGCCGCGTCTTCGGGCTTCCGGTAGATGAGCGTGCCGACGGGAACCTCGAGATCGATATCGGGTGCGTCCTTGCCGGTACGGTTCGAGCCCTCGCCGTGGCCACCGCGCCGCGCGTGGAACTCCCGGTTGAATCTGAAGGATACGAGCGTGTTGATGTGCGGGCTGGCAACGGCAAAGACGGAACCGCCCTTGCCTCCGTCACCGCCGTCGGGGCCGCCGCGGGGAACGAACTTCTCGCGCCGGAAGCTCATGCAGCCGGCGCCGCCGTGGCCGGCCTCTACGAGGATGTCGACTTCGTCGACGAACATGGGTGAGGAATGGAAGTGGAAAGGGGAAAGTGGAAAGTAAAAAGGGATTTTCTACGCTTACTTTTCACTTTTTACTTTCCACTTTCCACTTTTTACTTCTTGCTTTCTTCTTACTTTCCGGCGTCCACCGCGACCGGCAGGACGCTGATTCTGCGTCCACGCGCGCCGTGGTCTTCGAAGCGCACGCGGCCATCGACCTTCGCGAAGAGCGTGTCGTCCTTGCCCAGCCCGACGTTCAGTCCGGGCGCGAACCGGCGTCCGCGCTGCCGCACGAGAATCGATCCGCCGGTCACGATATTCCCGTCGTGGCGCTTGACGCCGAGCCGCTGCGAATTGCTGTCGCGGCCGTTGCGTGAGCTGCCTTGTCCTTTTTTATGAGCCATGATTGAGCTTCGCTATCCTTGAATTTCCGTGATGCGAACCTTGGTGAAAAAGGCTCGAAATCCCGCCTGCTTGCGGAAACCCTTGCGGCGCTTCTTCTTGAAGACGCGCACTTTGGGTCCACGAGATTCGCCGTCGACGATGCCGAGCACTTTCGCGCCGCTCACGAACGGGGCGCCGGCGGTCATTTCCCCGCCGTCTTTCGACAGAAACAGCACTTGTTCGAAGGTCACTTCTTTGCCGGCCTCGGCCGCCCGCCCGTCGAGCTCGACGGTAGCGCCTGGCGAGACCTTCACTTGACGACCCCCGGCTTGAATGATCGCGTACACGGACACACTCCCTTGCTTAGAGAACAAAAGATTATAGCACAGGGCTAAGAACCACAGAACCAAGAACTTAGAACGAGAACCCCAGCACCTAGAACCCAGAACCCGGAACCGCGAGTTACTTGATTAGTACTCGTGATCCCCGGACCCGTTGCGTGCTGAGGGTGCTCAGGAAGCGCGGGATGATCTCGTCCATCAGCTCGAAGTACGACGACAGGGCCGGCGTGTTGTCGTTCTGGTTGTAGAGCCGTTCCTCGCGCAGCGCCTCTGAATAAATCTGCGCGCCGGAGCGGCCGTCGATGAAGATGAACTTCTCCTGCAGGATGAAGCCTTTGCGTTCCATGTATTCGCGGACGGGCTGGACGCTGCGGCGGCCGAGCGGGTCGATGACCTCGCGCTCGCGCTGCACCATGCCCGCCTGCGAGTGCGGCGTGAACAGCACGGTGCCGGTCACGATCAGCGGATTCTGATATTCCTCGCCGATCCGCTTCCAGTAGTCGGCGTCTGCGAAGATGTGCTCGTAAGGCTGCAGATCTTTCTCGTTCTTGATTTCCGGTGCCTCGAGCGTGGCCTCGCGCGTCTGCGAGCTCGATCCCGCTTCGGTACGGCCGGACGCGACGTCGAGCAGCGGCAACACATCGGCGTCGACCACGCGCAGGTTCGACTTCATGCGCAGCTGGCTGCGCAGGAGGCGAACGGTCTCGAGATTGCCGTCCACATCATCCGTGCCGCCTGAGATGAACCCGGCAATGAACACCCGCTGAAAAGCCGACACGTCGAGTTTCGCCGCGATCGGCGTCTCGATAGGGATCTCGTAGAAGCTCGCGCATCCCGCCACACCGACGGCGAGGACGCAGCTAAGGATTTTGAGACTGGGTCGTTTGAGACTGGCTCCGGTCATGGATTTCCTTGAACAGTTCGAAATTCTGCCGCACTAAGACGTTGTCCGGTTCCAGCTTCAGCGCGCGCTCGTAGGCTTCGGCCGCCTTGTCGAGCATCCCTTCGTGCTCGTACGCGACCGCCAGGTTGTTGAACCCGGCCGCGTACGTCGGATCGATTTGCGTGGCCCGCTCCCAACGATAGATCGCTTCCTTCCACAGTCCACGCTGCGCAACCGCGATACCGAACTCCACCTGTGCCTTGGCGTCCGAACGGGCGTCCGCATAGACCGCTCCGCCGAGGGCCGCCACGAGCACGACGACAGATAACAGACGCATTGGCATGGGGATCAAACTCCACTATAGCAGGGAAGACCCGGGCGCGGGAGGGCAAAGAGCGCAAAGAACGCAGGCAAAGAGGAGAGAGCAAAAACAACAACAAAGGGCACAAAAATGCGCACTTCCTTCTGTCCTCTGTTCTCCGCTCTGAGCAGGTTTATCATTAGAGAAGGTCAGGCACCGGCTCGCGCTGCGCGATTGGAGCAGCCGTGAGTATCAACATTTCGTTACTCTCCCTGGCCGACGCTTGCTTTCCAACAGCCCTCGCGGCCATCCACGATCCGCCACAGACGCTCTGGGTGAAAGGTGACATCGATGTCCTGCGCTCCGCGTCGGTGGCGATTGTCGGATCGCGGGTCGCATCCCCATATGCGCTCGAAGTGGCGCGGCAGCTCGGTGCCGACCTCGCGCGGCGCAGTGTCACGGTAGTCAGCGGGATGGCCCGCGGCGTCGACTCGGCGGCGCACCGCGGCGCGCTCGAGGGCGGTGGCCGCACGATAGCGGTATTCGGCTGCGGTGTGGACGTGATCTATCCGCCAGAGCACCGCGGGCTCGCCGAGCGCATCGCCGAACGCGGCCTGCTCGTGAGCGAATTTCCTCCGGGCATGCCTCCCTTGAAACACAACTTTGTGCAGCGCAATCGCATCATCAGCGGCCTGTCACTCGCCGTCGTCATCGTCGAGGCGGCGGAAGGCAGCGGCTCGTTAATCACCGCCGATTTCGCGCTCGAGCAAGGGCGTGCAGTGCTGGCGGTGCCCGGCAACATCCTGGGCGGGCGGAACTACGGGGCCCACGCGCTGTTGCGCGACGGTGCAAAGCTTGTGGAGTGTGCGGACGATATCTTAGAGGAGCTCCCCCCTGGGATTGGGGATTCGGGATTGGGGATCAGCACCGCAAAAGAATCCAAGAAGGCGAATCCTGCGTCTCAGGATTCAGTTCTCCGGTCGATGGACGCCGGCGATGCTTACGATCTCGACGAGATCGCGGAGCGATCGGGAGTCGATCGGATGAAGTTGTTGCCGCGTCTACTCGAGCTGGAACTTGCAGGTGCCGTGCGTCGCGTCGACGGCGGCCGATTCGTGAAGTTCCGTCCTTCGACGTCGCTCAGGACGCCCTGAGCAAAGTCGACGGGCGTGGACCGTGCTAAGGTATTTGAAAAGACCCATGGCTAAATCGCTCGTCATCGTCGAATCACCGGCGAAGGCAAAGACAATCAACAAGTATCTCGGCCGCGACTACAAAGTGCTCGCGTCGATGGGACACGTCCGCGACTTGCCCAAGAGCAAGCTCGGAGTGGACGTCGACGAAGGGTTCGCACCGGTGTACGAGCTGCTGGCGACGCGGAAGAAAGTGATTGCCGAGCTGAAGAGCGCGGCGAAAGACGCGACAGACATTTACATCGCAACCGACCCGGATCGCGAAGGCGAAGCCATCGGCTGGCACCTCGCCGAAGAGCTCGGGACGAAGAAAAAGAAGATCCACCGCCTGATGTTCAACGAGATCACGAAAAAGGCGGTGCAGGAAGCGATGAAGCATCCGGGCGCCATCGATATGAAGATGGTCGATGCGCAACAGGCGCGCCGCGTGCTCGATCGGCTCGTCGGCTACAAAATCAGCCCGATCCTGTGGGACAAGGTTCGCCGCGGACTCAGCGCGGGACGCGTGCAGTCGGTCGCGCTCAAACTCATCTGCGACCGGGAGCAGGAGATCGCGAAGTTCGTTCCGGAGGAATACTGGCACCTGTTTGCCTCGCTCGCCGGACGCGTCCCTCCAGACTTCGATGCGAAGCTGGTCAAGCGGGGCGACGAAACCCTGAAGATCGGCAACGAGGAGCAGTCGAAGGATGTGCTGCGCGATCTCGAGGGTGCGACTTACGTCGTCTCGTCGGTCGCGACCAAAGAGCGCAAGCGGAATGCCGCGCCGCCGTTCATCACCAGCAAGCTGCAGCAGACCGCGCGTTATCCGGTCAAGCGGACGATGCAGATTGCGCAGCAGCTCTACGAAGGCGTCGAACTGCCCGGGCTCGGTATCGAAGGCCCTGTGGGTCTCATTACTTATATGCGCACGGACTCGACGCGGGTGTCAGATGATGCGCTGACCGCGGTGCGCGCGCACATCGGCGAGACGTTCGGACCGGACTACGTGCCGGAAAAGCCGAATGCCTTCAAGACGAAGTCGGATGCGCAGGACGCGCACGAAGCCATTCGGCCGACGTCGATGGAGTACGACCCGGAGAAGGTGAGACCGTTTCTGACGGCCGAGCAGTATTCGATCTACCGGCTCATCTGGAACCGGTTCGTGGCATCGCAGATGCCGCCGGCCACATTCGATGAGACGACGGTCGATATCACGGCAGGGGACTACCTCTTCCGAGTGAAGGGCACCGTGCCGAAATTCCCCGGCTGGCAGGCAGCCTACGGGCAGGTCGCAGAGGAGAAGCCCGAGACCGAAAAGGACAAGGACGACGACGACACCGAGAGTCCGTCGGGAGTGCTCCCTCCGCTGGCCGAAGGGGATCGCCTCGAATTGAAGGGTCTCCGTCCCGAGCAGAAGTTCACGCAGCCGCCGCCGCGATTCACCGAAGCGACGCTGGTCAAGGAACTCGAAGAAAACGGCATCGGCCGCCCCAGCACCTACGCGTCGATCATCGGCGTGCTGCAGGATCGCGACTATGCGAACAAGGTGGAAGGGAAGTTCAAGCCGACGGCGCTCGGCCTGATCATCACCGACCTTCTCATCAAGAGCTTCGACGACATCCTCGACGTCGAGTACACACGCAGCCTCGAAGAAGACCTCGACCGCATCGAGCAGGGGAAGGCCGACTACAAGGGCACGCTCACGACGTTCTACAAGAAATTCAAGAAAGACCTCGCCAAGGCCGGCAAGGAGATGCAGAACCTCAAGGAAGGCATCAAGACCGAGGAAATCTGCGATCGCTGCGGCAAGGGGATGGTCATCAAGGTCGGCAAGTTCGGCCCGTTCGTGGCGTGCAGCGGTTACCCGGACTGCACGAACACGCGCGAGCTCGAGAAGAGCGAGCCTGGCACCGACACCGACGAGACGCAGGACGAGACGTGCGAGAACTGCGGCAAGCCGATGGTCGTCAAGCGCGGCCGCTTCGGTCAGTTCCTCGCGTGCACCGGGTATCCCGAGTGCAAGACGACGAGGAAGATCATCTCGTCGGGTGGATCGATGAAGGCGGCCAAGCCCGATCAGATCCTCGAAGAGAAGTGCCCGAAGTGCGACTCGTTCCTCGTCATCAAGCAGGGGCGCTTCGGCGAGTTCACCGCCTGCACGAATTATCCGAACTGCAAGTACGTCAAGATGAAGACGACCGGCGTTTTGTGCCCCAAGGACGGCGGGGACATCGTCGAGCGGAAATCACGACGGGGCAAGGCGTTTTACGGATGCGCCAACTATCCCGATTGCGACTTCACGCTCTGGAAGCGTCCGGTCGCGGAGGCATGCCCGGACTGCGGCGCGCCGTTCCTGCTCGAAAAAATCACGAAGAAGGCGGGGCGGCAGCTCATCTGCAGCAAGGACGATTGCGCATATGTGCGGGACGCGCCGCTGGAAGAGCCTGTGCCAGCGTAATGCCATCTGCTTTCTGCCCTCTGCCCTGACATGATTCACGTCATAGGCGGCGGTCTCGCTGGCTGTGAGGCTGCCTGGCAGGCCGCCGCTCGCGGCATACCCGTTACCATCCACGAAATGCGGCCCGTTCGGCAGACCGACGTCCACAAGACGGACCGTCTCGCCGAGCTGGTGTGCAGCAACTCGTTCCGGGGCGACAAGCTCGACAACGCAGTCGGACTGCTGAAAGAGGAGATGCGCCGGCTCGACTCGCTCGTCATGCACGCCGCCGAAATCGCGCGCGTGCCTGCCGGGGCAGCGCTCGCCGTCGACCGCGAGCTGTTTGCGCGGACCGTCACCCAGGCGATCCACGAGCATCCACTCATCACGTTGTCGCGAGAAGAGGTCGCGTCGATTCCCGAGGCCACCGCGGCGTCGCCGGTGATCATTGCGACCGGGCCGTTGACGTCCCCGGAGCTTTCCGCCGACATCGTGCGGCTCGTCGGCAACGAGCATCTGTACTTTTACGATGCGATTAGTCCGATCGTCCTCGCAGACACGATCGACATGAAGACCGTTTTCCGCGCGTCGCGCTGGAACAGGCATAGTCCAAAGTCCACGGTCGACAGTCCAGAGTCTCGAGTCGAAGGTCCAGAGCCGGCGGGCGACAACAAGACGTGCGGCTTGGACGATGGCGAAGGGGACTATCTGAACTGTCCGATGACGCGCGACGAGTACAGTGCCTTTTACGCGGCGCTTGTCATGGCTGAGTCTGCGACCGTACACGACTTCGACAAGGAGAAGTTCTTCGAAGGGTGCCTTCCGATTGAAGTAATGGCACACCGTGGCGAAGACACGCTGCGGTTCGGTCCGATGAAACCGGTCGGGCTGAGGGACCCGCGGACCGGCCGGCAGCCGTTCGCGGCCGTTCAGCTCCGCCAGGACAACCTTGCCGGCGATCACTACAGCCTCGTCGGGTTTCAGACGCAATTGAAATGGGGCGAGCAGGCGCGGGTGCTGCGTATGATTCCGGGGCTCGAGCACGCGGAGTTCGTGCGGTTCGGCATGGTCCACCGGAATACGTACATCAACGGGCCAACCGTCCTCCACGAAACGTGGCAGACTCGCGCGAATCCCTTCCTGTTCTTCGCGGGGCAGATTTCCGGTGTGGAAGGCTACGTCGAGTCCGCGGCGTCGGGTCTCATCGCCGGCCGCAATGCGGCGGCGCTGGCGTGCGGACAGGCGTTAATCGTCCCGCCGCGCACCACCGCCATTGGGGCGCTCGCCTTTTATGTCTCGCACGCGAATCCGCACGACTACCAGCCGACGAACATCACGTTCGGCATCATGGAGGCGCCTCCGGAACAGATCCGCGACAAGCAAAAGCGGAAGTTGGCGATCTCGGAGCGCGCGCTGACGGATTTGGAGACGTGGAAACAGGCTGACCTGAAGGTCAGCACTACGACAGTAGGCGTCCCAGACGTAGCAGGCATCGCAGACGTAGTGCCGACCTTGCCGCCTTCGCGTGGCTTCGGCGGGCCAAGCAGGTCGGCCAATAAGCCATGAAGGACACACTCAAGGACTTCCTTCAACACCTCCGCAGGCGCGATGTCTCGCGCCACACGCTGACGGCTTACGAGAACGACGTCGCCACATTTCTGAAGCACACGTCTCAGATACGACAGAAGCCGCTCGACGAGCTGGCGCCTGCTGATGTCGACGCGTTCGCCATCAGGGCCTTTCTGGGCGAGCTCCACAAGCAGCGCATATCCGCGAGCTCGGCGGCGCGCAAGCTGTCCGCCATACGGACGTTCGTGAAATTCCTGAGGCGGGACGATCTCATCGAAGACGATCCCTCTTCGCTCGTCGCCTCGCCGAAGAAGCCGGAAACGATCCCCGCGCATCTGACGATCAACGAAATGAGCAGGCTGCTGGAGATGCCGGACACGTCGCAGGCACTCGGCCGTCGCGACCGCGCCATCCTCGAGCTGTTCTACGCCTCGGGGCTGAGGTTGAGCGAGCTCGTCGGGCTTGACATGGAAGACGTGAACCTGTCTGGGCGCATGGTTCGCGTCATGGGCAAGGGGCGGAAGCAGCGGTTGGTCCCGTTCAACACGAGCACTGCGGACGCGCTGCGCGCGTGGATGAAGGATAGATCGGGTGCGATGGGTGCAACAGGTGCAACAGGTGCAATGGGTGCAACGGGTGCGAGAGGTGCGAAAGCGCCGCTCTTTCTCAACTACCGCGGCGGGCGCCTCTCTACACGCAGCGTCGATCGGCTCGTGCGGCGTTACGTCGCATTGTGTGGCGCAAGGTTCGGGATCAGCCCGCACGCGCTGCGGCACTCATTCGCAACCCATTTGCTCGCGAACGGCGCTGACCTGCGCGCGATTCAGGAGCTGCTGGGCCATGCCCGGCTCAGCACGACCCAGCGCTACACCCACGTCAACGCGCAGCAGCTGATCGACGTCTACAAGAAGTCCCACCCGCGGGCTCGTTAGCGGCTCGCCCCACTTACTCGGGCCTCGCCATCGCGAGCGCCTGCTCCCGCGTCAGATCCATCTGATGCACCTGTTTGGCGTGTTCCTGCGCCTGCGCGACGAGCTTGTCGTCGTTTTCCGCCCTCACGATGTAGCCGCACGAGCAATTGATGACTTTCTGCATGACAGCTCCTTTCTGTAATCCGTAATATAGGCGCACTCTATTTCCGGAACCTTGCCTGGAGATTGGAAAAAGCTTGGCGACCCTGCGGATCTATCTCACCGGTCGCATCTCGATCGAATACGGCGAGACGCTCGTCGAAGAGCGGGAGCTCGCGGGCCGGCAGGGACGGCTTGCGTTCGCGTTTCTGGCGAGCGAGCGGCAGAGGCCTATCTCGAAAGAGGAGCTGACCTCTGTCGTCTGGCCCGACACGCCGCCCCGCGAGGTTGAAACGGCCCTCAGCGCCATCCTCAGCAAGCTGCGAACGGTGCTCAAGAAGGCGCCAGCGGCCGCTACGGTCGAGGTGCGGTCCGGCACGGTCCAGCTGCGGTTCCCCTCCGACGTCTGGATCGACCTCGAACATGCGGCGAATGCGATCGATCAGGCCGAAGGCGCCCTGCGCGCCGGCGACGGCCGCGGCGCGTGGAGCCACGCGGTGACGCTCGTCACCATAGCCCGGCGGCCGTTCTTGCCAGGAGAGGAAGCGTCGTGGATCGAAGCACGGCGCACGAGGCTGCGATCGCTGCTCGTGCGCGGCCTGCACATCCTGTCGCAGATCACCGCGTCGAACGGCGAGGACGCGCTTGCCGTGCAGTATGCGACCGAAATCATCGAGCTCGAGCCCTTTCACGAGACCGGCTACCGTCAGCTGATGCAGATGCATGCCCAGATGGGTAATCGCGCAGAAGCCCTTCGGGTGTTCGGACGGTGCCGCGAGTTGCTTCGCGAGGAGCTCGGGGCGGATCCTTCACAGGAAACCGAGCGGCTGTTTCTCGAAATTCTACGGGCAGGGCAGTAGGTGGAGGTGGGCGGTGCGTACGCGATTGCCCTCGTCGGAGCGGCGTCTGTTGCAGCGAGATTAGGAAACTAGAAGGACGATTGTCCTCCTAATCTCCTAGACTCCTGTCCGCTGGCGTTACGACGCGGCCGCGACCATCGGTCGCCGTCCGCGCGGGAACTCGATCGCGAGCGTCTTGATTTTGTAGTTCATCACGCGGGGGCTGATGCCGAGCAGCTCGGCCGCGTCCTTCTGCACCCAGTTCGACATCTTGAGCGCTTCCATCAGCGCGCTCCGCTCGATCTCTTCGAGCGGCACGCCTGACGGCGGAATTTTCACCAGGGCGGACGATTCGCGGGTGCCCGCGTTGCCGGGAGTCGCCGCCTCGCCGAGCCGCAGATCCTCCGAGCCGATGAACTGGCTCTCGGTCATGAGAATCGCCCGCTCGATGGAATTCTCGAGCTCGCGGATGTTGCCGGGCCAGTTGTACCGCAGCAGCATCTTCTGGGCCTCGGGGTCGAGCCCGTCGCATTTCTTCTTCAGCTCGCCGCCGAACTTTTTCACGAAGAACATCGCCAGCGCGATGATGTCTTCCTTGCGTTCGCGCAGCGGCGGCATCTCGACCGAGACGACGTTGAGGCGATAGTACAAGTCCTCGCGGAACTGTCCCGTCGCGACCATCTGGGACAGGTCGCGGTTCGTCGCGGCGATGAGCCGGACGTCCACCTTCTGAGTACGCGTGCCGCCAAGCCGTTCGAACTCGTGCTCCTGGAGCACGCGCAGAATCTTGGCCTGAATCGCCGCGCTCATGTCGCCGACTTCATCGAGGAACAGGCTCCCGCCGTCGGCCTGCTCGAAGCGGCCGATGCGCTGGCGATCGGCGCCGGTAAACGCGCCCTTCTCGTGGCCGAACAGCTCCGATTCGAGGAGCGTCTCGGGAAGCGCCGCGCAGTTCACCTTCACGAAGTTTCGCGTGGCGCGGTGCGAGTTGTGATGGATCGCACCGGCGATGAGCTCCTTGCCGGTGCCCGTTTCGCCGCGGATCAGCACGGTCGTATTGCTCTTCGCCACTTTGCGGACGACGCCGAGCACGCGCTTGAGCGGCTCGCTCGTCCCGACGATGCGGTCGAAGTCGTAGATGTCGTTCTGCGTGTGACGCAGGTAATCGAGCTCGTGGCGCATCCGCCGCATCTCCAGCGCCTTCTCGATCTTCACTTCCATCTCTTCGATCTCGAACGGCTTCTGCACGTAGTCGAACGCGCCGATTTTCATCGCCTCAACGGCGGTGTGGACCGAGCCGAACGCCGTCATCAGGATGACCGCGGTGGTGGGGTGCAGCGTCTTGGTCGTGCGCAGGACGTCGAGTCCGTCGCTGCCGCCCATCTTCAGGTCGCTGAGCACGACGTCGAAGTGCCCCTCGTGCAGGCGCTCGATCGCCTGGTTGCCGTTCGGCGCTTCCTCGACCTCGTGGTTGGCCGAGGTAAGCGCCCTCGCCAGCCCGCGTCGAAGGGCGTCGTGGTCGTCCGCGATGAGAATACGGCCCATCAATCTTCCTCGTTTTCGCTAATCGTCCGTTAATGAACGCGGCAATCCGGGCTTGGGCACGAACCAGTCGTTGGCCCCAGAAATCGGGAGCGTGACCCGGAAGCGCGTGCCGTGTGCGCCGGTCTGAATGTCGATCCGGCCGTCGTGCGCGTCGACGACCTTGCGCACGATTGCCAGCCCGAGGCCTGAACCCTGCGGCTTTGTCGTGAAGAAGGCGTTGAAGATGCGATCGCGCAGCTCCTTCGGCACGCCCGGTCCGTTGTCGGAGACTTCCACGATCACGGTGCGCGTGAGATGCGCCTCGCCCGCGCCATGCACCTCTTCCTCGATCACGCCTTCCCGCGCCGTCACGTCGACGGCGCCGCGGCCCTCGAGCGCTTCAAAAGCGTTGATGAGCAGATTCGTGAAGAGCTGGCAGAGCTGGTGATGGTCGCCCTGAATCGGCGGCAGGCCTCCGTCGACACGCAGCTGCAGGCCGATCGCGCGTCGCGGGACTTTCGTTTCCGCAAGGTTGACCGCATTCTGCAGCACGTCGGCGATGGCCGTCCGTTCGACCTGCAGGCGGATCGGCCGCACGAACTCGAGCGCCTCGTGGACGATCTGGTTCGCCATCTTGGCTTCGCCGATGATGTCGTTCAGCAGCGACTGCGCATCGGGCGAGTCCGATACCGCCGCCTGCCGCTTCAGCAGGCCCGCCATCACCTCGATGCCGGCGAGCGGGTTCTTGACCTCGTGGGCGATCGCCGCCGCCATCTCGCCCAGCGCGACGAGACGGTCGCGCAGGCGCTCCCGCTCTTCGAGCTGCTCGACCTTCGTGAGGTCCTTGAAAAACAGGGCAACGCCCGTGGATCGGCCGTGCTCGTCGCGGACATGCGACAGCGTGTAGCCGATGACCTTGCCCGTCGTCTTGAGCCGCAACTCGGCGCGGTTTGGAAGGTGGCTCAGCTCGAACGCGCTATTCAGCACGCGCACCATGTCCGGGTGCTTGGCGAGCACGACGGAGAAGTGACGTCCCACGATGCGCTGCGACCGTTTAATCTGGAAAATCCGCGCGGCTTCGCCGTTCATTTCGGCGACATTGCCGTCACGCGTGATGGCCAGCACGCCATTGCGCATGCCGGCGACCAGGCGTCGGAAGAACCGATCGGACTCGCCGCGGGTCGTACTTCGGCGCGCGGACACGGGGACGGGCTTCGGCCGCCTACGGATGGTGGATGGCATCACGGGCTCTACAACGAACGGCAAACGGTCGGAATGCGGGCTTTCCATGGGCGTATATCAAGCCCTCAAGGGGCAAACGCCGTGCCCGGCAGCCCCCACCAGAAACGCGTCTAAACCCTTGACTGGTAAGGATTCTCGCGCTGACAGGGGGTCTGTTGATTACATTATCGTCAGTTGCGGCGCAGGACTGTAACGGAATTTGGTACGGATTCCAGCGGGCAGCGTCTAGTGGCCGGATTTGGACAGCTCCTCCCACTGATGCATGAGCTCCCCGAGCTCCCACATGAGCGTCTGGTGCCGGTCGATCAAAGGCTGAGCCTGGTCGCGATTCTCGTAGAACCCGGGCGCCGACATCGCCGCTTCGATGTCGCGCATCGCCTGTTCATGCTCCGCGATTTTCGCTTCGAGGTCCGAGATTCTTGTTTGCGCCTTCTTTGCTGCCTGATCGCGCTTGCGCTGTTCGGACGCGAACCTCTTTCGTTCGGCATGTTCGACCGACGCATCGTCTTTTTTTGGTGCCGGCCGGGGCTCCGCTTTCGCAACGTCGCTGCTTCGGCGGGACGAGCCCGTCCCGGCCGCTCCGGTGGGACCTATTGCGCCCCTTGCACCTGTCGCACCCTTCGCACCTGTTGCACCCGTGCGTTGTTCTTTGCTGTACAGAAACTCTTTGTACGTGCCGGGATAGACGATCGCGTCGCCGTGGCCGATTTCCACGATCTTGGTCGCGAGCTTTTCGACGAAGTACCGATCGTGCGAGACGAAAATCAGCGTGCCGCCGTAGTCTTCGAGCGCTTCGAGCAGGATATCTTTCGAGTCGAGATCGAGATGGTTCGTCGGCTCGTCGAGGAGCAGCGTGTTCGACGGGATGAGCAGCATCCGCGCAACGGCAAGGCGCGTCCGCTCGCCGCCTGAAAGCACGGCGGCCTTCTTGTAGACGTCATCGCCCGAGAACAGGAACCCTCCGAGGATGTTGCGGATGGCCGGCACCATGCTCGTCGGCGAGTCCGCCGACATGGTCTCGTAGACCGAGAGCGCCGGATTCAGCCGGGTCGCTTCGTCCTGCGCGAAGTACTGCATGACGACCTGATGTCCTTCGCGCCGCGTCCCGGCGTCTGGCGCCTCGACCCCCGAGAGCATCCGCATCAGCGTCGACTTGCCTGCGCCGTTGGGTCCGACGAGTGCGATGCGGTCGCCGCGCTCGATCAGCAGGTTCAGCTTCGAGAAGATCACCTTGTCGCCGTACGCCTTGCGCACGTCGTGCAGCTCGAGCACCGAGCGGCCGCTCTTCGCGCACACCGGGAATGAAAAATGGATACGCTTGCGCTCGGGCGGCGCTTCGATCGGCACCACCTTCTCGAGCATCTTGATGCGGCTCTGCACCTGCGCGGCCTTCGTCGCCTGGTAGCGGAACCGGTCGATGAACATCCTGACGCGCGCGATCTCTTCGTCCTGCTCGCGCTTCGACTTGCGCAGCTGCTCCATCCGGGCGTCGCGCTCCACCATGTAATGCGAGTAGTTGCCGGGATAATCCGTCAGCTTGCGAAGATTCAGGTCGGCAATGCGTGTGACCACCGCGTCGAGAAAGAACCGGTCGTGCGAGACGAGGATCACGGCGTAGGGATATGCCGAGAGATACTCCTCGAGCCAGTTCCTCGCCTCGAGATCGAGGTGGTTGGTCGGCTCGTCGAGCAGCAGCAGCGTCGGCCGGCCAAGCAGCAGCTTCGCGAGCGCAAGGCGCATCTGCCACCCACCCGACAATGAGTCGGTGGGCTGCTCGAACGCCTCGTCTGTGAAGCCGAGCCCGCGGAGCACCGTCGCGACCTTCAGGTCGATGCTGTATCCCTCTTCGATGCGAAAGCGATCCTGCAGCGCGCTGTAGCGCTCCAGCATCGTCTCGTGCTCCGCGGACGCCACTGACGGATCGCCGAGCCGCTCCTCGATGGCGTGCATCTCATGTTTGACCGCGAGCAGATCCGCGAACGCGGAGCTCGCCTCGTCGAGGATCGACCGTCCGGCGTGATTGAGGCCGTCCTGCGGCAGATAGCCGACCGTGAGCGCCGAGGGCTTGATGATCTGTCCCTCGTCGGGCCCCTCGAACCCCGCCATCATCTTTAAGAGCGTTGTCTTGCCGGCGCCGTTCGGGCCGCACAACCCGACGCGCTCGCCGGACGTGATCTGCCAGGTCACGTCTTCAAGGAGCGTGCGCTCGCCGTACGATTTCGTGATGGAAGAAAGCTGGAGCACTCGAGCTTACGCAGGCTCCCCGATAGCCTTCGCAGCCGCGGCCAGCACCTGGGGAACGCGAAACGGCTTGGTCAGATAGCCCGAGACGCCCAGATTCACCGCCTCGATGGCCGCGGTCTCGGTCGAGTACCCGGTGATGATGATGACAGGGAGATCGGATTTCAATCGTTTGGCTTCACGAATCACGCTGAGGCCGTCGATCCCCGGCATCTTCAGATCCGCAATCAGGAGATCGTAGGGATACAGCCGCAGGCGCTCGAGAGCCGATCGGCCGTCGGCCGCGGTGTCGACGTCGTACTCGGCGAGCGCCAGGGTCTTCGTCAGCAAATCGCGGATGCTCGATTCGTCATCGACAACGAGAATGCGCGGGCGGTCGGCCGCTTCGCGCGGAGCCGACGCCGGTGAGGCGGGTGGAGACGATGCCGAACGCGCGCTGCCGCGCGGACGCTGGCTGTCGAGCCACGCGTCGATATCGCGCTTGCGGAAACGCCATTGGCGTCCGACCCGCACCGCAGGAATCTTGCCGGCCTTGATGAGCCGGTAGACGGTGCGCAGGTTGACCTGGAGGTACTCGAGCACCTCTTCGGTCGTGAGAAATGTCTCATCCATGTGTCGTCGCGGCTGCCCCTCGCCCTGCTTCGGCTGCTGCGCGCGCGATGGCCCTACGCCCCGCGCCGCTTCGCGGCCATATGGTGATCCTAACCGTTCTCGGCGGGAAGCTGCACAGTGAACACCGCTCCGCCCTCCGGATGGTTCGATGCGGAGATGCGTCCGCCATGTTCCTGAATGATGCCATAGGTAATGGCCAGCCCGAGGCCGGTCCCTTTCCCCACTTCCTTCGTTGTGTAGAACGGCTCGAACAGGTGCGGCATCGCTGCGGCCGTGATGCCCTGCCCGGTGTCGCGAATCTGGACGCAAACGTGCGCGCCGGCTCCGTCCCGCCGTACCGATGTGCTCGTCTCGATGCGTCCGCCGGCTGTGCCGATCGCCTGCTCCGCGTTGAGGACGATGTTCAGCAGCGCCTGTTGGAGCAGGAGCGGATCGGCCTTGACGCGGGGCAAAAGGTCCGCGTGGCGGCGTACCACGTCGATGTTCGCCGCGCGCAGCGCCGGCGCGCGCAGCGAAAGCACCCGCGACAGCGTCGCGTTGACGCTGGTCCGGCGGCGCACGAGCCGGCGCGATCCGGCGAATACCAGCAGGTTGCGCACGATTTTGGCTGCGCGGTCGGCTTCACGGTAAATCCGCTGCATGTCTCGTCGAAGTGCCTTCGGAAACGCTCCGGTCGTGCGCAGCAGCTCGAGGTGCCCCAGCACACCCTGCAGCGGGTTGTTCAGCTCGTGCGCGATGCCGGCGACGAATTGACCGAGCGCGGCGAGTTTTTCCGACTGCACGAGCCGGTTGCGCAGCTCCGCGCGCTCGGCTTCGAGCTCGGCCTGCGGCGTCACATCACGCGCGACGAGCACCACGCCGGCCGGCTCGCGCTCCTCCCCGATGAGCGGCGTGATCGTGATCAGGAAGGTCCCCTTGAGCTTCGCGTCGAGGATTTCGGCTGAGGCGGCCTTCGGCGCGTGACCGGGGTGACGAAGGAGCTCGGACGCCGCGTTTGCAGATGTGGAACGTGCCAGGGCGGCTATCGCGCCGCCGACGACCTCTTCAAGCGGCCGATCGAGCAGCGCGACTCGCTCCTTGCCGATGCGGCCGAGAAACGCATCGTTCATGTATACGAGCCGGCCGTTCCGGTCCGAGACGGCGACGAGATCGGCGAGCGAGTTGAACGTGTTCTCCAGCTCGCGGCGGGATCGCAGCACCGCGTCGAGCAGCAGCACGTTCTCGATCGGGGCCGCCAGTTGCCGCCCTATTTCGTCGGCGCGGTCGAGCAGATCCATCTGCGATCCGGGATCGATGCGGACGCCCTCCAGGACGAGCGTGCCGAGCGCCCGGCGCCGCCCCTTGAGCGGAATTGTCACTGTCGCCGTGTGACCACCGCGCTGGTTCGCTGCCGTGGCGGTAATTTCGGCGCGGTCGTGTCGCAGGGCCGCCGCCGGCGGGCGCGCGTCCGATGTCGGGATGCGCCGTTCCTCCGCAAGGTAAAAGACGTCGGACGAGGCCGCAAGCACGATCACCGAGGAGCGGCGATCGTGGAGCCAGACGGATGTGCGGTCGGCGTCGAAGAGCCGGTTCGCGCCACCGCAGAGCATCTCCAGCCCCGCGGCCAACGTCGTCAACGAGACGTCACGCGAAAATGCCTGAAGGAGCTCCCTGAGCTCCGCCTGCAGATCGCCCTGGCTCGTCGTGCGGGCGCGGTCGAGCGCGAGAGCCAGAGCATGGCCGACCGAAGCGGCCGCGATCATCTGTCCGGGCGTGGGAAGGGCGTCGCAGCCGATCACCAGTAACCCCATCGGATTTCGCATATGCGCAAGCGGGACGAGCACCGCCGGCAGCGTGCCGAGATATTCGGCCGAGCCGCGGAGGATACGCGAGACGTCCCCGACGAATTGCGGTTTTTCGTGTTTGAACAGCGTTGAGGGCACGGTCCTGGCAGGCCAGGGCTGCGGCGGCAGGTGTTCCACGCCATACGCAGAGGTCGCCTGCAGGGTGTCGCCCGCGCGGGCAAACTGGAACAGGATGGAGCTTCGACCTCCGATGGCGGCGACCGCATGCTGATGCAGCACCGGCAACAGTTCGCTGAGCCGGTCGGTCGCCGTCAGGGCCTGGAACAGGCTAGCCTCTCGAGACACGCAGGGGTAGTGTAAATGCGCGGGCGGTATCATGGGGAAAGAGCCGGCCGCGTCCTCAGGCGGGACCCGCGAAGGGCGGGTCAGACAGGCCAACAGACCCGCCGAATCGTCTAATAATTTGGACGGAGCGGGACGGCTTGGAACTATGACCACCATGGCGGCTGCGATTCCCATCACCCGGACCGACGAAGACCTGGTCGCTCGATCAAAGACCGGCGACACCGAGAGCTTCAATCAGCTCATCAAGCGGTGGGAGCGGCCGATTTTCGCCCTGGCGTACCGCACGCTCGGACGCGAGGAAGATGCGCGCGACGTCACCCAGGAGACGTTTCTGCGCGCGTTTCGCGCGTTATCCGGCTTCAAAGGGGACGCGAAGTTTTCGTCCTGGCTCTACCGCATCGCACTGAATCTGTGCCGCGACTGGATGCGGAAGGAGCGCCGTGCGCCACTGGTCGCGGTGCCCGAAGGCGTCGAGATGGAAGATCTCGCCGCCGAGCGCGGCCCGACTGAAACCGTCGAGGACCTGGCGGCTCGCGCCGAGCTTGGCCGGGAGGTTGCCAAGGCCATGGAGTTTCTGCCGGTCGAGCAGCGCCAGGCAATCATCCTCAAGGAATATCATGGGCTCACGTTCCAGGAAATCGCCGATCTGATGCGGTGCCCGCTCAGCACCGTAAAGACGCGCGTGTACCAGGGGCTGGCGACATTGCGAAAACAGCTCGGAGAACAGTTGACTCCGCGCAGAGAGAGTTAGTTACCATGACTCACATCGCTGACAACCACGACGCCTTGCTCGACTATCTCTACGAGGAGGGCGACCCGGCCGAACGATTGCAAATCGCGAAGCACCTGCAGGAATGCGCGGCGTGCTCCGTGGCGGTGCTCGAGTTCCAGAACGTACGCGGCATGCTGCGTGGCTGGACGCCGCCCGGTTCAGCGCTCGGGTTCCGCGTCGTGCAGGACGGTGCGTTCTCGCCGACGAACGTCGGGTTGCCGACACCGAGCGCAACTGTGGAGCAGGGAGCGCGACGCGGCACGTGGCCCGCGTGGCTTCTCTCTACCTCACAGAGAAGGTCGTGGCGCCAGGCGGCAGCTGCGGCCCTGTTGTTCGTCGCCGGCATGGCCGTGTCGCAACTCACTGTCCGCTATGAAGACGGGAGGGTTGTGCTGAGTGGCCGATCTGCCGGGCCCGCGGTGAACGCTCGCGCCTCGTCGATCACGTTGCTGCCGCAAGCGGCGTCCGACGTGACGAGCCCGAATTCGGGTGTGACGCTTCAACCCGCGCCCGCCGATCGGGATCCCATGGATACCGAAGTCCTGCTGCAGCGCGTGCGCTCGATGATCGATCAGAGCGAGCAGCGGCAGCAGCGCGAGCTCGCACTGCGCTTGTCGCAGGTGACGCGCGAAGTCGACACGCAGCACCAGGCCGACCTGCTCCGCATTCAGCAGGATTTCGGCCACCAGCAGGAAGCGACCATGGATTACCTGGTCAGGACATCGGGGGGCGCGAAGTGAATGGAGCACTTCGAGGTCTGACCATCGGCCTCGCATTGTCGGCGACGTCGTCTGTCGGAGCGCAGTCACCCACCCGTCCCGCGCCGGCGACGGCGGCGCAGATTCAGGCGCGGCAGCAGGTAGCCGCATTCGAGGGAGCGCTCGAAAACGCCGTGCGCCAGGGCGCACAGATGCTCAACCAACGGCTGCAGCAATCGAACACCGACAACATGGTGATGCTCGCCGGGCTGACCCGGGCGCGCGGCTTCCGCCTCGACGACTACGGCGTCGTGTTCGACGTCGAGTTTCCGTCGATGCGGCGCAGCATGGTGTGGAGCATTCAAGAGCTCGAGCGCACGAACGCCGGTCGAGCGGTGAAGGCTTCGGAGTTTACGCCGGCCGTGCGGCCGCGCGAGATCTATCAGACCGAGATCGCGACGGCGCTGGTCAACGCCATCGTTGATTACCCCGGAGCGATCGGCGTCGGCGCCGGCGAATGGCTGACCGTCGCCGCACGCGAAAGCGTGCTCGACAGGCGCTCGCTATCGGGCGACCCGAATGACACCGCCATTACGGTCATCCTGCGCATCAAGGGGAGCGATCTCCAGGCCCTGCGCGATCACAGCCTCACCCGGGAGGAAGGGCTGACGCGCGTGGACGTCAAGCAGTACTAGGTCCGGTAGAGCCGGACTCTCCGTTTTGGTGTCGAATAGAATATGCACATGCATCGGACATCGAACGCCATGGTGTTTGCGGTCCTTCTGGGAATCGGCGCCGCGGCCTGCAGCGGCAGCGCCAATCAGCCAATTTCGAAGCTGGTCGAGCCGGTCGACGTGCGCACCGGCTGGTTTGACGCCGGCGTCGAGAACGGCATGAACAAGCTGGTGCCGACCGTGACGCTGACGCTCAAGAACGTCAGCTCCGACCCCGTGGCGAACGTCCAGCTGAACGCCGTCATACGGCGCGTCGGCGAGACCGAAGAGTGGGGCGGCGCCTATCAGAAGGTCGTCGGGATGGAGGCGATTCCTCCGGGCGGCACAACCAAACCCATCGTGCTGCGCTCGAACCTCGGATACACTGGCTCGGAACCGCGCGCGCAGATGCTGAAAAACAGCCAGTTCGTTGACGCTCACGTCCAGGTGTTCGCCAAGCACGGCGGCAATCAATGGACGAAGCTCGGTGAGTGGCAAATCGCGCGAGAGATGCTCACTCAGTAGCGCTTCGTGCCTTCACCTACGCCAGCATCGCTCGAAAGGCGGCTCGGCCCGTTCGACGCCGCCGCCATCATCGTCGCCAACGTCATCGGCGGCGGCATCCTCTTTACACCGCCGCAGGTCGCCGCTGCGGTTCCCAGCGCTTTCTGGTTTCTGGGCGCCTGGCTTGCGGGCGGCGCCCTTGCCTTCGCGGGAGCGATGGCGTACGCAGAGCTCGCGTCGCTGCGTCCGCGAGCGGGAGGCGAGTACGTCTATCTGCGCGAAGCCTTCGGCCGTCTTGCGGCATTTCTGACGGGGTGGACGTCGTTTGTCGCCGGCTTTACCGGCGCCATCGCCGCCAGCGCGATCGTGACGACGTTTTACCTCGGGCGGTTTTTTCCGGGCGCCGCCAACAGCACGCCGTTTTTCGTCGTGCCGCTGCCGTACGTGCCGCTGACGTTCTCCCGGCAGACGCTCGTGGCGATCGCGATGATCGTGCTGATGGCGTACGTGCACATCCGCGGCGTCGGGCCCGGACGGATCATGGGGAACGTGCTGGCCGCGTTGAAGGTGTCCGCGCTGCTCATGTTCATCGCGCTCGGCTTTTCGATCGGCAGCGGATCGAGTGCGAATCTCGCCGCGAGCGGCGGCGGGCCCGTTGTGTGGAGCGCGTGGCTGCTCGCGCTGATTCCCGTGATGTTCACCTACTCGGGATGGAACGCCGCCGGTTACATCGCCGAGGAAATTCGCGACCCGGGGCGCAATGTCCCGCGCGCGTTCGCGCTTGGCACCGCTGCAGTCATCGTCATCTATCTCTCGCTGAACCTCCTCTATCTGTACGTGTTGCCGGTCGGCGAGCTCGCGAAAGTGCAGGGCAGCGTGCTCGACGTCATTGCCGATCGGCTGCTCGGCGCGCGCGCCGGCGACATCATGGGCATCGTCTCGATCATCAGCCTCGCGGCGAGCATCAGCGCGATGACGTTCGCGGGGCCGCGGGTGTATTACGCAATGGCGCGGGACGGCGTGTTCTTCGCCTCCGCGGCGAACATTCATCCCACGTACAAGACGCCGGCGTCTGCGATTGCCGCGCAGGCGCTGTGGGCGTCGCTTCTGGTGCTGTCGGGAAGCGCCGACGCACTGACCAACTACACCGGTTTTTCGATCGTGCTCTTCAGCGGCATTGCGGTGTTGTCGCTCTTCGTGCTGCGGCGCCGCGAGCCGGGCGCGCCTCGCCCCTTCAAAGCGCTCGGCTACCCCGTTGCCCCCGCGATCTTCGTCGCGTCCTGCTTCTTCATCGTCATCAACGGCATTTACAGCCGGCCAGGCCCGACAGGCGCAGGCTTGCTCGTGATGGCGGCCGGCATCCCGTTATATATGTGGCTGACACGCCGACCCGGGCGGCGCTAACGCGCCTCTGGGGTTCCGGGTTCCGGTTCCACGACCCAGGTTCGCGGTGGCGCCTCGATTCAGAAGCGCATCTTTCTAAAAAAGACGGCGCGCGGTATTCACGCGCCCACCTCGAACCTGGAACTTGGAACAGGAACCCGGAACCGATAGACTCGCACTAGTGATCCACGCCACGACGATTCTCGCCATCAGGCATCGCGACCGCGCGGTGCTCGCCGGTGACGGACAGGTGACGCTCGGGGATACGATCGTCAAGCACAGCGCGAAGAAAGTGCGGCGACTGTACAACGACAAGATCCTCGCGGGGTTCGCCGGGTCAGCGGCCGATTCGTTTGCGCTGTTCTCGCGTTTCGAGGCGAAACTGGAACAATATCGAGGGAACCTCGAGCGCTCGTCGGTCGAGCTTGCGAAAGACTGGCGGACCGACCGCGCGCTGCGCCGCCTCGAGGCGATGCTCGTGGTGGTCGATACCTCGTCGATGTTCCTCCTGTCGGGCAACGGCGATCTCATCGAGCCGGACGAAGGCGTGGTCGGCATCGGATCGGGTGGTCCGTACGCGCTGGCTGCCGCGAAAGCGCTGGCGCGGCATACGGATCTCGACGCGCGGACGATCGCGGAGCACGCGATGAGCGTGGCCGCGTCGATCTGCATCTATACCAACGGGACGCTGGCAATCGAAGAGCTCTAATGGCCATTTCCTTACCCGAAGCATTCGCGCCCGCCATCGACACGCTGACTCCGCGGCAGATCGTCATCGAGCTGGACAAGTACGTCATCGGGCAAAAGGACGCGAAGCGCGCGGTCGCCATCGCGCTGCGCAACCGCATGCGACGGCAGAAGCTGGCGCCCGACATGGCCGAAGATATCGTCCCGAAGAACATCCTCATGATCGGGCCGACCGGCGTCGGCAAGACGGAAATCGCGCGGCGGCTCGCCCGGCTCGCGCAGTCGCCGTTCATCAAGGTCGAGGCGTCGAAGTTTACCGAGGTCGGCTACGTCGGGCGCGACGTCGAATCGATGGTGCGCGATCTCGTCGAGCTGGCAGTCGACATGGTCCGCGAGGAGCGCCTCGACGAAGTGCACAACAAGGCCGAGCAGAACGCCGAGGAGCGGCTGCTCGATCTGCTCCTGCCGCCGGCGCGTCCGTCGATCGATCCGGACGCCGCGCCGATGCCGCCGCGCCATGTCGAGTACATGCCGAATCTCTCCGCGCAGGAGTCCTGGCACCAGACGCGCGAAAAATTCCGCGAGCAGCTCCGCGACGGGCGGCTCGATCAGCGATCGGTCGAGCTCGAGGTGCGCGAGCGCGCGTTTCCGTCCTTTGAGGTCATCACCGGATCGTCGATTGAAGAGATCGACATCAACATCAAAGACATGCTCCCCGGCATCATTCAAGGGCGGACGCGGAAGCGGCGCATGAAGGTGCCCGAGGCGTTCGAGTATCTCGTCCAGGAGGAAGAGGGCAAGCTCGTCGACATGGACAGCGTCGCGCGCGTCGCGGTGGAGCGCGTCGAGCAGAGCGGGATCATCTTCGTCGACGAGATCGACAAGATCGCGGGACGCGAGGGCGGCGGGCAGGGGCCGGACGTCAGCCGCGAGGGGGTGCAGCGCGACATCCTGCCGATCATCGAAGGCACGACGGTGAATTCAAAGTACGGCATGGTGCGCACCGATCACATTCTGTTCATCGCCGCCGGCGCGTTTCACGTGTCGAAGCCGTCCGATCTGATTCCCGAGCTGCAGGGGCGCTTCCCGATTCGCGTCGAGCTGGAGCCGCTCGGCAAGGATGATTTCGTTCGCATCCTCACCGAGCCGAAAAATGCCCTCGTCAAGCAGTACGTGGCCCTGATGGAGACCGAGGGCATCACGCTGCGATTTCTCGACAACGCGATCGATCGTATCGCCGATTTTGCGACGCGTGTGAACGAGCGCACCGAGAACATCGGCGCGCGGCGCCTGCATACCGTCATGGAACGGCTGCTGGACGAAATCTCCTTCGAAGGACCCGATCTGCGCGACAAGACCATCACGATCGACGCCGCCTACGTCGACCGCATGCTCGCCGCGATCGTGAAGAACGAAGATCTCTCCCGCTACATATTGTGATTCGACGGTTCTTCGTACTCTCTTCAGTGCTGCTCGCGACCGCCTGCGGACAGAAAGGGCCGCCGCTCGCGCCCATCGTGTATCTGCCGCGGCCGGTGAGCGAGGTTGCGGTCAAGCGGGTTGAAAACGACGTCGTCGTGCAGTTCACCGTTCCGACGGTCAATACCGACAACTCCGGTCCCGCGGATTTGCGCAGGATCGAGGTGTATGCGCACACGGGACCGCTGCCGGCGCCGGCCGACTTCGTCAAGTACGGCACGCTGGTCGCGTCGGTCGACATCAAGCAGCCGCCGACAGCGGAAGAGCTGAAGGAACAAGAGGAGAGAGCGAAGAGCAAGGAACGAGCGGCCGCGGGTGCGGTGGGTGCACCAGGTGCAACGGGTGCGGTGGAGGCGGCTCAAGAAGGTGCAGGTGCGACCGCACCGCCCGTGGATGCGCAAAGCGCGAAGCCCGGCATGATCGAGCAAGGCTGGACGACAAGCGTGCGGGAGACGCTCACGCCGAAACATATGGAACTTGGCCCGATGCCGCCAACACGCCCTGTTCCCGTGACCGACACAGAGAAGCCCGTCGTCGTAGAGCGTCTGGAGACTCCGGGCACGGTGAACTTCGATGCGGCGCCACAGCGCTACTACGCCATTGTCGGCGTCAGCGAGAGCCGGAACCGCCGCGGACCATTTGCGGGACCGATTCAGGTGGCGCTGATCGATCCGCTCAGCCCGCCGGAGAACGTGGCGTTCTCCTATACAGCCGACGCGATCACGCTGACATGGCCGTCGCAGCCGGAGGATTTGGTCACGAGTGCGGCGGGTGCAGCAGGTGCAAAGGGTGCAAAGAGTGCGGCGGGTGCGACGAGTGCAACGGGTGCGGCGGGTGCAACGGGTCCAACAGGTGCGGCGAGTGCGACGACTATGGCAGCCGCGACGAGTGCCCCACCTGCGGCCCCTCTTCCCGTCGTCGATCGAGAGACCGACGGCACCGTTGAGTTCTTCGCCGATCTTGAAACCGACGGGACCGCGGACGTACTCGTCGCGCGGGTCCCCGACAAGACCCCAACTGGCGCAAAGCCGAAGCCCAGGCCCGCCGTCGCCGCCGCCCCCCCGGCGCCGAGGTTTGGTTACAACGTCTATGAGGCAGGTGCGACAGGTGCGACGGGTGCGACGCAATCCGCCGCTCCTGACGCCCCTGCACCTGGTGCACCCACTGCACCAATCGCGCCCCTGAACGCCACGCTCCTCACCGCACCCGGCTTTTCCGATCCGCGAGTCGAGTTCGGCACGGAGCGCTGCTACATCGTGCGGCGCGTTGAGATGGCGGGAACTGTTCCCATCGAGAGCGCTCCGAGCAGTCCGGCGTGCGTGACGCCCGTCGATACGTTCCCGCCGGCTGCGCCGAAATCGCTGGCGCACATCGCTGCGGGCAATGGCGTCAGCTTGATCTGGGAGGCGAACGCCGAGACCGACCTCGGCGGGTACCTGGTCTTGCGCGGCGAGGCGCCTGGTGACAAACTTTCCCCTCTGACGCCGGCTCCGATCACCGACACGTCGTTCCTGGACACGACGGTGCGCCGCGGCCGTACCTATGTGTATGAAGTGGTAGCGGTAGATCGATCGACGCCGCCGAATCAGAGCCCGCCATCGAACCGCGTAGAGGAGACCATTCGTTGAGCGTGTCGCGAGTTTTTCGGATTGAGCACCGTGATGGGCCGCGATACGCGCTGGAAACGGGCGACGGGCGGCGGTTGATCGAGGGCGATGTCTTCGCAGGACCGCCCTATAAAACGGGCGAGAATGTCGCTGACGGCACGCGGATTCTGGCGCCGGTGACCCCGTCGAAGGTCGTGGCGATCGGCCTCAACTACAAGGATCACGCGGCGGAGATGAACAAGCCGCTGCCGGCCGAGCCGCTGATGTTCCTGAAGCCGTCGACTGCCGTGATCGGTCCGGGCGACACGATTCGCATTCCGCCGAACGTCGGCGAGGTGCATTATGAGGCTGAGCTCGGCGTGGTGATCGGCAGGCGGGCCTCGCGCGTGTCTGCCGAGACGGCCATGGAGCATGTGCTCGGGCTGACGTGCCTCATCGACGTCACCGCGCGCGAGCTGCAACGCAAGGAGATCCAGTACACGCGCGCCAAAGGGTTCGATACGTTCGCGCCACTCGGTCCCTGCATCGCGATTGGACTCGATCCCTCGGGGCTCGACGTCGAGGGCTGGCTGAACGGCGAACGAAAACAGGCGTCGAACACGCGGCAGTTGATTTTCACCGTGCCGCAGATCGTTGCTTTCGTCTCGAACGTCATGACGCTGCTTCCCGGCGATGTCATCGCCACCGGAACCCCGTCGGGCGTCGGCCCGCTGAAAAGTGGCGATGCGTTTACGGTAAGGATTTCAGGCATCGGCGAATTGCGCACTACGGTAAGCGCTTAACGGCAGACGGTAAACGGTAGATACTAGAAGCAGGGAGCTCTTTATGAAGCTGTTCGTAGACACAGGCAACGTCAAGGAAATCCAGGCGCTCGCCGACATCGGCATCATCGACGGCGTGACGACGAACCCATCGCTCATGGCGAAGGAGACCGGCGACTATCGCAAGACGATGAAGGAGATCTGCCGCATCGTGCAGGGTCCTGTCAGCGCCGAAGTCCTGGCCACCGATTGGGAGGGCATGCTTCGCGAAGGCCGCGACCTCGCCACGATCGACGAGTACATCGTCGTCAAAGTGCCCTTCACGAGGGATGGCGTCCGCGCGTGCAAGACGCTGTCGCGCGAAGGGCTCAAGGTGAATGTCACGCTCGTGTTTTCGGCCGCACAGGCGCTGCTTGCCGCAAAAGCCGGCGCCGCGATGGTCAGCCCCTTCGTCGGCCGTCTCGACGACGTCGGCCAGACCGGCATGAGCCTGATCCAGGAAATCGTCGACATCTACCGGAACTATCCGTTTCAGACGGAAGTGCTGGTCGCGAGCACGCGTCATCCGATTCATATCATCGAGGCGGCGAAGATGGGCGCGGACATCTGCACGTGCCCGGCGAAGGTGATCGATCAGCTCTTCAAGCATCCGCTGACCGACATCGGCCTGGCGAACTTCCTGAAGGACTGGGAAAAGTCACAAGCCGCACGGGTCTGATGAGTCGCGAGGGACAACGCACCCTCGACGAGCTGGAACGTCGGGCTGAACTCGGGGGCGGCGAAGAGCGCCTTCAGCGGCAGCGTGCGGCCGGCAAGCTGACGGCGCGCGAGCGCATCAACCTGCTGTTCGACGCGGACTCGTTCGAAGAGACCGACAAGCTCGTGACACACCGCTGCCTCGACTTCGGGATGGCCGACCAGGTCATCCCGGGCGATGGTGTGATCGCCGGGCACGGCCGCGTCAGCGGCCGCGTGGTGTACGCCTTCGCGCAGGACTTCACCGTCTTCGGTGGCTCGCTCTCGGAAACCAACGCCGCGAAGATCGTCAAGGTCATGGACCTTGCGATGAAGATGGGCGCGCCGATCGTCGGGCTGAACGATTCGGGCGGCGCGCGCATCCAGGAAGGCGTGCTCTCACTCGGCGGCTACGCCGACATTTTTCTCCGCAACACGATGGCGTCCGGAGTGGTCCCCCAGATCTCCGCCATCATGGGGCCCTGCGCCGGTGGCGCGGTGTACTCGCCGGCGATTACCGACTTCACCATCATGGTGCGTGGCACGAGCTACATGTTCGTGACGGGCCCCGACGTTCTCAAGACCGTCACGCACGAGGATGTGTCGAAGGAAGACCTCGGTGGGGCAATGGCCCACAACGAGAAGAGCGGCGTCGCACATTTCGCCGTTGATGACGACGGCGCGTGTCTCACGCTGATTCGCAACCTGTTGGGGTTTCTCCCGAGCAATAACCTCGACCCGGCACCTGTCGTCTCGACGACCGATTCACCGGATCGCGAGGACGAGACGCTCGACCGCCTGATACCGTCGTCGCCGAATCAGCCGTACGACATGCTCGACCTCATCCACGCGATCACCGACGAAGGCGAGTTTCTCGAGGTGCACCACCACTTCGCGAGGAATCTCATCGTCGGGTTCGCGCGGTTGGGCGGCCGGTCCGTCGGCATCGTCGCCAATCAGCCGGCGCATCTGGCCGGCGTACTCGACATCGACGCGTCGGTGAAGGGCGCGCGGTTCGTGCGGTTCTGCGACGCGTTCAACATCCCGCTCGTAACGTTCGAGGACGTCCCTGGTTTCCTGCCGGGCACCGCGCAGGAATTCGGCGGCATCATCAGACATGGAGCGAAGCTCTTGTACGCGTTCGCCGAAGCGACCGTTCCAAAGGTGACGGTCATTACACGCAAGGCATACGGCGGCGCCTATTGCGTGATGTCGAGCAAGCACTTGCGCACCGACGTCAACTACGCATGGCCGTCGGCCGAGATCGCGGTGATGGGCCCCGAGGGGGCGGTAAAGATACTCTTCAAGAAAGAGCTGGAAGCCGCGGCCGATCCCGCGGCCGAGCGCGCCAGGCGCGTGGCTGAGTTCCGCGATAAGTTCGCCAGCCCGTTTGTCGCGGCTGCGCGAGGATTCGTAGACGAGATCATCCAGCCCCGGACGACGCGGCGTAAGCTGATCGTCGCGTTGGCCATGCTGTCGACCAAGCGGGAGAAAAACCCTCCGAAAAAGCACGGCAACATCCCCCTCTGACGCGGCCGGGATTGTGGAGTCTGGGTTCGGGATCAGCTCCGTAAGTGCGCGGGAATGCTACAATTACAGACGCGCTGCCGCTCGTTTCGACCCACTTGCACAAGATACTGATCGCCAACCGCGGCGAGATCGCCGTGCGGATCATCCGGACGTGCCGCGAAATGGGGCTCGTCACCGTCGCGGTGTATTCAGAATGCGATCGGAATGCGCTCCATGTGCGCCTGGCCGACGAAGCGCACGCCATCGGGCCTGACCAGGCGTCGGAAAGCTACCTGCGGATCGAGAAGCTGATTGACGTGGCTCGGGCGTCTGGCGCCGACGGGGTGCATCCCGGCTACGGATTCCTGGCGGAGAACGCAGATTTTGCCGAGGCGTGCTCGACTGCAGGTCTCACATTCATCGGTCCGAGCGCGGCGGCAATGCGTGCGATGGGCACCAAGACGACTGCGCGCGACATCGCGGCAGCGGCAGGCGTACCAGTCGTGCCTGGTGGACACACGCCGGAGGGCATCGGTTATCCGCTCGTCGTCAAGGCGGTGGCCGGCGGTGGTGGGAAAGGCATGCGGGTCGTGCGGGCGCCGGTCGAGCTCGAGAGCGCGGTCGCCCAGGCGAAGGCGGAGGCGCGCTCATCTTTCAACGACGACCGCGTTTATTTTGAGCGGCTGCTGGACCGTCCGCGGCACATCGAAGTGCAGCTGCTTGGCGATCGGCACGGCACGATTGTCCCGTTCGTCGAACGTGAGTGTTCGATTCAGCGGCGCCATCAGAAGCTGATCGAGGAGACGCCATCGCCGTCGGTGACGCCTGCGTTGCGCGAGCGCCTGATGGCGGCCGCGGCCGCGATCGGGCGAGCATCGAGCTACACGAGCGCCGGCACGATCGAGTTTCTGGTCGATGCAACGGGTGAGTTCTTTTTCCTGGAGATGAACACGCGGCTTCAGGTGGAGCATCCGATCACCGAAGCCCTCACGGGCCTCGATTTTGTGCGGGCACAAATCGAGATTGCGCGCGGCGCACGGTTGGCAGACATGGCTGACCTGAAGGTCAGCACTACGACAGGTGCAACCGCGACAGGCGCAACGACGACAAGGGCAACGACGACAGGGGCAACAATAGATTCGTACGTAGTGCCGGCCTTCAGGTCGGCCAACGGAGTCAACGGACACGCAATCGAGGTGCGGGTCTACGCGGAGAACCCTGAAGCGGGATTTCTTCCGTCGCCTGGGCGGATTACGCACCTGCGCCCGCCGTCGGGGCCGGGGATTCGGGACGACAGCGGCGTCTTTGAGGGCTGGACGGTGCCGACGGCCTACGACCCGCTGGTGTCGAAGGTCGTCGCATGGGCGCCAGACCGCGCAGGAGCCATCGCGCGGATGGATCGCGCATTGATGGAGTACGACCTGCGCGGCATCAACACGACGATTGCGTTCTGCCGCGACATCGTTCGGTCGCCGGCATTCGCAGACGCCGCCTTCGACACGACGTATGTCGATCGGTTGTTGGACGAGAACGGAAAAAAAGTCGCGCAGAGCGGCGGGTTGGAGGAAATCGCGGCCATCGCGGCCGCGATTTGGGAAGCGGCCAAGGCCGACCTGAAGGTCGGCCCTACGAGGGCCAGCACGACGGCGACCGGCACAGCGAAGAATGGCGTGGTGCCGACCTTGAACAATGGCGTAGTGCCGATCTTTAGGTCGGCCACAACTGACTCACTCTGGGCGCAGCGCGCGCGGTTGGACGCGCTGCGATGAACGTCGACGTCATGGTCAACGGCCGGCCATTGAAGGTCGCAATCGAGCCTGCTGACGGGCCAGGGAAGCTCACCGTGACGGTCAAAGGGAGGACTCGCGTCGTTGACGCGTCGTGGGTCGATGCCGACACGCTGTCGCTCGTGGACGCCGGCGTGGTCCGGGAAATTCGCTTTCATGGCCGCGGGGACAACGGCGCCGTTGGCGTGGAAATCGGACGAACGCTGTACGAGGCGATTGTCTCGAATCAGCGGGGCGCGAGGGGTGCAAGGGGTGCGACAGGTGCGGTCGGTGCAACAGGCGCCGTATCCGTCAAGGCGCCGATGCCTGGCCGTGTTCTGCGCGTGCTCGTTGGCGTCGGCGATCGAGTGACCGCGCGCCAGCCCGTGGTCATCGTCGAGGCCATGAAAATGGAGAACGAGCTGCGCTCGCCGCGGGATGGTGTCGTGACGGAAGTGCTGGTGGCCCCTGGTTTAGCAGTGGAATCAGGCGCCGTGCTCGTCGTCGTAAGTTCGTAGATTCAAAAATGCCGCTGAGGTTCAAGCGCTTCGAGCGCATCCGATCGCACTTCGCGTTTCGCTTCACCAAGCTGGGTGTCGTCGTGTTGGCGACGACGCTGGCCGTGGCGATTGTCGCGACGCTGACGGTCGATCTGGGCCCGAGTCTCCGTGGGCTTGCCGAGCGCGAAGGGTCGAAGCGCGTCGGGCGGCCGATGCACATCGGCAGGCTGGGCGTGCGCCTGTTCAACGGCAAGTTCGTGATCGAAGACTTCGTCATCGAAGGCCTCGTGCCGACCGATCGCCCCTTTCTCGCGGCGAAGCGGATCGACGTGTCGCTCGCGTGGGAAGCGCTGTTCCGCCGCGAGGTTCTCGTCGACTCGGTCGTGATGAACGATTGGCAGATGGTGCTCGAGCAGTGGGCCGGCGGAAAGCACAGCTTCCCTAAATTCAATTTAGGCGGCGGCAACGGACCACGACGGTTCGTCACGACGATGCAGTACGTGCGGGCGAAGAACGGCACGGTGACGTTCGAGGACCACGGCTCGCGCTGGGGCACGGTGACGCCGAATATGGACATCATCGTCACCAAGTTCGCCGGCTATCGCGGCGAAGCCAACTTTGACGCCGGCACGGTCTGGATTCAGGACTACGTGCCGATGAGCATGTCGATGAAGTCCGTCTTCAGCGTCGAAGGCGGGCTGGTGCATTTCGAGCGGATGACGTTGCTCACCGACGGGGCCAGGTCGGAGATCAGCGGCGATGCCGACGTCAAGAACTGGCCCGAGATGACGTATCAGGTGAAGTCGGCCGTCGACTTCAAGCGGATGCGCGAACTGTTTTTTGCCAAGGACAGCTATACCCTGTCGGGTGAAGGGCGCTTCACCGGCGTTTTCCACCTTTTCAAGGGTGGGCGCGCGCTGACCGGCGATTTCGAAAGCGACCTTGCCGGACTGCAGATCGGCGGCCGCGACTACGAGTTCCCGAACCTGAAGGGCAAGCTCGGCTGGTTTCCGAACCGCTTTGTCGTGACCGACACGACGACCGGATTTTATGGCGGCGAAGCGAGCCTGAAGTACTCGATTCTCGGCTCGCCGACGGCAGGGCAGCCGTCGAACGCGCGTTTCGACGCGGAGTGGCGCGACGTCGATGTGGCCGCCTACAGCGACTTTCTCGTGCTGCCGGGTATCCGGCTGGCCGGACGTTGGAGCGGGCGCAACCTGCTGCAATGGCCGCTGGGGCGTTTCCGCGAGAAGTCGGGAGAGGGCTACTCCGAGGTCAGGCCCCCGGCTGGCGCCGAAGTGCTCTCGGGTACTCCTGCAAGCCAGTCTGCGAGCGGGCTCGACCGGGGCGGCGTGCATCCGCCGATTGGACATCTGCCGATCGCCGGAGAAGTCACGTACAGGTACGACCAGCACTGGCTCGAGTTCTCTGACGGCCGGTTTTCGACGGCTCATACCGACGTCACGTTCAGCGGCCGGACCGCGTGGGGCGACAACTCGCGTATTCCATTTCACGTGACGAGCACCGACCTGCAGGAAAGCGATCGCGTGCTCGCGGGCATGATGACCGCGTTCGGCGCTCCCACGAACCCGATTACCGTCGGCGGGTCCGCGGAATTCTCCGGTGTGATGACCGAAGCGCTCAACCGGCCGCGCGTCGAAGGGCATTTCGTCGCCGAAGACATGCGGGCGTTCGACGTGACGTGGGGCGACGGTGAAGCGGGCCTCGTCATTCAGAACTCGTACGCGGACGTGACTGGCGGCCGCATGGCCAAAGACGAGGGCGAGATCGTCGTGAACGGGCGGTTTTCGCTCGGGTTCCCGCGTCGCGACAAGGGCGAGGAGATCAACGGCCGGATCCGCGTCACCAAGTGGAGCGCCGTGGATTTCAAGCACGCGTTCGACATCGAGGATTACGACGTCGAAGGCATGGTGTCGGGGGAGTATCACCTCTACGGCCCGTATCAAGGCCCGTTCGGCTTCGGCACGCTCGCGATCGACAACGGCATCGCCTACGGCGAGCCGTTCGAGACGGCAACCGGCTCGCTGCGATTCGAAGGCAACGGCGTGCGCATCGACGGCATCCAGATGCGGAAGAGCGGCGGCACGGCCGACGGCGCCGCATTCGTCGGCTGGAACGGCACCTATTCGTTCAACGCGACGGGCCGGCGCATTCCGCTCGAAGGGGTCAAGGCGATGACTTATCCGCAGGCGCCGTTGACCGGCCTGCTGGAATTCAACGCGGACGGCAACGGCACGTTTGAGGTGCCGCGATACCAGTTCCGCGGCCGCATCCGCGACCTGTTTATCGCCGACGAAGGCGTGGGCGAGGTCACGGGCCGGCTCGACGTGCGCGGCGAGTCCATGACGATCGACATCGAGGCGGCTTCGCCGCGCCTCGCCGTGTCCGGCACTGGGCGGATCGATCTCACTGAAACGCAGGACGCCGACCTGACGCTCCGCTTCACCGACACGTCGCTCGATCCGTACGTGCGGGCGTTCGAAAAGGGGCTCTCGCCGTTCACGACGGCCGTCGGCAGCGGCACGCTGCGCGTCATTGGGGAACTCGCGAACCCCGAGCGGCTCGTCGTAGACACGATGTTCGACCAGCTGCAGATCCGCACGTTCGACTACGCGCTGCGCAACGCGAAGCCGATTCGCATTCTGATGAACAATAACTTCGTCCGCATCGACGACATGCGGTTTGTCGGCGACGGCACAGAGCTCGACCTGACCGGGACGATGGATCTGAACGCACGCCGGGTCGCCGGCCTCGCGCGCGGGACCGCAAACCTCGGCATTCTTCAGGGGTTCTACCGCAACATTCGCAGCTCGGGGACGGCCCAGTTGACCGCGCAGGTCAGCGGCTCGCTCGATGCACCCATCATTCTCGGGCGCGCCACGATCGACAACGGCCGGCTGCGGTACTTCTCGCTGCCGCACTCGCTCGATGCGGTCAATGGCACGATTCTGTTCGACTCACGCAACATCCGGCTGGACGGCCTGACTGCCCGCGTCGCCGACGGGCAGGTGAGCTTCGACGGCCGGATCGGCCTCGAGAGTTACGCGCCCGCGGATTTGGCGCTGACGGCGTCGGGGCGCGGCATGCGGCTGCGCTATCCCGAAGGCGTGCGCTCGGAAGTCGACACCGATCTCTCGCTGACCGGCCGTGTCACCGCGCCGGTGCTCGCGGGACTCGTCACCGTGCAGAACGCCGTGTGGACGACGCGGTTCGACACAGGTGGAAACCTGTTCGACTTCGGCGGCGGCGGTGCCGGCAGCGGAACGCCCATCGCCGGTGGGGCGCCTGCAGACAGCAACATACCTCCGGTGCGCCTCGACGTGCGGGTCATCGCCCCGGGCACGCTCCGCATCGAAAACAACGACGCCAACATCGTCTCGAGCGCGGACCTCACGGTCCGCGGCACCTACGATCGTCCGGTCGTGTTCGGCAGCGCGGAGATCCTGCGTGGAGCGTTCATTTTCGAGGGCCGGCGCTACGTGGTCACGCGCGGGAGAGTCGATTTCACCAACCCCGTGCGTATCGAGCCGAGTTTCGACATCGCCGCCGAGACGCAGGTGCGCGTGCCGCAACAGACGTATCGCGTCATGCTGAGCGCGTCCGGTACCATGCAGCGTCTGCGGCCTGTGTTCAGCTCGGATCCGCCGTTGCCGCAGGTCGACGTGGCGTCGTTGCTGCTCGGCGATCTCGCGACGGGGCAGGATGCGGATCTTCGCGCCTTGAAGAACGCAGACCTGACGGAGCAGCAGCTGGTGCAGGCGCGTGTGGCGCGCATGCTGGTGAGCCCCATCTCGGGGCAGATCGGCGAAGTGGTCGAACAGACGTTCGGCGTTGATACGTTCCAGCTGACGCCGCTCGTGAGCGATCCATCACAAAGGTCGACTCGCTTCAACCCCTCGGCGCGCCTCACGATCGGCAAGCGCATCTCGAACCGCGCGTATTTGACCTTCTCGCGCAGCATCAGCTCGACGAGCGACCAGATCATCCTGCTGGAGTACGACCAGACCGATCGCATCTCATGGATTCTGACGCGCAACGAAGACGCCAGCTATGCGCTCGACATCCGTGTGAGGAAAGAGTTTTGAAGTGGCCGCTGGGCCGGCCTGAAGGCGGGCGCTACGTACTCTTATTGATGCTCCTGATCGCACGACCCGCCGAGGCCGCGGTTTCAGACTACATCGGCAAGACCGTCGCCGCGGTGCACCTGCAAATCAGGGGCACCGCTGTCGAGAGCGAGGAACTGGTCGAGATTATCGAGACGCGCGCCGGTGCGCCGCTGACGATGATCCAGGTTCGCGAGAGCATGGCGCACCTTTTCGGCCTGGGGCTCTACCAGGACGTGCAGGTGGACGCCGTGTCCCAAGGCGACGGCGTCGTGCTGACCTACAACCTCTTTCCTGCTCAGCGCGTCCGGCGCATCGCTTTCGAGGGGTCGTTGGCGCTTCCCGAGAACGACTTGAGGCGCATGATCGTGGAGCGTCACGGCGCCTCTCCGTCGTTCGCGCGATCGGCGCAGGCCGTGGCGTCGCTCGAGGCCCTCTATCGCGAGCGCGGTTATCCCAAGGCCGGAATTGCCGTTCGCACGAGCAACGACGACGATCCCTCGAACATGTCGATGATCTTCAGCATCCGCCCGGGCACACGGGCGCGCATCGCCGCCATCGAGGTACAGGGAACGCCGCGCGACCCCGCGCCGCAAGTGCTGAACGCGCTCAATCTGCGCGTTGGCGACGCATACGACGGCGTCGAGATCGATCGGCGGCTCGTCCGCTATGCGGACGAGCTCAGGGCGCAGGGCTACTACGGAGCGAGGGTGGCGCACTTTCCGCGCTACGCCGACGGCGATGCGGCGGTGAACGTGGTCCTGACCATCGATCGAGGGCCGCGCGTCGAGATCGTGTTCCAGGGAGATCCGCTCGCCTCAGACGATCGCGATCGGCTCGTGCCCATCGCGCGGGAACACTCCGTCGATGAAGACCTGCTCGAGGACTCGAAGTTCGGCATCGAGCGTCATTTTCGCGAGCGAGGGTACTGCAATCCTCGCGTCGACTACGCGCGGACGAGCGCCGAAGAGGCGAAGACCGATGCAGCCGCCGGCGTGCTTCGTGTGACCTTCACCATCACCCGAGGCCCCCAGTGCATGGTCGAGCAGGCGGAAGTGACTGGCAACACCGCGATCGCGTCAGCGGAGCTCGCGCCGCTCGTGCTGACGAAGGCCGGGCAGCCGTTCAGCGATTCCACGATCGGCTCCGACGCCCTGCGCATCCAGGGGTATTACCGTCAGCGAGGGTTCTCCGCGGTGAAGGTGACGTCGCAGGTCGAGCGGCGAGAGCCGAAGGCCGGCAGCGAGTTCGTGCGCGTCAGGCTGGTGATTGCCGAAGGTGTGCGCTCTGTTATCGACTCTGTGAGTTTTCAGGGGAACGCGGCGACTCCCTCGGAGACGTTGCGGCGCGCCGTGACGTCGGCCCCGGCGCAGCCGTACTTCGAACCGCAGATTTCCAGCGACGCGGACGCCATCGCGCTGGTGTATCTGAATCGCGGCTACCCCGAGGTGACGGTAGAGGCGCAGCCCAAAGCGATCGGCGACGGCTCGAAAGTCGAGCTGGTGTTTGCGATCCACGAAGGGCCGCAGATTCTGATCGATCACGTGCTGATCGCCGGCAATCAGCGCACGTCGCGCGACACGATTTTCCGCGAGGTGCAGCTCAAGAGCGGGCAGCCTCTGTCGCAGCAGCAGGAAGACGAGACGCGCGCGCGCGTCACGGCGCTCGGGCTGTTCCGCAGGGTCGACATTTCCTATCTCCAGCTGCCCGGCGGGCAGAACCGCCGGGATGTCGTGATTACCGTCGAAGAAGCCCCGGTCCTGTCGATCAGCTACGGCGGAGGACTCGAAGGTGGACGGCGTCTCGTGCGGGAGTCGGGTACAGCCGATGCCGTCGAAGAGTTTCAGGTCGCGCCGCGCGGATTCTTTCAAGTCGGCCGGCGGAATCTGTTCGGCAAGGACCGATCGCTCGACCTGTTCACGCGCGCCAGTCTTCGGCCCAAGGGCACCATCGCCGCGACGGATGGAACCATTCCGTTGCCGGAGTTGGAGGACCGTGAGAAACGGTTCAATGAATACCTCGTACAGCTCACGTATCTCGAGCGGCGCATACTGGTCAGCGATTTTGATTTCAGCGTCAGCGCCGGCGTCGAGCAGGGGGTCCGGTCGAGCTTCGACTTCAGCCGCAGAGGCGCCAGCGCAACGCTGACGCGCCGGATCAGCCGCGAACTCGCGATCAGCTGGCGCTATGGGATCGAAAAGACAAGACTGTTCACCAAGTCGAACTTCGAAGCTCAGCCGGAGATCGATCGCCTGTTCCCCAGGATGCGCCTGTCGAGCGTCGCCTCCTCGCTGATTCGCGACACGCGCAACGACGCGCTCGAGCCGACGACGGGAAGCCTCGTCGGGACCGATGCCGAACTGGCGGCCAGGGCGCTGGGGTCGGATGTGGGATTTCTCAAGACGTTCGTGCAGGGATTCACGTACCGGCAGCTGCGTGGTCCGCGCGGCCCCGTCCTCGTGCTCGGAACGCGGGTCGGCCTGGGCACCGCGTTCACACGCTCGGAGAATGGCCAGACCATCGACGACGAAATCCCGATGAGCGAGCGATTTTACGCAGGCGGCGATTCGTCGGTCCGCGGGTTTGCGCTCGATCGACTGGGACCGCTCGATGTCAACGGCTTCCCGCGCGGCGGACAGGGCCTCATCGTCATGAACGCCGAGCTCAGAATTCCGGTTCGCGGTGGACTTGGTGCGGTGGCGTTCATCGACGCCGGCAACGTGCCTTTGTACGTGAAGGAATTCAGCGTGGCGGAAACGCGCGGCTCCGTCGGGTTCGGGCTGCGGTACCGTTCGCCGGTGGGACCGATTCGCATCGACCTCGGGATGAAGCTCGATCGGCGGCAAGTGCCGCCGAACAACGAACTCGAACGGCGGACGGCACTGCACATCAGTCTGGGGCAGGCATTCTGATGGAACTGAGTCGACGCGTCCTGGCTCTTTGCTTTCTGCTCTTTTGCCCTCTGTCGTCTGCGCTTTGTCCCGTCAGCGTCAGAGCAGAGATTATCGACCGCGTCCTTGCCATCCTGCCTGGGCAGATCGTGACGCTTTCCGACGTCGAGGCCGCGGTCGATCTCGGCCTCGTGGAAGTGCCTGCCGGCGCCGATCGGATCCCCGGCGGATTGTCGGCTCTCATCGATCGCATGTTGATGTTGAACGAGGTGCGGCGCGTGGCTCCACCGGAGCCGTCGCCGGCGGCAATCGACGCGCGTGTGTCGCGCATCCGCCAGCGGCTCGGGGCGCCTGCCGACATGACGCGGCTGCTCTCTGCCCGAGGATTGGACGAAACGGTGGTACGGCTGTTCGCGGCCGACGACCTGCGGCTCGCCGCGTATCTTGACGAGCGATTCAGCGGCGCATCCCAGCCAACGGACGACGAGATCAGGCAGGCCGGCGAGTCGGCACGTCAGCGTCTGACGGACGAGCGACGTCGTACGCTGGTCGACGCATGGACGGCCGAGCTGCGACGCAGAGCGGACGTTACTGTGCTTCCGTAACGTCCGGCTTCAGCCGGACCGTGCCGCCAGAAACACGAAGATCTCGGCTGCATTGAACCCAGAGTGACTCACAACCGGAGCCACGATGCTGCGGCGCGAGATGTAGATCCAGCCCCAGAACGCGCCGAGCAGAGTGGTTGTCAGCACCGCATCCCATCCCTGAAGGCTGTGACCCAAGCCGAATACGAGGCTGTAGAGGACCAACCCCACGTGCGCGCCGCCGAGATACTGCTCGAAACGGTGGAGGATGAACGCGCGCTGGATTTCTTCGCGCAAACCGCCGCTGATGGTTGCGACGATGGCCAGTATCAGCGCCTGCGCCGGTGTCTGAATCAGATCCTGTAAGGGGTTCTCTTTGACATTGTGAAGCGCGGGGAACAGGATCCGCGCCGCCGAGAGTGTGACGACCGCAAGCCCGAAGACCATTGCCGTGAGCCAGACGCCGAGCCTGACCTCGCCAACGACAGGGCGGATGCCGAGGAACACCTCTCGAGGCCGTTCACCGCGCCTGCGCAGCAGCCAGACGATGAGCCCGATCAGCAGCGTCGCATCGAGCAGCAGGAGCGTGGCGACGTAGCCGAAAGACAGGCGTCCGCCCACCAGGGGCGTCAGACCTGCCAGCGCGAGCATGTAGGCCAACGCGAGCTGCGAGGGGATGCCAGAGCACAACAGAATCTCCAAAATCGCCGAAACGCGGGCTGCCGCCACCGGGTGCGCCGGCTGTTCGGGTAGGGGTTGGTCTGGGGAATCCAAGGGCATTGAATTCTAGCCGCGAACTGGCGAAATTGCTGCGATTTGGCGGTATTCTGCTGAGAGAAGGAATCGTACGGTTTGTGGATATATTGCGTTCGACCTAAAAAGAAGACACAATATATGGTAGTTTCTGGCTTGACATCGCCCCGAGCCCGAGCGCATATTGGTCGGCCTGAGCTAAAACAAGACGACGCGAGACGCTCCCAGCGTTTTGCAGGAAACCGGGCTCAAACAATCATTATTTTTCGTTCGTCTTCTGGCGTCTTCTGGGGTGAGGGACGCCCGAAAGTGGAGGGTGAGAATGGAACGAGGCGCAGCTCACGACATCACAGGCAATGAGCAGCCAACCGTGCAGAGCGGTGACAGCCGCACGCAGGACCCGGCACCGGCAAGAGACAGCCGAACGGCGTCTCCGTCGCCCGGTCTGGAATTTCCGCGTGTCTTTACGTTGCCCGGCGTCGACCCATTCGACGAGGTCACGTGGGATCAGCGATCGGCCGTCATCGGCAACGAGCGTGGCGAGGTGGTGTTCGAGCAGCGCGACGTCGAGATTCCGTCCTTCTGGTCGCAGCAGGCGACCAACATCGTCGTGTCGAAGTATTTCCGCGGCCAAATCGGCACACCTGGCCGCGAGAACAGCGTCAAGCAGCTGATCGGCCGTGTGGTGCACACGATTACCGAGTGGGCGCGCAAGGACGGCTACTTCGCATCGGAAGGCGATCTGCAAAGCTTCAGCGCCGAGTTGAAGCACATCCTGGTGTACCAGAAGGCCGCCTTCAACAGCCCGGTGTGGTTCAACTGCGGCTTTGAAAAGGCACCCCAGTGCTCGGCGTGCTTCATCAACTCGGTCGACGACACGATGGATTCCATCCTGACGCTGGCGCGCACCGAAGGGATGCTCTTCAAGGGCGGATCGGGCACCGGCTCGAACTTGTCGGCCATCCGCTCATCGAGAGAAGTGCTAGCGGGCGGCGGCACTGCGTCGGGTCCCGTGTCGTTCATGAAGGGCTACGACGCGTTTGCCGGTGTCATCAAGTCGGGCGGCAAGACGCGGCGCGCGGCGAAGATGGTCATCCTCAACGCCGATCACCCGGACATCGTCGATTTCATCAACTGCAAGGTCGAGGAAGAGAAGAAAGCGTGGGCGCTGATCGACGCCGGCTACGACGGCTCGTTCACGGGCCCGGCGTACGCATCGGTCTTCTTCCAGAACTCGAACAACAGCGTGCGCGTGACCGACGAGTTCATGCGCGCGGTGCTGGACGATGGGAACTGGTCGACGAAGGCGGTGCGGGACGGCGCGGTGATGGACACGTACAAGGCGCGCGACCTGATGCGGCTGATCGCCGAAGGCACCTACATCTGCGGCGATCCGGGCATGCAGTTCGACACGACGGTCAACGAGTGGCATCCCTGTTCGAACACGTCGCGCATCAACGCGTCGAATCCGTGCTCCGAGTACATGTTCCTGGACGACTCGGCGTGCAACCTCGCGTCCATCAACCTGATGAAGTTCGTGCGTCCCGACGGCGAGTTCGACGTCGAGGCCTACAAGCACGCGTGCCGCACGTTGATTACCGCGCAGGAGATTCTCGTCGACAACTCGAGCTACCCGACGCCGGCGATTGCGAAGAACAGCCACGCGTACAGGCCGCTGGGCCTCGGCTATGCCAATCTCGGCGCGCTGCTCATGTCGCGCGGCCTGCCCTACGACGGCGACGGCGGCCGCGATTATGCGGCGGCGCTGACGGCGATCATGACGGGCGAGGCCTACGCGCAGTCGTCGAGGGTATCGCGCGACCAGGGCGGTCCGTTCGCGGGGTACGAAGCGAATCGCGAGCCGTTCCTGCGGGTCATGCGGAAGCATCGCGACGCGGTGAAGGGGATCAACCAGAAGAACGTGCCGGCCGAGCTCTACAACGCCGCGAAGCAGGCGTGGGACGAGGCCGTGCGCATGGGCGAGCTTTACGGCTACCGCAACGCGCAGGCGACGGTGCTGGCGCCGACCGGGACGATCGGATTCATGATGGACTGCGACACGACCGGCGTCGAGCCGGACATCGCGCTCGTGAAGTACAAGAAGCTGGTTGGCGGCGGGTTGATGAAGATCGTCAACCAGACGGTGCCCATGGCGCTCGCGAAGCTGGGCTACACCGAGCCGCAGATCAAGGCGATCGTCGATTACATCGATCAGAACGAGACGATCGAAGGCGCGCCGGAGCTGAAGGACGAGCACCTTGCGGTGTTCGACTGCGCCTTCAAGGCGCGAAAGGGCGAGCGATCGATTCATTATCTCGGCCACATCCGCATGATGGGGGCGACGCAGCCGTTCATCTCGGGCGCGATCTCGAAGACGGTGAACGTGCCGAAAGAAGCGACTGTCGACGAGATCATGGAGGCCTACATTGAGTCGTGGCGGCTCGGCGCGAAGGCCGTGTCGATTTACCGCGATGGCAGCAAGCGGACGCAGCCGCTCAACACGTCGAAGGACAAGGCGCAAGTCGAGGTCGAGAAGGTCGTGGCGAGCATGGGGCAGCCCGTGCGGCGCCGGCTGCCGGACGAGCGGCACTCGATTACGCACAAGTTCGACATCGCGGGGCACGAGGGCTACATCACCGTCGGGCTCTTCGAAGACGGCCAGCCCGGCGAGCTGTTCCTCGTGATGGCGAAGGAAGGCTCGACGATCTCGGGCTTTGCCGACGCGTTCGCGCAGGCGATCTCTTACGCGCTGCAGTACGGCGTGCCCCTGCAGGTGCTCGTGGACAAGTTCAGCCACGCACGCTTCGAGCCGTCCGGCATGACGCGCAACCCGGACATCCGCTTCGCGAAGTCGATCGTCGACTACATCTTCCGCTGGCTCGCGACGAAGTTCCTCTCGAACGAGGCGCAGTACCACGCGGGGGTGAACAACAGGGAAGAGCGGAGGGAAGAGCCGAGGGTCGATGCGTCGGCTTCGAAGGCGGATGCTCCCGTAGCGCCGACCTTCAGGTCGGCCTCTGCGACATCGAAGGCCGCTCCACCAGCCACAACCTACGCGGCGGCGGCGATTCAGAACCAGGAAGACGCGCCGCCGTGCAGCATGTGCGGGTCGATCATGGTGCGCAGTGGCAGTTGTTACAAGTGCGCGAACTGCGGATCGACGAGCGGGTGTGCGTAGGTAAGAGTTAGTGACCGTGTCTCACCGCGGGGACGCTAGGGCGCGAAGAAGATAACGACAAACGAAGAACGACAAACGAAGAACGAAAACGAAGAACGAAAAACGAAGAACGAAAAACGAATAGAGAGGGCCGGCACGAAAGCGTCGGCCTGTTTCCACGTTCCCCGTTCGCGGTGGCGCCTGGAGGGAGACGCGCGTCTTTTCTCAGAAATGATGGCGTCCTGAATCCGCCGCCCACCTTGAACCGTGGCACGCGGACTGACACGCGGTGTACTGACCAACTAGCGGCTCATTCACTTAAGTTGATCGCGCGGGACAGCATGTCTCATCCGTATCATTGAGAATCGTAGGGTTGACTCGGCGACGCTGTCATGAAGTGACCAAAGAGAAGGAATGATTCGGACCTCAACCTCGCGAGCGCTAAGTGCCGTTAAAAGATCCTCAATTACTTCAACTCGCTCAGGCACGATGGGTTCGCGAGCTACGAAGTAACCGGCGCATTCATCCATACACGAAAATCCAGTTGCGGGAAGGTGATAGCAAAACAGTCTGGTAGATCGCACACGATCCAGCCACGCGCTCTCGAAGGCGACGACGGCTCGACTCGTTCCGAGGAAACGTTGAACGTCGCTGGCCGATGTCATCGGACCGGCATAGAAAGTGACGCGGGGACAGTTGCGCGGTAAGAGATAGTTTCGCAGTCGTTCGTGGTCGACCGCCCAAACGACGGGTGCAGTGGTCAGTTCGGATGGCCGAGGCTCGAAACGACGAATGGTCGGTTCGTCGCTGATGTGAAAGAGGTTGTGTTGCATGGGGAGGCCACGTTTGAGGTGACTTCAGAGTATGACAACAATTTCTGTCTTCCACACATCATCGAATCCCGCTGGGGACGCCACTGCTTTTCGTTCCATTCCGGAGACATGGGTAACAGTTCATTCCGGAGACATAGGTAACACTGTCGGTCCGATATGCTCCGCGCCGCGATTTCCTCTTTCGATAAACTTCGGCGGCCCGACGCGCCAAGGGCGGTCGCCGTCCTGTGGTCCGTTCTGTTGATAAATATCGCCACTCCAGTATAGTTGCGAGATTCCCTAGCCTTCTGGCATCGGTCTGTGCTTTCGCATGCCGGACCCAACTGACAGGCACGGTATCTCTCAACCATGCGCGATCTGCTTCTGTTTGGGTTGGCTGGCTTCGCTGCGACATTTGTCGACGGCGTGTTGGGAATGGGCTTCGGGCCGACGAGCTCGAGCATTCTGCTGGGTAGCGGTCTCGCTCCGGCAGCCGCATCCACCTGCGTAAATCTCGCGAAGGTCGTCGCCGGCATCGCCTCGGCGACCGCCCACTGGCGATTCCGGAATATCGATAGAGGTCTTGTGCTCGCGCTGGCCGTGCCCGGCAGCATTGGGGCCATCCTGGGTGTCACCGTGCTTTCGAGAGTCGATGGTGCGACGATTAGGCCCTACTTGGCGCTGCTGCTCACGCTCGTCGGCGTACGAATCCTCAGGCGGTTCATGCGTCCGCCGACGGCGACCCAGACGAGTGAACGGCCTGCAGACGGAGCTACCATCAAAGTGAGCACACATAGAACGCGCGGAGTGGCGGTCGCTGCGCTGTTCGGCGGAGTGACGAACGGCCTGATCGGAGCCTGGGGCCCGGTCGTCACACCTTATCTCTTGAACCGGGCGGTGCCTCCGCGCTTCGCGATCGGGTCGGTCAACACGGCGGAGGTTGCGGTGGCGTCGGCCTCCGCTTTTTCGCTGATCGGCTCGCTCGGCGTCGCGGGAGTGGACCCCTTCGTGCTGATGTCGATGCTCGTCGGCGGTGTGGTGGCCGCGCCAATCGCGGCCTGGGTGATTCGCTACGTTCCGGCGAGGCCGATGGGAGTTGCGGTTGGCATTCTGCTGCTAATCACGAACGCGCGTCAGATGTTCGATTGGGCCGGCTTTGCGTTCGGCCCTATGAGCGGCGCCGCATATGTCGCGATCATCGCGTTGGTCCTTCTTGCGGCGCAATTCGCGGGCCGCTCGGTCGCCAGCCGCAATGAATCGGCCGCTGCTCGCGCGGAATCCCGATCGTTCGACACGATGGTCGGCTGAACGGTCATCCTGCCTTTGGACCGTGACGACGTCTGGCGACAAGACCGGAACTTCGCGCGTCACTCCGGTATTCCTACTCAGCTCTCAAAGCTTCGAGCGCATCCACTTCTGCTGCGCGGCGCGTCGGCATCCAGCACGCCGCTAGACCAATTGCGGCGAACAGTACGCTGGCGCCAACGAGCATCCACGGATCCGTCGGCTCGACGTCGAAGAGAAACGATCGCAGCGCCCGTGCCAGTACAAGCGCCGAGACGATGCCGGCTACGACGCCGCCCGCAATCAGCCGCCCTGCTTCGTTCAGGATCAGATTGCTGATGTCGCCGCGCTGCGCGCCGAGGGCGCTCCGGATCGCGAGCTCGCGCCGCCGCGAGGCGACCGACAGCGACAATACTCCGTAGATGCTGACCAGCGTGAGCAGACTGCCGACAATGGAAAACCCGACCAGCAGTCGCGTGGCAAATATTCGCGACGCCAGCGAATCGTCGCGAACCTGTTCGAGCGTCTTGATGTTCTCGACCGCCACGGTCGGATCGACCGAGCGCAGCTCGCGCTGCACGGCGGCGGCGATCGACTGCGGATCCGCGGCGGTTCGGATGATCAGATCCTTGGAGAATGCAGAGTTCTGCCACAGGGACATGTAGATCTCGGGTTCGGCGGCGCGTGTGAGGTCGCTGGTGCGCGCATTATTGACGACGCCGATGATCTCGTGGGCCGGCTGGTCGCGCGGGCCCAGCCAGACGTTCTTGCCGATCGCCGTCAGGCCCTTGAAGTAGCGCTCGGCGAACGCTCGGTTGATGATCGCGACGCGAGGCGCCTGAGGGCTATCGGTGGACCTGAAATCGCGCCCTTCGACGAGCGGAAGCTGCAGGAGCTCGAAGTACCCCTGCGTTACCGATCGGATCGGCAACGCCAGGCGATCGGACGGTCTGGCAGCCGGCGGCTGCCCCTCGACATCGATCGCACCAGGCCAGCTGTTCCCCGTCAGGGGCACGCCCCACGCGAATGCCGCGTGCTCGACGCCGGGAAGCGCCGAGACTTTTTCGAGCGCTCGCGTGTGAAAGCCGATCCAGTCGCCCTGGACCGCCGTGACGGTCATGTTCAGGATGCGATCGATGCTGTAGCCCGACGCCACCTGCGAGAGGTTCATCATCGTCCGGGTCAGCAGCCCGGCGCTGACGAGCAGCGCCAGCGTCAGCGCGGTCTGCGCGACCGTGACGCCGCGGAGCAGCCGCCGTTCCGCCCGCCCCGCACTCGACTTTGGTCCTGCGCTTTTCAGAACCCCCATCGGATCCATGCGTGACGCGCGGATCGCCGGTACGATGCCGGCGAGCAGCGCCGAGAAGACGGCTGCGCCGACGCCGAACAACAGCATGGGCCATCCCGCAGTCACCGCGTCGAGTCGCGGGATGGCGTGTCCACCGATCGTTTTGAACACATTCACGATACCGAACGCGAGCGCGATGCCGAATGCGCCGCCGCAGACGGCGAGCAGCAGACTCTCAGTCGTGACCTGACGGAATAGGGCGACCCGGCCGACGCCGAGGGCGGTGCGGAGGGCGTACTCCTGTTGACGCTGGAGTCCGCGCACGAGCAGCAGGGCTGCGGCGTTGCCGCACGCGATCAGGAGGACGAGCGTAGCCGCGCCAAGCAGCGGCAGGAGAATCCTGCGGCCCTCCGCGTTCATCTCGTCCGCGATCGGCTGCAGCCGCGGCGTCAGACCGTTGAAATCGGCATCGGCCTGCGCCTGCCGTCTCACGAGCACTTCCAGTTCGCCTTGCGCCTGTTCCGGCGTGACGCCCGTTCGCAGACGGGCGATGAGATCTGCCGTCGACTGTTTCAGCCGCTGTGGATTCGGCACCGCCGGCGTCCAGAACTCCACGCGCGCGTTGACGTTGTAGTTCGGTTCCTGCGCGGCCGCAGGCGTCGGCAGGAAGCGGATGCCGGGAGGCATCACGCCGACAATCGTCGGCGGCGTGTCGCGGCGGCTCATCCGGAGCGGTTTCCCAACGACGCTCGGATCACCATTGAACTTACGCTGCCAAAGGTCGTAACTGATGACGACGACCGGCGCCGGCGGATATCTGGTGTCCGACTCGGCAAACGTTCGTCCAAGGAGCGGCTGCACGCCGATCAATGTGAAGTACTCGCGTGTGACGCTCATCCCTTCCATCGATTCGCTGCCGTCCTCCGACACGAGGAAGTTGAACGACCAGCCGTATCCCGCGATCGACTCGAACGATTTCGCCTCGCGCTGCCATTCCAGCCAGAGCTGTGCTGGCCAGCGTCGGACGCCGGTCCGGTTGTCAGTGCGAACCGCTTGAATCAGAACGAGCTGATCGGGGTTCGAGTAGGGAGGACGCGTCAGGAGGACTCCTTCAATCAGGCTGAAGACCGCAGCCGTCGCGCCGATACCCAGCGCCAGCGTGAGGACGGCGATGGCGGTGAATCCGGGCTGCTTGATCAGCAGCCGGACGGCGTAACGGATGTCTTTGAGCATCAGGGACCTCGCTGCGGAGCGGTCACCCTATAGACGATGCCGGGACTGGCCTGGTTGCAGCTTCGCTGGGAGATGTTCCGTCAAATGGCCAAGCCTGGAGATCCTTCGACTAACCCTTGACCCTGCAGTAACCGTAAGGTTTACGCTCTTCCTCGCACGCATTGTCCCCAGAATCAAAGCGCCCGGAATCGAAGCAGAACGGCTGCGGCCCGTGCCCGCAATGCGGGACGGTGCTGTCAGCAACCGTGAGGGCCCGCCCGTGGGACCCTCCAACCTGCGTCTGCCTGAAATGCACGCACAGTTGGAGCCAGCCACCAGCTGACGTTCGCGACTAGCTCCTCAATCACTCTTCTGTATCTCACCGCAAAGACGCTGAGACGCAGGGGCTGCAACGAAACGGAAAAAACGAAAAACGAAGAGAACACGACCGGGCCGGCGCGCAAAGCGTCGGCCTTCTTTGACACGAGTTCCATCCCGTGCCTCATCACCCGCTGGAATTATGTGTCCTCTGCGCCCCAGCGTCTTTGCGGTGAAACAATAAACTGCCGCACGCCATTCGCAGAGAAGGTTTCGGGCTGGAGTGCGGCTAGCGGACAACCCACAGTGCGGCCCGCTCGTCTAACCGTCATGCCTGATTTCCTCCGCGATCTCCGCTATGCCTGCCGCGGCCTCCTGCGCGCGCCGCTATTCACGGCAGTGGCGGTGACGTCGATCGCGCTCGGAATAGGCGCGAATACGGCGATCTTCACGCTGGTTGATCAGGTCTTGCTGAGGCAGCTTCCCGTCAGCGATCCCGAGCAGCTGGTGCTGTTGACCCAGCGCGGCCCACATCACGGCAACAACCGGGGCGGCAACACGACGTCGTTTCCGATGTACGAGGACTTTCGCGATGCGTTCGTCGACCACGCGTCCGCTCCCGCCCTGCCACGGGTCAGCCAACCATATGACGCCCTGCCGATTGCGAGCCCGGTCTTCTCCGGGATGCTCGCGCGCTACGCGACGTCGCTGAACGTCGGGTACGGCGGGCAGACCGATCGCGTCAGCGGCGAGATGGTGTCGGGTACTTATTTCCAGGTGCTCGGAGTAGGAGCAGCCGTCGGTCGAGTGATAGCACCTGAAGACGACAGCGTGCGCGGCGGGCAACCGGTCGCGGTGCTCAGCTACGAATACTGGCGGACGCGTTTTAGCGCCGATCCGAACGTCGTCGGCAAGACGATCGTCGTCAATAACTACCCGCTGACGATCATCGGCGTATCGCAGGCGGGCTTCGACGGCATGGACATCGGGTATGCGCCAAGCGTGCGCGTGCCGATGATGATGAAAGCGCAGATGACGCCGAGTTGGGACGACCTCGATAACCGCCGCAGCCGGTGGGCGAACGTGTTCGGACGGCTCAAGAAGGGCGTCACCGAGGGCGAGGCAAAAGTGGCGCTTCAGCCGTACTTCCACGGCATCCGCGCGATGGAAGTGCAGGAGGCGGCGTTCCGCACGACGTCCGCGGAAACCCGTAAACAGTTCCTGTCGGGCACCATCGATCTCCTGCCCGCCGCGCAGGGGCGCTCGCCCCTGCGCACGCAACTCAGGCAGCCGCTCTGGCTGCTCATGGGCACCGTCTTCGGCGTCCTGCTGATCGCCTGTGCCAACGTGGCGGGTCTGCTCATCGCCCGCGCGTCTTCGAGGCAGAAAGAATTCGCTGTGCGCCTCGCGCTCGGCGCAGGGCGAGGACGAATCGTCAGCCAGATCCTTGCCGAAAGCGTGCTGCTTGCTTGCATCGGCGGCGTGCTGGGACTCGGAGTGGCGCGCTGGACGAGTCAGTTTCTTCTCGCATTCCTTCCGACCGGAGAAACGCCGCACGTGATTTCAGGATCGCTCGACTGGCGAATCCTGGCGTTCAACTTCGCGCTCGCGCTCGCCACCGGTGTGTTGTTCGGCCTCGTGCCGGCGCTTCGATCGACGAGGCCTACGCTGGCGCCCACGCTGAAAGATCAGGTCGGCACCGTCGTCGGCGGAGGCTCGGGCCTCCGTTTTCGCAAGGCACTGGTCGTCAGCCAGGTCATGCTGTCGGTGCTGCTGCTCATCGGCGCAGGCTTGTTCATTCGCAGCCTGCAAAATTTACATCTCACCGATCTGGGCATGCGGGCCGACAACCTGCTGACGTTCAACATCGATCCGTCGATCGGCGGCTATTCGCCGGAAAGGACGCAGCAGTTTTATCAGCAGCTCCTCGATCGGATGAAGACACAGGCCGGTGTCGGCGGAGTCGCATTCGCCTCCATGGGTGTGCTCGAGGGCAACGAGTGGGACAGCACGATCACCGTTGAAGGCTACGAGGCGAAGCCCGGCGAGAACATGAATCCATACTGCAACGCCGTGAGCCCAGGCTACTTCAAGACGATGGGCGTGCAGTTCGTCGCTGGCCGCGATTTCGATCAGCGCGACGCAGTGGTCATCCCGCCGCCCGATCCGGATCGTCCTGGGGCCTCGACCTTCAGAGTCGCGGTCGTCAACGAGAGCTTCGCAAAGCATTACTACGGAAGCGCGAGCCCGATTGGCCGCCGCCTCGGCTTCGGAGGCGATCCCGGAACGCCAACGCCCATTGAAATCATCGGTGTCGTCAAGGATGCGAAATATACAGGCGTGCGCGATGACATCCCCCGAACCGTGTACTTCGCGTACCAGCAGATGGACGAGGCGGGATCGGCGGCGGTCTACGTTCGTTCGACACAGGATCCGGCCGCAGCGTTCACAGCAGTGCGCCGCATCGTCCGAGAGATGGACAGCAACATTCCGATCTACAACCTGCGCACGCTCGCGCGTCAAATCGAGCGTTCGCTGCTCACCGAGCGGATCGTGGCGACGCTGTCGTCCGCATTTGGTGTACTTGCGACGCTGCTTGCGGTGATCGGCCTCTACGGATTGATGGCCTACACCGTATCGCGCAGGACGCGCGAGGTTGGTCTTCGCATGGCGCTTGGCGCGGTCTCGGGCGATGTCGTGTGGCTCGTGATGCGCGAGGTCGTCGTGCTCGTCAGTGTCGGCGTCACGCTCGGCCTCGCAGCGGCGTGGGGATTGAGCCGCCTGATCGGTAATCAGTTGTACGGCGTGTCGCCGAACGATCCAATGACGATGGTCGCCGCCGCGTGCGGGTTGACGATCATCGCGATGGTGGCTGGTTACATTCCCGCCTTCCGCGCAGCCCGCGTCAACCCGGTCACCGCCCTCAGGTACGAATGAACAGGCGTCGATCCGGGTCCTCGTGTCCCCGCGTCTTTGCGGTGAGACAACAAAAACTACCGCACCGCACCGAATCCGCCTGAGCCGAGGAACGTGTAAAAGATGCCGGCGGTCGACAGCGTCTGTGTGTGATCCGGCAGCGCCATAAGGTCCGAGCGGCGGCGGGCGAGTTGATAGGTGAGGCTCAGCGCGTGACGTCCGTAGATACGGATAGCGAGTGAAGAGTCTCCAATGAAGATCAGATCGCGCTGACCGGTGCCGAATCCGCCGACGGCGCTGATGAAGTAGTCCCGCGCGGTCACATCCAGAGCTGCCCGCCGTCCGGCGATGATTCGCACGTTTGCGAGCGCCTGCGGAGCGACACCGTAGTGGTAGTCGCGCCTGTCCCTTTGGTCGATCGTGTCCGCCGAAGCGGCTTGTGAGGAGAGCTCGGGCTTGCCCGCCGAAGCGACATGCGAAGACAGCGCGGCTGCGGGCGATTGCGCGGCGGCGTATCCCGCCCCCACGAGCCCGGAGCTCTGTACGATCAGCGATTCAGATATCGATGTCTGGAAAGTCGTACCGAATGAGACCGCCGTGCTGGAGAAGTGAAAGTCCTCTGGAGCAAAGTAGTCGTAGGTGCCGTAGAGGCCCCAGATGCCGTCGAGACGCTTCGCTCCGTAATCGCCTCCGGCAATCAGGCCGCGCGTCGACAGCTGCTCCATGCCTTCGGACGAGACGCTGGTCTCGATTCTGAAGTAATCGAACGGCCGCTCGTGGTGATAACTTGCGTTTCCCGGATACCCGTAATCCATCGACAACGCGAGACGCGGTTGATGCTGCGCCAGCGACGATACGAATCGTGCGCGCCCCGTGGCTGTCGTGCTTGCGCCGAATTGGACGCGGATGTCGGAAAAGGGCACCGCGTCGGGCGCGGGCGATTGTGCTGGATCGCCCACAAGAACATGATTGATGCCGGTTGGCGGCGAGACGAGCACCGACGCCAGTGTTCTCCAGATGCCCGGTCCTTCATCGGCGCGCTCGAGCAGGAGACGTGAGATACGAAAGAGCGGCTCGCCCAAAAACGATCCGGCGATGCCGCTGGCAATCTGATCGTTGCGAGAGGGTGGTGTGGTTTCACCGGCGATTTCCCAGAGCGCGCTGCCCGCAAACGTATAGGCCACCGACGGCCAGTAGCTGAGGCCGTTCGACCGCGCGATCCCGTGATACATCGCCCCTTGATACGGATGCAGGACCTGATTGATCTCGAATGGATCGTCGTCGGTCACCCAGGGGCCGCGAAGATTGTCGCGAATCGAGGCCGGCGTTACCTCGTAGTTGACAGGATCGGTGAGGCGCCGCCCCATGAGATTCACCACCGAGTCCATCGCGACGATCTCGACTGCCGGAAGAGTGTAGCTTTTATGGGCGGTCATGCCCGTCGCGCACGCGGCGTTCAGTCCACACGCGAGCGCGGCGCCAAGCGCCCAGGCGTTCGATGAGGCCATCAGTCTGGCCGGTGCATCGTGCGTGCCAGCCTAATATCCTCTGCTGGCTCCGCCGCCGCCCGAGCTGCCGCCTCCGAAACTGCTGGAGCTCGACGAACCGCCCGACGACGAAGAGCTCGACTGGATGCGGGGAAGGACCTTCGTGTACTCCCGTTGGAAGCTGCAGAACGCGCACTGTTCGACGACGCTCGCGCTGCCGCTGCTGGTGGTGCTCGCGGGCTCGATCACGGTCTGAGTGGATGACTTCGTGTGATTGTGGCACTGAGGGCACTCCGCGAAGCCGCTGAACCATTTCGGGTACCGCAGCGTGAAATGATGCGAACAGGCCTCGCATTTCCACACATCGTAATCGACGCTGCCGACCCGCTCTTCTGCCTGCTGCCCTTCCTCGAGCAGCGCGTCGTCCTCGGCTTCAGCGAGGCAGACCATCAGCGCCTGACACGCCGGGCACCTCCGGCGCCGGTGCCTCCGCAACTTCCGAAATCCGACAAGCGAGCCCACACCAACCGGGATTGCGCCCAGCAAGCTCATCAATAGAGTACGAATCCCCGTCGAACCACTCTCATAGGATTCGCTCCCCGCAGACGGCAATTCGACCGGCTCGTTGCGGGCTACCTTCAGGAGCGCATCGACCCCTGCAAGCACACCCTCGTCGAATTGGCCGGCCTTGAACTTCGGGATGACGTAGGCATCGAGGATCGCGCCAGTCTTGCCGTCGGGAAGGACCCCCTCGAGCCCATATCCGACCTCGACGCGGACGCGGCGGTCGCCGGTAGACCAGAGGAACAGCAGCCCGTTGTCCTTGCGCTTCTTACCGATGCCCCAGAGGCTGAACAGTCGAACCGCTGCTTCTTCGATCGACACGCCATCGAGCGATCCGATCACGACGACAGCCATTTCACTGCCGGTCGTCCGTTCGAAGTCGCTGATAGTGGAATTGAGCTTCGCGATCGTGTCAGCGCGCAGCATCCCGGGCATGTCGGTCACCCAGGTGCCGTCGCGGCCGCGCGGATTGGGGATCTTGGTGAGCGGCTCGGCGGCGGTAGTAACGATCAAAAGAGGGACGAGCGCAGCGAGAGCGATCACGGTACGTGAACGAACAAGTACCCAATGGCGCGTGAGAGAAATCATTTCGGTTGACATCCTAATGCAGGTCCCCGGGCAGGAGACCTGGTTGCGTCGCCTATGGCAACAGGTCATACCGACAAGAACGTCTTCGAAGGTCGCCCTCCGACATTTCTGTACACCGCTCCTCGATCGGAACTCGCAATCATGGAGGCCGTGCCACGACCGCGTCGGGAACGCATGAATGCTGTTTCCTGTTATGAACAGAAATGTAGAAAATGCGAGGCACTAACCACAACAATGTCTGCTGAGCGCCGCTGTCGACGACCGCAGTCGACAGAATCCCGCGAATTGTCGAGCGTTTTCGTTGATCGGCGAGTACGGATCTTGCTCTGCCAGAAATTGCATGCAACGCCTGCGGAGAGGGCCGCGAATCGTCAGCCTGCGCCATCGTGCGGTTGCAAAGATCGCTGCTGGAGTTCTCATCATCCTGGGTGTCCTCCCGTTCTCAGCGCCCTTTAAAACCATCGACCTCGCCGCTCATGACAGCCATTGTCCTGACAACCTGCCGAAAGACAAGGCCGACTGCGGCGACGAGTCTGTGGACGTCATCGATGAGTCTCTGATCCCGCCGCCACTAAAGGCCGTGGTCATCGCAGTGTTCGTGTGTTCAAGCCAGCGCGACTGCGATCCTCTCCTTTCCACGGTTCTTCGCGTCTAGCCTTCACCGTCTCAGTCTTCCGTCGAGTCTCCATTTCGAGTAGTCGCGTCAGATGTGTCCTGCGTTCCTGGCGTTGCCAGGCTCGCGGCGCGGCCGCGCGCCGACTCCGTTCGTGGAGGCCGTCAATCCAGTGGCGAATGAATGGACAGGAGGCGCTCATGAAACTCATCAAATGCATTGTCCGCACGTACAAGGCGGACGAGACGATGGACGCGCTCAAGGAAATCGACTTGTCCGGCTTCACCGTGACAGAAGTCGGCGGCAGCGGAAGGGCGGAGAACCCAAAAACCTCGTCGTGGGGGGGGCGAAGGTTGGAACTGCGTTACGTTCCGAAAACGATGATCGATGTGCTCGTGGCCGACGACGCAGTCGCAGACGTTGTTCGGGTCGTAATGGACAAGGCCCACACCGGCAAGAGGGGCGACGGGCGAGTCCTCGTCATACCTGTCGAAGAGGCCTATACCATCCGGACCCGCGCCGGCGGAGCCGATTAGAGCAAGGACGAGCGCAACGGTGCGCGCGCATCATGTGACAACTCAAGCGTTTCATTCATGGAGGCAGCGATGGGAAACAACTCTACACAAGGCCTGGCAGTTCTGGTTCTGATGTTGGCGTTTACATTCTTGAGCGTTTCATTGTTCTACGAGGGCAGCATCGTATTCCTCCTCCTGGCTATTGTCGCGATGGCCGCCTCGATCAGCATGTTTCGCAAAGCCAAGGCACTGGAAAACGCGGGGTAGCCGGCAACGCTCGATGATCGAGCCATTACTGAAGAGGGTGCAGACATGACATTCGTCGGACTCGCCGTCACGTTTTTTGGATTCCTCATTGCCTTTGCCAGCCTTGGCGTCACCGAGAGCACCGGTGCGCGCATGGGTATGGTGCTCGCTGGGATCGTGGTCAGCCTGATCGGCATCATGGGAGTGATCACTCCTGCCTATCAGAAAACGTGGATCTGGAAGAGATGAGCGCCGGACGGGACATAAGAGTTGTCCGCTTCTAACAAACTGAGGAGACCATGACAAAGAAGATCGTGCTTGTTCTTGCAATGGTGTGTGTCTTGGTGGTGCTTGAGGCGGTCCACGCACAGGCGCAGGCGCCCGCGGCGGCTGCGGGCGCGGCCCTCACTGCCGAGGATCTCAAGGCGGCCGTGAAGCCCACGGACCGGACCAATGGCGATCCGGACGGATCGCTCACCGGAACGGCGAACGACATCGCCGTCAGCGACGCGAAAGCGGGGCTTACCGTCGCCGATGTGCTGAATCAGATTGGCGCGAACAGGATTGGCGTCAACTTCGCGTGGACGTTGCTCTGCGGCTTCCTGATCATGTTCATGCAGGCGGGATTTGCGGTCGTCGAAGCGGGCCTGTGCCGTGCGAAGAACGCCAACCACACCATGATGATGAACTTCATGGTGTACGGCGTCGGCATGCTCGCGTACTTTCTTATCGGCTTCCCGCTGCAAATGGGCGGCGCTGGAGCGATCGCGAATCTCGGCGGGACACCGGTCCTCAACTCCGAGTATGTGATTCACCTTTTCGGAAAAGATATCGGCCTCTGGGGTAACACCGGCTACCTGCTCATGCATCACGGCACGTATGACGTGGCGGTGATGGTGATTTTCCTGTTCCAGATGGTGTTCATGGACACCACGACGACGATCGTGACAGGCACATGCTGCGAGCGCTGGAAGTATTCCGCATTCATGGTGTCGACGATGTTTCTTGGCGCGTTTACGTATCCGATTTTTGCCAACTGGGCGTGGGGCGGCGGCTGGCTCGCGATGCTTGGAGCGAATTTCGGCCTGGGTCATGGCTACGCCGACTTTGCCGGCTCGGGTGTCGTTCACTCTGTGGGAGGCATCACTGCGCTGGCGTGTGCGTTCATCCTCGGCCCGCGCATCGGGAAGTACACGCGCGACGGCAAGGCCAACACCATCCCTGGGCACGACATCATGTGGGTGCTGACGGGGTGCTTCATCCTGGCGTTCGGGTGGTTTGGATTCAATCCCGGATCGACGCTCGCGATGTCCGGCAACGGTGGTCTGCGCGCCGCGTCCGTGGCCGTCAACACGATGCTGGCAGGGATGACCGGTTCCTTTGGCGGCATCCTCTACATGTGGATCCGCTACGGCAAGCCCGATGCCTCGATGAGCGGCAACGCATTCCTCGCCGGTCTGGTCGCCATCACCGCTCCGAGCGGATTCGTGAATCCTGTGGCGTCGGCGATTATCGGTCTCATCGCCGGAGTGCTGGTGTGCCTCTCGTGCGAGTTCGTCGACCGCGTGCTGAGGGTGGACGACCCGGTTGGCGCCATCTCCGTTCACGGAGCCAACGGCATCTGGGGCGTCATTGCGACGGGCCTTTTCGCTGACGGCAAGAGCAACTACGGTGGATCCTGGAACGCCGTACCCGGCAACGTTACTGGCCTGTTCTATGGGGATGCCGGCCAGCTTGTGGCGCAGCTGATGGGCGTGGCAACGCTCTTGGGTTTCGTGTTCGTTCTCAGCTTCCTGTTCAACTTGTTCATTGACTGGTTTGTGGGCCACCGCGTGTCGGCGAAGTCGGAACTGGCAGGTCTGGACGTCCCGGAAATGGGCGCGGTCGCCTACCCGGACTTTGTCCTCAGACCCGAACCGGCCATGGAGACGTAGGGGGAGTTCACCATGTCCACAACACTCGCGACCATCAACGCCAAAGCCCCGGTCGTCACGACGGGGGCCTCGCTTCCCTCCGTATTCTGGCGAGATCCACAAACGGTGGCACCGGAGGACATCTCGGCGTCTATCAACATGCTGGAGCAGGCGTGTCTGGCCGAGCCACGTTCGGCCAACTTGCGAACCTGTCTGGGCATGGCGTATGCGATGAATTTCGAGGTGTCCAAGTCAATGGATGCGCTCGAAGCTGCCGTCACGATTGATCCCAGCAACTTCTGGGCGCAGCTCAAGTATTCTGAGCTCCTCTACCGGCTGCGAGTGCTGAACCGGGCCGAAGAGGAAACACGAAAGGCCTTCGATCTGGCGACCAGTTCGTGGCAGTTGTCAATCGCGCGCAAACAGATCCAGGAAATTCGCACGCTGAAGCACGCATGCGTTCGCAACGTCGAGTGGTCAAAGCCGCTGACCGCGCCGGCGCTCGTATTGTCGGCGATGCTCCTCGTAATATTCGCAGCCATGATGTGGAAATGAGCTGGAGACTTTTCGTCGGCGCCTCGATCTTGGCGACTGGGCTGTTGATCAAGGTAGGGGCGCCCCTTGTTCCGGTGCTCATGGGTATCGCGATGGCGGCGTTTTTCAATTGGCGGCGTGAGCGTCGCGCGAACTCCAGGCGTTGAGCCTGATCGGGCATCCCCATGCAGGGCGCGCGCTTCCCGGTCGGCGCTGCTGATGCAATTGACATAGAGCAGGAGCCGGTCGGCCCGGGAAGCAGGCCGGCCGGCGTCCATCGCCGCACGCGCGTGCTAGCATGCCGCATGGCAGGGCGTGACGAGTGGGCCGACATCGCCGCGGGCGATGCCGACGATCTTCGCGAGCGAATTCTCACCGGCTACAAGGCCGGCAAGCCGTTTACGCCCTACGTCCCGACCATCACGCTTCCCGCGCGTGTCGACTCCGTGCTCGATTTCGGTTGCGGACTCGGGCGAAACTTTCCGTATTTGAAAACCATTGCGGCCAGGGTAGAAGGATACGACCTGCCGCCGATGGTGGACCGGTGCCGTGCGCTGGCGTCAGAAAAGGTGGACGACCTCAGCGCCGATTGGGGGAACGTGCGTGAGCGGAAGTACGCGCTCGTCTTCGCGTCGCTCGTTCTGCAGCACATCGCCACTGAGGAGTGCCGCGACTACCTATCTGACTTCGCGCGCATGGCTCCGCACGTATATCTGCTCACCCGGACCCGCACCGACTTCGATGCCGTCATGCTCGATCTGATCGGCGAATCCGGCCTCTACCGCTCTGGTTCCTGCCGCATCGTCGATCACGATCCCGTTACACACCAGCTTCGCGTCATCGGTGAACGAACGTTCGATCAGGCACGCGAATCGACGGAAGACGTGCACTACGAGATGCTGCTGCGGTCGCAGATTCCATAAGAGGACGGCTCGTCCCACAAGCGAACACATCCCGCTCAAATACAAGCCTGATCCCCAGCGCGTACCTGGAACGCCGTTTGATAGCCTTCCCTAGATAATCTGGGGAAGGCACCACCACCAACCACCAACCACTAGCCACCAACTATGGGCATACGACAAATCGACCTGCTGCAGGGCACCCTCGACCTGCTGATTCTGAAAAGTCTCAGCACAGGTGCAAACCACGGCTATGGCATCGCGACGCGCATCCATCAGCTTTCAGACGACGTGCTGAAGGTGGAGGAGGGGTCGCTGTACCCGGCCCTCTACCGGATGGAAGAGCAGGGGCTCATTGATTCCGAGTGGAGCGTCACGGAAAACAACCGCAAGGCAAAATTTTACAAGCTGACACGCAAAGGCCGCAGTGCTGCACAGGCTGAAGTTGACGGCTGGCTGCGGCTGTCGAGTGCGGTCACCAAGGTCCTCCGGGCAATCGAACAGGGAGCGTAAATGAAGATCCGATGGCCGTTCATTTCCCACAAGCGCGACCAGGACATGTCCGATGAGATGGCGTTCCACATCGAGTCAAAAACGCGCGAGCTCGTGGGCGCAGGGATGAGCGAGACAGACGCGCGCCTCGAGGCGCGGCGTCGATTCGGCAGCGTGCTCAAACAGAAGGAAGCCGGCCACGAGATCCGCACCGGCCGTTTCTTCGAAGACGTGCTGCGCGATGCGCGCCACATGGGTCGGGGGTTGCGCCGCAGCCCCGGCTTCACGCTCGCGGTCGTCCTCACGCTCGCCCTTGGCATCGGTGCCAACACGGCGATCTTCTCCATCGTCGATCAGCTCCTGCTTCGGCCGCTGCCGTACCCCGAGGGCGAAAACCTGGTGATGGTGTACGAAGCGCAGAGCAGCAACAGCCATAACTCCGTCTCACCGGCGACCTGGCTCGATTGGCAGCGCGACAACCACACGCTCGAACGCGTCGCGGCGTGGGCGTCTGGACGCGCTGCGACGTTGACTGGCGCCGGTGAAGCGGCCCGACTGGGCGTGCAGCCGATCTCTGCCGAATTCTTCCCACTGCTTCGTGTCGCGCCGATGCTCGGACGAATCATCAACCAGGATGACGACCGCCCGAACGCGCCACCAGTGGCCGTGATCGGCCATCATCTATGGCAGACACGGTTCGGAGGTGATCGAAATGTCCTCGGCCGCTTTATCCAGTTGGACGATACAGCGACACAGGTGGTAGGGGTGATGCCGCCGGGGTTTCGATTTGTGTTTCACGACATCGATGTATGGGTCCCGCTGCAGCTCGACCGGAACGCGCCATGGCGCGTGACCGGCGGGCGATTCATCAACGTCGTCGCTCGAGTGAAGACGGGAACCCCTCTTGTGACGGCACGCGCCGATATGGAGCAAGTCGCAAGACGCCTGGCCTCACTACACGAGTTCAATAAGAACAGCACCGCCAGGCTCGTACCGTTGCGCGAGGAACTGACAGGTCAAGTGCAAGCGTCGCTCATCGTGCTCTACGTCGCGGTTGGCGTGCTGCTCGCGATCGCGTGCTTCAACATCGCGAACCTGTTGATTGCGAGGGCGGCCTCTCGCCGGCAGGAAATTGCGATTCGCACATCGCTCGGCGCCGAGCGCGGTGCGATTGTCCGGCAGCTGCTGGTGGAGAGCATGCTGCTCGCGCTCGCTGGAGGCACGCTCGGCATCGTGCTCGCGCGTTCGAGCCTCGATGCGCTCGTGGCCTTCGCGCCTCCCGGCCTGCTGCGCGGGCAGGAGCTGACGATCGACGCGCGTGTGTTGTTGTACGTGGCCGGATTGTCGGTGCTGACCGGGCTGGTCGCCGGGCTTGCGCCCTCGGTGATCGTGGCCCGTCGTCCTATTGTGGAGTCGCTGCACGCGAGCAGCTCGCGCGTCACGCATTCGCCACGCATCAGACAGCTGCTTGTCGTTGGGCAAGTGGCGATGACCGTCGTGCTCCTCTGCGGCGCGGCGCTACTCGTGCGAACGGTGACCGCTCTCACGAGCGCGAACCACGGCTTTGACCAGCACGGTCTCCTGACAATGCAGGTGTCGCTGCCAGGCACGCGCTATCCGATCGAGCGTCAGGTCGCGTTCCAACAGGAGCTCCTGACGACGATTCGAGAGCTGCCCGGCGTGGATTCGGCTGGCGCCGCAAGCGGCTTGCCAGTGATAGGAGCTCCGCGGGCTGGAACGCGTTTTCATCGATACTCCACCCCGATCGTCCCGCCCACGCAGATGTCGAGCGCGACTATCCGGGTCGTCGCGCCGGGATATTTCCGTACGCTGCGTATTCCAGTGCTGCGAGGACGCGAATTCACGCACGCCGACGATGCGAATCCGACGCCGGGATTCATCGTCAACCAGGCGTTCGTCGATCGATATCTGCCGAACGTGGACCCGCTTCGCGAGTCGCTCATGGTGCGCATGCGGGATGAGAACCCGTACGCGCCGATTATTGGCGTCGTCGGCAACGTTGGCGAAGGATCGATGCGCGGCGCCCCGCGTCCGACGATCTTCTACAGCCATAGTCAGCTCCCGCTCGGGCCGACGCTGTTCGTACGGACCGATCGGCCTGTGGCCACGGCCGAAGCCGTGACGAGCGCGATCCATCGCATGGATCCGAATCTGGTCATCAGAAACGTCCGTACGTTCGAGGAAGCCGTTGCCGAAAGTTTGGCGCAGGAACGACTAACCGCACTCGTAACAGGTGCGTTTGCCGTGAGCGGGCTGCTGCTCGCGTCGCTTGGTCTGTATGCGCTTCTCGCATTCATGGTATCCGAGCGCACGCGCGAGATCGGCCTTCGCATCGCGCTCGGCGCGAATGGCAGGGAGCTCACGTGGTCTGTCGTGAAAGATGGGCTGCGGCTCGTCAGCATCGGGGCGGTAGCGGGTGTGGCACTGTCGCTTGCCGTGCTCCCATTGTTCGGCACGCTGCTCTTCGGCGTAACGCCCACGGATACGACGACATATGCGGTTGTGCTGGGCTTGCTGTCGGCTGTGGCGGGGCTCGCGTCGTACGTCCCCGCCAGACGGGCCGCGAGGGTCGAGCCGCTGACGGCGCTCAGGCAAGACTAGCGGCCCGCGAGCCGATACAACGGGCGTGCCGCGCAAAGGACGTCCGGCCAGCATACGCGTGCGCCTGTGGGACCAAAGCGTGCCAGGGGCAGTTCCGCTGGCGCTGCCCGCGCGCAGCACGTGGCCAGTCGCCATCGCGTTGGGAGTGTTTTTCACAGTCTTTGCCGCGATTGAATGGAATGCCGTTGCCGGGTTGTTCCGCCACTCGGTCAACGATGTGTTCGACCTGACATTCCTGCTCTTTCATGCGTTCTGGGCCCTCGGCTGGGCTGTTGGTGTCGTGCTCCTGGGCGGGCTCGCGGTGCTCTTCGCCTTCTACTCCGAATCGGCCCGGCTCGAGAATGGCAGGCTCGTTCACATCCCAAAGCTTGGACCACTGAAGATCCTCGTCGACTATGACCTCGCGAAGGTCCGCAACCTGCGGATTGAACAGGCGGGCGGGAGCGATCCAGACACTGTACAAGTGCGCTTCGATTACGACGGCGGCGCGAACGCACTCGGCAACGCGATGCCCAGGCGCGAAGGGCAGCGTCTCGTCGATCTCATCAGCGGGGCAGGGGGCGGTGCTCCGCGGGCGATAGAAGCACCACAAACGAAGCCGTCACGACCGGCGTCGCACGAGCGTGCGACCGCCACCAACGCGCCGCTTCCACTTTCGTCCGAGTCGTCTGTCGCCCTCGTCATCGCGAACCTCGTTCCGCTGGTGGGCGTGTTGTTCTTCGGGTGGAGCCTCAGCGATCTCATGGTGCTCTACTGGGTCGAGAGCGGCGTCATCGCGTTCTACACCGTGCTCAAGATTGCGATCGTCGGAAAACTCGGGGCTCTCGTCGCGGCGCCGTTCTTCGTAGGCCATTTCGGCGGCTTCATGGCCGGCCATTTCCTGTTGATTTACGCGCTCTTCATCCACAGCAGCAGAGGCGGGTGGACTCCAGGCGCGGGCGCAGAGCTCGCTGCCATCTTCGTGCCCATCTGGACGTCGATTGCGGCGCTCTTCATCAGCCACGGCGTGTCGTTCTTCACGAACTTCATACAGGACCGCGAATATGAAGGCGCCACTGTCAGCGGCCTGATGACCGCCCCGTACAACCGCATCATGGTGATGCACTTCACGCTGATTTTCGGCGGGTGGATCATCCTGTTGATCGGGATGCCCACTGGCGCCCTCGTGATTCTGCTCGCGCTGAAAACTGCGGTCGATCTCCACGCGCATCGTAAGGAACACGCACGCTGATGGTGGCCTGCGTTATACTCCCCGCCATATGAAGCAGCGCACCTGGGTTCTCGTGATTGTTGTTGCGATGGTTGGGTTCGCGTTGTCTCAGACCGGTGGTGCGCAGGCGCCCCAGACTCCGGACCCCGCAGATCTCGCAGAGGGCATGCGGCTCTACCAGCAAAAAGGAGACTGCCGGGCGTGTCATGGCTGGGCGGCGGACGGCGTGAAGGGCGACAACCAGATGCCCGACGGCCCGAATCTGAGAGACAAGAAGTACACGCGCCAGCTGCTCGTGCTCACGATCAAATGCGGGCGGCCAAACACGCAGATGCCGGCGTTCGACAAGTTCGCCTATACCGACGGACGTTGTTACATGATGACGGCCGCCGACCTCGCGAAAAACGCCACGCGCATGCCGGATCCGCCCGCCACCTTGCAGCCGCGCGAGATTGAATTGATCGCCGATTTTCTGATGGCGAAGATCGTCGGACAGGGTCCGATGGATTACGCGAAGTGCGTGGAGTTCTGGGGCAGCGAAGTGTCGGTGTGCAAAGACTTGAAGAAGTAATTTCGGCGTCTCACCGCAGAGACGCTAAGACGCTAAGAATTTCTTTCAGGAGGATTTCTCAGCGCCTTTGCGTCTTTGCGGTGAAGTAGCTAATTCAGCGCGAACACAAACATGAAGCTCGAATTTTCCAGCTTGTCGAACTTCACGGGATGCAGATGCCGTCCGCCCGACTGCACCGCCAGATATTGCTTCGGCCCGATTGAGTACGTTACCGGCGCGCCTTTCAGCGGCGTGCCGACGTTGAACCGCCATAGCTCCTCGAGCGTTTCGTCGTTATAGGCGACGATCCAGCCGTCCTGCAGCGCTGTAAACACCACACCGCCTGCCGTTGCAAGAGTCCCCGACCGGATCTCGATGTCGGTGACGGCTTTGGCGATCACCTTGTGATTCACCGTGTCGAACGCCGTGATCGATCCGTAGTAGAGATCGCTGGAGTACGTCCGCTTGCTGGTGTTCTTGTCGTCGAGGCCGCCGTCAGGCGAGAGAAACGCCACGGTTTGGCCGTTCTGCGAGTAGCACCCCTCGGTCCCCACGCCATACGCGATCTTCTTGACCGGGTTGTACGCAGTCGGCTGGTGGGCGATGCCGCCGTGCCACGTCGGACAGGTCCGCTTCATCGCGTCGCCGCGCAACGCGCGCGCTTCGGGGTTGTAGATTTGCACGTCGAGCTTGGGATTGTATTCGACAGGCTTGCCCGTCTCGGGATCGAGCCCCTTGGTCCAGTTCACGTCGTTCAGGTACTGGCTGCCCTTGATGAATCTCCCGGTCGTCCGGTCGAGCGAGTAGTAGAAGCCGTTGCGGCCGAAGTGCCCGACGACCTTGCGGTTCAGCTTGTCGATCGTCGTGTCGTACAGCATGTGCACGCCGACCTCGTCGTAGTCCCACGAATCGTTCGGCGTGTACTGGAAGTACCACGCGAGCTTGCCGGTGTCGATGTTCAGGGCGACGACGGAGTTGGTGTAGAGATTGTCACCGGGACGCGCCTGCGGATCGTAGGAGGGAACCGGGTTGCCGGTGCCCCAGATCGTGAGCCTCGTGGCCGGGTCGTAGGAACCGGTCTGCCAGATGCCGCCGCCTCCGGTCTTCCACGCGTTGTTCTTGTCTTTCCACGTCTCGCTGCCAGGGTCGCCAGGCTTCGGCACCACATACCAGCGCCATAGCTCGTTTCCCGAACGCGCATCGAGTGCCGCGATCCACCCGCGCGTGCGCCCGTCGCCCGCGCCGTTCACGATGATGACCTTGCCTTCGGCCGTGATCGGGGCCGTAAAGAATTTCTCGCGGCTGCCGAACTCATTTGTGACGGCGACCTTCTTGTCCCACACGATCTCGCCGTTCGCCCGGTTCACGCCGATGACGCGGCCGTCGGGCAGGTTCGCGATCACCAGGTCTTCCCACAGCGCGATGCCGCGTGTGCGCGGGATGTTGCCTTCGTGCTGGACTCCGGGATCGGTCACCCACACGAGCTCGCCTTTGTTCGGTTGCCGCGCGTCGATCTTGTAGAGCGTGCCCCATCCATCGGTCGTGTACATGAACCCGTTGTCGATCAGCGGGTTCACTTCGCTTTCGGGGCCGTTCTGCCCGACGTCCTGCATGCCGCCCAGCGCGAGCGCCCAGACCATCCTCAGGTCTTTGACAGTCTCGCGATTGATCTGCGTGAGCTTGGAATATCGGGTCGAGCTATAGTCGCCGTTCATCATGAGCCAGTTCTGTGGCTCGTTTTGCGCGTTGGCCAGCCTGTCTCGATTGACGGTCATCGAGTACTGCCCGACGAGAGTAGCCGCCGTCATTGCCGCGACCGAGATGGCGCCAACAACCGCGGCGCCAACCTTCGAGCCCGTCCGCACGTCTGGATACATGCCGTCTCCTTGGAGTGAATGGATGGCCGCGATACTAAGCCACAGAGCGGCGGGCCGCAAATGAAAAAGGGCCGGCAGGAAGCCGGCCCTGGAATGGTGCCACTAGGCTGAACGAGAGCTAGTTCTTGCCCTTTCCGCTGCTGCCGCCACGGCGATCGTCAGCATCGTCAGCATCGTTATCGTCTTCATCGTCGTCGTGATCGTCAAGTTCGACAACCAACGCGAGCGCTGTGCCCACGCCGGTCGGTATTGCCTTGACCTCGACCTGTGCGCCGACCGAAATGTCCGCGCAGCGGCCGTCTTTGAATTGCGTCGCTGCGTTTGTTGTGACGACGATGCCTCTAACTGTGAAGGAACCGCAGCCCCCGGCGGTGACGAGGCCTTCGATCTCGATCTCGGGGCGCTGGATGTTGACAAGCAAGGCGAGCGCTTTACCTGCACCTGTTTGCGTTGCCCGGACGTGAACACGTATACCAGGAGCAATTTCCGCGCAGCGGCCGTTCTTGAACACTGTCGCCGCATTTGTCGTGACAACGATATTCCTGACGGTGAACGAGCCGCAGCTTCCGGCGGTTACGAGGCCTTCGATCTCATTGTTCTTTTCGTTGTCCTCGTTTTCGAACTTGACCTCGCTCGCGCGGATCGTCCCGTCCGGAAGAGTAGACCCTTTCACTTCGACCATCGCGCCAGCGACAACGCTGGCACAGGTGCCCTTTGAGAATTGCGTCGCCGCATCGGTGGTAATCGTCTTGCCGTTGACAACGAACGAGGCACAGGCGCCGCTGGCGACAGTTCCTTCGATTTCGACTTTGTTGGTACTGTCCTTGCGGGACATGTCCTTGAGCGTTGCAGTATTGCCGTTCACCTGGACAGTGATACGGAGCTCAGCACCGCTGGTTACGCCGGTCACGGTCAAAAGCGCGTCGGTACCAGGACCGGTGAAGCGCAGCTGGATGTCGCCGGGAGGAACATTCGTCAACACGAACGTGCCGTTCGGGTTGACCGGCGTCGTCAGGCTCGTGCCCACCACTGTCACCATCAGCCCTGGGCCGGCGAGCGAAGCGAAGCCGCCACCGCCCAGCGACAGTGCGCCAAGCGCAGCGCCGGTGATGGACCCATTGATGGTTGCGCCGTTGCCGATAGTCGTGTTCGTTGTGGTCCCTGACAATTCCGTGGGCGCTGATGGCGCGGAAGATCCGCATGCGCCAGAGCCAATGGCCGTCCCTATCAGCGATACAAGAACGATCACATTCTTGAAATTCACGGTGAGTGCCTCCGCGAGAAGTGAAGAGAGAGTCGTGTGACGTAAGCAACGCGGCTGCCAGAACGGGTTGCCGAAGATGGGTTCTCAAACTATTGCCCTGACGTGAGTTGTACGCGGCAGGTGCGTGAGTCGCCGCATGAAAAAACAACAGAAGTGGGAAAGTTTTACCCTGTTCGGTAATCTTGCACCGTGCGATAGCCGCTTCAGAACGCCAGCCGGATGCGGAACTCCCGCTTCAAGAGGATCAGGTTCATGGCCACCTGCAGCAATGTCGCGGCGATTGAAAGATACCAGACCCAGCGAAGCTCGAAGCCCGACATGTGAGACAGCAGAATCGCAGGGATGGCCACGATCAGGATGCGGGTGAACGAGGCGACGAGCGGCGGCAACGTGTTGCCCATCGCCTGAAACATGCTGCCGTTGACGTACACAATCCCCGATCCCAGCGTCCCCCATGCGATGATGCGCAGGTACTCGGCGCCGACGGCGATGACGGATGGGTCCGATGAAAAGAATCTGATCATCGCTTCGTCCGCGAACAGGCACAGGACGGTGACAACGGCGCCCATGGCGCTGGCAATCAGCACCGCGCGCTTGAACGTCTCGCGCACCCGCTCTGCTTTGTGGGCGCCGAAGTTCTGACCGGCGACCGGCGCCACCCCAAAGCCGAGCGCGACAATCGGCATGAATCCGGCCTGGATGATCCGCTGGCCGATGCCGAAGCCCGCTTGTGCGGCGGCGCCGAACGGCCGGCTCACGGTGTACACGACGAACAGGTACACCGCAATGAACGCGAACTCGACGCCCGCGGGCAAACCAATCTTCAGCACTTTCCACCACATCCCCGCGTTCGGCTTGAAGTGGGGGTGCAGCTTCAGATACGAGGCCGCGTCGAAAAAGTAGACAGCCAGCCAGATCGTGCCGACGATGATCGCGATGAACGACGCCGCGCCGGCGCCTGCGACACCCATCGGTTGTGTGCCGAGCCACCCGAACATGAGCGTGGGCGCCAGCACGATGTTGATGATTACCGTGGCCGTCTGTACGACCATCCCCGGCTTGAAATTGCCGGTGCCCCGCAACGCGGCGCCCATGACCACCATCGGAAACTGCAGCGCCATCGCCGGAATGAACCACGACAGGTAGGAGGTCGCCGCCGCGGCGCTCACAGGGTCGGGGCTCAGCGCATTGACGTACAGAGCGCGGAGCGCCGTCACGGCAATCAGGAAGACCGCGCCGATGAAGACGGCGAGGAGCAGCGACTGCGTGAGCACGAGCTGCGCTTCTTCGCGCTGTTTGCGGCCGGCGGCATTCGAGATCAGCGAGGTGGTGCCCACCGCAAGCATCTGGGTAATCGCCAGAACGATGAAGGTCAGGTTGCCGGCGATCCCCACGCCCGCGATGGCTTCCTTGCCGAGGCGGCCCACCCAGTAAAGGTCGACCAGAAAATACAGCGTCTGAAACACCATCGTCACGAGCATGAAGCTCGTCGTCTTCGCGAGATGGCGGGTGATGCTTCCGGTTGTGAGGTCCTCCATGTCAGCGCATCACACCCCGGCGTAGTGCTTTTCGTTGCACGACGGGCAGACGCCGTGTGAGAACTCGGCCGCGGATCGCCGCGAAATGTACTTCTCGAGCCGCTCCCATTCGCCGGCCTCGTTGCGAATGTTTTTGCAGAACGAGCAGATTGGCACCAGGCCCTCGAGGACCTGCACCCGTCGCTCCAGCGAGCGCTCGAATTCGGCCAGCCGCGCGAACCAGAGCGCGAGGATGACGATCACGGCGCCCCGAAACGTCGTCGCCAACGCAAGCGACATCATCCTCCCGGGCGGCAGCGGCATCACCATGACGACGAGGCGGAACACCGGGATCGCGATCGCGAGGCCGACCGCGGGCCATTTGCCCGAATACCATGCGGCAAGGATGACCGGGATGATGTAGACGACCGGGAAGTGCTCGGCGGTGGACGTGACGTAGTCAATCCAGAGCATCGCGCAGCCGAGCGCAATCCACCACATCGGATGAATGCGGCCGGCGGGTAGGAGCCACCAGGGGCGTGTCGTTGTCACTCGGTAGATACTATTTCGGCTGGCCGTAGGTCGTCGAGGTATCGACGGTGAATTTCTTGTAGCTCGAGAATTCCGAGATGCCGCGGAGGCGCAGGCGCCTGACCAGCAGCAGCCGGCCGCTCGCCGTCCACGTCACTTTCGCGGGCAGCCATACCTCGCCGTTCACCTTGCGCCGCTCGAATGTCGCGACGGTGCCCTTGTGCACCCGTGCGAGCAGTCCCATGCCGAATGAGAGGTCGCGGATCGCCTCGATCTCGATGCGCACGAGCTCGTAATCGGACTCGCTGACCCACGCGCGCGCTTTGAAATTGCGCATCATCTTGCCGTCGTCGGTCTGCGGTTTCACGCTCTCCTTCGGATCCAGGGTGGCGAGGATTGTCGTGTGTCCGTCGATCGGTTCGCGGCGGATCATGTGGATGTCATAGATACGGAACAGGTCGTCGATCGCGGCGTTGTACCGCCGGCGCTCTTTTTCCAGCTCCCGTGCCGCCTTCTGGCGCTGCGACTCTGACGCCTGCGCTTTTGCGTACGACTCGACCTCCTGTTGCCTCTCGCGATCCTCCCGGGCGAGTTTGTCAGGCATGAGACGCCGGCCATCCTCTTCGATGAGCCGCCTGTACCGCGGCTCGCCGGGTAGCCCAGGATACACCTCGAACACTTTCGCGGACTCGCTGGTGACCCGGCCGTTGCCATCGACCTTCTGCTCGGTGCGCCGCTCCTCGAACATATAGCCGCTCTGGCGCTCCTCGTCCGTCGCCAGGCGTGTTTTCACTTGCGCGGCGAATGTGTCGAAGTCGGGAAGCGGCCGCTCCTGTGCGAACGGCGCAGCGACGAGCATCAACGCAACCACCAACGGGCGCATGATTCGATTATGACACCTCGCGATGATGCTCGTGCGTGCCGCTTCTTCGCACGTCGCGCGACGATCGTGGATTATGATCGCGTATGCGCCGTGAAAAGGTCAGAGTCGGGCACAAGACCATCAGCTATCTGATTACGGAGCCCGTCACGCCCGCCGTCCGTCAGCGTCCTCTCAGTACGGTCGTTTTTCTGCATGCGTTCCCGCTCGCGGCAGCGATGTGGGAGCCGAATCTTGACGCCATTCCAGACGGATGGCGTGCCGTTGCCCCCGAGCTTCGAGGTGAGGCCGGCGTCACCATGAGCGATCTGGCGGGCGACGTGATCGATCTGCTCGATCATCTCCACGTATCGCGGGCGGCGGTGGTTGGCTGTTCCATGGGCGGCTACGTCCTCTTGGAGATGTTGAAAAGTGCGCCGGCATATTTGAGTGCCGTCGGGCTCGTCTCCACGCGGCCGGGCGCGGATACCGAGGAAGGCCGGAAAAACCGTCAGAAGATGATCGCGCTGGTCGACGCCGAGGGCGTCGAGCCGGTTGCCGCGCAGATGGTGCCCAAGTTGCTCGGCGTGACGACGCAGCAGGCTCGGCCGGATCTGGCCAAGCAGCTGCACGACCTCGTCGTCGGAAACTCATCCGAGCGGGTCAAGGCGTTCATCGTCGCGATGATGGAGCGCGCCGACCACACGCCCCTCCTCGCGAACGTCGAGGTGCCGGCGCTCGTCGTGCACGGCGCGGAAGATGCTCTGATTCCGCCCGCGGAGGCCGAGGGGATGCACCGCCGCATCAAACACTCGCGGCTCGAGCTGATTCCGTTTTCGGGCCATCTCCCGAATCTGGAACAGAGGGTGCCTTTCGACACCATTCTCTGGAACTTTCTGGCACAGTTATGAAGGCGACGTTATGAAGAAGATGCTTGCCGCGGCCGCTGTGGCGCTCACTGCCGTCGGCGTAACCGCACAGAACTATGCGCCGTCCCCCGATCTCGAAGCGCTGCACGTGCCGTACGATGCGCTGCTCGATCTGCACGTGCGCGATGGTTTGGTGTACTACCGCGCTCTCCAGGGCGATCGCGCCCGCCTGAGAAGTTACATCGCGTCGCTGAACTCGCCCTCGGTCGTATCGGGCTATGCGCAATGGAGCAGCGATCAGAAGAAGGCGTTCTGGCTGAACGCGTACAACGCGCTCGTGCTGCAGACCGTCGTCGATCGCTATCCCATTCACGGAACGGCCAAGGAATACCCGGCGAACAGTATCAGGCAGATTCCCGGCGCGTTCGAACGAACGGCGCACGCGATCGCGGGGAAACAGGTGACGCTGGATCAGATCGAAACCACCGTGCTGGCGGATCTCGATGACCCACGCCTGTACCTCGCGCTCGGGCGGGGGGCTGTCGGCAGCGGACGCCTTCGCAGCGAGGCATACAGCGCGAAAGCGGTCGACAAGCAGCTCGAACAGACGAAGGCGCAATTTGCCGTGACACCGCGGTGGTCCAAGGTCGATCAACTCACCGGCAAGGTGAGCATCAGCCCCATCCTGAGCTGGCGCGCCGCGGAGTTCATCAAGAAGTACGCGGATAATTCGTTCGATCTGCCGAAGCGTCAGCCGATCGAGCGCGCGGTGATAGGATTCCTGCGGCCGCATCTTCTCAATGCGGAAGAAGCGTTCATCCAGAAGAACACGTTCCAGCTGACCTACGAGCCGTTCGACTGGCGGCTGAACGATCTGACTGGCGGCCGACCCGATTAATGGACCTACAACTTACAGGCAAGGCCGCCATTGTCACCGGATCGAGTCGCGGGTTAGGGTTGGCAAGCGCCAGGGCGCTTGCCGCGGAGGGGTGTCGCGTGTGCATGTGCGCACGCGGGCAGGATCTTCTGGAGCAGGCGGCCGCTGACGTACGGGGGTCTGACCCCCGTACCGTTCCGGGGGTCAGACCCCAAATCATCGCCGTTGCCGCTGATTTGTCCACGCCCGAAGGCGCTGCCCGCGTCGTCGACGCCGCCATCGCGAGCTTCGGCGCCATCGACATCCTCGTCAACAACGTCGCCACCGCCAAAGGCACCGACATCGTCAATACCCCTGACGCCGAGTGGCAGGACGCGTTCGACCAGACGCTCTATCCGGCGATCCGGATGTCGCGGCTCGTGGTGCCGCACATGCGGCAGCGCGGCGGCGGCGTCATCATCATGATCGCGTCGATTTGGGGGCGGGAGTCGGGTGGGCGGATGGTGTACAACGCGGTGAAGGCCGCCGAGATCAGCCTGGCGAAAGCCATGGCTCAGCAGCTTGCGAAAGACAATATCCGGGTGAACAGTGTGGCGCCCGGATCGATTCTTTTTCCTGGGGGCTCGTGGGACAAGCGGCAGAAGGCCGATCCGGCCGGGATCGCTGATTTCATCAAGGCAGAGCTCCCATTCGGGCGATTTGGCCGGGCCGAAGAAGTCGGGGACGCCGTCGCGTTCCTCGCCTCGCCCCGCGCAAGCTGGATCAGCGGCGCGTGCATGACGGTCGACGGCTGCCAGTCTCGCTCGCAGATCTGACACAACATATGCGCATCTTGGTCACCGGCGGAGCGGGCTATATCGGCAGTGTGATGACGGACGTGCTCGTCGCCGGCGGACACGACGTCACGGTCTTCGACAACCTCTCGCGCGGCCACCGGGACGCGATCTCTGCGCGGGCGTCATTCGTCGAGGGCGATCTCGTCGATACGGCGCTCGTCTTCCGCACACTCAGAGACCACGCCATCGAGGCGGTCATCCACATGGCAGGGGACGCGCTCGTCCCCGAGTCGATGGAGAAGCCGGCGCGATACTATCGAAACAATTTAATAGCGGGGCTGAGCCTGCTCGAAGCCATGCGAGACGCAGGCGTGATGCCGATCGTCTTTTCGTCGACGTGTGCGGTCTACGGCGTGCCCGAGCGTACACCCCTCGACGAAGGCATGGCGCTGAACCCAATCAATCCCTACGGCGAGTCGAAGCTGGCCTTCGAGCGCGCGCTCGGATGGTTCCACCGCGCGCACGGCTTCAAGGTCGTCGCGCTGCGGTATTTCAATGCTGCCGGCGCGAGCAATCGCTCGGGCGAACGCCATCAGCCCGAAACGCATCTGATTCCCCTCGTGCTGGAAGCGGCCGTCGGCGAGAGGCCGAGCGTGACGATTTTTGGGGACGATTATCCGACGCGCGACGGCACGTGCGTCCGCGATTACATTCATGTGCTCGACCTCGCCGACGCGCATGTGCTCGCGCTCGATTTCCTGCGGCGCAATGAGCCCCGGCTGGAAATCTACAACCTCGGCTGCGGTGGGGAGGGATACACGAATCGCGAGGTCGTCACATGCGTGGAGACCGTCACCGGGAAACGAGTTGCGACCGTCAAAGGTCCGCGGCGCGCCGGGGATCCTCCCGTGCTCGTGGCGTCTTCAGACAAAGCCCGCCGCGAGTTGGGCTGGAAGCCCACTCGCGAGCGGCTGGACGTGATCGTGGAATCTGCGTGGAAGTGGAAGAGCGCTACGCGCTAGCGCGGGTGCCTTTAGCGGTGGGCTTCGCGGGCGCCTTCTTGCGGCTGGCCACGGTCTGCGCACCAAACTTCTTCGTAAACCGCTGGACGCGACCTTCGGTGTCCATCAGTTTCTGCCGTCCCGTGAAGAACGGGTGGCAATTCGAGCAGATTTCCAGGTGCAGTTCCTTCTTGGTGGACTTGGTCTTCCAAGTCGCGCCGCAGGCGCACCGGGCCTCTACCTCGTGATAATTCGGATGAATGCCTTCTTTCACGACCAAACCCCTTTCCAGGAAACCCTGATTATATCACTCAATATTCGTCGTGCGTATCCACCGGTGACGGCGGAGAGTCTCTAAGAGATTGGCATCAAGTGGGTTACCGCCGCTGGCGGCGATATTCTGCTCCACGTGCCGGGCTTTACGCATGCCGGGAATCACCGTCGACACGTCACTGTTCGCGAGGATGAATCGCAGCGCCATCTCCGGCAGATCCATGCCGCCAGGTATCGCTTCTTTAAGACGCTCAACCCGCGCGAGGGTTTCGGCGAGATTCGCCGGCGTGAAATAGATGTTGCGCCAGTCGCCTTCGGGCCAGCGGCTCTCCTTCGAGAGTGTGCCGGTGAGGCTGCCTTCGTCGAGCGGGACGCGTGCAATCACCGCGACATCGAGCTCGCGGCAGACAGGAAACAGCTGGTCCTCCGGGTTCTGATCGAAGACGTTGTAGACGACCTGCACCGCATCGACCAGACCCGTGCGCAGCGCCTTGATGACGTTGGACGGGTCCCAGCGGTTGACGCTGATGCCGAACGCGCGCACCAGGTTCTGCCGTTTCAGATCCTGCGCCGCCCGTTTCCATCCATCGTCCTCCACCCACGCGTCGCTCCACACGTGCAACTGCTGGAGATCGACCGTCGCGACGCCGAGATTTGCAAGGCTCTTCTCGGTCATCTCGATGACGTAGTCGTACGGGAAGACATCGGCGATCGGCGTCTCGGCGCGGCCTGGCCATTTCAGGTTCTTGGGCGGCACCTTGGTCGCCGTGTACAGCTTCGTTCCGGTATGTCGAACCAGCGCCTCGCCCAACAGCTTCTCGCTGCGGCCCAGGCCGTAGGCGTACGCGGTATCGAAGAAATTGCATCCAAGCTCAACCGCGCGATCCAGCGATTGACGCGATTCCTCGTCGTCCGAGCCCGTCCATCCGCCCATGCCCCACATGCCGTAGCCGATTTCGGAGACCTGCCAGCCTGTGCGGCCGAATCTGCGATTACGCATGAATGCTCCTCAAGTCTGAGACTGAACGTCGGTCGCCCAGGCGCGAATGAGCTTCCAAATCTCATCTAGCCCGGTGCCGTTCAGCGCCGAGACCGGCAAAACAGGGGAGTCGTAATTGTCCTTTACCGTTCTCAGCGTGCGAGCCTGCTCCGACCGGTTCAGCTTGTCGATCTTGGTGGTCACGATCGCCACCGGCGTCTGCGCGGCGAGCAACCAGGCATAGCCGGCCGCGTCCTGCGGCAAATCGGGATGCCGCGAATCGACAAGTTGAAGAACGCCGGCCACTCGCCGCTCCTCGCGCGTGGACGGGTCGAAGTACGCCTGCGTGAGCTGCTCGAACGCCTCGACTGACTCTACGCCGCCGCGGGCATAGCCATAGCCCGGCAGGTCGACCAGATACAGGGATTTGAGAGTGGGGAGCAGAGATTCGAGCAGGTAGTAGTTTGCCAGCCGCGTTTTTCCAGGCGCGGCGCTCGTGCGGGCGATCTTCTGCTTGACGAGCGCGTTGATGAGGCTCGACTTGCCGACATTCGACCGGCCCACCATGGCGATCTCGGGTATGCCAGTCCGGGGGAACTGCGAGGGTGAAGCTGCCGAAAGAACGAAGCGCGCGTCTATCCGCTTAATATACAGCGCGATGACGCATCGCGCATCGGCGATTGTGCTGGGTGTTTGCGCCGCCGCGCGGATACTCGCGGGCCTCGTGCTCGGATTCCGGCCGTTCGACGACACATACATCACATTCCGGTACAGCCTCAACCTCGCGTCGGGCCACGGGTTCGTCTACAACCTGGGCGAGCCCGTGCTCGGGACAACCACTCCGCTGTGGACGTTGGTCCTCGCGGTGTTCGCCGCTCTCGGCGCACCAATCGAGCAGACGGCGCTCGTGGTGTCGCTGGCCTGCGACGCGGCTTCGGCGTTCTTACTCTTTCGCCTGCTGACGACCCTCGAATTCGGCGGAGGCATTCCCCTCGCTGGCGCGTGCCTGTTTCTCGGGATCTTCGACGGCCTTTCCCTCGCCCGGTCCGGAATGGAGTCGTCTTTTTTTGTGTGTCTCGTGCTGGGAGCGCTCGCCTTCCTCGCGGAGCGCCGCCTCATCGCGGCGGGTGTGTTTGCCGCGCTTGCCGCGCTGACCAGGCCTGAAGGCGCGCTCGTCGTAGTGCTGTTCCCGGCGGCGTTATGGCACTACCGCCGGGACGTCCACCGGCGGCACCGCGCAATCGCCGCGGCGGCGCTCGCCGCCATCGGCGGCGTCTGGGCGCTGTATGCCACGGTTACGTTCGGGTCGGTGATCCCCCAATCGGTCCGCGCCAAATCGGCGGCGTTCGCAGACCCCGCGCTCGCGGCGTTCAGTTGGAGCAACGTGCGGCTGTTTTTCGTCACAGGGCAGTACGGCGGCGAAATCTACTCGCGCACATACCTGCAGCTCGCCTTCATCATTTCGCTGCTGGCGGGGCTCGGCGCCGCGTGGCTTCTCATGAGCGTCATTCGCGGTCGATCGCCGGACGCGGTCCCGAGGGTCGCGCTGCTGATGTTCTTTCCGGCTGCCTACCTGGCCGGTATGTCGCTCTCTCACGCGTTTACGTTCTTCCCCTGGTATTACGCGCCGATGTACCCGTTCCTCGCGGCGCTCGCGCCTATCGGCGCTGGCGCCATCACACGTTGGAACAGTATCCGGGTCTCGGGAATGACTGCGGTTCTGATAGCGGCGCAGCTGGCCGCAGCCGCGGCGGTGAAGCTGCCCGCGGACAAGTCAGACTGGATCGCCGGCTACTTCGACGTCTCGCGCGGCGTGCCGCGCGAAACTGGCGTGAGCGTCGCCGCTCCGGAGATAGGGTCGGTCGGGTGGCGTGTGTGGCCCGCGAAGATTCTCGATTTGGAAGGCCTCGTGACGCCCGACGCGGTCGGCGTCAAGCCGCAGGCGCTTCTCAAGCTCACACGCCCGGATTATCTGGTTGTACGGACCGACAACGCGGCAGGGTTGCTCAGCGCTCTTCAACAGGACGAGTGGTTCGCGCGCACATACGAGATGGAAGCCATGCGCCCCGACGCCTATTCGGATCGCGAGTTCCGCCTGTACAAGAAAAGGGGCGAGGAGTAATTCCCCTCGCCCTACTTTCCACTTCTTACTTTCTACTTCTTACTTTCTACTTTCCACTCCAGCGTCAGTGAGTAATCGTGTCATCCGCCTCGACTTCGACTTCCGCCGCAGCCACTTCGGGCGAGATGGCCGCCGGCATCGGGCCGGCCATCGCGATCTTCAGCACCTCGTCCATGTGACCGACCAGATACATGTTCATCGCGTCGAGCACGTTCTTCGGGATGTCGGCGAGGTCCTTCTCGTTGTCCTTCGGCATGATGATGGTCTTGATGCCGGCGCGGTGAGCTGCGAGCACCTTTTCCTTCACGCCGCCGATAGGGAGGACCTTGCCACGCAGCGTGATTTCGCCGGTCATCGCCACGTCGCGCTTGGTCGCCACGCGCGTCAGCGCCGAGACGAGGGCGGTGGCGAGTGTGATGCCCGCCGACGGGCCATCCTTGGGAATCGCACCTTCGGGGACGTGAATGTGCACGTCGGTCTTCTTGTTGAATTCCTTCGGGATGCCTAGCTCGTCAGCCTTGGACCGTACCCAGCTCATCGCCGCCTGCGCGGATTCCTGCATGACGTCGCCCAGCTTACCCGTCAGAGTCAGGTGGCCGCGGCCCGGCATGAGCGTCGCCTCGGTCACGAGAATCTCGCCGCCGACCTCGGTCCACGCGAGCCCGGTCGCGACGCCAATCTCTTCCTTCTCTTCGGCGACCGTCGGGCGGAAGCGGGGCACGCCGAGGTACTCGGTGACCTTCTCGGGCGTGATGATCTCCTGGAAGGTCTTGCCTTCGACGACGACCTTGCGCGCCACCTTGCGGCAGATCGAGCTCAGCTCGCGCTCGAGGTTGCGGACGCCCGCCTCGCGCGTGTAGCGCTGGATGATGGTCTGAATCGCCTCGTCCGTAAACGCGATGTTCTTGTCGTCGAGCCCGCTGCCTTCGATGGCCTTGGGTGCGAGGAACCGCTTCGCGATTTCTGTCTTCTCCTGCTCGGTGTAACCCGCCAGCTGGAGCACTTCCATGCGGTCCCGCAGCGCCTGCGGAATCGTGTGCAGCACGTTCGCCGTGCAGATGAACATGACCGCCGAGAGGTCGTATTCGACGTCGAGGTAGTGGTCGAGAAACGTGTGGTTCTGCTCAGGGTCGAGCACTTCGAGCAGCGCGGCCGATGGGTCCCCGCGGAAATCCATCGACATCTTGTCGACTTCGTCGAGCAGGAACACCGGGTTCATCGTGCCGGCCTTCTTCATCATCTGGATGACCTGGCCGGGGAACGCGCCGATGTAGGTGCGCCGGTGGCCGCGGATCTCCGCTTCGTCGCGCACGCCGCCGAGCGACAGGCGGACGAACCGGCGGTTCATCGCCTTGGCAATCGACTTGGCGAGCGACGTCTTGCCGACTCCAGGAGGCCCGGACAACGTCAGGATGGTCGCTTTCGGCTTCTTCACGAGCGCGCGCACCGCCAGGAACTCGAGGATGCGGTCCTTGATCTTCTCGAGCCCGTAGTGGTCGGCGTGCAGAATCTCTTCGGCGCGCTTCAGGTCGCGGCTCTCGCGCGACTTCTTGAACCAGGGCACCGCAATGAGCCAGTCGAGGTAGTTGCGGGAGACAGTGGCCTCGGCCGACATCGGGGGCATCGCTTCCAGGCGCTTCAGCTCCTGGATGGCCTTCTCCTCGACGTCTTTCGGCATCTTGGCCTGTTCGATCTTCTTCTTCAGGTCGTCGATCTCGTTGCCTTTGTCGTCCTTGCGGCCCAGTTCCTTCTGGATCGCCTTCATCTTCTCGTTGAGGTAGTACTCCTTCTGCGCCTTCTCCATCTGCTTCTTCACGCGAGACTGGATGCGGCGATCTACCTGGAGCTTGTCGACCTCGATTTCGAGGATGCCGGCGATGCGGTTGAGGCGCTCGACCGGGGAGACGATTTCGAGCAGGTTCTGCTTTTCGTCGACGCCCACCAGCAGGTGCGCGGCGATAGTGTCGGCCAGACGGCCCGGATCGTCGACACGCACGGCCGCGATCATCGCGTCGTAGTGCAGGTTGTTCGACAGCTTCACGTACTGCTCGAACAAGGACACGACGCGCGTCATGGTTTCTTCAATATCCGCGGGCATTTCCTTCTGGCGCGGCAGCACTTTCACGACGACGCGGAAGAATCCCTTGTCCTCTTTCCACTCGACGGCGCGCGCGCGCTCGACGCCTTCGACGAGCACCTTGATGTTGCCGTCAGGCAGCTTCAGGCTCTGCACGACGTTGGCCACACAGCCCATGGTGTAGATGTCGTCGGGTCTGGGGTCGTCGGTCGACGCGTCGTGCTGCGCCGCGAGAAAGATACGCTTGTCCTTGCCGAGCGCATGCTCGAGCGCGCGGGTCGACGAGGGCCGGCCGATGACGAACGGCATCATCATGTGCGGGAATACGACGACGTCGCGCAGGGGGACGATAGGGAGGGTTTCGTAGACTTCCAATGGGGTCTCCTGTAACTTCAGGTCTAAAGATCCGTGGATCTCCAGATCTGAAGATTAACCAGCTTTCTCAATCAACGCGATCGGCTTGTCCTTCGCCTCGACGACCTCTCGCGTAATCACGCACTCGCGCACCTTCTTCTGGTTCGGGAGCGAATACATGAGATCGAGCATCAGGTCCTCGATGATCATGCGCAGGCCTCGAGCCCCGATCTTGCGCTCGAGCGCCGATTCGGCGATGGCTTCGAGCGCGTCGTCCGCGAAGCGGAGCTTCACGTTCTCGTACTCGAAGAGCTTCTGGTATTGACGCGTAATCGCATTGCGAGGTTGCGTCAGGATCTGCATCAGCGCAGCCTTGTCGAGCTCGTGTAGCGTGCCGACGACCGGCAGACGCCCGACGAACTCGGGGATGAGGCCGTACTTAATCAGGTCCTGCGGCTCCACCTTCTCGAGGGTGGCGCCCAGATCGCGGTTGCGATGCGATTTGACGTCGGCCTTGAAGCCCAGCGTCTTCTTGCCGGCGCGCCGTTCGATGATCTTCTCGAGACCCACGAACGCGCCGCCGCAGATGAACAGGATGTTCGTCGTGTCGATCTGGAAGAACTCCTGGTGCGGATGCTTGCGCCCGCCCTGGGGTGGGACGTTGGCGACGGTGCCCTCCAGAATCTTCAGGAGGGCCTGCTGGACGCCCTCGCCCGACACATCGCGGGTGATGGACGGGTTCTCGTCCTTGCGGCAGATCTTGTCGACTTCGTCGATATAGATGATGCCCTGCTGGCACTTCTCGATATCGCCGCCTGCCGCCTGCAGCAGCTTGAGGATGATGTTCTCGACGTCCTCGCCGACGTAGCCCGCTTCGGTGAGCGTCGTCGCGTCGACGATGGTGAACGGCACCGACAGCAGCTTGGCGAGCGTCTGCGCGAGCAGCGTCTTGCCGGTGCCCGTCGGCCCGATCAGCATGATGTTCGACTTGGTCAGCTCGACGTCGTTGCGGCTGCGCGGCTGCTTCTGGATTTCGATCCGCTTGTAGTGGTTGTAGACCGCGACCGCGAGCTTCTTCTTCGTCTGCTCCTGGCCGACCACGTATTCGTCCAGGAACTTCTTGATCTCCTGCGGCACAGGAAGCGAGGAGCGGACGCCCCGATTGTCGAACCGGTTATCGTCGGCGATGATGTCGTTGCAGACCTCGACACATTCGTCGCAGATGAAGACCGTTGGGCCCGCAATCAGCTTCCGGACGTCGTTCTGATCTTTGTTGCAGAACGAACACCGCAAGACTTCGTTTTCGCCTTTTGCTTTGACCATAATGGGGGGCTTATGCTCGCTTCCGGATTACATCATCAATGATACCGTATTCCTTCCCCTGGTCGGCATTCATGATGTAGTCCCGCTCGGTGTCATCCATAATCCGCTTGACCGGCTGCCCCGTGTGATGCACGAGGATTTCGTTCAGGCGCTCGCGCATCCGCAGAATTTCCCGCGCGGCGATGTCGATATCGGTCGCCTGGCCGCCCAACCCCGACATCAGGGGCTGGTGAATGACGATGCGCGAGTTGGGCAGCGAAAACCGCTTTCCCTTGGTACCCGACGCCAGCAGGACCGCCGCCATCGATGCCGCCTGGCCGATGCAGAGCGTCTGCACGTCGGGCTTCACGAACTGCATCGTGTCGTAGATCGCCAGCCCGGCCGTGATCGATCCGCCGGGGCTGTTGATGTAGAGCAGGATGTCCTTGTCCGGATCCTCCGCTTCGAGGAAGAGCATCTGGGCGATTACAAGATTGGCGATCGTGTCGTCGATCGGCGTGCCGATGAAAACGATGCTGTCCTTGAGGAGGCGCGAAAAAATATCGTACGCCCGCTCTCCGCGGTTGGTTTGTTCCACGACCATGGGAACGAGTTGCATGCGCGAATCTGACATATCAGGGGCACCCCGCCTTTAAATAAGTATCGGCACTAGTCACGAGTGACTTGAGCCTGTGACAACACGTAATCCATGGTCTTTTCCCGCCGAAGACCGGCCGCAAGCCGAGGGAGCGCGCCCTCTTTTTCGAGCCTCGCGCGCACCGCCGCCGGCGAGAGCCCGCCGCGCTCCGCATACCGCGCGACGTCCTTTTCGATGTCGTCTTCCGACACCGTCACGTTCTCGCGCCGCGAGATTTCGTCGAGCACCAGCGCGGTCTTCACGGACTCGAGGCTCGCCTCGCGCTGGCTGTCGCGGAACTGATCCCAGTCGATGTTCGCACGGCGCGGATCGATGTTCTGGTCCATCAGCCGGCGCGCGAACTCTTCGGTGCGGCGATCGAGCTCGCGCTCCACGAGCGACTCGGGAATATCGACCGTCACGCGCGCGGCCAGCGTCTTCATCAGGTCGCCGCGGAGCGTCCTGTCGGCTTCGGCTTCCGCCTCGCGCTTGAGATCCTCCGACACGCGGTCGCGAAGCGCCTGCAGCGTGTCGAATTCCCCGACGTCCTTCGCGAATTCATCGTCGAGCGCCGGCAGAACCCGCTTGCGGAGATCCTTGACCGCCACTGAATACTCGACGCTGGTGCCCGCCATCTCCTTGACGGAGTAGTCGTCCGGATAGTGCACGGTAAACGTCTTCTGGCCCCCCTGTTCGAGGCCCCGCAGGTTCTCGTCGAACCCGGGCGGGTTGGCCTTCCCGCCGATCTCGACGACCACATCGTGATGATGTTCCGGCTTCTCCCCCGCGGCCGTCGGCGCGCGCTCGACGTCGAGCGTCACCGTGTCGCCGTCCTCGACGCCGCGGCCCTCCACGGGCTCGTAGCGGGCCGCGCGAGTCTGCAGTTGGGACAGCGTCTGTTCGACCGCATTCTCCTCGAGCGTTACCGCAGGCCGCCGCAGGGAAATGGTGTCCAAAGGCCCGGGATCGATGGGCGGGAGCGTCTCGAACGTGGCCGTGAACGTCAATGCCTGCCCCTCGTCGAGCGACACGTCTTTCACATCTGGCGTGTCGACGGGTTCCAGGCCGCGCTCGCGAAGCACCTCGTCGATGGCGCGCGGGATCAGGTCATTTGCGACGTCGTGAAGAATCTGCTCGCGGAACCGCTTCTTGATCAGCGTCGGCGGAACCTTGCCCTGGCGGAATCCCGGTATGCGCGCCTGCCGGCTGTAGCTGCGGGCGACGCGATTGATTTCGGCGTCGACGATGCCGCTGGGAATTTCCACGGCAACGCTTTTTTTGGTTTCACTGAGATCAGCGAATTCGGTTTTCACTACCGAATTATATCCGCCTTCGCCGCTTCGCGGCTTCGGCGCGACAGGTTCGCCTGGTATCTTCGCCGCCTTTGGCGCGGCGCGGCTTCGATGACGCCTGCCTGGCTGTAGCGCGCGCTTTCGGCGATGTGCCTGCCTGGCCGTAGCACGCTGTAATCAACGTGCGTAGGCTGGTGCGAAAGGGGGGAGTCGAACCCCCAAGGCCTTTCGGCCACCGGATCCTAAGTCCGGCGCGTCTGCCAGTTCCGCCACTTTCGCACACGGGGCTGCTGTTTCGACGCAGCGGCGCTGAGACGCCGGGAAGCCCAGGAAAGAAAGCGCTGCGCCCTGCGTCGAGCCGGCTGCAGATGCGAATAGGCTACAACACCCTCCACCATCCGCCTCATCGAGCCGATAAGGTGTTCCAGAACAAGGCTGTTCCAGTCCTTCTAATGGGACTCAGAGGGCGAAGCTGTATTCGCCCGCGCCTGACAGGGTTTCCTTCGATGATGCAGAAAACAAAGACCTTAAGCATGCTGGCCGGGTGCATCCTTTTGGCCGTCAGGCCCGTGTCGGCGCAGATAGCGGCGCCGAGGGAACCGGCGCCGGTGACGTTCGGTCCGGTGTCGCTGCATCCGACACTGCAGATCCTGGACGCGGGAGTCGACGAGAACGTCTTCAATGACGGCTCGGCTCCACAGCGCGACTACACGATGACCATCGCGACGCGAGTCCTCGCGGTTCTTCGCATGGGATCGAACGAGATGCTGTTTCAGGCCGGCAACGACTACGTGTGGTTTCAGGAGTTCGACTCGGAGCGATCGAGCAACGCGCAGTACGCGATGCGCTTCAACATGTCGGCCAGCCGGTTCAAGCCGTACGTCGGCGCCGAACACATCCGTACGCGCGCGCGCCGCACGCCCGAGATCGACGCACGCGCGCGTCGTGTCGAGCACAGCGTCCTCGCGGGACTGGGATTCGATCTGACGCCGCGCACCAGCCTGACGGCCTCAGCCAGGCTCGAAGAGATGAGCTACGACGAGGGCGAGACCTTCCGCGGCGTCGCCTTGGACGACGCGCTGAACAGGTCGGGCCGCTCAGCCGAGGCCGGCGCGCGCTACGCGTTGACGCCGTTTACCACGCTGGCGGTGACGGCCGGCTACGAGCAGCAGACGTTCGTGCAGTCGCACGTCCGCGATCTGAAGCGGTACACGGTGGGACCGGCGCTCGAATTCAGCCCGGAGGCCGCCATCCGCGGCCGCGCTGCGGCCGCGTTCGAGCTGTTCAAGCCCGACGATCCATCGCTCGCAGAACGCCGGGACATCGCCTACCAGGTGGGAGTGAACTGGACGCTCTACGAAAGAACGACGTTCGATCTCGGCGCGGGAAGAAACATCAGCTATTCTTACCAGGACACCGAACCCTACTACCAGCTGACCAGCATCCGCCTGCTCGTAAGCCACCCGCTTCCCATGCGCTTCGAGCTCTACGGTGGCGGAAGTCTGGAGTGGATGGCTTACCGGTGGCGCCACGGCGCCGCACTCGCGGACTCGGATCGCGTGGACAATCTCAAGGCGGTCAACGGCGGCGTAGGTATACGATTCAGCCGCAGCGTCCACGTGAGGGTGGGCATCGAAAAAACCCAGCGGCGATCTGTCGAAGATCCGGTCCAGAACTACACCCGCACCCGTTTCATGAGCACGGTATCGGTGGGGTCATGAGGAACACGATGATGGCTTTACTGTTGACGCTGATTGCACTCGCGGCAGGGGTCGGACAGGCGTTCGCGCAGGCCCCGCCCACAGCGACAGCCCCCGCGGCTGCGACGGCTGCACCCAAAGAACCGGCGCCTGTTGCCCCGATCGAGACCGACTACCTCGTCGGCCCGCAGGATGTCGTGAGCGTCAGGATCTACGGCGAGGAAAAGCTGTCGGGCCGCATCCGGATCGACAACGACGGTTCGTTCCCGTTCGAGTATCTCGGACGGGTCAAAGCGGAGGGCATGACGACGGCGCAGATCGAGGCGTACCTCGCGAAGGCGCTCGGCGACGGCTATCTGCGGAACCCGCAGGTGTCGGTCGAGGTCGTCGAGTATCGAAGCCAGAGCGTGTTCGTCACCGGCGAGGTGCGCTCGCCGAACAAGTACTCGCTCCCCGGCAATTCGACGTTGATGGACCTGCTGACGCTTGCGGGATCGATCACGCCGAACGCAGGAAACTGGGTGCAGATTACGCATGCACGCAAGGGCGGAGAGATGCTCGGCCCGGCGGCGACTGCTGAATACGACCTGCGCGTGAATCTTCGCGACATTCAGACCGGGAAGGCTCAAAACGTCAAGATGCGCGACGGCGACACGATCTTCGTCCCGAAGGCCGATCGCGTCTGGGTTGTCGGCCAGGTACGCAACCCGCAAGGCGTGATCTACGAAGAGGGGATGACGGTGTTCGAGGCAATTGCCGCGGCAGGCGGCATTACCGAGAAAGGATCGAACAGCCGCATCGAGATCGTTCGCATCGAGAAAGGGCAGCGGAAGTCGCTCGACGCGAAGCAGACCGACGTGCTCAAGCCTGGAGACCAGGTGAACGTGCGCACCCGGCGTCTGTGAGGATCGTCTTCCTCAGCCCGAGCGGCGAGCTCGGGGGAGCGGAGACCGCCTTGCTCGACATGCTCGCGTCGATTCGCGAGGCACGGCCCGACTGGACGCTCGCGGTAATCGCCGCATCGAGCGGCCCGCTCATCGCAAAGGCCGCGGCTTACGCGCAGTCCACGGCGCTCCCGTTTCCAGGCGCGCTTGCGCGGCTGGGCGAGTGGGGGACTGGCCACCCGAACGCGGCTGCCCCGTTGGGGGCCCCGGCGCGCGGATCGGCAGCCACACGCTTCCGACTCGGCCTGGGAGCCGTCACGGCGGCCGCGCCGGCCATCAGCTACGCCCGCCGCCTGCAGCGCCGCCTTCTCGACTTCCAGCCCGACATCGTTCACAGCAACGGTTTGAAGATGCATCTTCTCGGCGCGCGGGTGCGGCCCACAGAGGCCGGGCTCATCTGGCACCTGCACGATTATCCAGCACCGCGCCGCCTGACGGCGACATTGCTCGCGAGCCAGATGCACCGCTGCGCGGCGATGCTTGCGAACTCTGAAAGCGTGGCCGCTGACGCGCGGCAGAGATTTGGCGGCGGCGTGCCCGTGCACGCCGTCTACAACGCCATCGACCTCGATCGGTTTACGCCGGGCGGGGCAGTGGCGGATCTGGACGCGCTTGCCGGTTTGCCGCCGCTGTCTCCGGGAGGAATCCGGGTGGGGTTGGTGGGTACGTTCGCCCGATGGAAGGGACACACGGTGTTTCTCGACGCGCTCGCGCGGTTGCGCGGACAGGTGAACGTGCGCGGCTACATCGTCGGGGATTCGATCTACGCCACCGATGGCAGCCAGTATTCGCGGGCGCAACTACGCGCGCGGGCGGACGCGTCCGGGCTGGGCGACACAGTGGGTTTCACGGGCCAGGTCGATGACGTCTCCGCCGTGCTGCGCGCTCTGGACATCGCGGTGCACGCGAGCACCGAGCCAGAACCGTTTGGCCTCGTCATCGCCGAGGCCATGGCCTGCGGCCGGCCGGTCGTTGTCAGCCGGGCGGGCGGCGCAGCCGAGATCGCCCAGGGCGGTGCGGTGTTCCATGAGCCGGGCAACAGCGTGGAGCTTGCTGAGCGCGTGAGCGAGCTCGCCCGTGACGCGGCCCGCCGTGCTGCGCTTGGACGGGAAGGGCGCGCGGCGGCGGTCCGGCTGTTCAGCCGCGCCCGGCTTCGCGAGACGCTCATTCCCATCTATGAAACACTGGCGGCAACGGCGCGGACGAACCATGTCTGACGCAGCGAGCGTGCTCAACCTCGGGAGCGGCCGGCGGAAAATGGCCGGTGCGGTCAATCTGGACATCAGCGACCAGGTCGGCGCCGACGTCGTCCACGATCTGACGGTCATGCCGTGGCCGCTTCCGTCTGATGCGTTCCGCGAAGTACACGCGCAGGACGTCGTCGAGCATCTCAGCGACACGGTGCGTGTGATGGAAGAGATCTATCGCATCTGCCGCAATGGCGCGCGCGTGCACATCACCGTGCCGCATTTTTCTTCGGCGAACGCGTACACCGATCCGACCCATCGCCGTCTGTTCAGCTACTTCAGCTTCGATTACTTCGATGCCGATCACGCGTTTGGCTTCTACAGCGACGCGCGGTTCAAGCGCACCAGGGCGCAGCTGGTGTTCTACCCGTCGGTGGCGAACAAGATCGTCCACCGCGCCGCGAACCGGTGGCCGCTCGCTTACGAGCAGCGATGGGCGTGGATCTTTCCGGCGTGGTTCCTGTCGATCGACCTGGAAGTGGTCAAGTGAGCGTCGCGAAAACAACCGCCGTCCGGACGCTCCGCCCGACGACGGGCTGGGTGGCGATCGATCTGCATGAGCTCGTGGACTTCAAGGATCTGATCGTCGAGTTCGCGCGCCGCGACATCAAGCTGCGGTACCGCCAGACGGCGCTCGGCATCGCCTGGGTCGTGCTGCAGCCGATCGTGGCGGCTGGAGTGCTGAATTTCGCGTTCGGCGTGGTCGCGGGCGCGCGGCCGCGTGGGCCGTCGTACTTTCTCTTCACGTTCGCGGGCCTGCTCATGTGGAATCTCTTCAGCATGACCCTGAACAAGACGAGCCTGTCGCTCGTCGGAAATTCCTACCTCATCAGCAAGGTGTACTTCCCCCGTCTGATTCTGCCGATCTCCGGGACGCTCGCGACGCTGCTCGACTTCGCGATCGGGCTCGGCGTCCTCTTCGTGTTGCAGGGGTTTTACGGCATCGCGCCGCAATGGCAGCTGGTACTCGTGCCCGTGTGGATCGGCATGGTGTTGTGCCTGGCGCTCGGCGCCGGCCTCATCGCGGCAGCCCTCACCGTGCAGTACCGGGACATTCAACACATCCTGCCGATTCTCATTCCATTCATGTTGTACGCGAGCCCGGTCGCCTACGACGTGACGCAAATCCCAGAAAGCTATCAGCGGCTGTTCTATCTCATCAACCCGCTGGCCGCTCCGATCGTCGGGTTCCGCGCGTCGCTGCTGGCGGCAGCTCCAATGCCGCCGCTGCCATATCTCGCCTGGTCTGCGCTGTTCGCCATCGGGATGTTCGGCCTCGGGGCCGCTGTTTTCAAGCGGACTGAACGGAAATTCGCCGATGTCGTCTAGTCCTCTCGCGATTTCGATTCGTGGCGTCAGCAAGAAGTACACGATCCGGCATGACTACACCGCGCCGACCACGCTCGGCGAAGCGATCGTCCGCCGGCTGCGGCATCCCTTCGCGCGCGTGGTACGTGAGCCGTTCTGGGCGTTGAAGGATGTGTCGTTCGACGTGAGCCGGGGCGAGGCGCTGGCCATCATCGGCATCAACGGCGCGGGCAAGAGCACGCTGCTCAAGATTCTGTCGCGCATCACCGAGATGTCCGAGGGGCGCGTCGACCTGTACGGGCGCGTGGGCAGCCTGCTGGAAGTGGGCACCGGATTCAACCAGGAGCTCACCGGGCGCGAGAACATCTTCCTCAACGGCGCCATTCTCGGCATGACGCGGGCGGAGATTCGACGCCAGTTCGACGCCATCGTCGCGTTCGCCGGCGTCGAGCGATTTCTCGACACGCCTGTGAAGCACTACAGCAGCGGCATGTACGTACGGCTCGCCTTTGCCGTGGCGGCGCACCTGCGCAGCGAGATCCTGATCGTCGACGAGGTGCTCGCTGTGGGCGACGTCGAGTTTCAACGGAAATGTCTGGGCAAGATGCGCGACGTCGCGTCGGACGGCCGGACCGTCCTGCTCGTCAGCCACAACATGGCCGCGGTTGCCAACCTGTGTTCGAGGGCCGTCGTGCTTCGCGCCGGACGCCTGGCGTTCGACGGCGACGTGTCTCACGCGATCGCGGAGTATTCGGCGCGGGACGGCGCCACGATGGTCGGCGATCTGCGCGATCGCCACGATCGCGCCGGCAAAGGCGAGATCCGCTCGACGAGCATCGCGCTGCGCCGATCTGACGGCGAGCTCACGCGTGCCGTGCGTCCGTACGAGCCGTTCGAGATCGTCCTGTCGTACGACGCGAAGGTGCCGCTCGCCGCGGTTGACGTCAGCGTCAACATCGAGACGCCCGACGGCAGCCGGCTCCTGACGCTCTACAGCGCGTTCAAGAATGAAAGCTTCGACGTCGAGCCCGGGCCGGGCACATTCGTGTGCCGGGTGGCCGGTCTACCGCTGCGGCCCGACACCTACACGATGGATGTCTTTCTGGGCGGGAATCACGCGTTCTACGACCACGTCGAGCGCGCGGTGACCTTCGATATCGCCCCCCATGACGTCTATGGCTCCGGGCGCCTGCCGCAATGGAACGAGGGGCCGCTCCTTGCGAGTTATTGCTGGCAGGCGGGTGGCGACGCGCATGAACACGGAGTGTTGAGTGCGCGTGCTGCACGTTCATAGCGGAAATCTGTACGGCGGGGTGGAGACCTTCCTGCTGTCGCTCGCGCGATTCAGGGCTCTCGCGCCGTCGATGGAGATGTCGGCGGCGCTGACGTCTGACAGCCGCATCGCCGCCGATCTGCGGCACGCGGGAGTGCCGGTCACGATTCTCGGCGACGCGCGGATCTCGCGCCCGCTGACGGTCGCGCGCGCGCGCAAAGCGCTTGCGTCGCTGCTGGAGTCGGAGCGACCCGACGTCATGGTCTGCCACCAGGCGTGGCCGCTGGCGTTGTTCGGCGCCGTCGCGCGGCGTCATTCCATCGCCCTCGTGCTCTGGCTGCACATGGTGCCTGGACGCCATTGGCTCGATCGGCTTGCCTGGCGCGTGAAGCCCGAGACGATCGTGTGCAATAGCCACTTCACGGCCTCTGCGCTCGCCCCTTCGAACGCCCGCGTCGAAGTTGTCTACGCGCCTGTTGAAACGGATGCCGCACCGGTCGCACGCGCGGCGTCCAACGGCAGCGCGATCATTATTCAGGTCAGCAGGATGGAGCCGCTCAAGGGGCACGCCGTCCTTCTGGATGCGCTTGCGCAGCTGCGCGATCGCTCCGGCTGGGTCTGCCGGCTCGCCGGCGGAGCCCAGCGGCCGCACGAGGCTCGCTACATGGCGTCGCTCCGCGCGCGGGCAGACACGCTTGGCATCGCCGACCGCGTGGAGTTCCTTGGCGAGCGATCGGACATTTACGAGCTGCTGGCCAGCTCGGATATCTATTGCCAGCCGAACATCGAGCCCGATGCGTTCGGCATCAGCCTGATTGAAGCGATGGGGGCCGGACTTCCTGTCGTGACATCCGCGCTTGGCGGCGCCGCAGAGATCGTCGACGAGACGTGCGGCGTCCTGGTCGCGCCCCGCGATTCGTCGGGCCTCGCGCTAGAGCTCTCTGCGTTGCTGGACGATCGCGTCCGTCGCGACCGTCTCGGCGCGAGCGGTCCTGCACGGGCACGCGCGCTGTGTGACCCCGCGGCGCAGATGCCGCGCATCGCCGCCATCCTGCACGAGGCGGCCGCTCTGTAGTGCCGATGCGAATTGCCGTCATCAGCTATCGGCTGCCCGTCGAAGGTCAGAAGCGCGGCGGCATCGAGCGCGTCGCTCACGCGCTGGCCGACGGCCTCGCACGCCGCGGCCACGCCGTCACGGTGTTCTCGCACGATCCGAAACCACGCGGCGCGTCGTATGACGTGCGCCCGCTGCCATGGAAGTCGTTCATGGAGACATGGATCGGGTTGCGGTTGACCGCCGGGTACCTGGGCAATGTCCTCGCGCTTCAAGTCGATGTCCGCGACTCCGATGTTGTCATCGCGCACGGCGACAGCCTGCTGCTGTCGATGGGACGGAAACCCGTCGTTCGCGTCATGCACGGCAGCGCCCGCGGCGAAGCGCAGCACGCCACGTCGATCGGCCGGGCCGTTCTTCAGTGGGGTGTGTATCTGCAGGAGCTGCTGACCGCCTTCCTGTTCCCTGGTACCGTTGTGGGCGTCAGCGCCAACACGCAGCACGACAACCCGTTCGTGCGGCAGGTCATTTCCAACGGCGTCGACACGTCGATCTTTCATCCGCTGCCGATCGGCAAATCGCCTCACCCGTCGATTGTGTTCGTCGGCGCGGCGGACGGACGCAAGCGCGGCAGATTCCTCCTCGACCTGTTCGGACGCACGATTCGCCCGGCGTTCCCGGAGGCGGAGCTGACCTTTGTCGGGCCACAGGGCCCCGCGCAGGACGGGGTGACCTACGTGACAGGCGTACCCGACGCGGAGCTGGCCGCGGTCTACAGGCGCGCATGGGTATGCGCAGCGCCCAGCACCTATGAAGGGTTCGGCTTGCCGTATCTCGAAGCCATGGCATGCGGCGTCGCTGTCGTGGCGACGCCGAATCCCGGCAGTCTCGAAGTGCTCGGCGAGGACTACGGCGGGCTTGCGGAGGATCGCGAGTTTGCACCGGCCATCATGAAGCTGTTGGGGGATGAGGCGAGGCGGCGCGGGCTCGAGATGTCGGGCATCCGTCGCGCCGGAGAGTTCTCCATCGAGCGCATGATCGATCGGTATGAAGCGCTGTTGAGCGAGTCACGAGGTGCGCATGCGCGATCAATCGCTTCAGCCTAGCCCGATCGTCTTTCCGTCGGCGCTCCACCCGGAGCTGCACGACGCCGCTGAGGAAGACGCGCCGATTCCGCATGCCGGCTGGGGATGGCTTGAAGTCTTCGTGCTGGTGCAGGTGCTCTGGGGCGTGCTGCTGTTCGTACCGGGCTCACAGGCGTACCGCATTTACATCCGAGGCTTTCCGTTCGCGGCGAGCCTCATCGCGCTTGCTGTGTGCATGCGCTCGGGCGGCGCGGACAGCGGGGCTCCCGGCGGACGATGGATTCTGGCATCCCTCACATTGATGGTCGCCAGCCTTGTGCACCCGGCGACGTGGATACTGCCTGGCACCGCGCAGATTGTTTTCCAGTTGGCTATCGCGGCGCCGGTGTTCTGGACCGCGCGCCATTGGGTGACCGACGAACGTCTCGAGCGCGTTCTGCTGCTCGTGTTCGGCGCGAACTTCATCAGCGCCGCGCTTGGACTCCTGCAGGTCTACTATCCGCAGACGTTCATGCCGCCCGAATTCAGCCGGCTGGCGCTGCGGTTGAACGCGGACATCGTCGGCTCGTTGACGTACATCGGCGCCGACGGCCGCGAAATCGTGCGGCCGCCGGGATTGAGCGATCTGCCGGGCGGCGCCGCCGTCTCCGCGACGGTGACGGCTCTGCTGGGATTCGCCTTTGCGACACGCTCGCGAACGACCCACCAGCTGCGCGCGTGGTTCATCGCCGCCTCCATCATCGGGCTCACCGTTGTCTACCTGACTCAGGTGCGATCGATGCTCGTGATGATTTGCGTGTGCATGATGTCGGCGGGAGCCGTCAGGCTTCGACAGGGCCGCGTGGCGCATTCCGTGTGGGTCGTGGGCGCGGCCGCCGGGCTTGTGATCGCGTCGTTCATGTGGGCGGTCGCGGTCGGGGGCAACTCCGTCGTCGATCGATTTCAATCGATGCTCGACGTCGGCGTCGTCCAGAGCTACCAGGAAAACCGCGGCATGTTCCTGTCCTATACGTTGCAGGAGCTCATCTATGAATACCCCTTCGGCGCGGGTCTGGGCCGGTGGGGAATGATGTCGGCGTACTTCGGCGACCCGACCAACTGGCAGTTTCCGGCGCTGTGGGCGGAAATTCAGCTCACGGGCTGGCTATACGACGGCGGCGTGCTGCTGTGGGCCTGCTACTCGGGGGCGATTGCGACCGCCGCGCTCTACACCTACCGAATCGCCAGCTCGACCGAGACCTACTTGAGCGACCTTGCGACGATGGTGTTGTCGCTGCAGGTGCTTGTCATCGGGTTGTGCTTCACCGGCCCTGTGTTCAACACGCAGATGGGCATCGTCTTCTGGCTGCTTAGCGCGAGCGTGTATGGTGCCGAGCGTACGGCGTTGTTCGAGGCGCACCAGGCGCAGCTTGCCGAGGACGAAGCGTTCGACGAGCAAGCGGAAGTCCAGTGAAGCCCACAGCGCGGCCACGAGTCCTGCATGTTGTACCGGCGCTCTTTGGCAGCACCGGCATCGTTGGCGGCGCCGAACGCTATGCGTTCGAGCTCGCACGCCACATGGCCGATCGCGTTCCCACACGCCTTGTCTCGTTCGGCTCAGAAGACACAGCCATTCAGGAAGGTCCGCTCGCGGTGCGTGTGATAGGCGGCGCATGGCACGTGCGCGGTCAGCGTACGAATCCCTTCGCCGCCGCGATTGTGCCTGAGATTCTGAAAGCAGACGTCGTGCATTGCCACCAACACCACATCCTGATGAGCAGCGCAGCCGCGGCTGTCTGCCGAATGACCGGCCGGCGCGTGTTTGCGACAGATCTCGGCGGCGGCGGGTGGGACGTGTCGGCATATGTGTCGACCGATCGATGGTTTCACGCGCACCTTCATATCAGCGAGTACAGCCGGAGCATCTCGCAGCACTCGGGCAAACCGTGGGCGCGGGTGATTCTGGGCGGGGTGGACACGGACAAGTTCAGCCCCGATCCGTCCGCAACACGAACGGCCCGGGCGTTGTTTGTCGGGCGCCTCCTTCCACACAAGGGCGTGGGAGATCTGATCGCCGCTCTACCTGACACGGCCGCGCTCGATATCGTCGGCCCGCCAAACACGACCGGTTCCGTGGAATCGCTCAAGACGCAGGCGGCGGGGAAGGACATCACCTTCCATCACGGCGTTGCCGATCGAACGCTCGTCGAGATGTACCGCCGGGCGTTGTGCCTCGTGCTGCCGAGTGTCTATAAAACGCCGGATGGGCACCACACGGATGTGCCCGAGCTTCTTGGTCAGACGCTGATCGAAGCGATGGCATGCGCGACGCCGGTCATCTGCACGCGCGTCGCGAGCATGCCTGAAATCGTCGAAGACGGCGTGTGCGGTTTTATCGTCGAGCCTGGCGACATTGCGTCGCTTCGATCGCGAATCGAGTGGCTGGCCGCGCACCCTGTGGAAGCGTCTTCGATGGGAAGGGCGGGTCGCGCCAGAGTGATCGAGTGCTTTCAGTGGTCGGCCGTCGTGAAGCGATGTCTTGACGCGTACCAGAGCGCATGATTCATTTCCTCACGCCGGAATATCCTCCGCGCCATGGCGGCGTCGCTGACTACACGCACCAGATTGCAACGGAGCTGGTGCGCAGCGGGGAAACGGTCCACGTGTGGGGGCCGTCAGACAGCGCTCCCCAGCCAGGCAGCGCGATTGTCGTGCACCCCGATCTGGGCCGTTTTCGATCGGCCGATCTGCGCCGCGCAAGCCTGCTGCTCGACGAACATCCTTCGCCAAGACGATTGGTCGTGCAGTGGGTGCCGCATGGGTTCGGGCGGCGCGCCATGAATCTGCCGTTCTGTTTCTGGTTGTGGCGCCGGTCGATAGCGGGGGATACGGTCGAACTGATTGTGCACGAGCCGTTCGTGACATTCTCAGGCGGCGTCCGTCAGTGCGCGGTGGCGGTGGTGCAGCGCGTGATGACGTTGATGCTGCTGAGCGCCGCCCGTCGGGTCTGGGTGACAACGCGAGCCTGGGCACCGCTCCTCGAGCCGTATCTGCCCGGGAGCAGTCCCGCCGTCGAGTGGCTTCCGGTTCCCAGCAGTCTGCAATGCGCGGACGCCGCTGCGGTGCGCAAGGTGAGGGAGCGGTACGCGCCTGCGAATGAATGTCTTGTCGGGCACTTCGGCACGCACGGGTCGTTGATCACTTCGTTGCTGGTGGATGCGATCCCTCAACTCGCCGAGGCCAGTCCTTCTGTGCGCTTTGTGTTCGTGGGGTCAAATGGCGAGACGTTTCGAGCGGCGCTCGTCGCGCGACATCCGAACCTTGCCGGCCGCATGAGCGCAACCGGCACGTTGAGCTCGAGCGACGTGTCCGCTCACATCGCCGCGTGCGACGTGCTGTTGCAGCCGTACCCTGACGGCGTCACGTCGCGCAGAACGACCGTGATGGCCGGGCTGTTCGCCCGCGTACCCGTCGTCACGACGCAGGGCACGTTGACCGAGGGACTTTGGCAGGACGAGCGGGCGGTGAAGCTTGCCGCCGTCGGAGACGTTCGCGGCATCGTGCAGCACGTCGTTCAGCTCCTCGCCGATCCTGCCGAGCGGCGGCGTCAAGGCGAAGCCGGGCGAGCCGTCTACGATCGTTGGTTCGACGTGCGGCACGCCGTTGCCGCGCTTGCATCATGAGTCTCAAGAGCGCCGTCAAGCAACTCGCGCACGCCGCGGCACCCCGTCTGGCCGTCGCGATCTCGGCTCAACGGGCACGCCGCCGCTCTCACCGTCTGCTGAAAGAGTGGGGGTTGTGGGACTTGAACCAGCGTCTCATCGCCGAGTTGGGGAGCCAGGTGCTGGACGGACCTTTTAAAGGACTGACGTTCTCGCCCCTGCCTCGCGCGGAGCACATCGGCCCGTATCTGCTCGGCATCTATGAGGCCGAGCTGCACGAGACATGGCGACAGCTCCTGTCGCGCGCATACAGTGAAATCGTCGACGTCGGCTCAAATTTCGGGTACTACGCGGTCGGCCTGGCACGGCGGTTTCCGAAAACGAGAGTGGTGGCATTCGACGTCGATTGGTGGGCGCGGAAGGCGGTCGCCGAGATGTCGGCGGCCAACGGCACCTCCAACCTGTCGATCGAAGCGTGGTGCGATCCGTCATGGCTGGCCGTCCACCTGAAAGACCATTCACTGATCATCAGCGATTGCGAAGGCTACGAAGGCGCGCTGTTCTGTGAGCAGAGGGTGCCGGCTTTTGCAACCTGCACGTTTGTGATCGAGCTGCACGAAGCATTCGTGCCTGGTGTGACGAAACGATGCGGCGACACGTTTGCGAGGACGCACAGCGCGCAGGTCGTGGAGACACGTTCGGAGACGCCGCTCAAAGTTCACCCCGCATCATTCACGGACGAGGAGATGCGGCGGGTGTCTGCTGAGGCGCGCGGGCCGCAGCAGTGGCTGGTGCTCACGCCTCTCACCACTGCCGGTGCGGGCGTCTGATGCGCGTTGCCGTCGCATCGTGGACATCGCGATATGCCGGCGGCATCGAGTCGTATCTCGGCGCCGTGATGCCGGCGCTGCGCGACGTCGGACTGGACGTGTCGTTCTTTCACGAAGCAGATGAGCCCTCGCAGCGCGCGACGATTGATCTGGCCGAGGGTGTTCCCGTCTTCAGCGTTGCGTCGGGCGGCGTGGAGCGCGCGATTTCACAGCTGGTAGAGTGGAAACCCGACGTCGTCTACATGCACGGGCTGCACGATGTGAGTACTGCCAATCGGCTGCTCGACGTTGCGCCGTCGGTCACGTTTGTCCACACCTACATCGGCACCTGTATCAGCGGCACGAAGACACACATGAGCCCGCGACCGATCGCGTGCTCGCGTCGCTTCGGCCCGGCATGTCTGGCGCTATATCTTCCGCGTGGCTGTGGAGGCAGCAACCCCGTCACGATGGTGCGGTTGTACCGATCTCACTGGCAGCGGCAGCAGACGCTGGTCAAGCAGGCTGCTGTGATTACGCACAGCGACCACATGAAAAACGAGCTGGCGAGGCACGGTATCTCCGCCAGCGTTGTTTCGTATCCGATTTCCACGCCAGCGGCCGACCCGGACGCACTCTCGGACCCAGCGAATGACATTCTGTTTGCGGGGAGGATGGACAGAGTGAAGGGTGGCGCGATGTTGCTCGACGCGCTTCCCCAGATTCAACGCGAGCTCAATCGGCCGCTGCGCGTGCAGTTTTCGGGCGACGGCCCGGATCGGTCCCGCTGGGAAAGACTGGCGGCAGGCATTCAAGCCAGAGAAACGCAGATCTCCATCCGGTTTCCAGGCTGGTCCGATGAGGCTCAGATGAGCTGGCAGATGAAGAGGTCGCGGCTGCTCGTTGTGCCCAGTCTGTGGCCAGAACCGTTCGGATCGGTGGGCTTGGCGGCCGCCCGTTGTGGAGTGCCTGCCGCAGCCTTCGGCGTGGGTGGCATTCCGCAGTGGCTGCACGACGGGGTCAACGGTCACCTCGCCCCCGCCGCTCCCCCCACCGCGGCCGGTCTTGCCGATGCCGTGGTCCGATGCCTGGGCGATCCGGAGCACTATGCGCAGCTCTCACGTGGCGCGCGAGAGATGGCGGCAAAGTTCACGATGGAGCGCCATCTTCCCGAATTGATGGACGTATTCGAGAGAGTGGTGCATGGTCGGAGCTGATCAGGACTGGGTCGCGAAGCTGCTCAAAGCGAACGTGTTTGCGGGTCCGGTACTCGAGCTCGGCACGGGCTATGGCGGTGCGACGTGCCGCGCAATTGTTGAGGCCTCTGGTCTCGAATACCTAGGTACGGATGTGGAGGAGGGGCCCGGCGTCGACATCGCGGCAAACTTCGAAAAGACCGGTGACATGACCGCATTAGCAGGCGCCGGCCCATTTGGCGTGGTTCTGATTCTCAACGTGCTCGAGCACACCTTCGAACCGATCCGTGTCCTCGACAACGCGAGGACGCTGCTGAAGCCGGGGGGCGCGCTCGTCGTGCTGACGCCGGCGGTGTGGCCCCTTCACAGCTATCCTATCGACACCTGGCGGATCCTTCCCGATTTCTATCAGGAGTACGCCAAGCGCAAGGGCATGCGCCTCTTGAGAGACCGATTCGACTTTGTCGGGTTCGGTTCTGTCGACGCCTTCCGCGATGCGGCCGGGGCGCCGTCATTTCCACCGCCCGCTAGCGCGTCGTGGAGGATGCTGCTCGGACGCGCAGTGCACAAGACCTTCAATACGTTCGGACGCGCGATGTTTCAACCCAGCCACGTCGCGGTCGGTGCGGTGCTGATTGACTCACCCAGATCAGAAAGCTGAACCGCTGGTCTCCGTCATTCTGACGGTGTACAACCGCCTGACCTTTTTCAGCGAGGCGCTGAAGAGCGTCGAGGCGCAGACGCTGCGGGACTACGAAGTCATCGTCGCAGACGACTCTGGTACTGGCGCCGCGCGCGCTGCCAGCCTTGCAGCTAACGACCCACGCATTCGATACCAGGCGAATCCCGTGTCGCTGGGCGTCGCGCTGAGCGTGCGCAGCGCGCTGATGGAGGCGCGCGGGAAATACATCGCGGTCCTCAACGACGACGATGTGTGGGAGCCAGAGTTTCTCGCGCGGCTGGCTGCGCCGCTCGAGGCGGACACGGGCAGAGTCCTCGCCTTCTGCGATCACGCAATCATGGACGCCGACGGACGTATCGACGAGCGGGCGTCGGTTCGGACCAGCGAGCGGTTCGCGCGATCGAGTCTTCGCGAAGGGAACATCCCGGATCCCAAAGCATTTGTGCTGCGTCACAACGGCGTTCCGCTGGCGATGGGCGCGCTCGTTCGAGCGGCGGCAATTCCCTCGGAGCGCATCGTGGGCGACGTGGCGGGCGCGTATGACTTCTGGATTTCATCGCTGCTGGCGGGCTCGGGCGGCGATTTCTACTACGTTCCCGCGCGGTTGACACGCTATCGAGTGCACGGCGGGATGGAAACCAACAGACGGGACCCGGAGAAGACGCGATGTCTCGCGTTCATTGCGCGATCGCTGTTGAGCGAACCGGCGTTCGTGGAACAGCGCGAATTCCTTCATCGGTGGCTGGCGTCGCTGACCGTGCGCGCGGGCCGCGATTATCTCTATTTCGATCGCGTCGCAGACGCGCGCCAATCGTTTCGTTCCGCGTTCAGGATGTCGGCAGGCTGGAAACCGCTCGCTGGCTACCTGGTGTCCATGGCGCCGGCGCGGTTGCGCAGGGTCGCGGGAGTCACGGGCGCGTGAAGGTACTTTATTTCTGCGAGGGGTACACTGACATTCGCTTCGTCGTCGGGCTCTCGGAGATCTGCGACCTGACGCTGGCAATTCCGCGGCACCATCTGGAGACAAGCGGGCTGGCGGATCGGCTCGTCGAGAGTGGTGCCCGCGTTCGTGTTGATGCGCTCGAAGGCGGACGCCTGGCTTTCCAGTGGAAATCGGTTCTGTACCTCCTCCGCACACTGCGTTCGTTCGACGTCGTGCTCTCGCAGGAAATGGGGCGGGGGTCGTTGAATGCGACCGCCGTCGGCAAGGCACTGCGGACTCCCGTGGTCCTCTATCTCGGGACATCACCTGTCGAGTACTTTCACTGCCGGCGGATCCGAGGGCAGGTCGGCCGGCTTCGTGCATGGGCGTCGGAGACATTTCTGACGACTGCCATGAAGGTGACCGGCGCACTTTCATCGGGCGTCGTGACGACAGGACCCTATCTTGGAGCGATGGCGGCGCCGCTCGCGCCTCGCGTGTTCGAGGGCTACTACTGTGGCATCGACGCGGAGTTATTCAAACCGGTGACCCTCGCGCAGCGGATGTGCCTGCGCGAGCGCCTGCAGTTTCCGGCCGGCAAGTTCGTGATTCTCTTTCCGAGTCGTATCAGTCACGAAAAGGATCCGGAGACGGTACTCAAGGCGACGGCGTTGGCGCGCGAACGCGGACTGGACGCCGTCGTGATGAATCTGGGTGGCGGTTTTCAGGATTTCCTCGATTGCGCGCGGGGCCTCGGTTTGCAGGGATGTGAGGAATGGGTGATCGGCAGACCGGCGGTGCACCCCATGAAAAACCTGTGCGAGTACATGCAGGCCGCCGATGTGGCGGTTCAGGCCTCGCTCGCGGAAGGCGGCGGCATGTCGCCGCTGGAGGCGCTGTCGTGTGGAACTCCAGTTGTGGCGACTCGAGTCGGCGGGATGGCACTGACCCTTCCGGGAATCGCGCAGCTGATACCGCCGGGTGACTCGGTGGCGATGGCCGACGCATTTCGGTGGGTACGTGACAACCCGGACGCGGCGCGGGAGCAGGCGCTGCGCGGCCGCGAGTACGTGAGTGCGACGTGGTCGCGCGTGCGGGCATTCGAGGCGATCTCAGCCGCCCTGGAGGAGTCGCGTGGCTGATCTTCGCGACGCCGTCAGCGGCGGCCATTACGCGCAGAAGCAGATACTGTCACGCGACAAGCTCGTGGCGTGGAGCCACGCGCGCAGGTTCGCCACGGCCTTGACGCTCGCGTCCCGTTTCTCGAACAAGCGCATCCTGGATTACGGCAGCGGCGACGGAACGTTCCTCGCGCTCGCGATGATGGCGGACGCGCCTCCCGCTGCAGCCGTCGGTGCGGAGTTGCTGGACAGCGTGATCGAGGACTGCAGGGTGCGCTACAGCGCCGAGCCGCGTATGACGTTCGTTCAGGTGAGGGCCCTCGACACACCTGAGCAGACGGGTCGATACGATGCCGTGTTCTGCATGGAAGTCCTCGAGCACGTGTTCGACTGGGAGCCGGAGCTCGAGCGGATGTCGCGCCTCCTTGCTCCCGGCGGCACGCTCGTCGTCAGCGTGCCCGTCGAGACCGGCGTTCCCGTCGTCGTCAAGCAGATCGTCCGGACGGTCGCGGGGTGGCGCAAGATCGGTCACTATCCAGGGACGACGCCCTACTCGTGGAGCGAGCTCGCATCGGCTGTCTTTGCCGGTCGCGCGCAGCACGTGACACGGCCCGTCTTCGACTTCGGCAGCGGCCCGGCCCACGACCACAAAGGATTCAACTGGCGCGTGCTGCACGATCGGCTGACGAAGCAGTTCGACGTCACACATGTCGTGGCCAGCCCGTTTTCATGGCTCGGTCCTGGTCTCGCCACCCAGGTGTGGTTTGTGGGCCGCCTTCGCGAGCGTGCGAACAAGACTGGGTCGTCGCCTGAATACGTCGAGGTGACGCGATGAAGCCGATCCGGGTCGGCGTGGTGTGCGACCTTCGCGAAGAAGGATGGCACAGCATGGATCTCGTCGCCGACATGCTGCTCGACAGTCTGCCCTCGGTATCGGCGGGCCGTATCGCCGCCACCCGGTTGCGTCCGCCGATGGTTCGGCGATGGACGCGGCTGCCGGTCGTCGGCGGCGGCAGCCGGGCGCAACTGGGCGATCGATTGACAGGCCGGCTCTGGGATTATCCACGCTGGCTGCGGCCGCAGCGGAGTGACTTCGACGTGTTTCATATCGTTGATCACAGCTACGCGCACGTCATTCGCGCGCTGCCGGCGGAGCGCACGATCGTGACGTGCAACGACACCGATGCATTCGAGGCCGCGCGGGACGGTGCCGCGTCGCGGCTCGATCCGTCCCGGCTCCTCGCGACGCACGTGCTCGACGGCATTTCGCGCGCTTCGCATGTCGCGTGTATCAGCGAAGCGACGCGGCAGAATCTGATCTCGACGGGACGCGTGGATCCGTCGCGGACGAGCGTCGTGTATCTCGGCGCCCATCCCACGTGCACGCCGGCGCCGGATGCGGCTGCGGACTCCGACATCGAACGGCGGCTGGGCCCACGGCGGTTCGAGCTGCTGCATGTGTCGAGCACCATCCCGCGCAAGCGGATCGACGTATTGCTCGAGGTGTTCGGCCGTTTCCGCAAGGTGGAGCCGGACGCGAGGCTGTTGCGCGTCGGAGGCCCTTTGACGCGCGAACAGCTGCGACTCGCCGAGCGACTGAGGGTCATCGACGCGATCGTGGAGCTTCCGTTCCTGGATCGGCCCCAGCTGGCTGCGCTGTATCGTCGAGCGTCGGTCGTCGTGCTCCCGTCCGAGCGCGAAGGATTTGGATTGCCCGTCGTCGAGGCGATGGCCTGTGGCACTCCGGTCATTGCCAGCGACATACCGGCCCTCCGGGAAGTCGGCGGTGCCGCCGCGCAGTATTGCCCCCCCGGCGACGTCGGATGCTGGGTCGAGGCGCTCGCAGAGTTCAGCCGGGGTTTGTGCGATGCCGATGTTCGAGAGCGCCGGCGTGCCGCGTGCGTCGCCGCGGCGGCAAGATTCGACTGGGGACGCTATGCGGCGCAGATGGCGCTCCTTTACGAGCAGCCGTTCGTCAAGGAGCGCGCATCGTGAACGTGCTTCAGCTCGGAAAGTTCTATCCACCGGCAAAGGGCGGGATGGAGACGATCCTCGCGCTCATCTGCGAGCGGACCGCGCAGCACGTGCGCAATTGCGTGCTGGTCGCCAATTCAGGTCCCTCCACGGTCGAAGAGCGCTACGGATCGATTAGGGTGATCCGCGTTGCCGCACTGGCTCGCATCGGCGCTGTCGCCGTGTGTCCCAGGCTGCCGTTCGAGCTCGCACGCGAGACTGCGGACATCATCGTGCTTCACGAGCCGAATCCGATGGCGCTGCTCGCGTACTTTCTCGCGCGTCCGGCTGGGCGTCTGATCGTGTGGTATCACAGCGACGTCATCCGCCCGAGCTGGCGCTATCGCCTGTTTTACGAGCCGTTCCTCCGCTTTGCACTCACCCGCGCCGAACGCATCGTCGTGTCGTCGCCATCGCTCGGCGAGTCGGCTCCGGCACTGCGGGACTTTCAGGCAAAGTGCACCGTCATTCCATTCGGGGTCGAGGCAGCTGTTTCGGATCAGCCGCGCGCCGCCGAAATTCGCCGTGATTCCAGCCAGCCGATCGTGCTCTTCGTCGGGCGGCTCGTCCCGTACAAGGGCGTCGATGTCCTGCTCGATGCGATGCCAGGGCTGAACGCCGTGGCCCTGATCGTGGGCGAAGGACCGCAGCGCGCCGCGCTCGAGGCGCAGGCCCATCGGCTGGGCATCACGAACCGTGTCAGGTTTCTGGGCTCAGTGGCAGACCAGGAATTGGCGTCGCTGTACCGAGCCTGCGACGTATTCGTCCTGCCGTCAGTGACTCGCCAGGAGGCCTTCGGCGTCGTGCAGCTCGAAGCGATGGCCGCGGGCAAGCCCGTTGTCAGTACGGATCTCGGAACGGGCGTCGGATGGGTGAATCGCCACGGCGAGACCGGCTATGTCGTGCCGCCGCGTGATGCGGGCGCGCTCGGCGATGCCATCCGGGCACTGCTCGCTGATCCTGATCTCCGGCGATCGATGGGCGAGGCGGCGATGCGCCGCGTCCGTTCGGTGTTCACCGTCGAGCGCATGATCGACGACACGCTCGCGCTGTACCGGGACTTGATGTCGACAACGGGACATGGCAAAACGGCTGCTTGATATCGTGCTGGCCGGCGGCGGCCTGGTCGTATCAGCGCCGCTGTGGGCGGCGATCGCTGCGCTGATCAAGATCGAGGACGGCGGACCGGTCTTCTTTTCTCAGGAGCGCGTCGGATGCCGCGGCCGCCGCTTCGAGGCGATGAAGTTCCGGTCGATGATTGTGGATGCCGAAGCCGCCACCGGACCGATCCAGGCCGGCGAGAACGATCCGCGAGTGACGCGCGTGGGGCGGGTCTTGCGCGCCACCGCCATGGACGAGCTGCCGCAGCTGTGGAACATCTTTCGCGGTGACATGAGTTTCGTCGGGCCTCGCGCGCTTCGCCCCGGTGAGATTGAAGTAAAAGGGAATGGCGCGGTCGAAAAGCTCGAGGACGTGCCGGGGTTCAGCGACCGCTGTGCCGTACGGCCGGGGTTGACCGGCGTCGCGCAAATCTTTGCGCCGCGCGATGTGCTGCGGCGCCAGAAATTCCGTTACGACCGCTTCTACGTCGACCGTCAGTCGTTCTGGTTCGACGTGCGTCTCATTCTCTTGTCGTTCTGGATCACGTTTCGCGGGCGATGGGAAGATCGCGGCCGCAAGTTGTAGGTGTAGAATGCCCGCGATGCACGACGTGGTCATCATCGGCGGAGGGCCCGCGGGCCTGTTCGCCGGCACCCGCCTTGCTTCCGCCGGGTTTCGAACCATCCTTCTCGAGGAACACGCAAGCGTCGGCGAGCCCGTCCACTGTACTGGCGTGCTCGCCGCGGCCGCGTTCGACGAGTTCAACCTCTCCCGCCGGTCTCTCCTGAACCAGCTGACAACTGCGCGGTTTCGATCCCCCGCGGGGCACGAAGTGATCTACGCGGCCGAGAAGGCTGAAGCCGTCGTGATCGATCGGCGGGCGTTCGATCAGGATCTGCTCGAGGAAGCGGTGTCGGCGGGGGTGGTCATCGAGCGCGGCACGCGCGTGACGGGCCTGCAGGTGGACGCCGCCGGCGTGGCTGTCAGAACTCAGACTGCTGAGCACCGCGCGCGCGCCTGTATTCTCGCGTGCGGCGCGAACTACTCGCTCCACAGGCAGGTCGGGCTGGGCATGCCCCGTCTGTTCCTTCACACGGCGCAGCTCGAGGTGGCGGCCGCCCGTCCCGGCGATGTGGAGCTTCATTTCGGAGCGGAAGTGGCCCCCAAGGGATTTGCGTGGGTGGTTCCAGTTTCCAGGCCCGGCGAGCAGTGCGCGCGCATCGGCGTGATGTGCGACGGCGATGCGCCGCGGTACTTTCACCGTTTTGCGGGCCGCATCGGGGCCAGGTGGGGCATCGCGACCGCCGATCTCGGAGCACCCCGCCAGAAGATGCTTCCGCTTGCGCCGATCTCCCGCACCTTCTCTGATCGGCTGCTCGCCATCGGCGATGCCGCGGGCCTCGTGAAGCCCACCACCGGCGGCGGCATCTACTACAGCCTCGTGTCGGCCGCGCTCGCCGCCGACACACTCGGTGATGCGATGTCGGTCGACGACCTCAGCTCGCGCAGGCTGTCCCGCTACGAGGATCAGTGGCGTGAGCGCCTCTCCGCCGAGTTCCAGGCGCAGACGCGATTGCGCCTGCTCGCGCATCGCATGAACGACGCAGAGATCGAACAGCTATTCGACCTGGCGCGGACGGACGGCGTCATGCCGATTGTTCGCCGCACCGCCTCCTTCAACCGCCACCGCAAGCTGATCCTCGCCTTGTTGAAACACCCGCCTGTACGGCAGCTCCTCCTCCGGCGGCTCGCTTTCTAGCAGAAAATCAGCGGCTCGGTTTCTACTCGGCGTGGGGTGGAATGGGCCTCGCGCTGCGCGGGTTCATGGGCAGCACGTGGCTCTCGGGCTCCTTTTTCCGGAACCAGTCGGCCAGCCGCATGACGACGCCCCGCCTCTCCGGAAGGAAGTCCTGGAGCTGCAGCAGCACCTCAATGACCTCCTCGAGCCGGTGGACGACGCCGACGCCGCGCTCGGTTGCTTGTTGCTCGAGCGCCGCATCACCCGTCTGCAGAAGCAGAATCGCCTTCGTCTGTGATGCGCCCACAACTTCGAGGCAGTTGAGAAACTGGTCGTCGATGACGACGTCGAGGCGCAATGCGTTCGCAATTTCACCGCGCGACCCCGGCACGGTGACGACCGCGGGCATGTAGTAGCCGTACGCTTCGAGCCAGGCCTGGCTTTGGAACTGGACCGAGTCTCCAGCGGTGGGGATGCGTGACGTGAGAAACGACACTTCCCACCGGAAGCGGCGAGCGAGCTGATAGAGGCGCGATATCTGAGCAGGCTCGTACGGCGCGAGACCCAGCCACCAGTTCGGCGTTTCGGTAATCACCCGCCAGACGCGTTTTGCGTCGGCTGGAGAGACGGCATCGAAGTCTGGAAGCGGAGAAGAAGGTCGGCTGATCGCCTCCTGTCCCAGAACATGTGTGGCGGCGTCGAGAAAAGCGGTCCGGAAGTCTGCGACGACACCATCGAGATCGAAGCCGATTCGAAGCATCTATGAGGCCCCCGTTCGCGGCACAGCATCGAAGGTTGCGATGGCCGCGAGCATGGCGAAGAGCAGTGCGTTCGCCGGCATCGTCAGCCCCGTCTCCCAAATACTCTGCACGAGCACGCCGGCGATGCCGGCGCATGCGCCGGCCCTTATGAGATAGTCCGAAGACAGGTCCTGACTGAGGCTGCGGCTCGCGAGCGCGAGAAACAATGCGGCGGTCAGCGCGGCCGGCAGCAACAGCCACGCGCCTCCTTCAGCCATTAGTTGCAGGTAATGGTTGTGAGCCTGGTCGATAGCATAGCCGGGTTCCGCGGTCTGGTAAACGTTGATGGCCTTCCCGAATGTCCCGGCACCCGTACCGGTCACCGGAAAATCTTTGGCGAGCCGAATCGCATCGGTCCAGATCGCGATTCGACCGCGTCCCTCCTCTGCGCGCGTGATCGATTCCTCCAACCGCCGCATCAGCACGTCGTAGTTGGCGAACGACAGGCCGACAATTCCGAGCAGCACGAACTGCAGCAGCACCCAGCGGCGCACGGCGAGCGTCCTTCGTCCGCGTGTGAGCACCGTGCTGATGACGAACGCGCACATCAGTCCGATGACGCCCGAGCGAGAGCCCGACAGCAGCACCGCGAGGGTCATCAGACACACCGCGACGACGATCCAGATGCGGATCGTCCCCAGCTGCTTCAGCGCATTCGCCACGCGTTGGGCGAAATCATGCGGGATGTCTCGCTGTGGCGCGCGGGCGAGCAGGTAGCCGAGGGCCAGCGGGCAGGCCATGACCACCCATGTCGCCAGGTGATTCCGGTTGACGAATGGACCGTACGGGCGCGCGCCGACATCGAGGGGCCGCCACACGCCGTACAGCAGATCGATTCGTTGCGCGCGCTGAACGATCGCGGCGAGCGAAGCGGCGAGACCGATGAAGACCACTGCGCGAACGAGCCGTCCCGTGCCTCCGCGCTCACACACCCGCCGGCTCATCCAGAACATCATGATCGACGAAAAAAGAATGCCGGCCGCTGCGATCGTGTCGGGCGGAAAGATACTGAGCGGAATCCAGGGCAGGTTCGACGGCGTGAGCAGCGGAGGCAGCCAGAGCGCGGCCCTGACCTTGACTGCGTTGGGATCGATCAGCCGAATCCACTCCGCGGGCGCGGGCATCAGCTGAACCAGACAGGCGAGCAACGCGCCGATCAGCGTGACATCGAGGAAGCGCATTCGGCCATGACGCGCGATGTCGGGCCTCACCGCGATCGCCATTCCGAGCAGCACAGTCCCGGCGGGTACCCATACCCATGGGTAGACGCCGCCGGCAAGAAACGTCATCCACGCCAGCACGGCCGCCAGCCATGCGGCCGCGGCGGCAGGGTAGGACGATCTACGCCGCGTTTGATCGGACGTAGTAGTTCTTGTACTTGTAGCCGTAATAGCGCGAGTAATAGTACTTGTTGCGGACGATGTCAACCCGGTTGAGCACGGCGCCGAGCACGTGCGGCCGGCTCGTGAGCAGCGTCTCGACCGCGCGCTCTGCGAGACGGCGCTGCGTCATTTCCGATCCGATGATGAACACCACGCCGGATACCCAGGGCGCGATGATCACCGCATCAGTGACCGCAAGTACTGGAGGTGTGTCGATGAGCACCCAGTCGAAGGGACCGTGCTGCACGTTGGTGATGAGCGTCTTCATGCGATCCGAGGCAAGAAGCTCAGAAGGATTCGGTGGCGTGATCCCGGCTGTCATCACCCACAGGCTCTGCACGTTCGTCGGCTTGATCGTCTGACGGGCCGTCGCCTGACCTGTAAGCAGGTGCGAGAGGCCGATTGTGTTCTCGATGCCGAGGGTGCGTGAGACGCTCGGCCGCCGCATGTCCGCATCGATGAGCAGAACGCGCGAGCCGCCGTACGCGAGCGCGATCGCCATGTTGCACGCCGTGGTCGTCTTGCCCTCGAGCGGCTGGGCGCTGGTCACTGCAATGACACGCGTCCCTTCGCTGCCGCTGCTGAACACGAGCGACGTTCGCAGTGCGCGGAATGCCTCGCCGAACTCGTGGGGCACTTCCTGCGACAGCAGGGGGTGGTTGTTGCCCTTGACGGCCGGGACGAGGCCGAGGAACGGCAGCTTCAGGCGGCGTGTGATGTCCTCCGGCGTCTTGACGGTGTCGTCCAGGTAATCGATCGCCAGAACGAGGCCGAGCGCGAGCAGGATGCCTGCCATCGTCCCGAGCATGAAGTTGCGGCGGATGTCGGGCGTGTACGGCGAGCCGGGCACGACGGCGCGATCCATCAAACGGACGTTGTTGCCGCCGCTGTTGCTGACAATCTGCAGCTCGTTCTGCCGTTGAATGAGCGAGTCGTAGATCTGCCGGTTGCTCTGCGCTTCGCGTTCGAGGACGGTGTAGCTGACGCTCTTGCGGTTCAAATCCATCGCGGCGCGCTTCGAGTCTTCGAGGGTCGAGGCCAGGCGCCGCTCGAGGCTGACCGCCGTCTCGTAGTCGTTGCGGATCGATTCCACTGCCGAGCGCAGCGCGTCCTGATATTGCTTCGACGCGTCGGCGATCGCATTCTCGTTCTCGATGACCTGCGGGTTCTTCGGGCCGTAGCGCTCGTTCAGCTGCACCCGGTTGCGCTGCAGGTCGGCGAGCCGCTGACGCAGGCTCTGCACGGCTGCATTGCTCGTCACGGCGGGGATCGACTCCGCGAGTGCGGCCGACGGCAGCGACTTCACCTGGACGTAGATCGCTTCCTTCTGTATGCGCTCGGTCCGTGCCCGGGTGAATTGATCGTTCACCTGTGTGAGGTTCGCCACGACGGTGTTCTGCCCGGTTTCGAGCGACAGCGCGTTGTTCGCCTCGCGGTACTGCGCCATCGCGCGTTCGCTGTCTTCCACCTTTGTCTGCTGCTTCTTGATCTCTTCAGACAGGAACTGCAGGCTCTTCGCCGTCGCCTCAGTGCGCCGCTCGAAGTTCTGCTTGACGTATTCTTCGACCAGCGTATCTGCCGCTTTGGCGGCGAACGCCGGATCGGCTGATTGAACCGACACGTTGTAGAGCCGGCTGCCGCGCACCGGCTCGACGCTGACCGCGCCGAGAAAATTGTTGATAAGCGCGCCGGCGTCATTCGTCGCGCGAGCCGAAGGAGTCTGGGGAGGCGTTCCGCCCGTCGCCCGCGCCACTGCCCCTTGTGCCTGCCGTTTCATCGTATCGATCACGGAAGCCAGCCCCGTGCGCTCCGGACCGCGGCCGTTGAATTCGGCAACCGCCGCGAGGTTCATACGGGTCACGACCTTCGCAGCCAGCTCGCGGCCGGTCAGGATGCGCAGCTGCGTTTGGTAGTAGGGCTCTGGGTCGGACACATACTCGGCGCTCGTCTGCGAATTGAATCCCGCAACCGACGCGGCGCGTTCGTCCTCGATCAACAGGCTGGTGGTCGCCCGGTACATCGGCGTCGTGGTGAAGGTCCGCACGGCAACGGCGAGCAGCACGAGCAGGAACACGGTGAGGACGACATAACGATACTTATAGATGGCGTTGACGCGGTCGAGCAGGTGGGTGTCCGAATCCGTCGGAAACAGAGTTTTCGCCACGGCACGCTGTGGTGCCTTAGCCGTTGCTGCGGCCGTGGGTCGTTCGGTCTGAGCCATTGCTTATCGTAGTTATCGGTAAGATGTCTCTAATTCGACAGTGACGCATAGCGACTATATATGACATTATATGACAATATAGACCCTAGCGTCAACGCGGAACAGCCGTGTCGCGTGGTGGCATTACCCGGCAGCAGCTATTCTCGAGGGCTCACCTTGGGGAGGTCTGGGTCCACGACGGTCAAACCGGTGCCCGTCGCCGCGGAAATCACTGAGCTCGCTGTCTCGCCAAAGATGCCTGCCATAGCCGGCAGGCGCGACGGCAGCGACACGAATGCCGCCGCTACTTCGCCCACGTGTGTCGTGATGATGTCGCCGACGGCCACCACCCGGCCCGTCGAATCGACCACCTCGACGACATAGGGGATGGCTGGCCGCGCTGAGAAACTGTACTCACCCCGTTCGCCCGAGAACGCTGTCTGTTCGACCTCGTTGATCTCGAGGTTGCGGAGGCGCACACGAACTTGCTTCAACGGATGGCGATCGCTATCGAGGATCACGCCGTTAATCAAGCTGCGGGTCTCTCCGCCTGCGCGCAGCGTGGCGGCTTTCACCGCAGGACGTACCGCCTTGCCCGTGCTGACGGGGCGGATCCCCTCCTGCGCCGACACGATCGACGTGGAAAGCACGACTCCGACGAGCGCGACGGCGAACCGCACATATATCGGACTCACGCCAGTGCTCCCTCTCTGTTCCATTCCTCGCCACGAGATTTCGGAATCGTAATGCGATAATCTGCCAAATTCATGAGAAGTCAACGACTCCGTGTGTTCGCGCCCGCCACCATTGCCAATATTGGGCCAGGTTTTGACGTGCTGGGTTTGGCACTCAGCACCCCGGGAGACGTGCTCGAAGTCGAGTTGGCGGACGGGCCAGGCGTCGAGATCGTCGAAATTACGGGCGACGGCGGGCGTTTGACGCGAGACCCCATGAAGAACGTCGCAAGCCGCGCCGCGGTCGATCTGCTGCGCCGTGCCGGCGATACGCATGGACTGCGTCTATGGTTGCACAAACAAATGCCGCTGGCGAGCGGACTTGGGAGCTCAGGTGCCAGCAGCGCGGCCGGCGCGTTCGCCGCGAACGAGATCCTTGGTCGGCCGTTCTCGACACACGACGTGGTCCTCAGCGCCATCGAAGGCGAATGCGCGGCGTCGGGAACACCGCATGCCGACAACGTCGCGCCGAGCGTGATGGGCGGGTTCGTGCTGGTGCGCGGCGGCGAGCCGTTTGACATCGTGCAGCTGCCGGTGCCAGATGGGCTCCGCGTTGTCGTCGTGCATCCGCATTGCCAGGTGTCGACCGCCGCGGCGAGGCGCCTCGTCAAAGAGCGCACGTACGGGCTGGATGTAATCGTGCCGAACATCGGCAACGTCGCCGCGCTCGTGGCGGCGTTGTACGTCGGCGATCTGCAGTTGCTTGGCCGAAGCATCGACGATCGCATCATCGAGCCCCTGCGCGCGACGCTGATACCGGGTTTTGACGACGTGAAGAATGCCGCGCTTGACGCCGGCGCGCTCGGCTGCTCGATTGCCGGATCCGGGCCGTCGGTGTTCGCGTTTGCGGAGGCTGACGGCGATGCTCAGCGCATCGGCGCGGCGATGCAGGCGGCGTTCAGGTCGGCGGCCCAGCTCGACAGCGACCTGTTCTGGGGGAAAGTGAGCACCGAGGGCGCGCGCGTGCTATGAGCTCGAGCCTTCGTGCGCGCGTGTACGGCCGTCTCAGGCGCGCGAGAGGTCCGTCGCGATGGCGAGCCGCGTGCCTGTACCTTGGGGCCGGCTTGCTGACGGTCAGCGATTTTCGTTCGCTGAGTGTCGCCAGGTGGGAGGCGTACGACGACGAGAGCACAGGACTGCTGCCATGGGAGGACGAGGTTTACCAGGCGGTCATACGGCCGAGAGACCGTGTGCTTCTGATTGGCTGCGGAACCGGGCGCGACCTCCTGGCCTTACGGCAGCGCGGCTGCGACGTCACGGGACTCGAGCAATCAACTTCACTCGCCGACGAGGCGCGGAGAACGCTTGCGAGGCATGGGCTTCCCACCCTGGTCATCGCAGAGCCGATTGAGTCGTACGCGTCACAGGACACGTTCGATGTCATCGTCTTCTCACATTTCACCTATTCGTACGTCCTCGGAATGACATCACGTGTTGGAAGCCTGGCGCGGCTGCGCGAGCGCGTGTTGCCTGCCGGAAGACTGATCATCAGCTATCACGGGTTGATCCGGCAATCCTCGCTGTGGATCCTTCTCGCGCGCGTCAGCAGCGTGGGTGTCCGCAGCGACTGGTGGCCGGAGGCCGGAGATCGCCTGTACGGGCCAGCGTCGCTTCCGACAGCGCTCGGGTTCGAGCATCAGTTTTCGCCTGGTGAACTGGCGCGTGAGTGCAGGATGGCTGGATTTCGTGTGGTCCGGGACGAGCCGATCAGTTCGTATTTCCGGTTCGCCGTCGCGACTCTTTAAGCGCCACGGAGTCGGCGATGACCGCCTGGCAGACGTCATCCAGCCGCGACAACCTGCGAGGGTAGACGAGCCTGCGCACTGGGACGTCGCGGACGAGTCGCGTCGCGGTGTTGAACTGGCTCGTGAGTCGCGCGCGATCCACCCGCATGAGATTGAACGCGCCTCGAGTGATTTCCAGAAACGCCTTCTGACCTGTGAGTGCCGTGATGCCGATCCGCGCCCGCCGAGGCCCGGGCCCCGGAAGCACGTAAATGGCTGCGAGAGGAATCGGACCGCTGATCGCTTCCGTGCCGTTCAGTGGCAGCAGCAGCTTCGACGTGCCGGCGTTGAGGTGCAGTCCATCGCCGCGCGCGAGGACTTTCCGCGCCACCGAGGGAAATAGTTTCAGGCGTGGAGGCCCGGCGTGCGCGACCCAGCGCCCGTCGCGAACTTCAAGCGCGAGCACGTCGTCGGTGAGAACCGGAAATCCCCGGGCAAGAAACGCCGCGCCCAGCGTCGACTTTCCGTAGCCGCAATCGCCGAGAAACGCGACGGCTTCACCGTCAATCATCACGGCCGTGGCGTGGAGCGGCTCACTTCCACGCGACAGCAACGAAAAGGACAGGACTTGTCCGAGCAGGTACGTCGTGAGCGATTCGTCCGAGGCGGCCCCGAGGGGAAGATATTCGATCGTGCGTGCGTCGGGAGAGATGAGAAACTCGAAGAGACCGGACCATTTCAAATACGTCGCGCCGTCGCTCAGACGGCGGCACTCGAACCATTGGGGTTTTGAAGGCCGGGGTGCCATGCTGCGCGCACCCTCGAACCGGCGCGCAGTGCCCGTCCGCAGCCAGATATCGGTCGGTGCGCCTGCGCGGGCGCGTGGACACGAAAGCGGAATCGCACAATCCAGGACGACACCGTAAACTCGGTATCGCGTAGCGGCCGCGCTCACCCTTCGTTCGGACCGCTGCTCTTGGTCTTGGGTTTGGCTCCGCCATCGTTGGAGCCGCCGCCCTTGGCCGCGGTCAGTTTTCTGAAGTCTCCGTGAACCTTCAGTGCCGGGGCGCGGTATGGCCGCTTCGCCGCGGCGGCCCGCGGATCAGTTTTGCGCTTCATGAACACTTCCTTTGGGGCCCCAGAATACCTGAAGCCACATCTCGAGGCCATAGGTATCGGCCAGATCCCAACTGTCGATGCAATCCGCGGTGTTCAACATGCTCGCCAGACGGGACAGTTCCGGCGCAAGACGACTCGCATCGAGGAAGCCAAAGCGGACGCCGAGGCAGTCTGCCCTCATCGACTCGAGAATCGCGACCGCGTCTTCGCGCACGCCGTGATTGACGAACCGCGTGAAGTCGGTTTTCCACACGCGAGTGCGAATCGAGTCGGGCAGGATATCGCGCATCGCTTCCCGCAGCAGGATACGAGGCACGCCATCGCGGGCATGCACCTCGCCGGGAATGGCCATCAGGAACGCAATCAGATCGCGATCGAGAAAAGGGAAGGACACCTCGAGCCCATACAACGCTGCGACTTTTGTGTTCCATTCCATGCACTGCACGTGATACTTCGAGCGCGCTTCGATGTAGACGGCCTGCGCGTGCGCCGAATGAAAGCGGCGCTCGAATGTGGCAAGGCGATAGCGGTGCCGCTGCGCCGCTGCAAGGAACGCCGGCGAAAACCATCGCTTCGGCCGCTGCCGGCCGAACACGCGGAGCCGGAGCCATTTCAGCGGCGGCGCGACAGCGCGCGGCACGTGGTATCGCACGGCATCGAGCAGCAGGAGACGCCGCCGCATCGCCGCTTCCTCCTTGCCGAAATAGCGCTCGTATTCTTTCGTGTGTCGCCAGATCGATCGCCATGCGCCGCGGCGCAACAGGTCGATGAGGTACGCCGCAGAGAACATCATCTGGTCGCCCCAATGTCCGGAGAGCATCGAGCGAGCTCCGGTGGCGGCCGCGCGGGCGTGTACCTCCTGAGTCACACCCCACAGATAATCGACAAACGGCGCTTCAACGGCGCTGATTTGGTCCCTGACACCGCGCACGAGGCCGATGCGCGGCTCGATCCCAAATCGATCGACGGCGACGCCGTATGTCGACTCGATATCGCGAAGGTAGCGCTGCTCGTCGGTTTCTCGATGTTCGGACACGTACGACACGGCCGGAATCGCCGGAACGGCGATCGCGCCCGTCCGGCGCAGGACCTCGGCCTGGCAGAAAATTGAGGAAGAGTCGAGGCCGCCGCTGACAGATATCGCCAGGGGATAGACAGTGCGGCTTCTGCGGGCGATGGCAGTCTTGAAATGGCTGCCGAACTCTTCGACGTAGTCGCCGAACGAGCGATACCGGAGTCGGCGGCCCGTATCAAAATCCCAGTAGCGCCGCCGCGCAAGTCGCGTGGCCGTCACGGTCACGACGTGAGCCGGTACCACGGACGCGACGCCGCGAAAGCACGTCAAATCCTGATGGTCGAGTGGCCGTGCGCCGATCAGCATGAAGTCGGCCACGCCTTCGGCGTCTGGCTGCGGCGCGACATCGGGATGCGCGAGCAGCGCCTTGATCTCGGACCCGAACGCCAGCAGGCGGGGGCTGTGAAAGTAGTAGATGGGCCGCACGCCGATGACGTCGCGGACGAGCAGCAGGTGCTGCGCTCGAGCATCGAAAATCGCGATGGCGTACTCGCCAGTGAGCCGTTCGGCGAACGCGTCGGGCCATCGCTCATACGCCGACAGCGCGCACCGCGCGTCGCTGACACGACGATCGAGTGCAAGCGTCGAGATCAGGTCATCGCGATTATCGAGGCGGCCGTCCATCACGAGCATCGCCCCGGATTCGCCGACGATCGGCTGATGCGTTCCGTGATCCTCTGCGGCGACCCACAAGTGCTGGCACGAGAACCCGACGGATCCATCGATGCGGCTTCGCTCGCCATCGCGACCGCGATGACGCATCCGGGCGGCCATCTCGCTCAGGACGCGGCCATCGATCGGCCGGCCATCGAGATGCCATACCCCCGAGATCCCGCTCATTTTTCGGCAGTATACTGCCAGGCGTGACCACCGAATCGACGATCGCGGATTCGGCGACCGTCGCGATTGCGGCCGATGTGCTTGGCAGCGAGCTCGGATCCGAAGTCGTCATGCTGAGCCTGCGCGATGCAACGTATTACGGCCTCGACGATGTGGGCGCGGAAATCTGGCGCCTGATTCAGACTCCGACGACAGTCGCGGACATCGTCTCTGCACTCGTTGACATGTATGACGTAGACGCCGCGCGATGCCGGATGGACGTCATCAGCCTGGTCGCGGCGCTCCGCGACCGTCGGCTCGTGGACGTTCGAGGCGCGAAATGAGTCTCATCCCATCCGTTCGCCGCAGGACTGCGACAGACTGGATGTGCCTGATAGAGGCGGCTCTGCTGCATATGTTCGTCGTAGCCGGGCTCCGCACGCTGACGTATCCACGTCTTCAGCGATGGTGCGAACACATCGCGCGAATCCCTCGCCGTTCGCCGTCCTCGATGTCGCAAGTGATGTGGGCCATCAACGCCGTGAGCAGACGCATTGGCGGAGCGACCTGCCTCGCAGAAGCGGCCGTCGCCTACACGATGCTTCGCCGTCATGGCCACGATCCGCGGCTGAGGATCGGTGTCAGGAACGGCGAGTCCGCGCTGGAAGCACACGCCTGGGTCGAGTGCGACGGCATTGTCGTGGCCGGTGCGCTGCCCGAGATGACGGGCTATGCCATGCTCGGTTGATCGTTTTCCCGCGGTCGCGGCGTTCGTTGCCGGAGCGCCCCGGCAGTGGTCCGAGCTGCAGATCCCCGAGCACACCGTGCTGGAACTGTGCAGGACCGAAGATCTCTCCGCCCTTTTCTTCCATCGCCTTTCTGAATCAGCCGGGAAGACAGACTGGCCAACGCAACTGTGCGACTTTCTGTCCGAGTCCGCGCGGCTGCAAGCCGGCGAAGAGTTACTCCGCGGCGCAGAGACGCGCGCCGTCATCGACGCGCTGACGCACGCGGGGCTCAGCCCCATTCTCATCAAGGGCACACCCCTGGCGTATACCGTCTACGACGCACCAGTCCTTCGGCCACGCGAGGACACCGATCTGCTGATCGCGCCTGAGGACGTCGAGGTCGCGCGACGCGTGCTGGGTTCGCTCGGGTATTCGGCCACCGTGTATTGCCATGATCTGTTCTCGCAATTCGAGATGCAGAAGGTCGATGCCTTCGGTGTCTGTCATGTGTTCGACGTCCATTGGAAGATCAGCACGCAGGCGGTCTTTGAAAGGGTATTGACGCATAGCGGAATGCTGCCGCGTGCGCGGCGGGTGCCGGCGCTGGGACCACACGCGATGACCGCCGGAGTCGTCGACGCGCTGCTGCTCGCGTGCATCCATCCCGCGATGCATCATCGTAACGAACAGCGAGTGTTGTGGATCTACGACGTCCATTTGCTCGCCGGGGCGCTGTCGGCGGAGCAATTTCTCGAATTTACCTCGCTCGCTCAGCAGGCACAGATGGCCACGCTCTGCGCCCACCAGCTGGGGGTCGCACAACGCGTGTTTCAGACCGCACTGCCACCGTCGATTCTGGCCGATCTGTCGCGGCCGGGCGGACACGAACCCTCTGCGGCGTACCTCGCGTCTCACAGAAGATGGCGGCACGAGCTGGCGTCGAGCCTGCGCGGCTCGCCCCGTTTCGCCGATCGCGTCAAACTGCTGCGCGAGGTGCTGCTGCCGAGCCGGGACTATATGCTCGCCCTCTATGGGCTGCGTGGTAAGCCGTTGGCGGCGTGGTTGTTGCCGGTGCTCTACGTCCACCGCAACGCGCGCGGCGCGTGGAAGGTTCTCTCGGGGAAAAAGTGAGATAATGGCCACTCACACATGGCAGCCGTAGACGATCCCAAAACCCTCGGGCGGACGCGCCTTTCGTTCGCGAGCGAAGCCGATATCGACGAGTTCGTCGCCACGCTCGAAAAGTTCGAAAGCGGAGAGTTGACCCCCGACCAATGGCGGATGTTCCGTCTCGTCCGTGGCACGTACGGCCAGCGGCAGACGGGAGACGTGCAGATGCTGCGCATCAAGATTCCGCAGGGCGTGCTCACCGGTCCGCAGCTCGAGGCGCTCGCCGAAGTGGGCGAACGATTCTCACGCGGTTTCGGCCACATCACCACACGACAGAACATCCAGTTCCACTTCGTGAAGCTCCACGACGTCGAGACGGCGATGCGCCTGCTCGCCGACGCCGGGCTCACCACGCGCGAGGCGTGCGGCAATTCCGTGCGCAATATCACGTGCTGCCCCAAGGCGGGCGTGTCGCCGACCGAGCTCTTTGATGTGACGCCCTACTCGGAAGCGATGACGCGCTATCTGCTGCGGCACCCGCTGAGCTCCTCGCTCCCGCGGAAATTCAAGATCGCATTCGAAGGCTGCACCGACGAAGATCACGCGCTGCTTGGCATGCACGATCTTGGTTATCGCGCGGCCCTGCAGAACGGCGCGCGCGGTTTCCGCGTCGTCGTCGGCGGCGGCACGTCGATCATGGTGAAATCTGCGGAGCCGGTTCACGAGTTTCTGCCGGCGTCGGAGATTTTCAACGTGGCCGAAGCGGTCATCCGCGTGTTTCACGAGTTCGGCGACTACAAGCACAAGCAGGCGAATCGCCTCAAGTTCCTCATCAAGGCGCTGGGATGGGACAGATTCCTCGGCGAATATCACAAGAAGCTCGCCGAGTTCCGGGCACAGGGCGGCGCGACGCTGCCGTTCGATCCCGAGCATCCGCCGGTCGAAGCGGAGCCGGCGTGGCGGCGCATCGACTCGCCGCCCATTCTGCAGACCGTCTCGCGCGCGACCAGTTCGCAGGTGACGGGGCCCGGGATCGTGCCAGAAGTGCGGCCGATGCTGCCGACGATGAACGGCGACTATTCGCACTGGCTCAGCACGAACGTGAGCAAGCAGAAGCAGCGCGGGTATTTCTTCGTGAACGCAACGATTCCTCTGGGGGACTTCACCAGCCAGCAGATGCGGATCCTCGGCGATCTGGCGACCGCGTTTGCGGACGGCACGATCCGCATCACGGCAGAGCAGAACCTCGTGTTTCGCTGGGTGCCTACCGACGCGGTGCCCGAGTTGTACCGCCAGCTCGCCGCGGCCGGGATGGGACTACCCGACGCAGGGACGATCGCCGATGTGACGAGCTGCCCGGGCGCCGAGTCGTGCAAGCTGGCTGTGACGCAGTCGCGGGGCCTCGGCAAGTTCCTCGGCGATCATCTGCGCGAGCATCCGGAGCTCGTGGCGAAGGCACCGGATCTGCAGATCAAGATCAGCGGCTGCCCGAACGGGTGCGGGCGGCATCACATCGCCGGCCTCGGATTCCAGGGCAGCGTGCGTAAAGTCGCCGGGAAAGCTATTCCCCAGTATTTCGTCATGGTCGGCGGGGGGCCTGAAGGCGATGGGGTCCACTTCGGCCGCCTTGCGGCAAAGGTGCCCGCGCGGCGTTTGACGGCTGCACTCGAGCGACTCCTGGATTTGTATGTAACGGAGCGGCACGCCGGCGAGCCGGCGACCTCCTTTTTCCGCCGCGTCGACGTGGCCGCCGTCAAAGCGGTGCTCTCCGACCTCGAGCAGATGACGCTCGAGACCATGAGTGCGGATGACTTCGTCGACCTTGCCGAAACCGCAGAATTCAAACCGGAAATTCAAGAAGGCGAGTGCTCCGCCTAGCTGTTTGGTGGTGCGTGGTTGGTGGTCGGTGGTGAAGGCCGGTCGTTAGTGGGGATCCACGGACCTGACCACGAACCACTCACCACGAACTATTCCTAAATTAGATACATCAGATGTAAAAAAAGTATTTTACTTATGGCTCAGGGTACCGGATAACTAATCGTTCTTTATGGATCGCGAACCCGGTTGTCCGCCGCCGCAGGGACTCTACGATCCGCGCCACGAGAAGGACGCCTGTGGCGTCGGATTCGTCGTACACGTCAAAGGCGTACGTTCGCACGCCATCGTCAAACAGGCGCTTCAGCTTCTTGTCAACCTCCTGCATCGCGGCGCGTGTGGCTGCGAGGTCAATACCGGCGACGGCGCCGGCATCCTCATCCAGATGCCGGACAGGTTTCTCCGCAAAGAAGCGCCCAGGCTTGGCATCTCGCTGCCTCCCGCCGGTGAATACGGCGCCGGATGCGTCTTTCTGCCGCGCGATCCCTCTTCACGCGCCACTATCGAGGACCTGATCGAGAGGATCGTCAACGAGGAGGGCCAGACGCTCCTCGGCTGGCGCGATCTCCCCACCGACGACCGCCTCGTCGGCGCGTCGGCGGCCGCCGTCGCCCCGTACTTCAAGCAGATCTTCGTCGGGGCGGGGGCTGGCCTGAAGGCCAGCACTACGACAGACGGCGACACACCAGGCGTAGTGCCGACCTTCAGGTCGGCCAATTCCGCATTCGAGCGGAAGCTGTACGTCATCCGCAAGCGGATCGAGCACGCCGTCGACACGCTGCCGATCTCGAGCGCCGACCGGAAATATTTCTACATCCCGAGTCTGTCGGCGAACACGCTCATTTATAAGGGCATGCTGATCGCCGACCAGATCGAGACGATGTTCCCCGATCTGACGGACCCGAGCGTCGAATCGGCGCTGGCGCTCGTCCATCAGCGCTTCAGCACCAATACGTTCCCGTCCTGGCCGCTGGCGCATCCGTACCGCTACGTCGCGCACAACGGCGAGATCAACACCCTGCGCGGCAACATCAACTGGATGCACGCGCGCGAAGCGATGTGCGAGTCGGATCTCTTCGGCGACGACCTGCAGAAAATCCTGCCTGTCATCCGCGAAGGGGGCAGCGACACGGCGACGTTCGACAACGTTCTCGAGTTCCTGGTGATGGCAGGCCGTTCGCTGCCGCACGCGGTGCTGATGATGATCCCCGAGCCGTGGGCGGGGCACGAGTCGATGTCCCCCGAGCGTCGGGCCTTCTACGAGTATCACGCGACGATGATGGAGCCGTGGGACGGCCCGGCGTCGATCGCGTTCACCGACGGCACCGTGATCGGCGCGGTCCTCGATCGCAACGGTCTTCGACCGTCGCGCTATTACGTGACCAAGGACGATCTCGTGGTGATGGCTTCCGAGGTCGGCGTGCTGGACATTCCCGAAGAGAACATTCTGCAAAAGGGGCGGCTCCGCCCTGGTCGCATCTTCCTGATCGACACACAGCAGGGCCGCATCATCGCCGACGAGGAGATCAAGCGCGGTCTCGCGTCACAGCACCCGTACGCCGCGTGGCTCAACGAGAACATGGTCGCGCTCGAGGATTTGAAGCCCGCGCCCCTGCTGCCGCTGCCCGATCACTACACGATGCTGAACCGGCAGCGCACATTCGGGTACACGCAGGAGGATCTCAAGATTCTGCTGGCGCCGATGGCGCAGAACGGCGAAGAGGCGATCGGATCGATGGGCACCGACACCGCGCTGGCGGTCCTGTCGGACAAGCCGCGTCTGCTCTACGACTACTTCACGCAGCTCTTCGCGCAGGTCACGAACCCGCCGCTCGACGCGATCCGCGAAGAGCTGGTGACGTCCATGGGCTCGACCATCGGCCCCGAAGCCAACCTCCTGAAGCCCGGGCCCGAGGCGTGCCGCCAGATCAAGGTGAAGTCCGCGATCGTCAACAACGAGGAACTGGCGCGTCTGCGGCACATCGACGAGCGCGGCTTCAAGTCGGTGACGCTGCCGATGCTCTTCGACGCCGACAGCGGCGGCTCCGGGCTGGCGCGTGCGCTCGAGGACCTGCAGCGGCGCACGAGCGAGGCGGTCGAAGAGGGCTACACGATCATCATTCTGTCGGACCGCGGCGTGAACATGAAGCTCGCGCCGATTCCGAGCTTGCTCGCGACCGCGGGCGTGCATCATCACCTGGTGCGCGAGGGGACGCGCAATCGCGCGGCGCTGGTCATCGAGACCGGTGAAGCGCGCGAGGTGCACCATCTGGCGCTGTTGATCGGCTACGGCGCCGGCGCCGTCAATCCCTATCTGGCATTCGAGACGCTCGACGACATGATCCGCGGCGGCATGCTGCCGGGCCTGACGCACGAAAAGGCGGTCAAGAGCTACATCAAGGCGCTGAACAAGGGCGTCCTGAAGGTCATGTCGAAGATGGGCATCTCGACGCTGCAGAGCTATCGTGGCGCGCAGATCTTCGAGGCCGTCGGACTCGAGAAGGACTTCGTCGAGCGCTACTTCACGCACACGGCATCGCGCATCGGCGGCGTCGGCATCGACGCGATTGCCGACGAGGTGCGCGCGCGGCACATGCTCGCGTTCCCGGAGCGTCCAGTCGCCGACCGCGATCTGGACGAGGGCGGCGAGTATCAGTGGCGGCGCGACGGCGAGTTCCATCTGTTCAACCCGGACACCGTCTACAAGCTGCAGCACGCGACGCGAAGCGGGCAGTTCAAGGTCTACAAGGAATACACGCAGGCGGTCAACGAGCAGACGCGCAAGCGTGCGACGCTGCGCGGTCTCTTCGAGCTGAAGCTCGCGGCCACGCCGATTCCGCTCGAAGAAGTGGAGCCCGCCGAGAGCATCCTCAAGCGGTTTGCCACGGGCGCGATGTCCTACGGCTCGATCAGCCAGGAAGCGCACGAGACGCTGGCGATTGCGATGAACCGCCTCGGCGCCAAGTCGAACACGGGCGAGGGCGGCGAAGATCCTGCGCGCTACATACCCGACGCGAACGGCGATTCGCGACGGAGCGCGATCAAGCAGGTCGCGTCGGCCCGCTTCGGCGTCACGAGCGAATATCTCGTCAACGCCGACGACCTGCAGATCAAGATGGCGCAGGGCGCAAAGCCCGGCGAAGGCGGACAGCTGCCCGGGCACAAGGTGTACCCGTGGATTGCCAAGGTGCGCCATGCGACGCCTGGCGTCGGGTTGATTTCGCCGCCGCCGCACCACGACATCTACTCGATCGAAGATCTCGCGCAGCTGATCTACGACTTGAAGAACGCGAACCGCCGCGCCCGCATTCACGTCAAGCTCGTGGCGGAAGTCGGCGTTGGCACCGTCGCCGCAGGCGTGGCGAAAGCGCATTCGGATGTCGTGCTGATCTCGGGTCACGATGGCGGCACCGGCGCATCGCCGCTGACGAGCCTGAAGCACGCCGGCGTCCCGTGGGAGCTCGGGCTCGCGGAGACGCAGCAGGTGCTCGTCCTCAACAACCTCCGGGATCGCATCGTCGTGCAGGTTGACGGCCAGATGAAGACCGGCCGCGATGTCGTGATTGGCGCGCTGCTCGGCGCCGAGGAGTTCGGCTTCGCGACCGCGCCGCTCGTCGTGATGGGCTGCGTGATGATGCGCGTCTGCCATCTGAACACGTGTCCCGTCGGCGTGGCGACGCAGGACCCGGAGCTGCGGAAGCGGTTCGCCGGGCAGCCGGAGTTCGTCGAGAACTTCTTCCGGTTCATCGCCGAGGACGTGCGCGAGCTCATGGCGCAGCTCGGCTTCCGCACCATGGACGAGATGGTTGGACGCGTCGACAAGCTCGACGTCACCAAGGCGGTCGATCACTGGAAAGCGGTAGGTGTCGACCTGTCGCAGATCCTCTACAAGCCCGTCGTCGCGCCGAACGTCGCGCAGCGTTGCGTGCGGGCCCAGGATCACGGCCTCGACAAGGCGCTCGACAACGAGCTGGTGCGCCGGTGCGAGGACGCGCTGCTCCGGCGCAGGCCGGTCGAATTCCGCATGCCGATTCGCAACGTCAATCGGACCGTCGGCACCATTCTCGGATCGGAAGTGACCCGCGCCTTCGGCGCAGCGGGCCTGCCGGACGGAACGATCAAAATTCATTTCACCGGTTCGGCCGGGCAGAGCTTCGGCGCCTTCCTGCCGCCGGGCATCACGCTCACGCTGGAAGGCGACGCAAACGACTACGTCGGGAAGGGGCTGTCGGGCGGCACGCTGGCGGTGTTTCCGTCATCGCGCGCGACGTTCGTGCCCGAAGAGAACATCATCGTCGGCAACGTGACGCTGTACGGCGCCACGAGCGGCGAAGCCTATGTGCGCGGCGTGGCCGGCGAGCGGTTCGCGGTGCGCAACAGCGGAGCGCATGCCGTCGTTGAAGGCGTCGGCGATCACGGCTGCGAGTACATGACGGGCGGCAGAGTCGTCGTGCTCGGCAGGACCGGCCGGAATTTTGCGGCGGGGATGAGCGGCGGCGTGGCGTACGTGCTGGATGAGGCCGGAGACTTCAGGCAGCGCCTCAACCAGGGCATGGTCGATCTGGACGCGTTGACGGAAGACGACTGGACCATCGTGCGTCAGTTGATCGCGCGGCACATCGAGTTCACGAACAGCACGTTCGCGAAGCGGATTCAGGCAACGCTCGCCGATCAGCCGTTCGTCAAGGTCATGCCCAGGGACTTCAAGCGTGTTCAAAAGGCCGAAGCCAAAGCGCGGGCGGAGAACCGTGAGCCCGACTTCGCCGAGCTCGTCGGAACCGTTTAACAGGAGATCAGGAGACTAAGAGGAATTCTTTTTCTAAAAGAGTTTTCCTAACCTCCTATTCTCCTGTCTGAATTTTTATGGGTAAACCAACAGGCTTCATCGAGATACACCGCAAGAAGGCGCCGACCCGTCCTGTCGCCGAGCGGCTGAAAGACTGGAACGAGGTGTATTTGCCGTACCCGGAAGAGGGACTGCGGCAGCAGGGCGCGCGGTGCATGGATTGCGGCATCCCGTTCTGTCATCAGGGATGCCCGTTGGGCAATCTGATTCCAGACTGGAACGATCTCGTCTACCGCGATCGCTGGGAGCCGGCGATCGAGCGGCTGCACGCCACGAACAATTTCCCGGAGTTCACTGGGCGTTTGTGCCCGGCACCGTGCGAGGGCTCGTGCGTGCTCGGCATCAACGACGATCCGGTGACGATCAAGTCGATCGAGGTCTCCATCATCGAGAAAGCCTTCGACGAAGGCTGGGTGACGGCCAAGCCGCCGCTCGTGCGCACCGGCAAGACGGTCGCCGTCATCGGTTCCGGGCCGGCCGGCCTCGCCGCGGCCGATCAGTTGAACCGTGCGGGGCACTTCGTGACGGTGTTCGAAAAGTCCGACCGCATCGGCGGCCTGCTGCGCTACGGCATTCCCGAGTTCAAGATGGAAAAGAAATTCCTGAACCGGCGGCTGTCGCTGATGGAGCAGGAAGGCGTGAGCTTTCGTACGAGCGTGAACGTCGGTGTCGACGTGACGCTGGACAAGCTCACGTCGGAGTACGACGCGCTTGTGCTGGCGGGCGGCGCCGGACTGCCGCGAGACCTTCCGGTGCCGGGTCGCGAGCTCAAGGGCGTGCACTTTGCGATGGAGTACCTGACGCTATCGAACAAGCGCGTCGAGGGCGATCGCATTGCTGATGCCGATTTCATCAGCGCGAAAGGGAAGCGCGTCGTCATTATCGGAGGTGGCGATACCGGCGCCGATTGTCTGGGCACCGTGCATCGCCAGGGTGCGTTGTCGGTGCATCAGTTCGAACTGCTGCCGAGGCCGCCGGACACGCGCACGGCCGACAATCCCTGGCCGCTGTGGCCGAACATCTTCCGCGTGTCGACCGCGCACGAAGAAGGGGGCGACCGCGTCTACTCCGTATCGACGAACCGCTTCAGCGGCGACCATGAGGGACGCGTCGCGAAGCTCCACGGGTCGAAGGTCGAGCTCGTACGCAAGGACGGCAGAATGTCCGTCGAGAACGTGCCTGGCACCGAGTTCGAGATGGACGTCGACCTCGTGCTGCTCGCGATGGGTTTTGTCGGCCCGGAGCGGCGTGGGCTGCTCGACAATTTCGGCGTCAAGCTGACCGAACGCGGCAACGTGTGGCGCGATTCGAATTGGATGACCAGCGTACCCGGCGTGTTCACAGCGGGCGACATGCAGCGCGGCCAGTCGCTGATTGTGTGGGCCATCGCGGAAGGCCGCAGCGCCGCGCGCGGTGTCGATCTTTTCCTGATGGGCTCGTCAGATCTCCCAGCCCCGCTCGCATAGACGTTGACAGCGATCCAACCGGGCCTTAGAACGGCGTCAAATCGCCGTTCTCGGTGAACAGATCCGCGCCGGTGTCCAGCGTCTCGATGGACTCCCGAGTGGATAACTCGCTCAAGAGCGGCGCCGATACATAGACGTCCTCGAGATGAAGGGTGTCGAGGATCCGCACGATCCGCTCGCGTCCCTCCGGAACATGGCCGCAGGTCCTGAGTGCCATCGTGAACGCCTCCCGGTCTGTCTCCGCAACCACCGGAATCTTGCCACGCTCCAGAAAGCTGCTGGTAATCACATTCGCATACGTCGACGGGTAGTCGATCTTCGCGAACAGCCGCCGTGTGATCACGTCTGCCAGGCCGACGCCTATGGCATTGCCGTGAGTCTCGTTGGTGAGGTCGCACACCATGATGGCGCTTACCTGAGGCGCCGACTCATCATGCTGACCCGCGACGCCGATTCTCCCGGTGATGTTCGGATCGATGCCCACACCGCTGATGTTCTTGCCCATGCGATCGACGACGAGCACGTCGATCCGTGAAGCAGGCAGGCTCGGCATATGGCGTTTCGCGAGCGCCAGCAGCCTCGGCTCCTCCCGCGCAATCTGTCCGGCCTTCAGCAGTTCGATGTGGAGCGTCTGATGGAAGGCGTTTTCGACAAGACCGATTCCCGCGAGAATCTTGCCTGTGGCGAGCACGTGTGTTGCGCCGGGTTCGATGAGCTCGCGAAGACCGTAGATGCCGAAATCGTGAACCGCCCGGGCGCCCTCGAGCTTGCCAAGGCCGATGAGCGCCATCTTCATCAGCCCGCTTTCATATCGTCCATGAAAGTCGGTGTGCGGCTTGATGCGGTTAATCAGGATCGCGCCGTCCGCGTCGTGCACCTGGCGATCCATGTAGACCCGCATCGGCAGCCCGGCGCTCGCCACCTCAACGGCATCCATAGAGGAACGCACCGGTGCGCCGATGGTCGATTCGGAGATGCCGTACGACGTCAGGATCTCCGCTTGTCCTTCGGCAGTCGCTCCACCATGGCTCCCCATCGCGGGGACGACGAACGGCATCGCGCCTCGCGCTTTCAGATAATCGCTGACCTCCCGGACGACCACCGCCAGGTTGTCGATTCCGCGGCTGCCGGCGGCGATCGCGATGCGGCCGCCTGGCCGAATGAGACCATCGAGCGCCGCGAGTTGCGGTCGCAGCGCGGCCCGCGGATCGTCGAGACGCGTGCGATCGAGCCGCTGCCTGACTTTGTAGAGGCGCATCGGGCTTCAGTATAGGTATCTGGCGGTGCTCCGGTACAGCACATCAGCACCGGAATAGAACACGACAACTCTTCGGGTCGTTCTATCTGGGAAAATCATCAATTCCAGCAGCAAAAAACGGAACAAGCGTGCAGGAAAGGAACACGACTGCACTTACTGGACGTGCCGCGTCAGAACGTTTGAGTTCACGTAAGTTAATGACCAGCAATGATTTAATCGCTCTAGTGGTCCTCTTGAAATTTCTGGCGTCACGCTTGCTCTTACGTCTGCGTCGTCGTCCGAGGACCAGAAATGAACACACATACACGGCTATTCCCGCGATTTTTGAAATCGGCAGCCATCGTCGCGATCATCGTTGGCTCGACGCTCGGCGTCGGCGGCCAGCGGCATCGCGCAAAGCTGTCGAGTGATCTGCTGTCGTTCGAGGCGCGACGAACGAACGCTCGCGCCCGCGTGATCGTTCGCGGTTCGCGGATGGAAATCGAAGCGCTCGCATCGCGGCACGGCCTGGGCATCGCAAAGTGGCTCGGTGACTCGGCGGTAGTGCTTGCGAACAGCGCGCAGATCTCTTCTCTTGCCGCCGAGCGTGACGTCCTTTCGGGCGATGCGCCGGTTGCGCCGTTTATGGACGTCTCGAATGCGTCGACCGCGGCCGATCAGGTTCGCGCCGGCCAGGCGGGACTGCTGCTCGGCCTCGGTGCGATCCCCAGCGTCACGGGCGCGGGCATCACGGTCGCCGTCGTCGACTCAGGCATCTCTGCTCATCCGGCTCTCTCGGGAAAAGTGCTCGCGAGTGTCAGCAAAGTGTCGGGCGATCCGTCGACAGACGACGCGCACGGCCACGGCACGCATATCGCCGGCATCATCGCGGGCAACAGCACCGCCTCGAAGTACGTCACGACGTTGTACCGCGGCGGCATTGCGCCGGATGTGAGGCTCGTCAACGTGCGGGTGCTGGGCGCTAACGGCACCGGCTGGACGAGCGACGTCATCGCCGGTATCGAGTGGGTCATCGAGAACCGGGCAAAGTACGGCATTCGCGCGATCAATCTGTCGCTTGGGCACCCGGTTACCGAGCCGTCGGCCACCGATCCGCTGTGCATCGCCGTCATGAAGGCGAGCGCAGCCGGCATCGTCGTCATCGCGTCGGCAGGAAACTCCGGCAGGGCTCCAGACGGCCGCACCATTCTCGGCGGCATCACGTCACCAGGAAACTCCCCGTACGCGATCACCGTCGGCGCGATGAACACCAAGGGCACGGTGAAGCGCTCGGACGATGTGATGACGACCTACAGCTCGCGCGGTCCGACGAAGTTCGAGCAGGCGGTCAAGCCCGATGTCGTGGCGCCGGGAAACAAGATTGTGTCTCTCGAGACCACGGGGTCGTACCTCCAGCGCAACTACCCGCAATTCCATATGGCGGGCAAGTCGGGCAACGCGTACATGCATCTCAGCGGAACGAGCATGTCGGCGGCTGTCGTCACCGCCGGTATTGCGCTGTTGATGCAGGCGCATCCGAATATCTCGGCGGCACAACTGAAGATCGCGCTGCAGTCTGGCTCGACCTACATGTGGGACGGCGGGTTGATGGGCGCCGGCGCAGGCAGCGTGAACTTCTGGACGAGCCGGAAGGCGGCTGCAAATGGTTTGACGAATCTCGTGTCGACCGTCGTCGGCGGTGTGCTGACGCCCGCCGGTGGCGCGGTGTTCTGGGACTCGGGCAGCCTGACCAAGCGTCTGTACGCGGGAAGCGGTCTGCGTGTGCTGACGCTGCTCGAAGCGCCGCTCGCGTGGCTCTCCGGCGGCTTCCTGCGATGGGGAGACCTGAACGTCATTGGTCTCAACAACCCGCTGGCGCAGGCTCGGCCCAACGAAATTCTCTGGGGCGACGTGTCGAAGTGGACCGCTGACGAAGAGATTCTGTGGGGCGATACGATTTACTCGCCCGAAGGCCAGGAAATCCTCTGGGGAGACTCGAGAACCACCGAAGGCGACGAGATTCTCTGGGGCGACTCGCAGCCGGTAGGCGATGAATAAGCCTCTACTCGCCTGGATTCGCCTCGTCGCGACGCTCGGCGTCCTCGTGATCGTTCAGTCACTGGTGTCGCTGCAGACGACGCCGCACCGGTGGGAGTGGCTCTTCTTCGCGGCGCTGGCGATCATCACCGGCTCGTTCTCGATGAAGATCGGGTCGGTGTACGCAAGCGTCACCATTGCCGACACCTTCTTCATAACCACTGCGCTTCTCTTCGGGCCTGCTCCTGCGACACTCGCCATTGCCCTGGGCAGCTCCGTGGCCTCGTGGCGGCGCGGTCACGATCGTTCGCGCGTGGCGTTCAACACGGCCACGACGGCTCTCGGCATCTGGGCGGGAAGCCACGTATTTTTTCTGCTCGCGGGTGTGCCACCGCTGACGCATGTGCTGCAGACGCCGCCGCCGGCAGGGCTGGTGATTGTGCCGCTCCTGGCGCTCACCGCTGTGTACTTCCTGACCAACTCCGGCCTGATTGCCATCGCCATCGGCCTTGACGCGCGCCGTTCGCCTGTAGCCGTGTGGCGGGAGCACTTCCTCTGGCTGTCGGTGAACTATTTCGCGGCTGCGTCCGTGTCGTTCTGCCTTGTGCTGCTGATGTACCAGTCGAACCTGCTTGCGGCGATCGTCTTCGTGCCGCTGCTCGTCGTCCTGCACCTTACATTGCGGTCGTCGTTCGGACGGCTTGACGATGCGCGCCAGCATCTTGCGCACCTCGATCGCCTGTATCTGTCGACCGTCGAGACGCTCGCCATGGCGATCGACGCCAAGGATGACGTGACGCACAGCCACGTGCGGCGGGTCCAGGCGTACGCGCTCGGTCTCGCGCGCGCGCTTGGTGTGACTGACGAGCCGACGCTGAAAGGCATCGAAGCGGCGGCGCTGCTCCACGATACAGGGAAGCTCGCGGTGCCCGAGCACATCCTCAACAAGCCCGGCAAGCTGTCGGAGGCCGAGTTCGAACAGATGAAGCGGCACGTGGATGTCGGCGCCGATATTCTGTCGCTCGTCGATTTTCCGTATCCCGTGGTGCCGATCGTGCGCTGCCATCATGAAAGCTGGGACGGCAGCGGGTATCCGCGCGGCGTCGCCGGAACGGATATTCCGATCGGCGCAAGAATTCTCTCCGTCGTCGATTGCTTCGACGCGCTGACGTCGGACCGCCCGTACCGCTCGGCGCTCAGCGACGAAGCGGCGTTCGACATCCTGCGCGCGCGACGCGGCACCATGTACGAACCGCTGGTGGTCGACACGTTCATCCGCGTCCATCGCGAGCTCGTCGAGCAGATGGCGTCGTTTCCGCCCCACGACGCGCTGCGGCAGATCACGAGGTCGACTGCGGGCCCGAGTCCCGCCCCCGTTGCGACGTTGGTTGCGCCCGACGGCGTGTCCGACGACATTCTCGCGTTCGTCAGCCTCGCGCGTCTGGCCTCGGGCGACGCGTCGATGGGCGACGTGCTCTCGCTGGCGTCAGGTCTCATGCACGAGCTCGCGCCCGCTGCGACGATCGGCTGGTTTGTCATTGACGACGGTAGTGGGTGCCTGGCGATGCGGCACGCGTCCGGTCCCGCCGCGGCGCAGATGCATGGGACGTCTCTCCGTCTGGGCGAGGGCGTGAGCGGCTGGGTGGCGGCCAATCGACAGGTCATCATCAACTCAGAGGCGTCGCTCGACCTCGGCGAGCAGGCGCACTCCGGCATGCCGCTCAAGCATGCGCTGAGCGTTCCCCTGATCACGCGGGAGTCGCTCGTCGGAACGATCACGCTCTACTCGCCGACCCCGTTCACCGAGAGCCAGAGCCGGCTCGTGCAGGTAATCGCGCCGCACCTCGCGCAGGCCGTGTGGACCGCGAAGCGCGCCGAAAATACGGGACATGGCTCGCTCGCGCACGGCGGGCGCGCCGCCGCCAATCCCGACATGCGCCTCGTCTCGACCCGCTGAGACATTCGCGTCCCGATCGACCGCGTCCTCCCACATTGCTGTCGATTCTCCGCATCGACACTTTTCGACCTCCTGCAAATTTATTCCTGAATTCTCCGGATCGTTCCTTGGCGTTTACCTTGCTCTGCCATTCTCCGATCGCGCGCGCTGTGCGGGACGCTTCCGGCCTCTGCGTCACACGCGCCGCACGAGAGGAGACATCATGCGGGTCGAGTCATGGGTGGGTGTGACAGCAGTGTGTTTGATAGTGTTCAGCGGCGCGATCGGGGCCGGGCAGCAGTGTCGCCGGAGTTCTCCACTGCCTGCCAATGTTTTCCTGCTCCACGATATCGCGGAGCCGCTCGAGCGCATCTACGCGCAGGCGCCATCGTTCCGGGTACAGTGCGCTCGGATTGCCGCGGAGGAGGGCCTGCGCGTTACCGTGCGAATCGATCCACTTATTCCGAGCCGCTGCCGGGCATTCACCACCCTGCGGCGCTCGGGCAAGCGGCTTTTTGCTGATGTGCACTTGCGGCCGAGCTCCGATCACGCCGAAGTCCTCGCGCATGAGTTCGAGCATATCCTCGAGTGGATCGAAGGAATCGATTTGCCGCGGCTGTCACGCGTGAAAGGATCTGGCGTTCGCGAAGTGGAGTTCGCGGTATTCGAAACCGATCGCGCGCAGGCGGCGGGCCGTGCGGTCGCGGCCGAGGCGAGTCGTTCGCTCGGGGCGCCGGCAGCGGATTGACAGCTGATCTATAAAGAAGAGCATGGCCAAGATGCTTCGGTACGGATTTCTGGCGGCGCTTGTTTCGGCGGCGGTCATTGGACAGGCCGCGCTGCGAGGGCAGTCGGCGTCATATGACCTGTTGATTCGCAACGGTCAGATTGTCGATGGCACAGGCAACCCGTGGTTCGCGGGCGATGTTGGCGTGCGAGGCGATCGCATCGTCGCTGTTGGGCGGTTGCCCGGCGCTTCGGCGACGACGTTGATCGACGCGAAAGGATTGGTCGTGGCGCCGGGCTTCATCGATCTCCACACGCATTCGGATCAAAGCCTGTTGACCGACGGCACCGCGCAGAGCAAAGTCCGCCAGGGAGTGACCATCGACGTCATCGGCGAGAGCACATCCGTGGCGCCACGCGATGGCCTGGCGGAAGCCAAAGACACGTGGAGCGATTTCACCGGCTATTGGCGCGCGTTGGGGCAGAAGGGAATCTCCATGAATGTCATTTCGGAGGTCTCCTTCCAACAACTTCGGCTGGTCGCGGTCGGCTACAACCCAGGGCCTGCGACGATCGCGCAGCTCGAACGCATGAAAACGCTCGCCGCCCGCTCAATGGAGGAGGGCGCCTGGGGACTGGTGGCCCGGTTTGAGAGCGGAGGTCCCGAACAGCCCGAAGAAGTGCTCGAGGTCGCAAAGGTGGTGGCGAAATACGACGGCATCTACGTGACGCACATCGGCAGCGAAGGGGCCGAGCAGGATCGCGAGCTCGACTTCGCGATTCGCGTTGCGCAGGAAGCGAAGCTGCCGGTCCACATTTTTCACCTGAAGATTCGCGGCGAGGAAAACTGGGGCACCATCGGAAGATATCTCGCCAAGATCGAAGCCGCCCGCGCCCGCGGCCTCGATATCACCGCCAACCAGTACCCGTACACGGCGATGCAGCACGGGTGGAGCGCGTTTTTTCCGGTCTGGGCGCGCGAGCTCGGCCCGCAGAAGTTCGCCGCCATGCTGAAGGATCCCGCCATCCGCGCGAAGATCAAAACCGACAAGGATTTTCAGACGTGGGTGAGCGAGCACGGCGGATGGGATGGCGTCGTGATGGGACGCGCGCGTCAGCCGCACAACAAAAAGTACGAAGGCATGCGCGTTCCGCAGATTGCGAAATTGCGTGGCGACGCGGATCCGGCCGACACGTGCATCGCACTGATGGCCGAGGAAGGCGGCGCCATCTCGGGCATGTTTCACACGATGTCCGAAGCCGATGTGCGTGAAGTGATGCGGAAGCCGTGGGTGGCGATCGCCAGCGATGGGTCGGCGATGAACCTCGACGAAGACGGCGTGCCGCATCCGCGGAGCTTTTCGACCAATCCGCGCGTGCTTGGCCACTACGTCCGCGACGAGCACGTGCTGACGCTCGAGGACGCCGTGCGAAAGATGACGTCGCTCCCCGCGCAGATTCTCGGCCTCAAGGATCGCGGCCAGATCCGCGAAGGATTCGCCGCTGACATCGTGGTCTTCGATCCCGCGACCGTGCGCGAGACGACGACGTTCGAGAAGACGAAGTCGTATCCCGAAGGGATTCCTTACACCATCGTGAATGGGGTAGTCGTCATCGACCACGGGAAACACACCGGGGCGAGGCCGGGACGGCCGCTGTTAGGGCGCGGTCTCAAACGATAGAAGCCGACCTAAAAGGTCGGCACTACGCCACCACCATTTCCAACGACCGCGGATCTGTTGCTGCAGGCAACTCAGCGTATGGCGGCGACAACGTGAGAGGGCGCCGCCGCGCGATGACGTTGGCCGTCGTAGGCGTAGACGAACGATTTGAACTCCGGGTGCAGAAAGTCCATACCGAACTTGTAGTGTTTCATCTCTGAGAACGCCTGATCCGCCGTCCAGCCATCCGCCGTCATCCGGTAGACCGCCGACATCACGCCGGTGCGATGGCGGCCGCCGGCGCAATGAACATAGACGGGTTGCGCGGCCTGGTTGCTGACCAATCCAAGAAACTCTGCTATTTGCTGCTCAGTCGGCGCCACGTGCGTTGTCATCGGAATCCGATGAAAGGTCATCCCGGCGGCGCGGACGAGACGCTCCTCGTCAGGCTGGCCATCCGCCTGCAGATCAATCACGGTCTTGACGCCAAGCGAAGCCAAAGCGGCATAATCGCCGTCCAGTGGCTGACCGCCTCGATAGAACTGGGCATTTACCTGCCCGAAGTTGTCGATTGCGATTCGTGACAGATCAACGCCAGACTGGGCGGTGGAGTGAGGGAGAACCGCCTGAGCGGCAGCCGGGCCCGAGGCCAGGCACGCGGTGATCAGAACCGCGGCAGACGTAGACACAAATTTCTTGTTCATAGAGGACCCTTCCGAACACAAATTTCGCGCTGTCGGTATGCGGCTATAACTAAGGACGACTGAACGATGTTTAAAGTTTGCTGGCGCTGAGAGCGGGCGGCCGACCATGTATCCGACATTCATTCGCCTTGGCGAATTCGAAGTCACGTCGTTCGGCGTCCTTGTGGCCGCAGCCGCATTGGTCGGCCTCTGGATATTCCACCGCGAGCTGGCTCGCAGCGGCTTGCCCGCCAGCGGAGTCGATGCTGCATTGATCGGCGTGCTTGGCGGGCTCGCGGCGGCGAAGATCATTTGGGCGATCGAGTTTCGGCACGAGGCGCCATTTTTCTCGCTGCTGTTGAGCCGCGGCGGACTCAGCTGGTTCGGGGGGTTGTTCGGTGGTGTCAGCACCGGATTGTGGGGCCTTTACAGGCGGCGCATTCCTCTGGTTTCGGCGCTGGCCGCAGCTTCCCCCGCGCTTGCCATCGGCCACGCGATTGGCCGTATCGGCTGTTTCCTGGTAGGCGACGACTATGGCCGGCCGACGGAACTTCCGTGGGGTGTTGCATTTCCAAAGGGATTGCCGCCGACAACCGTTCCGGTTCATCCGACGCAGTTGTACGAAGCGGCTGGCCTTGCGGTGGTCGCCTGGCTTCTCATTAAATGGAGGCGTGCGCAGGTTCCGGATGCACTCGTGTTCGGCCGCTACCTCGCGCTGGCCGGAGCGCTCCGGTTCCTCATCGAGTTCATTCGGGTCAACGCCCACGTCGCCGGGCCGTTGACGCTCGCGCAAGTGTTTTCCGTGGCCATCATGCTTTTAGGTTTATGGTTCATGCGACTGCGGGATACCCGCACTCGCAAAGGGGCAGGGCGATGAACGCAACGATTCGACGAGCCTTGATGACCGTGGCGGCCGTTTCAGGATTGACCTCGGTGGGCAGCACTGCCGGACAATCGTCGCGGGGTCTTCCGGTGTCAGCGCAGGACGCTACCATCGGCGTGGCCGGGGCAGTAAACGGGACTCCGTCGCTGGCAGTGCTCGGTCGAACGGTGGCGGCGGTGTGGACGACCACCAAGGATGGCGCCGCCGACGTACACATAGCGATGAGCACCGACGGCGGCGCGACGTTTTCCCGACCGAAGCGCGTCAACGATGTGGACGGCGACGCGAGCGCCAACAACGAGCAACCTCCGCGCGTGGTGATCTCGGGAGCGAAAGCGTCGGCTCGCAAGATAACGGTCTTCTGGTCGAAGCGAAACGAAGGGCCGCAGCGCGCGAGACGCGACGCGATTCGAATGGCGAGCTCGGACGACGACGCTCGCACGTTCACGCCGGCTCGATTCACGCACGATGCCACCCTCTCTGGGGCCCGCGGATGGGAGTCGCTTGCCGCAAGCCCGGACGGCGGAGTACATGCGGTGTGGCTGGACGGCCGCGATGCTGAACGGGAGATCGCCAAAGAAGTGGCGCATTCAGGAATGCCGCACAAGGGCCAGCCGCCGCAGGATGTCTACCACGGCAGAATCGCGCCGGATGGCCGCGTCATCGAGAGCGTGATCGCAAGCGGCGTCTGTTTTTGCTGCAAGACGGCGGTTGCTGTCGATGCGCGAGGCACGATTTACGCCGCGTGGCGCCACATTTTTCCTGGGAGCATTCGTGACATCGCGATTGCCAGATCGACCGACAGCGGGCGCCATTTCGAATCGCTCGTACGAGTCAGCGAAGACAAGTGGGAGTTGAACGGCTGTCCAGAGGACGGTCCGGCCCTGGCGCTCGATCAGGCGGGGGTCATCCACATTTCGTGGGCGACAGTCGTCGACGATGGCGAACCGCAGAAGGCTTTGTTTTACGCGACGTCTTCCGATGGAAAAACGTTCTCGGCGCGAGCCAGACTGCCCGTTCCCCAGGCGGCAACACCGGGCCACCCGCAGCTGGCGTTTGCGTCTGACGGACGGGCGACGATCGTGTGGGACGAGGTTGTCGCCGGACAACGCCGCGTGTCGTTCACTCGAGTCTCTCGCCCGGGCGTATTTGCGCCGGCACAGATTCTGAGCGGCGACGAATCGGCGTCGAATCCGGTCATCGTTCGCGTGGACAAAGGCCTGCTCGTCGCCTGGACGAGCCGATCGTCGTCGGCGAAGTCGGCTGCGGAGCCCTCAGTGATCAAGATGCGACGGATTGGGTTGTCGTAGCCGACCTGAAGGTCGGCACTACGACTGCCGAGTACGTAGTGCCGACCTTTAGGTCGGCCCCAGAAGGAACGACACTCCGAGCAGCAAAAGCAGTCCTCCCACAACGATCCGAAACCGCTGCTCGGGCACCCGCGCGAGCAGCCTCTCACCGAAGAGTGTGCCCAACACGACGCCCGTCGCAGCAACCGCGATCGTCAACCCCATGCGCGCGAGCTCGGATCTTTCGATGACGAGATATACCGGTACACGCGCCAGGTCGATCATCAGCGCCACAGCCGTTGTCGTGGCGACGAACCGCCGCTTGTCGACGTCGAAACCCAGCATCGCTGCGGTGCGGATGCCGCCCTGATTGCCGACAAGGCCTCCGAAAAACCCCGAGAGCGCCCCGCCCAGCCAGGAGCGCGCGCCTCGAAGCCGCCATCGTTTGGAGTAGCCCGTCACCTGGGAGATGCCGGCGAGCACGAGCAACGACCCGAATACGATCTCGAGCGCTCGGCTGGTCGCCCACGTGTTCAACAGCGCGCCGGTCAAACCGCCGGCGGCACTCGTGAATCCGAAACTGCGCACGATCGACCAGTCGACGTCCCGTCGAAACCGCCAGAAACGGATCGATGTGCCGATGATGTGGGGAATGGACACGGCCGCCACCGCAAGCTTCGCGCCGCTCGTGGCGGCGATCGCAGGCGTCAACAGGCTGCCGATGCCGAAGCCCGCCACAGACGCGACGGCGCCGCCGACGAGCCCTGCTACGAACACCACCAGCTCACGCATTGAGCGCGATCCATACGACCGCGGCGTAGCGGGTGGCTTTGCCGATCACCGTCCAGTAAAAAAATGGGAGAAACGGCACTCGCGACGCGCCAGCGATTGCGACCATTGCGTCGCCGGCGATCGTGACGACCAGCGCGAGTGGGACCTCAGAGGCGAGGGGCAGTACTGTCGCGGCCAGAAACGACGAAACCAGCAGCGCCCAGAGGTCCATTCATCAGTGCTTGGCGAAGACGCGCGTGGTGCCGCCCTTCGTGAACGACACAACGTCGTAGGGCTGCGCCTTGGTGCCTGGAAAATCCATCCCAGGCGATCCTATCGGCATTCCACCGACAGCGATGCCGGCAATGGCGGGTTTTTCCTTCAACATCCGCTGCACATCGGCGGCCGGCACGTGCCCTTCGACGACATAGCCGTTGACGACGGCGGTATGGCAGGACTGCACCTGGTCGGGCACGCCGCGCGACTTCTTGATCTCAGTGAGATCGTTGACGTCGGTCGCACGCACATTGAAGCCGTTCTGACGCATGTGCTCGACCCATTGGGCGCAACACCCGCAGGTCGGCGACTTGAAGACTTCGACCAACGGCGCGGCGGGTTTCTGTTGCGCTGACGCCTGAAGGTCCGGCTGAAGCCGGACACTACCGTTGTAGGCCATTCCGAACAACGCGAGCGCGGCGACGGCGAGCGCGATACCTGTCGATCGAGACATCACTCCTCCTGAAAGCTGGTTCTTAGTTCGATTGTATCCGTCCTTCGACGATCAGAGAACGCCGGCGACAAACACCCAGCAGCTCAGCACGCCCCCTGCCAGAACGACCACTCCAAGCGTCTTCCGCTTCTTGAGCCTCCACCACATGTAGTAGCTGCCGACGACCATGACAATCAGGCCGGCGGCCAGCGCGTCCATCGCGAGCACCCACACGCTGGTCACAGCCCAATCGCGGCGGCTTGCCGGTTGATTGAACCGCGAGCCGCTGAAGGTGTGGAAGATTTGAAACGCGTGCAGCGTGCCGTTCGTGAATTCCTTGACGTACGCGTGCCTGGCGTTGAGGTCGACCCGCACCTGAGCCGCCCCATTCGGCCGGCTCACGTTGAAATCGATATGGCCAACCGGCTGCGCCGCGGGCCAGTCGATTTCGCCTTTCAGCTTCAGCTGTCGCATGACATCGAGCGTCTGCGAGAGCTGCGTCTCGCCTGCGGGCGCCTCGATGTCGGGGTCATAGATCGTTTCGTGGCGCTCGTAGAGATCCGTAAACCAGCTCTGATGGTTCAGCATCAGCCCGGTCAGCGAAAACAGCCACAGAAAGAACAGGAAATACAAACCCAGGTAGTAATGGAACTTGCGATTCCAGAATTCGAAGGTCTTAACGAATGACGGCATAGACGAGCCCAACGAACGTGAATGCGCCGGCAGCGAGCAGCACGAAACCGGCTCGCCGTTCTGACTTGATGGCCCACCACAAATAGAGCCCCGTCAGAGAAATGAAGAGGACCAGGTAAATTGTGGCATCAGCGAACAGGCGCCAGATTCCGGTGCCAACCCAGTTGCCTCGGATTGCGGCGTTGTGCGGGCCAGGCATCTTGTGAAGATACGAGAGCGACTCCCAGAGGTTCATCGATCGCCGCTTGACCGTGGCGGTGCGGGCGTCAAGGTCGACATCTACCGTCGCTTCGAAGCCCGCCTTGGATACCGGAAAAATCAAATGGCGATCTTTGGCGACGTATCGGAGGTACCCGATTTCGCCGGAAAGACGCACTTGAGGAAGGATGGCGGCCGCCCGATCGACGGCCTCGCGCCCTTTGAGGCGATCGAAGCCGTCGGGAACGTCCAAATCACGGTAGGTCTCAGCCGGCGCGTCGGTGCCGGCGATCAACTTGCCGTGATTGAGATAGAACACGCTCGCCGCGAACAGCAGAATGAACGGGCTGATGAACAAGCCGAAATAGAGGTGCAGGTCCCTCAGCCACCGGTACAGCATCAGTGCTTGTGTTCGGCCTCAGGTGCGGCTTTTGTCGCTTCGCCCTTCGTGACGACGGTGGTGACCGATGCGGGCTCCTTCGAGCCGCGCTCGCCGACCCAGTGCTTCATTGAGCCGTCAGCGAACGTTTGATGGGCCTTCCACTGCAGCGCGCCCGGTTGGGGGTTGTGCGCGGTGAAGGTATAAAGCGCACGCCCTTTTGGCTTGATCTCGCTCTTCCAGGTGATGGACGAGATCCGATCCCCGTCCTTCTTCACTTCGTAGGTGACTCCATTGGCGCCTGCGACCTGCATCACATGCACGCCGGCCGGAATTTCCAGTTCGAGGGCGGTCGCGGAAACGGTCCCCTCTGCCATGGCACTGACGGTATAAACCTCCTCGGCCCCTGCCGTCGACTCGCGGGGCGTCACGATGACGTGCGCGTCGAGGACGACGAAGGACACAACGAGGCAGGCAAAGACGGCAGCAATATGCTTCTTCATGCGGTTCTCCTTCTCTATATGCGTTTCTACCCTCCCAGTTTACGCGCTCAGGGCATGTGATGTCCCGCATGAGGATCCATGACTGCCGGATGCATCGGTTTAATCATGTGCATGTTCCACATCCGTCCCATAGCGCCGGCTGCCGGCCGGAGGCGCACGAACACCTGCAGCGAAACCGGCCGGAGGCCGTAGGAGCTTTGCAGCCGATCCGGCACGGCATAGAACGTTACCGCGCTGCCGACGCCTGTCTCCAGCCAGCGCCAGCGTGGCAGTTCTCGGACCGCCCCGAGCGTCAGTGCCGATACCGTGTCTTTCTCTTCGTGTCCGAGTGAGTCGTCGGCGAGAAGCGTGGCGGTCTCCACTTCGACGTACTCGAGTCGGCCAAACGTCGAATAACGTCCGGACCGCTTCGTTGCTTCCAGCACGAACGACGCGCGGTTGACCTCGTCGCCGTTGTTGATGCCGTACGCGGCTGTGGCGGCCGTAAAGTTCTCGCCATTCTGCTTCAGCCACGATGCCGACGCTGTGGTCCGCACGATGTCGCCGTGGCCGAGCTCTTCAGGCGCCTTCAGCCGCCCCGACGACACTTGAAGCTCCCACTCCGCTCGCGGCCGCAACCATAGGCGCGCCGCGAACGAATCGAGCGGGCCGAAATCGAAGTCCCACCGATCCTCGTCAGGCTCGCGTCCGTTGAATATCGAACCTTCTACGGTCCATGGTCCGTGATCGATCGCTGCCGTGACGACCCCGAACGCGATGTGCGTCGAATCGAGGGTGTGATGCCCGAGCGGGGACATCGGGTTTTCGATGGACGACGCGCGATGCATGAATGCGACTGGACCGAGGGCGGGCTCTGCCGACGGACCTCCAGCGAGCGTGAAGCCCGTGCGCGAGCCAATCGGGATGCGCCACACCGCCGCGAGCTGCATGAACAGATCGTGCGGGTGCTGATAATCGATCAAAGGCTTGCCCTCGAACGCTTCGCCGACCTGGAAAAGCTCGCGATAGCCTTTCTTGCCGACGGTCAGCGGATCGAGGCTCAGCATCGTGTTGATCGTGAGGTTTGCGCGGCCCACCTTGCGGCTGAACATGCCCATCCACCAGTTCGGCACGCGGAACTCGTCGCCCCCGCGTGGCGCCGCCTGATGGTTGAAGAGCCCGTATGCGACGCCGTCCTGCATGACGTGCCAGTCGGCGGCGTCTGCCTGTGCGAATGCGGAAGCGGGCAGGGTGACAGTTGCTGCCAACGCGACGGCGGCAATTCTTTCGACGAGCATCGGGTTCTCCTCACGAAGCCGACCTGAAGGTCGGCACTACGCCTGTCGGGATCGATGGCCGACCTGAAGGTCGGCACTACGTCTGTCGGGATCGATCTGGCCGACTTGAAGGTCGGCTCTACGAATGTCGCGATCGTTTCGCCGACCTGAAAATCGGCACTGCGAATGTGACTCTGATCTGTCGTAGTGCTGGCCTTCAGGCGAGCTACCAGCCTCCAGCCACCAACGCGAGAAGAGACGAATCAGATGCGAAGGGGATTCAAAAAGGCAGAACCGGGCGGGGCACCGGGTGGCGAAAGATCAGGAAGATGAGCGAACGCGCGGAACGCGTGCAACGTTAGAGACTCCGCCACCAGAACCATTGTGGGTACGTCGGCTCGTGACAGGCTGGCAGTTGACGTCACGACCGCGTCTGCAGGCGCTGCGTCACACTGCTGCTGAACGTCCTGGCGAATGATTGAGTCTGACGCGGATGTCGTTGCGCCGGCAGCCGTGTGGCCGTGATGATCGTGCGGTGCGGCGGCGTCAGCGCTCGAGGGCTGCGAGTGATGATCGTGACCGTTCGCCATCGACCAGCAACAAAGAGGAAAGGCGGCAGCTACCGTCAGCCACGCCGTCAGACACACACTCAACACGCGAACCGAAAGTCTCATCGAGAGCGTCAGATATACCACATTTGCGTTGTCGAAGCGGCGCTGTTGTAATGGTCGACTGGGAGGCCATGATGGAACGCGACGTTGTGTGTGGAATGGACGTGGATCCGGGGAAGGCCGCGGCGACGAGCGTGTACAACGGCAAGATCTATTACTTCTGTGCGAAAGCCTGCAAGAACAAGTTCGACGCCGACCCGCAGAAATACGTCAAGTAGATGGCGCAACAGGTAGAAGAGGACGTTCTCGATCCTGTCTGTGGCATGACGATCTCGCCGGCCGATTCGGTCGGCGAGGTTGAGTACCGCGGCCACACGTACTATTTCTGCAACCAAAGCTGCCTCGACCGCTTCAAAGCGAATCCCGAAGAGTTCGTCGGCCCTGATGCGGCCGGCCGCCAGATGTCCGAGCCCGCGGATCCCGAGGCGGAATACACCTGCCCGATGCACCCCGAGATTCGGCAGACAGGTCCTGGCTCGTGCCCGATCTGCGGAATGGCGCTCGAGCCCGTGCACATCTCGCTCGACGAGCAGCCGAACGAAGAGCTCGACGACATGACGCGGCGCTTGCGCTGGTCGATCGCGCTCACCGTTCCAATCCTATTGGTCATGATCGACGAGTTTCTGCCAGGACAGCCGATCCACGCGCGCATCAACCCCCGCGTCCTGAACTGGATCGAGCTCGCCCTGGCCACGCCTGTCGTGCTGTGGGGCGGATGGCCGTTCTTCGCGCGCGGCTGGGCGTCCGTCGTGAGCAGACACCTCAACATGTTTACGCTCATCGCGCTCGGCGTCGGCGCGGCGTACAGCTTCAGCGTCGTCGCGACGCTCGCGCCCGATCTCTTTCCGCACTCGTTCCGTATGGGCGGGGGCGTGGCTGTGTATTTCGAGCCCGCCGCGGTCATCGTCCTCCTTGTGCTGCTCGGCCAGGTGCTGGAGCTGCGCGCGCGGAGCCGCACAGGCGCCGCGATTCGGACCTTGCTCGGGCTTGCGCCGAAGACGGCGCGGCGCAGCGATCCTGATGGAACCGAGCGCGATGTGTCCCTTGGCGATGTTCGTGTCGGCGATCAGCTGCGCGTGCGCCCCGGTGAGCGGGTTCCTGTCGACGGGGTCGTCCTCGATGGCGCAACAAGCGTGGACGAATCGATGGTGACCGGAGAACCCATCCCGGTCGAAAAAGCGCCAGGCGATCCGGTGACCGGCGGCACCGTGAATGGCACTGGAACCATCGTGATGCGCGCGACTCGCGTCGGCGCCGACACGCTGCTCGCGCAGGTCGTTCGCATGGTCACCGAGGCGCAGCGCTCGCGTGCGCCGATCCAGCGGCTGGCAGACGTCGTCTCGGGGTGGTTCGTTCCGCTGGTGGTGATTGCGGCGGTCGCGACGTTCGTCGCGTGGGCGCTCGTTGGGCCAGAGCCGAGGCTCTCGCACGCGTTCGTCAATGCGATTGCGGTGCTGATTATCGCGTGCCCATGCGCGCTCGGCCTCGCGACGCCGATGTCGATCATGGTGGGCACCGGACGCGGCGCCGAAGCGGGTGTGTTGTTCCGCAACGCCGAAGCGCTCGAAGTGCTCGAGACGATCACCACCCTTGTGGTGGACAAGACCGGCACGTTGACCGAAGGGAAGCCGCGCCTTGTGACGGTTGCGCCATCCGCGCCGCTCGATGAAACGACGCTGCTTCGGCTGGTCGCCAGTCTCGAGCGCGTCAGCGAGCATCCGCTCGCAGGAGCGATCGTCGCGGGTGCGCGCGAGCGGAACATCGGGCTGTCGCCAGTACAGCAGTTCGCGTCCACAACCGGCGAAGGCGTCAGTGGACAGGTGGAAGGCCGGCGTGTTGCCGTGGGTAATCTGCGATACCTCGAACGTCTGGGCGTCGACGCGGGCGTGCTGCGCGCGAAGGGAGATGAGCTGCGGCTTGGCGGCCAGACGGTCATGTGTGTCGTGATCGACGGCCGGGCGTCCGGGCTCATCGGCGTCGCAGATCCGGTGAAGCCGACGACGCGTGAGGCGATTGACGCGCTCCATCGCGAGCGCGTGAAAGTCGTGATGCTGACCGGCGACAACCGCACGACCGCCGAAGCGGTGGGCAGGAGCGTCGGCATCGATGCGATCGAAGCCGACGTGCTGCCCGATGCGAAGGCGTCGATAGTGAAGCAGCTGCAACAGCGCCGCGAGCGCGTGGCGATGGCGGGGGACGGCATCAACGACGCACCGGCGCTCGCCCAGGCCGACGTAGGCATCGCGATGGGCACCGGCACGGACGTCGCCATGGAGAGCGCGGACGTGACCCTGGTCAAGGGCGACCTGCGCGGCATCGTCCGTGCGCGCCGGCTCAGCCGCGCGACGATGAAGAACATCAGGCAGAATTTGTTTTTTGCGTTCGTCTACAACGTGCTCGGCGTGCCGATCGCGGCGGGCGTGTTGTATCCCGTGTTTGGATGGCTGCTGAGTCCGATGATCGCGAGCGCGGCGATGACCTTCAGCTCGGTGTCTGTCATCGCGAACGCGCTACGGCTTCGAAAAGTCCACCTCTAGCTGCACCGGCTTGCTCGTCGCCTCGACAGGAAGCTGCCTTTCAGCTCCAGCCGTTTTCACTGTCACGGTGTGCGAGCCGAGGCCCAGCTTGCCCTGATACGGCGTGTCTCCGGCGCGCACGCCGTCGATCAGTACCTCGGCGGGCTCGTTCGAGGTCACGCCGATCGTCGTCTCCGGCGTCAGTGTCAGCGTCGTCGTTTCATTCGACCGCACCTGAACCGTGCGCGTAGCGTCGTATCCACGTTCGAGGTTTTGCAAGCGAAGGCGATGCTTTCCCGGCGGAAGTACGGCGCGCTTCTGGTCATCCAGCGTTACGGGCTTGTCACTCTCGCTGATGGTGACGTCGAACGGCACGACGACAGCTACCGTGCCGGGCAGATCCTCCACTGCTATGGGTGGCGCCGCCGGCGCCGGCTGTGATGCGACTGGCTCCGGAGTCGCCGCAGCGGGTTGCGAGGCTTCGGGCGAAGGCTGGGCGGAGCCACCTGAACGGCCGCGAATCTGAGGCCAATATATGACGGCGGCAGCAATGATCGCGACGAGCGCTGCCACCGCGCCCACGCGCGGCAGAAGAGCCGTGACATTGCTCTTCACGCCCTCTTCTGCTCCGGCGTCAGCGAGCAGCGTGGGGTCCTCCGGTTCGTCTGGAAGCTCGATCGGTTCGTAGAAATCGTAGGGCTCTTCCGCTGGTTCTTGAGGCGCCTGACGTTCCGTCGGCACTTCCATTTCTCTCGGCAGGGGCTCGGACCATTGCGCCTGGCGGGCGCGAATCCATGTGACGGTGGCCGCTCCCGCAGCGAGCAAGTGGGGTGATGCTCCTGCTGGTTCCGGTTCCGGTTCCGGTTCCGGTTCCCGTTCCCGTTCTGGTTCGGGCACCGGCTGCGCCCGCGGCGTCGGCACCCGCCTGCTCGGTTGGGGCGGCACCTTCACCGTTGCAGGTGCTGTCGGAGTGAAGGCTGGCACCCCAGTCAGCAACTCTCGAATCTGCCTGGCGAGATCAATCGGGTCGGCCGATTCGACCGGCGGCATCTTCAGGGTGAGCACGCCGCCAGGAATCGATTTCAGGTGTGCCAGCAAATCGGCTTCGCCGTTGGCAGGGATAGCGGGAAGCAGCAGCACATCTGGTACACGTTTCTTGATTGCTTTGATCGCGACAGGGCACGATTCGGCGCCCATCAGCTCGCACCCGCGCAGCTCGCGGGCGAGGCGCGAGAGCGTGGGGCTGTGGCGATTTCCTGGATTGACGGCGAGTATCAGGGCCATGAGCGTGACGGAAAACTTATCTCATATAAAATCACTGCGTGAAGAGTACCGCACAGCGGCCGGCAATGCCCAAGGAAGTTGAAGCGATGCGCACCTCTATGGAGGGCCGGGTGTTGGCGCTCGAGAAGGCGCTCGCCGACCCTGCTCAGCACGGTTTGCTCGAGTCTCTCATTCTCGAGCTGGCGCACATCGCGACGAAGGAAGCCGATGCGACAGCGCGGCAGGCGGTGCTCGAGGCGCACGCGGCCGGGCAGCAGGCGGCAGCCGCTGCCCGCAAGGAGTCGACCGCGGCGCTTGAAGCGGAAAAGGTCGAGTCGGCGGCGCTGCGCCAGGTGATCGAAGCGGCGAAGCTGGCCCTGAAAGAGGCGGAGGCGGCGTTGAAAGAAGAGCGCCGCGCCGTTGAAGCGGCGAATCGCGAGGCCGCCGCCGTGCGCCGGGAGCTGGCTTCCGCGCAGGAATCGCTCGAGCAGGCGCAATCCGCGGGCGCGAACGACCGGCGCGACGTCGATGCTGCGCTGGCGAGCGCCGAAAGCGACCGCGACGCGGCGCGCCGCGACTTTCAGCGTGTAAGGGACGAGCTCGATGGCGCGAGGCGCGAGCTCGACGACATTCGCCAGGACGCGGATGCGCGTACGCGGACGCAGTCAGAATCGCAGGCGCAGCACGAACAGGCCCTGAAGGCCGCACATGCGGCCGCGAGGACGGCAGCAACACAGCTTGAAGAGGCAACCCGCGCGCGTGACGCCGCTCATAACGAGATCGAGACCGTTCGAGCTGAGCGCGATGGCGTCCGCCGCGAGCTTGACGCCGTTCGGCGCGACGGCGACGCGCGGGCGCTCGCGCTCTCGGAGTCGCAGAACGATCAGGAACGTGCGTCGCATGCCGCGCACGAGCTCGCTAGAAACGCCGCGGCGCGGCTCGAGCAGGCGATCCGGGACCGGGACGCCGCCCAGGGTGAGAGCGCTCAGCTGAAGCGGCAACTCGTGGCCGCTGAAGCGGCGGTTCAGGCGTCCGAGGCGGTCGCGCGCGAGCTTCAGGCTGCGCATGAAGCTCGCGATGCCGCCGAGGCCGATGCCGCTCGGGGCGCGGAGCGCCGCGATGCCGAGCTCGAGGCCGAATCCGAAGCGGACATCGTTGTCGACCTCGCGTCGATCACGCAGGAGGAAGAGCGCCAGCTGGCCATCGAGCGGCGCACCCATGCGCTCGAGCTCGCGCTGCGCGACGCAGAGACGCGCGCCGAGACGGCTGAGCTGGAGCTCGATCGGCATCGCCGGTCCAAGGCCACTCCGTCCGCCGTCACTCAGCCGGAAGCCGCAGTCCCGCCTGAAGCGGTCACGGCAGCGGAACCGTCAGAGCAATTCCGCGGCCCATCTCGTGGAGCCAGGCGCGTGTCGTTCAAGGCCGAGATCGATGTCCAGATCGACGGCAATCCCGGCAAGCTTGTCGATTTGTCGATGACGGGGGCGCAAGTGCTGACCCCCGCGGCGATCAATCCGAACCGCCTGGTCAGCGTGACGCTGCCGCTGGGCGACAGCTCCCTCTCGTGCAAGGCGAAGGTCGCGTGGTCGCGCCTCGAGCCTCGCTCCGGCCAGCTGTGGTATCGCGCGGGCGTGCAATTTACGACCGCCGATCAGAAGGGGCTCGAGTCGTTTTTCACCATGCATCAGTCGTGAGATCCTGACCACATGGGCCGCATCTTCTCCGTCGCGCTGATCGCCATCGCCATTGCCTCGCCGGTCTCGGCCCAAACACGCGCCGCCTCGCTGACGCTCACCACTCGACCGTCACCACTTGGCCTCGGGCAGAACCTTTTCGAAGTCATCGTCAAAGACGCGAAGGGGCAGCCAGTGACGAACGCCGACGTCTCGCTCCTGCTGGTGATGCCCGCTGACCCGAAGACCAAACATCCCGAGATGCGCACAGAGGGCAAGCTGAACAACGTCGGCTCGGGAAAATACAACGGGATCGCCATCGTCACGATGGCAGGTGATTGGGACGTCACGGTCGCCGCTGCCCGGAACGGCAAAGAGCTCGCGCGTAAAACGCAGCGTTTGACCGCCTACCTGAAGACGCCTTCGAAGGCCAAATAGACAACCGCGCGATCCACACAACGTGTGACATCCGCGCAACGATTCGCGCGACGATGCCCATCGCGCTTTGTCCTTCGGTTCGTCTGCCCCGGCGTTTTCCTTTTTTCCTGAATATCTACACGAATGTCGGCGTCAATTTATTTCTCTCCAAGTTTGTGGCTTTGGAGCCGCCGCCGTTTCATCGATTTCCCATGAATTGCTGGCGTTTTCGCCGCGTTCAACGCGGAGGTGATCTGGAACCAGCTTTGCTCATGCAATCGCAGAAGTCCGGAAGGGGCGTACATGGCAACGAACTCAGCGGGGTTGAAGCTGGCAGAAACCACGACGGGCAGCGGCACGAGCGAGCTTCGCCGTCTTTCGACGTTGCTCGAAATCAGTCAGACGTTAGCCGCCGGCACGAACCAGAAGAGCGCATTGCATCAGGTCCTCGGCATTCTCGATCGGCATCACAGCATCATCCGCAGCACCGTCGCGCTGCTCACCCCCAATGGCGATATCGACGTCGTGGCCTCGGAGGGCCCGCCCGGTGGGAAGGCTGATGCCACGTTCCGGCTCGGTGAGGGGATCACGGGCCGTGTCGTGCAGAGCAGCAAACCGATCGTGGTTCCGAGGATATCGCGCGAGCCGATGTTCCTGCGGCGAACCTCGGAGCGCCCCGAGCTGGCGCGCGAGGAAATCAGCTACGTCTGTGTGCCGATCCTTCTCAACAGGAAGGCCGTCGGTGCTCTGGGAGCGGACTTCCGCTTCAACGCGGATCGCGACTTCGATCGCACCGTGAAGTTCCTCGGCGTCGTCGCGTCGCTGATGGCGCAGTCCATTCGCATCCAGCGCGTCATCGACGCGGAACGCGAGCGGCTGCGTGAGGAGAACACGCACCTCAAGAGCGAGCTGCGCGAGCGATACGACTTCTCGAACATCCTCGGCACGAGCGGCCCGATGCGGCTGGTCTACGAACAGGTGTCGCAGGTGGCGCGGACCGACACGACCGTGCTCATCCGCGGGGAATCGGGCACCGGCAAAGAGCTCATCGCGCAGGCGATTCACTACAACTCGCTGCGCGCGAAGCGGCCGTTCATCAAGGTGAGCTGCGCCGCGCTGCCCGAGAGCCTCATCGAGTCGGAGCTGTTCGGCTACGAAAAGGGGGCGTTCACCGGCGCGCACGCGACCAAGAAGGGGCGCTTCGAGCTCGCCGAAGGCGGGACGTTGTTTCTCGACGAGATCGGCGAGCTCAACCTCGCGACGCAGATCAAGCTGCTGCGCGTCATCCAGGCGCGCGAATTCGAGCGGCTGGGCGGCACCAAGACGATTCGCGCCAACGTGCGCCTGATCACGGCGACCCACAAGGACGTCGAGTCGGCGATTCGGGACGGCAGTTTCCGCGAGGATCTGTACTATCGCCTCAATGTGTTTGCGATCTTCCTGCCACCGCTGCGCGAGCGAAAGCCCGATTTGCTGCTGCTCGCCGATCACTTTCTCGAGAAGGCGTCGCTCTCCCACGGCAAGCACATCAAGCGGATCTCGACGCCGGCGATCGACATGCTGATGGCGTATCACTGGCCGGGCAACGTGCGAGAGCTCGAAAACGCGATCGAGCGGGCAGTCGTCGTTTGCGACGGGCAGGTCGTGCACGCGCACCATCTGCCGCCGACATTGCAGACCGCCGCCTCGTCCGGTACCGCGATGAGCCTCTCGCTGAAAGACGCGATCGACGCCTACGAGAAGGACTTGATTCAGGACGCGCTGAAGACCGCGCGCGGCAATCGCGCAAAGGCCGCGCGTCTGCTGAACACGACCGGGCGGATCATGAACTACAAGGTCCGCCATCTCGGCATCGACTGGCGCCGTTTCAAGAAGTAACAAAAACGCAGGCTTGGTACGCCTCGACTGACAAAGTTGTTCATCGTGGCGCTCAGCCTCTCCCCCGAGGCGCAAAGACGCCGAGATTCACCGTGAAAAAAAGTGATGGGCCCGACTGCGGCGCGCCGCTACTCCGCGCCGATTCATGAAACAGACACGAATGTAGGCGTACACGAAGTGTCTGACGTGTTTGTTGTGTCACCAAATCCCGTGACCGGGGGATTTTCTTAGTAAATCTTCAGATCGTGGGTTGCACGGTATGGCATCCCTCGTGCAACTTCCGGAGAGGACGGGCGGCTCGCGATCGACGACCCGCATTCATTTCTGCTTCAAGGAGGAACGATGAAAACGAAATTGCCAGGACTACTGGCTGGGGCCGCGCTGATCACGTTCGTAGCTACTCCGGCCTTCGCACAGACGCCCGCGGATCTGAAGGTCGGGTTGGACACGGTGTGGGTCTTGTTGACCGCCGCGCTGGTATTCTTCATGAACCTGGGTTTCGCGCTCGTCGAATCTGCCATGTGCCGGTCGAAGAACACCGTCAACATCCTCTCGAAGAACTTCATCGTCTTCGCCATCTCCAGCCTGGCCTTCTACATTTTCGGATGGGGGCTGATGTTTGGAAACGGCAACGGGTTCGTTGGCATGGAAGGCCTGTTCACGATGGGTGGCGCTGACAACAGCCCCGCGACTGGCGACGCGTACGTTGGCGCGTACAAGGCGATTGCCTGGACCGGCGTTCCGCTGAACGCGAAGTTCTTTTTCCAGCTCGTCTTCGCCGGCACCGCTGCCACGATCGTGTCCGGGTCGGTCGCGGAACGCATCAAATACATTTCCTTTATCGTCTTCTCGTTCCTGCTCGTTTCGTTCGTCTATCCGATCACCGGCCACTGGATCTGGGGCGGAGGATGGCTGGCGGCGGCGGGCTTCTGGGATTTCGCCGGCTCCACGGTTGTGCACAGCGTTGGCGGGTGGGCGGCGCTGGCGGGGATTCTGGTCCTCGGGCCCCGGCTGGGCAAGTACGGCCCGGACGGCAAAGTGAACCCGATTGCGCCGCACAGTTATACGTCGGCCGTCATCGGCTGCTTTGTGCTGTGGCTCGGGTGGTTCGGATTCAACCCCGGGTCGACGATGGCGGTTGATGCCAACGCGATCTCGCACATCTTCATGACGACGAACACTGCCGGAATCATGGCGCTGCTCTCAGCGACCGCCATGAGTTGGTACTTGGACGGCAAGCCGTCTCTGGGCATGTCGATCAACGGGTGTCTCGCCGGCCTGGTCGCGGTCACCGCCGGATGCGCCTTTGTGACGATCAATGGGTCGCTCATCATCGGACTTCTGGCGGGAATCATCGTGGTCATGGCCGTCAAGCTCTGCGACTCGCTGAAGATCGATGACCCGGTCGGCGCGGTACCGGTGCATCTCTTTAACGGCGTGTTCGGCACGCTCTGCGTCGGCCTCTTCGCGGTCGACAAGATCACCGGAGCCGCGACGGGCAATGGCTTGTTCTACGGCGGGGGTCTCACGCTCCTGATGGCTCAGCTGAAAGGCATTGTCGCCGTGGCGGCGTACACGCTTGTGGTGTCGCTGGCGTTCTGGTTCGTGGTGAAGGCATTGATGGGTCTCCGCGTCAGCAAGGAAGAAGAGATCAACGGCCTCGATCTGGGCGAGCACGGCGAAGAGGCCTACATCATCTTTGCGCCGCGCGTCGTGGCGTCGAGAGCAGAAGTCGCCTGAGAGTGTTCTTGAACTGACCGGCGGCGCGAGCAGAGAACGTCTACCGGGGGTGCCGGTCATCCGGGCCGGCACCGCCCAAGCATCGATCGACATTATGGAGGCGCAATTGATCCCATCTCTTCCTTTCCGCTCACGACTACTCCGCGTCGCGCTTGCTGGCGCGGTGTTGCTGACCCTTTCGACCACCGCGCAGGCACAGGACGATCCCAATCCCGGCGCGATTACGCTGACGACGGGCATCGATTTTCCGTCCGTCTATTTCTTCCGCGGCATCAGGCAGGAGTCAGATCCGGCCCTCACGACGTTTGCCTTCGGCGATGTGGGGATTGCGCTCCATTCCAGCGACACCGGGAAGAGCGTCAGCCTGAACTTCGGGGTCTGGAACAGTCTTCACACCGGGTCGTCGGGAACGGGCTCCAGTGACCCCGACAAGAAGAGCCACTACGAAGAAGACTTCTACGTGATGCTGAACCTGGGGGTGGGCAAGGGTCTCACCGTCACGCCGTTCTTCACCTCGTACACGAGCCCGAATGGCTCATTCGGCACGGTGAACGAGCTCGCGTTCAAGGTGGCGCACGCGAGCAAGTTCGCGCCGTATGGCCTGGTCGCGTTCGAGTTGAGTGGGCAGGCTGATGGCGGGAGCGAGAGTGGCACCTACGCCGAGCTTGGCGCTGCGCCGAGCTGGCCGTTGGGCGGCAAAGGCGTGACCGTCGCTATTCCGCTCAAGCTCGGCTTCAGCCTCGGGGATTACTACGAGGCGAACGGAGAGGACAACGGGTTCGGGTATTTCGACATCGGCGCCCTGTTCACCGTCCCGTTCTCCAGCGCCCCGACCAAGTATGGAACCTGGAACCTCCATGGCGGCGTGGACTTTCTCGCCCTCGGCGATGGGACGAAGTCGTTCAACGTGAAAGACGGCAAGCCCGAAGGCAGCCAGGTGATCGTGTCGATTGGCATCGGGATGTCCTACTGACGCGGGGCCAAGATCCAAGATCGCGAACCTGAAAGACGAGAATCTGGAATCTGAAATCCCGGAGAGACCCGCTCTCCGGGACGACAGCGTCCAGATTTTCGTTTTCAGGTTTTAGATTCCAGTATTCTTATGGCGTCATGGGTGGCGATGAGCCCCGTTAAGGGGAGAGACGTCGATCAGGCCGAGTTGAGGGTGCGTCTCTCTGCCTCGCTCGACGAGGCACGGACTCAGCTCATCGACGCCACAGAGCGAGGAGAAGGCGGCCGGGCGGCGCTCGCCCGTCACGCTGAGTGCATCGACAGCATCGTCCGCGAGCTTGTCGAGACTGCGCGAGTACACACACACGCGCCGCTCGCCGTATGCGCGGTTGGCGGCTACGGGCGCAAATCCCAGTTTCTCCATTCAGACATCGATCTGCTCCTCGTGTTTGGCGGGCCTATTGGCCGCCCCGAAGAACGCTTCGTGAAGGCCCTGCTGCACCCGTTGTGGGATCTGCGATTCCAGGTCGGACACCACGTCCGCGAGCTTGGCGATTTCGATCGCCTTGACACGACGAATCCCGAGTATCTGTTGGCGCTCATGGACCTTCGGGTGCTGGCGGGAAACCGCGAGCTCACAGACAAGCTCGCCGCCGTGATGAAGTCGTCGGCGCCTGTGTGGCGGCCGCAGATTCTGGATGCCCTCGTCACGCTTACTGATCAGCGTCACAGCGAGTTCCACGACACGCTCTACCAGCTCGAGCCGGACGTCAAGGACGGCCCCGGCGCGCTGCGCGACGTGTGGGCGACACGCATGATGCTGCGCCTCGGAGGCGATCGCCGGCGCGGCACACGCGGGCCGTCACCCGATCGCCTGAGCGACGCCGAAGAATTTCTCATGCGGATCCGCTCCGGGCTGCATGTCGATACAGGCCGTAACGTCAACGTGCTGAGCTACGAGCTTCAGGAGAAGGCGGTCGACCGTCTTCGCTATGTGGGCGGCGACATGCGCCGGCGCGTCGAAGCGCTGATGACCGATTACTTCAGAGACGCCCGCAGCGTGACGCGTGGGCTCGGTCGCGTTCGCCGGGCCGCGCTGCCCCCGGCGCCCACGCCGATCAGGCTGATCGGCGAGAACCTCATGTGGGTGGTCGAGGGCATCACGTTTGCCGATGCGGCCGTCGCTGCGTCTGCTCCGGCGGAATGGCTGCGCGCGTTCGAGGCGGCGGTCTCGCGCAATATGCCCGTTGCGGACGACGCGCTCGCGCTTATGGAGCGCGAGCAGCAACGGCACGTGTACACGCCTGAGATGTTCTACCCGACGCCCGAGCATCAGCGCCGGGTGCTGCAGTTCATGCGGCCGCGCCCCGGGCTCTCGGCCCGGCTCAGCGAAATGCGCGACTGCGGTCTGTTGGGAGCGATGTTTCCCGAGCTGAACGAGATTGCCTGCCGGGTGACGCGCGATTTCTATCACAAGTACACGGTCGACGAGCACACGCTGCTGACGGTCAGAAACGCCGAGCGCCTGCTCACCAACCCGCGGTTCGGACCGATTCTCCGGGAAGTGCACGCGCCCGAGCTGCTCGTGCTGTCGTTGCTGTATCACGATGTCGGCAAGGCGCGTGAGGGCGATCACTCGATCGTCGGTGCAGAGATGGCGGCGGCGATGATCTCCCGGCTGGGTCTCGACCATGAGGCATCGCAGACGATCGACTTTCTCATCAGGAACCACCTGAAGATGTCGCGGATCGCATTCCGGCGCGATACGGAAGAGCCGGAGGTCGTCCGCCAGTTCGCGTCGATGTTCGGCACAGAAGAGCAGCTCAAGATGCTTGTGCTGCTGACGCTGTGCGACGTGGGCGCGGTGAGCCCGGAGACGCTGACGCCGTGGAAGGAAGAGCTCCTCTGGCGGCTGTACGTCGACGCGTACAACCACATGACGCTCGGTTACGGCGATGACGTGATCGATCGCGATCAGGCGCTGGTTGCCGCACTCCAGGCGAATCGGCCCTCGGACATCTCGGAAGCCGAGATGGCGGCGTTTCTCGAGGGGCTGCCCCGGCGGTACCTGATCCTGTTCACGCATGACGCGATCTATCGTCACGTCAGGCTGTCGCGCGATATCCGGCCGAACGAGGCGCACTTCTTCCTCGAAAAGAAAGCCGAAGCGTGGGAGCTGACCGTGGTGTCGCTCGATAAGCCGTTTCTGTTCTCGAACATCTGCGGCGTGCTGGCATACTTCGGCATGGACATCCTGCGCGGGCATGCGCTGACGAGCCCCGCGGGCCTGGCTCTCGATGTCTTTCAGTTCGCTGACAGCGATGCGTTTTTCGAGCGCAATTCCCAGGGCCCGAAGGAATTCGATCGGCGCCTGCGCGAGGTCGTCGGCGGCGAGACCGACGTGACGACGCTTTTGAAGAGCAAGGAAGGCAGCGTGCTCGCGCGCCGCTCGCTCGTGCGGCGGACACCTGTCGTGCACTTCGATGCGGGTCACTCCCAGCGCTACACGGTCCTCGAGCTGGTGGCAGACGACGCGCCGGGTTTGCTGCACAGGGTCAGCCGGGTGATCTCGGATAGCGGCATCGACGTCGATCTCGTGCTGATTTCGACGGAAGGACAGAAGGCTATCGACGTGTTCCACATTACTCGCGGCGGGGCCAAGCTTTCGGAAGACGACGAGGCGTCGCTGAAGGCCGATCTCGAACGCATGTTGAAGGAGACTGCATGAAGCTGATAAAGGCGATCGTCCGGCCGAACATGGTAGACAACATCAAGGAGGCGCTGGGCAAGCTGAACATCGCCGGCATGACCGTCACCGAAGTGCGGGGCCACGGCCGCCAGAAAGGGCACACGGCCGTGTACCGGGGACGCGAGTACGAAGTGAGCCTGCTGCCCAAGATGGAAATCGAGGTGGTCGTGCCCGACTCGGCCGTCGACGAGGCCATCAAGGCCATCATCGGCGCCGCGCGGACAGGGGAGATCGGCGACGGGCGCGTGTTCGTGATGCCTGTCGAACAGGGCTACAACATCAGGACGGGTGAAAAGGACGTCTGATGCGTGCAGTGGCCTGGTTGGTGGTGAGTGGTTAGTCCATCAGATCTCTTCCTTTCGCCTGACCTCACGGAGGATCAGGCGCGCGCGTACCTCCAATCGCTGGGTTTTCGCGACGCTGCGGCGGTAGACGAGCACTTTCAGAGAATGGCCGACGATCTCGTCGTGCGCGAGGCGCTCGGCCGTCTCGCGCCCGATCTGTTTCCCGCCATCCTCGAGTCTCCAAGTCCCGACGGCGCGGTCGCAGCCATCGCGCAGTACGTGGCGTCGCGGAGCGGCCGCGCCATGTTTCTCGACTACCTCCGCGAAGATCCCCGCGCCCTGCACGTGCTGACGTATGTGATGGGCGCGTCTCCGCAGTTGGGCGACATCCTCATTCAGACGCCCGAGTACTTTCACTGGCTGGTCGCGCAGGTCGAGCGCAGCGCGCCTGATCGGCAGGACCACGAGGAAGAGCTCGTCTCGGCGTTTGCGACCATTGACGACCCCTTCGAAGGGCTCAACATGCTCCGGCGGTGGAAGCGCCGCGAGATATTGCGCATCGGGACGCGCGATCTGCTTCGTCACGAAACAGTTCCGACGGCGTCCGCCCAGCTCTCGGATGTCGCGGCGGTCGCGATCGATTTCGCTCTTGCGATCGTCATGCAGCAGCGGCTCGATGCGGAGCGGCGCGACAAACCGCCTGGCACGTTTGCGGTCATCGGCACGCGCGGCCTCGGAGGGCGCGAGATGGGGTATGGCGCCGCCGTGAATGTCCTCTATGTCTACGACGCGGCAAGTGCCGACGTCGCGGATGCGAATGCGGCCGGCGAGTTCTTCGTGAGGGTTGGACGTGAGTTGACGGCGGCTCTCGGCGAAGACACGCGCGACGGCCTGCTGTACGAGGTCGACCTGCCGCCCTGGCCTCGAGTTGATGGAGGGCTGCGAGCCTGCTCGCTCGGCGAATACGCCGCGCGTTACGCAGAAGGACAGGACCTGGGCGAACGGCTCGCGCTGACACGCGCACGTCCGATTGCGGGGGACGCAGGCCTCGGCGCTCGATTCATGGCGGCGTGTCAGATGTTTGTGTACCGTGATTCCGCGCCCGCGCCGGTACCCAATCCAGCAGACGAGAGCAGTCGTGCCGCGTATCAGATTGAGGCGTTGACGGAGGCGTTCCAGCTCGCATACGGGTCTCAGCACGCCGCGCTACGGTCGGCATCCACCCTTGGCACACTCGAGGCGCTGGGAAGAGCCCGCCTGCTTCCGGAGCAGGTCTGCCGCGAGCTCGACCATGCCTACGTCTTCCTGCGCACGGCGGAGCATCGCAAGCAGCTGGGACTTGCGGACGCCGATATGGACAAGCAGGTCGAAGCGTCGCGCGCACGCGTGCGCGAGGTCGTGCGAAACCATTGGTAGATTGGCCAACTGATAGACTTGCCATCTCCCAATGCTGGATGTTGTAGGCATCGGCACGAACTCCGTCGACGAAGTGCTGCAGCTCCCGGTCCCGGTCGGTGCCGTGGTGCCCGGCGGCAAAGTACGCGTCAGCGATCGGCGCTTCCTGTGCGGCGGACAAACGGCGACCGTGGTGGCGGCGTGCGCTGCCATGGGTCTGCGCTCCGGATACATCGGGGCGTTCGGGTCGGACGAGCATGGCCGCCTGATCCGAAACACCCTGACCGAGCGTGGCATCGACGTGCGCGACTCGATCGAATGCGACGCACCGAATCGCGGCGCCGTCATCCTCGTCGATCCGCAAGGGGACCGCACCGTTCTCTGGCATCGCAGTCAGCGACTGAACGTCCCGTCAGATAGCCTGCAACCCGCTTCGATGCGGGCCCGCATTGTCCATGTCGACGACGATGATCCCGAACTGGCGTTGTTCGCGGCGATGGCCGCAGGCCGCAACGGCACGTCGGTGACGAGCGACCTCGAGCATGCGTCGGATCACGCCGAGCGGCTGATTGCCGCCGTGACTTATCCGATCTTTGAACAGAACTTGCCGGCGTTGATCTCAGGCGAGCGCGATCCCGAGCGAGCGTTGAGAAAGCTGCGGCGTCTGAATGCTGGCGTTCTCGTGATGACGCGCGGAGTACAGGGGTCGGTGGCACTCGATGGTGACGCCTTCCACGTGGCGGCGGCGTTTCCAGTGAAGGTCGTAGACGGCACGGGAGCCGGCGACGTGTTCCGCGCCGGGTTCATCTACGGTTTACTGCAGAAATGGACGGTCCCGGAGATGCTTCACTTTGCGAATGCGGCCGCGGCGATCGGCTGCACCCGGCCCGGTGCGATACCCTCGGTACCCGAGCTCGGAGAGATCCAGAGTCTTCTCGCCTCGCAGGCGGCAGCCCGCCCCTACTGAATACTGCCGACCTTCACCGGGTTTCCCGTGCGATGCGCGGCGGTCGCCGCCAACGCAATGCGAAGCGCTTCGACGCCGTCCTTGATGACGACAGGCGGAACGCGATCGTGCAGGACGTTCTGCGCGAAGTTCCTCAACTGGAGCGTGTAGGCGCGCTCGAAGCGCTCCATGAAGTACGGCACCGTGTCGTGCGCGACGCTGTTCTTTGTCATCGTATAGAGCGGCGTTTCGCGCAAGTACCCGATGCGAAGCGTGCCCGCATCTCCGAGCAGCTCCGTGCTGATGTCATACCCGTAGACGCCGTTCCGCGTCAGATCGATCACGCCGAGACGCCCGTCGGCGAACACCAGGGTCGCGATGGCGTTGTCGATGTCGCCGATCGTCGCCATTTCCGGATAGGCGAGCACCGCGCCGGCCGCGAGCACGGTGTCGACGTCCCCCATGAACCAGCGGGCGAGGTCGAAATCGTGAATGCCCATGTCGACCATGATGCCGCCGCTGCTCGCCGGGTTCGCATACTCGAGGCTGGGTCTGAACGGATCGCGCGAGGACGATTTGAACACCACCGGCCTGCCGATCGCGCCCTGTTCGATCTTCTCTTTGGCGGCCGCATACCCAGGGTCGAACCGCCGCATGAAGCCCATCTGAAAGAACGATCCGGATTGTTCCACGGCGTCCGCCATCGCCCGGCATTCCGCGAGGCTCAGCGCAGGCGGCTTTTCGCAGAACGTCGGTTTCTTCGAGCGCGCGGAGGCGATCGCGTTCTCCCGATGCGCGTGCGTGGGGCTGACGATCACGACCGCATCGACGTTCGCATCGGCGATCAGTTCGTCCGCAGAGGCATACGCCTTCGGCACGTCGAATTCTTCGGCGACGGCGGTCGAGAGCGGGCGATCGATGTCCGCCACGGCGACAACGGTGGTTTCCGGAATGCGCGTCGCCAGATCGCGGACGTACACCTTGCCAAGCCGTCCCGCGCCGATGACACCGACTTTGAGTTTGGTCATAAGTAGGTCGTAAGTAGTGGACGGCAGGTCGTGAACGGCAAGTCGCAGGCACGCGCCACTGCCTGCCGGCCAGGACCGGTGCTAGTGTATCTCAGCCGCATGCACTATCTGCTCGAAGTGGAAGGCGTTCGGAAGGTGTTTCCGGGCGTCGTGGCGTTGGATGACGTGTCGCTGCGGGTCTCGGCGGGCACCGTTCACGCGCTGATGGGAGAAAACGGCGCGGGCAAGTCGACGCTGATGAACATCGTCGCTGGCCTGCTGACACCGGATGCCGGTGACGTCAGGTTGCGTGGGCGTGTCGCCATGATTCACCAGGAGCTCCATCTCATGCCCTCGATGACGGTGGCGGAGAACGTGTTTCTGGGGCGCGAACCGTTGACGCGATTCCGGCTGGTCGACGACGCCGCGCTGGCCCGGCGAACGGCAGCCGTCCTGGCCACCCTGAACGTGGACGTCGATCCCGACGCGCGTGTCGCCGACCTGTCGCTCGCGCAACGCCAGATGGTGGAGATTGCGCGAGCCGTCTCGCGCGAGGCCGACGTCCTCATCATGGATGAGCCGACGTCTACGCTGTCGGAGCGCGAAGTCGCGAAGCTCTTCAGCATCGTGGCCGACCTGAGAGCGCGAGGGAAGGCCGTGATCTACATCACGCACAAGATCGACGAAGTCTTCCTGATCGCAGACGAGGTCACCGTCATGCGCGACGGGCGTGTCGTCGGATCGCTGCCGGCGAGCCAGCTGGATCGTGACCGGCTCATCACGATGATGGTTGGCCGTGAGCTGACGCAGCTGTTCCCGAAAAACAATGTGCCGACCGACCGCATCGCGATTTCGGTCAGGGGACTCTCGCAGGAGGGCGTGTTTTCGGATGTGTCGTTCGACGTGCGTTGCGGTGAGATCCTCGGAGTGGCCGGGCTGGTCGGATCCAGGCGCACCGAAGTCGCGGAAACGCTCTTTGGTTTGAGGCGTCCGAGCTCGGGCGAGATCACGATCGACGGCGCGCCGGTCCGCATCGATTCGCCCGTCGCGGCCATCGAACGCGGCATCGCGTTTCTCACCGAGGATCGGATGAGCAGCGGACTGTTTCCGCCCCTGAACGTGCACGAGAACATGGAAGTGCCGGTCCTGAACGGCGAGTTCGTGAGCGGGGGATTCGTCAGGCAAACGAGACTCCTCGAGGCGTGCCGTGTCGCGGCTGCCGCCGTGCACATCAAGAGCCCGGACCAGCTGTTCGAGCCCGTTCAGCACCTCAGCGGCGGGAACCAGCAAAAGGTCCTGGTGGGCCGATGGCTGCTGACCGCACCCCGCATATTGATTCTGGACGAGCCGACGCGCGGCGTCGACGTCGGCGCGAAAGCCGAAATTCACCGATTGATTGCGACGCTTGCCGCAGACGGTGCCGCGGTCATCATGATCTCGTCGGAGATGCCTGAGATTCTGGGAATGAGCGACCGCGTGATGGTGATGCGGCAGGGGCATGTCGCCGGTATCGTCGAGCGATCCGAGGCGAATCAAGTCGAACTCATGAGGCTCGCGGCGAATTGAGGACGCGGCGACGCCTGGATGACGCCGGCATATTCCTGGTGCTGATCGGCATCGCGGTCATGTTCGAGCTGATCGGGTGGAGCACGCGCGGCTCGAGCTTTCTCTTCAACGGGCAGCGCCTGCTCGTGATGGTCCTTCAGGTGTCCATCGTCGGCCTGCTCGCGATCGGCGTGACGCAGGTGATTCTGACCGGTGGGATCGATCTGTCTTCCGGGTCGGTCGTGGCCCTTGCCGCGATGATCGCCGCCAGCCTCGCCCAGACTCCGAACGCTCGCGCCGTTTTCCCTGAACTGACCAATCTCCCTGTCGTCGTGCCGGTCGCTGCCGGCCTCGCGACAGGGGCGCTGGCGGGCCTGGTGAACGGCTCACTCATCGCGTACACCCAAATTCCCCCGTTCATCGCGACGCTGGGCATGATGGTGAGTGCGCGTGGCCTCGCTCGGTACTACACGCAGGGCCAGCCGATCAGCATGCTGACGGACCATTACACGAGCCTCGGGGCTGGAGCGGTACCCGTGGTGATCTTTCTTGCCGTTGCGGTCGGCTTTCACATCCTGCTTCGGCACACGCGCTATGGAAAGTACACCTACGCAATCGGCGCCAACCCGCTGGCGGCTCGCGTCTCAGGCGTGCGGGTCGAGCGTCATCTCATCGTGGTGTACACGATCGCCGGATTTCTCGCGGGACTTGGCGGGGTCGTCACGTCGGCGCGTGCTGCGAGCGGCCAGGCGGGCATGGGCATGTCCTACGAGCTCGACGCCATCGCGGCCGCGGTGATTGGCGGCACGAGCCTGTCTGGCGGCATCGGACGAATCACCGGCACGGTGATCGGCACAATCATTCTCGGGATCATGACGAGCGGGTTCACGTTCGTGGGGCTGGACGCGTACATCCAGGACATCGTGAAAGGCGGAGTGATTGTGTCGGCGGTCGTGGTGGACCGGTATCGTCATCGGTTGCCGGCGAAGGCCTGAAGGAGCAGAGATGCGGTTGATCCCCCGGATCGCCAGAGTGGCCGTTGGGTTGTTGATGTCTGTCGCGTTGTGTAACTGCGGGCGAGGGGCCGGCCCCGCGCGCCCGGTTGTCGGCGTGACGATGGCGCATTTCGATGACAACTTCCTGACGATGATTCGCAGCGCGATGGTGGAGCACGCGTCCGCGTTTCCTGACGTCGAACTTCAATTTGCGGATGCCCAGGGAGATGTCGGCCGGCAGCTCAGCCAGATTCAGAATTTCGTCACCCAGGATGCCGCGGCGATCATCGTCAATGCGGCTGACACGTCGGCGACCCCGGGCATGACGAAGATAGCGCGCGACGCGGGTGTGCCCCTCGTGTATGTCAATCGGCGGCCCGCCGAGGACACACTGCCCGGTGGCGTCGTGTTCGTCGGATCCGAGGACCTTCAGGCCGGCACGCTCGAGATGGAAGAGCTCGCACGATTGATGAGCTACCGCGGAAATGTCGCCATCATGGTCGGCGAGCTCGCGTCGAACGGCGCTCAGCTGCGCACGCTGGCGGTGGAGCGTGTCGTCGCGAAATACCCAGGGATGAAAATCGTCGAGAAGCAGGTCGGCAACTTTCAGCGCGAACGAGGGCTCGACCTGATGAACAACTGGCTGACGGCTGGTACGGCGATTGACGCGGTGGCGTCAAACAACGACGAGATGGCCATCGGCGCGATTATGGCGATTCAGCAGGCGCGCATTCCGTCAGGAAAAATTCTGGTGGGAGGCGTGGACGCGACACCGGACGCGCTCGCGGAAGTGAAGAAGGGGACCCTCGCCGTGACCGTATTTCAGAACGCCCGCGGCCAGGCGCGCGGCGCGCTCGATGCGGCGATGAAATTGTCGCGGGGCGAAAAGGTCGACAGCTTCGTGTGGATTCCCTTCGAGCTCGTCACGCGGGAAAATTTCAAGGCGTTTCTCGGACGGTAAATGCTTTACAGGAGGGTAGGAGACTAGGAGGATTCCTTTTCTTAAGAAAGATAAACCTCCTACTCTCCTAGTCTCCTGTTAGTTTTTGAACCGCCGGTAATCGATCGAGTACTTCTTCACCTGGTAATTGATGATGCGCTCGGTCGTATTCAGGAGGCGCGCGGCCTTGGCGCGATTGCCGCGGGTGGTCTTGAGGGCGTCAGAGATCAGGTCTTTCTCGTAAGCGGCCACCGCGTCGCGCAGGGACACGCGCGTGATGGTGCCTGACGCTTCCGCGGTCTGCAGCGTCGGCGGCAGATGGTGCGCGTGAATGACGTGGCCGTCGCAGACCAGGATGGCCCGTTCGAGCGTGTTCTCGAGCTCGCGGACGTTGCCGGGCCAGTGGTAGCTCATCAGCATGTCGATCGCGGGCGTCGAGATGCGCTTGATGTTCTTGCCGTGGGCGCGCGAGAAGCTCTCGAGGAAGTGGTCGGCCAGGAGCAGCAGGTCGGTTTTCCGCTCCCGGAGCGGCGGCACGAAGATCGTAAACACGTTCAGCCGGTAATACAGGTCCTCGCGAAACGTTCCCTCGGCAATCGCCTTCTCGAGATCCTTGTTGGTCGCCGTCACCAGCCGCACGTTCGTCTTCAGCGTCTCGGTGCCGCCCAGGCGCTCGTACTCCCGTTCCTGCAGTACTCGGAGCAGTTTCACCTGCGTCGCGAGGTTGATGTCGCCGATTTCGTCGAGGAACAGCGTGCCGCCTTCGGCGAGCTCGAAGCGCCCTTTCTTGCGCTGCTGCGCGCCGGTGAACGCGCCTTTCTCGTAGCCGAACAGCTCCGACTCGATGAGGCTTTCGGGCAGCGCCGCGCAGCTCACCTTGATGAAGGGCTTGTTGGCGCGGAGCGAGTTGTAGTGGATGGCGTGCGCGATGAGCTCTTTCCCTGTTCCCGACTCCCCGCGGATGAGCGCGGTCGTCATCGTTCGCGCAACCTGGGCGACCTGCTCGCAGATCTGCCGCATCGGGCCGCTGGTGCCGAGGAGATTGGAAAAGTCGTAGCGCTCACGCAGTTCCTGCCGCAGGTGCGTGTTCTCGTCGAGCAGCTTCTTGCGCTCGTTGTCGATGAGACGCTGCACCTTGACGGCCTGCGAGATCATCGAAGCCACGACCCCGAGAAACTTCTGTGTGCGGTCGTAGTCGCGATCGGGCTTGAACTTGAGGTCGACGCCGAGGGCGCCGACCGCCTTGCGGTTCAACATGATCGGCACGCAGACGAAGCTGAGCTCCTGCTGCGGCAGTTCGGTGCGTTTCGACGCGCGGTTCAGGAACATCGGCTCGCGGCTGATCTGCGGGACGACGATCGCCTTGCCGCTTTCGACGACCCGGCCGGTAATGCCTTCGCCGAGCTGATAGCTGACGCGATAGCCGGGACGATCGAGGCCGTCAGAGGCCTCGACCTGCAGCTGGCCGGTGTCTTCGTCGAGCATGACGACCGTGCTGCGGATGGCGCCGTGATGCCGGCCCAGTATCTCCAGAACGCGATGCAGCCCGGCTTTCAAATCGATGGTGCCGGTCAGCGCCTGACTCGTGTCGAGCAGAGTGGCGAGACGACGGACCTCGCGTGTGGACGTTTCAGCGGTCTTCGCCGCGATGCGGGCAGTGCTCATGAGGAATATGATTCAGACAATAATGTATGGACAGATGTACTGGAACCACATGATTGTCGCTCTGTACGAAGGACACGTCAAGTACGGGTTCTTGGTTCTAGGTGCTGGGTTCTGAGGTTCCGGTTCTGAACCAGAGCTCCGCAAACGCGAACCAGAACCCCAGAACCCCGAACCAGAACCCCAGAACGTAGAACCCAGAACCTGGAACCGATAGAGTTCAGGTAGATGCCTGCATTCGAAACGCTCGATCCGGAACTCCGCGGCGTGCTGGGCAAGCGCATCCGCGAGCTGGGCCTCAGACTCGAGGGATCGCCGGTGGAGCCCTACGTGCGCCAGCTCTACAAGGAGCTCGAGCGGCGCGGCCTCCATAAATTCCGGCCGGTCTGCTATCTCACCGACGAGTGGGGGTGCCCTGACATGCAGCCCGTGCTGGGCATCCCGTTCTACCTGGCCGATCCGAATCTCGGCAGGCTCGAGCGCGCGATCGACGACCTCGAAGACAGCCGCGAAATCATGCGCTACATGCGGCACGAGGCGGGCCATGTCTTCAACTACGCCTACCGGCTGTACGCGCGAGCCGATTGGGTCGCGACGTTCGGTCCCTTCGATCGGCCGTATCGCGATAAATACCGGCCCGTGCCGTTCAGCCGGAACCATGTGCGTCACATGGAGGGGTGGTACGCGCAAAAGCACCCCGACGAGGACTTTGCGGAGACCTTCGCCGTCTGGCTGACTCCGGGAAGCGCCTGGAGGCGCCGATATAAAGGATGGCCGGCGATGCGCAAGCTCCGATATGTCGATCGGATGGCGCGGACGTTTGGCGATCAGGAGCCGATCGTGCGCACCGGCGAGGTCGACATCACCGTCGACGACATGCGCCTGACGGTGGAGGAGTTCTATCGGCGGGCGGAGAAAGAGCGCGACATGCGCGTCGATCTCGCCATGGACGCGCATCTGTCGGAAATTTTCCTGACCCGCAAGCCGCGCGAAGGGCGCCCGGCCGCCGACATCGTCACGAAATACCGGCGCCAGCTGATCGACAAGATCACCTACTGGACCGGTGTGCGCCGCGCCGTCGTGCGCGGCCTTGTCGAGGCGATCTGCAAGAACTGCGAGCGGCTGAAGCTGTGGGGCGAGATCGGCCGCGAGCCCGACTATCTCGTCGAGCTGACCGCGTTCGGCACAACGTTAGCCATGAATTACCTGACTCGTGGTACCTTCACAGGCGATCGGAAGAAAGTGGAAAGTAAAAAGTTGAAAGTGGAAAGTGGAAAGTTGAAAGTTGAAAGTAAATCCACCGCTTAATGGCCGGTAAACTAAAAATCGTCGTCCTCTACGATCGGTGGGAGCCCGAAGACGACAGCTCGGGCACGAACGGCAAGGCGCCGCTCGTCCGCACCCTCGACAAGAAAGAAGTCGAAGAAGAAGTCGTCGACGCGCTCACCAAGCTTGGCCATGAGCCGTCGCTGCATCAGCTCGACGGATCGCTGAAGAGCCTGCACGCGCTCCCGAAGCTCGATTGCGACGTCATCTTCAACCTCAGCGAGTCGTTCGGGGGCAACGACACCGCCGACTACAACATCGCGGCGTATCTCGAGCTGGTCGGCAAGCCGTTCACCGGCACCGGCAGCCACGGGCTGATGCTCGCGCAGGACAAGAGCGTCGCGAAGAAGATCTTCGCGTTCCATGGCATCGCGACGCCCGTGTTCGCGCGCTCGTTCCGCGGCCGCCTGGCGTTCTCGCATGAGCTGCACTTTCCCGTCATCGTGAAGCCGATGCGCGAAGACGGGTCGATCGGCATCGAGTTCAACGCCGTCGTCTCGTCGATCAAAGAGCTGATGGAGCGTATCGACTGGCTCCACGAGCAGTTCGATTCGCCCATCCTCATCGAGGAATACGTCGAAGGACGTGAGATGTACGTCGGCGTGCTCGGCAACGAGAACCCCGAAGCCCTGCCCGTCATCGAGTTGGACTTGTCGAAGCTGCCCGAGGGCACGCCGCGAATTGCCGCCGCCGAGGTGAAGTGGGGCAAGGGCACCAAGGCCTATCGAGACACGAAGTCCATCGTCGCCACCGACCTGTCCGAAGAGACGACGGCACTGCTGCAATCGACGGCCGTGGCGGCGTATCAGGCGCTCGAGCTCCGGGATTACGGCCGTGTGGATATGCGCCTGAAGCCGGATGGGACGGTGTCGGTCATCGAAGTCAATCCCAACCCGTGGCTCGCGTCGCGCGCCGAGCTCGCGCAGGCCGCACGCAAGGCAGGACGGACCTACAACCAGCTCGTCGAAGAAATCATCGGCCTGGCAATGGGAAGGTACTCGCGCTGATGCGGAGCGATCATCAGGTGCTGTGGGAAGTCTCGAACGGTGAGACGACGACCATGTGCGTCATGGTGAGCTGCTGCAGCGGCGCCGAGCTTCAGGTGGTGCGCGCCGTCCGCGGCGATGAGGAAATCGTCCTCCGGGAGCTGTATCCCGATCGGTCATCGCTCTACGCGCGCGCACGCGAGCTGCAGTCGGAGCAGGCCGCCGTGTGATTCCCCTCTGGCTCAAAGCGCTTTTCGTCCCAGGATCCCTCGCCTTCCTTTTGCTCTCTCTCATCCCCGGGGTCCTGTTGCTGTTCCGAAAGAGGGATGGAGGCCGAAAGGGCAAAATCTGGGTTGCCTCCCTCGTTTTTGTGTATCTGGTTCTCAGCACGCCGATCGCAGCCATCGCACTGGTCCATCTGCTTTCCCCGGTTGTGCAACCCGTGATGTCGGCGGCTGACGTGCGCGGCGCCACGGCTATCGTGGTACTTGGCGCTGGAATGAACGTGCACGAGTCGCGAGGGGCCTCCTACAGCGCTCCGACGCGCGAGGGTACGCTTCGAATGCTCGAAGCTGCGCGATTGCATCGGCTGTTGGGCGGCGTGCCGATTGTCGCAACTGGAGGCCCGGCGGCCTCGCAGTATTCCGAGTCGGACCTGATGGCGGATCAGCTCGAGCAGCTGGGCGTGCCTGCGGACAAGATCATCAAAGAAGAGAAGTCGACCAACACCCGCGATCACGCGCTCTTCGTGCCGCCGTTGCTGAAACAGCATGGCATCGAGCAGTTCGTGCTGGTGACCTCGCAGCAACACATCGCCCGCGCGCTGGGTGCGTTCCGCAAAGTGGGTTTCGATCCGGTGCCGTCGACGCCCGAGGTGTACGTCGGACGCGGGTACCTTCTCGAGAAGTACTTGCCGTCGAGCGACGGCCTGTCCGCCAGCGAGACCCTGATTTACGACCTTCTGGCGCGCGTGTACTACCGCATGCGAGGGTGGGTGTAGCTCGATACGATTCACTGATTTCGCGTGTGAGGCAGCGAAATCGTAAACACCGCCCCGCCTTCGGGCCGGTTTGCGGCGCTCACTTTGCCGCCGTGCAGCTCGACCAGATGGCGCACGATCGACAGCCCGAGGCCGGTGCCGCCCGGATCGCGGGTGCGCGACTTGTCGACGCGGTAGAAGCGTTCGAACACACGCCCTAGATCGGACTCGGGGACCCCCGGGCCGAAATCGCCGACCGACAGCAACACGCGTTCGCCCTCAGCCCGCGCTTCCAGTTCGACGCGCCCTCCGTCGGCGGAGTAGTTCACGGCGTTTTCGATCAGGTTGCGCAGCGCGTCGTGGATCTTCGTCGGATCGGCGTTGATGACAGCCGCTGCAGGATCGATCTTGACGTCGATTCGAAGGCGCTGGCCTTCGATGCGCTCGGACAAGTCGGTCGAGACAGACCGGAACAGCGTCGTGACATCGAGCGGGTGCAGGTCAGCCGTTTCCTGCTGCGCGTCGAGGCGCGCCAGACGCAACAGGTCGCGGACCAGCCGCTCCATCCGTCCGGTATGGCGATCGATCACCTCGAGAAATTTCCGGCGCTGTTCCGGCTCGCTCGGCTCTTCCATCAGCGCTTCGACGTATCCCCGCACCGCGGTCAGCGGCGTGCGAAGCTCGTGGGACACGTTGGCGACGAAATCGCGCCGCACGCGGTCGACGCGTCGCAGGTCGCTGATGTCGTGGAGCACGAGGACGGCGCCGTCTCCATGAACGCTCGCGGGGGTCGCTTGCGCCCGGAAGATACGGGGGCCGCCAGCGGGGGCCACGGCATCGAGCGGCACCTCGATCGGGGGACGTTGTTCGCCTTTCAGTGCGGCGCCGAGCTGGCTGACGATCCCGGGTTGGCGAACGGCCTCGACGTAGTGGCGCCCAATCAGGTTGCTGTCGAGGTGCAGCATGCGCTGCGCCGCGTCGTTCGCGAGGCGCAGCCGGCCGTCGCCGTCGACGACGAGCACGCCTTCGACCATGCCCGAGAGAATGGCCGTCATGCGGGCGCGCTCGGTCTCGAGATCGTTGAGGCGGCGCGACAGCGAAGCCGTCCCGTCGCTCGCATGCGTCTCCAGGTCCCGCATGCGGCGGTCCGTGATCGACGTGCCGATCCGGTATCCGGCCAGTCCGGCCGCCGCTGCGACCACGAGATACAGGAACGCGTCGAGCATGGCTACGGTGCTTCCAGCTTGTAGCCGAACTGCTGCACGGTCACGAGGGCCGTCGCCAGAAAGGGAAGTTTTTCGCGAAGCCGTCTCACGTGGACGTCAACGGTTCGCGTGGCGCCTGGATACTGGTAGTCCCACACGTCGGAAAGCAGCCGATCGCGCGAAAGCACGCGCCCGCGATGCTCCAGCAGATACTGCAGCAGCAGAAATTCCTTGGCCGTCAACCGCACGTCGGCGCCGCCGTCGGTCACCGAATGTCGTTCGATGTCGACGCTGATCGGCCCGCACCGCAGCACGCGTTCCTTGATGTCGCGCGGGGCCGTTCGCCGCAGCAGCGCGCGCACACGCGCCATCAGCTCGTTCGGGTTGAATGGCTTGACGACGTAGTCGTCGGCGCCGGAATCGAGCCCGAGAATGCGTTCGGACTCTTCGCCACGCGCCGTCAGCATGATGATCGGGAGCGCCGCGGTGCGGTTGTCAGCCCGAAGCGCCTTGCATACGTCGAGGCCGCTCAGGCTTGGCAACATCAAATCAAGGATGACGAGGTCGGGCGGCGTTTCTCTCGCTACCGTCAGCGCGCGTCCCCCATCAGACACGATTTCAAAGCTGTAACCGCCCTTATCCAGGTAGTGCGCGATGAGGGCCGCGATGTCGTTGTCGTCTTCGACGATCAGGATGCGGGACATAGTTGGTTCGGGAGCGTACCACCTGGAATCGCATTCGCGTCGCTGAGCCTCATCAACCAACTCGACACGTAAGCGTCCGTCCGACAGCGTCCGAACGCTGACGATCCTTGCACAATTGTGCGCTGAAAGCCTATGGGCGGAAGGGAGTTCTGCCGAAATGGATACATAGATGGGCTGGCTTGCGCTCGGCGTCGCGTATTCGGTGGTCTATGCGGTCCTCGGTTCGTACCTACGGCCCTTCCCGAACATCCTTCCATGGTTCCGCATCGTCGCGTTGCTGATACCACCTCTCGCGGGCGTCATGATCATCGCGCGCCGCCGCCATGCATGGGCAGGGTGCCAATGGCTGTTCTGGGCGACACTCGCGCTGGGGCTGCTGATGTCAGGGATCAGCGTCGTCGGCTGGTCAGTCGACGAGATGATGCTCGGCATCGAATCCTCGTGGCTGGGGTGGCACGCTGTTTTTGCGCTGTTCGGCGGCGTGGCGCCGCTGCTTGCGCTGCTGGCGCAGCCGCATCGGGGACCTCGCGAGAAGGTAACGGCGACCATAGCCGTCGATATCGCCGGCATCGCCGTGCTCACGGGCTTTCTCTATTCCCACTTTGCCGTCGCGTCCGATTCGAACATGGCCGCGGGCGGCACGTCGGCGTCGTTGCTGCTGCTGTCCGAGCTCCAGCAGTTTCTCGTCTGCATCGGGATGAGCATCGCCGCTACCTTCACGCCAGACCGGGAATGGAAACAGGTGTATCGGCGGCTGGCGATCGGGTTGGCGATTTCGTTCATCACGCTGTCGCTCGGCAACGCAGAAATCTGGCAGGGGTTCTATCAGTCCGCGTCGCTCGGCGATGCCATGTGGATTCTGCCGTTCGCCTTCTACCCGTGGGCGGTAACGGACGCTCCCAGGTCGAACATCTCGCCAATCGAAGCGGATGAAGCGCATGCGGCGACGTCGCGTCCGTGGGTCATTTTTGCGGGTCTCGCTCTGCTGCCGCTGATCGATTACGGCCTGCGTCGCGCGGTGCCCGCCGGTGCATTCGCGCCATTTCAGGATCTGTCGATGGCGGTTGCCATCGTGTCCGTGCTGCCGCTGCTGATGGCGCGGCTTGCTGTCGAACGCGCCGAGCTGCGGCAGGTCGACGCGAAGCTGCGACTCATGGGGGCCGCGGTCGAAGAAGCAAACGAGCTCATTGTCATCGTCTCGAGGGACGGGCACATTCGCCATGCGAATCGGGCGTTCTGCCAGGCCGTGGGCTACGAGCTGGCCGATTTGATGGACAAGTCTCGCGCCGCAGTCATCGCAGACGAGTCGTTTCACAAGCTCGAAGAAGTGAAAGCTGTCGCGAAAGGGCAGGCGTGGAACGGCACGCTCGTCCACCGTCGCAGCGACGGGTCGACGTTCCAGGCCGCGTGCGCGATCGTGCCGCTCACCAACGATGACGGACAGGTGACGCACTACGTGCAGATGGAGCGAGACATCACGGAAGAGCTCCGGCTGCGCAGCCAGCTCATTCATAGTGAGCGGCTGTCCGCGGTCGGGCAGCTCGTCTCGGGTGTCGCTCACGAGTTGAACAATCCGTTGCAGTCGATTCTTGGGTTCACCGAGCTCCTCATCGACGCGGAAGAGCGGCCCGAGCTCCGGCGCGACCTCGAGCAGGTTCGCTCCGAGGCCATCCGGGCGGGAAAGATCGTGCGAAATCTTCTCGCGTTCGTGCGCCGGTCATCGTCCGAACGGACGATCGTAGCGGTCAACGACATCGTGAAGCGCACGATCTCGCTGCGATCGTACGAGTTCGGATCGGCGAACATCCGGCTGCTCGAAAGATACGGCGAGGGCCTGCCGTGCGTCGTCGTCAATCCGGAAGAAATCCAACAGGTGATTCTCAATCTCATCCTCAACGCCGAGCAGGCCATGCGTGCGGCGCACCGCGGCGGCACGCTGACGGTCACGACGGCGTGTGACGATGGGATGGTGACCGTTCAGATCCAGGATGACGGCCCTGGTGTCCCGCCAGCGCTGGCCGGCCGCGTGTTCGAGCCGTTCTTCTCGACCAAGGAAGTCGGTGAAGGCACCGGGCTTGGTTTGTCCATCGCCATGGGGATTGCCGAAGCGCATGCCGGCACGCTGACGCTCGTGCCGACCGATCACGGCGCGTGTTTCTGTCTGGCGCTCCCCGGCGTCGATGTGAACGATGGTCTCCCCGTGCCAAGCCTCGTAAGCGCCCATCAGCGCTAGCCGCCCCTTCGGTAAGCGGCTCGCTCCCGCCTGCAGTAAATACAGTCGACGCGACGGCTATAATCGCACTCCATCCACACACATTGACTGCGAACCAGGGAGCTCGAATGCTGACACGATTTCGTAGGGCCGCGGTGCGGCTTGCGCCGCTCATAGTTTTTCTCGGCGGCACCTCTTTGATGGTCTCGGGACAAACGGGCGCCAGAAACGGCGAGTGGCTGCATTGGGGCTCCGACCTCGGCAACACGAAATATTCGGCGCTCGATCAAATCAACAAAGACAACGTCAAGAACCTGCGCGTCGTTTGGCGGTGGAAGACGGACAACTTCGGTCCGCGGCCGCAAAACAACCTCGAGGCAACTCCGTTGATGGCCGGAGGCGTGCTGTACACCACGGTCGGTACGCGCCCGTCGGTTGCGGCCATTGACGGCGCGACCGGCGAGACACTCTGGACATATCGATTCGAAGAGGGCGCGCGCGGTGACGTGGCGCCGCGGAGCGTGTCGCGCGGCGTCGAATACTGGACCGACGGCAAGCAGCAGCGCATCATCGTGATCACGCGCGGCTACCGTATGGTGTCGCTCGACGCGAAGACGGGACTGCCCGATCCGGCCTTTGGGCGCAACGGCGTCGTCGATTTGTATGAAGACTTCGATCAGCCGACGCCGAAAGACGGCACGATCAGCTCGACATCTCCGGCCGTGGTGGTCAACAACGTGATCGTCGTCGGCGCCGCGCTCCAGGCTGGCACCGCGCCGCGGTCGAAGGAAAATACAAAGGGCTACGTGCGCGGATACGACGTGCGGAGCGGCAAACGTATCTGGACCTTCCACACCATTCCGCATCCTGGCGAGTTCGGCAACGACACGTGGCTGAACGATTCGTGGGCCTATACGGGCAACACTGCGGTGTGGTCGCCGTTTTCCGCAGACGAAGAGCTCGGGTACGTGTACTTGCCCGTGGAGTCACCGACCGGCGATTTTTATGGCGGCCATCGGCCCGGCAACAACCTGTTTGCGGGGAGCCTTGTCTGCCTGGAGGCGAAGACCGGCAAACGGGTGTGGCACCAGCAGCTCGTGCACCACGACATCTGGGACTACGACATCGCGTCGCCACCGAATCTGATCAACATCAACGTCAACGGCAAGGCGATCCGGGCCGTCGCGCAGGTCACGAAACAGAGCTACCTCTTCGTGTTCGACCGGGTGACAGGCACTCCGGTGTGGCCGATCGAGGAGCGGAAAGTGCCTGGCGGCGATACGCCGGGCGAATGGTACTCGCCGACGCAACCGCATCCGACCAAGCCGGCTCCGTACGATCAACAGGGCGTGCAGGAAAAGGATCTCATCGACTTCACCCCCGAGTTGAACGCGCAGGCTCGCGAAATCTTCAAGATGTACCGCAACGGCCCGCTGTTCACGCCGCCGAGCGTTCGCACCGACTCTGTCCTCGGCACGTTGCAGCTTCCTGGCAATCAGGGCTCCGCACTCTGGCAGGGCGCGGCATGGGATCCCGAAACGAACATGTTGTACGTGCCGTCGGTATCCAACATGACGGTGCAGGCGCTCCAGGCAGGCGGCACGCGTTCGGACATGAATTACATCGGAGGCGCCGGCGGAGGCGGGGAAGCCCCACAAGGCGGTCGCGCGGGCGGTCCGGGTGCGAATGAGCCCGCCGGGGGACGCACCGCTGGTCCCGCCCCGCAGGCTGGGCCGACGAGCGCCGGTCCTGCGGGCCCGGGCGGGTCCCAGGGCGCACAGCCTGCGGCTGGCGCCTCTGCAGGAGGCGGACGCGGCGCCGGTGGACGTGGCGGCGCTGCCGCGGCTTCTGGCGGATTCTTTCCCACGCCGCAATTCGGTCGCGGCGCCGTGCCCCCGCTCGGCCCTGGAGTCGGGCGCGGTCCCTGGGGACTCGGCCCGCAGGGATTGCCGCTCGTCAAGCCACCATACGGGCGCATCACGGCGTACAACATGAACGCGGGCGACATCGCGTGGCAGGTGGCCAACGGCGACACGTACGACTGGATCAAGAATCATCCGGCGCTGAAAGGCGTGACGATTCCGAAAACCGGCCGCGCGGATGAAGGCGGCATCGTCGTGACCAGGACGCTGTTGTTTGCAGGCCAGGGATGCGGTTTGTTCCGGGCGGGATCGGGCGGCAGTGAGATGTTCTACGCCTACGACAAAGCGACCGGCGCAGTGGTGCATGAAATGACGCTGCCGGGAGGAACCTGCGGCAACCCGATGACGTACGCGATCAACGGCAAGCAGTACATCGCGGTGTCGGTGGGCTCGCGCACGACATCGGCAGAAATCGTCGCGTTGGCCCTTCCGTAAGTTCGCACAGGGCCCTCTGTCTTCGAAGGTTCGTCCGTCAGTTGCGAGTGGGAATTCGTTCGGGCAGTGCGAGCGTTTCGCGGACCTTGTGCACGAGGGCGTCGACCGAGAACGGCTTCTGAATGAAATGCGCCGCCGCCTTCTTGACGCCGAGCCGCAGGATCTCGTCGTCCGAGTAACCTGACATGTAGAGGACGCGTGTTTCGGGGCGGCTCGCCGTGAGCCGCTCCGACAACATGCGGCCGTTCAATCCAGCCATCAGCACATCAGTGAGCAGCAGGTCGATGCGCCCCTGATGGCGCGTCGCAATTTCGAGCGCCTGGTCACCCGCCGAGGCCAGCAGCACGGAAAATCCGTGCTTCCTCAGCATGTTCGACACGAGGGCGCGGACGCGGTCGTCGTCTTCGACGAGCAGAATCGTCTCGCTGCCGCCCTTTGTCGACGCCGCGATCATCGGCGCGGGCTTTCCCAGGTCCATGGCTCGCGGCAAGTAGATGTAGAAGGTCGTCCCGTGGCCGATGCGGCTCTGCACCTCGATCGACCCGTTGTTCTGCTGCACGATGCCGTACACTGTCGCCAGGCCGAGACCAGTGCCCTTGCCGCTGTCCTTGGTCGTGAAAAACGGCTCGAAGATCCGCGACAGCGTATCCGCGTCCATTCCGGTCCCCGAGTCGGTGACCGACATCTCGACGTAATCGCCGGGCTGGAGCGATGGGTGGGCGGCAACGCCGATCTTGTCGAGCTCGATGTTCCTCAATTCGACGGCGATCTTTCCGCCGCCCGGCATGGCGTCACGCGCGTTGATGACGAGGTTCATCAGTATCTGCTCGACCTGCGTCGTGTCCGCGAGAACCGGCGTGAGATCGGGCCACACGTTCGTGGACATCTGAATGTCCGGGCCGATCACCCGCTGCAGCATGTTCTGCATGTTCTGCACGAGCTGATCGAGCGCAACCGCCTGCTGGGTGATCACCTGACGACTGCTGAACGCCAGCAACTGCCGCGTCAGGCCCGCCGCGCGCTCGGCGGCCTTGATGATTTCTTCGGCGTCGGCGCGCCGCTCGTCGCCGTTCTCGAGGTTCTGCACCAGCATCTCGGCGTAGCCGTGGATCGCCATCAGCAGGTTGTTGAAGTCGTGTGCGACGCCGCCGGCGAGACGGCCGATCGCCTCCATCTTCTGGGCCTGCCGCAATTGCTCTTCCCGCTGCCGCAGCGTGTCCTGCGACTGTTTCCGTTCCATGACGTCGCGCACGACGGCCGTGAACGCGGTGCCACCGGGCCCATTCAATGCCGCGAGCGAGAACTCACCCGGAAAGCGGCTGCCGTCCTTGCGAACGCCACTGACCTCGATGATGTGGCCGAAACTCAAATCGTCCGTAGTCGGATCGGGCAGGGCCGCCCGGTACGCCGCCCGGTCGGATTCGCTGATGAGCATCGTCAGCGGACGCCCCATCACCTCGGCTTCGGTATATCCAAACGTCGCCATCGCGCTGCGGTTCCAGAACGTGATGTCGCCTGCCGCGTCGGTCGAGATGATCGCGTCCCGGGCCGATTGCGTGACCGTCGAGAACCGCAGGTACGACGCTTGGAGGCGGTCGGACTGGTCGCGAAGGCTGCGCGTCATGCCGTTGAATGCGTTGGCCATCATCGCGGCTTCGGCGCTGCCTCGGGCCGGTACCGTTCGGTTCCAGTCGCCGCCGGCGATGTCGCGCGCGGCACTCGCCATGTCCATCAGCGGCTGGCTGGTGCGGTGGCTGAAGAACAATCCGCCTGCCAGCGCCATGATGAAGCCGCCGATCCCGGCGAAGAGGAGCGACGATCGCAGCTCGTCGAGAAATGCCTGCGTCGGCGCCCAGTCCTGCAGCAACACGAGATGGCCGGTGTCGGTGGCGCGATCGCGAAACAGCGGGAACGTGCCTTCAATGAATTCGCGGTCGCCTATGGTCCTGACGCTCGGCGAGACGCCGGCGGCGCTGCCAAGCATGCCCGCCTCGAGCAACGCCGCGACCTCTTGTTGCTCCGGCGCGTTCAAGCTGCTGCCGGCGAGACGGTTGCCCGAAACCAGGTTGATGTCGGCCCTCGTGATTTGCGCCAACTGCTGCGCGACGCGATCGTCGAGTGCGAATCCGAACGTCACCGTCCCGAGCACTTCAGCCTGCGCGAACTTTGCCGGTTCCGATGTCACCAGGATCAATCGACCGTCGATCGCGATGATGTCGCGTCGCGATTCGCCCGCCGCGGCACCCTGGATGGCTGCCTGCAGTTGAGGAGGCATCTCACGCCCTTCGACCCATCCCGGCGTCGCCGACGGACGACCCTCCGGACCCGTGACGATCGCAAATTGCGCGCTCAGATTCTGCCGATAGCTCTCCGCCATTTCGGTGAGCGTGGCCACGTCCTTCGCGATGACCGGGTTGATCATCATCGAGCGGAAGAGAGGAAGTTCGGTGATGAGGCGCGTCTGGCGTGCCGCGAATTCGGCGCGCTCGTCGACCTGGTGGTAGAACGCCGCCCGCGCGCCTTCCAGGTTGTCAGCCGCCCGGGCGACGGCGCTCCGCGTCGTGACGCGAGTCGCCGTGAATACCACAGCCGCCAGCGAGAGCGTGACCAGCAGAAGAATGCCGGCAGCAACCCTGGCCTCCATGCGATCGTGCCACCGTATTTCGTTGCGAATCGACGTTGACATGGGTCAGCGATCCACGCGGAACGAATACGTTGCGCTGAAGTCGATCGAGTCGGACTTGATGCGCGGCAAGTCGCCCTGCTGGCGCAGGTAGTTGAGCTGCAGAGTGACCGGGCCCGGCAGTCGCACTCGCGTAGCCAGCGTCAGACGCTTGCCCGCGCGCGCGCGCCCCGGCGCCGCGTCGTAGTCGAGCGACTCTGCCCGCACAAGCGCGGTAAACGGTCCCATCCCCGGCCGGTGAAGGATGCCATCGACGTACCAGCCGAGCGTCGATACGCCTTCGTAGGAGTGCCCTTTGAGGAACTCACCACGAGCTTGCACACCCGCAGGGTGCGCCCATCGAACGTCGACACCTGCAAACGCTTGCCGCCCAACGGCAAAGCGCGGGGACAAGTACGGGTTGCTGCGGGCGTAGCTGGCACCAACCACAAACTGTCCGCGGTAACCCTGGACGCGAACCGAGCCGTCGGTTCCGGTGCGTCTGACGGCGAAGCCGACATCATGCGGCCGGCTGACGCTCGCCTCGACGAACAGTTTCGGGACGCCCGCTACGAACATCGCGCCTTGCTCGAGCCAGTTGTTCGAGACGCCGAAGTAGCCGTCATAGCGAATCAGCGGCGGCCGCAGAAATCCGGAGTAGCCGTAGTCGCTGCGGGTGTAAATGCCGAACGGCATGCGGAAGCGGCCGGCACGCACGCCGAGAAAGGCCCCGCGCGGACGGAAATAGCGCTCCGCATACATCTCCATCAACACAGTGTGGCCGCCGTAGGGATACGCCGCGCCGAAGACGTCCGTGCCCGTCGGATCGACGCCGGAGAGGCCGCCGCCGATCACGGGCGCGTCACCGGCCCACCGGTCGGCCCACACAGCCTCACCGAAGAAGTCGACGTCTCCCGGCGCTCTGCCGAATAGCCGCAGCTGTGTGGCCGTCGCGCGAACGTCCTCGCCCGAATACCCCGCGGTCATGTCGAACTCTGCCGCGATCGTGGCCTGTCCGTGCGCGGGCACCGCGGCAAGCGTCAAGAGCGCGAAGCCGATGACCGCGCGGATGATTACTGCCAACGGATTGTGAGAGGCGTTGTCCCATCGACGCTGACCGAGCCCGTCAGCGGCTGGCCGCCCGGTCGCCACGCGTGATAGGTGTAAGTGCCAGGCGGCACGCCCGAGATCGTGAATGCACCTTTCTCGTTCGAGACCGCAAAGAACGGCGAGTCCACCGCCATGATGTAGGCAGCCATGTTCGGATGGATATTGCAGAAGAGGCGCGCGAGACCTGGCTGGTCGAAGACGATCCGCTTGACGCTGCCGGTCGGATACATTCCGAGATCGAATTTCTTCCCGTCGCGAAACGAGAACACGTTGTGAAACACCCTGTCGTTATTGGGAAACTCGACCGTCGTCCCGGTCCGCACCGCCAGAACGAAGGGCGCGAACGCGAGGTTCCGCTGGTCGAGCACCACTTTGGGCTGGGGACCCACCGACGGCCCGCTGGCCTCGAGCCAGACGACCGCGTTCTGGACCGGCCCGCTCTGAACTTGTGCGGTTCCTGACACTTCTCCCCCGAAGCAGGGAGCAGCCGCAAGAGTCATCAAAGCGCCTTGAAGAGCAAGGCGCCAGAAACACCGCATGGGTGTTTTATCGGTCGAAACTATGCGCGAATTCAGGCCCTGGAGTAGACTGCCGCCGGAGGCTTGATGCAGAAAGCGCTCATAGGTTTTGCTCTGTTCCTTGCCGTTGTGGCGGGCCCCCTCGCCCAGACCACCTATTACCCGCCGGCGGGGGAGTGGGCGCATAAGAGCCCGGCTGAGGTCGGCATGGACGCCGCCAAGCTGAACGATGCCGTGGAGTTCATGAAATCGCACGAAACGTCAACGCCGCAGCGTGACTTTTCGGACCAGGAACTCAACATGGGCAAGCTGCTCGCGTCGATGCCGACCGAACGCGGAGGCAGCGCGGGCCTCATCATCCGTCGCGGCTACATCGTCGCGGAATTCGGCGATACGCTGCGCCCGGACCCGACCTACAGCGTTGCCAAGAGCATGCTCTCCACCCTCGCCGGCATCGCCCTCAGCCGCGGGCTGATTCCGAACCTCGACAGTCCCGTTGCGGACGTCATCAAGGACGGCGGGTACGATTCGCCCCAGAACAGCCGCGTGACATGGCGCAACCATCTTCAGCAGGAGTCTGAATGGGAAGGCGAGATGTGGGGCAAGAACGCCAACTTCCTCGGGCGCGAGGCATTCGGGGCCGCCGAGATGAAGCCGCGCGCGATTCGCGCGCCGGGCACCTACTATGAGTACAACGACGTGCGCATGAACCGTTTCGCGCTGTCGCTGTTGCGCGTCTTCAAGAAACCGATTCCCGACGTGTTCCGTGACGAAGTGATGAACCCCATCGGCGCATCGACGACGTGGAAGTGGGTGCCGTATACCAACGCCTACGTGGATATCGACGGCAAGCGCATGGCGTCAGTCGCGGGCGGCACGCGGTGGGGCGGCGGCATGTGGATCAACAGCTACGATATGGCGCGGTTCGGCCTGCTGTGGCTGAGAAACGGCAAATGGGGCGACAAGCAGATTGTCCCGCCAGCCTATGTGAAGATGGCGACCACCCCGAGCGCGCACGGACCGGATTATGGCTTCCTCTGGTGGCTGAACACGAAGCAGGCGCAATGGCCCGGCTCGCCGGCGAATGCGTTCAGCGCGCGCGGCAACGGCGGCAACATCATCTTCGTTTCGCCCAGCCACGACCTCGTGGTGGTGTGGCGGTGGAGCGCGCAGTCCAACGAAGGCTTCAGGCGTGTCGTCGCCGCCATCACGAGCTGATGGCACCTTTCGAATGAATCTCGCCTACATTTCGCTCGCCGCGCTCGTCGTCGCGATCCTCGTCAGTTGTTTTACGGAGCTGAACGTCGGCATCCTCGCGCTTGCCCTTGCGTGGATTGTCGGCGTGTACGTCGGCGGCATGCCGCTCAACGACGTCATCGGCGGCTTCCCGGTGTCGCTGTTCCTGACGTTGTCTGGGGTCACTCTGCTGTTTGCGCAGGCGCAGCAGAACCGCACGCTCGATCGCATCGCGCATCGCGCCGTTCTTTTGTGCCGGGGCAACGCCGGGCTGATTCCGATCATGTTTTTCGCGCTCGGGTGCGCGCTGGCATCGATGGGACCCGGCAACGTGTCCACTGCGGCGCTGCTCGGCCCGATGGCGATGGCGGTCGCAGGACGCGCCGCGATTCCCGCGTTCCTGATGATCATCATGGTTGGAAACGGCGCCCAAGCCGGCGCGCTCTCGCCGTTCGCGCCAACCGGGGTCATCGTGAACGGCCTGATGGCGAAGATCGGCCTGGCAGGCCACGAGTGGTTTACGTACTGGACGAACCTCGCCGCCCATGCCGCCGTCGCCTTCGGCGGCTACGCCCTCTTCGGCGGGCTGAAACTCTTCAAGTCGAGTGCGGTCGTCACCATCGAGCACAAGCCGGAAGACGTGGACTTCGATCGGAGCAATTTCATCACCATCGGCGTTATCGCGGCGCTGCTCGTCGGCGTCCTGTTCTTCGGAGTCAATGTCGGAATGGGCGCATTCGCGGGCGCGGTCATCCTCGCCGTCCTCGGCGCCGCTGATCACAAGGACGCGATCAAGCGGATGCCCTGGTCCGTCATCATCATGATGAGCGGGGTCACCGTGCTGATCGCGTTGATGGAGGACACCGGCGGCCTCGACCTGTTCACGGCGGCGCTGGCGCGGCTGGCGACTCCGGGGACGATCACAGGCGTCATCGCGTTCGTCACCGGGCTGATTTCCGTCTACAGCAGCACGTCGGGGGTCGTCCTGCCCGCGTTTCTTCCGACGATTCCCGGGCTCATCGAGCGTTTGGGGGGCGGTGACCCGCTCGCCATCGCCGCTTCGATGAACATCGGCGCGCACCTGGTCGATCTCTCTCCGCTCTCCACGACCGGTGCGCTGTGCATCGCGGCCGTGGCCTCCGGCGAAAACGTTCGCAGCGTGTTCAACAAGCTGCTCGTCTGGGGGCTGTCGATGACCATCGTCGGCGGAGTGTTCTGCTACATCTTCTTCTAACCACGAAATTAATTAACACGAAGACACGAAGAGCGCGAAGACACGATGAATACCTAACCGGGGTATTTCTTCGCGTCTTGGATACGTGCGTCGATTGCACCGGCTTGCGTCGCAAGCCGGCCATCGCGAGAGTACCAGGCAAAAACATGAATCGAACCCGCTTCCGCGATTCATGTTTTTGCTGGTACTCTCGCGATGGAGCCGATGGCGCGCAATCGACGCGTACTCTTCGAGGCTTCGTGTTCTGTCGTTTTGTATTGGCAGTGTTCTGCGCCTTTGCGCCTCTGCGTCGAGGTAGCAGGGTCAGCGCAGCCTGAGGACGCGGGCGAAATCGTCACGAATCACAGCATCGTTGGGCCGTAGTTGTATGGCGGCTTCGAAGTGCGCCACCGATTCTTTGACCCGCCCCCGCAGAGCAAGCAGCTTCGCCAACAGGTGATGCGCGTCGGCGCTGTTCGGATTGAGCGGAAGCGCGCGCTCGGCTTCCAAGAGCGCCTCGTCCAGCCGGCCTGCATCGAACAACGCAGTTCCCAGGTTCAACCGTGCGCTGGCATTCCGATCGTCATATCCGAGCGCGCGTCGAAGCGCTGCGATTGCCTCGTCGAATTTCCGCGCTTGCGCCAACTCCACGCCGTAGCTGTTGTATGCATCGACGAGAAGCCTGCGCGCCTCGGCATCGTTCGGAGTCATGCCGAGGGTCAACTGCAACTGCGCGATTGCTTCCGCCCACTTCAGCTGACGGGCGTACGCCTGTCCCATGACGCGCCTCGCCCACGGCACCTCTTCGCGCATCGGGTGCCCGGCGACCAGATGTTCGAGCGCGCGTATGGATTCGTCATAACGCTTCAGGTTGAAAAGCGTGACGCCGAGGTTGTATTGCGCGCGGGCGTCCGAGCGGGCACCGATACGCAGGTACGGCAGCGCCTCCTCATCACGCGCAAGCCGCGAGAGCTCGCCGCCGACGGCTGCCTGCGCCGCGTCGCTCGGCCATCGCTCGAGCGTCGTCTCCGCGAGTGTCAGCCAGGACTGATGTTCGGCGTTGCGTGCGATCGTTGCCCATCCGAGGCCTGCCGCCGCAACGGCAAGACAGATCGCGGCCAGAGCGCGCGGCGTGCGTGTCTGTAGACTGCGAAGACCGTAGAGACCCACGACGACGGCCGTGGTGATGGCCATCAGCGGCAGATACATCCGTCGTTCGGCGCCGACTTCGGTCGCGATTGGAACGAAGCTCGACGAGGGCGCCAGCGTCATGAAGAACCACGCTCCGAGAAACGCGGCGACCGCCCATCGGCGAAATGCCACCGCGGTCAACGACAACAACGCGATGACAGCCGCCGATTCGACGAGGACATCTGAAAGCGCGTAATGGACTGGTGCGCCATACGTGATGGCGAGATCGGTCGGCCATGCGGCGAGCCGCAGATACCGGCAGATCATCACGGATTGATTCAAGAGGTAGGTCCAGACAGAGATGGCGGTAGAGAATCCGGCAGAGCCGGCGCGCGGACCTGCGACGAGGTGAAATGCGAGAACCAGCCACGGGAGCATCAGGCCGAGATAGAGCCGCCACCGCGCCGCCGCGGCTGCGCGGAACGTGTCGAACAGGAAGATGCGGTCGTAAAGGACGACCATGAGCGGCACTGTCGCCATCGATTCCTTTGTGCCCATGCCGATTGCGCACGCAGCAACCGCCGCAACCGTCCAGAGCCTCGAACGCCTCTCGGCGCTGCGCAGACTCGCGTACAGAGTAGACAGGTAGCACAACGCCATCAGCGATTCTGTGCGCTGTGTGATGTAGGTGACGGCGTCGGTGGTGAGTGGGTGCACGGCCCAGAGAAGCGCCGCGCCGAATGCCAGATCGGTTGCGGCGCCGTCAAAGCGGGACCTCAAGCGGGGCAGCAGCAGCGTTCGGCGCAGCAGGCCAAAAAACACCAACGCGCAGGCGATGTGGATCGCGATGTTCGTCGCCCGGTAGGCCGCGGGCCCGCCGTCGCTCGCGGCGAAATTCAGCGCAAAAGTGAGGGCGGCCACCGGACGGCCGGCGAGCGGCGTATCACGCGGCTGCGACCATGCGCCGCTGATCGATCGAATCGCCGGATTGGCGACGACCGCGACTTCGTCATCGAAGATGAACGGAGCGGAAAGACTGTTGGCGTAGACGAAGGCGCCGGCGAGAACAAGAAGCGCCGCTCGCCAGAAGGTTCCAGGGTTCCTGTTCCGGTTCTGGTTCTCGGTTCCACGGTTCGTGGTGGCTGCCGGAATATGTCGGCGGTGTTTTTTAGGGATGCGCTCGGGTGTCAATGCGCCTCCACGCACCCGGAACCTGGAACTTGGAATTTGGAACCGGAACCTATTTCTGGGTTCGGAAGATACGTGGGATTCTATCAGCACACCCAACAATGCCAGCCGCGAGGGCGTCTATAGAGCGCGTGGCCCTTCGACATCTCAGTCCAGATGCTCAGGGCCCTCCTGAGCACAGTCGAAGGATGACCGACGGCGAGCTTCTCGAGCAGGTGCGCGCCGGCGATCATGCGGCCTTCGGCGAGTTGGTCGAACGTCATCGAAGTGCCGTCTACCGAGCCGCCTTCGCCGCCCTCGGAAACGACGCCGATGCCGAAGACATCGCCCAGGAGGCGCTGGTCCTCGCCTACAGGCGCCTCGATCAGTTTCGTGGCGATGCGAGCGTCAGGACGTGGATGGTGTCGATCGCCTGGCGGCTCGCGCTGAGCCGGCGACGGCGGTTGTGGTGGAAAGGGAACAGGGCGGTGGTACACGAAACAGAGCTTCAGGCATTGCGGGATGTCACGCCGTCGCCCGAGGCCCGTGTGCAGTCCGCACAATTCATCAAGACGGTGCAGCGCGAGATTCGCCGGCTTCCACCGAAATTGCGCGACGCGCTGCTGCTGACGGCGGCCGGCGACCTCACGCAGGATGAAATCGCTGCCGCGCTCAATATTCCCGGAGCGACGTTTCGTGGCCGGGTCCGCGACGCGCGGCTGCGCTTGAAAGCGCGATTGGGTGAGAAGCCATGAACGAACACGAGTTCGATCGCGCAATCGACGTGGCCGCGGGCACGTTGATGGCCCGCGAGCCGAGCCGCGCGCTGGGCTACGACGTGATGGCGCGCGTCCGCGAGAGCGCCACGCCGAAGCCATGGCGGTTCGGGTGGATGGCAGCCACCGCGAGCATCGTGCTGTGCGCGGCGATTGCGACGACCGTGATGAATCAAGCGCCCGAGCTAGCCATTCGCCTGCCACACGCGGCGACGCTGGCGATTGCTGACCCTGCTGTGGTGCCTGACGTTCCGGCTGATCTCCTGCGGGAGACGCCGCAGAGGCGCGTCGTTGCCCGAATTCGGAAAGAGGGTGTGTCCGCGGTGGTATTGCCACCTGACGACAGCTCGACCATAGAGCCCATCGAAACGGACCCCATCGCGCTGTCGACGATCGACGTGCCACAACTGGAGCGGGAAAGCACGTCGATCGAAAGCATACGCGTCGAGCCAATCACAATCGAGCCGCTGTCGGCGTCGAACGACTAAGGAGCTGCCGCATGAAGCCTTGTGTCGCGTTGTTCATCTGTCTGTTGTCGGCGACTCTCGGCGCGCAGCAACCGGCGCCGAAGCCATCATCCCCGGCGCCACCCCAAGCCCCGGTTGCTCCAGCGCCGCCGGCCGCCCCGGCGCCACCGGCTCCGCCCGTCGATCCCGAGCAAGGCGGACAGCCGATCAATATCCGTCTCGACGTGTCTGTGACCGATCAGTCCGCACAAGCCATCGTGCAACCGAAGTCGCTGATGGTCATGCTGGCGGATCGTGCAATGGGACGCACGCGTGCAGCATTTGCGGATCGCTCAATTGCCGTGGATGCGAGGCCGACGATCGTAGATGGGCGCATTCGCGTGTACCTGACCATTCAGAGCGAAGCCATTCGATTCGGCCCGCCGCAAGAACAAGACAACACCATCAACTGGCGCAACTCGTTTTCGCTCCTGCTCGAGAACGCCAAGCCCATGGTCGCGCTCGAAACGATGGACGCTGTCACGAAGCGGAAGATGTCGATTGAAGTGAAAGCGACGATTCAGAAATGACGAAGACGATCGACGATCAATGCGTCATCGCGTAAAGCAGCACGTCGATCCCGATGGCGTACCCGTTGACCGAGAAATTCTGGAAATAGCTCGGGTCGTCTGACTCGCGCTCGTAGGCGTCGCCGAAGTCGGTGTTGTGCGTCATCAGCACGATGATCCGACCCTCGCGATCCTGAATGCCGCGCACGTGAAGCTCGGCGCTGTCGGCGCCGCGTTCCGATGTGCGCCGCTCCATCCTCCACAGGCCGATGTTCGGGATCTGCGGCAGCGTATGCACTGAGAAGAGCATGCGGAACATCGGGTGCTCGACGTTGAGATCGAAGATGGGGTATTCGGCGGGCGAGAGCGCCTTGCCGATCTGGTTTTCCCAATTGCGCCACGCGCGGCTGCCCCAGAAATCGTCGACCCACAGGAATCCGCCTTTCAGCAGATACGCCCGCAGGTTCGCGGCTTCGGTGTCGCTGAAGTACGAGCCGCCAGGCTCGCTCATCATGAGAAACGGGCATCGGAAAAGCGAGGGATCCGTCAGCCGCACGATGACGGGATAGGGATTGCCTTCGCCGTCCTGCGTCACGCGCGTCCTGGTCACTTCCGCCAGCCGTATGGACAGGTTCTCGTCGGCGCGCGGATAGTCGACATACCAGCCGTCCCCATCGCCGGCCGATCCATTGCGAAACCAGACGCGGCAGAAGCGGAAGCCGCCGTCGTAGTCGGGAAGCGCGCCGGTGGGATCCGAGGCGAGCGGCGGGCGGCGCGACATCAGCCGCGGCAGTCCGAACTGCGCGGCGCTGGCGGCGGTCACTAAGACGCCGGTAAGGAGAAGGGCGGTAGCCCGCATGTTGCCGTACCAGGCCATTCAGGATCCGTGCCGAAGTACTATAGTGATTCTTTCATGGATTTCATCCGCCATCCGCGAGCCAGGCGTTACGTCATCCGGGTGCGCCCCGACGGAAGTGTCCGTGTCACCGTTCCGCGATGGGGATCCCGCCGCCACGCCGAGTTGTTCGCCGAGCAGCAGCGTCCCTGGATCGAGCGTCAGCGGGCGCATGTCCACGAGCTGGCCACACAACGACCGGCCTACAGTCCCGAGGCCATCAAGGAGCTGCGGCGTCGGGCCGCGCGCGAGCTGCCCGCCCAGTTGTTGCGGCTGGCCGAACATCACGGACTTCAGGTGTCGCGCATCAGCGTACGCAATCAGCGATCGCGATGGGGATCCTGCTCGCCCTCCCGCCACATCTGTCTGAACTGGCGGCTCGTATTGATGCCTGACGCCGTCCGGGACTATGTGCTGATTCACGAGTTGATGCATCTGCGGCGGCTCGACCATTCGCGCCACTTCTGGCGGCTGGTCGCACATGCGTGCCCCGACTACCAGAACGCGCGGCGCTGGCTGCGCGAACACCGGTACCTGATGAACTGACGCACCAAGGAAGATTGGCAGAATGAGGGATTGCTACAGTGTTGCCTGAAGTCTTCCCTCTTCAATCCAACAACACTCTGACAATCCACCAATCCTCCAGTCTTCCAATTCCGAAGCTCACTCCACCCAACCTACGAGCGGACGATGGTCGGAACCGTAGAGGCGTTCGAGCTGGCGGTAGCGCGCGCGCTTGTCGGGGCCGGCACGGAAAAACATGTAATCGAGGACGCGAAGTCCGAGGCCCGCTCGGTCGATGGTGACCGGCGTCACGCCAACCTGCCGGTCGAAAAAGCGTGCGGCGAATTCGTCTCGTCCGTGCCACGTGTTCAGATCGCCGCCGAGGACGAGGGGACCATGGGGTAGCACGGCTGCGGCAGATCGGACTTGCGTGTCGCGCATCCAGGGCGTCCAGAACAGGCGCAGGCGCTGGCCTCCGCCGAGCGCATCGAGATGCACGACGGCGATCGAGATCGCCGACGCTTTCGCGATGATGACGACGCGCCGCTGGCGTTCGCCGGGCAACTCCACGGCAACGGGTTCCGACAGCGGAAGCGTCGAGAGGATGGCGTTGCCGCGATCTTCCGCCGGGTCAGTGGGTGACGCGCCGTTGCGCATGGATGGCACGTAAATCAGCGAAAGCCCGAGCTCGCGGCTGATGTCGACGATGTCGACGGGATGTGGCGGCGCATGTGGAGCAATGCGGGCGGCGCCGGATGCGTCCGGCGTCAGCGGCGGCACGCCGCCTGTGCGTACGGCTTCCTGCAGCATGAGCACGTAGTGGCCGACCGCACGGCCGCCGGTGTGGGCACCGCTCTTCAGGTCCCTCACGAACGCGCGGATGTCGCCGTTGCCGACATGCACGTTCCAGCTGACGAACGTAATCGCCTCGATGCCGATCGCGCCGGGATCGTCTGTCGTCGGCGTCCCGTGAATCGCGGCGTCGCCGACGCCTGCGCACCACGCGTCGAGTCGCGCACGCTCGCGCGGGTCTTCCGGCGCCCGCCATTCAAGTCCGGGCGAGCGGCACGAGCCGGTAGACACGGGCGTGAGTACAGGAGGTGTCGAGCGGCCGCAGGACGAGAAGGTGATTACGAAAAACGAAAAACGGAGAACGAAAAAGGAAAAACGAAGAGGCAAAGAGGAAAAACGAAGCACGAGTATAATTGTCCGTTCACGCCGACCCTCTCGCCGGAGTGGTGAAACTGGCAGACGCGCGGGACTCAAAATCCCGTGGGGCTTAAACCCCGTGACGGTTCGATTCCGTCCTCCGGCACCATTCGACTCGGACACTGCGCGGCCTCGCTCATGGCAGGCCTTCGACTCGGACGCTCCCACCACCAACCACGTACCACCGACCATCTAGCGGGCCGACACATACGGGCGGCGAGATCGGAACAGCTCCTGATGCGTTCGGATGATGGCTGCAAGCGGCGCCGGTGGGTCGAGCGCGAGCGCCTCGTCAGCGATCACGACTGCCCGATCGAATTCGCCCGCGGACGCGTACGCGACCGAGAGGACGTCGAGGGTATTCGCGTCCCGGCGCCGCGTCAGCGTCACGGCTCGCTCCGCCAGTCGCACGGCTTCTGTGGGATTGCGCACCGACGCGTCCGGAGCCGCGGCGTGCACCGACGCCAGGTTCGCCAGGGCGGTCACCCAGTCGGGGTCCAGTTCGAGCGTGCGCCGGAATCGCGCGACGGCTTCGGGAAAATCCCTGAGGGCGCGAGAGACCAGACCGACGTTCAAGTGCGCTTCCGCCAGCTGAGGATCGATGCGTGCGGCTTCGCGGAACGCGGCGATGGCGAGTTGTGGCCGTCCCAGTTGAAGCAGCGCGGTTCCCAGGTTGTTCTGGGCGATGGCGTAGCCGGGCCGCAGCGCGAGCGCGCGCTCGTACTGGACGATGGCGTCTTCGAAACGGCCGGCGCCCGCGAGCGCGGTGCCGTAGTTGAAGTGCGCGGCGGCTGTGCCCGGCTTCAGCTTGAGCGCCGCCTCAAAATGGGGAACAGCATCTGCCGGGCGGTTGAGCTCCATGTACAGCACGGCGATGTCGTCGCGCAGCGACGCTCTATCTGGTTCGCGTTGGATGAGCGAGTCGAGCCCGATGACGTCGGTGGCCATCCACTTCGCGCGGAACGTACGATCGAGCAGCTCGCGATCGGCCGGCGTCTTCGTGACGACCTGCAGCCAGAAGTCGCCCATTTCCTCGCGCGACTGCTGGCCCCACGGTACGCGGACCGGTGGAGTGGCGGGATTGCGGGGATTCGAGGCCGAGTTGTCATACCGGTACCGCATGGAGATGGTCGTGCCTTTCGGCAGCGCGACCGGAGTCTGGTAGCGATAGACATGCTGCCACCGGAGGTCCCAGTCCGGAATCGAGATGAGCGACTGGCTTCGTCCATCCGGGAGCACGGCTGTGCCCGACACTTCGCGAGCCAGATAATGCGCGTGAGGCTGCAACGCGAGCACCTCGACGTCGACCGGCAGCACGAACGAGTCGCTCGCGATGTACTGTGCGTCACCGGGCGGAATGTCGATGCGTTGATTCGACAGCCGCATCATCACCGGCGTCTGCGTGGGAGGATCGTCGGTGAAATAGAAGCCGATGGACGGCTGGATCTGTTCTGGCTTTCCGCCAGGCACAAGGTGTACTTGGACGACAAGATCGCTGTTCGGTTCGAGCGTCCAGGCAAGACCCGCGGGCAGAAGCGGAGCGGCCTGACCCGGCGTCCATCCGAGGAAGTGACCGTCGGGATAGACCGCCGACCGGAGAATGATGCCGTCGTACCCGGGGCCCGCCTCGCGCTCGTCGAGCTCGCGTGATGCCGGAGTGGCGTCGACGCGGATGTTCGCATGATGAATGCGCGGGCTGTTGGCGCGGAACTCGATGCCACGCACGAAGCGGCGGCGTTCGACCGGCAGCGGCAGCACGAACACGCGCGACACGTCAGGACCGTCGGCGGGGAGCACGAACGGTGCTGGCAGTGTCACGACCAGATCGGGTTTGCCGAGCTGCCAGCCTCCTGACCGCGCCGGTGCCGCCGGCAAGTCGCGCGGATTCCCTTCGCGCGCGCCGTCAGCGACCCACTTTTCAAGAATCCCGATCTCAGAATCCGTAAGCGGATCCAAACCGATGAACTTGTGGCCAGCGGGATCGACCTTCCATGGCGGCATCACACGAGCTTTTGCGACCACGGCGATCTGAGTCGCATGCGAGCGCGCCTCGCGGTAGGTCAGCAGACTGAATGGCGCTGATCCGCCCGGGTGGTGGCACTGGGTGCACTTTGCGAACACCACCGGAGCGATGTCTTTGGCGAAGGTGACCTGCCCGAACGATGATGCAGGCAGCAGCACGAGAATCAGCCAAAGCGGAGCTACGTTCTTGTACATCAAAGTGTTACAGCCGAAATTCGCGCGAGGCCCATCGCGCGGCGAGTAGCGAAGCAAAGGCAAAAACGCGCGTTTTTTTGCCACAAATCGTTGTTCGTTGGGCGTTTTCCGCAGTATACTGGATGGACGTTCTTAGACAGTTTCGCGCCTTCATCACGCACCGCATGACGGGGGAATCACTGTGACATTCGAGGTCGGAGACAAGGTCATTTACCCCAACCAGGGGCTCGGCGTCGTCACGCGTATCGAAGAGAAAACCATCCTCGGCACAACCTGCGGCTTCTATCATCTTCGCATCGTTGCCAACGAAACGACCGTGCTCGTGCCGCTCGACAACGTCGACGGCGTCGGCTTGCGTCGTGCGATTGGGGATGAAGAGGTCGAACGGCTGTTCAACGCGCTCGGCAACGGAAAAATCGACAACCACCAGAACTGGAAGGGTCGATTCAAAGACAACTCGGACAAGATGCGGACCGGTTCGATCTACGACGTGGCCGATGTGCTGAAAAGCCTCACGTTGCTGAGCCGATCCAAAAGCTTGTCGTTCCGCGAGAAGCGGATGCTCGATCGGGCGAAGTTCCTGATCGTGTCCGAGATTTCCGAAGTGATGCGCGAGACGGCCGAATCCATCGAGGGCCGCGTCGAAAAAGCGCTCGAGCGCAGCTTCGCCACGCGCACCCGTGCCATCGCGCGCGCAAAAGCCGCGAAGGCAACCCCGGCGCCACGTGCGGTTACCGCACGGCGGGCAGTCCGGGCGTCGTAGTCGACCATCGATCGTAAGCACCATTGAAGAGGGCGGGTCCTGAAACCAGGGTCCGCCCTTTTTGCTGTACGCTTTTCACCGTTGATGTCCACGCTCATCGCTGCAGTCCGATCCATCGCCGCGTATGTCGCCGTGTCGCTCTACGTGGCAATTGCGGCGCCTATTGGCATGGCTCTCGCGCTGACGTTCCGGTGGAAGAGCCTGCTGTACGTCCTGGGCCACTGGGGAGTGGCAATAGGGACGTCGCTCGCCGGCATCCGTACCCGCATGACCGGCAGCGAGCACCTGCCTCCTGGACAGGCCGTGGTCTTCTGCTCCAACCACCAGAGCAACATCGACCCGCCGATTCTGTTTCAAGCGCTGCATCCACGCCTGCACGTGCTGTTCAAGCGAGAGCTGACCCGGCTGCCCCTGCTCGGCAGGGCGTTTCAGATCGGCGGGTTCGTGCCGATCGATCGCGGCAGCCGGGAGCAGTCGATGGCGGCCATCGAACAGGCTGCCGCCTCGTTGAGGGCAGGCAATACGTTCCTGACGTTCCCCGAAGGCACGCGAAGCCGTACGGGGACGCTGCTGCCATTCAAACGCGGCCCGTTCCTGATGGCGCTCAAAGCGCAGGTACCCGTCGTGCCTGTGGCGATTCAAGGAGGCACCGCGTCGATGCGGAAGGGGAGCCCGATCGTGCGGCCGGCGATCGTGAGCGTGCGCATCGGAAAGCCCGTCGAGACGCGCGGCATGGACATCTCCGATCGCGAACGGCTCGCCGATGAGGTGCGCTCGCGCGTCGAGGAGCTGCTCGCGCTCGGGCCCGTAGGGAGGGCTGAGGTCTGACGGCGGAAAGCTGACGGCTTCTAAATCCCGGGTTTTCTCCCTATCTTCAGCCATTCAATCACCTGCCGCAGCCGGCGTTGTTTCGTCTCGTCGCGCTTGGCCTCATCCACCCACCTCACGTACAGACGCCGGTACGACGGTGCGAGTCCCTCGAAGAACGTCCAGGCGCGCGCGTTTTTGCGGATGCCGTCCTCGATATAGGCCGGCACCTGTTCGGGGCGCGGCGTATCGACGATTGGGCGTCCCTCCGGGCTCCGTTCCTGGCCCGGCCCTGCCAGACGATTGGCTTTCTTCAGCGCCGCATATCGTTTCACGTTCGCCGACGACCAGTTGCTCTCCGCTTTTCGCGGCGTGAACTTGCGCGCATAGCGGTCGTCGTCGATGCGCTTGATGAGGCTGTCGATCCAGCCGTAGCACAACGCTTCGTCGACCGCGTCGTCGTAGGCGACCGACGGCTTGCCCGTGTGGTTTTTGTGGAAGATCAGCCAGACTTCAGACTCGCTCGCGTGGTGCTTCGCGAGCCAGCCACGCCAGCGCTCGCGTGTCCGCGCATCGAAGGTCTTCATGTCCTTTCCCTGTCTCACCGCGGCGACGCTGAGAGGCAAAGATCTCGATCTTAAAAAAGAAAACTCCGCGACATCGCGTCTTTGCGGTGAAACACAGCGATCATTGCGCCCCGAAGGCGAACGTCAGCTGCCAGGGTTTGAGGCGCGCGCCGTCGGTGGCGGCGATGCCGTCGCGCAGCTCGACAACCACGTTGCGGTACGACGCCGAGGCGTCCGGCGGCAGCCGGACTTCGAGCGAGCGCTTTGCGCCGTCGTATTTGAAGTCCGCCGGCCGAGATGTCTCGCGCGGCGTTTCGGCGCCGACGTTGACCGCGTCAACCGTCGTAAACGTCCACTGCACGTTGCCTTTGAACGTCTCGGGGTTCATATCGCGCGAGAACTGCATCCGGACGGGACTCCTCAGTGCGACATCGATCTCCCCTTCGGCGGGGTCGCTGAAAATCACTTCGGGCGGCGGACCCATCTCGGGAATGGGAGGCACTTCTGCGTTGCGCGTCTCGAGCGTCGGTTTCGTCAGCGCGATCTGCTGCGCTTCAATCCATACGAGACCCTTGCCGACCTTGACGACCCCCATCGTCTCGAGCCAGGTGCCGGTGTCGACGCGCGCGTCGATGTCGAGATTGAAGCCCTTGCCTCGAGGTCGAAGACCCGTGATCCACACCGCCGCGTCGGCGCTCCGCAGCACGAAATCCCACTGGCTGAGGCTGGGCGCCTGCGCCGCATCGCCGTACAGGTTGCGTCCTCGAAACTGCCCCGCCACTCGCACGCGCTGGCCCACATATGGAGACGGGTCGAGGGCAATGTCACGCAGCGACGGCGACCCATCTGGGGGCTTGACGGCCATCGCATCCGTCACCGTCAGAGCGATCACTTCGCCCGGGCGAGGCCACTCGCCCTCGACTGCCTTTGGCACCAGTCGATCGAGGCCGAGCGTCGCGACTCGCGGATCTTCACGCTGGAGCCGGCCGACGTCCCAGAAGCTCGCGCGCAATTCGACCGGGCCGTCAATCGGCGAGGGCCCTTTGAAAATCAGCGGGATCGATCGCTCGATCGTCGGCGAAAGGAGTACCGGCTGGTCGCGCGTCACCAGCATGCCACGCACCACGATGAGTTGTCCCTGGTAGAACCCCGGGTAGGCGAGCAACGACGCGGGCGAGGCCGCACGTCTCGTCGCAGCCTGCCCATAAGTGTCACTGGCGGCAATTGCCGCGACCATGATGGCGCCGACAGAGCGAATGGCGCGGGTCAGCTTCATGTGCGGATGGTTCGATTGTACCAATTCCGGACGGAACCGCTATAAAATCCTTGTGAAATTGGCGATCAAGCGCAAGCAACTGAGCGACCAGGTGTCCGAGCTCACCACCAATCGGCTGTCGGTTTATCTGCGGTGCCTCAACACGCTCGATGCAGACGGCATCAAGACCGTCTCGTCGCAGTCGCTCGCGCAGCAGTTTCACCTCAACGCGGCGCAGATTCGAAAAGACCTTGCGTACTTCGGCGAGTTCGGCGTTCGCGGCGTCGGTTATTACGTGAAGGATCTGAAGCAGCATCTTCGACAGATCCTTGGACTCGACCGGCGTCTCAAGGTCGCCATCTTCGGCGCAGGCAACCTCGGCCTCGCGCTGGCTGACTATCCGGGATTTCAGCAGGAAGGCTTTCAGATAGCGGCGCTCTTCGATACGCTCGCGGGAAAAGTCGGACAGAAGTCACGCGCCGGCGTTCCCATTTTCGACATCCGCGAGCTGCGCAAGCTCGCCGCTCGCGACAAGATTGCCATTGCCGTCATCGCCGTGCCCGCCGATGCAGCGCAGGATGTCGTCAATCAGGTCGTCGACGCGGGCATCAAGGCGATTCTGAACTTCTCGCCAGGCACATTGCGCGCACCCGCCGATGTGAAATTGAAGAGCGTCGACTTGACCGTGTCGCTCGAGAGCTTGTCGTTCTACCTTGCCCAGGAAGACGAATGAAAAAGCGACTGTCTCACGTCGATCCGCGAGGGCGCGTCCGCATGGTCGACGTCGGCGATAAGCCGGAGACGGCCCGCGAGGCTGTCGCACGAGGGCGCATCAAAGTCGGCGCGGTTGCGCTTCGCGCGATCCGGGCGGGAAAAGTGAAGAAGGGCGATCCTCTGCAGACCGCCCGTCTCGCGGGAATCGTGGCGGCCAAGCGCACGTCAGATCTGATTCCGCTCTGTCATCCGCTCGCGCTGTCGCACGTCGATATAGAGATCACGCGCGAGAAGAACGGCTACCTCATCGAGTCGCGTGTACGGACGACCGGGCGTACAGGTGTCGAGATGGAAGCCCTCACGGCGGTCGCCGTGGCGGCGCTGACGATCTACGACATGCTCAAAGCACTCGATAAGACGATGGTGATCGGCGATATTTGCGTGATGGAAAAACGCGGCGGGCGATCGGGGGAGTATCGGCGGCGGGTAAATTAGGTGCAACGGGTGCGATTGGTGCAACGAGTGCAGTGGGCTTTTGCTACCCGCTACAGGCTACCTGCTACCGGCTTCAATCGGCGGCGGTTCGATGTGAATAATCGCGTCGGCGATTTGCGGGTACTGATCCATCAGCCTGTCTTTCACTTCGTGTGAGATTGCATGCGCGTCGATCAACGGCGTCGCTCCATCCATCCAGACGTGCAGATCGAGAAACACGTGATCGGCCGATCCTCGCGAGCGGATCCGGTGGCACCCGAGCACGCGTGGCACGCTCTGAACGACCCTTCTGACATCCTCTTCGGAAATGACTGTCTCGTCCGACAGGATCCTCGCGGCGTCACGCGCAATCTCGAAGCCGGCAAAGCCGATGAAGCCGACGATGACGAGCGCCGCCAGCGGGTCGAGCAGGGGATAGCCGAAGGCCGACCCGATGAGCGCCGCGATGACCGCGATCGACGTCAGGACGTCGCTTTGCGTGTGCCTGGCGTCGGCGAGCAGCAGCTCGCTCGACAGCCGCTTCGCGGCTTTGCGCTCCGCTCGAACGACTGCGAGGTTGATGATGAGCGTGCCGAGCATGATGGCGAAGCTCGCGGAGGAGACCGCTGGCGCGCCGCCCGAGCGGAAGCGGAAAAACGCCGCTTGCGCCACCTCGACGACCACGACCAGCAGGAACAGCGCGATGCCGCCGGCCGCCAGGGTCTCGAATTTCCGGTGGCCGTAAGGGTGATTCGCGTCAGGAGGTTTCTGCGCGAGGCGTAAGCCGACGAGCGCCACGACGTTCGACGCGCCATCGGTGAGCGAATGAAAACCGTCGGAGAGGATGCTGATGGAGCCGCTGAGCTGGCCGAAGACGATCTTCGCCAGCGCGACGCCGAGGTTCAGCCACAGGACGCGGACGAGAACCGTGCGAACTTCGCTGTAACGAGTAGGCGTGTTCGCGTGCATTGGTGGACTGGAGGATCGGTAGATTGGAAAGACTCGAATTTCCTAATCTGGCAATCTACCAATCTTGAAATCTACCAATAGCGCGAAGTTAGAAGACGCGCGCAGTGGGTATGGGCCACCAGCGCACCTGCACCTTCCCGATGATGTAGCGTTTGGGCACGAAGCCCCAGTGACGGCTGTCGGAGCTGTTGTTGCGGTGATCGCCAAGCACGAAGTAGTACCCCTCGGGAATCACCTGCGGGCCCCAGTCGTCGTGCGCGCGGAAATCCTCCGGGACGAAATCGTCCTTCATCGGTGTTTCGTTCACAAAAACGTTGCCGTCGACGATGCGCACGGTGTCGCCTTCTTCGGCGATGACGCGCTTGACGAACGACTTGTTGGGGTCGATGGGGTAGTAGAGCATCACGATGTCGCCGTGATGTGGCTCGCCAATTCGGTACGCGAGCTTGTTGACGATGAGCCGGTCCTGGTCCTCGAGGGTCGGCGCCATGCTCATGCCTTCGACCCGCGCCACCTGGAACCCGAACGTCACGATGAGCGTGGCGTAGACGGCGGCGGAGGCGAGCGTCTTGAACCACGCCACGAGCTCGTCGCGCACCATCCTGAGCCGCTCGGCTGTCTTGGATCGGACGGCCGGATCGACCGCGGCGGGAACCGTGACGATGACTGGTGCCGCGACTGCGGCGGAGGCTTCACCCGCCATAGCTGGCTCCATGCCAAGGCGCAGTTGTTCGGCCTCGGCGCGTTCCAGCTGAATGCGCGATTCTAAAGGCGCAGATACTCCCGGAGTCTCTTGGTCTGAGCGCGGCTGACCGGGATCTCCGTGGCCTTCGCGTCCTTCATCCTGAGGATGTAATTCCTGCTGAACCAGGGGACTATCTCCTTGACCTTGTTGATGTTAACCAGGTGCGATCGGTGCACACGCCAGAAGATGCCCGGATCGAGCCGCGCCTGCAGTTCGTCGAGCGTTCTGAAGTTAGACGTTCCCGCCAGCTGGCTGGTTACTATGTTAATCGAGTCGTCGGTTAGTGACGCATAGATAATCTCCTCGGCCTGAACGAGGAGGAACCGCTCGCCCACTTTCACAGCCACCCGCTCGCGCTTGCTCTGCCGGTCGGCCATAAGCTGCACGATGCGCTCGATTTGGCCGTCCAGAGGCGCCTCGCGGGCGGGGGCGAGCCGCTGGCGGGCGCGTTCGACGGCTTTTTCGAGCCTGGCCGCCTCGACCGGCTTCAAGAGGTAATCGACGGCGTTCACCTCGAACGCCTCAATCGCATGGCGATCGAACGCCGTCACGAACACGATGCTCGCCGGGCTGCCCTTCTGGATCAGCCTGTGTGCGACTTCGAAGCCGTCGAGCCCGGGCATCTGGACGTCGAGAAAAAGCACATCGGGCGCCAGCCGCTCGACGATGCCGACCGCCTCGAGGCCGTTGCCGGCCTGCCCGATCACCTCCACCTGTTTGATCTGCTCGAGCATGTAGCACAGCTCTTCCCGCGCCAGCTGCTCGTCGTCCACGACTACGGCTTTAAGAGGCATATGTTTGGGCTGGCCTGAAGGCCAGCACTACGATCGCAAATTGAACCCGCGTGCTCGCGAACTGAACCCGCGCACGTAGTGCCGGCCTTCAGGCCGGCTAGTACGTAGTGCCGACCTTCAGGTCGGCTAGTACGTAGTGCCGACCTTCAGGTCGGCTAGGCAGTAATCCTCTCCGCGGAAACCATATCCGGAATCTCCAGCCTGATGATCGTGCCGAGATTCGGCACGCTCGTGATTCTCACCGTGTAGGTCGCGCCGTAGATCACGCTGAGGCGCTCGTTGACGTTGCTCAGGCCGATGCCGTCGGTCAGCGCCGTGTTGAGCCGATCGTCCGTCATCCCCATGCCGTCATCCTCGACCTCGATGATGGCGTGGCCGTTCTGGCGCACGCTTCGGATGACGATGCGTCCGCCGCCGACCTTGCGCGAAAATCCGTGCTTGATGGAGTTCTCCACGAGCGGCTGCAGGATCATGCTCGGGACGATCACGTCGAGCGTGTCGGGACTGATTTGCTTCTCGACCTTCAGCTGCGGGCCGAACCGGATGACCTCGATATCGAGGTACTCGTCGATCGACTCGAGCTCTTCGCGCAGCGTGACGAAATGATCGCGGCTGCGGAGCAGGCGCCGCAGCAGGCCCGAGAGTTTGACGATGACCGTCCGCGCGGTCTCCGGGTTGGTGCGGATCAGCGACTGGATCGACGTCAGCGTGTTGAAGAGAAAGTGCGGATTGATCTGGCTGGCGAGCGCCTCCACGCGCGCGGTCAGGAGCAGCTTTTCCTGTTCCTCCAGCCGATGTTCGATGCGCGCGTTGTTCCAGATTTTGATCGGCGTGGCGATGCACAGCACGCTTGTCAGGACGATCAGCGCGAGCCACCACGGCGACATCGTTTCGGTGTGCAGGAAGAACAATCGCGTGAGCTGGGGATGATTGAATCGCCAGCCGAGCGCCTGCCGGATCAGCTCGAGCGCGACCGGCGCGAGCAACAGAATCACGGCCCAGTCGACCTTCGCGTTCCTCACCATCCGCCAGAGGTGGCGGTGCAGCTTGGTGAACACGAACGGCGAGAAGTGCCAGATCTCTTCCTTGTCAGGACAGGCCTCACGGAGACCGCCCCCCGCAAACCCGCACCCCACGGCGAAAAACAGCGCGATGAACTCGCCGGCAAGGAGTGCCGGCGCCGCAACCATCAGGCCGACGATCGCGCCGGCATACGGCCCGGCGATGAGCCCCGCCAGAAACGCGCCTTCGAGCGTCAGGTCGGCGGCGTCGTAGTTGAGCAGCAGGCGCGACGTGACGCCGGCTGCCAGCGGCACGCCGAGGCTGAAGGCAAACAGCAGGCGTTCGGGCCACGCGCGGCGCTCGGAGATCAGAATGTGGCGGAAGCGGTGGTACCGCACCAGGATCGTCGCGAGTGCCGCGACGATCGTGATTTTGACGACGAGCGTCGTCAGCAGAATCTGGTTGGCGGTCAGGAACATTTACGGCAAACGGCAACAGTAAACGGCACAACGGTACCAGGCCAACCGCGCGAGCGACCGTCTATCGTAACAAATTGTGGCTTACAATGTTGGCAGCATGCTGAAGCAGATTCTCGAGAACACGAGCGCGCTGATTACCGGGTTTGCGACGACGTTCAAGTACATGTTCAAGCCCGCGGTGACGGTGAATTATCCCGATCAGAAATCGCCCATGTTTCCCAAGTGGCGGGGCAAGCAGGTCCTGATGCGCGACGAAGCGGGTCTCGAGAAATGCGTCGCGTGCGGGTTGTGCGCTGTCGCGTGTCCTGCCGACGCCATCTATCTCGAAGCGGCGGAAAACGACGGTTCCGTCATGGCCGGCCCGCGCTACGCCATCACGTATCAGATTCACAAGACGCGGTGCATCTTCTGCGGCTACTGCGAAGAGGCGTGCCCCGTGTCGGCGATTTTCATGGGCAAGGACTACGAGCTCGCCGTGTACAACAAGAGCGAGTTCATCTGGGACAAAAAGGACCTGCTCGTGCCGACACCGGTGGATGCAGTGACACCGGCGAACAGATAAGTACGGGTTCGAGGTTCTGGGGTGCTGGGTTCTGGGGTGCCGGTTCCAGGTTCCAGGTTCCAGGTTCCAGGTTGCTGGTTCCAGGTTGCTGGTTGCTGGTTGCTGGTTGCTGGTTGCCGGTTCCTGGTTCCGAGTTCGCGAACCTGGAACCAAGAACCCAGAACCGGCACCCCAGAACCCAGCACCTAGAACCTCGAACCCCTGATGCTATTCGGAGCCATTGGTGATCTCCACGGCGAGTTCGACGCGCTCGATCGGGTGATGGCGCGTCATCCCGATGTGGAATTCTGGGTATGCCCGGGCGACCTTGCTGCCGAAGACGGCACCTATCCCACACCACGCGCGCCGCTGTACTGGATCAAAGGAAACAACGAAGACTTCGATTTCGTGGCGGCGCAGCCGTCAGGCTCGGGTACGCTGCCGCATCTGCACTACATCCCGAATGGCGTCGCCGTTCGCGCACACGGTCTGACGCTCGCGGGCCTTGGCGGCACATTCGCCCCGACGTGGTACGAGAAGCCGGCGAGCGAGTTGCGTCAACTTTCGCCCCGCGACGATCGGCGACGTCATTTTGTACACGAGGAGGTAGGAGCGCTAAAGACACTGCATGGCATCGACGTCTTCCTCTCGCACGAAGCCCCCCGTCCCTTTCCGCTCGCGCGCGTGAAAGACGCGGGGAAGACCCCGATAAACGAGGTGCTCTCCGCCATGCAGCCGCGCCTGCATCTCTTCGGGCATCACCACGTGTATACCGTGAGCGAACGGCAGCGCGTTCCCTCTATCAGCCTCGAGAAAGTGTGCGATTCCTACCTCGTCGTCGACGGCAAGACCTTTGCTCACCAACGGTTGACGATCTGATATAGTCCTCGACGGAGGCGAGATGGCGCTGCTCTTTCCGCGAGAAGAGGATAAAGAATTCGCGGCCACAACCGACGCGGCGACCCGTTCGTTGTCCGCGATCTCGCTCGAGACATCGTTCGTCGAGGGCGTGTACGAGAAGATGGCGTCGGTCTACGACCTGTTTTTCGGTCTGCCGCTCCATCATGGCCGCGCAAAAGCCATCCGCCGCATGGCCATCAAGCCGAACGACCAGATTCTCGAGGTCGGCGTTGGTACGGGCATCAGCCTTCCGCTCTACCCACGGAAATGCTCCGTGACCGCCATCGACCTGTCTGACGGGATGCTCGAGCGTGCACGGACGCGCGTCGAGCAATACAGCCTCCGCAACGTCAGTCTCATCCAGATGGATGCGACGAACCTGAGATTCCCCGACAACTCGTTCGACATCGTGTACGCGCCGTATTTCATCAGCTGCGTTCCCGATCCCCTCGCCGTGACGCGCGAGATGCGCCGCGTCTGCCGGCCAGACGGGAGACTGGTGTTTCTGAATCACTTTCTCAGCGACGGCAGGATCGCGTCGAAGCTCGAACGGGCGATTGCGCCGCTGACGGTGCACCTCGGCTTCAAATCCGACTTCGATCTGCCGGCGTTCCTCGCCCAGACCGGGCTGCGGGCGGCGTCGATCGAAAAAGTGAACGTGCCGCGTATCTGGTCCCTGGTGATCTGCGACAACGCTGATTGAGCTGTGAGTCGGCTATCCGATTACCAGACCTTCCTCACACAATTCCTTCGGAACTACGAGACGACTGGTTCGGTCATTCCGAGCGGCCGGGCGCTCGGCAGCGCCCTGTGCCGGTATGTCGGGCAAGGCAGCGGACCGCAGAAGATCCTCGAGGCGGGACCCGGCACCGGCGCGGTCACCGGCTGCATCATCAATCGGATGCGGCAGGACGACGAGCTGTGGATGGTCGAGCTGAACCCGACGTTCGCCGAACACCTGCGCGGCGCGTTTCGCCAGAAGCCCGCCTTCCGTGAGGCCGCCAACCGCTGTCATCTGATTGAAGGTTCCGTGCAGCAACTCGGGCCGCTCGGCAAGGAAGGGCAGTTCGATGTGGTGATCTCCGGCCTGCCGCTGAACAACTTCTCATCAGTGGATGTGCGCGACATCCTGCAGGCGTACGCCTCGCTGCTGAAGCCCGGCGGCGTCCTGTCGTTCTTTCAGTACATCCTGATCCGTCCCGCCAAGATGTTCGTGAGCGTCGGCGCCGAGCGTACACGCCTGAAAACCGTGGGAGAGGCGATCGACGGAGTACTGGGTGAAAAGGAATTCGCCCGCGAGTGGGTGTGGGTCAATGTCCCGCCGGCGTGGGTGCATCACATACGCTTCTAGTACCGAAAAACGAAAAACGAAAAACGTAAAGAACGCAAGTCGCCGCGCTTCGGTGCTTTCTTCGTTGTTCCTTATTCGTTTTTCCTTACAAGTTTCAGTATTTCCTCCGCTGCGATCTCTGCTCCATCCAGCGCAGGTTTCTCCGGCGGCGGAGACTGCGATAACAGTCGTTCCAGCGCCGCGCTCCAATCCCCGCTCAGCAGCTGCTTCTGTTCAAGGAACTCCGCTCTCAGGTACCTCGGCATCTCCCGGACGAGCACGTCGTATTCGACGAAATGCCCGCGCGACGTGTAGAGCAGCGCGGCGCCGTTCGCAATGGCCTCGCTGATGATGCCGTAGCCAGGCTTGGTGACAACGACGTCGGCAGCGCGCACCAGATCCTCGTAGCGCAACCCGTTGTCGTAGATCTGCTGCTCTGAAAGGGTCATGAGCCCTGGCGCCGGCTTGATGGCGTTGTCTCCTCCGGGTCTCGCGGCGGACGAAGGCGTGTCCGTCGTCGCGATTGTGTAGTTCCCCAGAGTGGCCAGGGCGCCGGCGTCCAGCCCCGCGACACCGTATCCACCGAACGAGATCAACACCAACGGCGCGCCGGCGGCACGCGGCGGAAGCCCGAGCGCCCGCCGCACGTCGTCCTGCGTGCGCCGCGAGCGGCGCGCGATGAACGGAATGTCGTGCGTCACGTGCGACAGGCCTGCGAAGCCTCCAGACATAGGAAGGCGAAGGGCGGCCGTCGCATCCTGGTAGAGCAGCCGGATCTCGTCCGCAAGTGCCAACGCTTCGCTGGTGTGGTAGCCCTCGTAGATCCAGTCCCATGTGAAGTTGCCGATGGCGACCGACGGAATCCCCGCGGCATGCGCGGCTGCGATCGCGAGAGGCGGAATGTCGCCGACCGTCGCGCACGCCTTGGTTTGCCGAAGATAGGCTGCCTCCGAGGCCACGAGTGCCGGCATGCGCCTCTGGAATTCGACGGCCTGGCGGATGCTTGCCGCGGTGTCCACATTGAGGCTGTCGATCTGCGCCATTCCCGCGTCGCACTGCAGGTCGACCAGCTCGCATCGGCCATGCAGCGTGCGCGAGAACAAGCGGTGCGGCGCCGAGGTCTTGACGACGATCTGCGCTCCGGGGCTCGCTCGGAGAAGGGAGTGGATCACCGCGACCGAGCGGGACGTATGGCCGAAACCGTGCCCCGAAACGTAAAAGACGATGCGATATGATGAGCTCATGGATGAACGGGACTTCTTTACCGAGCGGCCCGAGCAGAAGCCTGCTCAATACTCCTGTCCCCGATGCAAGCGGCGCAACGAGTACATGGTGCGCTGGATGCGCCGTACGAAAAAGAAGAGCCTGCCGCCGGGCGCCGACGCGCGCGATCGCGCGCTCTACGCCAAGCTGCGCGATTATCTCATCCGGATGGACGACGATGTCACGTGCAAGGCGTGCGGAAAACGCTTCGAGATCCCCTCGCATCAGTCGATGGTGTTTCTCGACGAGCACGGGAACGCGCCGTCGGGTGACTACGACCCCGACGACGACAACCGTGGAAATCGCGCATAATAAATATCTTCCATGAATACAGGATTCTGGCGCGGCGCCGTCTTCCGCCTCCTGGCGGTGGCGTTGGCGGTCGGCTCTGTTTCGGACGGCCGCACGAGCCGTGTCGCGTATGCGCAGGGCGCGGCGGATCCGGTTGTCGTCAAGGCGCGAGCGGCCATCAATCGCGGCCAGTACGCGGAGGCCGAAGCCCTGCTCAAGCCGCTGGCCGCGCGCACGGCCAACGGTGAAGCTGCGCTCGAGCTCGGTCTGTTCTACGAAATGATGGGCCGCCGTGACGAGTCGCTCGCCTTGCTGCGGCCGATCGCCGACATCCAGGTCGGTCCGCGAACATCGCCGGCCGAGTACGCCCGCCTTGGCCGCGCCGCGCGCGCCATTGGCGAATTCAAGCTTGCAGAGGACGCGTATCGCATCGCTACGGAGCGGGCGCCGAACGATCCGGCGTTCCACACCGGGTGGGGTGAGCTCTTTCTGCAGGCGCATGACAACGCCGAAGCCGCCAAGTCCTTTCAGGATGCGCTCCAGGCCGACGGAAAATGGATTCCTGCGCTCGTCGGAATGGCTGAAGCGCTGCTCGACGTGAACCCGCCCGCGGCGGAGAAGGCCGTCGAGCAGGCCCTCTCGCTCGATCCGGACGTCGTCGATGCGCACCTGCTGAAGGCGATGCTCGAGCTCGACAAGAGCGATCGTGAAGCGGCCAAGGCCTCGATCGCGAAGGCGAAGGCGATCAACCCGGCCAGCCTCGATGCGTTGGCGCTGAGTGGTGCGATCGCGTACGTCGAGGATCGTCATGCCGACCTGGAGAAGGAGGCGTCGGCCGCTCTCAAGATCAACCCGCGGTTTGGCGGCGCCTATCGCGTCCCCGCGGAGCTCGCGGCCGCGAATTACCGCTTCGAAGAAGCGGTGGTGTTGAGCCGCAAGGCGCTCGAGATCGATCCGAACGACGTCCGCACGCTCTCAGCGCTCGGCGTTCAACTCCTTCGCACGGGCGATGAACCCGAAGCACGCAAGGTGCTCGAAAAGTCCTTCTCGATCGACAAGTACGATCAGACGACATTCAATCTTCTGACGATGCTCGATTCGCTCGACAAGTTCGACACGTCGACCGACGGCGAGATCGTCTTCAAGAGCCATCCGAGCGAAACGCCGGTCATGCGCGAGTACGTCGCGCCGCTCGCGCAGCAGGCGCTTGCCACATTCGCCCAAAAATACGAGTTCAAGCCGAAGGGGCCGATTCTCATCGAGATGTTTCCGAAGCACGACGACTTCGCGGTGCGCACCGTCGGGCTGCCGGGGATGATTGGCGCGCTCGGCGCGTGCTTCGGGCGCGTGGTGACACTCGATTCGCCGAAAGCGCGGCCGCCCGGCGACTTCAACTGGGCGCCGACGCTGTGGCACGAGCTGGCGCACGTGATCACGCTGCAGCTGTCGAAGCAGCGGGTGCCGCGGTGGCTCACCGAGGGCATCTCGACCTACGAGGAGAAGCTCGGATCTCCCGCGTGGGGCCGCGAAGGCGAGCTCTCGTTCGTCGCCGCGTACGGGCTTGGCGAGCACATGAGTGTGCGCGAGCTGAACGCCGCCTTCCAGGATCCCGAGAAGATCTCACTCGCGTACTACGAAGCGTCGATCCTCACCGAGCATATCGTCGGCAAATACGGCATGGGCGCGCTTCGTAAGCTCCTGGTGACCTACGGCGACGGTCTCGAGGGTGAAGCGGCGCTGAAGGCGGGGCTCGGTGTCGACATCGATACACTGCAGGCGGATTTCGACAAGCTCCTATCGTCCAAATACGGCTCGGTCGTGCGCGCGCTCAAGCCGCCGAAGGAGCTCGAGCCCGGAAAGGGCAATCCAGAGGCGGTTGCATCGGCGTTTCCCGACAGCTTCCAGGCGCAAGTCGCGCTGGGCGAATACCTGCGTAAAGCCGGGCGCACCGACGAGGCGTTCAAGGTACTGGAACGCGCGGCGGAGATGGTGCCGATGGCGACCGGGCCGCGCAGCCCACGCGCCGTGATGGCCCAGATGGCGCTCGAGCGAAAAGACAGCGCGCGCGCCATCAGCGAGCTCGAGAAGCTGCTCGAATACGAAAACACCGATCTCGATTCTGTTCGGACGCTCGCACGAGAACTCGAGGCGACCAAGGCGCCGGCGGCCAAGTTGATGTCCGCCTACGACCGCATCGCGCAGCTCGATCCGTTCGACTCGGCCAACCACTCGAAGCTCGGCCGTCTGAAGATGCAGGCTGGGGACGCGCCAAGAGCCGTTCGCGAGTTCCGGGCGGCGATTGCCTCCGGGTCACTCGATCCCGCCGCGGCGCACTCGGACCTGGCGGAGGCTTATCTCGCTGTCGGCGACAAGACACAGGCACGGCGGGCCGTTCTGGCCGCGATCGAAGTCGCCCCGGGCTATCCGCGCGCGCAGGAGCTGCTGCTGAAAGTCGTGGGCCAGTGAGCCTCCTTCGCGCGCTGTTGATGTCGGCACTCATGATTGCGGCAGCGATTGTGCCGCGCGCGGCTGACGCTCAGGAACGCTATGCGCTGGTCGTCTCGGGCGTATCCGGGACAGAGAAATTCGCCGCGAGTCAGAAGACGTGGGTCTCGTCTCTGCAGACGACGCTGCAGCAGCGGCTCGGCTTCTCGACCGAGCGCATCACCGTGCTCACGGAGGACAGTACGGGGACGGCAATCGCGAATCGAGACAACGTCACCCGCGTCCTGACGTCGCTGAAGTCGCGCCTCACCGCAGACGATGTGCTGCTCGTCGTGCTCATCGGCCACGGCACCTTCGACGGCACGGTCGCCAAATTCAATCTCGTCGGCCCGGACATGGACTCGCGCGAGTGGAAGGCCGCGTTCGACGGCAACGCGGCGCGGCTGGTGTTCGTCGACACCACGAGCTCGAGCTTTCAATTCGTGCCTGCGCTCTCGGCCAAAAACCGCATCGTCATTGCCGCGACCGACTCGGCGGCGCAGAAGTACGCCACACTGTTTCCGCAGTACTCATCGAAGCGCTCGATGAGGGCGCCAAGGCCGACAACGACAAGAACGGCCGGCTCTCCGTCTGGGAAGCGTTCGCCTATGCCAGCCAGGCTGTGAAGCAGGCATTCGAGAAGCAGGGCACGCTGGTAACGGAACGATCGATCATCGACGACAACGGCGACGGCGTCGGCAAGGAAGCCACTGCCAGCACGGGGAATGACGGCGTGCTTTCCAAGACGACATTTCTCGATCCGCTGCCAGCCTCGAGTGCCGGCAACACCGCGCTTGCGGGTCTCGAGAAACGGCGCGTGACGCTCGAAGCCGAAATCGAACAGTTGAAAGGCAGGAAAGGCGAGATGCCCGCAGGGCAGTACGAGGAGGAATTCGAGCGTCTCGCGATCGAGCTGGCCAAGGTCTCCGCGCAGATTCGAAACACCAAGTAAGCGCTGTGCCTCACCGCGGAGACGCTAAGACGCAGCGAATACGTACCGAACGAAACTAAAACACAAGGAAACACGACCCAGGCTTGGCGTCCCTGCGTCTTTGCGGTGAAGACACGGAAGGTGAGATTCGAGCGTCTAAATGACCTCGCTGCGCCACCGCGCTCGCGACGGTTTCTTCAACACCACCACACCCGCCATCCCCGCCAGGAACCCTGCGATATGCGCCCAGAACGCCACGCCGCCGCCCTCGCCTCCGGCCCGCACCGTCGCCAGGCCGACATAGAAGAACTGCATGAGGAACCAGAGACCGAGAAACACAATCGCGGGAACCTCCACGATTTCAAAAATGATGAACAGCGGGACCAGCGCGAGCACCCGCGAATGGGGGTAGAGGACGAAATACGCGCCGAGTACTCCGGCGATCGCGCCGCTCGCGCCGACAGTGGGAATCATCGACAACGGATTCATGTAGATGTGCGCGGCGACGGCCGCGATGCCGCACATCAAATAAAACACCACGAACCGGCCGTGCCCGAGGCGATCTTCGACGTTGTCGCCGAATATCCAGAGGAAGAGCATGTTGCCGAGAAAGTGCCCCCAGCTGGCGTGCAGGAACATCGACGTGAACGCCGTGACCACGGCGAATCTCGCGGGGACGACGCCGTACGCCTGTATGAACTGCTCGAGCGCAGGTGGGGGCAGCGACTGCTCGAAAAGGAACGCCAGGCTGTTCAGGACGATGAAGACGATGGTGAAAAATGGAAAGGTCCGCGACGGAATGACGTCGCGCAGCGGAATCATGCGCTCGATTGTGTCATATAATTCCGGGCCGGATCGTCTATGAAGTGCCGTGAGTGCGGAACCGAAATCGCCGACAAGGCGCTGATTTGTTTTCGCTGCGGCGCCGCGGTGCAGGAAGCCGTCCACAAGCCGTACGTCGCCCCGAAGAAACCGCGACCGCTCATCGTCTACCTGATTTTTGCGATCCTGGTCGTGCTGGCCATCGTATTTGCGATGCTCCGCAACTAAACAACTAAATAGGAGACCAGGAGAATTCGTTCGCGAAGAATGTACGAGCGTCTCCTCATCTTCTAGTCTGCTGTTCGCCTGTTTGAACTTACTTCGACAGGCGAGCCTCGATTGGCGCGAGCGACGCGACCACCACATCCCCGACAACCTGCAGGGTCCTTGCTGACGTTTGATCGAGCGTGTCGGCCGGTGTGTGCCATGCGGGGTAGTCCAGATCGATGATGTCGGTGGCGGGCACGCCCGCGCTCAGAAACGGCACGTGGTCGTCCTCGATCGGCGTGCTGGCGTTCACAAAAATAGCCCCGTGACCCAATTTCTGCGCCGTGGACCAGACGATGTCGGTCAGCCAGGGCGTGGAGTTGGCCTCGCGCATGAATCGCGGCGATCGATCGCCGATCATGTCGACGAGCACGAGGGCTTTCAGCGTGGACAAGGTTCGCCCTTTGCGCGCGGCGTCGACGTAATACTGGCTGCCGTACGTGTGATCGGTCCCGCCCCAGTCCCTGAGCGTCGCCTCCTCGCCGTCGAAGAAGATCAGCTCGATTGTGAATGCGTTGGCGCGCGGTTTCAGCACGCGCGCGAGCTCGATCAGAAACGCCGCGCTCGACCCGCCGTCGTTGGCGCCCACGAAACGCACGTCGCGAAAGAGCTTCGTGTCGTAGTGCCCCGTGATCGCGATCCGCTCCTTGCGCGTGCCTGGAATGGTGGCGATGAGATTGACCATCGAGATGTCGCCGATGGGCGTCTTCGCGACGAATGCCTGCTGTGTCACGGCGACACCGATCGCCTTGAGCTGCTCGATGATGTAGTCGCGCGTCCGCGCGATGCCGGGAGAACCAGCAGGACGAGGCCCCACGCCCACTATCTGACGCAGATGCTCGTACGCCCGGGAAGAATCGAACATGGCTTCGGACTTCGGACCCTGGGCTCGAGGACTCGATAAACATGCGACGGCAAGCGTTATTGCGGCGACGGCAACCGTGAACCTCGAACCGGAGCGCGAACCGGAGCGCGAACTGGAACCGGAACTGGAACCGGAACTGGAACTGGAACCGGAACTGGAACCGGAACTGGAACTGGAACCGGAACCCCTCATCACTGTTATCTCTTATCCCTGTCCACGAACTCCCGCTGTTTCGGCCCCACGTAGATCTGCCGGGGACGGGCGATCTTCTGCTCGGGATCGCGAAGCATCTCTTCCCACTGCGCGAACCATCCCGCCGTGCGGGGAATCGCGAAGAGCACCGGGAAGAAGTCCTTCGGGAAGCCCATGGCCTGATAGATGAGGCCCGAATAGAAATCGACGTTGGGGTAGAGCTTGCGGGTCACGAAGTATTCATCCTGCAGCGCAATACGCTCGAGCTCGAGCGCGATGTCGAGCAGCGGGTTCTTGCCCGTGACGTCAAATACCTCGTCGGCGATGCGCTTGATGATCTTCGCTCTCGGGTCGTACGACTTGTACACCCGGTGGCCGAAGCCCATCAGGCGGCCGTCTCCGCCCTTGACCCGCGAGATGAACGCGGGCACGTTCTTGATCGTGCCGATCTCTTCGAGCATGCGCAGGACCGCTTCGTTCGCGCCGCCATGCAGCGGGCCCCACAGCGCCGCGGCCGCGCCCGCGATCGACGAATACGGATCGACGTGCGAGCTTCCAATCACGCGCATCGCCGTCGTGCTGCAGTTCTGTTCGTGATCGGCGTGCAGGATGAACAGCACGTCGAGCGCCCGTTCGAGCACCGGGTTGGGGCGGTACTTCAGCTCGGTCATCTTGAACAACATGTTCAGGAAGTTGCCGGTGAAGCTCAGGTCGTTGTCTGGGTAGACGTAGTTGCGCCCGATGCTGTGGCGGTAGGCATAGCCCGCGATGCTGGCAACCTTCGCGATGAGCCGCAGGCACTGCTTGTTGCGCGCATCCTGGTCGAAGACGAGCTTGGCATCGCGATACAGCGTCGAGAGGGCGCCAACGGTGCTGATGAAGATGCCCATCGGATGGGCGTCGTACTGAAACCCTTCCATCAGCTTCTTGACGTTCTCGTGCAGCAGCGTGTGCTGCGTGATGGCGTCGTCCCAGTTCTGGAGCTGTTTCTCGGTCGGCAGCTCGCCGAAAATAATCAGATACGCGACCTCGAGATAATTGCAGTGCTCGGCCAGTTGCTCGATGGGATAGCCGCGGTACTCAAGGACGCCTTTGTCGCCGTCGATGTAGGTGATCGCGCTTCGACACGCCGCGGTGTTGAGGAAAGCCGGGTCGTACGTCATCAGCCCGGTGTCGTCGCTACCCGCCTTGATCTGCTTGAGATCGGTCGCTCGAATCGCGCCTTCCTTGATCGGGACTTCGTACTGCTTTCCCGTGCGGTTGTCGGTAATTGTCAGCGTATCAGCCATATCAGCGGTCGAGCGTCTCGTCGTCGTCCGTCTCCGAGTTGTCTGGCACTGGCTCGGCCGGCACGCGGTAGCGACCGTCGATCCATCGCGCGAGGTCCTGGAGCTTGCAGCGTTCGCTGCAGAAGGGAATCCAGGGAGACTCAGCGGGTTCGCGCCGGCAAAACACGCATATGCTGGCGGGCACGGCCCTCATTCTACCGTAGCTTGCTTGCTGGCAGCCGGCGAGAGACTAGGGCCGCTGCGAGTCGGCCGCATGGTGGCGCACGTCGCGGCCCGACACCATGAAGATGACGTCTTCGGCCACGTTGGTCGCGTGATCGCCGATCCGCTCGAGATGACGCGAAATCAGAATCAGGTCGAGGGCGGGCTCGATGGTGGCGGGGTCCTGGAGCATGTAGGTCAACAGCTCGCGGAACACCTGCGTCTTCAGCGAATCCAGCACGTCGTCTTCGTCGAGCACGTGCTGCGCGAGCTGCATGTCGCCGCGGACGTAGGAATCGAGCGCGTCCCGGAGCATCGTCTGCGCCGTCGTCGCCATGCGCGGGATGTCGATCAGCTTCTTGACCGGCGGGTGCGACGCATATCGCCGCGCCGCCTCGGCGATGTTCACCGCCATGTCGCCGACGCGCTCGAGATCGCTGTTGATTTTGATCGCCGCCATGATCGCGCGAAGGTCGGCGGCCATCGGCGAATGCAGCGCCAGCAGCTTGAGGCACAGATCGTCGATCTCGATGTGCAGCCCGTTGAGCGGCATGTCGCCGTTGAGCACCTCGTCGATGAGATCGCCGTCGCGCTCGACCAGTCCCTGCATCGCCGTGCGCACGCGCTCCTCCGCGAGCCCGCCCATGGCGAGCAGCCGCTCCTTCAACGAGCTGAGCTCCTGCTGGAAATGATGGCGTTCCATTAACCGAATCGTCCCGTAATGTAATCTTCCGTCAGTTTTTCTTTGGGCGTCGTGAAAATCTGATCGGTACGCCCGAACTCGACGAGCTTGCCCAACCAGAAGAACGCGGTGTAATCGGACACGCGCGCCGCCTGCTGCATGTTGTGCGTGACGATGACGATGGTGTAGTCCTTCTTCAGGTCGTAGATGAGCTCTTCGATGCGCTGGGTGGCGATCGGGTCCAGTGCCGATGCCGGCTCGTCCATCAGGAGGATTTCGGGTCGAACCGCCAGCGCGCGCGCGATGCACAGACGCTGCTGCTGGCCGCCGGACAACGCCAGCGCCGATTCGTTGAGGCGGTCCTTCACTTCATCCCAGAGCGCGGCGTGCTCGAGGCTTTGTTCCACCCGCTGAGCCAGGTCGGCCCGATCCTTCGCCATCCCGTTGATGCGGATGCCGTAGGCCACATTCTCGAAGATCGATTTCGGGAAAGGGTTCGACTTCTGGAACACCATTCCCACGCGGCGCCGGAGATCGACGACGTCGGTGCCGCCGCGGTAAATATCCGAATCGTCTATCAACACCTTACCGTCAGCCCGCGTGCCCGCGATGATGTCGTTCATCCGGTTCAGAGTGCGGAGGAAGGTGCTCTTGCCGCAGCCAGACGGGCCAATGAAGGCCGACACCTGATTCGCGTGCAGACCGATAGAGATGTCATGCAGCACACGCGTGTCGCCGTAGTAGAAGTTGAGGTGCTCGACCCGGATCTTGAGAGGGGTTTCTTTGACCTCGGACGGTCGAGAGGGCGCTCTGGCGACCTCCGGTGCGGTTGTCAGCGAGTCGGCCACGCGATCCGTACTTTATCGTGGGCGTGTTACGACGATGTTAACGAGCCCAGTTTCAGGCGGCCACCGCTGCTACGTCGGCTGGATCGGCGGCTGGCCCGGCAGGTTGTCCGTCGTGATGTCCGAGTTCGACAGGAAGGCCTGCACCTGCCTGCGCAGGTCGTCCTGAATCGCATCGACCGGCCTGCGGGCGTCAAGGACACGAAACCCAAACTCGTCCGCCATCGAGGCGTATTCCCGCAGGAGCTTGTTTTGGTACGATCGAAAGCTATCGTAGATGTCGTCGCCGCCCTTCATGTCCATTCCGGATTCCCAGAAGTCCATGCCGCGCGCGGAGAGCACGCGCCTGATTAGCGTGTCGACGTCGATCTTCAAATAGAACACCAGATGCGGCGCGATGGCGAACCCGTAAAGGCTCCGCAACCACGCGCGATCGACGCCTCGAACACCGGCACGCGCAAGCGCCGAGAAAATGTAGCGATCCGACAGCACGACGAATCCGGCCTTGAGCGCAGGGATGATTTCCTTTTCGAGGCGGTCGGCGAAGTCGGTGGCATAAAGAAGCACGAACGTGAGCTTGTTGAGCGTGTTGCTCGACTTCGCCAGCTCGATTGTGGGCTGCATCAACGCCGAACGCGTCCAGCCGGTCTCGACGACGCCATAACCTTGCACCTCGAGCCATTCGCGCAGGAGGGCGATCTGTGTGCTGCGGCCGACCCCGTCGGTGCCTTCGACAGCGATGATCTTCCCCGGGTAGTGCTCGATCGGCACGTAGGGAAGCCCGTGGCCGTAGTAGCGTCCGGCCTGAATGCCGCCGTTGGCGCCGAATTCGGGCGACTGCTCCTTGCCGTCTGACTTCGGCTCTGTGACCTCTGTTTTGTCCGGTGTCACAGGTTCACCGCCTCGAGTTGCGGTTTTTCCAACTGCCTCGACACCAGATTTCTGACGATCTGCTGCTGATCGGTGATGGCGAGGGATGCATTGACGACGCTCAGGCCGAATTCCGTGACCAGGCGATCGTACTCCTCGAGCACCTTGCCCTGGAAAATGCGGAAGCTTTCCTGTGCGTTGAGACTCCAGCCCATGTCCATGCCCGCCTCGTAGAATTTCAGCTTGATGCGGCGAGCCATCAGACGATCCAGCGACACGTCGATAGGCACGCGGAAGTACAGCGTCAGATCCGGCCGCACGGCGAAGCTGTACAGGTCGCGCACCCAGGCGCGGTCGACGCCGCGCGCGACGTCGCGCGCGAACGCGGTGTAGGCGTAGCGATCGGCGATCACGATCATGCCGGCCTTGAGCGGTGGCACGATGTTGTAGAGCAGGCGGTCGGCGAAGTCAGTGGCGTGTAGCAAACTGAAGGTCGTCGGCGTCAGGGAATTCTTTTTTTTCCCCATTTTCGTCGCCGCCTTCACGAGGGCCGAGGAATTCCACTCGGTCACGAACACGCGCAGGCCTGCGGCGCTCAGCCACTTGGCCAGCAGCGCCAGTTGCGTCGTCTTTCCCGACCCGTCGATGCCTTCGACCACGAACAGTTTCCCCGGATATTCGTGCGGCGTGCTCAGGTTGTTCAGCATAAGAAGCTCTGCCGGCGCTCAGGCGGATGGGTTTCCCCAACGCCCGCGCGAGCGGCGCTATCTGACGATGGGCGGCCCAGAGCTCGAGCTCTGCGTCCCCGGTTGTGCGGAGTTTTACGAGGTATTCGTCGCCCCGATCGTGCAGTTCGACGCCCGTGACTGCCTGCGCATGGCTGCGGTCGAGCGTCTCGGCCAGCCGGAGGATCGCGGCGAGCGTACGCACCGCTTTCCGTTTTTTCGCGCTCAGCGCGCTGAAATCGGTGTGCGACTTCTTCGGCGCGGATTTACGGTGATAGCGGGCGATGAGAGCAATCGTTTCGGCTTCCGCCGGCTCGAAACCGCGCAGATCGCCGTTCTTGATGAGGTAGTACGAGTGCTTGTGATGACGCGGATAGCTGATGTGCGTGCCGATGTCGTGCAGCAGCGCCGCAAACTCGAGCCACTCACGCTCGCGATCGGTCAGCACGTGACCGCTGCGCGTCTGATCGAAGATCGACAACGACAGGCGCGCCACCTGATTGGCGTGCTCGGGCCAGTAGCTGCACCGCTCTGCCAGCTCGACGACGCTTCGGCGACGCACGTCCGGGTATTCACCCGCCTGTGCGATGTGGCGGCCGTTGCGCTGGATGTAGTCGAGCACGAGCCCTTCGCGCAGGGCCAGATCGCACAGCGTGATCTCATTCGCCCCAAGCCGCTGCAGCACTCTGTCGAGGAGGACGGCGCCAGACACGATGAGGTCGGCGCGCCGCGGATCGAGTCCCGGCATCTTCATGCGTTCGCTGATGCTGCGCTCGACGAGGTCTTTCCGAAGGCGGTGGATCTGCTTCGCTGAGACGCGCAGGTTGCGGATCTCGTCGCTCGCGCGCCGGCGATCGGTGGACGCGACGGTGCCGAGGCTCAAAATCGTCCCGGAGGTGCCGATCACGCGGTCGAACCCGGCGCTCTTGATGTCGCGCAGGTACTTCGAGAGCTCGCCGTCGATATGCCGCACGAGCTTGCGCTCGTCACGTCCTGACAGCGGGTCTGTGCGGACGAACCGTTCGGTGAGACGGATGACGCCGAGTTTGAAGCTTTTTGCGACACGCAACGCGGTGCCGGCCCCGTGCGTAATCTCGACGCTGCCGCCGCCGATGTCCACGACCACGGCCGACACTCCAGCAACATCCACGCCGTAGACAGCCGCCAGGTGAATCAGCCGCGCTTCTTCGGTACCCGAGATGACTTGAGGCTTGATCCCCGTTTCCTGTTCGACCGCGGCCAGAAATTCGCCGCCGTTTTCGGCTTCGCGCACGGCACTGGTCGCCGCCGCGAGGATCTCCTCCACCTGGTGGGACTCGGCCAGCCGCCTGAAGCGCGAAAATGCCTGCAGGGCCGCGGCCATGGCTTCGGCCGTCAGCGCCTTCCCGTCGAGGCCGCCCGAGCCGAGGCGGACCATTTCCTTTTCGCGGTCGATCACTTCGAACGACAGATCGGGGCGGATACGCACCACGATTATGTGGATGGAATTTGTACCGCAGTCGATCGCAGCTATCCGCATCTATTTGATGGGAAAAGAGTTGTCGCTGTCATGTAGACTTCCTATAATGGAGGCGACAGATTCGGACGGCGCCGCACACTGGCCCCCGCATCCTAGCATGAACACATCAACTCCCCGTGACAGGCTATGGCGGAAACGCCTCAATGAGCTTAACGCCGTGTGGCCGGATTTTGTGAGCGGCCAGATCGGCGGTCTTCATAAAACGCGGGTCGCGTCGCGGCGCATCCGCGAAGCGCTGCCCATCGTCGCGGCGTCGGCGCCGCCCGCGAAAGTGAAAAAGCTCAACAAGAAAATGCGCGCGCTGACGCGATCGCTCGGACCAATCCGTGAGCTCGACGTGGAGCTCGAGCTTCTGGATGACAAGTCGAAGACCGAGGGCGTCCCAGGGCGGACGATCGAAATGGTGAGGCGCGAAGTGGCGGCACGGCGTCAGGCGCTGCGCCAGGAGCTCGCGGACAACGCGCCCGTCACGGACTTGAAAAAGCTGCTCAAGAAGCTGGAGCGCGTCGCGACGCCTGGCAAGGCAGCGAAGACGAGGAAGACAGGGGAGAGGGCGGAAGGCGGAAGTAAAAAGGGCAAAGCTCACAAGAGCAGAGAGCTCAAGGCAGAGAACACGCTCGAGGCGCAGTGGCGCGGCGTGCTTGGCACACGTTTGATGCGCCGCGCGAAGGGCCTCGGAGCTGCTTTAGAAGATGCCGGTCCACTCTACGTCCCCGAACGGCTTCACGAAGTGCGCATCTCGACGAAGAAGCTGCGCTATGCGCTCGAGATCGCCCGCGACGCCGGCGTCACGGTGGCGACGCCATTGGTCAAGCTACTGAAGCGCCACCAGGAACGGCTCGGCCATCTGCACGACCTGCAGATGCTGCTCAAGCACGTACGCGCAACCGAGGCGTCCCCGACGGTGGGTTCTCGCGTGAACGATCTCACGGCGTACGCCGATGCGCTGGACCGCGAATGCCGACGGCTGCATGCCGATTTCGTCGAGCACCGCGCCGAGATGTACTCTGTCGTGAAAGGCGTGCGACATCAGATCGTCCCTGCCCTCACGACGCCGCCGCGGCAGCAGGCGCATGTCGCCGGGCCGCGCGCCCCTTCCGTACGTCCACGCCGTGCACGATAAATGGAAACCCAGCAGTTCGAGCTGTATTTGATTCGACACGGTGTGGCGGCCGAGCGTGGGGAGAATTATCCCGATGACACGAAGCGCCCGCTGACGAACGAAGGGGTACAGAAGCTGCGCAAGGAAGCGAAGGCGCTGCTCGAGCTGGACATCACCTTCGACGTGATTCTGACGAGCCCGCTCGTGCGCACCAGGCAGACCGCCGAGGTCGTAGCCTCGGTCTTTCGCAATCCTCCGCCTATCGTGAACATGGCGTCGCTGGCGCCAGGGGCGTCTCACAACTCGATCATCGAAGAGCTGTCAAAGCAGCATCGGCGTCATCGCATCGCGCTGGTGGGACACGAGCCGGGCATCGGAGAATTTGCCGGCCGCCTGAGCGGGTTGCGGCGGCCGCTCGAGTTCAAGAAGGGCGCGATGTGCCGGATCGACGTCGCCGCGCTTCCGCCGGCCGGACCTGGTCAGCTGCGCTGGTTTCTCACGCCGCGCATACTTCGCAAAATCGCAAAATAGGTTCCGGTTCCAGTTCCTGTTCCGCGTTCAGTCCTCACCGCCAAGACGCTGGGATGCAATTGCGCCTCTGCGGTGAGACACAGAGGGATGCCTACACAATCGTCCCGGGAGCAATCTGTCCCCCCTTCGGCACGATGATGATGCCGGCGCGAATGTAATAGCCCTCGCCGTCGGCGTGCTGCACGCGGGCTTCGTTCAGCAGCCGTGCCCCGTCGCCGATGGACGCGTTCTTGTCGATGATCACGCGATCGAGCACGACGTCGCGCCCGATGCCCAATGACGGCGACGAGCCCGAATCGTACATGTCGGCGCCGAGCAGCACCGAGCGCGTGATGCGCGTGCCTCGAGAGATATGGCTCCGGATGCCGATGACCGACTGCTCGATCGAGCATTCGTCGAGAAAACACCCTTCAGAGACGATGGACTCGCGCACCGTACACGATCGCATGTGCGACGGTGGCAAAAATCGCTCGTGCGTGTAAGTCGGCCTCCACGGATCGTAGAACTTGAACGGCGCGTGCGGCTCGGTGAGCATGATGTTCGCGTCGTAGAACGACTCGACGGTGCCGACATCGGCCCAGTACCCGTCGTGCATAAACGCGCGTACGCGGTGCGTGCTCAGCGCCGAGGGGATGATCTCGCGGCCGAAATCGGTGACTGATGTGTTCTCCAACAGGTCGAGCAGCACCTCGCGCGAGAACACATAGATGCCCATCGACGCGACGAATGGCTTGTTGGGGTCGTACGTGTCGGCGCGGAACAACGCGCCCGGCGGAACGCTCGCTCCAATCGCGGCCAGCCGCTCGGCATTCGGCTTTTCCTCGAACCCGACGATCTGTCCCTCGCGATCGAATCGGAAAATGCCCATCCCCGGCGCGTCGTTGGGCGTCACGGGGAACGCGGCGACGGTGATGTCCGCATCGCCGTCGACGTGCGCGTCGAGCAGCCGCCCGTAGTCCATCCGGTAAAGATGATCGCCCGCGAGGATCAGGTAATAGTCGGCCGCGAAACGCCTGAAATGGCGCGCGGCCTGGCGGACGGCGTCGGCGGTCCCCTGAAACCAGCTCGAGCTGTCAGGGGTCTGCTCGGCCGCGATGATGTCGACGAAGCCGTGCGAGAACGGGTCCATGCGATACGTCTGGGCGACGTGGTGGTTCAGCGACATCGAGTTGAACTGCGTCAGCACGAAAATCCGCCGCAGATCGGCGTGCAGGCAGTTGCTGATGGGCACGTCGATCAGACGGTACTTGCCGCCGATCGGCACCGCCGGCTTCGAGCGCTGGTGCGTGAGTGGAAAAAGCCGGGAGCCCTGACCGCCGCCCAGGATGATCGCAAGCACGTCGTCCATGTCACTCCATGATGCCCATCAGGATGAGCACGAGCTCGAAAATGAGGATGCCGACGATCGTCATCTCGAGCACCTCGCCGCGCACCATGCCGAGGTGTTCGACCGAGAAGCGATAGATATCGTCGAGGGTCTTGAGCTTCTCGCTCACGTTCATCTTCCACCGGTCGAGGTCGAGCCTGGCCCCGACGAGCGAGAACAGGCGCGCCGCGTACACGTCGCCCACGATCTTCAGCGCGTTCTCCGTCCGGTCGGTCAGCTCGTTCACGTCGATGAACAGCGCATGCACCTGACGCGCCGCGCGCGCGTAATGCCGGCCGAGGAACGCGTCGTACCAGTGCGCCTCTTTCTGCACGTTCGCGTAAATGCTCGCCAGCGCGTTGTCGAGCAGCTCGTCGTAATAGCGGAATTGCAGAAGCTGGGAATTGGCGAACTCGATGATCTCGAGCGCCGCGTCTGCGCCGGCGGGAGTATCGTACACGAACGCCGCGTTCCACGTCGGAATCACGAGGTCGTTGGCGAGATACGAGATCCGGTGCCGCAGGATTTCATCGCGCTCCTGACGGCTCAACTGGTTGCGCTCGCCCCGAAGCACCGATGCGATGACATCGCCGTGGTGCTCGACCAGCTCGTCGGCCGAGTGCGGCCGGCTCAACTCGTTGATGGCAAACACCAGATAGTCTTCGGTCAGCGTGCCCGGTCGCGCATCCGTGATCGCCGGCCTCAGCCGGTTGGCGACTGTGCGGCACGCCTGTTCCGCCTGCCGTTCGAGCGCCTCGTTTTCGACGAGATGATCGGACGCGTCCGCCAGGTCGGCCCACCGGCCGTGGAACTCGCGCGTCAGCCGCAGCGAGATGATGCCGTAGTCGAACACCTTGACGCCGACGCGAAACCCGTCGATCGATGGCACGTCGACGCCGGCGCCGTCGAACAGGAGCGGCGGCTGCTGATATCGGACGTAGGCGGGTGTTGCGGGCTTGGGCGCGAACTTCGCGCGCACGCTGCTGCTGATGACGGACGCCGCGGCGGGCAAGTCAATCGCTTCGGCGACGTCGAACAGGTAGATCGCGGCGATCTGCCCATGCAGCATTTCCATGGAAGGAGCATACATTGGCAGATTGGCTGATTGTTAGATTGAGGGAATGTTGTGAGATTGAAGATTGGTGATTGGTAGATTCATGCACAGCGAATCGCGGCGTCTTCACAATCGTCAGTAAATCTCTCAATCCCCAATCTTCAATCTCACAACACTCTTTCAATCTTCCATCCACCAATCTGCCAATTCACTATTCTCCTAGTGAGTTAGGTTCTTCCACGAATCTGTAGCCCATCCCGATGACCGTCTCGATTTGCCGGCCGGCGTCACCGAGCTTGCCGCGTAATCTCCCCACGTGCACGTCGACCGATCGCGTTTCGACCTGACGGTCGAGCCCCCAGACGCGTTCGAGCAGCCTGTCGCGCGAGAGCACGCGGTTGCGGTTCTCGACGAGGAAGCGCAGCAGCTCGAACTCGCGTTTCGTGAGCCTGATTTGTGCCCCTGATACGCGGACGGACACGGCATCGAAGTCGATGGCCAACGGGCCCCGATGGTATCCGGGACTCTGCTCAGATACGGTCTGAGGTGGCCGCCGCAGGACCGCGCGCACGCGAGCCACGAGTTCCCTCAGGCTGAATGGCTTGGTGACGTAGTCGTCCGCGCCCAAATCCAGTCCGTTGACGCGATCGGTTTCGCCGGTCCGCGCGGTCACCATGATGATGGGGATCGTGGCGCTCGACGTGCGGCCGCGGAGCAGGCGGCATACTTCCAGGCCGTCGATGAACGGCAGATTCAAATCGAGCAGGATGAGGCCAGGCGGCTCCTCCATGACCGACTTGAGCGCGGCCGCCCCGGTGGCCACCATCTCGACTTCCAATTCTCCGCCACGCTCCAGAGCGTGCTTCATCAGTCCCGCGATATCGGGCTCGTCCTCGACAATCAGAACTTTGGTCCTGCTCAATTTGTCCATCGCTACGGACATTAAGACGGAGGTGTTACCCCCCGATTGCCTGCCTGTTAATTCTGAGTAAAGCCGCCATATAGCGGTTCCTGTAGCGATTTCGAACAGTCCGTACGCTGCTTGGCAGGGTTTCCAAGGCCGCGGTTGCCGCCGGGTTGTGGCGCGCTTTTCGCAGTGACGGGGGTCAGGCTCGTTACGGAGGTCTACATGATCTTTTCGAGGCGGCTGCGAAGTCAGGAACATATCAAGGAATTCGTCGTCGACGAGGCGGACGACCGCGGGTGGGAAGTTCGTGAGGAAGAAGATCACCGCATCGTCAAACGCACGTGGTTGCGCGATTGGCACCGGGTGGAAAACGCGATGATGCGGTTTGGCTTAGAGGCGACGCAGCTTCAGCGTGCCGGATGGGTGGAAGTCTCGAACGTCGTCTGAATAGGGACTCCGGGCGCGAGCGCCTTTGTGACCGGCGTCTTATCCGCAATCTCGAGCAGCTTGGCCTGCTGCTCTGCATCCACCGTTTCACCCACCGCAATTTTCCGCTCGATGTGCATGGGCGCATCGCCTTCTTTCACGAGACGGAGCCTGACGTCGATGGCGCCGAGTGGCCATTCCTTCCGATCGGCGTACATCCGCAGTGTGATGGCCGTACACGCGCCTAAAGCGCTCAGCATGAGGTCGAACGGCGCAGCACCGGTGTTGGTACCGCCGCGTCGCTCGGGTTCGTCAGATGTGAGCTGGTGGCCATTTGCCGTCGTGATGCGCTGCGCGTAACCGCCCTCGCTGCTGACCGTCGTATTCGCCAGAATCATCGTCGCCATATAGGTGCACTATTATGAGGGCAAAGGGCAGAGGGCAACGCGCGGAGGGCAGAGGGCAATGTTTAATCCAAGAAAAACGATGATGGTCGACCGCGATAAGGCCTTGCGTGGGCGGGCTGCGAAGATGATGGTGACCGACCGGCACGCGATTCATGGGACACCCATGGACGACGCATTTGCCGGCAAGGAGATGGCGCTGTTCGGCATGGGTTGCTTCTGGGGCGCTGAGAAGGGCTTCTGGTTGCTGCCCGGCGTGTACTCGACGTCGGTGGGATATGCCGGCGGCTACACGCCGAATGCGAATTACGAAGAAGTCTGCTCGGGCCAGACCGGCCACACCGAAGTCGTGCGCGTCGTGTTCGATCCGGCGGCGACGTCGTATGACGCGATGTTGAAGCAGTTCTGGGAAGGGCACGATCCGACGCAAGGCATGCGGCAGGGCGCTGACGTCGGCACGCAGTATCGTTCCGCGATTTACTACTACGACGACGCGCAACGCCGTGCGGCCGAGCAGTCGCGCGATGCCTATCAGAAAAGGTTAACGGCGGCAGGATTCGGGCCCATCACAACCGAGATCGCGCCCGCGCCCGAGTATTACTTCGCCGAGGATTACCACCAGCAGTACCTCGCCAAGAATCCGCGCGGCTACTGCGGCCATGGCGGCACGGGCGTCAGTTGCCCGGTAGGTGTCACTGTGGCGTCCCAGAAATGAGTCTGACATTCACCGCCACGACGCAACGGCGCCGCGAATTCTTCCCCAAAAGACTCTTTGCGTCGTAGCGTCGTAGCTGTGAGCCACGGACGCTAGCTGCCGGTATTCATGCGCTCGAGCCGGCGCGTCGCCCACCGCGCCAGGATGGAGCAGGTGAGCACGATGCTGACCAGCACCAGCGCACCAGCCCACGCCTGCCGGTGCCAGTCCTCGTAGGGCGAGCTCGCATAGGTGAAGATCTGCACCGTCAGTGATGCCGTCGGCTGCAGTGGATTGGTATTCCAGAACCGATTGTTGAAGGACGTAAACAGCAGCGGCGCTGTTTCGCCGGCGATGCGCGCCAGCGCGAGGATGACGCCGGTGATGATGCCCGGCAGCGCCGCGGGTAGCACGACCGAAAACGTCGCGCGTGCCCGCGTGGCGCCCAGCGCCAGCGCTCCTTCGCGCAGCGTCTGCGGAACGAGTCGCAGCAGCTCTTCGGTGGTGCGCGCGATAATCGGAATCATCATCACGCCGAGAGCGACGCTGCCGGCCAGCATCGAGAACTGTCGCATCTGCAGCACGACGATGCCGTAGACGAACACACCGATGACGATCGACGGCACGCCGTTCAGCGTGTCTGCCGCGAAACGGACGGCCGACGCGAACCTGGTGCCCGCGTATTCCGACATGTACACGCCGCTCACGATGCCGACGGGAATGGCGAAGACCGCGCCCAGGCCCGACAGCATCAGCGTGCCCACGATGGCGTTGGCCATGCCGCCGCCGGGCTCGCCGACCGGCTTTGGCAGCTGCGTGAAGAAATCCCAGTTCAGTGCACCGATGCCACGAGTGACGACGAAGAAGAGAATGAATCCCAGCGGTACGAGCGCGATGATCACCGACAACAAGCACAAGGTGACCGCGATTGTCGAGACGATGCGGCGGCGGGCGTTGCGTGTCATGCCGCGCTTCCGAGCACGGCGGGCTCGGCCTTCGGCTTCGCTCTTGCGATCGTGCGCCGGTTCATGCTCCAGATCAGCATCCGCGACAGGGCATTGACGACCAGCGTGATGACGAACAGCACCAGGCCGATCTCGAACAGCGCGTGAAGATGAAGATCGTCCGTCGCTTCGGTGAATTCGTTGGCGATGACGGCGGCCATCGTGTACTGCGGTGCGAACAGCGACAGCGACACGGTCGGGTTGTTGCCGATCACCATCGTGACGGCCATCGTTTCGCCGAGCGCGCGCCCGAAGCCGAGCATGATGGCGCCGACGATGCCGGTGCGCCCGTAGGCGAGGGCCACGCGAATCGCTTCCCATTGCGTGGCGCCCAGAGCGTAGGCGCCTTCGCGCTGCGTGCGCGGCACGGCTTTGAGTACTTCGCGCGCGAGCGAGGAGATAAACGGTGTCACCATCACCGCGAGGATCAGCGCGGCGGACAGCATGCCGAGTCCGATCGGTGGACCGCTGAAGAGCGCGGATTGGCGCAGGTTGTCAGGCATCGACGTTTCGAGCATGCGCACGAGCGGCACGAGCACGAACAATCCCCACAAGCCATACACGATCGAGGGGATTGCGGCGAGGAGCTCGGTGAGGAAAATCAGCGGCTGACGGAGCCGGGGCGGGCACAGCTCGGATAAGTACGTGGCTATGCCCAGCGAGATGGGGGCGGCGATGACGAGGGCGAGAATTGACGAATAAATCGTGCCCCAGATGAACGGCCGCGCGCCGAACTGCGCCGCCACCGGATCCCACGTGTCGGTAATCCAGAACCGGAAACCGAACTCGCGAATGGAGAGAATCGACTCGCGGGAAAGGACGGCGCCAATCGATACGACGATGGCGAGGACGAGAGCCGCGAACGCTCCCGTCCCCAACCTGAATCCGAGATCGCTGCCAGACCTGGGCTTCACGCGTGTCACTGTGTCTTGATGCGGTTCAACTGCTCGAGTTCGAGCGGAACCAGTTGCTCGGGCAGTCTCGCGTACCCGAGATCGCCCGCCATGGCCTGTCCTTCGTTGAGCGCCCACTTCATGAAGTCGTTCATGATCTTCGCCTGGTTCTTATCCTGCGGGTCTTCGTACAACAGAATCCAGGTGAAGGACGAGATGGGATAGGCGCCCTTTCCGGGAGAATTCGTGATCGACACACGGAAGTCTTTCGGCATGGTCGGAAGAGCGCCGGCAGCAGCGGCTGTCACCGATGCTACGTCGGGAACGATGAACTCGCCGCTCTGGTTTTGCACGGCGCCGTAACTGATCTTGTTCTGGAGCGCATACACCAGCTCGACGTACCCGAGCGACCCCGGCGTCTGGGTGACGAGGCCGGCGACGCCTTCGTTGCCTTTACCACCGACCCCAACGGGCCAGTTCAGCGATGAGTTGGCGCCGACTTTCTGTTTCCATTCAGGCGAGACTTTCGCCAGGTAGTCGGCAAACACGAACGTCGTCCCCGAACCGTCGGATCTGTGGGCGACCGTGATGTCACTGGACGGGAGCGACATGCCCGCGTTCAGCTTGACGATCGCTGGGTCGTTCCACTTCTTGATTTTTCCAAGGAAGATGTCGGCGATAACGGGCCCTGTGAACTTGATTTGCGTGCTCAGACCTTCGATGTTGTAGATCGGCACGACGGCGCCGAGCACCGTAGGAAAGTGGAGAACCGCGCCAGGCGCTTTCGCGAGCATCTCGTCGCTCATCGGCTGGTCGGTTGCGCCGAAAAAGACCGTGCGCTCCGTCAGTTGGCGGATGCCGCCGCCCGATCCGATGGATTGGTAGTTGATTTCCACGGTCGGGTGCAGTTTGTTGTGTTCGGAAAACCACTTGGAATAGATCGGATATGGGAATGTAGCGCCCGCGCCGTTGATCTGTGTCCTGCCGGTCGTTGATGCCTCTGAAGGCGGTTTTACAGGCCCGCTCTCGCTGCCGCCGCACGCGACGGTCAGTGCCATCGCGGCAAGCATCACGGTCAAAGTCTTCATCGTTTGCCTCCAAGCAAATCGAGGGATGTCACCAGCCGACCCGAAGACCGGTCGTCCATGCGACCCCTGAATATTCACCGCCGTCGTTGGCCCGGTCGTTCATGTCCGCAAACTGAACCCCGCTTTGCAGCTTCAGCTTGTGGCCGTAGAAGTAGTAGTTCGCACCGACGTATAACTCGCTGTATTCGTCGCCCTTGCCGGTGACGACGCGACTCTCGTAGGTGGCCAGGCGAATGCCGTTCGGCTCATCACTGTTCATGAATGTGTAGCGTCCGACGACTTGAAACTTGTTGGTGAGGTTGACGAAGGGCATCCCCTGAAACGCCCACATCCCGCTCTGTCCGAGGTACCCATCGGCAACCGAAAGGTCCGCACGTGCGCCCCACTTCGTGTCCTCGAAACGAAAATTGATCGAGCCGACTTGCTCCAACTGCCTGGTGAAGGTGTTCTCGCTGTCCGGGTCCTGATACACATAGTTGCCGGTAAGCAGCGCTTCCTTGACGCCGAGCTTCGGCGCGAAATCGAAGCCGAGTACGCCCAGCGTAAACAACCCCCCGGTGAATTCCCCGAACTCCCGGTTCATCGCGCCGGACGAATACACGCCACCGCGATAAACCCACTGTGCACGCCTGCCCGACACGCTCACTCCGGGGATGTATTCCTGCGGAAACCACATGTTGTTGGCCAGGTTGCTCCGGTCGATCGTGAGCAGTTCCCTCGACGAGTTGGCGCCGTCGAGCGTGAACGGCACGCTCTGTTTGCCGACGGTGAACACCCATCGAGGATTCTTCGTCCACTGGACGTAAAAGTCCGTAAACCGGACGTAGAACGGATCGTGCCGTTGAGGATCGAGCTCGAGCTCTGCGTGAAACGTGTACTTCCGGAACAACGTAATCCGCGGACCAATGCGGAGCCGCCGTACGTTCCACTCCGAGTGATCGCCCTGGTCCGAGTCGACGTCCGCAAAGTCATAATGAAACCGGCCACTTAGCAACACACGCTGCACGATGGGATTCGTGTCGTCCGAATACCACTCGGTAAAGCTCCCCCAGATCTTGTCGTACGCCGACGGCTCCTTCTTGGCCGCCGCCTGCGCGGATGCTGAACGAGGCATGCTCAGCACCAGCGCCAGCAAGAGTAGTAGTCGCATGCGAACAGCGTATGAACGCAGGATTTCCGCGGTGTAACCAGAATGTTTCACGTGTGTTAATTCCCCCTGTTTACGCGGTTTTAACGACCTTGTCATGACGCGATGATGACGGCTCTCTAACGTGGCGGAAGTTCATCCACGTTTCGTTCACTGAGGAGAGAATTCATGAAGCGTTTTTTCAGGTTCGTCGCGGTTGCCATGGCGCTGGCCATTGTCATCGTGCCGGCAGCCGTCTTCGCGCAGCAGACGGAATCGCGCATTACCGGCCGGGCCCTCGATGATAGCAAGGCCGCGATGCCGGGAGTGACCGTCGAGGTCACGTCGAAGAGCACAGGCGGCGCACGCACGGCGGTCACGGGTGGCGATGGAACCTATACCGTGACGAATCTGAGTCCAGGTGCGTATACGGTCAAGTTCGAGTTGTCCGGGTTTGCGAGCCAGTCGCGCGAGGTCGTGCTCGGCGTTGGCCAGCTCGAGACCGTCGATGTCTCGATGGCCGTCGCGTCACTGCAGGAGGCCGTCACGGTGTCGGCCGAATCGAACGTCATCGACCTATCGTCCGCCCGCATCGGCGTCAATGTGTCGCCTGAAGAAGTCGACAACCTTCCGGTCAACGGGCGCAACTTCGCGAACCTCATGACGCTGGCGACCGGCGCGACGAGCGATGGCAACGGCGGGTGGGCCAGCGTGCGCTTCAACGGCAAATCGAACCAGCAGAACTACCTCAACTACGATGGCGTGGACGGGACGTACGTATGGGATGCGAGCCCCGGCTACCTGAACTCGACCGGCTCGCAGTTCCGGCTGCAGACGTCGATGGAATCGGTGGCGGAATTCCGCGTCAACTCTGGCCTTGCGCCTGCGGAGAGCGGGCTCGGGGCGGGCGGCAACATCACCGTCGTCAGCAAGAGCGGCACGAACGCCTTCCGCGGATCGCTCTTCGAATACAAGCGCGACGATTCGCTCGATTCGGCCAGCCCATACGACGACGTCAAACAGCCGCTCGAGCTTGATCAGTTCGGCGGGTCCTTCGGTGGCCCGATTTCGTCGAACCGGACGTTCTTTTTCGGCAGCTTCGAGGCCCTCCGGCAGACTACGGGCCTGACGTTCACGGAAGCGGTGCCGAGCAACGAGGCGCGGCGCCGGATCATGGCAGGTGAGCCTGTTGGTTCGGGCGCCGGCCAGAGCCCGGCGCGCACGCAGGCCGTGGCGCCACTCCTCGCGGGTTTCCCCACGAGCGACGTCGCAACCTCGAATCCGCTGCTTGCCCTGGCAACGCTCAGCACGACGGCTACCCAGAAAGAAAACAGCCTGTCGATGCGCGTCGACCACCGTTTTACCGACTCGCAGTCCACGTACGTTCGCTATCTGTTCAGCGACGGCGACTTGAACACGCCGGATCGGACGGTCACGGAGCGGCGCGTGCGCGCGAAGCAGAGGCCACAGAACGTCGTGTTCAATCATCAGTCGCTGCTTGGCCGGAACGTCGTCAATGAGTTCAAGGTCGGCTACAACAAGCCGACGACCAGCGCGACCGCGTTCTCGAACGTGGCCGGCTACGACCCTGTCGGCGTGTCGCTTTCAGGCACTGTCACGTCGTCGTCGATAGACGCCCGCGGGACGACCGGCATCGCGCGAAGCGGCCTGCTGATCCGTGCGACCAGCGCGTCGTCGACGACCGGGTCGATCTTCCAGCCCTACTCGCTCTCGTTTGGCGATGCCTTGACGTGGACGAAAGGCGGCCACACGTTCAAGTTCGGCGGCGAGTACCGGCGGCTGCAATCGGATTTCCAGTTCCTGGGGAGCACGGAAATCACCTACAACAGCGTCACGGATTTCATCGACAACCGGCCGAACGCGGTTGCGGTGGCGCTCGACTCGCCGGTGTTCAGCCCGCAGCAGTACTACCTGATCGGCTACATGCAGGATTCGTGGCGCGCCAGCGAACGTCTGACGTTCGAGCTTGGCCTGCGCTACGACTTCTATTCGGTGGTGAAAGAGAAGAATGGCAACGCGAAGCCGTTCTTCATCGAAGAGAACGACTTCGGCTCAGACCCGAATGGCTTTTACGACGCCGATGCGAACAACTTCGCGCCGCGGTTGTCGGCCGTCTACCGACTCGACGACAAGACCGTGCTCCGGTCCGGCTTCGGGCTGTTCTACGGCCCTGGGCAGTTCGAGGATCGCATTCAGCCGATTGAAAATGCCATCGAGCGCCGCCGTCTCGGCGCCGCAGACATTCCGAACAACGGGCTGGCCTATCCGGTGCCGTCCGCCGCATACCTGAACGCCCTGTCGATTCGCGGTTACACGCACGAGCGACCGGACGAATACAACATGCAGTACGGCGCGAGCATCTCGCGCGAGCTGCCGGGCGCGGTGAACCTGACCGTCGGGTACACAGGCAGCCGCGGCAAGGACATGTTCCTGCGCGGCGTGGCGAATGTTCTCGATTTCAACACGCGCGTGCGCCCGCAACCGAGCTACGGGCAGATTGACTACAAGACGTCGGGCTGCGTGGACGGCCTCGTCGTCAACGGTCAGGCGCTGACCGGATGCGGCCGCGCGTCGTACGACGCGCTGCAGCTCAGCGCGACGCGGCGATTCCGCGCGGGCTTCACCGGCGGCATGCAGTATCAGTACTCGAGAAACAAGGGCACGACGCAGGGCTCGAACGAAGCGGCGACGTCGCAGAACACGTTCGACTACGAGACGGAATACGGCACGAACCCGCAGGACATCCCGCACACGTTCAACGGTTCGCTCGTGTATTTGCTTCCCGGCGAGGGACTGTGGCGCGGCGGCTGGCGTGTAGGCGGCATCCTCAACGCGCGCAGCGGCGTTCCCATCAACGTGACCATCAGCCGGGCCGACAACGTGACGGTGAACGGGCAGACCGTGACGAACATCCCCGGCGGCAACAGCCGGGGCACTCAGCGGCCGGATCTGGTTCCTGGCGTCGATCCCTACCTCAAGGACGGCGTCCGCTGGCTCAACCCGGCGGCATTTACCACGCCGCAGCCGGGCACGTTCGGCAACCTCTCGCGCAACGCACTCCGCGGGCCCGAGTTCGTCCAGCTCGACATGATGTTCAGCAAGGACTTCCAGTTCGCACGGAGCCAGTCGTTCCAGTTCCGCGTCGAGCTGTTCAACATCATGAACAGCCTGAACTACGAGAACCCGGCTGCCAGTCTGCCGGGCAGCGGCACACCCGGGGTGCCGTTCACCGACGCACAGGCCGGCACCTTCGGCTATATGCTCGGGCCGCTGAATCGCACGGTGGGCCTCGGCACCGCGCGCCAGACGCAGATTTCTCTCAGATATTCATTCTAGTTCCCGCCAGAGAGGGGAGAGGTTCATCCCTCTTCCCTCTTCCCCCTCCCTCCTATAGAATCGCCGGGCCTCCAAAGGAGACCCCTTGTCGTTCCGATTTCGCCTGATTCCGAAAAACGAAGACTTCTACGACCAATTCAGCACGCTGGCAGCCGAGCTTCGAGTCGGCGCGGGGATGCTCGAGCAGATGCTCGAGCACGATCCGATTGTGTGGGACAAGGCCGACGAGATTAAGGAAGTCGAACACAAGTGCGACCACCTGACGCACCAGATCATCCAGCGGCTCAACAGCACGTTCGTGACGCCTATCGACCGCGAAGACATTCACGCCCTGGCCAAGTCGCTCGACGATGTGATGGACGCCATCGACGCGTCGGCGAAGGTCGTCAGGATGTACAAAATCAAGTCGCTTCGATTCGGGGCAAAGGAGCTCGCGCGCGTTGTCACGTTGAGCGTGGAGCAGGTGCAGCTCGCGATCCAGGCGCTGGAGAAGCGCAAAGGCGTGTCCGAGCGCGCGGTCGAGATCAACCGGCTCGAGAACGAAGCAGATCGCATTCATGAAGGCGCGCTGCGGCGCCTGTTCGATGACGAGCACGACGCCGTGATGATCATCAAGTGGAAGGAGATTCTGGACTTCCTGGAAGAAGCCACCGATCGCTGCGAGGACGTTGCCAACCTTCTCGAAGGCGTCGTCGTCAAGAACGCCTGAGCGAGAGACCAACACCTCATGCCGGAGATTTACGTCGTCGGGGGCATCATCCTTACCGCCCTCGTTTTCGATTACATCAACGGGTTTCACGACGCCGCCAATTCCATTGCGACGGTGGTGTCCACGCGCGTGCTTTCGCCGGGCAAAGCCGTGGTGTGGGCAGCGTTCTTCAATTTCGTGGCGGCCTTCGGCTTCGGCACCGCTGTCGCCAAGACCGTGGGCGCCGGCATGGTCGATCTCGCCGTCGTCACGTATGCCGTAATTTTCGCAGGGCTCATGGGCGCGATCGTGTGGGATTTGATCACGTGGTACTGGGGCCTGCCGACGAGCTCGTCGCACGCGCTCTTTGGAGGCTATGCGGGCGCTGCGGTTGCGAAGGCGGGTTTTGCCGCCGTGATTCTATCGGGCTGGACAAAGACGCTGCTGTTCATCGTCCTGGCACCGGTGATTGGGATGGGCGTCGGTCTCCTCGTGATGAATTCCATCTATTTCTTCTTCGCTCAGACGCCACCGAGCCGCGTCGATCGATGGTTCCGCCGCCTGCAACTGGTGTCTGCGGCGGGATTCAGCCTGATGCACGGCGCGAACGACGCGCAGAAGACGATGGGCATCATCGCCGGTGCGCTCGTCACCGGTGGCTATCTTCAGATGCAGAACGGAGAGCTTCCGATTCCCTTCTGGGTGATCATGGCGGCGCACCTCGCCATCGGACTCGGGACGCTCTCGGGTGGGTGGCGCATCATTCACACGATGGGCTCGAAGATTACGAAGCTGCGGCCGGAAGGGGGATTTGCGGCGGAGACCGGCGCTGCTGCCGCCATCTACGTCGCGACGATGCTCGGGGTCGGCATCAGCACTACGCACACAATCACTGGAGCCATCGTCGGTGTCGGCGCGACACGGCGGTTCTCGGCGGTCCGTTGGGGTGTCGCGCGCCAGATCGTATGGGCGTGGGTGCTGACAATCCCGGCCGCAGGGGCGATCGGCGCCACGACGTACTGGCTGCTCAACATGATGATGTAAGAGGGGCGCTAATCGCTCGAGCTCGCTTTCGCGTTCTTGATGAACAGGTTGACCTTCTTCACGTAATTCCGCGTCTCGCGATACGGCGGAATGCCGTTGTAGCGATCGACGGCGCCTGGCCCCGCGTTATAGCTGGCCACCGCCAGATCCAGATTCCCGTCATTCCGGTCGAGCAGCTGCCGCAAGTACCGCGCGCCGCCGAAGATGTTCTGCCTCGGATCGAACGGGTCCAGCACGCTCAATTCCTCCGCGACCGCCGGCATCAACTGCATGAGTCCCTGAGCTCCCGCCCGAGACACCGCCAATGGATTGAATTCCGATTCGGCGCGAATGATCGCGCGAATCAAGTTCGGGTCGAGTTTGTAGAGCGCCGCGGCATCGGCGATCGCGTCGTTGTACGCAATGGTCGCGGGTAGCGCCCGAAAATCCTCGGACACCGACACGAACCCTTCCGACGTGCTGACCTTGATGTCGTGAGATTTCGGCGGGTGGCTGGGCAGCGACATCGCAAACATGCCGAACATCAGCCCGCGCAGCGTACGTTTCCGGCGCGTGGCACGCCGCCTGTCTGCGAAGCTGCGCTCGTAGTGCCGGCGGTCGTCGCTGTGCCGGCGGTCGTCGTGTCGCAATCCGAAGATATCGCCCAACGGCATCTCACGGATTGAAAAAGCAAGATGCTGACCATCGCACACTCATTCCGTTAACACTAACGGATACAGGTAATTGTGGCCGGCAGTCGACGCGCGCGTGTGTCTGATACGGCTACAACGATGGGTCGGCGTCCCAGCTCGCCTGGTCGCCTACAGCGACCGTGCCGCCGGTCAGCACTTCCGCGTAGGCGCCGCCGCCCCAACGTTCCGTCATCGCTCGCTGAAGTCCGGGGACTGCCTGCTCCATCTGCTCGCATGGGCGGGTCTCTCCTGCGATGCGAAGGCGCGACGATCCGATGCAGAGCACGCGTCCGCGGCTGTTCTCAAGGTTGACGTCTGTGAGGACCAGGTTTGCGCGACGTGCGTCGGGCCCTAATTGGCCGCCGACCTGGTTCATCAGCTCCTCCCAGCGTTCGAGCGAAACCAATGTCACCTGGCGGCGGCCTCCGCGATCGGCGTTGCCTTTGAGTCCGGCCCCGGGCACCAACTCCACACTCCCCTGAGAATCCATTGGGCCACGGTGGAACCTTTTGAGAAATATTGCGACGATTTGTCCCATGCTAAGAGGTTCCTCTACTGACAGATACGACGTTTTCCACAGACTGTTGAAAATAATTTACAAACACGTTGCATGCTGGAAGCGGTGTGTTAAATCCGTGTTAACACTTCATGGTGCACGCCACCGCGCTGCGCTCGATTTGCCTTCTGACGGCGCGCACTGGCCCATGAAATCGGTCATTTTCTCCTGCGCACGAAGACGCTCGCGCGCAGTGGACTGATGCGGAGCCAGTTCGATGCTGCCGAGTTCACCGACTTGCGCGATGGCACGTTTGCGCTCGATCGGGACGCCGCCGACTGGCTGCGCGCCCGCACCGCCGAGAAATTCGCGTACTCCGGATTCTAGTTACCGCAGCGTAATCTGCTGCCCAAACGTTCCCCACGCGCGCGTGAGGTAGTCGCCGAGCGTCAGCGCGAAGATGATCCCCATCCAGTAGAGCCCCGCAATCACCGTCAGCTTGATGACGCGCGTGCTGTACTTCATGTGCATGAAATAGAGCACGACGATCAGCGCCTTGAAACACGCGATCGCGAGCGCCACGACCGTGTTCATCCGTCCGAGATCGATATAGGCCGCAGCGACCGTGACCCCAGTGAGAATCAGGAGGATCGCAAAGATCCCGTAATAAATCCTGGTCGGCACGACGTGATCTGATCCGTGATGCTGCTCAGCCATGGCCGGTTAACCGTGCCGCCCTATCAGATAGAGCAGCGGAAACAGGAAAATCCAGACGATATCGACGAAGTGCCAGTAGAGCCCGACGATCTCCACAGGCGAGTAGTAACCGTCGCCCAGCGTGCCGTTATAGGCCCAGATGAGCATCCAGATCATCAGGCCCATCCCGATGATCATGTGCAGCGCGTGCAGCCCCGTCATCATGAAGTAGAGCGAAAAGAAAATCTGCGCCTGTCTCACGAACTGGGGCTCGAATGCGAAGTGGGGACCGGGGATCAGATGCTCGTGAAATTTGTGCGAGTACTCGATGCCCTTGATGCCCAGGAACACGCTGCCAAGCACCATCGTCAGCGCAATGAACACGATGATGCCCTTGCGCGAGTTCAACTGCGCCGCGTGTACCGCGAGCGCCATGGTCAGGCTGCTGCCGATCAGCACCGCGGTGTTGACGGTCCCCAACGGGATGTCGAGATGATGGCTCGCCGCCGTGAATGCCTCGGGATACCAGACGCGGTAGACCGTGTAGACGATGAACAGCCCACCGAAGAAGAGGATCTCTGTCAGGAGAAACACCCACATCCCGAGGGACGCCGCTTCCTGCTGCTGGGCAAGGCTATCGAAATGGTGGGCGAGCGCAGGATGATGCGCCGCGTGTGACGTCGTGTCGTTACGCAACGTGCTTCACCACGGGTGATGGATAGTTGTACGGGCTCTCGGTGACGTTCGGGTTCACCGCGAAGTTCTCCGTGGGCGGTGGCGACGTCGTCTCCCATTCGAGGCCGGATGCCCCCCACGGGTTCGCGCCGGCCGGCTTGCCGTACCGCAGCGACCACGCGAGGTACGCCATCGGCAACAGATACCCCACGCCGAGAATCGAAGCGCCGGCCGATGACAGGACGTTCAACACCTGGAAGTCGGGCGGATACGAATGATACCGGCGCGGCATCCCGAGATAGCCGAGCAGGAACTGCGGGAAGAACGTCAGATTGAAGCCGATGAAGATGATGCCGGCGGAGAGCTTCGACAACCCTTCCGGATACATGCGGCCGCTGATCTTCGGCCACCAGTAATGCAGCCCGCCGAGATAGCCCATGATCGTGCCGCCGACCATGATGTAGTGGAAATGCGCGATGACGAAGTAGGTGTCGGTGACGTGCACGTCGAGCCCGATCGCGGCCAGAAACAGCCCCGTCAGACCGCCGATGGTGAACAGACCTATGAAGCCGATCGCGTAGAGCATCGGCGTCTGCCACGAGACCGACCCTTTGTACATCGTCGCGGTCCAGTTGAAGACCTTCACCGCGGATGGGATCGCGACCAGGAAGCTGAGCATCGAGAACACGAGGGATGCATACACCGACTGGCCGGCGACGAACATGTGGTGGCCCCACACGAGGAACCCAAGCACGGCGATGCCGAGGCTCGAGAAGGCGACGAACGAATAGCCGAACACGGGTTTCCGGCAGAACGCCGCGACGAGCTCGCTGATGACGCCCATCGCCGGAAGCACCATGATGTAAACCGCCGGGTGCGAGTAGAACCAGAACAAATGCTGGAATAGCACCGGATCGCCGCCGCGGGACGGATCGAAGAACCCGAAGTTGAACAGCCGCTCGGCCACGATCAGCAGCGAGGTGATCGCGATGACCGGCGTTCCGAGAATGTTGATGAGGCTGGTCGCGTAGGTCGCCCACAGGAAGAGCGGCATCTTGAACCACGTCATTCCCGGCGCGCGCATCCGGTGAATCGTGACGATGAAGTTGAGGCCGGTGAGGATCGACGAGAAGCCGGTGACGAATATCGCCAGCGCGGCCGGCACGACGCGGGTTGTCGCGTACTTCGTGCTGAACGGCGCGTACATCGTCCAACCGGTGTCGAGACCTCCCGTGAGCAGGACGTAAACACCCATCAGGCCGCCGGCGATGTAGATGTACCAGCTCAGGAGATTCAGCTTCGGGAACGCCAGATCCTTCGCGCCGATCATCAGCGGCACGAGAAAGTTGCCGAGGATCGCGGGAATCGCCGGGATGAGGAAGAAGAACACCATCACCACGCCGTGCATCGTGAAGAGCTGGTTGTAGATGTCGTCGCTGACGAGATCGCCGGCAGGCGTCGCGAGATCGAGCCGGATGAGCACCGCGAAGGCGCCGCCGACGAAGAAGAAGAACGTCACCGCGACAAGGTAGAGCAGCGCGATGCGCTTGTGGTCGCGGGTCAGTAGCCACGACGAGATGCCGTAGCCGTCGTTCAGATAGTGTTTCGCCGGAAATTCTGCGTCCATTATCGATTCACGTTTTCCTGTTGTGTCGACAGCGACTTCACATACTCGATCAGCGCGAGCAGCTGTTCCTCGCTGATCAGACCCTGGAACGCCGGCATGACGGGCTGGAACCCGGCCGTCACTTTCGTCGCCGGCGTCAGAATCGACTCGCGCAGGTAGTTTTCGTCGGCGGTCACCACCGTGCCGTCGTGCAGCTGCACTGGATGGCTGTAGACGTTCTGCAGGACCGGTCCGCGTCCGCGCGAGTCGGGCCGATGACATGTGTTGCACGCCAGGTCCGCGAACAGCCTCTCGCCGGTCGAGGCGAGGGACCCTTCGGCTGTGCCGCCGCTGAGCCATGTCTGATAGGCATTCGCTTCCATGACCTCGACCTGCCCAGTCATGCGCGAGTGCTGTGTGCCGCAGTATTCAGCGCAGAAGATCTGATAGGTGCCCGGTCTGGTCGGCTCGAACCAGATCTGGACGAAGCGGCCGGGAATCACGTCGGCTTTGACGCGCATCGCGGGGATCGAGAAATTGTGGATGACGTCTTCCGACGTCATGATCAACTTGACCGGACGGCCCACCGGCACGTGCAGCTGGTTGATCTCGCGCTGCCCCGTGAGGTGCTGCGCTTTCCACATCCATTGCTTGCCGACGATGTAGATGTTCAGCGTTTCCGGCGGTGGGCTGGCCATCACGAAGTAGATCTTCGCGCCCCAGAAAAAAACGACGAGCGTAATGAGAAACGGCACGATCGTCCAGGCAAGCTCGAGTGCCATGCCGCCGTGCACCTGCGCGCCGACAGCGTCGCGATGCCGCCGGCGGAACTTGATGGCGAAGCTGACGACGAGCGTTGCGATGAGCACCGACATGACGACCGACAGGCCGATGAGGAAGAAGTAGAGGGCGTCGACCTCGTTGGCGATCGTGGACGCGCGCTCGGGAAACAGCGGGATACCGAACATGTGCCTACCCGACCTGCCTTCGCTCGCGTCTCGTCCAGACGAAGATCAGCGTGCCGAGGGAAAAGACCGTGGCGGCGCCGGCCAGCTGCACGACGCGCATGATCGCGAGGCTGTAGCGGCCCGTCGCCAGGTCGTAGTGATAGCAGTAGAGCAGCACGCGCTCGAGCGGAGAGCTGATCCGTTCTCCCTGCGCGTCGAGCAGCGCGAGACGCAGATCGCGCGGGCCGTAGTCGATGCCGAACAGATAGCGCGAGACCTTTCCGCGAGGCGTCGCCACGACGATGCCGGCCGGATGCACGTATTGCTGCGACGGCTCGTCCCACACGTAGCGGAACCCGGCGGCGCTCGTCAGCCGCTTGATGTTGGGCTCACTGCCGGTCAGATAGTGCCAGCCCTGCGCGATCGAGGGCTTGCCCGATCGCTGCACGTAGTGCGCTTTCTTTTCGAGCGCCAGCGACGGTGTCTCGCGAGGATCGATGCTGACGCTGACGACCTCGAAGTCTTCGCCCGGGTTCTCCGACAGCACGCCGAGCGTGGCCGCCAGGCTGCTGAGGCTCTGAAGACACAGCATCGGACAGCCGTAATAGACGAACGAGAGCACGACCGGCCGCTTGCCGAAGTAGTCGCCGATCGTGACGGCGCGTCCATGCTCGTCTGTGAGCTCGACGTCCATCGGCAACGCCTGGTCGAGGTTCTGATCGAAGCCGACTTCTCTGAGCATCGCCGGCAGCTCTGCCGCGGGCGTGCCTGCAGCCGGACGCGGTTGGGCAGCTACCACGGCTGGCCTGAAGGCCAGCACTACGAAGAAGGCCAGCGAAACACGTAGTGCCGACCTTAAGGTCGGCCCGGCCCACATCTGGATCATTTCGCAGCCTCTCGTGCCGGCAGCCCGCGCTGGACGACGATCTTCATCGCGTCCTCGATCGGAATGCGTGCGATGCCTGCGTCCTTGTTCACCCAGCCGTAGCCTTCGAGCAGAGCCTTCTGCTTGGCCCGCAGCTCCTGCAACTCCTGTTGTGGGTTTTCCTGAAATCGTGGAGATGGCGGCAGGCGGTCCTGCTGGCCCGCGGCCATCGGGTACGCCTGCGTCTGCGCGCGCACGTTCTGGCGTTCGTAGACGCCAAACAGCCACCACAGAAACAAGTGGACGACTGCCGCGACGACCACCAACCCAGCGCCATACCGAAGGATGGCGCCGACGTTGACGTCGCTCTCTTCGTGGACGACGTCGACGTGATCCGGGTCAGGCGGTTCGTACATGTTTCAGCGCCTCACGGAATTCCGGGTCATACAGCGGCAGCAGCGCGCGGCCTCGAAGCTGGTATACGAAGTATCCGAGCCATATCGCGGCAAGCGAGATCGGCAGCGCCACGTCGAGCCAGTGGACGTGGGGCTCGCCGCCATGCGCGAAGGCCGGTGCGCTCAGCCAGTAGACGTCGACGAACCGCATCACGAGGATGAGCGCCGCCACTTTCGATACCATGGCCGCGTTTCGCTTGATGGCGCGGTGGAGGAGCACCATGAACGGCACGGCGAAATGAAAGACGACGAGCGCGAGCGCGATGTATTGCCAGCCGTGGCCCACCCGGTGGAGGTACCACTCGGTCTCTTCGGGGATATTGGCGGCCCAGATGATCAGGTACTGCGAGAAACCGAAATAGGTCCACAGCATCGTGAACCCCATCATCAGGTTTCCGAGATCGTGAAAATGATTGGCGGTGATCAGCGCGTCAAAGGGCGGCCGCTTGACCAGCCACGCGAGGACGACGATCGAGAAGGCGATCGCCGACAGCGCTTGCCCGCCCATGATCAGAACTCCGTAGATCGTCGAGAACCAATGCGGTTCGAGTGACATCAGCCAGTCGAATGCGGCGAAGGTAATCGTCAGGCCATACGCGAGCAACCCGCCCGCGCTGAGCACCTGCATCTTGCGGGGGATCGTCGGGTCGCCGGTGTCGTCCTGTTCGCGCGACCATTTGTTCAGCAGGTACGCGATCGCGTTCCACGCCGCAAAGTAAGCGGCAGCCCGCACAAGGAAAAACGGGACATTCAGGTACGGCTGCTTCCACTGCAGGGCAGGATCCTCAGCGACGTGTGCGGCGTCGGCCCACGGGTAGAGCGCATGCAGCCCGAGCGCTATCGGAATGAAGAGAACGGTGAGCAGCGGCAGCGTCCGCGTCGCGGCGCCGAGAATGCGTCGAATGACCACGCCCCACGCACCGCCGGATACCTGATGCACCATGGCAAGGCCGAGCGAGCCGAGCGTGACCGACAGCATCCACATGTAGGCGGGCAGGAACGAGCGGACGAACTGAGCCGGGTTCATGACCAGGCCGATCGCGCAGACGACCAGTCCTCCGCCGCCCGCGATGAGCAGCCTCGATTGCAGGTTCTGGAGCTCTGGAATCAGCTCCGCGCCGATTTCCTTCATTCTGACGTTCATTTCAACTGCCCCCGCGCGTCGGGCGGTATTTCCGCGACCGTGGCGTTCTGGCTGAGTTGCAGCGCGCGCATGTAGGCGGCGATCGCCCACCGATCGCGAACCGGAATCTGTGCGGCGTAATCGGGCATCGCGCCGAAGCCGTTTGTCATCACGTCGTAGAGATGTCCGGGCGGCGCCTGCCGAAGCCGGTCGACATGAAATGACGGCGGACGCCGGTAGCCGCGCTGGACGACCATGCCATCGCCTTCGCCGGTCAGGCCGTGGCATGGCGAGCAGAAAATGTCATAGCGCTCGCGACCCCGCCGCATCACCGCATCGTCAATCGCGAACGGAAATTGCGTGGCGGGCTGCCCGCCCACGCGGCCGGTGTAGAGCAGCTCGTCCTCGTTGAGATGTCCCTGCGCGATCGTACCTTCGACCAGCGGACGCGCCGACCGCCGGTCGGCGAAGAAGTCGGACGGCTTGTAGGCCGTGTACTTCGGCTGGTCGTGCATGTCTTGCCTGCAGGCCGCAGTGAGCACCAACAGCGACAGGGCTAGGGCGCGGGTGTCAGTCTTCAACGGTCGTCACCTCGCGCGCTCCGAGCGACTCGAGAAATCTGCGAGTATCGTCGACGTTGAATTTCGGATCACGGGACTCGATGCACAGGAAAAACCGGTTGCGGCTGGCCAGCGCGAAGCGCGGAACGTTGAACACAGGATGGAACGGCTGCGGGAGCCCGTTCAGCGCGAGCATCCCAAGCACAGTTGTGAGCGCAGCGACCAGGATCGTGGTTTCGAACGTCACCGGGATGAACATCGGCCAGCTGTGCAGCGGACGGCCGCCGACGTTCAGCGGGTACGCGATTGCCGAGACGTAGTACTGCAGGCTGTATCCGCCCAAGCCGCCGATGATGCCGCCGGCAAGCACCAGTTTCGGCAGCCGGTTGTCGTGCATGTGCAGCGCGTCGTGCAGCTCCTCAATCGGCACCGGGGAATACGCGTCCATCTTGCGATAGCCTTCGTCGTGCGCGCGGCGCGCCGCATCGACGAGCGCGTGCGCCGTCTCGAACTCGGCCATCAGGCCGTAGATGGTTGGACGGCCGGAAGGTTTCATCGCGCGTCCCCATGGCCGGCCTGAAGGCCGGCACTACGATCTGGCGGCACATCCGGCACGAGCGTGCGCATCTCGAAGATCGAGATCATCGGCAGGAAGCGCAGGAACAGGAACAGCAGCGACAGGAACAAGCCGATCGTTCCGACGTAGAGTCCCCAATCCCATACTGTCGGCGCGTAGCGGCCCCACGACGAGGGCAGGAAGTCGCGATGCAGCGACGTCACGACGATGACGAAACGCTCGAGCCACATGCCCACGTTCACGATCAGCGAGATGATGAAGAGCAGCAACACGTTCTCGCGGATTTTCTTGATCCACAACAATTGCGGCGTCAGGCCGTTGCAGACGATGAGCGCCCAGTAGAACGCCCCGTAGGGTCCGCTCATCCGGTTCCGCATCATGTAGGTCTCGTACGTGTTCGCGCTGTACCACGCCATGAACGCTTCGATCATGTAGCCGTACGCGACGATGAGTCCCGTCACGAGCAGAATCTTCGCCATGTTGTTCAAATGGCGCTCGGTGATGAAATCCTGCAGCCCGTAGATCTTGCGTATCGGAATCGCGAGCGTCAGCACCATCGCGAAGCCGGAGTAAATCGCGCCGGCGACGAAGTACGGCGGGAAGATCGTGGCGTGCCATCCGGGGACGACGGACACGGCAAAGTCGAAGCTGACGATTGTGTGGACAGAGACCACCAGCGGCGTGGCGAGCCCCGCGAGCAGCAGATATGCCGTCTCGTACCGATGCCAGTGAATGGCCGAGCCGCGCCATCCCATCGCGAGCGCGCCATAAATGACGCGGCCGATCTTCGATTCGGATCGATCGCGCAGCGTCGCGAGATCGGGAATGAGCCCCACGAACCAGAACAGCAGCGACACGGTCGCATAGGTCGAGACCGCGAAGACGTCCCAGATGAGCGGGCTCCGGAACTGCGGCCACACATCCATCGTGTTCGGGTAGGGGAACAGCCAATAGATGGCGAGCCAGGGACGTCCCGTGTGCAGAATCGGGAATATCGCCGCGCTGGCGACCGCGAACAGCGTCATCGCCTCGGCGAAGCGGTTAATCGAGGTGCGCCACGTCTGCTTGAACAGCAGAAGAATCGCCGAAATCAGGGTGCCGGCGTGGCCGATGCCAATCCACCACACGAAGTTGATGATCGCGAAGCCCCAGCCGACGGGAATGTTGATACCCCAGATGCCCGTGCCGACCGCCAGCAGGTACACGATCGAGACCATCAGCACGTTGACGAGCGCGAAGGCGATGCCGAAGCCGAACCACCATCCAAGCGACGTCTTGCGCGTCAGCACGATCGCGCTGATCTTGTCGGTGACGCTCCCGAAGGTATGACCCGGAGCAATCACGGGAGGCGGCACGCGAGGGATCTGCGTCATTCGAGCTCGGGATTGCGCTCGGTGATAGCCGCGAGATACGTGGTTCTCGGTTTCGTGTTCAGCTCGTGCAGCAGGGTGTACTCGCGCTGCTCGGCCTTGAGCTTCGAGACGCGGCTATTCGGGTCGTTCAGATCGCCAAACACAATCGCTTCGGCCGGGCAGACCGACTGACACGCGGTCTTCACTTCGCCATCCCGGATCTTGCGGTCTTCCTTTTCCGATTCGATGCGCGCCGCGCTGATCCGCTGCACGCAGTACGTGCACTTCTCCATGACGCCGCGGCTCCGGACGGTGACGTCGGGGTTGCGCCCGATGGCGAGGCTCGGCGTCTCCCAGTCCTGGTATTGAAGGAAGTTGAACCGGCGCACTTTGTACGGGCAGTTGTTCGAGCAATAGCGCGTGCCGACGCAGCGGTTGTAGACCATGTCGTTCAGCCCTTCGCTGCTGTGCACCGTCGCGCCGACGGGGCTCACAGGCTCGCACGGGGCGGCCTCGCAGTGCATGCACGGAACCGGCTGAAAGTAGGTATTCGGATTCTCGATTTCTCCCTGGTGGTAGGTGTCGACGCGCAGCCAGTGCATCTCGCGTCCGCGCATCACTTCCTCTTTGCCGATGACGGGGATGTTGTTTTCAGCCTGACACGCGATCACGCACGCGCTGCAGCCGTTGCAGGCGTTGAGGTCGATCGACATGCCCCACTTGTAGCCCCCGGCTTTCTCCTGCTCATCAGTCAGCGACGGCCACAAAGACGGCAGCTCGTGCTGGTCTTTCTTCAATGACGCGAGCTCGGCGCGAGGCACCTCGCGCACGAGGTCGCGCCCTTCCATCAAGTGATGGTATTGCACGCACGCGAGCGGGAACGTGTCACCGGTGAGGACGATCTGCGCGCCCGTGCCGAACGCGAGCGCATCCGAGGTCCTCAGGGCGCCGGCGTTGAATCCGCGGCCTGCGCCAACCTGCCCGGTACGCGTGCGGCCGTAGCCCAGATGCAGCGTGGCGACATCATCTGGATGGCCGGCGACCGGGAACATCGCACCGCGCACCGTTCGTCCGCGATAACGAATCTCGACTACGGAACCGTGAATCTGTCCGCGCTCGCCGCCCGTGAAATCTGGACGGGCTCTCCCGCCCAATCGCTCCATCGTTGCGGGGCTGACGAGCACCGCGTTGTCCCAGGTGAGATGCGTCAGCGGCTTCGGCAGTTCCTGCAGCCAGCCGTTGTTGTTGAAGCGGCCGTCAAGGATCGTGGGATCGGTTTTGAACGCGATCTCGGTGCCGCTCGCTGCCGCCGGAACCGCGCCGAATGCGGCGACGGCGCCCGCCGGGGCTATCGCGCGAGTGGGCAGTGTGGTGTTCGCCATCACCCCGTCGTGGACCGTTCGGCGCCAGAACGACTCAAATCCACCTATCGCACCCACTCGTTTCGTCCAGTATTCGCGGACGATCTGATATCCCGTTCGCTCGGGGCGATCGCTCAAGGTGGCGAGCACCTCATGCGCAGACCGTCCTCCATACAGGGGCGCGATGAGCGGCTGCACGATTGACACGGTGCCGTCGAACGCGCGGGCATCGCTCCACGCCTCGAGGAAGTGCGCCTCGGGAATCTGCCAGTGCGACACCGCCGACGTCTCGTTTGCATGCGAGCTCAGATGCACGCGTACCCGCACCTTGTTCATCTGCTCTTCGAAAAGCAGATCCGCCGGCGCGGTGTACACCGGGTTGCCGCCGATGATGATGAGCGTGTCGACCTGACCGCCTGCCATCGCGGCGGCCAGCTCGCGAATCGACTGAACGTGATCGACCGGGTGCGGTTCGACGGAATCCGTGTACAGAACCGTCTGCCCTGTGTTGCCGAGCGCCGCATTCATCGCATGCGCAAGCGCGTGCACGACGGGAGGCTGTGCCTCGCCCGCGACGACGATGCCGGACCCGCGATGCGCGTTTAGATCGTTGCGAACGGCAGTGAGCCACGCCTGCGCGCCTGCCGTGAGTGGCCCGCCGCGATTGACGCCCGCGACGCCGATGTCGGCGGCCAGCGCTCGCGCGAGCAGCTCGACCTGGCTTGGCTTCAATGGAAGGCGATGATCCGCTTTCGCGCCCGTCGTCGACGGCATGGACTCGGCGGCGTACAGACGGCATCCGCCGCCTTCGGGGCGCCGGCGCAGAGCGAATTGGCGCGCGTATCGGAGGTGGCCGGGGCCGCAACTGAGGAAATCGGCATCGAGCGAGACGATCGCCGAGGCGCGCTCGACGTTGTAATGCACCGAGACATCATTGCCGGTGGCCATGCGCAGGCCTGCCGCTTCGTTCATCTCACTGCCGGGATCCCATTGGTGCCACGTCGCTGCTGGAAAGCGCGCGAGCACTTCTTCAATCTGCGCGGCAAGCGTCGGCGACGAGACCGTCTCGGTCAGGATGCGAAGGCCTGCGCCCTTGCTTGCGATCTGAAGCGTCGAGGCGGTGCGCATCGCGCCGATAAATGCCGACCACGGGAAGATTTCTCCCATGTTCGTGAGCGTTCGCATGCGATCGGGGTCGTACAGATCGAGCAGCGCAGCCTGCGCGAACACATCCGTCGCGCCCAGGCTGGCCGGGTGTGAGGGGTTGCCTTCGATCTTGGTAGGCCGCCCTTCGTGGCTCTCCACCAGCAGCCCTGTGGCGCGGCCGCCCAACGTCATGGCGGTCGCGTAATACAACGGACGCCCAGGGACGACGTTTTCGGGCTGGCGTACGTACGGGACGATCTGTTCTGGCGGCTGGCGCGTGCAGCCGGCCATTCCCGCGAGCGCGATCGATGCGCCCATCAGTTTGAGGAACGACCGCCGCTCGACGGCATCGAACGCTTCGGGCAGCCGCGATGCGAATTCGTCGCCGACGAGATCGTCGAGGTTGGCGCCCTGTTTCTCCTCGAGCGTCCGCCAGAACTCCCGCGCGTTGGCGGGCCTGCCCTGAGCGGAGTCGAAGGACTTCATCGGTGACACGTGTTGCAGTCCGTCATTTTCCGGATGCCGCTTTGTGCGACGAGCGTGCGGCCGAGCGCGAGCTGGTCCACCGGCGGCTCGTAGCTCATGTTGAAGACCTCTTCACGCGGCCGTACGTAGCGCTCCGGGTGTCTGTGACAGTCGAGGCACCACTCCATCTGCAGCGAGTTCTGTTTGCGCATGAGCGGCATCTTGTCGACGGGCCCGTGGCAGGTAGAGCAGCCCACGCCCTTGGCGACGTGGATGCTGTGATCGAAATAGGCGAAGTCGGGGAGATCGTGAACGCGCGTCCACTGGATCGGCCGATCCGTCCGAAAGCTCTCGCGGACAGGCTCGAGGAATGCCGCGTCGGAAAAAATCTGCGAGTGGCAGTTCATGCACGTCTTCGTCGGCGGAATGCCCGCAAACCCCGACGTCTCTACCGTCGTGTGGCAGTAGCGGCAGTCGATGCCGTTGCCGGCGACGTGGCGCTCGTGGCTGAACTGGATGGGCTGCTCGCGCGCCACGTTGACCTGCGTGACCCACGGCGATCGATCGATTTGATACGCGAGGTAAAGAAGCCCGGCGATGAAGAAAAGAGCACCGAAGATGCTGACCCTGGCAATCGTGTTCGCGCTGCGATGAAAAATCTGCGGCATATCCCGAACGACCGTCTATCCCCGGTACCCGACGCAAAAACCGGAACAATCATATATCAAACAAACGCCGCGATCACGACGACGGCCACCGCTCGGCGGCACAAAGAGACAGTCCGGTGGCGACGGATGTCAGCTCTTCACCTCCGGTGATTTTCTCCAATCCGAAACGGTCGACGAAGATCTTGCGCACGGCGGGCACGAACGACGAGCCGCCGGTGAGGAAGACATGATCGATGTCGTGTGCTGAGACACCAGTCCGGTTGAGAAGCCCATCGACGCAGCCCGCCATCAGCGCCACTTCAGGTTCGATCCATTTCTCGAAGTCGGCACGAGTGACCTTCTTTGTGATCGCCACCGGCTCGCAACGAAACTCGAAGACCGTCTCGGTGTTCACCGAAAGGTCGAATTTAACCCTCCGGACGGCTTCATGCAGTCGAAAACCCATTTCGTTCTTTATAAGGTGTACGAACGCCTCCAGCCGCTCAGGTATGAGGGCGGTGCGGCGGAGAAGCTCGAGCATCTCCAGGTTCTTGGCGGTGTTGAGAAAGGAGAGATGGTGCCAGCGCTCCAGCCGTTCGTAGGGCCAGCTTGGAATCGGCAGGAATTTGTCGGGCGGCGAGAAATATTCCGACCCCAGTCCCAGCCGCGGCGCGACGAGCTTTCGAATGATCTGTCTGTCGAACGCATCCCCCGCGACCGCGACGCCGTCGGCGCCGATGATCTCGTCTCGCGCGCGCCCTCGGCGCCGCTGCGTCGGCCCGACGCGCAGAATGGAGAAGTCGCTCGTGCCGCCGCCGAAATCGCCAATCAGGATCAGCTCGTCGCCGTCGAGCGTCTGCTCGTAACTGTAAGCGGCGGCAACGGGCTCGTACTCGAACACGATGTCGGTGAACCCGCACTGCGCGACCGCACTGCGCAGCCGTTCGAGCGCGAACTCGTTGTCGTCGCGGTTCTGGGCGTCTGAGAAATTCACGGGGCGGCCGACGACGACGCGCGAGGGAATCGCAGGCAGCCCTTTCGCGTCCGTGAGCAGGTGACGCGCGATGAGCGCAATCATGTCCTCGAGGTTGTAATGCTGCGAGAAGACGCCAGTGCCGTCGAACCGTCGATCGGCGAGGTAGGCCTTCAGCGATTGAATAAGGCGCCCTTTGTCTTCAGCCTCCAGGTAGTTCTGAAGGGCAGTCGGACCGGCGGACGACATCAGGCGGGTGAGCGATCCTTGTTTCCGCCGTTCGAAATAGAGAACTGACGGGAATGTGCGGGTGGCGCCGCTCGCCGACGGGAACTGCGCAAGCACGGCCTGCGACTCGACCAGCATCGCGATGGCACTGTTGGTCGTGCCGAAGTCGAGGCCGACAGAGCCTGACGGCGAGAGCTCCTTCTGCTGCATCTCTCTTTCCGTATCTCACCGCGACGGCGCAACGCCGCAGGGAAATTCTTGCCAGGAATTCGTTGCGTCTTGGCGTCTTTGCTATGTCACACCGCGGGAGACGCAGAGACGCGGATCTGCGTCAAAAAGGCACTGCGCCTCAGCGTCCCTGCGGTGAGAACGGAAGATCACTTCACAGTGATCAAGCGGTCGTCTTTGGGGTCGATTTCCAGTTCGATGTCTTTGTACTCGACGATCGACGCACCGGAGTGGATCTGCAGGCCAATCGGGCCGCGCTTGAGGCGGCCCGGATCATCATCTCTATAGCGGACGATCTCGACGCCGTTGACGGCCATGCGCACTGTGCCGGCCTTGATGTTCCCCAGCACTTCGGTTTCGTGCCATTGGTGCGGGTCGGCTTTGGCGTGCGGGATGTTCTCTCGCGGCGGGCTTCCCTTGCCCGGCCGGTAGTCCCACATGCCGCCGTGCGGCGGTATCACCAGCACGCAGTCGCCGTAGCGAAAATCAGGACGGCGTTCGCCCCAGAAGCAGACGCCCAGATGATTGGACTCGCTCACGAGCCGCGATTTGAGAATGAGCCGGAAGTCGCCGTAGTTGCCGTCGGTCAGCAGCAGCTCGCCTCGCGTCTCGTTGGTGGCGCCGTGAATCGCACCGTCCTTTACCGACCAGAAGACTGGATTGCCGGTCCATCCTTTTAGCGAGACGCCGTCGAACAGCGGAATCCGCTGGGCTGGCCGCTGCGCGGCCGGCGTCATCGCGAACACTTGCAGGGAGAGCACGGCGGCAACCGCGACGAGAAGTCTGCGCATAAGGGACGGGATTATGCCACGACCGGGCCTCCAACGCCGCAGCGACCCGTTTCGTTGTCTTAGGCGTATCATGTGCCCATGCGAATGATGCTTACCGTGATGGGTCTCGTTCTTTCGATTGCCACCGCCACCGCACAGCAGGGCAGCGCGCCGAATACCCTGACTGCCGCCGAGCAGAAGGACGGCTTCGAGCTGCTCTTCGACGGCAAGAGTCTCGACAAATTTATCGTTCCGCCGGACCAGGTGAAGGTCTGGCGCGTGGTGAACAGCGTCATCAGGAACGAGCAGGCCGCGCCTGGCGCCACGATCCTGACGAAAGAGGATTTCGGCAACTTCGTCATACGAGCAGAATTCCGCGCGCATCCGCAGGTCAACTCCGCGCTGATGTTGAGGCAAGGGCGTCCGCAGCCCGCGGGTTACGAGCTGCAGATTCGCGACAAAGTGCTCACCGATCGTACTGGCGGCGAATACCTGACCGGCGGCATCGTCAACGTCGCGCATTCACCCGAAGGCACCAAGATCGTTCCTAATCAATGGAACACGTTCGAAGCCACTCTCACCGGCGATCACATCGTCGTGCTCTACAACGGCGCCAAGGTCGTCGACGTGCATGATGCGCGGCGATCGACTGGAGCGATTGGCCTGCAGTCGGCGCATCCAGAGGATCCGGCGGGCGCGTTCGTAGAATTTCGAAGCCTGAGAATCAAGCGGCTGAAATAGGAACACGAAGGCGCGAAGACACTAATAGGACCACGAAGGCACGACCACGAAGACACGAAGACTCGAAGATGACTGCTGTGAATCGCGTACTCCTGGTGGCGGCGCTTCTCGGCGTGACGAGCTCCGTCGCGTTCGCTCAGGCGCCGCCGCCGATTCTTCAGGAGCCCCAGACCATCCGGCTGTGGGAGGGCAAGGCGCCAGGTGCGCTCGGCGATGCTCCTGAAGATGTTCCTACGCTGACCATCTACATGCCGCCGAACACGACCGGCCCGATGACCGCCGTCATCGTGGCGCCCGGCGGCGGGTATCGCGCGCTGTCGATGAACAAGGAAGGCCGCATTCCTGCGAATCAACTCAACGCGCTCGGAATCGCGGCGTTCGTGCTGAAGTACAGGCTCGGGCCGAAGTACCACCATCCGGTCGAGCTCGGTGACGTGCAGCGCGCTATTCGCACCATTCGATCCCGTGCGGCAGAATGGCACATCGCGCCCGATCGGATCGGCGTCATGGGTTTCTCGGCAGGCGGCCACCTCGTGTCGACGGCGTCGACTTTCTTCGACAAGGGAAATGCGACGGCAGCCGATACGATCGATCGCGCAAGCAGCCGACCCGATTTTGCCATCCTCGGATACCCCGTGATCACGCTGACCGAGGCGTGGACGCATCAAGGCTCGCGCACCAACCTGCTCGGAGAAAAAGCCGACGCCGAGCTCGCCAGGAGTCTTTCCACCGACACGCGAGTGACGAAGGACACACCGCCGACGTTTCTGTTTCACACGAACGCGGATACGACTGTCCCTGTGGAAAACAGCGTCTATTATTTTCTCGCTCTCCGAAAGGCCGGCGTGCCGGCTGAGATGCATATCTTCAAGGATGGTCCGCACGGAGTCGGCATGCCGATGAACGACACCGTCCTCTCCGAGTGGCCGAAGGTGCTTGCGAACTGGATGCGCGCGAGCGGCGTTCTGTAACTGTACAAACCGATCCAAAAACCAGAACAGAACTTCAGCAGGCTTTCGTTGACGGAGGTCTGCGCGTATGCCAGCATGTGCGGAATTACTCACATCCTGCTGGAGGAACCATGAGCTTCACGCGCTTCTGTGCGTCGTTCATAGCGGTTGTCGTTCTGGTAGTGCCGTACGCGGCGTCCGCGCAGACCGAGCGCGGCACCATCACTGGCGTCGTGATGGACTCATCGAAGGCCGCGGTGCCAGGCGCATCGATCGCGGTCATCAACACCGGCACGAACGCCGCAAGCAATGTCGTGTCGTCCGAGTCGGGCAGTTACAGCGCCACGAACTTGCCGCCCGGCACGTATCGCATCGAGGCGACGTTGCAAGGATTCCAGACATCGAAAGTCGAAGGCGTGATCCTGAACGCGGGCACGACCGCTCGCGTCGATGTGACGCTGAGTCTGGGCTCGGTCAGCGAGTCCGTGCTCGTCGTCGCCGAGAACGCCGTCGTGCAGACAGAAGACGCGAAAGTTGCCACGACGGTGTCGAACCGCCTGATTGATGAGCTGCCGCTCGTCGTCGGCGGCGCGATGCGCAGTCCCTTCGATCTGTTGAGCACCGTGCCCGAAGCACGCGGAACCGGCAACACGACGTCGCTCGGTGGAGGACAGGGCGGCGCGTTTGGCGCGACGCTCGACGGGATTTCGGTCAACACCAACCGCCAGGGCGACACGGTGGAAACGGCGTTCCTGACGCCGTCTCTCGAGGCCATCACCGAGTTCCAGGTCGAGACCAACGGCTTCAAGCCCGAGTTCGGCCAGGCCGGCGGAGGCGGCATCACGTTCGCGTCGAAATCGGGCACGAACACTTATTCCGGCTCCGGCTATGGATTCTTCCGCGACGACGCACTCGACAAGAAGGGATTTTTCGAGGCCACCAAGGGCATCTACAAGCAGAGCGACGTCGGCGGTTCTTTCGGCGGGCCTTTGTCGATTCCGAATCTCTATAGCGGGCGGAACCGCACCTTCTTCTTCGCGTCGTACGAGGGGTTCTACAACAAGCAGGGCAGCAATGCCGCGTTCCGCAGCGTGCCGACTCCGGAGATGTGGGACGGCGATTTCTCGAACTGGGTCAACGCCAGCGGCCAGCGCATCACGGTTTACGATCCGGCGACCACGCGGGTTGTCAACGGGGTCACTATCCGCGATCCGTTTCCGGGCAACAAGATTCCTGCCGATCGCTTCAGCCAGACAGCGAAGAACTACATTGCGCTCGCGCGGCCGGTGCTCGTGCCCAATCGAGGAGCGACGCCGGGCACCTTCAACTACGTGAACAACAACTACGTTTCAGAAGGACGGAGCACGATAGAGAAGACGAACAAGTACAGCTTCAAGGTTGATCACACGCTGAGCAACACGAACCGTGTGGCCTACGTATTCAATCGCACGCAGAATCGAGTGAAGGCCGGCCCGGATGGCGCCTCGGGATTGCCGGCACCGTTCAGCGATTTTTCAGAAAACACGTTCGACGGCGATCTCCATCGCGCGACATGGGACTGGGTCGGCGCGCGCATGGTCAACCATTTGACCGTCGGTGCGAACACGTTCAACAAGAACGCCTTCTCGCCGAACGTCGATCAGGACTGGAAAGACAAGGTTTGCATCAAGAACGCCGTCGACTGCAACCAGAACATGGGGATCATCACCTTCTCCGAGTTCACCCAGTGGGGGACGTCGTCCTACAACGGCACCAAGCAGCCGCGTTTCACGGTGAAGGACGATGTCACCTTTATCAAGGGATCGCACACCATCAAGACCGGGTTCACCTACGACCGCCAGCAGGCGAACGGCTTCGGCCAGCAGGACTACGGCGGCCGAGCAGGATTCGACTTTAAGCATACAGGCGTGCCCGGCGTCACGAATTTCGCCGCGGCCGGCGGCAGCTCGTTCGCCTCGTTCCTTCTTGGTTACGCCAACTCCGGGCGAACCGAGACGATCCGCTACTTGCAGCAGGTCTACCCGTACTACGGGTTCTACGCCCAGGACGATTGGCGCCTGAACGAAAAACTGGTCTTCAACTACGGAGTGCGGTACGAGTTCACGCAGCCGCCAGTCGCGGGCGGCGATCAGTACTCGGAGCTCGATCCGAACCTGCCAAACCCGGGTGTCAACGGCTATCCTGGTGCGCTCATTTTCGCGGGTGAAGGACCAGGCCGCGAGGGCGTGCGAAGCCTCGTCGACGGTTACTACGGCGCCATCGCGCCACGGTTGAGCGGCGCGTACAGCATCAACGACAAGACGACGATCCGCGGCGGCGTCGGCCGCTCGTACGGCCGTGTCACGGTTATCTCGGGCACAAGCCATTTCGCCGGGTTCATCGGACAGTACGAATTCACGAACACGGACTCGGGGTTGACGCCGACGTTCCTTCTGGATCAGGGACTGCCGTCCTATCCCCTGCCGCCGCAGATCGATCCGGCGTTCTCGAACAACAACGCGCGGGTCGACTACTGGAATGGCAATGAGGTGATGGTGCCGGCGACGTATGACAGCTGGACGATCTCGACGCAGCGTGAAGTCCGCCGCGGCATGACCGTCGAAGTCGATTACAACGGTTCCAAGGGCTCGAACCTACAGGCCAACCTGCTGAACTTCAACCAGGTGCCGCTTGCGAAGGCCAACGATCTCATCGCGAGGTTCGGTACCACTCAGGCAATCGCCATCCTGAATTCGCAGGTCGGGTCGGCAACAGCGAATGCCGCCGGAATTACGGCGCCGTATCCCAATTTCACCAATCCTGCGATCCAGACGTCGCGCAGTGTCGCACAGTCGCTTCGGCTGTATCCGCAGTACGGCACCGTGAACACGACCGACAGCGGCGGCGACAAGACCGGCCGTTCGATGTATCACGCCGCTGTGTTGAAACTGACGCAGCGGCTGACCAATGGGTTCCTCTTCCAGGGCAGCTACACCTACTCGAAGCTGATGACGAATGCCGACACGTTCAGCGGCAGCACCGGCTCGATGGATCAGGCGCAGCCGGAACTCGAATATTCCATCGGCCGGCTCGACCAGCCGCACGTCATCAAGCTGAACACGGTGTTCGAACTGCCGTTCGGCCCCGGCCGGCGCTGGGTGAGAGAGGGTGTGGCGAGCCACGTCATCGGCGGCTGGCGCATAGCGGCGGTCCAGAGTTACTCGAGCGGGTTGCCCATTGGCGTCACGACCGGCGCGGCGCCGTTGCCAATCTTCAACGGGACGAACCGTCCAAACGTAACCGGCGCTGATTGGCGCGCGCCATTCGCGGATGGGGAAGAGTTCAATCCGCTGGTGGATCGGTTCCTCGATCGTGCGGCGTTTTCGGCACCCGTTGGCACGTTGGGGAACGCCCCCCGCATCAACGGCGACGTTCGCAGGCCGTGGAACATGGTGGAAAACCTCAGCCTCGCAAAGACCGTCTCCGTGACCGGCGGGCTGCGTTTGGACGTCCGCTTTGAGGTGTTCAACGTGTTCAATCGCGTCATCTGGGGCGCTCCCGTGAGCACCGACTTCAACAACACGAACTTCGGGTTGATCAATTCAACTGCGAATTCACCGCGGCAGATGCAGATTGGCTTGAAGTTGTACTGGTAGGGGTCTGGCTTTAGGCCTGGGTCTCTAGCTGAGTAACGGCGCGGCTTCGGCCGCGCCGTATGTTTGTACTGCGATCACGGTGTTCTTGCCGCGCCGCTTGGCTTCGTACATCGCCGCGTCCGCATCGCGCAACAGCACGTGTGGATCGACGCTGGCCTGCGCGTCGGCGCCATCGAGTGTGGCGACGCCGATCGATACGGTCGTCGGAAATTGAGCCGGATGCTCCGCGATGCGTTCGCGGATGCGCTCGGCGAACAGGACCGCTTCGTCCCTGAGCGTGTTCGGCGCAATCAGCGTGAACTCGTCGCCCCCCCATCGCGCCGCCGTATCGGTTGCGCGCAGCTCGGTCCGAATCACGCTCGCGACTTCGCGCAGCGCGTCGCTGCCCGCGCGGTGGCCGTAGCGATCGTTGATCTTCTTGAGGCCGTCCACGTCGAGAAACAGCACGCTGAGCGGCTCGCGATAGCGTTTGGCGCGCCGGATCTCGTTCCGCAGCCGCGACGAGAAGCCTCGCGCGTTGAGGAGTTGCGTGAGGACATCGGTCTCGGACAGCTCGGCCAGCTGGTCCGCATGGCGACCGAGGACGTAGCCAAAAATGGCGAAGATGATGGCGGTGGCGCCGCCTATATACATGTAGGCGGCCCGGTCGGCGGCAATCTCGGTCCGCAGGTGCCGCAGCGAGATGTCATCTTCCCGGCGGGCCAGGTGGATGCCGAGCAGGCCGGCCGGCGCCCCCGAAGACAGCACCCCGGCTGTTAACGCATACGAAAATCGCCGCTGCATACCCACGTCCCTCTCACTATAGCAAGCCCCACACCCGTCCGATACATCCTATTGATGGTGACGATCGTCTTGATTGCGGGCTCGATGACCCTTGGAGTGGCGCTCTCGCGGGCTACCCTCGAATTGGTCTTTCGCATCGCGGAATACACCAGATCATTCCTGACGCGAGCGCTGTAGCTCGCGTCCCCCTTTGCGCGCCAACCGGCGCCCCTCAGTTGACTCGGATCAACTGCTGCCAGTAGTTGTTTGTTTCAGAGACCTCCGCGACGCTGCCGCCGGCGTCGGCCTTCGCAATCACATAGTAGTAGCCAGGCGCGGTGCCCACGGGAACCACGATCGTCACCGACCCCACGTTCGATGCGCCTGCGGCGAGCGCATCAATCGTTCGTGTTGCAAGCAACTGGTCTCCGGGTTCCAGCGAATAGTTCGTCGACAAGTAGTACATGACGGCGAACGGTCCCGCTTCGCCCCCACCGCGATTCGAGACGCTGTCTTTCACCAGCGCGGGTGTGCCCGGCAGGATTGGCCATGGGGTCGACGTGATGGACACGATGAGATCCGGCCCGACGCCGAACGATCGTATCGCTCCGTTATTCCCTTCCTGCGTTTCGGTCACGACGTTCGGGCCATCCGCTCTGGCAAACAAGTAGTAGTAGCCCGCTGCCGTGCCGGCGGGGATGGTGACCGACGTTGTGCCTACGCTCGCCTGACCCGCGGCGAGCGCCGCGACGGGGCGTGTTCCGATCAGCGGGTCGATTGCCGTCAGCACCGCGTCCGCCGACAGATAGAAGTGCGTGACGGATGCACTAATCGCGCTGGCGCCAGTGTTCTTGGTTGTGTCGCCGATCGTGAACGGCACTCCGATGCCGCCGGCCGCCGGCGCGTCGAATGTAGAGATCACGAGGTCGCCGCCGATGAGCACCGCCCGAGACGTCGCATTGTTGTTCTCACTTGATTCGGAAATGACCTTCAATGAGTCAGCCTCTGCGATGATGTAGTGGGTGCCCGTGGCCGCTCCGGCGGGAATCGTCAACGTCGCTTGCCCGGAAGCAGTGCCTGCGCCGTCGATTGGTGCGAGAGCCAGCTGCGCGAGCAGAGTGTCAGTGGCGTCGAGAGCCGAGTTCGCCGACCAGAAGAATCGCAGAGTTGAGGCTGCCGCCTGGGACGCCCCTTGATTCCGCACGCTGTAATCAGCGGTTACTGCAGCACCAGGCGCTGCAACCGCAGGCACCGTCAAAGCAGAGACGATCAAATCGGGTCCGATCGTCAGCGTTCGCAGGTATATGTTGTTGTTTTCCTGATTCTCGAACAGCACATCATCTGCGTCCGCTTTGGCAAGAAGGTAGTGACTGCCCACACTGAGGTTTGACGGGATGACGATCGACATGGACTCCGTTGCCGCACTGCCCGGCCCGAGCGACGGAACGCTCTGTGCCTGGTCGATACGGATGTCGCCCGAATCCACGACGCCGTTCGCCGAAATGTAGAACCGCGTCGTCGACGGCTCTGCCGTTCCCGTTCCCTGGTTCTTCGTCGTGACCGAAACCGTCACCGGCGAGCCCGCCGCCGCGCTGCCGGGAGCGCTGAACGCAGAAATAATGACGTCTGGAGGGAGCGCCGGCGTTGCCGATGCCTCGGGCGAATTGCCGCTCTCGCCGAGGACGTTGGTGGCGGAAACCACATAGAAATACGTCGTTCCATTGACCAGGCCGGTATCGACGTATTGCAGTGCCCTGACACCCGACGTCACCTGCGTGTAGGGCCCTCCGGCCACAGTACTGCGCATGACGCGGTAGCTCGTCGCATTAGTCCCTTGGGCCCATGCGAGCCGCACCTGTTTGTCTCCAGCAAAGGCATTCAGGCTGGGCGGTGCCGATGGGGGTGCCGAGCACGAGTCGATGGCCCGCCGCACGTTCAGCCGTCCGCCGGAAATCGTCAACGTCGCCAGCGCTGCGACCGGATCCGTTGACTGGACCAGCGTGTCCTTCAATTCTGACGTGTTCAACGCACAATACGACAGCACGAGTGCGCCTGCGCCCGACACATGGGGCGTTGCCATCGACGTGCCGCTGTAGAACGCATAGCCGCCGTTGCGGATCGTCGAGAGCACGTTGGCGCCAGGCGCGCCAAGGTGAACCGTTTTGATGCCATAGTTCGAGAAGGATGCACGGGCATCCGTATTTGTCGTCGCTAAGACTGCGACGACGTTGGGTGCGGCATAGCTGGCGGGATAGCTCGGTATGAAGTCGTTCGAGATGCCGCTGTTGCCCGCCGCCGCCACGAACAGCATCTCCTGATCGTTGGCCTCCATGACCTGATCAAAAAAGGCCTGCGAGAAGCCGCCGCCGCCCCAGCTGTTCGACAGAATGCGAATGTTGGCGCCGCCTGTGGCAGCAAAGATCGTTTTCACCTGAATGCCGAAATCGATCGCATCGACCGCGTCAGCGATACTTCCTGAGCCGCCGGCGGAGAGAAACTTGAGGCCCATGATCGATGCCGTCCAGTTCACGCCGGCAACGCCGATGGAGTTGTCGCCAATGGCGCCAATCGTGCCCGATACGTGCGTGCCGTGATTGTGGTCGTCTAGCGGATCGCACGTCCGGTTGATAGCGTTGAACCCGTGCGTTCCCGCCGCGCAGGTGATCGGGACGCCGCCGATGACGACGGTGAACGGAGCTGGCGCGGACCATACGTTGGCCGCGAGATCCGGATGGTTGTAGTCGATTCCTGTATCGACGACGGCGACGACGTTGGATGGCGTGCCTATCGCGACATCCCAGGCTTGTGTCGCGGATATGTCCGCGCCCGGAGTGCCCGCGGCGCCGCCGTTGACGGCCTGTCCTATATTTTTCAGCCCCCAGAGGTTCGGATACATCGGGTCGTTCGGCTCTGCAAATGTCGTGACGATGTAGTTCGGCTCGGCATAGACGACATCCGGTCGCCTCGCCAGCGCGGCGATCAGCGCGGACGCGCCGAACGAGCGCGACCGGACCCGGAAGAGCCCCGATCGGCCGACCTGCTCGACGCTTTCGGCGTCGACGCCGGCGACGATTTTCGCGGCTTGCACGCTCGGCATGCGAGAGCGCATCTTGACGAGCACTTCGCGGGCCGCGGCGGGGCGGTTGTCGACGTCTTCGACTTCCTGATTGCCGATGCGTCGGCCCTGAGACGTCATCAACGCCGGAAACAGCAGCACGCCGATTGCGACGACGATGACTGTTAGAGACGCTGATAAGCGAGTCATGCTCCGGAGTGTAGGGGAACTACACCATGGTGTGCAGCCGCGTGTCGAAAGTTCCGTGCAAATTTCACATTTGTATGGGCACGAACGGAATCGTAACGATGGCGAGGGGACGGCCTACCGCAGGAAACCGGTCGTCAGCCACGGCACATACGTGATGAGCAGGACGCCAATCAAAAGGATCACGTACATAGGCAGCATCGCGCCCGCGAGGTGCAGGACCGGCTTGTTGAACCGGTAGGACGCGACGAAGAGGTTCTCGCCGACAGGCGGCGTCAGGTAGCCCAGCTCTGAATTCGCGACGAAGATGATGCCCAGGTGGATCGGGTTGACCTCGAAGTGCGTCGCGATGGGCACGACGAGGGGCACGACCACGATGATCGCAGAGAAAATATCCATCAGGCCGCCGACGACGATCAGGAACGCGTTGAGGCCGAGCAGGAACAACCACTTCGAGTGGATGTTCTCGCGCGCCCAATCTGCCAGCCGCGCAGGCACCTGTGCGTCAATCAGATAGGTCGTGAAGCCAACCGCGACGGCCAGAATAATCAGGATCCCGCCGATCAGCGCAATCGAATGGCTCATCGCCCGGCGCAGGTCGGAGAACCCTGCCAGATCGCGCTGCACGAACCTCTGCACGATGAGCGTGTAGAGCGCGGCCAGCGCGGCCGATTGCACGGTCGTCGCGCCGGCGAGGAGGGAGCCGACGATGACGACCGGCAGCATGAGCTCCCATTTTGCCAACCACGTTGCGGCGAGCGCTTCACGAATCGTGAAAGGCCTGCGCGCGCTGCCCGTTCTCAACCCCTCGCGTACTCCGAGCAGCGCCAGCGAGCCGAGCATCAACGTGCCCGGCAAAAAGCCGCCGATGAATAAATCGCCGATGGGAACTTCGGCAACGATTCCGTAAAGGATCAGCGGGAGCGAAGGCGGAAAGAGCAGCCCGAGCGAGCCGGCCGCCGTCAACAAGCCGAGCGAAAAACGCTCGCTGTAACCGTCCGCCAACAGAGCAGGGAGGAGGAGGCCGCCAAGCGCGAGAATCGTGACGCCCGAACCTCCCGTCAACAGCGTGAAGAACGCGCACAGGATGGCCGTCACCACGGCGGTGCCCCCAGGCGCCCATCCGAAATACGCGCGAAAAAGACGAAGCAGGCGGTTCGATGCCTGCCCTTCGGCGAGCAGAAACCCCGCCAGCGTGAAGAGCGGAATCGCGGGCAAGTCTGTCGATGTGAGCTGGTCGTAGCTGCCGATGATTGCGTTCGCGGGGCTGTCGCCCTGCACGAGAAACAGAATGACGGCAGCCCCGCCAATCAGCGCGAAGATCGGCATGCCGAGAATCGCCGCGCCGACGAGCGCGACGATCCAGGGCCAGATGGACTGATCGAGCAACAGTTCCGGATGCGTCGAAAACCAGGCGCCGGCCGCGATGCCGAGCGCCGCCAGCGCCCGACCCGTCATCGAAGCCGACGCCATCCAGACGAGCCGAAGCGCGATGCCTCCGAGCGCGACCGGGAACGCGAGATCGGCGACCCAGATCGGCACGCCCATCGCAATCTGCTTGCCGGCTGCGTAGTGCACCTCGAGGAGACGCACGCCGCCTAGAGCCAGGATCGTCGTCACCAGCGATCCGACGAACGCCGCGAGGATCGCCGCGATGTGCCGCGGGCGTCCTTCCGGCACCATCGTCCCCGTAGCGAGCGCGAGCAGCTTGCCCTCGCGCGCCGCGATGGCCGCGCCGATCAGTCCCACGACGAGGGTGAGATGCGCGGTAAACGGCGCCGCGCCGGGAACGCCCGTATTGAAGAAGCGCCGCAGCACCACCTCGCTCAGAGGAAGAACCATGATGCCCAGCGCCGCGAATGACGCGATGAGGTCTTCGACTTTGGCAAACCTCATTTGGCCGGCTTGGTCTTCCGGAACGCATCGCGCTCGCGAACGGCCATGTCGTAGGCGTCGGCCGGGATCATCGCGCCACGCTGGGTGCCGCCGAGGCGCTCGGCGGCGGCACGAAGCTCGGTGACCGCGGCCGGTTCGAGTTTGACGACTTGCAGGCCGGCCGACGTCATCGCCGCAATCGACTTGGCGTCGAGTGCAGGCGCCTGCGTATTGATTTGCTGCTCCATCGCCGAGGCCGCCGCCAGGATCTTCGTACGATCCTCTGCCGAGATCTTGCTCCAGGCCGTCTCCGTCATCACGGTCGCCCCGACGAGCGGCGCCAGCCTGATGTCGAGCATATGTGGCGCGTCCTTGAAAATCTGCAGGGCCACGGCATAGACCGGCGGCATGGGTGCTGCGTTGATGGCGCCGCTTGGCAGCTTCAGCTGCTTGGGGATTTCACCGGCCGACAAGGGCACCGCATGAAATCCATTGGCTGTATACCACTGCACCATCTTGGGATTGCCTTCGGTGGTGTACAGCTTCGCCTGCTTCACATCGGCGAGCGTCCGGAGCGGCGCTTTCGAGAACAGCTGCACCCAACCGGCATTGCCCCAATTGATCAGGTGATAGCCCTTGGCCTGGAGACGCTGCTGAATGAGCGGCGTCAACTTCTGCTGGACGTGTACGAGCTCAGCGTCGGACTCGAAAAAAAATGGGACGCCGAACACGTTGAACGCCTCGTCTATCTCTGCAAGTCCCGGGACCATCAGCGTGGCCGCCTGCAGACCGTCGACGGCCATGCGCGCAATGGCAGACGACTCGCTTGGAATCGTGCCCGCGTAGACGGTGAGTCGCACTCGCCGCTCGGTGGTCTTCTCCCAGGCCGTGCCCATCGATCTGAGGGCGCTGGTCCAGGGGGAGTTGTCGGGAGCGAGCGTCGCGAGACGGATGTTCAGTGTGGACTGCGCGCCGAGCGACACGGTCGCGACGAGCGCAATCGCGGTGACGACCCGATAGACGTTGCCGGACATAGTTGAGCCTCCACGAATCAGGGACGCGGAACGGGTTCCAGGAACAGGTCGTCGACATGCTCGAGCAGGAGACGCGCACGCTTTTGTGTAATCAAGGTCACCAGGCGGCGGCCCGGATCCTTTTCGGGATCGATGGCCAGGGCCTGGTCGAGAAGCGAGACGAATTCCTTTCGATCCTGCTTGCTTTCGGCCACGCCGGTGGCCAGAGCGACATACGGACCGGGCGACAGTCCTTGCTGTATCTCCACCGCGCGCGCGAAATACCGCCGGGCGCGCTCTTCGGAGCCGCCGAGCGCCTCACCCTGGCTCTCGACGGTGATCATCAATTCGGGAATCGCGCCGTGGCTCCACGTTTCGTCCAGGGCAAGCGCCCGCTCGGCGAGCGCGCGAACCACGGGCCAGTCGATCAGCAGTTCGGGATGATTCAGGCCACCGGTGGAGATGGCGGCGCCGAGTGACGCCGCCGACCAATAGAGCAGCTGCACGTGCTCCTTCCTGGCGGGGCTGAGCGCACGTCCCGCGTCGGACTTGAGCGTCTCGCTGATGCCGCGAAACTTCACTTCGAGGCCGCGCCAGCAATAGCGGCGTCCCCGTTCGGCGAGCTTGAATGCGCGATCGCTCAACTGCTTCGATCGCTCGTAGTCGTCCTGCTTGAGCGCCTCGGAATCGGCCGCGACAAATCCGAACGCGTATTGCGTGAACAGGCTGCAGGTCGTCGTCAGAAGCGGCTCGTGCGTCGGAACGGACGCCAGCAGCGATTCGTGGAGCATCAGGGCAAACGGCATGGCCCCGGCGATCAGGTCGGGATCGTCGTGCGAGGTCACCGTATCGCCGCCTTCGGACAGGGTGTTGGCAACGCCTTTGACCGCCATGGAATTGACGGTCGCACAGCCGCAGAGCACAGGGAGGAACGCAATCACGACGGTGAAATAGCGCATAGCACTCCTTGACCATGAAATGCGTCAACGGCACCGAAAGCGGGTCACGTGCCTGGGTTCAGGCGATGGCGAACCCCGGCCAATACAGGGTGAGGGCATATCCAAGGAGGGCGATGACGACCCAAAGCAAGGCGGCCAGCCATGCGCCGCGCGAAAACATCATCTTGAGGTTCACCCCGTATCCAGCGGCGACCGCAGGGCCACACGCCGAAGAGGGCAGCATGAGTCCGCAATTTCCCGCCACCGCGACGATGTAGACAAACGGCACGGGGTTCATGCCGAGGCTCTGGAACGTGCTGATGGTGATGGGCACCATGATGCCAATCGCAGCGGTGTTGCTCGTAATTTGTGTTACCACTATTGTGATCAGCGAAAAGATTAACACTGCCCGGAAGCCCCCGCCGCCTGCGAAGGGCATCAGGGCGTTCGCGACGAGTTTTGCCGTGCCTGTCTGGGCGAGGATTTCGCCCAGGGCGGCGCCGCCCGCAAACAGATAGAACAACCCCCACTGCATGTGCTTTTGTGCGTAGTCCCACTTCAGAAGGGGCTCGCCGTGATGGCGGATCACAAAACACATGACGGCGAACGTGAGAAACACGAACGAGGGATTCAATCCGGGCAGGAGCGATGCGTAGAACTGGCGGGTGAACGCCAGCATGGTCGCGGCGACAAAGAACACCAGGCCCCACGTTTCCGGCGCCGTCATCCTTCCCAGTGACCGCAACTCGTGCGCGAAATACTCGCGGCTGCCCTCGACGCGATCGATCTCGGGCTTGAAGGCAAACCACACGAACGCGAAGGATGCGGCGGCAATGGCGGCCGTGAGCGGCAGCAGCCGCGTGACCCACGTCATGAACAGAAACTCGTGGGAAATGACCGTCTGCTGGAGCAGCTTGATCGTCAGGAGGTTCGGCGCGCCGCCGAGCGGCGTCCAGAAACCGCCGACGCTGGTTCCCCACGCAATCGCGATCACGAGCGCCGACGCAAACGTGCTTTTGCCGATGTCTTCGATGCCGATGAAACGCAGCATCGCCAGCACGATGGGGATCATCGCCGCGGCGACCACTGTGTTAGGGAGAACCGCGCTCAATGCCGTCGCGATCGCGAACCACACCATGATCTGGCGGCGCGTGCTGGTGCCGACGCCGATCAGCGAGACCAGCGCGATGCGCCGGTCGAGTCCCCAACGCGTCCAGACGGTGGCGAGGATGTTGGCGCCGAGCAGCAGGAAGATCAGCTCCTCGGCATACGACGGAAGAATTCTGGCAACCGGAAGAAAGTTGAAGATCGCGAGGACGACAAGCGGAAGGAACCCGGTGACTGCCAGATTCACAGGCTCGAAGATCCACCACCACGCCATCCACACCAGGAGGCCAACGCTGCCGCGCACGGCGTAGTCCAGCAGCGCGGAAGGGAGAACAAGGAGCAGTAGAAATGCGACCGGACCACCGAGGAGATGCAGAGTTCTCCAGTCGCGGCCCACCTTATTTCAGTTTTCCGTCGATCGCGTCATACACCCGCTGAATGGCGACCGTTGCGTTCCGATCGCTGGCGGTCCATGCCGCGTACGGCCCCCAGTTGGCCTGCTTTGCCGCGGCTTCGACGGTTGCCCCGGATTTGTGGAGGCGCGTCGCTTCCGCGACGATGTACTCGAGCGACTGATCGAAGGCCGCAAGCGACGCCTTCATCGCGGGACCGTCCTCGATCCAGCCGTGGCCGGGTATCACGGTGTTGGCGTCGATCGCCCGAAGGGCTTTGACCGTCTGAATCCACTCCGCCGGCACCGCGGCGCGCATGTTGGGAAAGATATGGTTCGAGTAGGCCTCGCTCGCGAACAGAATCTTCTCCTGCGGCAGGTACACCTCGAGGTCGGTGCCGGTATGCGCGCGGCCGCGGTCGAGCACCTGAATCTGTGTATTGCCCATGCGCAGCGTCGTTTCCTTCCCGCTGGCGAGAGGACTTTTGATATAGGTGACGGTCGACGGGAACGACGCGTTGCCGCCGGTGTGGTCGCCGTGCTCGGATCCGATGACCACCACCTTAATGGGCTGCTTCGTCAGCTTCGCGATCCCGTCGACCATTTTCTTCGTCGTGGCCGCATCCCTTTGGCCGTCTGCCACGAGCACGCCGTCGGTGGTGATGACGATCAGATCGTTTGTTGTGTAGAGACCGGACGGGTGCACGTCGGACCAGACATACACGTTTGGCGCGAGCTGTTTCTGCTGCGGAAAGTCTGCCGCGTTTGGTGACTGCGCCATCACGGCCACCTGCATGAACGCGAAAAGAGCGATCAGGGTTTTCATGTCGTTTTCTCCAATGCGGCCTGCCACGCCTCGAGGTACTTGTATCCGCTGCCGGTATTGAACAGCACGACGGTGTCGGTGGCGTGAATTTTCTTTGCCTTGATAAGCTTGGTGGTGGCCACCAGGCCGGCCCCCCCTTCGGGGGCCGCGAAGATGCCTTCGAAAGCGGCCATGTCGCGGCACGCCGCGAGCATCTCGTCGTCTGTCGCCGGAACCGCCTCGCCGCCGCTCGCATACAGATCCGCGAGGATCAGGAAATCGCCAAGCGGCTTCGGCACTCGCAGCCCCGACGCGACGGTTGACGCGTTTTCGAAGAAGTCCGAGCTCTCGCGGTGCTGCTCGAAAGCCTGGACGATCGGCGCGCAACCGGCAGCCTGCGCCGAGATCATGCGCGGGCGCTCGCCGCCGATGAAGCCCATCGCCTCGAGCTCTTCGAACGCCTTCCACATGCCGATCAGGCCGACGCCGCCCCCAGTGGGGTAGACGATCACATCCGGCAGCTTGCCGCCGAATTCTTCCCACAGCTCATATCCCATCGTCTTTTTGCCTTCGATGCGGTACGGCTCTTTGAGCGTGGAGACTTCGAACCAGCCCTCCCGGGCGGCGTGCTCGGCGATGAACTTGCCGCAGTCGGAGATGAGGCCGTCGATCAGCCGCACGTCGGCGCCGAAGGCGCGAGACTCGATGATGTTCGCGTTCGGTGTGTCGGCTGGCATCGCGATGACGCACGCCAGGCCCGCTTTCGCCGCATAGGCCGCCGCGGCTCCGCCGGCATTTCCGGCGGTCGGCAGCGCGAGCGTGCGCGCGCCGAGGGCCTTGGCGGACGTGACTGCGGCCGATAGCCCGCGCGCCTTGAACGACGCGGTCGGGTTCAGGCCTTCATCCTTTATATAGAAGCGGGGAAGACCGATGCGCTCGCCCAGGCGATTGGCGTGAATCAGGGGCGTCATCCCTTCGCCAAGTGTGATCGCCGGCCCGCCAGGGAGCACTTCCTCATATCGCCACATCGTGTTGGGGCGGGTTCGGAGCGCGTCGAGGTTCAGCGTCTGCCGCGCGGCATCCAGGTCGTAGCGCGCGAGCAACGGAGATTTACAGGCGGGGCAGAGGTTCTGCAACGTCGTATGGGACACAACTTTCGCGCACGTGCCGCGCGAGCATTGAAGATGCGTGATTGTCGAGCGCATGAGAGGGAGAGTCTAGCAGGCCGAGCGCGTAAAAATCAGGTGCACGCTCGGTGGCATAAGTACGGCCGGTGTGGGATCCTGTGCTCATGAATGACCAGCTGGCAGATTACAGTCTCGAGAACACCCCTGCTCCTGGTGACGTGCCGCCACCGCCTCGAAGCCAGTTCCCCGTAGCCGCCCTGATTGTTGCCGCTGTTCTGCTGTTCGGGCTGACCGCCGCGTACGTATTTCTGCGCCGTCCTGCGCCGGAAGCACCGGCGCCGGCGGCTGTGACGAAGCCTCCACCTGCGCCGGCGGTCCGAGAGCAGGTTGCGCTGCCACCGCTCGACGAGATGGACCCGCTCGTCCGCGAGCTCGTCGGGAAGTTGTCGTCGCATCCAGTGGTCGCGGCCTGGTTGACGACTGATTCGCTGGTTCTGAACTTTGTCGCAGTGACGTCGCGAATCGCGAACGGCGTCAGGCCCGTAGCCGAGCTGAAGGCGATAGGGCCTGTTCCGCGCTTTGCCACCAGAACCGTTCGCGACAACACCTACATCGATCGGTCGAGCTACCGCCGGTACGACCGTTACGCGCAGGCCATCTCTGCCCTTGACGCGCGCGGCGTCGCCGAGCTGTACAACACGCTGAAGCCCCGCATCAAAGAAGGATACGGCCGACTCACGTCCGGAGACGACAACTTCGATCCTGTGCTCGAGCGCGCCATCGTCGAGCTGCTCAAAGTGCCGGTCGTCGAGGGGGAGGTCGAGTTATATCCGCACGGCACCGTGTGGGCGTTTGCCGATCCGCACCTGCAGGAGATGACCGCGGCCCAGAAGCAGCTTCTGCGCATGGGTCCGCAGAACGTGCGTGCGGTGCAGGGCAAGCTGCGCGAAATTGCGGCAAGTCTCGCGATTCCGGCGTCGAGGTTGCCGCCGGTGAAGTGAGCGAGCCTGGAGAGTGAAGGACGTGACGATGCAGACCCGCACGCTCGGTAAGAACCTCGAAGTGTCCGCCATCGGCCTCGGATGTATGGGCATGAGCTTCTCGTACGGTCCACCTCCCGAGAAACCGGAGATGATTGCGTTGATTCGTTCCGCCGTCGAACGTGGCGTGACGTTCTTCGACACCGCAGAAGTGTATGGGCCGCTTGCGAATGAAGAGCTCGTCGGTGAAGCGCTCGCGCCGTTTCGTGGCAAGGTGGCGATTGCCACCAAGTTCGGCTTCGCACCGGCGTCCCCCGGCGAGGCGCGGTGGAGCACCTTGAACAGTCAGCCTGCTCACATCAAGCAGGCGGTGGACGGGTCGCTGCAGCGGCTGAAAGTCGACGCGATTGATCTGCTGTATCAACACCGCGTTGATCCGAACGTTCCCATCGAAGAGGTCGCCGGCGCGGTGAAGAACCTGATTCGTGAGGGAAAGGTCAAACACTTCGGGTTATCCGAAGCTGGTGTGAAGACGATTCGCCGGGCGCATGCCGTTCAGCCCGTCACGGCGCTCCAAAGCGAGTACTCGCTCTGGTGGCGGGAGCCCGAGGACGCGATCCTGCCCGTGCTGGAGGAGCTCGGCATCGGCTTCGTCCCGTTCAGCCCGCTCGGCAAAGGCTTCCTGACCGGAACGATCGATGCGCAGACCCGGTTCGACGGCTCCGACTTTCGAAACTCGATCCCGCGATTCAGCGCCGAGAACCGGACGTCAAACCTCGAGCTCGTGGCGCTGCTCACGGCGATCGCCGAACGCAAGAAAGCGACTCCGGCTCAGATCGCGCTGGCGTGGCTGCTTGCACAAAAGCCGTGGATCGTGCCCATCCCCGGGACTCGTAAGCTCGAACGGCTCGAGGAGAACATCGGCGCGGCGGCAATCGAGCTGAGCTCGGACGATCGTCGCGACATCGATCGCGTGACCGCGCAGGTCAGTGTGCAGGGCGCTCGTTATCCGGAAGCATCGCAACGAATGATCGACCGCTGAGGAGCGCCGTTGTGAAGGCGCTCACTTCGACAGCATCGACTTCGCGACGAACAGCACGTTTGCCGGCCGCTCGGCGAGGCGGCGCATGTACCAGGGGAACCACTGTTCGCCGTAGCTGATGAGGACGCGGGCGCGATAATGCTCGCGCGCCAGGCGTGCCTGCTCCGCACGCTGGATGCCGAAGAGCAGGTGGAATTCGGCTGACTCGCGCGGTTGTCCCGTCGAATCCAGGTGGTGCTGGATGGCGGTGATAAGGCGCGCGTCGTGTGTGCCGAACACGGCGCGGAGACCCGACTCCCGCGCGTCACGGCCCATCATCTGTTTGGCCAGCGTCAGAAAGTTGTCGTCGACATCCCGCTTCTTCGGCATCGCGACATCGGACCGCTCGCGATACGCGCCTTTCACGAGGCGGACGCCGCCGCCAAGCGGAAGGAGCGCGTCGAGATCGTTGGCGGTGCGATACAGGTACGCCTGAAGGCACACACCGACGTTCGAGAAGGCACGCAGCGCTTCGCGATAGATCTCGAGCGTCGCGTCGACGTAGGTGTGCTGCTCCATGTCGATCCAGACGACGGTGTGGTGCTCGTTCGCGTGTGCCAGGAGCGCGCGCAGGTTCGCGCGGCAGCGCGCGGCGTCGACGTCGAGGCCGAGCTGGGTCAGCTTGACGGATATGTGGCAGTCCAAACCGCGCGCGCCAATCGCTTCCAGCGCTGTGATGTAGTGTCGAGCGGCCTGATCGGCCTGCGCCGCGTTCGAGACGTTCTCGCCCAATTCAGTGAGCACCGTCCCGAGTCCGAGCTCGCGAAGCGCCGCAGCGGCCGCGATCGCCTCGTCGAGCGTCTCGCCCGGCATGAATCGCCCGACCGCTTTTCTGATAAATGGGAGATGCGGCGCGTGACGCCGCAGCCACGGGCTTTCGGAACCGGCGAGCAACACGCTTCGCATCGCGCCCATAGCGTCAAACGGGCCTGAGGGTAGCACGGCTGTCAGCCATGTTTTGCGTCAACCGCACAGGCGAAGACGATGATGAGCGGGTGCGGGGTTGGCGATCGATCATTCCCCGCGTTGCAGGTATTTCTTGATGCAGTGCACGACCCCCTGACGTTCGGCGAAGGCGTTGAAGTCGCCAAGCGCGTGGACAGTAAATCCCAGGTCCGTCCAGAGCCGCTTCATCTCGTCGTCGATGATTTTCAGATCGGTGCGCCGTCCGTGACCGAAGGTCGGCATGTAGACGTGCCTGCCTGACCTGGCGCTGTTTTCTACGAGACAGTTGTTCCACGTAATGTGGTGCCACGATCGCGCAGTGACCTGCGTGGTTCCGGTGGCGCCGGCAGCAGCCAGTTCATCCACGGCTGGTCCGAGCTCTTCGTTTCCGGGGCGCTGCGCCAGCTCCCGCAGTTCGCTGAGGGTGAAGCGGCTGCCTTCGGTGGGCTGATGAACGAGCGGATTACGGCGTACGTTGAACCCTTCCATGGTCAACTGCTGTGCGATCGTGTCGTAGACGTCATTGAGGCCGAATGGCGACGATCGCCCGAGCAGCGCGTCTGCCATAGCAGGGCTTCCCACCAACACGTCGAACGTGCCGGCGTTCTTGCCGATGAGCGTGATCAACATGTCGATGTGGAAAATCGGCTGGAATGTTCCAGCTCCGTCCGATGCCACATCGAGGAAATACCTGTTCGCCACGCGTGTGCCGTAGAACGAGCGCAGCGGAATAGGCTTGTTGGTGCCGACGACAATCAACCGGCGTTGGTTGTCTACGAAATCGGTGAAGAGCTGAGCCACGAACTCGTCGGGTATCGCTCCTTCCGGCATCGCGACCGGACCACGCGGTTCGCCGACAAGGCGAACACTGTCGGCGAAGTAGTCTTTGCCGAGCAACCAGAAATCGTCGCCGATAAGGCAATTGCCGCCCTGGAAGATCAGCGGGGCCTGCCCGGTCCTGGTGTCTGTCACGCTTTGCACCGCCTCGGCGATCAACGTGTCACCGGACCGCGGAAATTCCCACGGCTCCATCAGGAAGGCCGTACCCGTGGCGCGATCGGCAAGTGATACGTAACCGTCTTCTGCCCAGTCGGTGAAGTTGACGTAATCCGGCAACTCAACAAAGGTGACCTTATCGATTGGATGCCCGGCGGCGGCGAACCAGCTGTCGATCTCCGGCCGTACCGATTTCGCATGCACCACGACGAACGCGGTACCGGGTCGAAGGGCAGCGATCACCGACTTGTAGCCGCCGGCAAGCGTCGCATTGATCGCATACCGTGGGAACGCAAACATGATCGTGTCAATCGATCCTGCATACGAAGAGGTCAAGCTTGGCGAACGGATACCGACAGCCCTCGATCGAAGCACGCTGATGAACTTCGTGCGTCGCTCGGTGGCGGCGTCAGGGTAGATGTCCTTTTCGGTCCGCTTGTGCAGCGGGGTTTCCGGGAGGAGAGTCCTTAGAAGGTGTGAGCTGGGCATGGTGTGTTCCTCAGCTGCCGCTGAGCATCTGAATCGCGACGAGCGCGACACCTGATATGTAGATCACACAGAGCATGCCGACAAGCGCGCGCTCGACCGCGAGGTACGTCGTGTTTCCGCCTTCGGCGAGTTCCATGCGCTTGCGCCGGCGTGCCAGGCGCTCGTGACACCGCGCGATCGTGCGCTGACCGCGCTGCGCGTTGGGTGTGAGAAGCGGAAGCGGCTGGATCATGTCGTCACCTCTTTCAGGGCCGCTAACACGTGCCTATCCTGCTCGTCGAGGCGTCTCGCAATCGCCGCGCGAGCGCGACTGAGCCGCTGACGCATCGCTTCCGGCGTGATCCCGCAAACCATCGCGGCTTCAGCGGGGCGCATGCCTTCCATGGCCACGAGAAGAAGGGCTTCTCGATACGGGGCAGGAAGCTCAGACAAGGCGAGCTCGATGCGGCGTCCGGTTTCATTGGCCACGGTGGACTCGAAAGGTGACGGCCGTGGCGTCCCCAGCGACCAGAGCCCGATCATATCCACGGTCTGCGAGTCTTCCAGCAGCCGCGAGCGGCAGTAGCTCACGTAGAGGTTGCGCGCGACCGTGAAGAGGAACGGGCCAAGGGTCGTGTCGGGGCGCAGCTTCGGCGCGCGATCGACGAAGCGCAGCCAGGTTTCCTCCAGCAGATCTTCGGCCACGTCACGGCGCCGGGACAGGCGCGCCAGGAAACTGAAGAGCCTGGCATTGAACTCGCCATACACACGGTCGAACGCCGCGGCATCGCCTGCTCGCAATTGCGCGACGAGCTCATACTCGGACTCGCGGTCCATGTCAGTCATAACGCGCGGCTCGCCGCATCGTGACACGTCACGCCGCGCCTTCTGGTGCGTTCTAGTCCAGTGGAGGTTGATGCACTCATGGCTCTCTTCGACATGCTCGAACAGGCAAGCATCATGGCACGGCTCAGTTTATTGGTGACGCTCTTTCCGCTGGCGGCGGGCATGGCCTATCTGATTCGGCCGACCGAGCAGCGGCTGGCGCTGATGCGGCCGATCTCGCTGGCCGGGATTTTCAGCGGCCTGGGCGGGGCAATGCTCGGTTTGATGAACGTGCTGCGATGGTATGGGATCCACAATCCGCCGCCGTCGCCGCAGAACATGGCGATCGGTGCTGCCGAATCGCTGGTGACGCTGTTCGTCGCGTTCGGATGCCTCACGGTTGCGTGGCTCTGCGTCGCGCTGGGAATGCGACGGAACCCCTAGCCGAAGCTCGCCCGTGCGCGCCGCTCGTAGTCTTCAGCGCGCGACGTCGCGTACTTTTTGCGCGAACGCCTGGAGAGGCATCCTTGGCTGGAGTCCCTCTGAGGACGCAAACGGTCTGGTCGCTAACGGTGGAGTAGCTTCCCGATGTCTTTCCACACGTACCAAGGCCCCTTCAACTGAGCCGCGCCGGCGCTTTCGTAGAAAGGTCGAGCGGCAACACTGTCGGGGTTCACATCCACGCAGACCGCGGACGCGCCGTTCTCCTGAAACCATTCGGCAAGCTGTCGGAGCAAAGCGGTAGCGACTCCGCGGCGACGATGGGCGGGCGCGACAAATAAGTACTCAACTTCACCTGTGCATCCATGGCGTGTGGTCCGGTGACCGGCGATATAGCCGATGACCGTGTCGTCGGCGACAGCGACAAAGCCGACGCGGCGAGCCAGTGCCTCGCCTGGGTGGTGGAGGCCGTTAAAGTATGCCTCCATGCGTGGGTCCGCTGGTCCGGCTGCGGGATCGGCAAGGCGACAATGGGCCATCGCCGGAACATCGCAGACAGACGCTTTTCTGAGAACCATCGGGCGGCGTGAAGTGGGTCAGTCTGAGTCTGGCTCAGGAACCGCTACGGCGTCAGCGTTCAGCGTCGGCCTCGGTTTGCGCGGCGCCGTGACGCGTGAATTGCGGTCACCATCGTCTGGGCTGTTGTCTGGATGCTTGGTGGGACCCAGCCCGACTGCCATTTCCGGTCTGAGAAAAATTGGACCGTGCTCGGGACACTCATACGTGAGGACTTCGTTGTAGCCCCAGAGTCCACGGAACGTCCAGGAGCTCACGAAGCCCAGATCTCTTTGACAGTGTGGGCATTTCGGCCCGTCGCCGCTCTTCATACTCTGCCCGGTTACTTCTGCTTCGGCCCCAGGAATGTCGGCAACCTGCCTGGCAAGTCCTTCAAATCCTTCAGCGCTGGCAGGCGGCTCATGTCACGGCACACCGTGGGTTGCCGCGTCTGCAAGGTGAACTGTCCCTGGGGTGGAGTTCTCGCCATCTTCGGATCGGCGGAGCGGCGACCAGAGAAAATCGTCATGCCGCAGGAAATGGAACGCTCAGCCGGCGAAAACAGCGGGGCAGTGGGATCTGCCGGACGTTGCGCGCTGAGAGGCGACAGGGCGCAGAACGTCATGATGAGAGGTAATCCGATCCGACGCGTGGAATTCATGTCGCGCTCCTTCGGCTTCCGCGAGTGTCACGCTCGGCCTTAAGACGCTCGTCTGACTCAGTTGGTCGGCAATCCGAAAGTCTGGCAGGCGTTTATTTTGCCGTCAACAACGTTATAAGGGACCTTCTGGTGACAGAGCCAGCGTTCTGGCTTCGCGTCTTCGCGTCTTCGTGGTCTTTCGTCGTCTTCGCGATTTCAGCATCCCCTCGACGCGAACCACACGGACGGCGATCGACTGGCGCGATAGGCCGGGATCCAGCCAGCGATCGGTTCGACCCCCGGGACCGCGACGCAGGTCGTCTCGGTGACCAACCGGATGTAGATCCAAGGCTCGCCGTTGACCAGGCGAGAATCCAGATAGTCGATGGCCAGTTGACGGTCGAGCAACTCTTTCCAGCCGGTCGATAGCGGCCTCACCTTGCCGGATAGACCTGGTGTCTCGCGAAGCGTGCCGTCCCACCCTGGGAGTGTGTGTGCCAGGCGCGTGCGAAGCATGACCGGGTACGGCAGAAAATCCTTTTGGTCGCGGCGTATCCACGCGCTGCCGCGTGGAATGCTGATTCGAAACCATGATCCGCGACGCTCGTAAACGATGGCCGCTGCAACTTCATACCCGCTCTCCAGTGCGGGCATCATCTCTCTCACGCCGTTCTGCCGTTCGATCATCAACCAGCAGCCGGCATTGCCTTCGTCGCGGAGGTAGATTGTGCCAACCACCGGCGCTCTCTCGGATAGCCCGTTGAAGGCGCGCGTCGTGGCCCTCGTCGATGCGGGATCGCACCCGTCCATGACGATGTCGGGCAAATCCAGGATCCCGATGAGGCGTTCGGGGCTCTCGCTGAGATACTCCCAGCTCGCCTGGGCTTGCAATGCAATGCTGCCTGCAACGAAAAATAGTGCCACGATGAAACGGGCCATACTGACGTTATCGGCTGCGCGCATGCGAGCGCTTAGGATGCGAACATGAAAAAGCCGACCCTCCTCGCAGGCGGCAATCCCCAAATCGCGAAGGCCGACGGCGATGCTCCCGTCCAGTCCTACATCGCGGCGATGCCGGGCTGGAAACGCGATGTCGGTCGCAGGCTCGACGCGCTCATCGTGCGCGCTGTTCCCGGCGTGGGCAAGGCCGTCAAGTGGAACTCGCCCTTCTATGGCATCGAGGGCCAGGGCTGGTTCCTCAGCTTTCACTGCTTCACGAAGTACGTCAAAGTGGCGTTCTTCCGCGGCGCGTCACTGCGTCCTCTCCCGCCGGGAAAGTCAAAGCAGAAGGAAGTGCGCTATCTCGACATCCACGAGGACGACAAGCTCGATGAAAAGCTGGTGGCGAGCTGGATTCGGCAGGCGTCGAAGCTGCCCGGCTGGGTCCCGTAGAGCAAAGGCCAGTTCAGCGACGAGCCGGTATTGGTGGTGGGCTTTTACGCGAGGCTACTCGAAGAGGGCGTACGCAATGTGCGTATGTTCTCTTCCACACTTTGAACCAGTGTTTGTTCTTCGGATAGCTTCTGCCGGGGGTGACGTTATTAACAAATAAAGCGACGAGCAACAAGATGGCGACGCCCGCCAGAATTGGACTCAGCACGTACAGATAGCCAAGATTCGTGATTTTGTCAGAACCGATGACCGCGATGAGCGCTGTGGCCCCACCGGGTGGGTGGAGCGTTTTCGTCATCTGCATCAAAACGATCGCAGATGACACCGCCAGGGCAGCGGCCACCCATGGAACAGGGACCAGATAATTGACGGTGACGCCAACGAATGCGCTGAGCACGTGTCCACCGATCAGATTTCTTGGCTGAGACAGCGGGCTGTTTATCACACCATAGAGAAGGACTGCCGATGCGCCAAACGATCCGACCAGAAAGGAGTTGTCGCTCGGAGATAAATAAAAAGTCTGTATGAAGCCGATGAGTCCTATTCCGACAAAGGCTCCGATGAACGTCCAGAAATGTTCTTCGGAATCGACCAGTGTCTCCGCATAGATCACCAGCCTGGTCAGCTTGAGTGTCCGCTTGAGTTTTCTCCGCATGTGGGGGCCCTGGGCCGGGAGATCTTATCGCGGACTGGCCGGGATGTCTCATCCCGCCGGCGCGAGCAGCGCCACGGTGAAGATGATCTTGAATTTGTCGGCCCCTTGAATATGCGCGGTGTTCCACAGGGGGGTGACGGCAAACCGGAAGGGCTGCCGCCCCACGTGTTGCACCACACCCAGCTGAGCGCCAAACGGGATCAGCACCCATTCCCCGAGTTTCCAATCGTAGGTGAACTGAAGATCGCCGGCGCTGATCGCCCAACCATGTCCGAGCTGAAAGGCCACGATCGGCTGAAGCTGTGAGATGGCCGTATGACTCGCAAATAGGTTCTGGCTGAAGAGTCCGATGGTCAGTCGCTTCGAGACCGAGTGCACGCCGCCCACGGCTGGACCGATGGAGAACTTCGACTCCGCACTGCCGGCGCTCTCCGCGAGGCTCATGACCGGACCGATGGCCAACCGGCCCCACTTCTGCGGCACGATGACCACATCGAGGATCGACACGCTTTTCAGCCCTTCGTCGCCGGGCCCCGTCGTCTGGTACGGTACGACGATGCGCATGACGTTGGAGGTGCCCCACGCCTTGAATGGCACCGCCGGCTGGAACTTCATCGTAAAGCCGCTGTCGTCGCTGTCCCAGTACGACGTGGTGGCCTCCCCGAGCACGCTGATCGACATGAGCGCGGCTGTCGGGTCCGTCGCCTGCGAGCTGAGATCCTGACTACCCGACGTCGCTCCTCCCTCGGCCGGCGGTTTCGTTCCGGGCTTCTGCAGTGACGACTGCGCGGCCGCCTGCAATGTCACGAGGGTCAACAGGGCGAGGGTTGCGCCAAACGTATGAAATGTCTCACGCGCCATCGATGATCTCCCAGAGCGTCGCCACTGGATCTAGATCTGTTCGAAGTCTGGCAGCGGCCACGAACGGTCGAAGAACGGTTCGGTGGGCCGGTAGAACCGGAAGTACGCGAACCAGTTTTTTCCAGACACTGTTGGAATCCAGTTCTTCTCGAAGCCGGCCGGCGCCTTCGGTCCGCAATAGATGTCCACCGAGCCATCGTCGTTCTTGCGGAGGTCCATGCGCGACGAGCGATCCGCGATCTTCTGTTTGTTGAGGATCAGTGCACGCGTGTCCATGGTTCACCTCGTCCTGCAGATTCAGCCAGCTGTGACAAATCACAGCTTCGCGCTCGCGGGTGCCCCGGACTATGCAGATTCGGCAGCAGAAGGGAGCTGCGGGCCTCCATGGATTTACGGTAAAGGTGCGGTTGTTCGGTTATTGTCCGTCGATCGTTAATAGTCGTTGTCGGGACGTGCGCAGCTGATTCGTCTCGATGCGCTCAAACAGTCTGACAGCCAGCCTTGAGAGGATCGTCATGGCGAAACAAGCAGTGTTGCTGATTCACGGTGTCGGCGAGCAGAAGCCGATGGATACTCTGCGGGGTTTTGTCGATGCGGTCTGGGTTACTGCGCGAGACATTCAGAACGAGTCCGCCGTCAGAAACGCCGGGACCCTGGTGTGGAGCAAGCCGGATACGGTCTCCGAGAGCTTCGAGCTTCGCCGGTTGACAACGCCGCAGAACATTGCAGAGATCAGGACGGATTTCTACGAATTCTACTGGCAGCACATGATGCAGGGGACAACGTACGCTCACGTCGTTGCCTGGGCGAGGTCACTGCTGTTCCGGAAGCCCGCCACAGTGCCACGTCAGCTGTTGCTGGCCTACTGGTTACTGTGGACCGTCATCGTCAGCGCGGTGATCGCCGCGATCGTCATTGCTGTCAAAGGTGCGATCAGCGACAATGCGCGACTGCCGTGGTGGATGTCGCTCGTCATCGGCGCCATCATCCTGCCTTTGGTCGGCCTCGTCATGAAGGGAATCGTCGGCGACGCCGCGCGTTACCTGCATGTAGCGCCGGCGAATGTGCAGTGCCGCAACGACATCCGCCAGGCGGGGATCAAGCTGCTCCTGACACTGCATCAGCGCGGCTACGATCGGATCATCCTGGTCGGCCACAGCCTGGGCAGCGTCATCGGCTACGACATCCTCACGCACATCTGGCCCGCGTTTCACCGGCTCGAGCCGACAGCCGATCCGCCGTGCTGCCAGGCCCTCGATGCCGTCGAAGCGCTGGCAATCGACGGTGCCGCTGATGCCATGCAGATTCAGGCGTCGCAGCGCCGTTATTTCGAGGAGTTCAGGGCGAACGGCAGCGACTGGCGTGTGACAGACTTCATTACACTTGGCAGCCCGCTGGCGCATGCGGCCATTCTGCTGGCCAAGGACGCCGGCGATCTGTCGGCCAAGCAGGAACAGCGCGAGGCGCCGACTTGCCTGCCCACGCTCGAACCCTACGTGCGTGACGGCAGGTGGCGCAGGCGGTTCGCGTTTGAACCGGTGCCGCGCCGGCCTTTCCGCGTGGCGCATCACGCCGCGGTGTTCGCGGTGACGCGGTGGACGAACCTGTTCTTTCCGAATAGCAAGATTGTGGTTGGTGACTTGATCGGCGGGGCGCTCGCGCCGGTGTTCGGGTCCGGGATTCGAGATGTAGCGGTCAGCACGACGTTGCGCGGCGGGCTGCTATCACACACGTTGTATTGGACGATGCCGGATGGTGTGGATGATCTCTCGCATGTCGTCGCGTTGCGCGGGGCGTTGGATTTGACGGACGGACGGGGTGTGGCGGCGCCGGCGGCGGGACCGGAGCCACAGGTCCTCTTGAGCGAAGCTGTATAGCGGAACGCCGTTGGGCGATATCACCGAAAGGTGAATCCTCCAGGGTTCTTGTGCTAACGCGGGATTCGACCAGATCGAAAGTGATCTGCCCCATGCGCGGCACGGGGCAGACGCCGATGCGCTACTTGCAGGTCTCAGCAACCACCTTCATGGATTCGACTTGCATAGACGGCGGACGCACCACGTTCGGATTGGCCGCGGCCCCGTCTGCTGGCGGTGCACTTGGCTGCTGCACTGGCCCCGTGACTTCCAGCTTCTTGTTGAGGTTGGTCGCGAAGTCAGATTGCGATGACCCTGCGAGCACGTACATCTTCGCCGATCCACCTTCGACATTGTTCAGCACGTAGGCCTTGCCGCCGTTGGTCGTCTTGGCCTCCACGACACAACCGGTGAGTGTCTCCTTGGGGGCCTGCTGCTTCTCTGGTTGAGCAGGCGCCGGCTCTTGCGCGAAGACGTTCACGGTGCCGGCAAGCGCGCATGCGGTCAGCGTCGAGGTGATATATCGCAACATCAGTCCTCCTCTTCACAGACGGGCTGGATTAGTCCGTCCATATTGCTTGTGCACAATACCTGCCACGCGATAAGCACAATAATTCGGACGGACCTGCAGACGGAATGTCCCCTCACGAGACAGACCGTAGTGAAAAAAGTTCCGTGTGGGCCAGCGCCGCATGGAACAGGCGTGAGATCTGCTCGCACTGTTCAGGTTTCATCGTGCGTTTTAGATGCAGAACAGTTCCTGCAGCCGGTCCTGGTTCCTTCCTTCGCCAGCTTCAGGCCTGGCAGCACAATCGCTCCTCTATTGCTTTAGGTAAATGTCCGACGCGCTACTCGGCACGTTCGTTTCACTGAGGCAACTGAGCCAGTCGCGTAGTCGAGTAGGGCGCCCAATCGGATGCATCCGACCTCGAATCGCGAGTAACATCCGCCGGATGAAAAGAACTTGGGCTGCGAAGCCGAAGGCCAAGCAAGGTCAGCTCGTCGCAATCGTGGGCTTGGTGCTTCTGCTATCGGCATGTGAGGACTCTCTTCCGATTGCACCGTCTGAGCTAGTGACTGGCATCGTTATTTATGAACACGCGAACTATCTGGGCAAATCGGCCCACGTGACGCAAACCATAGAATCACTGACTTCTATTATGGGACCATGTAGTAAGTCTGAGTCGAGCGGGCCTGCAAATAGTTGGGGCGAGTGCGTCTCATCGATCCGTGTCGCGCCGGGTTGGCGGGCGATCCTCTATCGGGGCGGCGGATGGAAGGGTGATCAGCTGGAAGTCACCGGCGATATTCCCAATCTCCAGCTGGCATCCGGCGAATGCGACCATGGCGGATTCAACGACTGCGTGGAATCGATTCGTCTCTTTCGACCGTAAGACGGAAGTCCCGGTGTCCAGCCTGTTTCAGTTTCGATTCATCTGATCACACCCAACGCGGGCCAGCGCTTCGCGAGTAAAAAATCCCTAGGAGAATTTGGTCGGGGCGACTGGATTCGAACCAGCGACCCCCTGCGCCCAAGGCAGGAAGGATAGCTTCAAAATCGAGCCTATTCCCATTGATCTTTCCGCGGATTGAAAAATAGGGGACGGATTTCGGGACGGCTTCCTGAGAGCAGTGCCACTTTCGCCTTCGTAAAGAGGCTACTTCTGTGGCCCCTTTTCTTCCTGCTGCCGGAATCCACGGCGGATCCAGGCGATGGCTGAACCGAACGCATAGAGGAACGCGGGCACTCCGAACGCAACCCCAAGCCCGCCCCACAACACTTCGCGCCGTTCGATCTTGCTACGGGCAATACGGGCCTCCGTCTCGGCTTTGGTTGCGGAGTCCAGATCGTATCCGGTGAGCGTGGCACTTCCATAGGTGTCCAGGTTCGCATGGACCCTGAGCTGCTTGCGCTTCGTTTTCGGGTTGTAGATGAGCGCGGCGTCGGCGCAGTTGAGACTATCTCCACCACTGCCCACTTTGCCGTCAGGCACGTAGAAGCTCAGCCCGAAGAATTTGTTGTCCCTCTCACTGTCGATAAGCGCTTGGATGTCGGCTTCACTCTCTCCGTTTTTTGAGAGCTGGTTGGCGACTTCGACCATGTCACATTGCAGCACCCACTCAGTCATGGCTGGTGCTTTGTAAATAGTCGGCAACCCATACGCCAGCAGCGCTGCCGCGAAAGGCAAGAGCCATAGAGCGGAAATCACAATCCACAGGCGCTGCCAGCCGTTAAATGTCATGGCCAATTTATCGGCGCAACTGGCGTCCCAATGCAAGGACCCTGGCACGGTGATGCGTTCAGACCCACGAGCCGAAACTTCAGTTGCAAATCAGCTTCCTGTGAGTTTATGAGTCAGTTCCAGTTCCTGCTGGGAGGGTGTCTTCGGTGACACCTACACCGTTACGTGGGCGGATCAGGCTCAGAAAATCACGCTAAAGGATGTGCTCCCATCGATTCAGTGACTTCTCGAAGGGCGCGCCATCGACCTCTTGCTGCGAGAAGCTTGTCAGGATGACTCAGGACTGGCGATCGAGCGTCGAGTCGAGCTGCAGACAAAGAAAAAGGGCGCTCTTCAGCAGAGCGCCCTTCGAGTCGAACCGTTGCAATCCCGTTGCAAACCAGAGTTGAAAAGTGGTCGGGGCGACTGGATTCGAACCAGCGACCCCCTGCGCCCAAGGCAGGTGCGCTACCAGGCTGCGCTACGCCCCGACTTTTCCTGGCAAATCACTGGAACGTGCTTGCTGAAACGGAGTGTAGCACAGCGATTCGGTGGGCTAGATGCCCTCGTGTTTCGTCAGTGTCGTCGCACCACTGATGGCGCCGACACCCATGCTCTGCAGAGTTTCGATAATCGTGCGATACGGCCGCGGCTTGTAAAACAGCTGCGCGTCATATCTGCGAATCAGTGCTTCGTCCTCGTCAGACAACGGCGCTCCCGTGAAGATCACCACAGGCGTTTGTTTGTGGTCGCGCGTGGTGCGCAGAAGGGAAAGCAGCGTCAGGCCTGTTCGCTCAAGCCCTTTGGGGTCGGGCAGGCGCACATCAAGAATGACCGCGTCGATATGCGCCGAACCCAGAATGCTCAACGCGCTCTCGATGTCGTCCGCGCGCCGCGTTGCGAACCCCGCCAGAGTCAGCGTCGCGCACAGCGTCGTCTGCACCGGAATCTCATCCTCGACCACAAGGACGACGCACGCGTTGCGCATGTGCTACGTCTTATCGGTTTGTTTTTGTACGGCCAGTATCAGCTAATCGTGATGTATTGAATCCAGACAGTCTATCGCTGCGATACCATCAAGGGATGGCCCGGCGGATTCTATTGGCGGTTCTCATCGCGGGTGGGCTTGCGTGCGACAGCCTGCCGACGGCGCCATCAGGCTCTGCGTCGCTGCGCGTGCAGGTCATAGACGACCTCACTCGCCAGCCCATTGCCGATCCGGTCTATCGCATCGAACTGCTCCTCACGAGCGCAAACAACTCGTACGCGCAGCCCGTGGTGAACGGCAGCGCAACCTTTCCATCAGTCGCGGAAGGTGAATATCGCCTCAACACAGCGGCGCTCTTCGGCTATCTGCAAGTCGACGTCGTCAACGTCCGCGCGGAGAAATCGCAGACCCTGACGCTCGCGCTGGCGCCCATCGATGACTTCGGCGTCGAACAGATTTCAGTCGACGGGCAGGGGACGATCCCCGTTGGAGGGACGATCGCGATACCGATGCGCGGCGTGACGCTGCGGATGCGAGGGAAATATCAATCTCCGCGATCGCCATGGCCGGCGAAGAACTCGTTTGCTGCATCGGTGGCGTCTCCGAACCCGGAAGTCGATGGGTTCGGGCACGAAGGCGGTCGGACCGACAGCGGACCAGTATCGCCGGGCGAATTCGAGCTGGCGATTCCAAACTGGACGCCATGCTCGCGGATTGTCGAAGGCCGTCTCGTCAGTTGCTACACCAACGCCGACACGCTGATGCTGACGATGTCGACGCCGTTCGAGCGGGGCTTCGGCGGCTCGCCGCTGATTCGCAAGTACCAGAAATGGGCGCTGAAGTTCGACCTGGCGCCGGGATGTTGCCTGCCATGAGACGCTGGCTCGTCCTTGTCTGCGTACTCGCGAGCGCGTGCGGCGGCGATGCGAATCACACGCCCGTCACGCCAACGCCGATTGGTTTGTCCTTACCGCCAGGTGCGCCAGGCGACGCCGCGGCCAAACCTGACACGACGCGCATCACGATCACGACCGTCGAGATCATCGGCCCCGATGGGGTTCGTGTGACACCAGACCGGTTGAAAATCACTCCGACCGCCGTCAGCTACAACATGCGTGTATGGATCTTCTGCCCGCAGGGACTTGAAGGTCCACAGGGCAGCGGTTGGAACACGGAGATACTCGAGTACCAGATTCGAAAGAGCAGTACGGCCACGAACACCGGCGGTGCCTTCAGCGGCGGGCTGCGACTCGAGGTGGGCTATACAGTGATCGAAGCGCCGCTGGTCATGACCACGCGCCCGGGACAGGAGCGTGTCACAACAGAGATTCTTCGCAACTATGCGGTGATCGCACGCAATGAATTCACGGCGGTCTCCAGTGAGTGAGCGCCCGTGAGCGTGCGATTCGTGCAGCCGATGGCCGCGTCTCTCGTCGATGCCCTGCCCACAGGAGACGAGTGGCTGTACGAAGCGAAGTTCGACGGCTATCGCGTTCTCGCGTTGAAAGATGGCTCGACGGTAAGGCTGCTGTCGCGCAAAGGCAACGACCTCACGGCTGATTACCCGGCGATTCGCTCCGCCGTCAGCGCCCTGAAAGCAAAGGCCATCGTCATTGACGGCGAGGTGGTCGCCTTCGACGAAGCGGGACGGCCGTCGTTCCAGCACCTTCACCACCGCGCCGCCGCACCAGCGGCGGTTCGGTACTTCGTGTTCGACCTGCTGCATCTGAACGGCAAGGATCTTCAGGGCGAGCCGCTCGCTGTGCGCCGCGAAGCGCTCAGCAACGTCGTAGAAGGTTCTGACGTCGTCTTTTCGTCCGAGCTTGCGGGTTCACCGGAAGACGTCATTCAGGCAGTTGCGGACGTCGGACTCGAGGGCGTCGTCGCGAAGCGCCGCGACTCGCGATACGAGCCGGGCAAGCGCAGCGGCCTTTGGCAGAAGTTCAAGGTGAAGCTGCGCCAGGAGTTCGTCATCGGCGGATACAAGCCGGAAAACCGCAACTTCCAATCGATTGTCGTCGGCTACTACGAGCACAAGAAGCTGAGGTTCGCCGCCCGCGTGCGTCCTGGCTTCACACCGCCACAGCGCGCGGCGTTGTTCGAGCTGCTGCTGCCGTTGCGTATCGACGACTGCCCGTTCGCTGATCTGCCGAGCACGAAGACCGGCCATTGGGGAGAAGGAGTCACCGTCGAGGACATGAAAGTGCTCAAATGGGTGAAGCCGATACTGGTCGCGGAAATCGCCTTCACCGAATGGACGCGGGACGGAAACCTGCGCCATTCCGCATTCGTCGGGATGCGCACGGACAAGGATGCTCGCGCGGTCGTTCGTGAGCATCCCGTGCGATCCGCGGTACTGGAGGAGTCATGAAGATTGACGCTTACACCAAAGGGATACTCACGGTGATTGCGGCGTGTCTGGTGTGGATGTGCGTGAACGGCGCGACGCCGGCGACGCACGCACAGGCAAAGCCGCAGGACCCGACGCCGGTCGTGCTGGTCGACCCGAGTGGCGTGCCGCTGACAAGGCTACCAGTCGCAATTCTGAATCCTGAGCTGGCGGTCGCCGTCCGATCGATTCAGCGCGGCGGTGTCTGGGATCCGATTCGGGTGCAGGTCATGCGCGAGCCGCCGACACAGAAGCCGACGCCGTGACTCCCGGTCGCTTGTGTGAGCGGAACGGCGGCGAAAGCCACCTGCTTCTGCGAACCAGCTCGACGACCGGGAAACCGCATCTATCGCCCGCGACCGCGTACGCAATGCGAGCCCATCGCCCAGCTCGCTGCCGTCCCCTAGCTAGCGGTGCGGTTTCCGGCTAGCGAGTACGTCGCATCGCTCGCGATGGTTCGCGCCAGCAGGCGGCTCCCGCCGCCGACTGAGACTGCCCAAGCTGCCGACTCTCCCGACTCTCCCGACTCTCCTGACTCTCCCGACTCTCCTGACTCTCCTGACTCTCCCGACTCTCCTGACTCTCCCGACTCTCCTGACTCTCCCGACTCTTGAGTCTCACCCCCACTTCCTCTCCACCACCAGCTCGGAAACGCGCTTCTGTATCTCGTCCCGGATGCGCGCGACGGTTTCGGCCGGCTTGCCCTTTGGATCTTCAAGCGGCCAGTCGTCGCGCTCGACGCCGGGAATAAGAGGGCACTCGTCGCCGCACCCCATCGTGATGAGAATGTGCGAGTCCTTTGCGACGTCGGTCGAGAGATATTGCGGCGTCGCGGCGGACAGGTCGATCCCTTTTTCTCCCATGGCGGCGACGACTTCCGGGTGAACGGTCCGTTCCGGCCGGGTGCCCGCAGAAATAGCGCGCGCCCGGGCGGGGTTGGCGAGCGCGTTGAAAAACGCGGCGGCCATCTGCGATCGCCCGGCGTTGGCGACGCAGGCAAAGACGACCTTGGCGGGCCCTAGTGTGTTGGCCATTTCTTATTGGTGCAGCTGATCCCCGAGCCGCTCGCGCGCCAGCAGCGCCCGCAGACGGCGGCTCATCATCGTGTACTGCGCGTCGAACGGAGGACCGTCGCCTTCAACGGGAACGTAGCTGCCGTCCGGCTGCAGCACCCGCGCACGCACATTGTCGCGCAAATACGCTTCGAGCACGACATGCCTGAGGAACTGCGCCAGCTCGGTGTCGCGGACTGGGCACACGGCCTCGACGCGCTTGTTCAGATTGCGTTCCATCAGGTCCGCGCTGCCGATGAACAGCTCGGGCTGCCCGTTATTCTCGAAATACCAGATGCGCGAGTGCTCGAGAAAGCGTCCCACGATCGATCGAACGGTGATGCGCTCGCTGACGCCAGGCACACCGGGCCGCAGCACGCACACACCTCGAATAATAAGGTCGATGACGACCCCCGCCTGCGATGCGCGATACAGCAGCCGGATGATGCCCGGGTCGGTAATCGCGTTCGATTTGATGATGATGCGCGCCGGCTGCCCGCGCCGCGCATGACCCATCTCGCGTGATACGAGCTTGCCGAACCGGCGGCGCATGGCGATCGGCGCAATCAGCAGCTCGCGGTAGTCGGTCTGATTCGAGTAGCCGGTCAAATAGTTGAAGAGCTCGGACACGTCCGCGACGATGCTGGGCCGCGCCGTAAAGAGGCCGATGTCTGTGTACACCTTCGACGTCGTGCGGTTGTAATTGCCCGTAGCGATGTGCACGTAGCGCCGAATCTCGTCGTCTTCCTTCCGGACGACGAGGCAGATCTTGCAGTGCGTCTTCAGCTTCTCGACGCCATAGACGACGTGCACGCCGGCATCCTCGAGGCGTTTGGCCCACTCGATGTTGCTCCGCTCGTCGAATCGCGCTTTCAGTTCGACGAGCACCGCGACTTGTTTGCCGCGCTCGGCGGCCTTGATGAGGCGATCGACGACCGGCGAGTTCGCCCCGATGCGGTAGAGCGTCATCTTGATGGCCACGACGCGCGGGTCGTCGATGGCGGCATCGACGAACGACTCGACCGACTGAAACGCGTCGAACGGGTGATGCACGAGCTGATCGCGATACCGGATCTCGTCGAAGATTTCCGTCGAGCCTTTGCGCCAGATCTTGGCCGGCTTCATCGGGCGGTCGTGCAGATCCGGTCGCGGGATAGCGGCGAGCGCCATCCAGTCGACGAATCCCATGCGGCCTTGCGTCCGCACGATCACTTCCCGGTCTGCCTCGAAGTTTTCCACGAGCAGATCGAGTACGCGTGTCGGCATGCCGTGCTCGACTTCGAGCAGCGAGACCGGGCCGTGCCGCTGTTCCCTGAGCCCGCGATCGACGACCTCGAGGATGGTTTCGGCGGTGTCCTGCGGGTGCGTGACGGCCACCTCCATGTCGCGCACGACGCGAAACATGTGAGCGGTGCGGATGCCGACTCCGGGAAAGAGCTGCCCGAGGTTTTCGCGAATCACGTCCTCGAGCATGGCAAAGCGGCGAACCCCGTCGTCGTGGGGAAGCGCGACAAACCGCGGCAGGAGATCGGGGACCTTCACGCGCGCGAACTTCGTCCGTCCCTTGTGCTCGACGACCACCGCGAGGTTCTTGCTGCGGTTTGAGACGAGCGGAAACGGGTGCCCAGGGTCGAAGGCGAGCGGCGTCAGAACAGGGCAGACTTCGACGTTGAAATGCCTGGCGAGGTGGGCGCGGTCGTCGTCGCTGTAGTCTTCGGCGTCGACGATGTGAATGCGCTCGTCCGCGAGCTGCGGACGCAGCATCCTCTGCCACAGCTGAGAGAGCTCGTCCAGCATGGCGGTCGCTCGTGCCCTCGCGCGCGAGTCGCCCTGGTCGAGGCGAACCATGAAGAACTCGTCAAGGTTGTTCGCGGCGATCCCGAGGAACTTGACGCGCTCGAGCAGGGGATGGCCCGCTCTCGCCTGCTCGAGCACCCGGTCGTTGAACGAGAGCCATGAGAGATCGCGGTCGAAGTACAGCGACGGGTCCCGCAAATCCACTTCGGCCGGCGATTTCGTGGTGTTCGCGGGCAGTCGTCGACCTCGGCGGGCCGTCGTCGGGCTCATGCGCAGCCCATTGCCATAACAGTACCAACTCTATCGGGGCTTCCGCGCCCGTATGAACGCACTGGCGAATGTGCCTTGATCCGCGAGAGCGTCGTATACCCGCCATGTCTCGATGCCGACATCCTCGAAGCCCGCATCGGCGAGTTTGCTGGTGTATTCAGCCTCTGCCAGCGCACCTCCGATACACCCCACCCAAAGCTCCATGTCCCGGCGCACGGCCGGAGAGACCTCGCCGTGGACGACGACGTCGGAGACCGCCAAGCGGCCTCCCGGCTTCAGGACGCGAAATGCTTCGGCGAGCACCTGACTCTTGTCGGGCGCGAGGTTGATCACGCAATTGGAGATCACAACGTCGACAGAATTTGAGGGCAGGGGGATGGCTTGAATATCACCTTTGAGGAACTCGACGTTCGCCACACCGGCCTTGCGCTGGTTCTCACGTGCGAGGTCGAGCATCTCGTCGGTCATATCGAGGCCGTAGACCTTGCCGGCAGAGCCGACGCGGCGCGCCGAGAGCAGCACGTCGATGCCGCCGCCCGAGCCAAGATCGAGCACCGTCTCGCCTTCGTGCAAGTCGATCAGCGCCGTCGGGTTTCCGCATCCCAGAGACGCGTCGACCGCCTGCTGCGGAAGAGTCGCGGTCTGATCGGCTTGATAGAGGTTGCCCGTGATCGGATCCTCGGTGGAGCAGCAAGCCGGGCCGCAGCACGATCCGCCGCCCGATCTCACCGCTGTCGCAATCTCGCCGTACTTCTGCTGTACCGCTTGCTGAATCTGTCTGGTGTCCATGTCTTTTCCTCCAGGCCGAACAATATTCGCTATAGCATATATATGTCAAGCGACATATACTATCCAGCATGAAGGACACCCGGCTGGCGACGCTCGAGCAGGCGTTCAAAGCCTTCGCCGATCCGACGCGGTTGAGAATCCTGGGCTTGCTCGCCGGTGGCGAGATCTGCGTGTGCAACATTCACGAATGCCTTGGGATCCCACAGCCCACGGCCTCACGCCACCTCGCGTATCTGCGCAGGAAGCATCTGGTGGAAACGCGAAAGGAAGGCCTGTGGGTGCATTACAAGCTGGCCGCGCTGGACGAGCCGGTACTGCGGGTGCTGATGAGCGCCGTGACGCACGTGCTCTCGCATTGCGATGCGGTCGGGAAAGATCGTGAACGCCTCGAAGCGCAGACGGGCTGCTGCGCGCCCATCGAATCGGCGCGCCTCGAATGCTGCTCGCCGGCGCCCAGACGGCGAAGCCGAGAACGGTGATGCGCTTGCCCAAAAAGTGCAATAATCCGGGATTGCGGCGCGGGGACGGCTCGCGCCGGCAGACATTTTGACTTACAAGCAATTGGAGGCAGGCAATGAAGAGTGTGAACCTTCTTGGAATGGCGGGAATCGTGCTCGGGTTCGCCACGCTGGCGTTCGCGCAGGCGCCGGCGGTTGAGCTGAAGGTCGGCGACAAGGCCCCCAACTTCAAGCTGCAGGGCAGCGATGGCAAGACCTATAACCTCGCCGATTTCGCGGGCAAGAAGGCGGTCGTCGTCGCCTGGTTCCCCGCGGCATTCACCAAGGGATGCACCGTCGAGTGCAAGAACCTCGCGATGAACGGCGACAAGATCCGCCAGTTCGACGTCGCGTACTTCATGGCGAGCGTCGATCCGATCGAGAAGAACACAGATTTCGCCAAGGCGCAGGAAGCCGACTTCCCGCTGCTGAGCGATCCGAACAAGGAAGTCGCCACCGCCTATGGCGTGCTGAACCCGCGCGGCACCGCCAATCGCTGGACGTTCTACGTCGGCAAGGATGGCCGCATCCTCGCGATCGACAAGACGATAAAGGTCGACACCTCGGCGGAAGACATGGTTGCGAAGCTTGCCGAGCTGAACGTCGCCAAGTCGAAATCCAACTAGTCGACGGTCGCGAGTCGACAGTCTCGAGTCAACAGCCCTACTGAGGTTGACTAGCGACTGTCGACTTGCGGCTTGCGACTGACCAGGCTCGTCTCAATGGGCGCAAGCTCCTGCTCCGCCGGCCCCGCCAGCACCTCGCCGTTCACTTTGAATCGTGATCCGTGACACGGGCAGTCCCATGTGTGCTCTGCGTCGTTGAAGTTGACGTAGCAGCCCATGTGCGTGCAAACCGCTGATCGGACATGGATGTCGCCGTCGAGGCCGCGGTACACCGCCGCGGCGTGTCCGTCGATGTCGACGACCTCGCCATGGCCTCGCGCGATCGACCGCAGCGAGCGTCCGCCTTTGCCCGCGAACCGGTCGCGAATGAGGTAATACGGATAGTCCTTGTTTTCCTTGATGTAGTTCCAGAGCCCGCCCTTGATCTTCGTGCGCCCGGTATCGAAGAGCTCGGCCCACGGATTCGGCTGCCCCGCGACGTAATCGGCGAACATCATCGCTGAGAGCGTACCGAGGGTCATTCCGTTGCCGCCGAATCCCGTGGCGGCGTACTGACGTTCCGCGGTCTCGCCGATGTACGGAAGCCCGTCGTTGGTTTCGATAACCTGCCCGGACCACCGATGTGTGATCGCGAGCTGCGGCAGCAGATGCGTGACGCGCCGCTCGAGCCGCGTGAAGCAGTGCTGCGCGTTCTCGATCTGCCCGGTCTTGTGATCCTCGCCGCCAAAAATCACGAAGTCGTGGTCGTGGCGGCGATCGACGCGCACGTAATCGTACGGATCGCCCGTGTCCCAGTAGAGCGCCTCGGGCACGGCACCGCGCGGTACCCAGCCGCCGACGACGTACGAGCTGTAGGGCGCCAGCTTGGATTGGAGGACGGTCGCCGGAACAAGTCCGACCTTCCCCTGCAGCGGCACGTGCGTCGCGACAAGGACGTGCTCGCAATGGATCCGTGCGCCCTCGGAGGTCGTCGCGGTGATCGGCGTGCCTTCGATCTCCTCCACGGTGGTGTGCTCGAACACCTGGCAGCCCTTGCCGCTGGACAGCAGACGCAGGAGCGCGATCAGATATTTTCGCGGGTGGAATTTCGCCTGGTTTTCGAACCGTACGCCCGGCTGCTTGACGAGCGGGACAGTGTCGACGTATTCGGCGTCGAATCCCAGCTGGGCCGCGAGCGCAGCCTCTTTCTGCAAATCAACCGCGTAGCGCTCCTGATCCGGCCGGCCGGTCGCGGCCGACGAGTTGAAGAGGTAGGCAGGCACCCATTCGAACTGGCATTTGATCTGTTCGCGCCACACGATGCGGTCGATCATGTCGATCGCGGCGAGCTGCGCATCCCACACGGCCTGCGCATGGTCTTCGCCGAAATTCTTCACGAGGTCTGACAGGAGCGTGTCGGTGACGCACGTCAGGTGGGCCGTGGTGTTCGAGGTGTCGCCGCCGAGACAGCGGTCCTTGTCGACCAGTGCCACGGTGTAGCCCGCGCGCTTCAGCAGGAATGCGGCCGTGATTCCCGTGACGCCGGCGCCGATGACCAGTACATCGACGGCGATGTCTTCTTTTAATGCCGAGAACTTCGGCGCGGGCGTGCTGTCAATCCAATACGAGCTGGTATCCAGTTTGGCCATAACGTGGCGAATGCAATCTGCACGCCGGGAGCGCCGGAGGATCGTCGGAGCGTTAGAATACGAACGCGTGCGTGACCTGCTTATCGCGTCAACCAATCCGGGAAAACTTCGTGAGATTCGCCGAATCCTGGACGGCGTCCCAGTGACGTTGAAAACATTGAGCGACTTTCCGCATCTGGCGGCGCCGGAAGAGACGGGGATGTCGTTCGCTGAGAACGCACGACAGAAGGCGACTTATTACGCCGCGACGACCGGAATGGCCGCGATGGCCGAAGACTCTGGATTCGAGGTCGATGCGCTGGGCGGGAAGCCCGGCATTTACTCCGCGCGCTACCTTCGCGAAGACGCCGGCTACAGTGAGCGCTTCGACGACATCTACAGACGGGTGCGGGAAAGCGGAACGTCCGATCTGTCGGCCCGATTCGTGTGTGCGCTGGCCTTCGTCGAGCGCGGCAAGATTGTCTTCGAAGCCAGGGCGACCGTCGAAGGCGCGCTGGCACCTGCCCCGGCCGGACCCAACGGATTCGGATACGACCCCATCTTCCTGTATCCACCGTATGGGAAAACGTTCGGCGAGGTGTCGGACGAGGAGAAGACCGCCGTCAGTCACCGTGGTCAAGCGATGCGCGCCTTCGGCGATTATCTGCTCAGCCGCTGACTCACGCTCCCGACGTTCCCTATTTCAGGATGTGGCCGACCGCCCGCTTCTGCAGCTCGATGAGGTTGCCGATGCCTTTCTGGGCGAGATCCAACAGCGCGTCGAGCGCATCGCGCCCGAACGGCAGCGCTTCCGCGGTGCCTTGCACCTCGATGAACTTGCCGCTGCCGGTCATCACCACGTTCATGTCCACCTCGGCGCGCGAGTCCTCTTCGTACGCGAGGTCGAGCATGCGCGTGTTGTCGATGATGCCGACGCTGGTCGCCGCGACATAGTCCTGCACCGGGATCTCCGCGAACATCCCTTTCTCGCGCATGTGCTCGAGCGCAAGGACAAGGGCGACGAAGGCGCCGGTAATCGCCGCCGTGCGCGTGCCGCCGTCTGCCTGAATGACGTCGCAGTCGAGCCACACCGTGCGTTCTCCGAGGCGTTCGAGCTTCATCACCGACCGCAGCGAACGGCCGATGAGCCGTTGAATCTCCTGAGTGCGCCCGCCGACCTTGCCCGCCGACGCTTCGCGCGTGGTGCGTGTAGACGTGGCGCGCGGCAGCATCCCGTACTCTGCCGTCACCCACCCTTTCCCCGTGTTCCGAAGGAACGGCGGAACGCGATCTTCGACCGACGCGGTGCAGATCACTTTCGTCCGGCCCGACTCGATCAGGACGGACCCTTCGGGATGCAGCAGATACTGCGAGTGGATGTGTGTCGGGCGAAGCTGGTCGGGCGTCCGGTTGTCGATGCGCATCAGTTGGTTACCCACTTGAGGTCCTGTTCGATGGGGCGGCGAAGATCGAGGTGGCCGGCGAGCGTGTCGACTTCCTTGCCGTCGACGAGAATCTGCACGCTGGTCGCGGCCGGCAGATTCGACGTCAGCGCGCTGACGAGCGCATATACGGTGAGGGTTTCGTTCGTCGACCCGCCGGGGTGATTGGTCTGCACGTCGGCGCTCAAATCAACATAGACTTCGCCGGCTTTGGTGAAAAAGAGGGTTCGCAGTTTCGTGCCCGCCGGTATGGCAGACACGCGCCCCTCGGGCGCGGGCGCAATTTGCGCTTCGACGATCCGGCGAGCCTGCTCGGCGGTGCCCTCGCCAAAGAGGACTTCCTGTTCGACGCCCTGCAAACCGGTGCCCTGTTCGTCGACATAGAAAATCCGCGCGCGGATTTTGCGGGCCTCCGCCTCCGGCGTCGAGATCGGTTGCGCCTCGTCAGGTACTGTCGCCAGCCAGCGTGGCCCCAACACGAGCAGCGTGATGAGACCAGCCACGAGCATGGCGGCAAGTCCGATGTAGAGCCCGTATCCGCGCGGCATCTTCTTCTTCATGGCGCTGCGGGGGGCTGCGGTTCCTGCTCGACATGATCGCGGAACGCCGCGACCGCTTCGGTGAGGGCAAGGGCGATGCCGTTCTGGAATTCGCTCGACGTCAGCAGTTTCTCTTCCTCAGCATTCGAGAGATAGCCCATCTCGATGAGCACTGCCGGCATGTTCGTGCCGGCGAGATTGCGCATCGGCGCCCGTTGCAGCGTCACCGTGGGCAACCCGGCGGTCGTGCGCAATTTCTGATCGACGATGCCCGCAAAGGCATTCGACCCGTCGAGATGCGCTGCCTGCGCGAGCTCCCATTCGACGAGTCCCACTTCGCGAGCTCCGCCCCCGAACACCTGCAGCACGGCCCGGTCGGCCTGCGATTGGCGTCGCGCATCCTCGCCCACGCGATCGAGGCTCAACGTGTAGATGACGGCGCCGCGCAAGGACGGCCGCGGCGATCCATTCGCATGCAGGCTGATGAACAGATCGGCCTTGTTGTTGTTCGCGATGGCCGCGCGTCCATCGGCGTCGACACGATTGCCGTCCTCTCGCGTCAGCAGGACGCGCATGCCGAGACGGCCTTCGATGGCCCCCTTCAGCCGCCGCGCGACCGCCAGCGCCACGTCTTTCTCGAGTGCACCGCCGGCGCCCTTGACGCCGCTCTCTTCGCCGCCATGGCCGGGATCGATCACGATCGTGCGGATAGTGGGGCGCGTGGCTCCGCCGAAGACAGGGAGGGCGGTACCGGGTGCGATCGGTGCAACGGGTGAGCCGGTTGAGCCAGGTGCAACGGGTGCGGTGGGTGCGACGGGTGCGCCGGGCACGTTGGCGGAGGACGTGTCGACGGCTGCGCCGACGAGCTCGATCGTGACGACGGCCGCGGCGCCGCTCGAGACCGGTGGGGACGCGCGGAACGTGCTGAAGCGTGGACCGAGATCCAGCTGGATCGTGTTCGGATCGACCACGCGAACGCCGGTCAAAAACTGTTGCGGCGGCGGAGCGGGAAGCGCGGCATCGAGGGCGTCGGCATCGACGCGCACCAGCAACCGGCCCTGCTCCTGCGCGACCGTCGCCGTCGCGCGCGGCGTCGTCTCGAGCGTGACCCGCAGCAAAGACGGCCCGTCGTCGTATTGCGCCGTGACGCGCGGCACGCGCAGATCGCCGACGACGAGCAGACGCGAGGCCGGGCGAAGATCGAGCCTCACGTCGTAGATCGGCGCGAGCGCGCGGCTGATGAACTCCACGGGAACCAGCCATCGGTTGTTCCGCCGCGTGAGAGGCGCCGGCAGCGAGACGAGCCTGCCGGAAGAGGAGACCAGCGCCTGCTCGGGCGTCAACACGATCGTCTGGCTCTTGTATGTGGCTGTTATGGCGCGCGCGGCCGCGTCTTCGCGCACCTGGAGCTGGAAGAGGCTCGCGAGATCGTCGAGCCCCACCATCTGATGCCCCTGCAGTTCGATGGTCGGCAGCGTGCGGCGTCCGTCGCGCGCGAGCACCGTGATGGGCCCACCCTGCGCCAGCACGACGTCGCGTCCGGATTTGGACGGACCATACACCAGCGCGAGCAGTACCAGACCCAGGGCGGCGTGAGTAAGACGGCGCGTTCTCAAAAGGTGTACATGATATCAGTCGAGCTATGATGGCGGCATGCCGGATCTCCTGGCCGCGGTTCGCGGCTGCACCTTCGACGATTTTCTGTTCGCGCCGCGATTCAGCGTCCTCGAGCGCCGCGATCCGAAATCGATCGATTTGTCGGCGCGCTTCTCCGAACACATCGTCCTGAAGCACCCGATCGTCTCCGCCAACATGGACACCATCACGCGCGCGGCGATGGCGGTGGTGCAGGCGGAGGAAGGCGGGCTCGGCATCATCGATCGCGGCTTCCGCGGCGGCGACATCGCGGCGCAGGTACGCGAGGTCGAGATCGTCAAGCGCACCCAGCACGGCGTCATCCCCGATCCGTACACCGTTGAGCCCACCGACAGCCTGGGGCACGCCGGCCGCATGATGAAGAAATCAGGCGTCGGCACGCTCGTGGTCGTCGACGGGGCGCGCAAGCTGAAAGGGCTGCTCACGGCGCGCGACGTGCGCTTCGTCTCGGGGCAACGGCAGGTGAGCGACAGGATGACGCCGCTCGACAAGTTAGTGGTGCATTCCGGACCTATTTCGCTCGAACAAGCCGAGCAGGTGATGGTGGAACGCAAGATCAAGAAGCTGCCGCTCGTCGACGACAAGGGCGTGCTGACCGGGCTGATCACCGCCAAGGACATCATCGAGCAGAAGCGCCTGCCGCTCGCCACGCGAGACCCGCAGGGACGCCTCCGCGTCGGCGCGGCCATCGGGGCGAAAGGGGACTATCTCGAGCGCGCGGCCGACCTGATTAAAGCGGGTGTCGACGTGCTGGTCATCGACATCGCGCACGGTCATTCGATCGTGATGGCCAAGGCGCTCGAGGCGTTTCGCGCGCGGTTCGGCGATTTCGAACTGGTCGCCGGCAACGTCGCGACCGCTGACGGCGCGACCTACCTTGCCGAGCGCGGCGTCAACGGCATCAAAGTCGGCATCGGGCCGGGAGGCGGCTGTACCACGCGCCTGAACACGAACTTCGGCGTGCCGCAGCTTCACGCGCTCGTCGAATGCCGGCTGGCTGTGGGCTCGAAGATTCCGTTGATCGCCGACGGCGGGATCAAGCGCGATGGCGCGATCATCGAGGCGCTGCTCTTCGGCGGCGACACCGTGATGCTCGGCAACGCGTTCGCCGGTACCTCGGAGACACCGGGCGAGACGGTGCACAAATCGGTCGTGCTGCCCGAGTCACAGAAAGTGGTTCGCGTCCCGTTCAAGGTGTTTCGCGGTATGGCGTCGATCGGGGCAATGGTCGATCGACTGGATGTGGAAGATGCGGATTCGGTCGACGTCGACACGCTTGGAGCCGAAGGCCTCGAAGTCAGCGTGCCGTTGCGCGGTTCGGCACGTCCGATCATCGCGGGGATGTTGAAGCACCTCTCTTCCTCGATATCCTACGGTGGAGCGGCGAGCCTCAGCGAGCTGAAAAAGATGTTCTGGGAGCGGCCGGACGACTACATGATTAAATTGTCCGACGCGAGCCGCCGCGAATCCTTCGACCGGTGATAATCTGTTACGACGGCTACCGTAACAGCCGACCCAACACATGCTGAACAAGGGCGATCACATTCCCCGTTTCGAGTGCACGACCATCGACGACGTCCACGTGAGTTATGCCGATCTCTGGCAGAAGAAAAACCTCGCGCTGGTCTGCCTGTCCGAGGACGATTCGCCGGATGCGCAGTCCTACATCCAGCACCTGCGCGAAGCGCAGAACGCTCTTGCCGTGCACGACGCGGTGGTCGTTGTCACGACGACACCCATCGAAGGCATGCCGCTGCCGGGCTGTGCCGTGGCCGATCGATGGGGCGAGATGCAGTGGATCGCGTCGGCCGAGCACGTCGCCGGGCTTCCATCCGCCCGCGAGATCGCGGCGTGGCTGCGATTCGTCGAGATTCAGTGTCCCGAGTGTGAAGGGGAAGTGCACTAGAAGAGTCGAGGAGTCGAAGAGTCGAAAAGAGTCGGGGAGTCGAGAGTCCTAGAGTCCAAGAGTCAGTGAGTCGAGGGGGCCAGGAGCCGAAATGAGAGCCAAGAAGCTCGTTGCCGCGGCTGTCGTGCTGGTCGTCGCCGCGACGACGATCGCCGAGGCGCAGCGCCGCGGGCGCCGCGGGGGCTTCTACGGCGTCAAGCGACCCGACAACATCACCTGGAACAGCGACTTCACGTTCTGCCGGCTCGCGTTCCGGCAGGCGTACGACGGCGACGGCGGCGGGTGGGGTGTGGACTACCCGCGCGCCGACATGAACCTGCCAATCCGTCTCTCGGAGCTGACCAAGGCCCCGGTCAATTTCGACGAGACACATGAACCGAATCACGTCGTGATTCAGGCCACCGAGCCCGAGTTGTTCAAGTGCCCATTCGTGATGATCACGGAGGTCGGCGCGACGTTTTTCGACGAGCAGGAAGCCAAAGCGCTTCGCGAGTACCTGCAGAAGGGCGGCTTCATGTGGGCCGACGACTTCTGGGGCTCGTACGCGTGGAGTCACTGGGAGCGCGAGCTGCGCAAGGTGCTGCCGGCGAGCGAGTACCCGATCATCGACGTGCCGATGAACCACTCGATCTTCCACACGCTCTTCGATTCGAAGCGGTTCCCGCAGATCCCGTCGATCGGGTGGACCAACAGCGGCACGACGTCCGAGCGTGGCTCCGACAGCGCAACCGCCAACCCGCGCGCAGTCATCGATTCCAAGGGCCGCGTGATGGTGTTCATCTCGCACAACACGGATTTTGGGGATGCGTACGAGCGCGAGTCAGACGATCCGACCTACTTCTACAATTTCTCCGTGGAAGGCTATGCGATCGGCATCAACATCCTGCTCTACACGATGACGCACTGATCGGCCCTGATCGGGTGATCCGCGTCACACGTCGCGGCGACCTTTTTCCCCGCCAGCATGAACAGCACGAGAAACAGCAGGACGAACCACATCGCCTGATGGGGCAGGCGATAGGGCTCCGGCTCGTGATCTGGATAGATCGCAATCCGCACAGCTACCTCCGCTGTACTATTTGCAAGACCAGTACCTCATGACCTCCCGTATCGCCTTCATGCTTCGCGCGTTTTCCTACCCGAATTACCGGCTCTTCTTCGGCGGCCAAATCGTGTCGCTCATCGGCAGCTGGATCTCGATGACGGCGACGAGCTGGCTCGTCTATCGGCTGACAGGGTCGGCGATGGCATTGGGCGTGGTCGGCTTTGCCGGGCAGATTCCGGGATTCATCATGGGCCCGTTCGCCGGCGCGTACCTCGATCGGTGGGATCGACATCGTGTGCTCGTGGTGACGCAGACGATATCGATGCTCCAGTCCTTCGCACTGGCCGTCCTGACGTTTACCGGCCACATCACGGTCCCCGCGATCATCGCCTTGAACGCCGTACAGGGAATGGTGAACGCCTTTGACATGCCTGCGCGCCAGGCGTTCCTGACGACGATGATTACGGATCGTGAGGACCTCGCGAACGCCATTGCCTTGAACTCGTCGATGTTCAACGCCGCGCGGCTTGTCGGGCCGTCCGTCGCCGGGCTCATGATCGCGACGGCGGGCGAGTCGTGGTGCTTCTTCGTCGACGGCGTCAGCTACATGGCCGTCATCATCGCGCTGGTCGCGATGAAGGACATCAGGCGAATGGATCGTCACGAAGCACACCCCGGCATCGTGGCGCACCTCCTCGAAGGATGGCGGTACGTCTTCGGATTCCGCCCTATCCGGTCGCTGATCCTCCAGCTGGCATGGTTGTGTCTGGTTGCCATGCCGTTCTCCGTGCTGATGCCGGTCTTCGCCAACGAGATTCTCGGCGGAGGGTCATACACCCTTGGATTTCTGATGGGCGCGTCCGGTCTCGGCGCGCTCTCGGGCGCGTTGTGGTTGACCACGAGGAAGTCGGTCGTGGGACTGGGCCGGGTGATCCTCACGAACACGGTCGTGTTTGGCGGAGGGTTGATTGGATTTGCGCTGTCGCGCTCGTTGCCGATCTCGCTCGTGTTCATGACGATCACCGGCTTTGGCATGATGGTGCAGATGGCCTCGACCAATACTGTCATCCAGACCATCGTCGAAGAGGAGAAGCGCGGCCGCGTGCTCAGCTTCTACACGATGTCGTTTCTGGGGACCGCGCCGTTCGGCAGCCTGCTGGCGGGCTGGTTATCGAGCCGCATCGGCGCACCGCACACTGTCGTGTTGAGCGGCGTCCTGTGCATCGCGACGGCGGTATGGTTTGCGAGGGAGCTGCCCGCTATCCGCGAGCTGGTGCGTCCGATCTACATGCGCATGGGGATCCTGCCCGAAGTCGCGCAGGGGCTGCAGACGGTGGAGACTCAGAACGAATAACGAAGAACGAGAAACGAAAAAAGGAATAGCGGAAACGAAATCTTTTCGTTATTCGGTTTTCGTTCTTCGTTTCTTTCGCAGTTCAGCAAGAAGCTCCTTCATGTCCTCGGGTAGCGGCGCTTCGAATTGCATCGGCTTCGCGTGTGCGGGATGGGTCAAGCCGAGGCGCCAGGCGTGGAGGGCCTGGCGTTTGAAGGGGATCGGCCGCAGCTCGTCGGGTCCGAAGGTGTAGCGAACTTCGCCGACCAGCGTGTGGCCGCGAAGGCGCGCCTGGATGCGGATTTGGTTGCGCTTGCCCGTGTGCAGGCGGACCTCGACCAGGCTCGTCGATTCAAATTCCTCGACGACCGTGTAATGGCTGACCGCTTCGGCGGCGCGCGGGTCCTTCGGGTGCGTTTCCTTCTGGATGAGTGCCTTTCCGTCCCAGACCAGATAATCGCGCCATGTGCCCGAGTGGGGCGTGGGATGGCCGTAGACCACCGCCAGGTACACGCGCTCGGGCGTACGCTCGCGAAACTGATGTTTGAGCGCGGCGTGTGTCCGGCCATCCTTGGCGAAGACCACGATGCCCGACGTGTCGCGGTCGATGCGGTGCACGACGAACGGCCTGCGCTTGCCGTGAGACCGGAAGTGATTTTCGATCTGATCGAAGATCGACGTCTCTTCGCCTTTCCGCTCCAACGGAACCGCCAGCAGGCCGGCGGGTTTGTTCAGGACGATCAGGTGCTGGTCCTCGTAGAGGATGTGCAGCGGCCCCGACTTGAACGGCACCGGCTGCCGCCGCGAGGTCCCCGGCCGGTCTTCCCAGACGTGAACTTCGTCGCGCGCGTCGAGGCGCCGGCGAACATCGGCCGGGTCTGCTTCGCTGCCGTTCACGAACACTTTGCCGCGCTCGCGTGCGGCGGCCGCCTTTGACCGGGATCCCAGCCGATCCGCCGCGGCGAGAAACTTGTCGAGCGTCTGGCCGGCTTCCGCGGCGGAGACGGTCCATGTGTGTTTCGCCATTGAATGATGATCACGGGCCGACCTGAAGGTCGGCACTACGTACCCTACCGCAGCGTACTTTAATCCCGACTCTCGACTCCTCGACTCTCTCGACTCTCTCGACTCTCTCGACTCTTTCGACTCCTTCGACTCTTTCGACTCTCTTGACTCCCGACTCGACTCTCGGCACGTGTCCTGCAAGTTCTCAACGAATGCCCGGATTCAGTCCGACCGGGCGTCTGAAAACGGAGCGATCAATGACATCAATGTACAAACCTAATATCTCCGCGACTGCCCGGATGGCTTCGACCGCTGCCGGCGCTGCGCTCGCCATCGTTGGCTACAAGCGTTCAAACAAGGCACTCGGGCTTCTCGGCATGGGCTTGATGGCGAGGGGCGCGAGCGGCTGGTGCCCTGTGTCGGCAGCGATCGAACCGCGTTCGGAGGACACCACCGATTCCACCAAACGCCAGTTGGGCGGATCACGGGGGATCCTCGTCGAGGATGCGATCACCATCTACAGGCCGGTCAGCGAGGTCTACACCTACTGGCGGGATCTCGAGAACTTGCCACATTTCATGGACCATCTCGTCGACGTGCGGACGATCGATCGCTTCCACTCCCGCTGGGTCGCGCGTGGACCGCTGGGCGTCCGCGTTGAGTGGGACGCCGAGGTGATCAACGACATCCCGCCGACGCTGCTCTCTTGGAAATCGATGGGACATGCCGATGTCGTCAGCGCGGGCTCCGTGCGATTCAAGCCCGTCGGCGAGCATGGGACCGAAGTGCGCGTGCGGCTGCAATACGATCCGCCGGCCGGCAAGCTTGGGGCGACCGTGGCATCGCTGCTTGGCGAGGATCCGCAGCGTCAGATTGCCGAGGATCTGCGCATCTTCAAGCAACTGCTGGAAACCAGAGAAGGCGGAGACGCCATGATGCGGCGGGGATTGGATTTGCCGGAGGCACCCGGAGACTTCGGATCGTTCAGCTAACCCCCTTAGAGCCGGGCACGAGAATGCGATCGGACGCACTCCGGCCTGGCTCATCCCCGCGGCGGCCGGCCGCGGCCCGGCGAGCGCTTCGATGGCGCACGAATAAGAAACGTGGCGGCGCACCCAACGGGCGCGCGGCCACAACGTGCTGCCAGAAGACGATCGCCTGAGCGCCGCAGACGTTCGCCGCGGGGGATTTCCCTTTCCCAATCAGTCAGCCACAACGAATGCAGCGAATCACGACATACCCCAACGAAAGTGATGCGCTGGACGCCGTTTTCATTCGAAATCGAACGGCACACCGTGTGCTTAATGAACAACTCGAAAGGGAGGTGTCGCAGTGCTGTATTACGCTTTGGTCTTTCTAGTAGTCGGGTTGATCGCGGGCGTGCTTGGTGCCACGGGAGTGGCAGCCATCGCGTCGCAGATCGCGTGGATTCTCTTCATCATCGGTGTGATTCTGTTGGTGATCCATCTCGCCACAGGCCGGAGAGGGCCCGTCGTGTAGTTGTGCCGGGGCACCCCAAACGCATGTTGCGCGAGGGGTGGTCCTTCGGGGCCGGCCGCGGGCCGGCCCTCCCACCTTCTTCTATCACCCTCGTTTGCGCGTTCTGGTTGTTGATTGCTCCAGGATGCTCGCCTACTTCTGGAAGTCCTCATTCGCGCTCGTTGCAGGTCGTCATCGCCGATGACAGCCCACCGCTCGCGCTGAAAGCCGTCTCACTCAAATTCGCTGTGATCGGAGACTCCGGCCAATGGAGCTCTGCGCAGCGCGAGACCGCTGCACAACTGGCCGCGCAGCGCGCGACGTTTCCATTCGATGCCGTGTTGATGCTCGGCGACAACAACTACGGCGATGGCTCGCCCGCGTCGTACAAGGTGCGGTTCGAGGAACCGTTCAAGCCGTTGCTCGACGCCGGCGTGAAGTTCTACGCGGCGCGCGGGAATCACGATGTCGGGCCACAGTGGGACTATCAGCCGTTCCATATGGGCGGGCACCGGTATTACACGTTCGAGCGCATCGCCGGTGTGTTGCCGCCGCTGGCCGGCGACCGCGTCCAGTTTTTCGCTCTGGACTCTGTCGAACTCGATGATGCGCAGTTGAGCTGGTTCGATCGTGCGCTCTCGGAATCGAAAGCTGAATGGAAGATTGCGTTCTTCCATCACCCGATTTACAGCTCAGGCCGTTATGCCTTCTCGTCTGCCGTCCGCCGTACGACGCTCGAGCACGTCCTCATGGAGCATCAGGTGGACGTGGTGTTCTCGGGCCACGAGCACGTATACGAGCGGATGACGCCGCAGAACGGCGTTGTGTATTTCGTGGCGGGCGCGTCCGGAGCGGTGCGGACCGGCGACCTGCGGCCGTCTTCGTACCAGGCCTTCGGTTATGACAGCGACCTCAGCTTCATGCTCGTCGAGATCGCCGGCGATGCCCTCTATTTCCGGGCGGTGAACAGGCTGGGCGAGACGATCGATCGCGGAAAAATCGTCAGGACGCGGCTTTCGTCGTAGCGGGACACGCAGGCCGGTCGGCGATCTCCCGGACGCGGTCCTGAAACACGGCCGCCCACTGGGGCACATCTTCGAGACCCGCCGACATGAAGAGCGTTTCAATCTGCTTGAGCGAAAGCTGCCGCAGACGGCTGGCGAGCAAACGCCGGCCTTCCTCAGAGATTGCGGTGTCCTCGAACGTCCCGCCGCTATACGGCAGGTGCTTCATCGACACCAGGCATCTGGAGGCATCCCGCCAGACCGGCATCGATCGCCAGTTGTCGAGGTCGACTTTCTTCGGACCGAATTCCGAGCCGACGTCTTGGATCATCGCGAGCGGATGCGCGCAGTCGGGTGTGGTGGCGCCCGCGCACGTCAGCCGCTGGTTCGAGGATTTGTTGTCCCAATGGTGCAGAAAGATGGCCATCAGCCTGAGCGCATCCACCTCGGCTCGCGTCGCGCCGCCGCGCGACGGATCGATCTTGTCGAGCTCGTGAAACGCCCATCCGCGCTCGTCGCCGGCCTCGATCGCCTCGCCGTCGAGATTGCGTTCGACGCTCACTCGCGTGAAATCGCGATGGGCGGAGTAGTCGATTCGTTTATCGAAGTAGGCGTCGAGGTTGAGCATTTCGAGGAGGGCGCGCATGTGGAACGGCTGAAACGGGCAGCCGTAGCACCTCACCATCTCGACGCGTGATACGCGGTCGGCGCCGAACCCGAGCGCGTGGAGGAGCCGGGTCGCCGCGGCCTCGGATGGAATTTCGTGCGACCCCCCGTATTTCACCTTGATTTTCTCGCCGCTGGGAAGCTCGCAGTCGAACTTGGGCGTCGTGCCGCTTACCTCGTCGGGCTTGTACCGGCAGCTCGTGAGGCTCGGATCGATCACGCCGCGATTCGGGTCGGCGGCGAAGTCGATCGACGCTGCATCGAATGGCTCGGGCCTGAAGACTCGCGCCCGCGTGAGCGCGTCGTTGCGGCGTGCCCATTCTTTGGCAGGCGGCTGAGGTACGCCATCGCCGTTCTCGAATCCTCCGAGGGCCGCGACGCCGATTCCAACCAGGGCGACGCTGAACAGCGTACGTTTCATCCCCGATTGCAAAAGCAAAGGTCAGGCCATCGTGGCAAGCGGTGAACGTGAAGGTCCGAGTTGACAATCGTCGCGCGTTACGGCAATTTGCACACCACACACGATGTCCATCAACCGAAGAGCCTTTCTTGCGGCGCTCGGTGTCGGCGTTTCGGCGCTGCCGGCTATGGCGTTCGGCCAGCGCGGGCGGCCGCTTGCGCCAGGTGAAGTGCGCGGGGCGAAACCCGCGGCGCCGCCTCCGCCGGTGCGCAAGGCGACGATCGAGAAGCTGTTCAGAACGGCCGATGGCCATCCGAATGCGTTGGACGTGACACAAGACGGGTTCTGGATCGGCGAGCAGGTAACCGATCGGGTCATTCTGACGGACATCAGTGGCAAGGTGCTGAAAGCATTCCAGACCGAATGCCACAACTGCAGCGGCCTCGCCGTGGGCGGCGGCTATCTGTGGCTCTCCGCGAACGGCGCGGCGCAGTTCGATCGGCCGATAAAGATTGACAGCACCGGCGCGGAGATTCTGCAGTGCAACATGGATGGCACTGTCGTGAAGCGGCACTCGGTTCCGCTGGGCGGCGGTGGTGCGACCGGCCTTGAATATGTCGACGGTACGCTGTGGATGGTTGCGTCGCGCCTGCGCGCGCTCATGCAGGTGAACGCCGAGACGTTTCAGCCGATTGTCGCGCACCCGTTTCAGCTGCAGCGCCCGCACGGCCTCGCGTGGGATCGCGGCGCGATGTGGGTCGTCGACGGCTCCGACGAGCCCCGGATCGTCAAGATGGACGCGAAGACGGGCGCCACGCTCGAGAGCATTCAGCTTGCGGCAGGCGATCCCGATCCGCATGGGCTCGCGATGCTGAACGGGAAGCTGTATTTTTGCGATGCGGGGATTCACCCCGGGTGGGACAGAGACAAGAGCCCGCACACGGGTTGGGTGTGCAGAGTTGATGTGACCTAGAAGGTCACGCTACCGGATCGTGTCAAAAACGTAGTGCCGACTGGTGTCAAAACGTAGTGCCGACTGGTATCAAAACGTAGTGCCGACTGGTATCAAAAACGTAGTGCCGACCTTCAGGTCGGCTTTGGAGGACAGGATGCGAAGGCTCGCCGTGATACTCGGATTCGCGCTCGTGACAATGTCCGCGGTATTGGCGCAGCAAGGTGCTCCGCCAGCGGCACCTGCCGCGCCACCCGCGCCGGCAAACCTGCCCTTGTGGGCGTATGGATATGCGCCACCCGGCACGCCGGCCGCTCCCGCGACACCCGCGGCGCCGGATGACGGATCGCTGAAGACCCTGCAGGGCAGCACCGGCAAGTTCACGCTCACGCAGGTTCGCGACGGATTCGGTCCGGCCGACTGGCACCCGGGCGATCACCCGCCGATGCCCGAGATCGTCGCGCGAGGCCGTAAGGATGGCAACGTGCGCGCCTGCGCGCTCTGTCATTACCCGAACGGAAAAGGCCGCGCCGAAAACGCGCCGGTGTCCGGGCTGCCCGTCTCGTACTTCGTGCAGCAGATGGCCGACTATCGCGCCGGCACGCGAAAGAGCGCGGATCCGAAGAAGGGCAACACGAACACGATGATCGCGATCGCGAAGGCGATGACCGACGAAGAAATCCTTGCGGCGGCGCAGTATTTCGGATCGATGAAATGGACGCCGTGGATCAAGGTCGTCGAAAGCCAGACGGTGCCGAAGACCCGCATCGCCGGCGGTCTGTTCGTCGGCCTCGGGAGCGAGACCGAGCCTCTCGGCATGCGCATCATCGAGATGCCCGAAGACAATGCGCGTGAAGCGTTGCGCGATCCGCGCGCCGGGTTCGTCGCCTATGTTCCGGTCGGCGCCATCAAGAAAGGCGAGGCGCTCGTGAAATCCGGCGGCGGCAAGACGACGGCGTGCGCCGTGTGTCACGGAGCCGACCTGAAAGGACTTGGACCTGTTCCGGGCCTGGCCGGCCGCTCGCCCAGCTACAGCGCGCGCCAGATGTTCGATATGCAAACGGGTGCGCGGAGTGGGTTGTGGACGGATCTCATGAAACCTGTGGTCGCGAAGCTCACGGAGGAAGATCTCGTGAATATCTCGGCCTACACGGCATCGCTCACGCCATGAAAGGGAAGTGGCTCGTCGGGGCGCTCGTCTTGTATCTCGGCTCAGTGCCGTCGGCGCAGGAACCTCGCACGTGGTCGGGCGTTCTGAGCGAAAGCAAGTGCGGCGCGTCGCACCAGGCGATGGCGGGCTCGATGAAGATGAGTGAACGCGAGTGCGCGTTTCACTGCCTGAAAGGCCTCTCAAAGTACGTCATCGTCGACGAACAGAAAAACGTCATTCCGATCGCCAACCAGGACTTCGCGGGCATGCCGCTCCGTCTCGCCCGTCCGGTCCGTGTCACCGGTGTCCTGACGGACAATGGGATTGTCGTATCGCGCATCGAGCCGCCCCTCGTGCATGCCCACATCGGTCACGTGATGACCGCCTGGCGCGATACGCCGGGGCAGGTCGGGTTGTTGACGATCGCGCAGAGCGACACGCGAATCGCCGCGGCGCACACGCTGCTGTTGTCGAAGGCAACCAGCATCGACGACATGAAGCTGCACGCCGGCCACGTGCTGCACGCGCTGGATCCGACGATTGAGAAGACGGGACCAGCCTCGGGGTATGGCGCGAAGAAGGCAGCAGCCGGGGCGATGCAGCACGCGGGGTTTACTGCCGCTGTCGAGAACGCGTCGGCGGCTGTCAAAAGCCAGGCGAGCAAAGTGACGACGACACTGACCGCCGCCATGGCGGCGATGGATCGCGGTATCGCGGTGGCGCAGAAGATACGCGGAACCAGCGACGCCTCTGAGGCGGCGACTGCCGCTCGCGAGCTTCAATCGGCGATCGACGACATTGCACGGGCGCTTCAGGAGTCGGATCAGGAAATGCGGCTCATGATGAAGTCGGAAGGTTTATAAATAGATATGCCAATTTACGAGTACGAATGTCGTGGCTGCGGTCATCAGTTCGAGTTCCTGCTGCTGCCCACCAATCCCGAAGCGCCCTCCTGCCCGTCGTGCAAGGGGCAGGAGCTCGAGCGCATTATTTCCATGTTCGCGGTCAGCTCGGACGGCACGCGCCAGATGGCCCTGAATGACGGCCGCAAGCGTGCCGACGGGAAGCGGCGGGAAAAAGCCCACGCGGACGCGGAGTACGAGAGAAATCATCCCCACGATTGAGCCGTTCGCGCCACTACCGAGACATTTTGCGACGTTTGGGGATAGCCCCCTATCTCTCGCCGCGCTATTCTAGAAGGGTCCCTTTCTAACGCCGGGAGTGGTGTAGGCGAGATGAATAAACCCCTCGGAACGACCCTCTGTCTGACGCTTGCCGCCGCGACCGTGGCGGTGCTGGCGGCTGACCTGAAGGTCGGTATGACGGAACCATTTGCTGACCTGAAGGTCAGCACTACGAAAGCACACGCCGACCTGAAGGTCGGCACTACGAAAACATACGGCGACACACACGCCGACCTGAAGGTCGGCACCACGAAAGCCGGCGGCGACCTACATGCCGACCTAAAGGTCGGCACTACGAGGACCCTGGCCAGCGATGTGCACGGCCTCGTACGTAGTGCTGGCCTTCAGGCCAGCCGTGGGCACGGCGCTGGCCTTCAGGCCAGCAATGTGACCCGCCTTCACGCCAGCCATCAGCGCACCCCGGGCCTTCAGGCCCGCCAGGCACCGGCAGCCCAGGCCGCGGACGCGTCGACGCAAACGAGCGCCGTCCTCTCGAAGTACTGCATCACCTGCCATAACGAGAAGCGCAAGACCGCGGGCCTGATGATCGACCATCTCGATCTCCAGCGCGTCGGCACCGACGCCGAAGTCTGGGAGAAGGTCGCGCGCAAGTTCCGCACGCACGAAATGCCGCCGCCCGGCGCGCCGCGTCCCGATACTGCCACCTACGCGGCGGTGACCGCACAACTCGAGAACGCACTCGATACCGCTGCGGTTGCAAGCCACAACGCCGCAAACGTGCCGGTCCACCGCTTGAACCGGACTGAGTACGCCAACGCCATCCGCGATCTGCTCGGACTCGACATCGACAGCCGCGGCGTGCTGCCCGCAGACGATGCGGATGTCGAAGGATTCGACAATCTCGCCAGCGTGCTGACGGTCTCGCCGGCCCTGCTCGAGAATTACCTTTCGGCCGCCCGCATGATCAGCCGCCTGGCCGTTGGTGATACGTCACGCAAGCCCATGGTCGACGTCTTCAAAGTCGAGCGCGACATGGTGCAGGACGAGCGGATGAGCGAGGACTTGCCGTTCGGCTCGCGCGGCGGCACGGCCGTGACCTATCAGTTCCCGGTCGATGGCGAGTACCTCTTCAAGATCGAGCTCAAGAAACAGCTCTACGACTACATCGTCGGGATGGGCGAGCCGCATCTGTTGGATGTGCGACTCGACGGCGTGCTGCTGAAGAGGTTTACGGTCGGCGGCGAGGCCAGGGGAATGACCACCCCGGAGAACTACGCGGGCAACACGCCCGGCGATCCGGAGTGGGAGACCTACATGCTCACCGCGGACCGGGGCCTTGAAGTGCGCACGCCGGTGAAAGCCGGACCGCACGTCGTCGGTGTATCGTTCGTTCGCCGGTTGTGGGAGGGGGAAGGCGTGCTGCAGCCCCCGCAAACCGGGTTTGGCCGCACTACCAACGAGTTGTACTTCGGCTATCCCGCGCTCAAGACTGTGTCGATTGGCGGGCCGTTTAACGTCGTTGGCCCGGGCGATTCGCCCGCGCGCCGCGCGTTGTTCGTCTGCACGCCCAAAGACGCCGATGCGGAGATGGCGTGCGCTCGGAAGATTCTTTCTTCCGTAGCCACTCGCGCGTACAGGCGTCCGCTTACCGACGCCGACACGCAGGTCCTCCTCGACTTTTATCGCGCAGGCCGCGCCGAAGAGAAGACGTTCGATGCCGGCATTCAGCGGGGGCTGGAGCGTGTGCTCGCCGCTCCAAGCTTCATCTTCAGGGTCAACCGCCCCGAGGCGTCCGAGCTGAACCTGGCGTCGAAGCTGTCGTTCTTCCTATGGAGCAGCATCCCGGACGACGAGCTGCTGAATGCGGCCATTCGCGGGAAGCTGAAGGACCCGGCCGTGCTCGAGCAGCAGGTCCGCCGCATGCTGCGCGATCCGCGCGCGAATGCGCTTGTCGAAGGCTTCGCCACCCGTTGGCTGGAGCTGGGGAAGATTGCCGGCTTCGTTCCGGACACGCAGCTTTACCCCGAGTTCGACGAGAACCTGCGCGAGTCGATGGCGGAAGAAACCAAGCTGTTCGTCGCCGATCAGCTGCGGCAGGATCGCGGCGTCGCAGACTTGCTTCTCGCCGACTACACCTTTGCCAACGATCGGCTGGCCCAGCACTACGGGCTTCCGAACGTCTATGGAAGCCACTATAGGCCGGTGAAGTTCAACGACGGCCGCCGCGGCGGATTGCTCGGACAGGCGAGCATCCTGTCGGTGACCTCGTATCCCAATCGGACGTCCGTCGTGATGCGCGGACGCTGGCTGCTGGCGAACATGCTCGGGGCGCCGCCGCCTCCGCCGCCGCTCGACGTGCCGGCGCTCAAGGAAGCGGGCGTCGAAGGGCAGCCGAAATCGCTGCGCGAGCGGATGGAAGTGCATCGCAAGAATCCGGTGTGCGCCTCCTGCCATCAGCGAATGGATCCGCTCGGCTTTACGCTCGAGAATTTCGATGCGACCGGCAAGTGGCGCAGCGAAGCCGATGGCGTGCCGGTCGATCCGAACGCGTCGATGCCAGACGGCTCTCACTTCGCGGGCGTCGAAGGGTTGCGGACATACCTGGCCGAGCACAAGGAAGATTTCGCCAGAACGCTCAGCGCGAAGCTTCTCTCTTACGCCATGGGTCGCGGCATCGAGTACTCCGACCAGCCGGCGATTCGAAAGATCGCGCGCGATGCGGCGGCCAAAGACTATCGGTGGTCGTCGGTGATTCTCGGAGTGGTGAACAGCACTCCGTTCAGCGCTCCTGGGGCCGAGGCCAGGCGCGAAGCCGCGGGGCGGCCGCGAGCAGGGGTGGGGTCCCGCGAGCAGTAAAATGAGGAGCGACGAATGATCATCTCGAAACGGGCAATCCCACGGCGGACGATGTTGCGCGGTATGGGCGCCATGCTCGCGCTGCCGCTGCTCGATAGCATGGTGCCCGCGTTGTCGGCGTTCCAGAAGACCGCGGGCAAACCGGTCAACCGCTTCGGCGTGTTCTACGTGCCGAACGGGATGATCATGAAGAACTATCTGCCGACCTCGGTCGGCGCCAGCTACGAGCTGACGCCCACGTTGAGCGCGCTTGCCCCGTATCGCGACAACATACTCGTCGTCAGCGGACTCAACAGCCTGCCGACGCGAGAACGGCCGGGCGGCGCCCACGCCAAGGCCAGCACGCGGTTCCTCACCAACGTGTCGCCGCCGACCAGCGAAACCTGGCTCGATGTCGGCATTTCGATGGATCAGATCCTCGCCAACTCGACCGGCAAACAAACGCAGCTGCCGTCGCTCGAACTGTCGATGGAATCCGGCGAGACGTCTGGCGCGTGTGACACGGGGTACGCGTGCCCGTATACCAGCACGATCGTGTGGAAGAGCGCCAACACCCCGCTGCCGACGCAGAACAACCCGCGCGTGGTCTTCGAACGCCTCTTCGGCGATGCCGAAACGACGGATCCGAAGGTCCGGGCGGCGCGCATGCGGCAGCAGCGCAGCGTGCTCGATTCGGTGACCGAAGAAGTTGCCCACCTCCAGGGCTCGCTGCCTGCATCGGACCGCGCAAAGCTGACCGAATACCTGTCGGCGATTCGCGACGTCGAGCAGCGCATCCAGCTCGCCGAGGCGCAGAGCGATCAGCAGCTGCCGCTGGTGGATCATCCCGCCGGCATTCCCACCGACTGGGAAGCCCATATGCGGCTGATGATCGACCTGCAGGTGCTGGCTTACCAGTGCGATCTGACGCGCGTCATCACCTTCATGGTGGGACGTGAGCACAGTGGCATGACCTACCCGCAGATCGGCGTGCCCGACGCGCATCATCCGATCTCGCACTATGCGGGAGAGCTGCAGAAGATCGAAAAGGTCGCGAAGATCAACGCCTATCACGTCAAGCAGTTCGCGTACTACCTCGAGCGGCTGCAAGCGACGCCCGACGGGGACGGGACGCTGCTCGATCACATGACGATGATGTATGGCGCCGGCATCGCCGACAGCAACAGCCATGACCCCTACGACGTCCCGATCGTTCTTGCCGGCGGAGGCGCGGGTCTGCTGAAGGGCGGCCGCCACATCCGCATGCGCGACACGCCGCTCGCCAACCTGCACCTGACGCTGCTCGATCACTTCGGCATCGTCATGGACAAGTTCGGCGACAGCAACGGGCGCGTGGACGCGAAGATATTGTCGTTATGACCGGTCCGGTAGTGTCCGGCATCAGCCGGACCCTCGGTGCACGCTCGATGGTTGCACGCACGATTCTGATCGCCCTCTTTGTGCAGGCGGCACTGGTTGCCGCCGGCGCCGACGCGCGCCTCATCAAATCGATACGCAGCAAAGACGTAGACGCAGTGCGCGCGCTCATCAAGCAGCGCGTCGACGTCAATGCTCCGCAAGGCGATGGCGCGACGGCGCTGCATTGGGCTGCGCATGTCGACGATCTCGCGATCGCCGATCTGCTGATTCGCGCGGGCGCGAAAGCCTCGGTGGCGAACGAAAACGGCTTCACGCCGCTGCACCTGGCGTGCACGAACCGGAACGCCGCGATGGTCGAGCGGCTGCTCTCGGCGGGCGCGGATGCGAACGCTGCTTCGTTGAACGGCGAGACCGTGCTGATGACATGCGCGCGCTCAGGCGGTGCGCAAGCGGTGAAAGCGCTCCTGGTGAAGGGCGCCCGCGTCAACGTCAAGGAGCAGGCGCACGATCAGACCGCCCTGATGTGGGCCGCCTCGCAGCGCCATCCAGACGTCACCGAGCTGCTGATCGAAGCGGGAGCCGAGATCAACGCCAGGTCCCGCACGTACGCGCAAACCGTGGTGGGCGAGCAAACGCAGCGGTTCGGCCGCGAAGAGTTGAACTACAGCGTGCTTCGCGGCGGAAGTACGCCGCTGCTGTTCACAGCGCGGTCTGGCGACACTGCGTCAGCGCGCCTGCTGCTGGCCGCCGGTGCGAACGTCAACGACGCACTGCCCGACGGCACCAGCGCGCTGGTGCTCGCCGCGCACAGCGGTCATGGAGAGACCGCGGCGATGCTGCTCGAGAAAGGCGCGAACCCGAACTCCGCTGACAACGGCTATACGGCTCTTCACGCCGCCGTGCTGCGAGGCGACGTCGGATTGGTCGAGTCGCTGCTTGCCCACAAGGCGAACCCTGACCTGCGCACGACCAAAGGCACTCCTCTGCGCCGTGATACGACAGACTTCAATCTGCCGTCGACGCTCATCGGATCCACGCCGTATCTTCTTGCCGCGCGTTTTCTCGAACCCGCGATCATGAAGGCGCTCGCCCGCGGTAAGGCCGATGTGAGTTTGACGATGAAGGACGGCACGACGGCGCTGATGCTGGCTACGGGAACCAGTTCGGGCAACAACGCGACGCGCCGTGGGATTGCCGTCATCGACGGCGGCACAGTGGAGCCGGAAAGCGCGGTGCTGGAAAGTGCTGCGGCCGCGATCGAGCTGGGTGCGGACGTGAATGCCGCGAATCAGGCCGGCGACACTGCGCTGCACACCGCAGCGACACGCGGCCTGAACACGGTCGTACAGCTCCTGGCCGACAAAGGGGCGCAGTTGAATGCGAAGAACAAGCGCGGGCTGACGCCGATGGCCGCGCTGATGCCCGGCAACACGGTGGCCCGCCGCCGCGGAGCGGCGATTACGGCCGCCGCAATCGCCGATGACGACACGCCGAACGAACCCGTGGCTCGCGAGCCGGCGCATCCCGATACGATCGCCCTGCTGAAAAAACTGGGCGCAACGGAATAGTCGCCTCACCGCCAAGACGCCACGGCGCAAAGAATTTCTCTTGAAAGAATTCCCTGTGTTTTAGCGACTCTGCGGTGAGACAGTGTCTTACCGCGGCTGGGCGGTTCGTCCGCCGCCGCCTGAATTCCCGCCGCCACCGCTGGAGTAGCCCCCACTCGACGCGCCCGACGACCCTGAGGAGCTCGACGTTCCCGACGAAGAAGACGACGATCCCGACGAAGAAGAGGAAGACGAGCTGGCGCCCGAGCTCGAGCTTGACCCGGAGTCGCGGCTGCCGGCGCTGCGCACGCCGCGCGTAGAGCCCGGCGTACGGCTTACCGGCGTGGCGGTTTCGCCAGTGGTGGTGTTGCCGGATCCCGCCGGTCGCACACGTGTGTAGCCTCGGCCGTTCACAACCACTCCGTCGCCCCCGCGCGAGTCCGGTGATCCTGGCGGCGCGATGTTGTCACCCGAGCCGACGCCTCCGCCCGGGTAGTAACCTCCTCCAGGAACCCCGTAATAATTGTTGTAGTAGGAGTAGTTCGGGTAGAACGGCGATCCGTACCGATAGACGTAGCTCGGGCCCCAATAGTACGGGTACGCGAAGGGGGAGTAGTAGTAGTAGCTGCTGTAGAACGGGTCGTACATCGGATACGGGTACATCGAGCTGCTCATGTAGGTCGTCGAGCCTCCCCCGGACACCGTTCCGTAGGACGTCGACGCCGCCGATGAGGAGGGTCGCTCGACCTCGAACTTCTCGGGATAGGCCTGCGCCACCATGAGATCGATGACGTTTCGCGAGACGCCGTTATCTGCAAGCTGTATGAGCACGCGGCTGTTGAGCTCGAATCGCGCGTTGGCTTCGTCGAGCGCAGCCTCGAGCGCCTCGGACTGCACCTTGGCGCTCGCCTCGATGATGTCCTCGATGTTGAGCGGCGCCGTCGTCATGCCCGCCGGGCCGGTGTATCCATCGCTCGAGCGCCGGTAGCGCCGTACGCGCACGTCCGCCATCCTGTCGACGACCGTCGCCTGCGAGTCGACCCACTGACCGTTGGCCAGCAGCGTGATGCCCGAGATCACGCGCTTCGGCCGGCCGGCGCATGTGAGCTCGACGTTCGTGAAGAGACGTTCGCCGTCGCGCGACCAATTGCTGGTCTGGGTGCCGGTGCAATCCCCTTGAGACAGCGGTTGCGGCGCGCCGTCGGCGAGGATGGTTTGCTCGAGGACGCTCTTCCCGTCGATGGTGGTTGTTATCGCCACGCCGAATCGTCCGGATGGCCGGACACACACCATCGTGCCCGGCGCGACAGGAACCGAATGCCCGCTCTGGGCTTTCAAGACGGTCCAGCATCCGAGATACGGATTCCATCGCGAGTCGAACGCGGTCGATGCGTCCTGTGCGACGGCCGGCGCCGAGGAGAGCAGCGCAAGCAAGGCAGCGAGAATCAATTTATGTGTCATGGCCATTCGTCCTTCGGAAACTAGAACATATAGTGAATGCCGGCGGTTGCTTTGAAGCCGGCGAGATCGATCCGCGCGAAGTCGATGAAGTCGCGATCCGGAGAGCCACTCGACCAAAGATAGCGCCCTTCGCCACTGATATACAGACGCTTGTAGATCCGCACGTCGACGCCGCCGAAGATGTGCGCGCTGGGCGTCCAGCCCGACGATCTGAACGTGTCGGTGAAGACGTCCATGTTGACAGAGTCGACGTCGACGAAATCGCCGAACTGCAGGAACTCGTAGTGCAGCAGGCCGGCGCCCGCCCCGACATACGGGGTGACCGCCGCAGGAATAAACGCGCGGCTGCTGATCTCGCGGCCCCGCGGCGTGATGGCGAACTTGACGCTGCCGGCGATGTTCCACTCTGTCAGCCTCGTCGTCTGGGTGATGGGGAGCCGCTGGTTGTCGACGAAGTCGCGATACTCCGAGTCTTTGCTCGTGCGCGCGTAGTCGAATCCTCCGATCGCGCTCAGCCGCGGAGCCATGGCCATTTCGACGTCCACCCCTATGGCCGGCGCGTTGAAATCCTTGCGATCGACCGTGAGATGCTGCTGAACGAATGTAAAGAGGTCGCTGTTCGCGCTGGAGAACAGCCATCCGGTGCGGAAGCCGATCATGCCCTTGGGGCTGCTGAAAAGGAAATCAGGCGACGGCTGCGCGCAAACCGGATTGGGCGACACTGCGAGCCCGGTGCACGCGAGGGCGAGAGCCAGGCCAAAATGGCGGATCACGGCAACCTCCTTGTGGATGCTGCGCACCCAAGTGCAAGGACGGCACCAAGGGAAACCCCCCGAATTCATTGGTATTTCAAGGATAGCATCGTACTCGCCGGAAGACGGGGCGTCCTGTCCGGTGTCCATAGCCTCTGGACATTAAATGTTATAACACCTATAATGATTCCTGTGGGTCCCAAAACGCTCCGCGAAGAGCTCAAGATGGGCAAGCCGTTCAAGTCGGTCGAGGAAGAAGCCATCCTCAGCATCGCGCGGACGGCGGCCCTCCTCGAGCACGCCGGGGCGGAGGCGCTGAAGCCGTTCAAGCTCACGATCACTCAGTACAACGTGCTGCGGATTCTCCGCGGCGCGGGAGACCCCGGTCTCTGCCGCAACGAAGTAGGGCAGAGGCTCGTGACGAAAGTGCCCGATGTCACGCGCCTCCTGGACCGCATGGAGGCGGCGGGCTTGATCGTGAGGGAGCGCGGCGGGGAGGATCGACGGTTTGTGGCGACACGGATCACCGACAAAGGGCTCAAGCTGCTCGAGAAGATCGACCGCGAGCTGCCGGCGATACATGGGCGGCAGCTCGGCCACGTCGGCCAGAAGCGGCTCCGCGAGCTGATCGCCCTTTTGGAGGAAGTGCGCGCCGTTCCGTGAGGGAATTTTTTGCGTCCAATAGGTGTTTACACATATAGCGTCGAAACACATAACTCGTAGTGCCGCGCCGAAACCCGTAACTCGTAGTGCCGACCTTCAGGTCGGCCAAGGGAGACAACATGACCGCCCAGACCGTCACCGCCGCCGCCACCGCCGCCCGCACCCTCGACATCGACCGCAGCCACTCGGACGTCACCTTCCAGGTTCGCCACCTGCTCAGCAAAGTGCGCGGCCGCTTCAACGACTTCGCCGGCACGATCGAGTTCGACGCGTCGAACCCGCAGAGCTCGCGCGTCGACGTCACGATACAGGCCGGCAGCATCGACACCGGCGAGCCCGATCGCGACAAGCACCTTCGCAGCGCCGATTTCTTCGACGTCGAGAACTACCCGACGCTCAAGTTTGTCAGCACGTCGGTGACGCCACGCGGCGGCAACGATTACGACGCGGCGGGCGACCTGACCATCCACGGCGTCACGCGGCAAATCGTGCTGCCTGCGACCTTTGTCGGCACGGCGACAGACCCGTGGGGGAACCAGAAGTCGGTTTTCGAGGCCGAGCTGCCTCTGAACCGCAGGGATTTCGGTCTGACGTGGAACGCAGCGCTCGAAACGGGCGGGTTTCTCGTAGGCGATGAGGTAAAGGTGTCGCTCTCGATTCAGGCAAAGTAATACCTGAGCCTCGCATTCGTAGATTGGAGCATTGGAAGACGGTAGGAATGTTTTCAGATGGTTGAGTGTAGATTCGGAGAATAATTGTCTTAATCTTCAATCGTCCATCTGACAACATTCTGACAATCTTACGATCCGCTCCAATCTACCAATGCCATTTTCCGATTTAAAGCTCCACCCCGATCTGCTGCGCGGCGTGAAAGACCTCGGCTTTCAGCGGCCGACGCCGATTCAGGCCGATGCCATACCGCCGGCGCTGGCCGGACGCGACTTACTGGCCTGTGCTCAGACAGGTAGTGGAAAAACCGCGGCCTTCCTCCTGCCGATTCTCAATGCGTTGATGCAGAAGCCCCGCACCCGTCCGGGGACGACGCGCGCGCTCGTCATCACGCCGACGCGCGAGCTCGCAGCGCAGATTGTCGAGGATCTGAAAGACCTCACCGTCCATACGCCGATCGGCGGCTTCGCGGTGTACGGCGGCGTCGGCATGGGCCCGCAGGAGCATGCCTTCCGGAGCGGCGTCGACGTGATCGTCGGCACGCCCGGCCGGCTGCTCGATCATTTCCGCCAGCCGTACGCGAAGTTGGGAGGCCTCGAGTACCTCGTGCTCGACGAGGCCGATCGCATGCTCGACATGGGATTTCTGCCCGACATCAGGCGCGTGCTCCGGCACATTCCGACCAAGCGGCAGACGCTGTTCTTCAGCGCGACGATGCCCGATCCGATCGTGAAGTTGTCGCAGGAGATGCTGCACAACCCGGTGATGATCAACCTCGAGCGGAAGGCATTGCCGGCGACGGGTATTGCGCACGCGATCTATCCCGTTCCGTCGCACCTGAAACAGAACCTGCTGTTGTCGCTGCTGAACAAAGGGGATGTGAAGGAAGCCCTGGTGTTTACGCGCACGAAGCATCGCGCCGATCGGCTGGCCAAGCACCTCGAGCACCACAAAGTCAGCGTGCAGCGCATCCACGGCAACCGGTCGCAGTCGCAGCGCACCGAAGCGCTCGCCGGCTTCAAGAGCGGCAAATATCGGGTGCTCGTTGCGACCGACATCGCGGCGAGAGGGATCGACGTGACGGCGCTCGGCCACGTCATCAACTTCGACGTGCCCGCGGCGCCGGAGGACTACATTCACCGCGTCGGCCGTACCGCGCGCGCGGAGCTGACGGGGTCGGCGTTTACGCTGGTCGCACCCGAGGATGAGGGCAGCGTCCGCGACATCGAGCGCGCCATCAACAAGCGGCTGCCGCGCGTGACGGTACCCGATTTCGATTACACGGCGCGAGCAGAGCAGCGACTCGAAGTACCGCACGCGCAGCGCATCGCGGAGATTCGCGCGCGCAAAACGGAGGAACGGCAGCGCGCGAGGGTGAATGCCGATCGGCGCGCGAGACACGGTCACGGACAGCCCCCGGCGCACGGTCACGGCCAGGGACAAGGACAACGCCAGGGGCAACCCCACGGTCAGGGCGATCGTCCCGCCGGCCCTCGGCCGCACGGGGGCGTGAAACGGTTTCGGCCGCGACGGACGGGGCCGTCGAGGCCTCACTGAATTGGAAGATTGCCAGATTGAAGATTGGAGGAATGTTGTGAGATTGAACAGGGTAGATCGGGAGATTACGCAGTAATCTGCCAATCCTCAATCTTCAATCTGCCAACATTCTTCCAATCCTCCAATCGTCCCCAATCTACCAATGCTTTATTTCTCGATTTTCCTCTCAAAAAACATCTCTCGCTGAGCGCCCGGATCGACGACCGTGAAGTCGGCCGGAATTTCGAACAGCTGCGGCGACGGCTCGGCTCGGTTGACGTTCGTGAGCCGATAGGTGGTCTCGCCGAAGCGCGGGTCGGATTGGCGGCTCATCACCAGCACCTTCAGGTCTGGTGAAAACCAGCGCTCCGACACGACGTTGATCGGAAGCTCGTTGCCGATCTCTCCCGCTGGGATCGTCAGCGTCGTGCGGGTGCCTTCGACAGCCACACCCTCCATGAACTGCGTGCCCAGTGATTCGACGACCGGTTTCTCTGCGGGCATCGTCGAAATCGTTTCCATCCGATTGAACATGACGCCGCCGTGGGCCTCAGGAGACGCCGGCAGCGCGAATTCGAAGTTCTCGACCTTGACCCCGGCATTGGTGTTCATGCCGCCGGCGACGGCGATTTTGTTCCGCATCATCATGCGCGGCGCGCCGGGCATCCTGTGAGCCGTCCGGCTGTTCAGGTCGAGCATCACCATGCTTCCGGTCGTGGGATCGGAAATCTGCACGTTGCGCATCTCGTTGCCGCGGGGACCGTTGACCAGCGGGCCGAACATCGCAAATCCCTGCTCGCGGCGGGTCCGTCCCTGGCTATCGCGGCTGATCTGGGCTTTGTTCTGCCTGACGATCCGATTGCCGTCGGCGAGATGCTGGACGATATCGGTGACGGCCTCCGCCGAATACGGCGCTCCGGTCACGGGCTCGGTGTCGATCGAGATCGGCCCTGACATGAACTCGATGTTCAGCGGCGACGTGTAGGCAAACACGTCGGGTGGACCCTGGGCGCGAACACTGAGCGCACACGACAAGACGATCAATAGGGTGAGTGGCAATCTGCGGTTCATCGGGACCTCCAGGGATAAATCGATCCGCTGGTGGAGACGCGAATGGCGCGCGCCATTCCGTCTTCGCCCAGCAATACATCAGCTTCGATAAGCTCGTTCGGGTGATCGAGCGGCGATCGCAGAGTCCCGAGCGAGGCGCGCGGCATCTGAACGCGAACCAGTTTGAACGATCCCGCCAACTCCTGCTCGGTCATTGGCATCAAAGGCACAAACACATCTGATTCGGGAACAGGTGATTGAGCAATTGAGGTGCGTGGTGATTGGGTGATTGGTGCCTCAGAAAGTGCCGCGCGCGCGTCCAGCGCGGGCTTCACGTGTGCCGGAGTCCGCGAACGCCCACGGCGGGTCGTGGGTTGCGCGTGGGCAGACGGCTTCGGAGATATGGCCGGGGTGTCGACGGTCGTGGGCTGGGGCGGCCCGACGCGCACCTCGCTGACAGCCGGCGGGATGTCTCGCACCACCCATGCAATTCCGGGTACCAGCATGGCGATGACAACCGCCGCGGCGATGACGACGTGCGTCGAGGTTGGCCTGAACCGCGGCCCCGGCGATGTGTCCAGCGTGGCCATCACACGCGACCCGAGATGCGTCGCATCAAGGCGCTCGTCTTCGTGCGCGATGCTCCTCAGCAGCTCGTTTAGCAGTTGTTCTTCGTGGGTATCAGCCATCTCTTCCCTCTACCTTCTGTCCCTTGCCCTGAGCTCTCCGTCCTCTGCCCTCGCTCCAGCAGGGCCTTGCAGCGTTCTACCAGCATCTGCCGGGCTCGGCTTAGCCGCGACCGCACCGTGCCAACCGGACACCGAATGATCGCCGCCGCGTCATCATACGAAAGCCCGTTCAACTCGCAGAGCACGACGACCTCGCGGTAGTGTACGGGCAGCCGTAGAATCGCCTGCCGCAGCTCGCGCGAGGCCTGCGCGCGCGCGATCGTCTCGGCCGGGTCGCTCGCAATCGCGAATGGCGCCTCGTCCTGACCCGCAGCTGAGTCGATGTTGACCTCGATCAGTGCCCGGCTCCGCTTGTATCGCTGCAGCACCAGATTCCGGGCAATGCCATATAGATACGTCGTGAGCGACGCAACCGCCGGGTCGAATCGACTCGCGCCCTTCGCCAACGCGACGAAGACGTCCTGGGTCACATCCTCGGCGGCCTCGATAGAGCCGAGCATCTGCCGGCTGAACCGGTAGACGGTCGCATGGTGGCGCCGGAAAATGATGGCCAGCGCCTCGCGATCGCCGCCGGCCATGCGGTCGAGCAGCTCCGGGTCTGTCAGTTCGGTCGTCACGCTCATGGTGTGATTGGCGCGCGGCCGCCTGTACGTTCCAATTGTTGGCTCGCCGCGCCCAATTCGACGGCTAGCGGGCGGAAATAGTCTGGGCCGGCTCGGACCAGCGGCGCTCGCCGATCTGCTGCCTCCACATCGCGAAGTACAGACCCTTCTGGGCGACGAGATCGTCATGGCGCCCCGTCTCGACGATCCGGCCCCGTTCGAGGACGTAAATGCGGTCGGCGTGGAGAATGGTCGACAGGCGGTGGGCGATGAGAATCGTGATCGACTCGCCGGTTCTGGCGACGTCGCGGATGGTTTCGACGATGCCTTCTTCGGTGAGGGAGTCCAGTGACGAAGTCGCTTCGTCGAAGACGAGCAGCTGTGGCCGGCGCAGCAGCGCGCGCGCAATCGACAGGCGCTGCTTCTCGCCGCCAGACACTTTGACGCCGCCTTCGCCGATTACGGTGTCCAGTCCCTTCGCGGCGCGCGCCAGCAGGCTGTCGCACGACGCGCGCTGCAGCACGTCGAGGCATTCGGCGTCGGTGGCGTGCGGGTTGACGAACAGCAGATTCTCGCGAATCGTGCCAGAGAAGAGCTGCGTGTCTTGCGTGACGAAGCCGATGCGCTCGCGCAAGGCGTCCAGGTCGATTTCGTCGCTCGGGATGCGGTTGTAGAGAATCCGCCCGGATCCCGGTGGATACAGCCCGACCAACAGCTTCACGAGCGTGGTTTTTCCCGCGCCAGACGGCCCCACAAAGGCGATCGTCTCGCCGCGCCGCGCGTGGAAGGTGATGCCGCTGACAGCCGGCGACGTCGCCGATCGGTGCTGAAACGTCACGCGATCGAAATCAAGCGTGCGCACGTCGTCCAGCGGAAGAGGGCTGACAGGTCTCGGCTCTTTCGGGATCTGCAGAATGCCCTCGAAGACATTCAGCGATGCCTCGGTCTCGCGGTAGATGTTGATGATGTTGCCGAGCTCCTGCAGCGGCCCGAAGATGAAGAACGAGTAGATCCACAGCGAGAAGAACTGACCGACGGTGATATCGCGCGTATAGATGAGGTAGAGCATCAGGAAAAGGATGCTCGTCCGGAGAAAATTCACCGCGGTGCCCTGAATGAAGCTCAGGCTGCGCAGGTACTTCACCTTGTTCAGTTCGAGCTTCAGGATTTTCCCGGTGGTGCTGTTCAGCCGTTCGATCTCCTGCTGTCCCAGACCGAGGCTTTTGACCAGCTCGATGTTGCGGAGCGACTCGGTCGTCGAGCCCGCCAGGGCGGTCGTCTCCGCGACGATCCGTTTCTGAATCGTCTTGATCCGTTTGCTCAGCACAGAACTGATGATGCCCAGCACCGGCACGGTCAGCAGGTACACCGGCGCGATGAGCCAGTGCACCGTAAAGGCGTAGACCATCACGAAAATGATGCCGACGAGCGACGTGAAGAGGACGTTGATCGACGCCGAGATGAGCCGCTCGACGTCCGACCGCACCTTCTGCAGCTTGCCGAGGGTCTCGCCGCTGCGCTGATCCTCGAAGACCGAGTACGGCAGCTCGAGCGAATGGCGGATGCCGTCGGAGTAGAGCTCGGCGCCCAGACGCTGCGTAATGAGGCTGATGTAGTAGTCCTGGAAATTCTTCGCCACGCGCGAGACGAACGCGACGCCGACCGCGGCCGCGAGCAGCATGACGACACCGCGGAAGAACTCGCGCGTCGTGAGCTCGGCGAATCGCGTGGCGTAGTCGTCGATGACGTGGCGGAAGATCAGCGGGTCGAGCAGCGAGAAGACCTGGTTGATCGTGGCGAGCACGAGCGCGAGCGAGATGAGCGCCCAGTACTTGCGCAAATACGAGAAAAGCAACGCCATGCCAGCGACTATATCCGAATGTTTACACCATCGTCGTGCGGCGTACCCGATCGCGTTACCTGCCGTTCCCATACTGACGTATCGTGCGGATAGGGCTTTTCACCGAATTGGAGACCGGCGCCCCGCGCAGCCGTGCGGGCGTGCTTCAGGCGCTGGTCGACAACCGCCCTCACGATGTGACGTTCGAGCACTACTCGACGTTGTCGACCTTCGCCGGTCTCCGCGCTGTCCGCGAGATTCTAGGACGCGCGGCGGCCGATCGACTCGATGTCCTGCACCTGGTGACGTCCGGTCCGTTGGCAGTCGCGGCGTTGATTCTGGCCGCCCGCTCCCGTCTCCCGATCATCCTGTCGTGTGAGCCCCCGGCGCCGTGTGCCAGCGCCGTATGGAAGAGCTGCGTTCGGACACTCGCGCATCGCAGTTTCCGTGTGTTGGTTGCGTCGGTGGCCGCGCGCCGTGCGTTTCTGCGCACCGGCGTCTGCGCATCGAAAATCGTGGATTGGCGTCCCGGCGTTGAGACGTCGGAGTTCGTGCCCTCGAAGCGGTCTTCGGCCCTTCGCGGCAGATGGGGCGCATCTGACGCGCGTCCGGCTGTCATTTATGCCGGCGCCATCTCCAGCGATCGCGGAGCCCGCCGACTCTTGTCGATGGAAATCGGTCTGCGCCGAACGCGTCCGATGCACCAACTGATCGTAGTAGGGGATGGCCCATGCCGCCGTGAAGTTCAGGCGCGGTGCCCGAACGCGATTTTCACCGGCGTGATTCCGCACGCGGAGATGCCGGCGGTTCTTGCATCCGGCGATCTCTACGTGTGCCCGAGCGACGCTGTGTCGACCAACCTTGCCGTGCTCGAGGCGCAGGCGTCAGGTCTGCCTGTTGTGGTGATGGAAAACGGGAGCGCGCGCGAACGCGTCGGGTCGTCCGCTGGCGTCGTGTGCCGCTCGTCCGCGGACCTCATCGTCGAGACCGCCGGCATCGTCAGAACTGACGCGCGCAGACACGCGATGGGAATCGCAGCGCGCGAGTACGCGATGCGCCAGGATTGGAGCGATGGATTGATGGCGGTGTACGCGGAATACCGCGCTGCGGCGGCGATGTCAGCTGTTCGGCGCGATCTCGAGCCAGCCTTCGTTCCGCAGAGCCGACGCCTTTAGTTCGAACAGCACGATGATCGCCTCGACGTGGCGCCAGTCTCGAATCATGCTGGTGCGCGTCGCGCGATCGTCGTGTTCGCAAGCCACCCAGCCCGACGCCACGCTGTGCTCAACCGTGAACGTTCGCGTGTGCCCTTGTCCTGACAGTCGCTTGGCAAAGATCATAGTGTCCCTGTGTGAGTACCGATGAAGAGGGCACATCTTGCCGTACTTCCACATGTCATTTCTGTAAACTTTCACCGAACGATTAGGTCATTTGGCCGGAGCCATGCCTGTCATCACCGCGACGCTTGCGTGCAGGTCAACCGTCTCTGCAACATGCCGACTGAGGTATGCGAATTGGCGCTGCGGGCGCTGACGCGCTCGGGGTTTCTGCAGGTCAGCGGCGATTCGTTTCTGCGGCTCGGCCGCCGCCAGCCGCGCCGCGCGGTCGTCGCGTAACCTGTCCGCTCAACGGATAGGACGGCCTGTGGACGGACGTATCTGATTCCAGTCCAGGTTCATCCATTCCGCCAGCGTCGCGGCGATCTGACTGGTCGACAACGGCGGGTGTGATTGCCATTCGCCGCGGCGGGCCATCCTCGGCGACGCGAATGCCATCCAGACGTCCTGCGCGCCCTCGATCGTCGCGCCGTGATTCCTCCAGTCTTGCGGGCCCCGGCCGCGCCCGTGATCGGTCGTGATGAGGACGTGCGTGCGTCCTTCATATTGAGGCTGACTCTCCAGCCAGTTCCATAACTGCGCCAAATATCGATCGGTGCGCGCGTACGCCTCGAGGATGCGGTCGTAGCGTCCGTCGTGCGCCCAATCATCCGTCTCGTCGAGCGCCAGATAGAGGACGCGCGGGCGGTTGGACGCGAGGACCGCCATTGCCACCTGAAACGTGAACGCGTCGTGCCGAATCTCGTCCCACGGTATCGACGTCTCGGCCTGCAGCGTGTTGAGAAGCTGATGTGCGGGTCCCGACAGCGGTTCCTGCCCAGCGTTGACGAACGTCTTGCCCTCGGTATGCTCTGCAATCGCATTGAAGCGCGCCCATGAGGCGACGGTGGCAACCTGCTTCGATTCGAGATTCAGGCGGTCGCGCATTTCCTCGAGCACGGTTGTGTACGGATTGCGCATGGGGCCGTTGCTCTTGATGACGTCGTCGTGCGGCTCGCCGAGAAGGATTTCGGCGTAGCCCGGATACGAGAAGCGATGCCGGTTGTTCAGTCGAACGGCGCTTCCGAGCGATGGGTTTCCCGCAATCGATCCGCGCTCGGCCATCAGCGTCTTCCAGAAGAACGGCATCAGCTTCTCGCGGCGCGCCTGTGCCGTCTCCGCCCAGAACTGGCGGTAGGCCGGAGACTCTTCGACTGCTTGTCCTTCGCGAAGCGTGCTTTTCAGAATATCGAGCTGCAATCCGCCGAAGATCTCCTCCGTACGCGCGCCGTCAAGGGTAATCAGAATGACATTGTCGCCGGTGCCTCGGGGCGTCTGCGCGCTCCCTCTCGAGAAACTACTGACGACCAACAGCAGCATTGCGATGGTAGCGGCACGAAGTGGTGTCTTCATGACCGCGAAGTGTAGCCGCGATCTGTGACGGCTGCATGTGCGGTACCCTACTGCTGCATGACCACCCGCGACAGGGCGGAGCTGATCGGTCTCGGGGCCATTTGGGGCGGTTCCTTTCTGCTCATGCGGATCGCGGTCCCCGAATTCGGCGCCATTCCGCTGATCGCGGCGCGCGTCGGCATCGCCGCTGTGTTTTTGATCCTGGTGTTGGCGCGGCGTGGCGGACTCGAACATCTGCGGAGGAACGTTGCCGGTCTGAGCCTGCTTGGCGCGATCAATTCGGCCATCCCCTTTTCGCTGTTCGCATATGCCGTCCTCTCGGTCACAGCCGGGTTTGCCGCCGTGCTCAATTCGACGGCGCCGCTGTTTGGCGCGCTGGTGGCCTTCCTCTGGCTTCGAGAGAGGCTCGCGCCCATTCGAGTCGCGGGTCTCGTCGTCGGATTCGCCGGCGTGCTCGTGCTGGTGTGGGGGCGGCTGTCGTTCACGCGCGATGGCGGTGGGTGGGCCGTACTCGCCGGACTCACGGCGTCGATCCTGTACGGCATTTCCGCCAACTACACGAAGAAGCTATTGAGCGCCGTCGATCCGCTGGTGATTGCGACCGGCAGTCTCACGGCGGCGACCGTCCTTCTCCTCCCGCTGGCCTGGGCGTACTGGCCGGCGACCCCACCCAGTGTCGAGAGCTGGGTGAGCGCGGCCCTGCTCGCGATCTTTTGCACGGGGATTGCCTACATCCTCTATTTCCGGCTCCTCAGTCGTATTGGGCCGGCGAAGGCACTGGCGGTGACCTACCTGATCCCCGCGTTCGGGGTGTTGTGGGGGTATCTGTTTCTTCGCGAGCCGGTTACCCAGAGCATGGTGCTTGGGTGCGCCGTTATCCTGGCGGGGACGACCCTGGCAGCTGGCGTCGTGTCGGGACCGCGGTGACGTGGAACCCATCCGCGTCGCGCCCCGTATTACCGGTCAGTGAGGTGCCTATGCCGATTCGCCGTCTGACCCGATCGCGCGCACAAGGAAACATCGCAGGTGTCTGCGCCGGAATGGCGGAGTACTTCGAGGTTGACGTCGTCCTCGTCCGGGTAGCGTGGGTGGTGTTCTCGATCGTTCCCGGCGCCGTCATCGGTGGCGTGCTCGCGTACCTGGCTGCGTGGCTCATCATCCCTGATAGCGCCGGCGGCGCCACCGTGCCGGTTGGCCGGCGGTTGACGCGCTCGACGACCGACAAGCGGATCGCCGGCGTGTGCGGCGGCCTGGCGGAGTACTTCGGTGTCGACCCCACAGCCGTCCGTCTGGTCTGGGTGATTCTTTCCATCCTGGGCGCGGCCGTCATCGGAGGCGTCATCGCGTATGCGCTCGCGTGGCTGATCATTCCGCGCTCGCACAGCGTCGCGATGTCGACGCCCGTGCAGGCATCGACCGCGTAGTCACCGGCATTACCGGGCTTTGCGCGCCCGGACAGCGCTGGCGAATTCCTGAAGCGAGAGCTCGACGCTCTTGCGGCCGAGACGCCGGGCGATCGGCTCGACGATCCAGGCCAGCATCATCGGGAAGGCGCGGCTCAATCCGATGGTCTCCATCTCGACCACCACGCCTCCGTCGCGCTCGATGAGTCGGCTCAACGTGGCCGCGCGCCACAAATAGCCGGTGCCCTGGCCCGCGGGCAAGAGGCGTTCAGTAATCTCGCCTGTGTCTTTGACCTCGCGGATCTCGTTGGATGTCGAGATGGAGTACACGGTCGTGCCGTTGGGGAAGAAAAACTTGATCGACGACCTCACCTGCAGCACCGCGCTCACACCCGCGGCACCTTCTTTGATGCGCAGCTGAACCTGATACGTGTCGCCATCGCGCCTGATCAGTTGCGATGAGATCACGGGTTTGTACACGGTGTGGTAGTTGTCGTACGCATATGAAATGGCCAGCGCGTCTGCAATGGTCGCGTGAGCGATGAAGGTTGCGCCGATCCAGTGATGCACGAGCCCGCCAGGAACCGAGACGATGCCATCCTGACGAGCCGGACGGACTATCACCTCGCCGTCGCGCGGCGAGCCCTGCGACCGATGGTCCTCGAGAAAGACCTTCGTCGCGTCGGCCATATATGTGTCCCACGCCGCGGTCGCCGCGGGCTCGAGCTCCGCAGCGAGAGCCCGCACGTGCACGAGACAAAGCAGCAGCAATCCGCTGACCGGCCAGGCCATCGCAGAGCGGCGGTGCCTCATGCGAAGTACGTTACCAAAAAACCATCAAGTGAAAAGGTCAGCTTTCAGCATGATTGCGCGAGCTGCATGCACGAGCGCTGCGTTGCTCTCTGCCAACGAGCCGTCAGGGAGCCGCAAGGTGTCTTCGAATCCGGTGCGTGTGTGGTATCGGCGCCGGGCCGCAAGCTCGACGAGATGCCACGCGCAATGCCCCATTCCATGCAGGAGCCGCGGCCGCGCGACGCCGGAGAGGACCGTTTCAATCTGAAGGAGATTGGCCCGCGCGCTGCATGAGGCCTCTGCCGGCTCGAGCAGGATGCGCAGGCACTTGTCGGCGAGGCCGCTCCTGGTGAGCGCCACGGCCGCGGGCGCGTTCCAGATGCCGGCTTCGACGCCGACGCCCATGTCTAACAGCAGTTCCATGACCTGTGCCGCGCCGGCTTCATGAAGATTGACGGAAGCGAAATCTGGAAGTGTCTTCCAGGATTGAATGGTGGAGATGCGACGCCTGAGATCGGGGATTATCCAGGCCCCGGTTCCGATGCCCACCGGCGTTCCCGGACACGCGAGGCGAATGGCGTCGACCGCATGTGCGACGTCTTCGGGTGCAAGCGATTCGTGTCCATCCGCGTCGCGCACGTGGATGTGAATGGCCCCCGCACCCGCCGCCACGGAGGCGCGTGCCTCCGTGGCTTGCTCCGCTGGCGTCAGTGGGATGGCGTGATGGTCGGCGCGCGTGCGTGTGCCGTTGAGAGCCGCCTGGACCATCAGCGGCCGACGTTCAGCATCACCGCGCCATACACGCGATGCCCGTAACGCGCCTCTTTACCGAAAAATGCCGACGCTTCGTCTTTGGAGGGGACAGCGAGGAATCGGTAATCGCCGCGGAATCCCCAGCGTCCCGCGTACCACTTCACACCGCCACCGATGTTGCTGGCGAAAAATGTGTCGGTCTGGTCGATGCCAAAGGCTTCGCGACTGAAGAGACTGAGACCGCCGACGCCGCCCGTGGCATACGGCACGATCGACGAACCGTTTGCCAGCGACACGACGACATTACCGGTGTAGCTGAGGACGTCGGGTGTTCTCACCGTACTCGGGTACCCGAAGTCCAGGTTCTGCGAGATACCGATCGAGCTCGTCACCTCGCCCTCGACGCCGATAAAGCGATTGATGTTGTAGGTCACGCCCCCGCCGAACTGGTAATTGGCAAAACTCGGCGCAGACGTCTCTTGGTTCTCCGTGAAGAACACTCCACCCACCGGGATCAACGTGATCTCCGTGCGTCCAGCTCCTGCCGGACCTTCCTGCGCGTACGCGTGGCTGACACCGCCTAATGATGCGAGCACAAATCCGAGAGCGACCAATCGTTTCATAAGAATCCTCCTGCGCCGCTGTAGTGCAGGAGAGATGCCGTGGACGTTGGTGGTTGGTGGTTGGTGGTTAGTGGCTCGGATCAAAAGCATTTAGCTGCAAACCACCAGCAACCACGCGACACTGGTCCGCGCCGGCATTTCGGCACGGCGCCGACGCGTCGGCAGGCACGCCGGTTACGCCCACGTTACAAGCGCGCGGTTTGCTGTGTTTTCTCTCTGAAATGTCACGTGATGGCGGTGGAAGGGAACTTGCCAGATGGGTCGTCATGATGAAACGCATGCTCCTCATGTTGACAGTGATGGCCGCGATGATCGCCGGACTCGGATTCGTGAAATTCCAACAGATACAAGCCGCGATAGCACAGGGCGCGTCGTTCCAGCCTCCGCCCGAAGCCGTCACGACGATTGCGGCGCAGCAGGTCGAGTGGCCCGAGACGCTCAGCGCCATCGGATCGGTCGCCGCGGTCCAGGGGGTCGTGGTGAGTGCCGATCTATCCGGTACGGTCGATCGCGTCGCATTTGATTCTGGCAAGGCAGTGCGGCGAGGTGACGTTCTCGTCGAGCTCGACACGCGCCAGGAGCGCGCGCAACTGGCTGCCGCCGAAGCGCAGAGCGACCTCGCGCGCACGAACTTCGACCGCATGCAGGGGCTGCTCAAGGACAACGTCATCTCCCGAGCCGAATTCGATCGCGCGACGGCAGAGGACAAGCAGACTGCTGCACGCGTTGGCGAAATCCGGTCCGCCGTTCAGCGCAAGCTCATCACCGCGCCGTTCTCCGGGATTCTCGGCATCCGGCAGGTGAACGTCGGCCAGTACTTGTCGAGCGGCGATCCGATCGTTCAACTCCAGTCGCTCGATCCCATTTACGTCAACTTCGATGTGCCGCAGCAGTCGACGTCTCAGATGCGCGTCGGACGGGACGTGCGGATCACGATCGCTGATGGCAGCGGAGATACCGCCGCGGAATTTCACGGGCGCATTACGGCACTCGACTCGGTCGTGAATGCCCAGACGCGCAACATCCAGGTGCAGGCGACGCTGGCGAATCCCGAGGGACGGCTGCGGCCCGGCATGTTCGTGCAGACAGAAGTGGTGATGGGAGCCGACCGCTCCGTTATTGCTCTGCCCGCGACCGCCATCAGCTACGCCCCCTACGGTGATTCGGTCTTCGTCGTCGCAGACATGAAAGGGCCGAACGGCGAGTCGTATCGCGGCGTCCGCCAGCAGTTCGTGAAGGTCGAAGGATCGCGGGGCGACCAGATCGGGGTGATCTCTGGTGTGAAGGCGGGTGAGGAAGTCGTCACGTCCGGCGTGTTCAAGCTGCGCAACGGCGGTGCCGTGCTCGTCAATAACAAGGTGCAGCCGGGCAACAACCCGGCGCCAAAGCCCGAGGACAACTAATGCGTCTCACGGATCTCTTCGTCAAACGTCCGGTCCTGGCGATCGTCGTCAACCTTGTCATTCTGATCGCGGGACTGCAGTCGATTCGGGCCTTGAGCGTCCGGCAGTACCCGCGCAGCGACATCGCAGTCGTGCGCGTGACGACCGCCTATGTCGGCGCGAACGCCGACCTGGTGCGTGGCTTCATCACGACACCGCTCGAGCGCGTGATCGCGAGCGCCGACGGGATTGACTACATGGAATCGTCCAGCGCGCAGACGCTGAGCACGATTACCGTGCATCTGCGCCTCAACTACGACACGAACGCCGCGCTCACGCAGATTCAGGCGAAGGTCGCGCAGGTGAGGAACGATCTGCCTCCAGAGGCGGAGGCGCCCAAGATCGAGCTCGAAACGGCGGATCAACAGTTCGCCGCCATCTATCTGGGGTTCTCGTCGACCGATCTCGACCCGAATCAAATCACCGACTATCTGACGCGCGTTGTGCAGCCGAAGCTCAGCGCCATCAGCGGCGTGCAGCGCGCCGACATCCTCGGCGCGCGCACATTTGCCATGCGGATCTGGCTGAAGCCCGATCGAATGGCGGCGCGCGGCATCTCGCCGTCCGCGGTGAGGGACGCACTCGCGCGCAACAACTACCTGTCCGCCCTTGGCCGCACGAAGGGATCGATGGTGTCGGTGAACTTGATCGCCAACACCGACCTGCGGACGCCCGAAGAATTTCGGCAGTTGGTCGTGAAAGAGGAACACGGCACCGTCGTCCGGCTCGGCGAAATCGCCGATGTCGTGTTGGGTGCGGAGAACTACGAAGAGGACGTGCGATTCAACGGCGAGGCGGCCACGTTCATGGGCGTGTGGGTGCTGCCCACGGCGAATTCGCTCGACGTCGTTGGAAAGGTCCGGCACGCGATACCCGAAATCCAGGCACAGCTTCCGGCCGGCATGAAAGTCGGCGTGCCATACGATTCCACCGAGTACATCCAGGACGCCATCAGCGAAGTCATCAGGACGCTCACTGAGACGCTGCTGATCGTCATCGTCGTCATCTTCTTGTTCCTCGGATCGTTCCGCGCCGTCATCATCCCTGTCGTCGCCATCCCGATCTCGCTCGTGGGCGCGGTCTTTCTGATGATGATGGCGGGGTTCACCATCAACCTCCTCACGCTCCTCGCGATTGTCCTGTCTGTGGGGCTCGTCGTCGACGATGCCATCGTGATGGTCGAGAACATCGAGCGCCATCTTCACGAAGGGAAGTCTGCGTATCAGGCGGCGATCGACGCGGCGCGTGAGCTGGTCGGTCCGATCATCTCGATGACGATCACGCTTGCGGCCGTTTACACACCCGTGGGCATTCAGGGCGGCCTGACGGGCGCGCTGTTCAGGGAGTTCGCGTTCACGCTCGCGGGTGCGGTAATCGTCTCCGGAGTCGTCGCGCTGACCCTCTCGCCGATGATGGGTGCCAAGCTGCTTCGGGCCGGCGACAACGAGCGTGGGTACGCGGGATGGGTCAACCGGCGCTTCGAGAGTGTGCGTAACGCTTACAGCCGGACGCTCGCGGGCACGCTGCGGTATCGCCCGGTCGTGCTGGTGCTGTGGGCGATCGTCGCGCTGCTGACGGTGCCCTTCTACATGTTTTCCCAGCGCGAACTGGCGCCGACCGAGGACCAGGGCTTTTTCTTCGGGATCGTCCAGGCCTCCGCCAACTCGACGCTCGATCAAACGAAGCTGTACACCAAATCGATTTACGACGTGTATCGATCGCTGCCGGAAAGCGACAGCATCTTTCAGATCACCTTCCCGACCGGCGGATTCGGCGGCATGACGACAAAGCCCTGGAGCGAGCGAAGCAAGACGACCGAACAGCTCGTCATGGAATCGATGGGCCCCCTGTCGAAGATTCCTGGTATCCGCGTCATCCCGATTGTGCCGCCACCCTTGCCTGGAGGAGGCGATTTCCCTGTCGACTTCGTCATCGCGTCGGCCGCGGAGCCTCAGCAGTTGAGTGCCATCGCCAACCAGCTCGTTCAGAAAGCCTTCGCGAGCGGCCTGTTCATCTTTGCCGATGCCGATCTCAAGTTCGATCAGCCGCAGGCAGAGGTCGTGTTCGATCGCGACAAGGTGCGCTCGCAGGGTGTCAACCTGAGCCAGGCGGGCCTGGACCTGTCGACGCTGCTCGGCGGCGACTACGTGAATCGCTTCAGCATCCAGGGCCGAAGCTACAAAGTCATTCCGCAAATCAAGCGCGCGGAACGGCTTTCGCCGGAGCAGTTGACCGACATCTACGTCACGGGCTCGGGCGATCAGCTCGTGCCGCTCTCGACCTTCGCCACGCTGCAAACCACCACACAGCCGCGCGAGCTGAAGAAATTTCAGCAGCTCAATGCGGTCCGCATACAAGGTGTGATCCCGCCTCCCGTCCCGCTCGATCAGGCGCTGCGCTTCCTCGAAGACGAAGCGCGCGCCACCCTTCCACAAGGGTTCACGATCGACTACGCGGGAGAGTCGAGGCAGCTGCGGACGGAGGGAGGCAGGTTTCTCGGAACGTTCCTGCTGTCGGCGATCCTGATTTATCTGGTGCTGGCCGCGCAGTTCGAGAGCTTCCGCGACCCGTTCATCATTCTCGCGGGCTCGGTGCCGCTGGCGATCTCGGGCGCGCTCCTGTTCTCGTTCCTTGGATTCACGAGTCTCAACATCTACAGCCAGGTCGGGCTCATCACCCTCGTTGGTCTCGTCTCCAAGAACGGCATCCTGATCGTTCAGTTTGCCAACCATCTGCAGGAGACAGGCAAGGACAAGCTCGCCGCGATCATCGAGGCATCGGGTACACGCCTGCGGCCGATCCTCATGACGACGGCGGCAACGGTGGTCGGGCATTTTCCGCTCGTGCTCGCGGCAGGGCCCGGCGCCGGCGCGCGCAACAGCATCGGCATCATGCTCGTCACCGGCATGGTCATCGGATCGTTCTTCACGTTGTTCGTCGTGCCGTCGATTTACATGCTGCTGGCGCGCACGCATCGCGCGGCGGACCACGAGGCGGCGTTCGTGCCGTCGGTCGCGCCGATCACGGAGACAGGAATATGAGATTCAAGTTCATGGTCGCATTCGCTGTGTTGTTGCCGGTATCGCTCGCCTCCGCCCAGACACTCCAGTTGTCGGTCGACGAGGCCGTCCGTCGCGCAGTCGAGCACAATCCGGATCTGGCTGCCGTCCGTTATGGCACCGAGGTCGAGGCGGCTCGCCTGTCGGAGAGCGAAAGCGCATACGTGCCGGTGTTTTCGACGGTATTGGGAACGTCGAGCAACGTGACGCCGCCGTCGAACTTTCTCCTCGGAGAGCGCGGCATCGACACAAACGATCTGTTCACCTCGACCGGGGTACGGCAACGCGTGCCCTGGGGCGCGGGGAGTTGGAGATTGTCGTGGGACACATCACGGCAGACATCGAACAGCCCGCTGACGAGCTTCGACCCTGCGCTCCAGTCAGGGTTTCAGATTGCCATATCTCAACCGCTGCTGAGAGATCGCAAGATGGACCAGGCCAAGCAGCAAACCATCGTCGCGAAGCGCAATCTCGAGAGCTCCGAACTGAAAGTGCGCGAGTCTCTGGTCCAAACGACTGCGGCGGTCAAGCAGGCGTATTGGACATTTAAAGCCACGCTCGCCAACGTCACGTTGCAGCAGCGATCGCTCGAGCTTGCCGAGGAACTCGTGCGCCAGAATACTGCTCGCGTGGATGTGGGCCAGATGCCGCCACTCGATCGTTTGCAGGCAGAAGCCGAGGTCGCACAGCGCCGCGAGAACCTGATCCGGGCAAAATCGACGGCGGGGGATGCAGAGGACAAGCTGCGCCGGCTGATCATGGACCCGGCCGACGCTGGTTTCTGGAGTGTGCATCTTGATCCGACCGACGAGCCAGCTCTGGGCAGCGTGCTCCCTGACGTCGATGCCGTTGCCGCAAGCAGCTTCGACGCCCGCTTCGATCTCGAAAGGGCGCGAAAGGATCTCCAGAACATCGTGACGAACGTGGAGTTCTACAGTGATCAAAAGCTGCCGGATGTGCGCCTGGAAACCTCATATAGGGGCAGCGGCCTCGGTGGTACTCGGTTTCTTCGAACGGGAGAGTTTCCAGGTTCGGTCATCGGGACGGCGCGCCGAGGCTACGGCAGCGTGCTGGGGCAGATGTTCGACAGCTCTTACCCAACGTGGAGCGTTGGCCTCACCGTGAATTATGCGCTGGGTCGGAGTTTCGAAGAAGCTGGGCTCGCGCGAGCTCAGGTTGAGCGACGGCAGGCCACCCAGCGGATTGCCAGCCTGCAGCTCGAAATCGCAGAGACGATTCGTCAGGCCGTTCGCCAGGTGCAGAGCACGGCAGAGCGCATACAAGCCGCACGGGCGGGAGCGGGCGTGGCGCGCCAGCGTCTCGATGTTGAGCAGCGGCGATACGAGGTGGGGCTCTCCACGAGCTTTCTGGTGACGCAGGCGCAGCGCGATCTGCTCCAGACCGAAGTGAACCTGTTACAGGCCACACTCGATCACCAGTCAGCGCTCGTCAGCTTCGAAGCGCTTCAACAGGCGCCGGCGCTCAACGACACTCGGTCACTCGATTTGAGGGGTTCGACCGTGATTCCACTGGGGCCGAGCGCGCCGAGCGGACTGTTCCGCCCCGGATCAGGCACCGGCTTCTAAGATTTTTGAACAGGAGATTAGGAGAGCAGGAGAATCTCTTTGAAAAAGATTTCTCCTAGCCTCCTGATCTCCTGTTTGATCTTCGGGCGGTCAGCGTGCGGCGGGGCGCTCGATGCCCAATTTCACCATCCTCGACTGCAGAGTCGTCCGCTTCATACCGAGGCGGACGGCGGCGCCGGCGGGACCGCCGACGAGCCAGTTGGCTTGCTGCAGTGCGCGGCGAATATGATCGCGCTCCGCCTCTTCCAGCGTCGAGAGATGCGGTGCGTCGCCGGATACGTCGCGACGTGATTTGAGCTCGGTCAACGGGACGGTGAGGCTCGACCCGCGCGTCAGTATCACGGCGCGCTCGATGAAATTTTCCAGCTCGCGGATATTGCCCGGCCAGTGATACCGCGAGAGCGCAGTCATCGTGTCCGTCGGGATGCTGGTGACCCGCTTGTTCATCCGCGCCGCGAACTTCTGCGTGAAGTACTGCACGAGCGCAGGAATGTCGTTGGCCCGCTCGCGCAGCGGCGGATTGAGAATCGGAAAGACGTTGAGGCGATAGTAGAGATCGCTGCGGAACTCTTTGTCGGTGACCATCTGCGCGAGATCGCGGTTGGTCGCCGCGACGAGTCTGATGTCGACGCGTATGGTGCGGGTGCTGCCCAGCCGCTCGAATTCCTGTTCCTGGAGCACCCGCAGGAACTTGGACTGCAGCTCGAGCGGGATGTCGCCGACTTCGTCGAGGAACAGCGTGCCGCCGTTTGCCAGCTCGAACCGGCCGATCTTCTGTGCGATGGCTCCGGTGAATGCGCCTTTCTCGTGACCGAAGAGCTCGCTCTCGAGCAGCCCTGTTGGAATCGCCGCGCAGTTGAGCTTGACGAACGTTCGAGATCGCCGGCTGCTCAAGTTGTGAATCGCGCGCGCGACGAGCTCTTTGCCCGTGCCGGTCTCTCCCTGGATCAGGACCGTAGAGTCGGTCGGCGAGACAATCTCGATTTGCGCCAGCACGTCCTTCAGCGGCCGGCTGTCGCCGACGATCTCCTCGAAGTTGTGTTCGCTCCGAATCTCACGCTCGAGGTACAGCTTCTCCTCGTTGAGCTTTTCCTTGAGCTCGGCGATCTCGCGGTACGCGAGGCCGTTCTCGACGCCGATCGCGATCTGCTGCGCGACCTGGCTGAGCAGCTCGACGTCATCGTGGTTGAAGGCATCCTCATGGAGCCGGCCGATATTCAGCGTGCCCAGAATGCGATCGTGCGACTGCAGCGGGATGCTGCAGAACGATTTCACGCCCTCTGCGAGAAGGTGCTGGGCGATTTTCGACTCGGCGGCGAGATCGATGAGATTCTGCTCGTTGAACACGGCCGGCGCGCCTGTCGAGTACGCGATGCACCCGGGCGATTTCACGCTCTTGTCGGCGCGGCCTTCCTCGACGAAGCTTTCGTTCTTCGACACCTTCAGCACGTGGCACCGGTACTGCCCCGTCTCAGGCTCGTACAGCATGAGGCTGCATCCGTCGTGTTGAATCACCTTCTGCAGCGACGCGCTGACCGAGGCAAACACATCGTCCATGTTCAGGTGCGAGACGACGGCGTTGTTGACGTCGAGAAGCAGCTTCAGCCGATCGCGCTCGTGGGCGAGCTCGCGCTGCATCGAGCGGACGCTCTCGTCGTGCAGCACGTTGTCCACCGCGACGGCGATTTGCTTGGCCACTTCGCACATGAACGCGACTTCGCTGTCGTCGTACGTATGCGGCTGGAGGCTGCCGACGCCCAGGGCTCCCAATCGGCCCAGCGCCGTTGTCAGCGGGACCGAGCAGAACGACCGCACGCCGTTCTCAGTGAAGCGTGAGATGAGCGCCGGAAAACGGGTCTCGAGCGTCACGTCGTTGACGATGAGCGGCTGCTGAGTCTGAAAGACGAAGCCGCCGGGAGACCCGTCGACAGGGAAGTCCTCACCCGGGTGGATAGTCGATTCAATAGGCGCGACGAGCAGCCGGAGCCGCATCACGTTGCGAACCGGATCGTGCAGAACGAGGTTGATGTAGTCGAACGGGACAATTCGCGGCAGCAGTTGCGCGAGATCGCGAAAGAGTTCGTTCAGGTCACGATGTGACGCTATGGATTCGGACACCTCGGCCAGCAAGCGGAGACGATCGCGCTCCCTGGGCCGTTGGCCCGTAATGCCATCCTGCGGTGCAAATTCGGAGAGAGTTGAGGGCATCATGGCTTGATAAAGCCTTTGGACGCGCATTCGCGATGTGAGGTTCCCGGAGGCGGAGAGAAATTGCGGTACATTCATTAATGATGCAAGCCACGTTCCCCCTCGACCCTCCGATCGAGCCAATGCTGGCCAAGCTCGCGGACGAGCTGCCCTCCGGTGGGGGCGTGCTCTACGAGCCCAAATGGGACGGCTTTCGCGCCATCGTGTTTCGCGGGCCGTCGGACGTCTATATCCAGAGCCGCGATTTGCGGCCGCTCGATCGCTATTTTCCGGACCTGCACGAGGCCCTCTTGGCGGCGCTCCCGGAGGGCGTCTTTGACGGCGAGATTGTCATCGCCACGTCACATGGCCTCGACTTCGACGCGCTCCAGATGCGGCTGCATCCCGCCGCCTCGCGCGTCGCCAAGCTTGCTGCCGCAACGCCCGCCTCCTTTGTTGCCTTCGATCTGCTTGCCGATGGCAGGCGTGATCTGCGCGGGACGCCCCTTTCCGAGCGGCGTGCCCACCTCGAGCGGCTTCTCGCCGGGGTCACGCCTCCGATCTACCTCACGCCGATGACGCGCGATCGGAAGACCGCCGCCGACTGGCTCGCGCGCTTCGAAGGCGCGGGTCTCGATGGGGTGATTGCGAAACCCGAGGGCGGGATCTACGAGCCCGGCAAGCGCGCGATGATCAAAATAAAGCACTCGCGCACGGCCGACTGCGTCGTCGCAGGTTTTCGCTGGCATAAGAACGGAACCGGCACGCGTGTGGGCTCGCTGCTTCTGGGTCTGTACGACGAGAACGGCGCGCTTCAGCACGTCGGCGTCACTTCGTCGTTTACGATGGCCTCGCGCGAGCAGCTCGCACGCGAGCTGGCGCCTCTGCGCAAAGGCGCGCTCGACGGCCACCCGTGGCGCGAATGGGCGAAAGCGGACCCTGCCGCGCCGAAGCAGAAAGTGGAAGGGGCTGCGAAGGCGGAGCCTGCCGCGCCGAAGCAGAAAGTGGAAGAGGCTGCGAAGGCGGAGCCTGCCGCGCCGAAGCAGAAAGTGGAAGAGGCTGCGAAGGCGGGCGAAGTGAATCGCATGCCGGGAGGCCAGAGCCGCTGGAGCGCCGGCAAGGACCTGTCGTGGGAGCCGCTGCGCGTCGAGCGAGTCTGCGAAGTGAAGTACGACCATATGCAGGGGGATCGCTTTCGGCACGCTGCCGTCTTTCAGCGCTGGCGCCCCGACAAGCCTCCGGCCGAGTGCACCTACGATCAGCTCGAGGTTACGACTCCTTACGAGCTCGCGAAGGTGTTCGGCGCGGCGGGCGATGCTGGGTGAGATCCGGATCCAGCGCCTCCTGAGGCGGGCGCAGGGCTTCGGGCACGTGCTCGAGGTTCACGCGTATACGGGTCCACGTGCGGAATCGTCCTCGCATGGCATCGACGAGCACATCGGACGGATGCAGATGCGCGGCGGCCTCCGGGTGCCGCACCCGCCAGCGCTCGAAACCGTCGAGCGCGTCCTCCTTCCGCTCGGCCCGTGCAATTTCAATCAGCGGCCGGCTCGGCTGCCGCGCGCCTCGCGGCCTCTCCGATCCCGCGACGGATCGGCGCCGGGACGGCTGCACGCGCGCGGGCTCGTGGGGCTGTTTTCGATAGTGCGGCGGCCACGGCGCATCGCCGAGACCCTCCCGTTCCTGTCGCGCTGACAGTTCGAGCAGCCGGTCGAGCGAGCACGGGTGACGATCGATGCCGGTGTGAATATCGCCCACGCGGCCGAACCGCGACGGCATCGACGCGAGCGTGAAATCCGCGGGCTCCGCCAATGCAGTTTCCTCCCACGTCAGCGGCGCCGACACGCGCGCATCGGGAGTGGGGCGCACAGAGTACGCGGCGGCCACGGTGCGATCTTTTGCGTTCTGGTTGTAATCGAGAAATACGCCGTGCCGCTCTTCCTTCCACCACTTGCTCGTCGCCAATTCCGGCGCGCGGCGTCCGACTTCGCGCGCAAGCGCCAGCGCCGCGCGGCGCACCTGGTCGAAGGTCCACTTCCGCTCGATGCGCACGTTCACATGCATGCCGCGAGACCCCGAGGTTTTCGGCCATCCGACGAGACCGAAATCATCGAGCGTGCCGCGCAGCACGTGGGCGACCGAGCGAACGTCCGCAAACGGCACGCCGCGAACCGGATCGAGATCGACGCGGAGCTCGTCCGGGTGATCGAGATCGTCCGCACGCACCGGATGCGGATGCAGCTCGAGGCAGGCCAGGTTGGCCATCCACACAAGTGCTGCTGCGTCGCGGGGCACGACCTCTTCGGCAACCCGGCCGGACGGAAAACGCAGCGTCACGACGTCAACCCAGTCAGGCCGGGACGCCGGCGCGCGCTTCTGGAAGAAGAATTCGCCCTTGATGCCATTGGGATACCGGACCAGCACGTTGGGCCGATCGCCGGCCGCTCGCAGGGCGCCCTCGGAAACGGCGAGATAGTAGCGGGCGAGATCGAGCTTCGTGTAGCCAGCTTCGGGAAAGAGCACCTTGCCGGGGTTCGAGATCGTGATGTCGCGTCCACCGACCGTCACGATCTCGCGCCCCGTGTCGTCCGGCATCCATTTACTCTAATCCACGAAAAACCGAACGCGATCTCCTGACCTTCTGATCTCCTGTTTAGAACCATTACGTGTCGCAGAGAGGCACACCAGACCTGTAACATCTGAGTCATGGCACACGGAGCGCAGATGCCTGATTGGCTCGAGCCCATGGCCGCGACGCTGACGCAGGAGCGCTTCAGCGGCGCCGACTGGCTGTTCGAACGCAAGTTCGACGGCATTCGGCTGATCGCGTACAAGCACGGAAGTGACGTCCGGCTGTTCTCACGCAATCGCCTTCCTCAGACGCTGCCGGAGGTCGCCGCTGCCGTCGCAAAGCTTCCTGTCGACGAGCTGATTCTCGACGGCGAGGTGACGTGGGACGGCCGCAGCGGCTATCACGTGTTCGACATTCTGTGGGCGGACGGGCGATCGGTGACGTCGCTGCCGCTCGAAGATCGCCGCGCGCTATTGGGGATGCTGCCATTCGAAGCGCCGCTGCGCCGGGTGAGCCTGCTGACCGACGACCAGCCGTGGGAGCATGCCCGCCGCGAGGGTTGGGAAGGCGTCATCGCGAAACGCCGCGGGTCGCCGTACGAGCACCGCCGCTCGAAACACTGGCTCAAGATGAAATGCGAGGCATCGCAGGAGCTGGTCGTTGGCGGGTTCACCGATCCCCAAGGCGCGCGTGTCGGCCTCGGCGCTCTGCTCGTCGGCTATTACGAGGGAAGCGATTTCGTCTTCGCGGGCAAAATCGGCACCGGTTTCGACACCAGGCTGCTCCTGGATCTGCGCACGCGCCTGGACGCGATCGAAGTGTCCGCGTCGCCCTTCACAAAGGCGATAGGACTGCCACGCCTGCGCGCGCATTGGGCTCGTCCTGACATCGTCGTGCAGGTGGCGTTCATCGAATGGACCGTGCACGGCAAGCTGCGGCACCCGCGTCTGCTCGGCGTGCGATTCGACAAAAACGCTCGCGACGTGACAAGAGAGCAACCGTGATCACTCATCCCGAGAAGGTTCTCTTCCCAGACGATGGGATCACGAAGGGCGAAGTGGCGGCGTACTACGAAGCGATCGCGACGCTGATGCTGCCGCACCTGCGCGGCCGTCCGGTGACAATGGAACGGTATCCGGCGGGCATCGGCAAGCAGGGCTTCTGGCAGAAGGACGTGTCGAAGGGCTTTCCGGATTGGCTGCAGCGCGTGGAGGTTCCTAAAAAAGACGGCGTGGTCCATCACCCCATCGTCACCGATACGCGATCGCTGTTGTGGACTGCGAACCAGAACACGATTACGCACCACGTGTGGATCTCCCGTGTTCCCCATCTCGAGCATCCTGATATCTGCGTCTTCGATCTCGATCCGTCGACTGACGATCCTGCGGCGGTGAGAGCCGCCGCCATCGGCCTGCGGGATCTGCTCGAAGAGCTGACGTTGCCTTCATGGATAAAAACGTCGGGGTCGAAGGGCTTCCATATCGTGCTTCCACTCGACGGCAAGACGTCCATGGGAGAGGTCGAGCGGTTCGCGCACAGAGTGGGGAAGCTGCTGGTGAGCCACGCGCCCGATCACCTCACACAGGAGTTCAGCAAGGTCGATCGCCGGGGCCGGATCTATGTCGACACCGGCCGTAACGGCTACAGCGCCACGTTCGCGGCGGCGTACACGATTCGCGCGAAACGCGGAGCGCCCGTGTCCGCGCCTTGCACGTGGGACGAGGTCGAGCGCGGGACCGTCGCGCCGGGCACGTTCACGCTGCGGAACATGCCCGATCGCGTCGCGAAGGTCGGAGACCTCTGGGCCGATATGCGGCGCCGCGGACGATCGTTGAAGCGGCCGATTGAGAAGCTGCGGCGCCTTACCTGAAGCCTCTATCGGCAACGTCGATGAGCTGGTCGACCGGCAACCGCGAGCCCGCGCGCCCATTCGCCGCGCGAACCCGGTCGGACGTGAGTCCATGGTCACGCAGCTTCACGAGATCGTCGATGGACAGGCGGTCGTAGCCCAGCGCCTTCAGATCCTGGACATAGTCGGGTGTCACGCCGTGATCGCGCAGCCGGACCAGGGTGTCGATCGGTTGCTTGGTATAGCCGAGCGCCCCCATGCCGCGGACGTACTCCACATCGACGCCGTGGTCCCGCGCTCGAATGAGCTCTTCGAGCGTGATCTGGTAGCCGAGCTGCCGCATCTCGCGGGCGTACTGCTCGTCGATGCCGTGGTCTCTCGCTTTGATCAGCTCATCCATCGCGAGCGAGCGGTAGCCGAGCTCCTGCATCGCACGAACGTAATCGGGTGTGATGCCGTGATCGCGCGCACGCCGCAGCGCATCTGCTGAGAGGCCCTTATATCCCTGATCCGCAAGCTGCCGAACGTACTCCGGCGTCACGCCATGATCGCGGAGCGTGACGAGTGGGTCCAGAGATCCAAGCCGATGTCCCAATGCGGCCATGTCGCGCACGTACGCCGTGTCGACGCCGTGCTGGCCGGCACGCACAAGTTCGGGTGTCTGAGGCCGGCTGTAACCCTGCTTATTCAGTTCGTCGACAAACGCGTAGCCCACGTCGTGACGTGCCATCTGGTACTGCTCGCGCGCAGACGGCCGCGCGAAGCCACGCTTGGCGAGCTCAGCCGCAAAGTTCGGATCCGCCGCAAACGAGAAGGTACCGGCTCCAACGCGCCCCCGGACAACGCCTTCGAACGTGAATGTGCCCGCGTCGCGCCGCAGACGGAACTGTACCGGTCCACCCGTGCCGGTCAGCTGCGCCAGCGTCAGCCCTTCGAGGCGCTGTAGTGAAATGTTGTTGCCAGAGGATGAATTCCGCTCCGTCAACCGCAGATGGACCTCGTCGTCTTTGCCGGTCGCGCGAATTTCCCACGTCCCGGGCTGTGTGCCGTCGGGGACGACGCCCTGTTGCTGCGCGAACTGTCGAGTGCCTGGTGCCTGCGCCGGCACGTCGGATATTGACGGTGATTCGACGACAACTGCGGAAGTTGCGGCGGCGAGTGGGAGCAGAACCACAGTTGCAACTGCCGCGAAGAATGCCCGTAAGCGCAGCGATGGCAGCTGGCGATTACGCGTTGAGTCGAGCGCCGCCAACATGCGCCCCTCGAGCTGCCGCGGCCGCGCCATCGTGACCGCGAGCGCCGGCAGCGGTTGGGTGCCGAGGCTGTACGCAATCTCGAGGAGATGACCCGCGTAGTCGCGGGGCGCAGCACCTGCCGCAATAACCTGGTCGTCGCACGCAAGCTCCCGCTCGATGCGCAGCTGCCGCGATGCCCACCAGATGGCGGGATGAAACCAGTACAGAACGCAGGCGGCAAACGCCAGCGATTGCGTCAGGCAGTCGCGTCGCGCCACGTGCGCGAGCTCGTGAAGGATTACGGCGCTGCGCCGGTCGTCAGACCACGTGTCGGCCATCGCAGGGATCAGAATGGTCGGGTGCCGTATGCCAAACGCCATCGGCATATCGCGTTCGCCGCCTCGGCGAAGGCGAACCCTCCGGCGCACGCGCAGGCGGTCCGCGGCGTCATCCAGCAATCGCGTCCATTCGCCATCACTGAGATCGATGGCCTTACTCGCAAGCCGCCGCACGGTCATCCGCTGCAGCGTCCAGTACGCGAGCATTATCAAGACACCAGCGCCGTACACGGCGGCGAAAACCGCCTGCCACGAAGCAGCACTCACGTCAGCCGCTGGTACATCAACGCGTGCCGCGGGTGACGTGGCCATCGGTGTGGCAGAGAAGGTGTCCGCGCGCTGATTCGCGGTGTCCGAAGGAGTTGTCACGGTGTCCGGTTGCAGTCGGATGACAGTCCAACCGGGCAACGAGAGCGACAACGCAGGCAGCACGAGCACGCCGACAATTGCGACCGTCCACATCAGGTGGCGCATCGCTGCAGAAACGCGCCGGTGGAGGATCAGCTGCGCGATGGCAACGGCGCTGAGCACCACAGTGACTTTGATGACGATCGCGATAGCAGTAGTGGTCATTCTGTGTCTCCCTGTTCACGGACGCGTTCGAGCAGGCCCTTGAGGCGACGGTATTCGTCGGCCGACAGCCGTGTCGAAGACATATCGAGGAGCGCGGCGATTGCCGAGCCAGGGGAGTTGTCGAAGAACGTCTTGACGAGCTGCTTGAGGGCCGATCGGCTGGCGTGTTCGGGTTTCACGGCAGGGAAGTACACGAACCGCGGGCCATCGTACTCGCGGCCGAGCAGGCCGCGCTCGATCATGATGTCGAGCAGCTTCCGGACGGCGGACGGGCTCGGCGCGTCGGGCAGCTCGGCGCGGATTTCCTCGATCGTCGCGCGGCGGCGCCGATAGAGGATCTCCATAATCTGGCTTTCGCGGCGGGTGAGATCGATGGCTTTCTGTTTAGGCACTGGGGCTCTCTCAATCGATGAGGCGAAATTTTTCGCCCTCGGCGAATATATTCGCACCTCGACCGAGTGTCAAGCCTGGTTGCCGACGTCGAGCCTCGCGGCCTGGCTGATGAGGTAGTCCCGCTCGGGAATGCTGGTGGTCCGCGCCGCGGCCGCACGGTAGTGCGCGAGAGCGCCAGCAAGATCGCCTGCTTTCTCGAGCAAGTGCGCGCGCACGGCGTCCAGGCGGTGATGGGCGGCCAGTTCGCCGCCGGCAGCCAGCTGATCCAGCAGGTCGAGCCCTGCAGCCGGGCCGTGCACCATCGCGACCGCGATGGCACGGTTGAGCGACACCATCGGGTTGTGCGACATCCGCTCGAGCACGGTATACAGCGCCAGAATCTGCGGCCAATCGGTCTCGCCTGCCGTCGGCGCTTCGTCGTGCACCGCGGCAATCGCCGCTTGCAGCTGATACGGACCGACGGATCCTTTCGGCAGCGTGCGGCTGACGAGCGCGAGTCCCTCGGTGATGGCGTTGCGATCCCACAACTGCCGATCCTGCTTGTCGAGCGGTATCAATTCGCCATCAGCGCCTGTGCGAGCCGGCCGTCGCGCGTCGGTCAACAGCATCAGTGCAAGCAACCCTGCGGTCTCCGGGTCATCGGGGAGCCGGCGATGCATGGCGCGCGTCAGCCGAATCGCCTCGCGTGACAGCTCTACGCGATGCAGCGCCGTGCCGCCGCTGCTTGTATACCCTTCGTTGAAGATTAAATACAGCGTGTGCAGCACCGACGCGAGGCGTTGTGCGTGTTCGCGCTTCGTCGGCATGCGAAAGGGCACACGCGAGGACTTGATCGTCTGCTTCGCGCGGCTGATGCGTTGCGCCATCGTGCTTTCGGGCACGAGGAAAGCGCTGGCGATTTCTGCCGTGGTCAATCCGCCGACGGCGCGTAACGTGAGCGCGACGGCCGAGGAGTGCGTCAGCGCCGAGTGACAGCACATGAACAGCAGGATGAGCGTGTCGTCCCGCTCGGTCGTCCCCATATCGCGGAACCGCGACCAGGGATCGCCGGCGGCAGGCCGGGCAGCCAGTTCTTCGCGGTCGCGTCGTGCCGTGTCGCTGCGCATGTAGTCCGTCATGCGGCGGGTGGCCACGTGAATCAGCCAGCCGCGCGGGTTGTCCGGTACGCCTTCCTTCGGCCATTGCATGCTGGCGGCGACGAGCGCTTCCTGTACCGCGTCTTCCGCGGCGGCGAAATCCTTGAAGCGGCGGATTGTCGAGCCGAGAACCTGCGGCGCGAGCTCGCGCAGCAGATCCTCGGCAGACGCGCCCGGATTGGGAGCCGTCACATCTCGACAGGTGGCGGGCTCATCACCTCGCGCACTTCGATCGCCATATTGAGCGGCTTGCCGCCGACGCCGGGCGCGGCCGACGCGCCTGCGGCGATCTCGTAGGCGCGCGCGGGGCTCTCCACGTCGACAATCCAATAGCCGGCGAGGAATTCCTTGGCCTCGGCGAACGGACCATCCGTCACCGCTGGTGCGCCGTTCGCCTGCGCTCGCACGACCCTGGCTTGCGCTGGCGGCGCGAGCCCCTCTGCCGCGACCAGTTCACCCGCATCTCCAAGCGCCTTGGTAAAACGCTTCATGAAGGCGATATGAGCCTTCAGGTCCTCGGCGGGCCACTTCATGACCCCCCAATCACCGGTGCCTCGAGGTGCATTCATCATCAACATGTACTTCATCGTTCTGCTCCTTTTTATTACAGCCTCCCGTGCGCGGTTCCGCGCCACGGTGGCCGAGCGCCCCAATTGGCGCCTGCATGAGTAAGTCGGAGCAGCCGCTGGATTCTCGACATGGCACAGGAATTCTATAAGTAAAGGAGAGGAGGGCTGTCCTGTGTCAATTTCGCTTCGCTCTCTGATGCTTCTTGAGGCGGTGGCGTTTCTGGCGGCAGCCGCTATCCACGCGGGACTCCTTGTCGGAGGATATGCGCACCGCGAGGCCCGGATTGCCGAAACGGTCATAGCCGTCGTGCTTTTAACCGGAGCGGTCGCAGCGTCTTTTGGCCCCGTGTGGTCCCGCCGTGCGGGGCTCGCCGCTCAGGGGTTCGCGCTCGTGGGAACGATTGTCGGCATCTTCACCATCGCGATCGGCATCGGACCGCGCACGTTCGCCGACGTGCTCTATCACATCGTTATCGTGTGTGTGCTGATTTATGGTCTTCTGCTGGCTGCGCGCGCGCGCGCCGGCGCTACGGGAGCGTCATATGGATAACAACGGCTTTGTCGCGCACGCTTCGACCACGGTTATGGCGCCCGTCTCGGCTGTCTGGGACGCGCTCGTCAATCCTGCGGTCATCAAGCAATACATGTTCGGCGCGGACGTCATCTCGAACTGGAAGGAAGGCACTCCCATCGTCTGGAAGGGCGAATGGCAGGGAAAGCGTTTCGAAGACAAGGGCGTGATACTTCGCGTGCAGCCCAACCGTCTTCTCAGCTACAGCCATTTCAGTCCGCTCGAAGGCAAGCCTGATATGCCGGACAACTACCACATCGTCACGGTCGAGCTGTCCGAGCAGCCGGGCGGCACGCAGATCTCGTTGTCGCAGGACAACAACGGCACCGCCCAGACGTGCGAGCATTCCGAGAAGAACTGGAACATGGCGCTTGCGGGATTGAAGAAAGTGGTCGAGCAACGAGTCTGACGCGTCTGGCAGTTCCCTAATTCCACGCTCCGGTTTGCCGCGAATCGAGCACGGCGGTATGTCTCAGCGAGATGAAATCTGAGCGTACTCTTCGTACTGGTCGGTGGCGAGGAAATCGACGCCGGCGTCGATCGCCGCGCGCCATCGGATGCGTGCGCTGTCTAGAGAGGTGAAGTTGTAGCTGGGCGTCCATCCCATCCGCTCGCCACGCTCGAGCGAATGACCATTCAGCGTGTAAAAGCGGATCCACAATCCAGCGTCATGTGCAGCACGAACCGCCTGATGGAGCCGGCGGGCGTCATCAGACGTCCAGTCGCCGGCGTGATTCTGTCCTTCGGGCTCAACCACGCTCCACGGATTGTTGGACCAACGGCGATAGTTCGTAGCCCTTGGGGGACCCGTTGGAAGAGCGGCACCGAATAAGCGCAGCTTGCCGCGGAGCGGCACCAGATCGTGAAAAGCGATCTGCTGCGCCGGATCGGAGCCGGTCAGCACAAGCAGGGGACCAACGTGAAGCGGTTCCACGTGCTGCGGGGTTGTCCCGCGGTCGGCAGTCGTCAACCACGTTTCGTATTCGCCGAGAACGTTCCAGATTGCGGCGAAATGCTGAGGCTCGCTGTCCTTGAAATCAAGGTTGATCGTAATAAGCGGCCAGTGCTCCCGCGATGCTGCAATCAGCGCCCGCGTCACAATCGGGCGAAGGCTCTCCAGGAAGTCGCGCAGCGATGGTTCGGTGCCCGTAAACGGCTCGCCATGGGAGACAACTGAGTGGGCAGGAGTAGTGGCCGTCGCGGGTCGCCAGATGAGGTCCTGTTCGATCGCGAGAGGAGTCCCTGTCGCAAGCGCGCGTTCGACGCGATCGCCCCAGCGGCCCTGATACGGATAGGCATTGTGCGCATCGAGAAGCACCCGCCGGCCGGGTTCGTAACCGGCGGGTGATTGCGCCGCGGTCGCCGCCGCGAGTGCGAGCGTCAGCGTGAGCGCGTATGCCTTCGTGGCTGTCATTGCAGTTTTCTTAGAAATCGTCGAGCGTCAGCTTGGTGTCGGCGTTCTTCCACGCGTCGTCGAACTCGCGCTGCACCCACGCCGCGTCCGAGTCTTTGCCCTGTTTGGCGAGCGCCGCCTGCAATCCGAACAGCGACCGAGCGTTTCGCGGGTGCTTTGACAGGTCGTCGCGGAACACCCGCTCGGCGTCAGCGGCGCGCCCCGCTGCCAGCAGCGACGCGCCAAGCGACTCGCGGACCGGGTAGAACCACACTGGCGGCTCGTCGTAGGGAAGTTGATCGGCCGCCGTGACCGCCTGCTGCCAGAACTTGATCGCCCGATCGTGCTCTCCGCGCGCGGCGGCGATACGCGCATCGAGCGCCGACGAGGCGACGCTCAGCGCGCTCGCCGCGGTTGCCCATCCGCCACCGCCGAACGCTGCGGTCTCGGGCACCGCCGCGATTGCGGCCGTGAGCAGCTTCTCCTCGGCCTCCGCTTCCGCCGCCATTCCGCTCTTCGCGAGCGCGGTGCCGCGCGCGAAGTGATGCCACGCACGCTGGACCGTGCGCTCTGCTGGTGGAGGCTGCAAGGCAAGCACCTCGGCGTGTTTCGAAAAACGAAGCAGGACAGAGACCGGCATCACCACCATCGACTCGACCATCGGCATCATGGCGACGTGCGGGGTCAACTGCTCGGCGACGCGGTCCGCCGCTTGCCGGGCGTCGGCAAACCGTCCCTGCATCATCAGTGAGTCCACGAGGAAATGCAGGTTGTGGGGGTAGTACATCATTCCGTACATCCCGTTCGGCGGAGCCGTGACCAGGTAGCGGCGATCTGCGGCGGCGCCGTCCGCGTTTGCCTTCGCTGCCGCGGCGTGGTCGCCCGTGCGGGCGAAGATGTGGGCCGGCATGTGGATCAGATGGCCTGACGACTCGGCCAACGTCGTGAGGCGCTGCGCGCTCGGGAGCGCGCGCGCAGGGGTGCGAGACGCCTCGACCGCGTGAATGTAGTAATGATTCGCTCCGAGGTGATTCGGATTGCGCAGCAGCACGGATTCCAGCACGCTCACGATTTGTGCCGTGTTGGCTGTGGGAGCTCCATCGGCGGTCCACAGCTTCCAGGGCGTCAGGTTCATCAGACTTTCGGCGTGGATGACGGCGGCGTCGAGATCGTCCGGATAGCGGCGTGACAGATTGCTCATCGCCTGGCTGAACGCGCGTGCGAGCGCCGCGCGGTCGGCTTTCATATCACTTGAATAGCGCACCGCAAGCGCATCGATGTACGCCTTCTCGTGTTCGGGTCCGCCGGCCGCGAGCGACTGCGCTTTCACAAGAGTGTCGTATGCCGCTTGGGCGCGCGCGTCGTCGATGTCGAGGTTGTAGTTCGGCCCCAGCGCCCACGCCTTGCCCCACAGCGGCATCGCCGCCGACGGATCGAGTGCCGCCGCCCGTTCAAATGACAGGATCGCGGCCTCGTGATTGAAGCCGAATGCCTGTGCAAGACCCTGGTCGAACATTTTCTGGGCTTCAGGATTCGACGTGCGGATCGGGTGGTGATGCTGGCCAAACGTGAGCGGCGCCGGCGGCGGCGCTGCCGGGGTGGTTGCGGCGCTCGCCGGTGCCGGCGGCGGCTCCGCCGGCGTGGATTTGCATGCGCTACCGAGCACGATGAGCGGCAACAGGGCGATCGTCGAGAGTCTCATGGCCGAAGAATTTAGCAGAGGCCGCTGGGCTGAGCCAACCTGATACAGATGTAAACAAAAATCGGCACTCGCGTTGCACCGCTATGCCGGGAAATGAGTAATGGTGGCGTTTATGTTTGAATTCGTTACGCCCCACGGGTTGTTTCGTACTCAAATCCATACGCTGCGCGAAACGCTGCCTGGCGTGATGGACGGCGTCGAGGCGAGCATTCATGACGCACGCATCGCCACTCGCCGCATTCGCGAAGTGCTGCCCCTGCTCGGCGATCCAAAGAGACGAAAGCCAATCGAAGATCTGGGATCGCGCTTCAAGCGTATCGGACGGTCGCTCGGCCGCGTCCGCGACGCCGATGTCCGCGTGGCGCTTCTCGCATCGCTCGAAACGCGGATGCCGCATGCGGCGCCTGCGCTCGTCGTCCTTCGGCAGCAGCGCGAGCAGGAACGTCTTACGCTGCTGCGCAAGCTGATCAAGCGTTTGGAGCGGCTCGAGGCGGTGCGCATGATTGAGATGCTCGACGATCACCGCTTTTCGATGGCCGGACCGGTCGCCTGGGCCATTCGCGCCGGCGCAACCTGGAAGCGCGATCTGACCTACACCCTTCGCGAGCGCGCAGCCGCGACGACCGAGGCGATCGACCACGCGACGGGAGTCTATTTTCCGAATCGCGTGCATGGCGCGCGCATCGCCATAAAGAAAATGCGCTATGCGATGGAGATTGCCCACGAAGTGGGAGGCGGCGATCGGACCGCGGCGATACGCGAGCTGAAAAAGGCGCAAGACCTGCTCGGCGATCTCCACGATCGTCAGGAACTGATCGACAATCTCGTCGCAACGTGTCCGCCTGACCAGCCCGAAGCGGCGAGCCAGGTGTCGCTGTTGAAACAGGTGATCGATGCCGAGAACCACGATCTGCACGCGCGATACCTTGCGCGCCGGAGCGCTATTCTCGAGATCTGCAGCGTGGAGCGCCGCCATCTTCGGAGACCGGCCGCCCGATCGCTGGTTGCTGCGGGTGCGCTCGCCATTTCGTCGGGCGTTTACGCGAAACTCCGTTAAGGTCCGCTAGAATAGCTTCCTCCGATATGTTTCCCAGAAACAGCCGCTGGCTACTGCTGGCGGTGCTCGTCGTAGTGTCGAGCGCCGTGTTCGCGCAGCGTGGGGGTGGCGGTTACTACGGCGTCCGGCGGCCTGCCGCGGACACCTTCAAAGGCGACTTCACCTTCTGCCGTCTTGCATTTCGCGCTGCGTACGGTGGGTATGGCGGTGGGTGGGGCGTGGATTATCCGCGCGCCGACGAGAACCTGTCGATCCGTCTTTCGGAGCTCTCGGACGCCGTTGTGAATTTCGACAAACACGGCACGCCCAACTACGTCGTCATCCAGGCGACAGAGCCCGAGCTCTTCAAGTGCCCGTTCGTCATGGTGACGAATCACGGGCGCGCCTTTTTTGCGCCGGAGGAAGTCGACGCACTGCGGGCGTACTTGAAAAAGGGCGGCTTCCTGTGGGCAGACGATGCGTGGGGAAGTCTTGCATGGGATCACTGGTACGAGGAGCTGCGCAAGATTCTGCCGGCCGGCGATTATCCGCTGGTGGATCTCCCGATCAACCACTCGATTTTCCGCACGCTGTTCGAAGCGAAGCGGATACCGCAGATTCCCAACATCGGCTTCTTCCGCGGTACCGGTGGACAGACGTCTGAGCGATGGGAAGACAGCAGCACGCCTCACGCGTACGCGCTGCTCGACTCGAGCGGCCGCATCGCCGTCCTGACGACGCACAACACCGACTTCGGTGATGCCTACGAACGCGAAGCGGATGATCCGGAGTTCTTCTACCGGTTTTCCGTCGAAGGCTACGCGATCGGCATCAATATCCTTCTATATTCGATGACGCACTGATGTCTCGCCGCCACGACGCGACGGCGCTAAGACCTTGAACCACGAAGATTCGTTGCGCCTTGGCGTCTTTGCGGTGAGACGTCTTCAGACCCGATATAATCCAACGAGCATGAGCCGAGTCCTCGTCGTCGACGACAGTGAGACCGTCGTCCATTTCTTGCGGATGATTCTCGAGAGCCAGAAGTACGAGGTCGATACCGCGTCCGACGGCAACGAGGGATTAGCCAAGGCGCATCAGTCGCTGCCCGACCTCATCATTACCGACAGCATCATGCCCGGGATGGACGGCTTTTCGCTGCTTCACGCGCTTCGCGCCGATCCCGCGACCGAGGCGGTGCCGGTCATCATGCTCACATCCGGCGATCCCCACGATCCCGACCACGTCGTGCGAGACCCGCAACCCAACGCGTTTGTGAAGAAGTCAGCAGACTTCGAGCCTTTGCTCGCCGAAGTGCGAGAGGCTCTCAACCACCGCCGATAACGCATTTTTGTCTGTGATTGTGCTATTTCGGAACGCCAACGCACACACCCTGCTGCAAACCTCGGCGTAATAACCGTTTGTCGTCGCCAGAGTCGGCTCGTTCCCGGAGGATGTAGGTGCCAGGACGACACACAGCTAAAGCATTCACCTGACGTGACTTACAGGCGAGTGCTGGCGTTGCGTGCCAAAATGTGTCACTGCTGCACAGTCGAGCAAGTCTGCCGTAAATTGTAACTATTTGAAAATGGGCAGGTTAGTGGTCTCGACCGTGTAGGCGAAAGCGGCGTGTCGATTGCTCTACTCCCGGCGACCTGGCCGGATACCGGCCTGGACGCGCCCTTCGTCTACGCGCAAGAGGGGCTGGAGATACGCACAGATGAAAGCCGGAAAGTTAATCGCCGCCGCCGCGACCATGTGGGCCATGTCCCTCGGGCTGGTCGTCCATGCAAACGACCATGGAAACGACGGCCGCCCGTCGAACCTGGATATGAAGCTGGAGCGCGTGCTGCGTCAGCACGATTTCACCGGGCGCATCGAATCGACGCTCGAGGACAGGCTCGGACGGCGAATCGACGTCCCGCTCGCGAATCTCGGCCGTCTCCTGTGGTTTGACACGGTCCATTCACTGCACCGGGACAATACCTGTGGCGGCTGCCACTCGCCCTCAAACGGCTTTGGCGATACCCAGTCGATTGCCATCGGCGTCGACAACAACGGCCTCGTTGGTCCGAACCGCGTCGGCCCGCGCAACCAGCGCCGGTCGCCGCTCGTCGTGAACACGGCGTTTTATCCCAAGCTCATGTGGAACGGCCGGTTCTTCGCCAATTCCGCACCCGGCAAGAAACTCGGCGATCCGTTCAGCAACATGTTCGGGTTCACGTTCCCGGCGCCCGAAGCACAGTCGCTCGGCTACCACGACCACCTTCTGCAGTCGCAGGCGTTCATTCCGCCGACCGAGCTCGTCGAAGTCGGCGGGTTCACGGGCACGTCGGGTACGGATCTCAGCCCGGTGTTCGAGGTGTTCGACAACGGCCAGGGCTTGCCGGTTCCGCTGCCCGACGACTCTGGTTTCCGGAACGATCCGATCCGCGCGGACATCCTCGAAATTCTGAACTCGACGCCTGGATACATTCTCGCGTTTGGAAAGGTGTTCCACGAAGTGAAGCGCGGGGCGCCGATTACGTTCGACATGTTCGGCCGCGCCATTGCCGAGTTCGAGTTCACACTGACCTTCGCGAACGCGCCCATCGATCGCTTCGCACGCGGGCAGCAGAACGCGATGACCGACGCCGAGAAGCGCGGCGCGCTGGTGTTTTTCGGCGAAGGCAAGTGCGTCACGTGCCACGCCACGAAGGGCAAGTCGACCGAGATGTTCAGCGACTTCGAGAACCACGTCGCCGGCATCCCGCAGCTCGCGCCGCCGTTCGGCAAATGGACGAGCAACATGATTTATGACGGCCCGGGCGCTGACGAGGATTTTGGCGCGATGCAGATCTCTGGCGATCCGGGAGACAAGTACAAGTTCCGCACGGCTCCTCTGAGAAACATCAGCCTCGCGCCGGCGTTCTTCCACAACGGCGCGTTCGCGCGGCTCGAAGATGCGATTCGTTTCCACCTCGATCCGGCGCAGCCGTACAACCCCGCGGCGGCCGGCATCGATCGCGACCTCATCCACCGGATGGGACCGCGCGTCGACGAGTCGTATCTGGATCCGATGTTCAGGAACGGTGGTATCGATCTGTCCGAGTCGCAGATTCGCGACGTCACGCAGTTCGTCAAGACCGGGCTGCTCGATCCGCGTGCGAATCAGGACAGGCTCTGCGACCTCGTGCCGAAAGCGGTGCCCAGCGGGCTCAAAGTGCTGACGTTCGAGGCATGCCAGAAGAAGCCCGGCAAACCCAAGGACAGGGACTAGGCTAACTAGTCCCTCGTCCTCAGTACCGGTTCCTAGTTCCAAGTTCCAGTTCCTGGTTCCACGTTCCCCGTTCCAGTTCCTCGTTCCTAATCCCACCACTCGTTCGCAGTCACCGGTCCGGGTTCGAAGGTGTACGGATTTGGCACGTTCCAGCCGATAACCGGTCAGGGAGCGGAGGTGCGTCTTCGCGAACCGCCGCGCAATTGTGTGAAGGAGCAACGATGAAACGCGTCATCTTTTCAGTCATGATTCTGTGCGCCGCCAGCGCGCGTCCGCTCTGGGCGCAGCAGAACGACATCGCGGTGCTGCGCGCGGAGATCGCGAAACAGGAAGTGGTCATCGCCCAGCTGTTGAAGCGCATCGAAGCGCTCGAGCATCAGTCGCCTCCGCCCGCCGCGGCGCTGCAGGATCTGCAGGACGACATCAAAGCGCAGGACGATTCCATCAACTCGCTGCGCGAGACGGTGAACAATAAAGTGAACCTGAACGGCTACTACAATTTCAGGTTCTCCGCCGACGGCTCCGAAGAGCCGGCGTCGTTCCAGCAGCATCACCTGGGCGTCATCATGGCGAAGCAACTCGGCAAATTCAATTTCCTGATGGAGCTCGAGCTGCAGAACGTGCCCCACCATGCGGAGATCGCCGTTTCGGAAGAAGGCGAAGCGGTCTCAGAGTCTGGAGAGACGACGGAGGGCGATCTCAGCGGAGAAGGGCAGGTCGCGGTCGAGAACGCGTGGATGGAATACAATCACAACCGCTTCCTGAGCGTTCGGATGGGCAAGCAGCTGTCCCCGCAGTACTGGTGGCAGAACCACTATCCGAACCTGACGCTGTCGACCACTCTTCCGATCTACCTGCGCGAGCTGTTCCCGGCGGAGCTCATCGGCGTCACGGTGCAAGGATCTGCGGCGCGGCCTGTGGGCCAGTCCGAGTTCGGCGTCGGCTACAAGTTCTATGTCGCGAACAACAATTTCGAGGGCAACAGCCGCACCGACCTGCAGGACGGCAAATCGTGGGGAGCGCGCGGCCAGGTCCGGCTCCCGACCGGAGGGGCGTTGAGACGTTTCGACGCCGCATTCGACGTGTATCGCGGTCACGTCGGGTTGGCCGACAACACGCTCACGGAAGACAACGTCATCGGATTCGAATCCCAGCTCGAAGTGTCGAATTTCTTCCTGCAAACGGAATGGGCGCGGGGAAAATCGCTCGAACAGACCCGCACGGGATATTACGTGCAGCCGGCCTATCGCATCGACGAAGATTGGATCACGTTCTATCGACTCGAGCAGCTCGAGAGCCCGAGGATTCAGCGCGCCGAGCGCCGCCATCTGGCAGGGATCAACTACCGGCCGTACCCGCAGATTGCGTTCAAGGGTGAGTTGTACAGGTCGCAGCCACTGGAGCGCGACTTCCTGCACGCTGAGGGCGACGAAGAAAGCAAGCCGTTCAATGGAATCGCGCTGGCGGCGGTCTTCTTTTTCTAACATCGGTGGCGCGCAGGTTCCTGGCGGCGGCGTTGATTGTTCTCATGTGGACGGGCTACGCGTCCACGGAGATCATCCCGTTCGTCGTCATCGTCAACAACGCGAATCCGGTCAACTCGCTCAGCACGGTTGAGCTGCGCCGGATCTTCATGAAGCAGTCGCGGATGTGGCCGCACGGCGAGCCGATGGTGCCCGTCGACTGGGATAGCACGCACTACCTTCGTACGATTTTCTCGAAGGATGTGCTGGGTCGATCTGTGCGGGAGATGCAGGAATACTGGGTGCAGCAGTCGATGACGCAGGGGCTGACGCCGCCGTCGACGCAGCGATCGGCTCGAGCGGTGCTGCGGTTCGTGGCCAGCGTGCCGGGCGCGATCTCGTATGTGCCTCCGTCCGAAGTCGACGAAACCGTCCGCGTGATGCCGGTCAAGTAACGGACCGGCCGACAGGGAGACATGGTGGCGTTGAAACTCAACATTCGATGGCAGCTCGCACTGGTGTCAGTTGCGCTGTCGCTGCTGCCGATTGCCATCGTCGGCGTTTCCGCATATCAGATTGCGCGAGGGGCGCTCGAAGAGCGCATCCGGCTCAATCTCGAGACGCTCGCGGTGCAGAGCGACGAGAAGCTCGAGCGGCTGCTGCTCGATCATCATCAGAATCTCGCCGTCTGGTCGCAGCTCGGTTTCATCCGCGACGACGCGGTGACCGGTGACGCCGACGGACGCATTCAGCAGTTCCTTCAGGAAGCGAAGCGCAATACCGACGTGGCGCAGGAGTTGTGGGTGGCCAATGCCGCCGGCACCGTGATCGCGTCCACGCTGCCGACACTGCGCGGCCGCGAGGTTGGCGACCGCGAATTTCTGCAGGCGGCGCGCCGCGGTGAAACCTGGGTCGGATCGCCGATGATGCAGGACCTGACCGGCCGCGTGGGCATGCCGTTGGCGTTTCCGCTGCAGGCCAGCTTCGATCGTTCCAAGTCGGTTGGCGTGCTCGTCGCCGTCCTCGACTGGCCGAAAATTCAGTCGACACTGCAGGCCGTTCGGGTGCTGCCGGAGGGACAGGACGAGCGCGGTTATCTCGTGGTGGCGAACTCGCAGGGCGTGCTCCTCGCCGCGCCGTCGTTCTTGTCTGGTTGGGAGCCGGGCCGCACGCGGTTGAACGCCCTGGGACTCGATTCGGTCGGCACGATCATGAACGCGCCGGCCGGCAGCGGCGAGCTCGAGGTACGCGACTCGACCTACCTCGCCGGTTATGCGACGACCGAGAAACGGCCGTATCTGCCGGACGCATGGCGAACCATTCTGCTGATGCGCACCGACGTGGCCTTCGCGCCGCTTGGCAACCTGCTGCGGACCATCTTCGTGCTGTCGATCGTGCTCGGCACGCTCGCGGCCGCCGGATCGCTGTATTGGGCGACGCAGTTCTCGCGCCCGATCATGTCGCTGGTGCCGTTCCTCAAATCGGTCGCCGGTGGAGATCTCTCGCAGGGCATTTCCATCACGCGCCGCGACGAGCTCGGCATGCTCGCCGACGCGGCGAACGACATGGCCAACCAGCTCCGGAAGCTGCTGCAGGATTTGCAGCAGGCTTCGATCCAGATCACCGGCGCATCAACGCAGGTGCTGACGACGGCCGAGGAGCACGCATCCGGATCTGTCCAGCAGGCGGCATCGATCGCGCAGGTGACCGCGACGATGGAAGAGCTCACGAACACGGCAAAGCAGATTGCGTTGAGCGCAACCTCGGTGGAGAAGATCGCCGACGACAGCGCACAGGCGGCGCACGCCGGGTACGACTCGGTTGGCGAAGCGCTCGAGGCAATGGAGAAGATTCGGCGCCGCGTGGCGGACATCTCGGGGAAGACGCTGCTGCTCGGCGAACGATCGCAGCGCATCTCTGAAGTCCTCAACCTCATCAAGGACATCGCGGGCGAGATTCACCTGCTCGCCGTCAACGCCGCAATCGAATCGGCCGCCGCGGGCGAGCACGGCAAGCGGTTCGCCGTCGTCGCCAGCGAAGTGCGGCGCCTGGCAGAGCGCACGCGCGAATCGGCGGAAGAGATCAAGGGCATCGTCGGCGAGATTCAGTCGGCGACGAACACGTCGGTGCTTGCGACGGAACAGGGCGTGAAGGAAGTGGAGAACGGCGTGTCGCTGGCCACGCGCGCGCGCGGCAGTCTGGAGCAAATCATTCAGATGGTCGACCGCACCACTCAGGCCATCCGCCAGATCACGTTTGCCACGCAGCAGCAGCAGAGCGCGAGCGAGCAGATTGTGCAGACGATGCGCGAAGTCGCCGAAGTCACCAGACAGGCCGCGTCGGGTATGAAGCAGTCAGCGAACTCCGCCGGCGAGCTCAATCTGCTTGCCGATCAGTTCAAGACGAGAATCAAAGAATTCAAGCTCTAGAGACGCATGGATCCGGAAGCCATCCTCGCAGCCATCGAGCAGCAGCGCGACAATGAGGCGGAGCCGCGCGAAGAACAGGAGCGGGTGCCGTACCTGGGTTTCTACCTCGGCACGGAGGTCTACGGGTTGCCGCTCGATCAGCTGCGCGAAGTCGCGCGCGTGAGCCATCTGCGGCGCGTGCCCGGGGCGCCCGCGGGCGTCGCGGGGCTCGTCAACCTGCGCGGTGAGATCCTGTGTGCGCTCGACGTCAGGGAGATTCTCGGCCTGCCTGCACAGGCGTCGACCGACTCACCCTTTATCGTGGCGCTGCGCGGGTTCGGCGATCCGCTGGGTCTCATCGTCGATTCCATCGCGGACATTTATGCGGTCCTGCCGAGCGAGATTGAGCCGCCGCCGGCGACCTGGCCCGCCGAGCGCGCCGCGCGCTTCATCGGCACCGCCCGCGTGCCTGTCGGGCTCATGGGGCTGCTCGACCTCGCAAAGGTCACGAAGGTATGACCGTGTCCATCGAGGCGGTGTCGTTGCTCGTCTTCGAGGCGGCCGACTGCCTGATGGCGGTCCCCGCCTCCGAGATCGCCCAGCTGGAGGGGTCAGACCCCCTTTTTACGAAAATCGAAAATCGGGCGGCGTTTGATCTCGGCGCGTACTTTGGTGGACCGGAATCGGACGGCCCGTGGCTGCGATGGGGACGCGGCACTCGCAGCGCGTGGCTGCGGGTTCGGCATGTCGTCGATGTCGTCCCTGTCGCCTTGTCGCTGCTGACGCCGATGCCGGCGGTGTTCCGCCGGCAACCGCGCACGCACGCTTTTCTTGCCGCGGGTGTCCGCGGCGACGATGTGTTTCTCCTGCTGGATCCGGCGCGGTTGACGTCATGAACCCGATCGACACGTCCATCTTCGTCAGCAAGTTCGTCGAGGAAGCGCGAGATCGCATCAAAGCGCTCGGCGCCGCACTGCTGCATCTCGAGGAGACGCCGGGGGCCTCCGACGCCATTGCCCATGCGCTTCGTGAGGCTCACAGCATCAAGGGCTCGGCTCTGATGCTGGGATTCACTGACATCTCCGAGATCTCGCACAAGCTCGAGGACCTGTTCGTCGCCGCGAAGACGAACGCCTCGCTTCTCGACGGCGACGCGTTCGACGTCATTTTCACCGCTGTCGACCAGATGAGCATGCGGATCGAGCAGCTCGCGCGCGGCAACACGACCGCCGTCGAGGTCGCCAGCATCTGCGCCCAGCTCGCGTCCGTCCTACAGACGAGGCAGACGGGGTCTGACCCCCGTACAAAAAAACTCAATAACGGCGGGCCTATTGCCAACTTGGGGTCTGACCCCCGTACAGTACGGGGGTCAGACCCCGGTACGGGTACAGGTACGGGCGCCCAGGGCGCGGGTGGGCAGAAAACGCCTGAGCTGCGGCAGTCGCTGCGCGTGCCGATCGAGAAGCTCGACAGGCTGGCGCACCTGGCGCCGGAGATGGTCGTCCAGAGCCTCAAGGCCTTCGAGCGCCATACCGAGCTGCGGCGCCTCGAGCGCATGCTCAGCCACCTGCGCGATCGCGTGCGCGAAGCCCGTTTGACGCCAGACACCAGCGCCCACGATCGGATCGCGCAGCTCGCCGAGCACGCTGACGCGCTGGACGCTGTGACCCGGCGCATGCGCGAATTTCTGGTCAGCTTCAGCGACGACCGCGTGCGGCTCAACCTGATCACGGAAGAGCTGCGCCAGAACGTCATCGAGCTGACTATGCTGCCGGTGGCATCGGTCTTCGACGCGTTTCCGCGAGCGGTCCGCGACCTCGCGCGCACGTTCAACAAGGAGATCGAGCTCACCGTTCGCGGCCGTGAGACCGAGGTCGACAAGAAGATCATCGATCAGATCGCCGAGCCGCTCACGCACCTCATCCGCAACGCCGTCGACCATGGCATCGAAGCACCTGACGTCCGCGAGCGCGCAGGAAAGCCCAAGGAAGGCCAGCTGATTCTGTCGACCGAGCAGCAGGGCAACCGCATTCTCATCACGCTGAAAGACGACGGCGGCGGCATCGATGTCGAGAAGCTGCGGGCGGTAGCCATTCAGCGTGGTGTCGCCTCGGCCAGCGAACTCGAGCGATGGTCACCCGAACAGCTGCTCGATCTGATCTTCCAGCCAGGCTTCAGCACTCGCGCGTCGGCCACCGACGTCTCGGGCCGCGGCGTCGGCATGGACGTCGTCAAGAGCGTGGTCGAGCGCCTGGGCGGCGGCGTGCGCATTCAATCCGAGATCGACAAAGGAACAAGCGTCACGCTGAACCTGCCACTGTCGCTCGCGCTGCTGCGCGTCGTGCTGCTCGAGGCCGGTGAAGAGCTATTCGCGCTGCCGACCGCAGCCGTCCGCCGGATCCTGCAGGTCGGCTCGGCCGACATCGGCCAGCTGCAGCAGGGGCCCGTGGCCGACGTTGATGGCGAGAGCATTCCGCTCACGGCGTTGTCGGCGATGCTGCAGGTGCCAGACTCGCCAACGGCCGCGCGCCAGACCGTCATCGTGGCGGAGGGAAGCGAAGGGCGATTCGGCATCCTCGTCGAGGCCGTTCACGAAGAGCAGGAGCTCGTGTTCAAGGAGCTACGCGGGCCGCTGCGCAATCAAAAGACGTTCACCGGCGCCGCGCTGCTCGGCAACGGCGACATCGTGCCGATTCTGGACGTCAACGCGCTCTTCGACCTCGCCTCGCGGGCCCCGTCTGCGGGCGCCGCGCCCGCCCTGCAGCGCCGCACGCCGGCCCGCGTCTGCCGTGTGCTCGTCGTGGACGACTCGCTGGTCGCGGGCGAGTTGCAGAAGAACATTCTGCTGACGGCCGGATACGAGTCGGAAATCGCAAGCGACGGCGTCGAGGCGCTCGAATGCCTTCACCGCAAGGAATGGGATCTCGTCGTCGCCGACGTCGACATGCCGCGCATGACCGGCTTCGAGCTGACCGAACGGATCCGCGCGGACGAACAGTTTCGGGATATCCCCGTCATCATCGTGACGTCGCGCGACACCATCGACGATCGGCGGCGAGGGTTCGAGGTTGGAGCCGACGCGTACGTGCTGAAGCGCGAGTTCGATCAGAGTCAGCTGCTCGACACTGTGCGCCGCCTCATCGGCCGTGGCATTGATCAGGACCCGCGACTGAAGAAGAAGGACAGCCATGTCTGACGTCCAGGCACAGACTGCCAGCCGTCAGCCAGCCGTGCGCGTTCTCGTCGTAGACGACTCCGCGGTCACCCGCGAGGTGTTGACCGCGCTCTTGAATTCCGATGCCGAAATCAACGTGATCGGCCAGGCCGCGACCGGCGCGGAAGCGGTCGAGCTGACCGCAACCCTTCGTCCGGATCTCGTCACGATGGACCTGATGATGCCCGGCATGGATGGGATGGAAGCCACGCGCCGCATCATGGCGCGCAACCCGACGCCGGTGCTGTTTCTCAGCTCCTTTTTCGACAAGGAAGGCACCTACTCGCGTGCCGATGCGATCGCGGCAGGCGCGCTCGACGTCGTCGAGAAGCCGGCCCTCATGCCCGACTGGCGATGGCACAACGCGGCCGGCAAGCTCGTGCAGAAGGTCAAGTCGCTCGCGAAGGTGCCGGTCATTGCGCACATCCACGGCGCGCGAAAGCTGCTCGCGCAGGAAGCGTCGCAGGCAGAAAGCTTCATCGGCCCGGCAGCCGATGTCGTGGCCATCGGCGCGTCTTCCGGCGGCCCACGCGTCATCGAAGCCCTGCTCTCGAGTCTGCCGTCGACCTACGCGCTGGGCATCGTCGTCGTGCAGCACATGTCGGACGGATTCACCGTGAGCATGCTGAGATGGCTGCGCGAACGGTGCTCGCTGCCGATCAAAGTCGCGGAAGAAGGCGATGCGATCATTCCGCGCCGCGTGCTGTTCACACCTGAGACGGCGCATCTGGTCGTCGGCATCGGCGGTCGCGTACATCTGTCCGACGCGGCGCCGGTCAACGGCCACAGGCCGTCGATCGACGTGACATTTCAGTCGATAGCCCGCGTGTATGGTGCTCGCTGCGCCGGCGTGTTGTTGACGGGTATGGGCTCGGATGGGGCACAGGGACTGCTGGCGATCCGAAACGCGGGCGGCGTGACCATGGCGCAGGACGAAGAGAGCTGCTCGATTTTCGGCATGCCGCGCGCCGCAATCGAACTGCGCGCCGCGCAGCAGGTGCTGTCGCCGGCCGGCATCATCCGCAACCTGAACGCCCTGCACGTGGAGCGTGTGCGATCGCTGATCTAGCCTCATTCGCCGCCGTGCGCGACCTCATCGAGTCCCGCTGCGGGCTTCGCTTCGACGACAGCCAGCGCGGTTCGCTGTCGTCCTCCGTCGCCGCCCGGATGGAGCTGCTCGGCCTCGTGAACGAAGACGAGTATCTCGATCGCCTGCGCGGCGCGATTCCGACGATGGTGGAAACCGAGCTGCGCCATCTGCTCAACCTCGTCACGGTCACCGAAACCTGCTTCTTTCGCGACGCCGCGCAGTTCCGTCTTTTTCGCGAACACATCGTGCCGACGTTGGTGGCCGCGCAAGCCGCAAACGGTCGCAGCTCGAAAAAGATCCGTGTCTGGAGCGCCGGCTGCTCGACCGGCGAAGAAGCGTATTCCATCGCGATCATGCTCGATAAGATGGGCATATACCGGTCGCATCCCGACGGCTTCATCGAGATTATCGGGACCGATCTCAATACCGAAGCGCTCGACAAGGCCCGCCGCGGGGTCTATACGGAACGCGCCGTACGTCATGTTCAAGGCCCGCTGCTCGACGAGTACTTCGTGCGCGACGGCAAGACATTCGCCCTCAAGGACGCCATCAAGTCGCGCGTCACCTTCGAGTTTGGCAACCTCACACGGACGCCGATGCCGTCGACGGGCCCACAGGACGTCGTGTTCTGCAAGAACGTGGCGATCTATTTTCGCGACGAAGTGACTCGCAAGCTGATTGAAGGACTTCGCGACACGCTTACGCCCGGCGGCTATCTGCTGATGGGGCACGCCGAGTCGTTGTGGCAGATGTCGGACATCTTCTCGCTCGTCGAGCACGATCGGACCTTTTGTTACCGAAAGACCACGCCGGTCACGAAGGAATCCGACTCTTCCAACGTGAGCCGGAAACCGCCGCACCGCCGGAAAGCGTTGGCCGCCGAGCCCGACCCGTCAGCGCAATACGACTCGTGCCTCGCAGCGTTTCGCGCCGGAGACTGGGACGCAGCCGAATCGGCGCTGACTACGCTGGTGGCGTCATGTCCCACGTTCGCGCCCGCGCTGCTGCTTCTCGGCGGCCTTTACGCGCATCGCGGGCGGTTCGATGAGGCGATGCGGCAGGCCGAGGCGGTATTGAAGGTCAGCGATCTCGAGCCACGCGCGCACCTGCTGCTCGGCATGATTGCGGAGCGCCGCCGCCGCCCCGACGACGCGCTGCAGTCGTTGCGCCGCGCGCTCTACCTGGACGATTCGCTCGCGCTCGGGCACTTCTGGCTCGGCAATCTGTATCGCGAGCGCGGCGATGTTGCACGCGCGCGTCAGGAGTATGAGAATGTGGTGCGCGACTGGGAGCGCCATACACTTCAGCTCACCGAGGAGTTCGCGTCGGATCTGACCGCAGAGCAGCTCGTCGGCTTCTGCAGGGACACCCTGGACCGCCTTCACAATGCCTGACAGCCCGCACTCCGATGCAGCCGCCGAAGTCATCCGTCACTTGCGCGGGCTCGAAGCGCGAGGGTCGAGGACGCTGGTCGCGCAGCTGATCGACTCGCTCATGAGCGAGAGCTCCGGACAGATGGAAGCCGTCCGAAAGGCCGCCTCCAGCGGCGATCGCGAAGGACTCTATCGCGCCGCGCACTCGCTGCAGGGCAGTGTCGCGATCGTCGGCGCCGAGTCGACGGCACGCGCGTGTGCCGAGCTCGTCAGGACATCGCGCGATGGCTCGTTCGAGCATGTGGCGCCAATTGTGGCCGAGCTCGAGTCGGGCATCGAGGCCATCCGCAAGGCGCTCGTCGGCTGGGGCGATGCGGCGTCCAGCCGCGCACCGCTGCCGCCGTCGCAGGCGCCGTACTCGATGGGCGTCGCGCGCAAGCGCGTGCTCGTCATCGACGACGACGAGGGGATTCGACGGATCACACAGATGCTCGTCGAAGGACTCGGCCACGACGTCGAGCCCGCACGCGACGGCATCGAAGGCCTCGCCAAGCTTCACCTCGGCGTCGATCTCGTCCTGCTCGACGTCGTCATGCCGGGACTCGACGGGTTCGACGTCTGCCGCCGCATTCGCCAGGATCCCGCCGGCCGCGACATTCCCGTCATCATGGTGACGACGCTCGCGACGCGCGAGCATCGGCTGCATGCGGTCGAAGCAGGGGCCAACGACTTCATCGCGAAGCCTGTGGACGAAACGGAGCTGCGCGTCCGCACCACGTCGCTGCTGAAGATGAAGGCGGCGCAGGACGAGCTGAAGCGCTATCAGGCGCACCTCGAGACGATGTGCGAAGAGCGCACCGCGAGCCTGCGAAAGGCGCTCGAGCACATGGCCGAAGCGCAGCGGATGGCCTATCAGGCGCAGCTGGAAACGGTCGAGCGGCTGGCCATCCTGGCCGAGTACAAAGACAAGGTGACGGGCCGGCACATCCAGCGGATGAGCGAATACAGCGCCGTCCTCGCTCGCGGTCTGAAATTGCCGCCGTCCGAGGTCGAGCTCATCCTCCACGCAAGCCGCATGCACGATGTGGGCAAGATCGCCGTGCCCGAGGCGATTTTGCGGAAGCCGGCAGAGCTCGAGCCGCACGAGTGGCATCTGATGCGGCAGCATTCGGCGATCGGCAGCCGGATTCTCGAGAACTCCTCGTCGCAGATCCTGCAGGCCGGCCGCGTGATTGCCCTGCATCATCACGAGCGTTGGGACGGGCGCGGCTATCCCGCGGGTCTCGCCGGCAGCGACATCCCACTGTGGGGGCGCATCTGCGCCGTCGCCGACGTGTTCGACGCGGTGACGAGCGAGCGGCCGTACAAGCCCGCGTTCCCGAACGAAGAAGCGCTGGAGATCCTGCGCGACGGCAAGGGAAAGCACTTCGATCCGCGCGTCGTCGAGGTATTCTTCGAGTGCCTGGAAGATATTCTTGCGATACAGAAGAAGTACAAGGATGAGGGAGGGAAGGATGCTTTCGCGCCGTGAGGCTTTAATCAGAATCGGCAGCGCCGCTGGTGTGGCTGCCTTGACATCTCGAAGCGCCGGCGCTCAGGGCGCCGCGAAGCCAGAGCCGCCAAGCGTCATCTCGAATCCGCCGCGAGATTTTGCGGGCCCGGTCACGTACCCGGATCCCGACATCATCACGCACGATCCATCTTTCAACGCCATCCGCGTGGGCAACACGCCAATCCAGCGGCTGTGGACCGGCGGCATGTGGTGCGAGGGACCGGCGTGGAATGGGCAGGGGCAGTACCTGATCTGGAGCGACATCCCCAACAACCGGCAGATGCGCTGGATCGAAGACGACGGGCGGGTCACCGTGTTCCGCCAGCCGTCGGGCAACAGCAACGGGAACACATTCGATCATCAGGGGCGCCAGCTGTCGTGCGAGCATTCGGGACGCCGTGTCGTGCGGTACGAGCACGACGGATCAATCACCGTCATCGCCGATTCGTTTCAGGGCAAGCGCCTCAATTCGCCGAACGACATCGCGTGCCATCCGGACGGCAGCTACTGGTTCACCGACCCGCCTTATGGCGGATCGGTTTACGAGGGCATGCCCGATGCGGCGGGCGGTCCCAGCAACAAGGATGGACGCCTGAACGCGAAAGTCGGACAGCCCGCCGGCTCGGGCGTGCTGAAGCGCGAGCTGAGCTGCAACGTCTATCGTGCCGATCCGAGCGGGCGCATCGACATGGTCATCAGCGAAGAAGCGCTCGGCGGAATTCCGAACGGCATTACCTTCTCGCCGGACTACAAGCGGTTGTACGTCGTCAACAGGGGTCTCGTCTCGGCGCTCGACGTGGTCGGCCCCGCCCATCAGGTGGGCAAGCCGCAGCAGTTCGCCGATTTCATGGTGGAGGGCATACGCTGCGGCACCGACGGCATCCGCGCAGATGTGTTCGGAAATCTGTGGGCGAGCAGCAATGCCGGCGCAAACCTCGGCTACAGCGGCGTGACGGTCTGGAATCCCGCAGGGAAGCTCATCGGCCGCATCCGTTTGCCTGAAGTGTGCGCGAACGTGGCGTTCGGCGGCCGGAAACGGAACAGGCTTTTCATGGCTGCTGGGCAGTCGCTCTACGCGGTGTACACGAATACCCAGGGAGCGGCACCGGGATAGATTTCACTGCCTTCACTGCGGAGACGCCGGGACGCAAGGAATTCTCTTTCGGAGAAGTACATTCTGCGCCTCAGCGGTCCCTGCGGTGAGACACGGAAACCTACTGCGGGAACCGCCCGAGCGCTGTCAGCAGATCGAGCTGGGACCTGCGCACTACGTGCTCCCCAACGACTGCCGCTGTATCCGCATCGCGCGCCTGACGCTGCGCGTCGATCACTTCGAGGTTTGTCGTCGCGCCTGCTTCGAAGGCGAACGTCGTGATCTTCAGCACTTCGTTGGCCTGATCCGCGGCCGAACGCAGGCCGGCGAGTGCGCGCTCCGAGCGGCGCACGGTTTCCTGCGCCAATCGCACTTCCGATCGCGCCTGAATCTGCCGTTCGGTCAGCGCCAGCCGCGAGACGTTATAGGTGGCTTCGCGCACGCGCTTTTGCCCGCTCCGCTGTCCGCTGTCCCAGATAGGCTGTGAAAAAGTCACCACAAAACGCCAGCTTCGCGGCGAGGTGAAGATACTCGCGGGGACAATCGCCTGTGGATCGAACGTCGCGATGGCGGTGGGAAACCAGTCCTTCGAGCTGTCCTTCCACACACGATCGGCCGCGCGTTCTTCTGCGGTGAAGAGCCGAATATCAGGACGCAACCCCATCCACCCGGCTTCGTCGGCGATGGGCGGGATGACGAACACGGGGTCGCCGGCGGTGTCCGCCGGACCATCGGAGACGATGAGCACGCCGAGTGCTTCCTGCGCGCGACGAACGCCCAACTGCGCGGTCTCGAGCCTCGCCTCGTTGGTGGACACTTCCTGGCCGGCGCGCAGCTCGTTGACGCGCGTGCCGGCTCCGGCCTCGAGACGGCGCCGCGCGTAGTCGAGGTGCGCGAGCGACGTGTCGAGCGCTCGCTGTGTCACTTCGACCTCGCGTTTCAGCGCGATGACAGCGAGGTACGCCTCCGCCGTCGACACGGCGATCCCGATACGCGTATCCGCGGTGGAAAGATTCGCGATCTCGATCTGATCCTGCGCCTGAACCTTGGCGGCCCATCTCGACGGGGCGAGCACCGGCATGCCGAATTGCGCCGACAGCGTCGCTTGCGTTTGCGGACTGGTCACCACATCGTCGAATCGCCGCTCGCTGCTGTTTACCAGCGTGCTCAATCCCGCGGTGATGAACGGCATCGTCGCCGCCCGGGCCTGCTGCAGCAGCCCTTCGGCGCGCAGGATGTCCTGCGCGGCCTGCGCGACAGTCGGGTTGTTCTTGATCGCGCGCTCGACCGCCTGTTCGAGGGTGACGGCCTCCATCGGAGAAGCGGGAGGAGCGGTCTGCGCATTCAGCGTGACAGAGCACAGCGTGACGACGACGGCGACAAACGAAGCCTTAAGCATGAGCCGCACCTGTTGCACCAGTTGCACTCGTCGCACCCGTTGCACCATGTCTCACCTTGCCTGGCGCAATGGTTCGAATAATCACGTAGAGCACCGGAATGAAAAGGATGGACAGGAACGTCGAGGCGAGCATGCCGCCGGCGACCGCCGTGCCCACCGAGTTGCGTGCTCCGGCGCCCGCGCCTGTCGCATACGCCAGAGGAAGCACGCCGAGGATGAACGCAAAGGACGTCATGAGAATCGGCCGCAGCCTGATGCGCGCGGCTTCAATCGCGGCGTCGACGATCGACCGGCCCTGTCCGCGCAGCTGCTCGGCGAACTCGACGATCAGGATCGAGTTCTTGGCGGCCAGCCCGATGAGCATGACGAGACCGACCTGACAGAACACGTCGTTCGAGAATCCTCGAATCAGCTGCGCGCTCAGCGCCCCAAATACGGCGAGCGGCACGCCGAGCAGGATGATGAACGGCAGAATCCAGCTTTCGTACTGCGCGGCGAGCACCAGATAGACGAGCACGATCGAGAGGCCGAACAAATAGGCCGCCTGGTTGCCAGACTTCACTTCCTCGAGCGACAGCCCCGCCCACGCGAAGTCGTAGCCCTGCGGCAGCGTCTCCCGGGCGATCTGCTCCATCTGCTGCAGCGCCTGACCCGAGCTCACGCCAGGCAGGGCGGCACCGGTAATTTCCGTCGAGCGGAAAAGATTGAAGTGATTGATGACCGCCGGCGCCGTCGTCTCTGACGTGCGCACGACCGCAGAGAGCGGCACCATATCGCCATTGGACGCGCGCGCGTAGTACTGGCTGAGGTCTGCCGGCTGCGCGCGGAACTGCTGGTCGCCCTGCACGTACACGCGATACGCGCGGTTGTTGAAGTCGAAGTCGTTCACATACTGCGAGCCGAGCAACACCGCCAGCGCATCCGTCACCTCGCGGATCGGAAGTCCGAGCGAGCGCGCCTTGTCGCGATCGATCGTGACGACGAGCTGCGGGTCGTTCGCGGTAAATGCCGAGAACAGTCCGGCGACGCGGCCTGACTGATTTCCGGCGCCGGCCACCTGCTGTGTCACGCCCGCCAGCTCGGTGATATCGCCGCCGGCCATATCCAGGATTTCCATCTGGAAGCCGCCGAACGACGACACGCCCTGAATCGACGGCGGTGCGACGGGAATCACCATTGCGCCCGGGATGCCGAACACCTGGCCGCGCAGCCGATTCAGCACGGCATCGAGCGAGTGCTCCGCGCCCTCACGTTCTTCGAAGCCCTTCAGCCGCGCGAACATCAAGCCGTTGTTCGACGCTGCGCCGCTGAAGCTGAAGCCGGCGACCGAGAACACGCCCGCGATTTCGGGCTGCTTGAAGTAGATCTGCTCGACGTCCTTCATGATGTTCGTGGTGTATTCGATCGACGCGCCGGACGGGGCCTGTACGATGGTGATGAAGTACCCTTCGTCCTCCGCCGGCACGAACGCGCCGGGCACCGCCCGATACACCCACCACGTCGCACCAAGCGAGAGGACGAACACGAGCGCCATCGCCCACTTCCACCGGAGAGCGCCGCTCACTGCCCGTACGTACACATTCGTGCCGCCGTCGATGACGCGGTTGACGCCCGTGAAGAAGCGGCCATGCGTATGGGTCGTTTTGTCGAGCAGCAGCGCCGACAGTGCCGGTGTGAATGTGACGGCGTTGAACACGGACAGAATCACCGCGAAGGTGATCGTCATCGCGAACTGCTGATACATGCGCCCGGTGGTGCCAGGGAAAAATGCGACCGGCAAAAACACCGCGACCAGGACGATGCCGATGACGACGACGGCGGAGAACACCTCGCGCATCGCATCGACCGCCGCCTCGTGCGCGTTCTTGCCGGACTCGCGCATGTGGCGCTCGATGTTCTCAATCACGACGATCGCATCGTCGACCACGATGCCTGTGGCGAGAACGATGCCGAAGAGCGTCAGCGTGTTGATCGAGTAGCCGAGCAGCTTCACGAACGCGAACGTGCCGATGAGCGACACCGGGATGGTGATGGCGGGGATCAGCGTGCTGCGCCAGTTCTGGAGGAAAAGGAACATCACCAGGATGACGAGGGCAATCGCTTCGGCGAGCGTCTTCAGCACTTCGATAATCGACTCGCGCACGACGACGACGTTGTCGAAGGCCAGCTGCCACTTCAATCCCGGGGGAAACTGGTCGTCCATGCGCTCCATCTCGGCGTTGACGCCTCGGAACACTTCGAGCGCGTTCGCCGTCGGCAGCAGCATGATGCCGATGCCCGAGGCCTCGACGCCGGCAAACCGCAGCCGCGAGGAGTAGTCCTCGGCGCCGAGCTCGACGCGGCCGATGTCGCGCACCCGCACGAGCGCACCATCCTGTCCCGCCTTGACGACGATGTCTTCGAACTCGTTCACCTCGGTCAGCCGGCCCGCCGCGCGCACGCTGAGCTGGAACATCTGATCTTCGGATGAAGGCTGTGCGCCGACAGACCCCGCCGCGACCTGGACGTTCTGTTCGCGCAGCGCGTTGGTGACGTCGCTCGCGGTCAGCCCGCGTCCGGCGAGACGGTTCGGATCGAGCCACAGCCGCATGGCGAAGCGGCGCTCGCCGAAGATGATCACGTTGGCGACGCCGGGCACGCGCTTCAGCGCGTCCCGCACGTAGCGGTCGAGATAGTTGCTGATGAAGAGCGAGCTGTACCGGTTGTTGTCGGAGTAGAACCCGATGCCGGCGAGGAAGCCCGCTGAACCCTTCGACACCGTGATGCCGTTGGTGCGTACTTCGAGCGGCATGCGGCCGAGGGCCGAGTTCACGCGATTCTGTACGTCGACCGCCGCAAGGTCGGGATCGCGGCCCACTTCGAAGGTGACCGTGATCGACGAGAAGCCGTTGTTGGTCGACGCCGAGGTCATGTAGAGCATGCCCTCGACGCCGTTGATGACCGATTCGAGCGGCGTCGTGACGGCGCTTTCCACGGCCTGCGCGTTTGCGCCGGTGTAGAAGGCGCCGACGCTGACCGTCGGCGGCGCAAGCTCGGGATAGCGGCCAATCGGCAGAGTGGGGATCGAGATGGCCCCCGCGAGCGTAATGAGGACGGAGCAGACCGTCGCGAGGACGGGCCGCTTAATAAAGACGTCGGTGACCACTACGCACCTCCGCCCTGGCGCGCCGGAGTGGCGGGAGCCGCGGCCGCGACGGGTGCGCCGTCACGGATTTTCTGTATGCCGCCGACGATCAATTTCTCGCCTGCCTTCAGCCCGCTCACGACCGTGTAGTTGTTGCCGATCACTGGACCAAGCGCGACCGTGCGCTGATGCGCGATGAGCCCCTTGCCGCCTTCGCCCGGCTCTGCGACGAATGCGAACCACTGGCCGTTGATGCGCGTCACCGCCGTCACTGGAACGGTCAGACCGGGCTCGGTCGTCCAGACCACATGCGAGCGCACGTATTGATCCGTGCGCAACGTCCCGGGCACCGACACGGGGGTTTTCACCAGCACCGTCTGCGTCCGCTCGTCGACCGACGGCGAAATGAACGAAATTTTTTCTTCGGCAATCACGGCGCCCGTGTCATCGACGATCCGCACCGGAAGACCGACCTTGAGCTTCGTCGCCTGCTGAACGGGCACGTTCAGATAAACCTCGAGGCCGGCGTTCGCATCAATCGAGGTCAGCTTCGTGGCCTTCGTCACGCGGTCGCCTTCGCGAACGGGAATGTCGCCGACAATCCCTGCGGTCGGCGCAGTGACGCGGTAGTACGCGAGGTCGGTCTGCGCGGTACGAATCTGCTCCTGCGTTGTCCGCAATTGCGCCTCGGCTGCTTTCAGATCGTTTACCGCGCGATCGGCCTCCATTTGACTCCCCGCGCCCGCCGCGAGCAGTTTGCTCGCCCGCTCTGCCTCCTGGCGCGCATACGTGACGTCGAGCTCGCGCTGCGCGCGGATGGTCTCGAGGCCCGCAACCTGTCCCTGCTGGACGCGAGAATCGATCTCCATCAGCAACGCGCCCGCGGCGACCCGCTGGCCCGGTTTTGCGGTGATGCGGGTGATGAATCCCTCGACCTGGGGTTGAATCTCAGTCGAGCGGCGCGACTTCACGGTGCCCACAAACTCGGTGGTCTGCTCGACCGGCTTCGCTTCGAGGGTGGCGATGTCGACGGCCATGGCAGGCATTCCGCCCCCGCGTCCCGCCCCCCCCTCGCCGCCGGCGGCACCCCCGCCTCCACAGGAAACGGTGGCAAATAGCAGAAAAGTAACGAGAAAGATGGGTTTTCGGTCCGTTTTCATATTGTATGTAGGACAAATTGCGGTCAATCGTGGTTGGCGCCCAGCTTCAACCCTGTCGCCTTAGACGCAGATCGCGCCGAAGATGGTCATTATAATCTCTGCCCATGTCTACATCCTCCGATCGCGGTTTGTTTGTGTGGCACGAGGTAGGCACCAGCGATTTGCGCGCCGGCGAGGATTTCTACGCGAAGATCGCCGGCTGGAAAGCGGAAAGCTGGAGCCAGAACCCTTCCTATAAGTTGTTCGTCGCGAGGCGCGAGCCGAAGGCCGGACTCTATCTCATCACGGAGACCGTGAACGCCGTTCCGACGCCGCCCAGCTGGCTCAGTTACATTGGCACGCCGGATGTCGACGCAACGGTACGGCAGGCGGTCGAGCTCGGCGGAAAAGTGATCGTGTCGGCGTACAACGTGCCGTCGGTCGGCCGGATGGCGCACCTGCAGGATCCACAGGGCGCTGCGTTCGCCGTCTCGTCGCAAGATCAGCGGTCGCGCTACAAGGATCCGCAGCTTGGCGACTTTTCGTGGCACGAGTTGCTGACGACCAACTGGCAGACCGCATTCGATTTCTATTCGAAGTTGTTCGGCTGGGAAAAGATGGAGTCGATGGACATGGGGCCGCAGGGGATGTATCAGATCTTCGGCACCGGCGGCCATCAACTTGGCGGCATGTTCAACCCCGGTGGATTGGCGCCCGGCGGACCGCTGTGGATTCCGTACGTCATGGTTGCAGACGCACGGCGCACGTCGGAATCGGCGAAGGAGAACGGCGCCACGATCGCGCATGGGCCGTCGGAAGTGCCGGGAGGCGACTGGGTATTTACCGGCATCGACCCGCAGGGTGCGATGTTTGCCGTGCACTCGAAGAAGCGTGTGGCGGCGCCCGCGACCGCGAAGAAGGAAGCCGCGAAGACAAAAACCGTGAAGGCGAAAACCGCGAAGACGAAAAGCGCGAAGACGAAAAGCGCGAAGCCGGCAGCGAAGAAAACCGCCGGCACGAAGAAGAAGCCGGCACTTCGCCGAAACAAAACCGCTCACAAACGGAGGTAAGCATGAAACGTCTGTCCATCATCGCGCTCGCGCTGTTCGCGCTGTCCGCGCAGACCAGCACCGGCTGGGTGACACTGTTCAACGGCAAGGACCTGAACAGCTTCAATCAGGTCGGCACGGCCAATTGGCAAATCGTCGACGGAGTCGTCCAGGCGAACATGGGCTCGGGTTACCTGGTGTCGAAGGACACCTACACCGACTTCGAAATCAAGGTCGAGTTCTTTGCGGGGCCGAAGAGCAACAGCGGCGTCTACATGCGCTGCCTCGACGGCTCCAAGATCACCGACAAGACGTGCTATGAGGCGAATGTCTTCGACAATCGCCCGGATCAGTCGGGGCGCACCGGCGGCATCCCGAACTACGCGCCGCCGATCGCGATCGTCAACGCCGAAGGCAAGTGGAACACGTACGAAATCACTGTACGCGGCGATCATATCGTCGTGGTGCTGAACGGGACGAAGACCGTCGATGCGCATGAAGGGACGCTGAAGAGCGGCCCCATCGCGCTGCAGTATCAGGGCGGGGATGTCAAGTTCCGCAGCGTGCAGATCCGGAAACTGTAAGTTGTCTGTGTCTTCACCGCAGCGACGCAAAGGCGCAAAGAATTCCTTCGATGAACTCTGCGTCCCAGTGTCTCTGCGGTGAGACATGGAAAAGTCGTTCACCACAACGAGCGCTCGCGGAATGTCCTTTCCAGCGCCGCGCTGACGCGATCTCGACCGAACTCACGCTCGTCACACAGAAACCGGACGACGCCATCGAGGTCCGGCTCGCGCTGATTCACGTCGAACTCATCGCTGACGTCTGGCTGCAGGAAGATGCGCCGGACGTCGTCAATCGTGCCGGGATCTCCGAGCGCGTCCTGGATTTCCGCCGGCATATCCTCGATACGTCCGTGGCGCTGCACGAGCGCGAGCGCCTTTTTCGGGCCGATGCCTTTGATGCCCTCGTTGAAGTCCGTCCCGACGAGCATCGCGAGATCGACGAGCGCCTCTCGCGTGATGCCCCAGCCGGAGAGAAGCCGCTCGAGCACAATCGTCTCGGGCACGATCGGACGAAACGTCCCCTTGCTCGGCAGAAACTCCTTGCCGGATATCGAGAGGAAACGCACCAGCCGCGGCGCGCCGAAGAGCAGCGAATCGTAATCCTTGCTCGCCGCCCAGATATCCGGCGAACCTGACGCCATGTGGGCGGCTTGCGCTTCTCCTTCTGAAGGGGCCTGCACGGTCGGCACGCCCATCAGACGAAGGAGCTCCCGCGCCTCGGCGATCATCTCCCGCGACAGGCGCGACGTCATCGTCGCCTTCGAATAGGCTTCGTCCAGATCGCCTCGCGCCAGAGCTGCGGCGTGATCGGCTTCGTACTTCAGCTTGACCGCGCGCCGCTTCGCCACCTCCCGCGCTTTCAGCGCCGGCGGCGCGCCGTCAAACACGAACACCAGCTTCAGCGCATGGTCGGCCATCAATCGCGTGGTTCGATAGAAGAGACCCGAAAGGTGGGAGGTGATGCGCCCCTTGGAGTCCCTCAACGGCGTGCCGTCGCGCAGCCGAATGAGGGCGAGAAACTGATACAGCTCTCCATTGCCGTCGACCGCGACCGTCCGCCCCGCGAGCTCGGCCAACGTGGTCTGGTCTTTTGTGATGATGGGGGTAAGGACGACGCCCACCCTGGCATTGTGACAGCGTCGCAGGTTGGCCGCGACTCCGCTCGCCCAACGCGTAGTGCCGACCTTTAGGTCGGCGACTCGGCGCGCGAGGCCGTTCTCCCCACGCCCTTGACGTTTTCGCCGGCTCGAGTTCCGTGAAGTTGCGCTAAGATGCCTCACTTACAGACCCTGGAAGAAGGAGTGTTATGAAACGCATCGTAACCGTGCTCGCTGTGCTGTTAGGGGCCTTCGCCGGTGTGGCGCGCGCGCAAAGCAGCGAGAGCCACTATCAGGTCGTCGAGAACTGGGCCACATTCCCGGATGGGGTGAAAGCCTGGAGCGGCGCCACTGGCGTCGACATCGACCCGAAAAACGGCAACATCTACGTCTTCCATCGCAACGAGTCGATGCCGATCATGGCGTTCGACAAGAACGGCAAGTTCCTGCGCGCCTGGGGACAGGGGATGTTCAAGACCACGCATTTCCTGAGGACCGATCGCGACGGCAACGTGTGGGTCACCGATCGCGGCGATCACCAGGTATTCAAGTTTTCCCCCGAGGGCAAGCTGCTGATGACGCTGGGCAAGAAAGGGGTCGTCGGCGAGAACGAGTCGCACGACGCCTTCAACGGCGTCGCCGATCTCGTCATCGCGAAGAACGGCGACATCTTCATCGCCGACGGCGAGAGCACCAACACGCGCGTCGTCCATTACTCGAAGGACGGCAAGTTCGTCACCTGGTGGGGCGGCAAAGGCACCGAGCCCGGAAAGTTCGACGAGCCGCACAGCATCGCGATCGATTCAGACGGGCGTCTCTACGTCGGCGACCGCCGCAACAAGCGGGTGCAGGTGTTCGATCAGAAAGGCAAGTTCATCACACAGTGGAACAACCTGGGCACGCCCTGGGGCGTGTTCGTGAAAGGCGACAAGCTGTACGTTGTTGATGGCACCGAAGCCAATTGCCTCTTCATCGCGAGCACGAAGGACGGCAGGATTCTCGAGCGCGTCGACGGCCTGAAGAACGCCACGGCGGTGACCGTCGACGCGAACGACGCGATCTATATCGGCGAGGTCAACGGGACGAACGTGCGAAAGCTGGTGCGCAAGCACTAGGGAGCGCCGGCCTGGGGGCCGCCAGCTCCTCGTCCCATCGTCTGTTTCTGAAATCCCGCGGGCACTTCGTAGATTGAGGCGGCGAAGTTCTCGCGTTTTACCTCCGTCACTTCGCTGACCCATAGCACCTTGTCGCCGTCGTAGGCGGCGCGGCGGATTGGAATGCCGGCGAACCCCTGCGTTTCAACCCTTGCGATGCCGACGAGCTGGTCGACGCGTTGCGGCAGCATCTTCTCGAAAAACGACGCCACCTGTTTGGTCACGTCGAAGTCCGCCTCCGTCAGACCGAGCGCCTTCGGCTCGACCGTGCAGACCTCTGATACTTTCTTGCCGCTCCGGAATCCCTCGTACTTGTCGCATGCCCATTTGCCGACCTTATCGCTCCCTGCGCGGCGATATTCCGGCCTTCCACCAGGGCCACCCACTGGACCTCCCGCGCCGAGCTGCGACATCAGGGACTCCATTTTGGCGCGCTGCTCCGGCGGCAAGCCTGCGACCTTTTCCTTCATGGCCGCCATTGCCGCCGCCAATTGCGCACCCATGCGATCGGCGTCGGCCTTCGTCATCTCCGAGTACGACTTGCGGGGCACGCTGATGATGCGCAGCACCTGCTGAGGTCCATCAAACACGACGATCTGCACTTCGCCCGTGGCGCCCGTCACTTCCGCGCGCATGAGGTCGCGCTCGATCTGGATCAGGCTCGATCGCGTATTGGAGCCCGAAACAGTTTTTTCGAGCATGAGAATCCCTTCGGCTGCCTGCAGCGGCGACGCGAAACTGCATACAGCGGCGATGGCGGCGATGGTTTTCGCGATGTTGTTCATGAAATCTCCTGAATCCGTGGCACCTCCAGTTTACCGCGGAAGCCGCTGACGACCGCTCACGCCGGCGGCCCTTGCCCATCGGGCAATTCGGAGTTACCGTTCTGGCCATGGCGAACTTCAACCTCCGGGTCAACAACCGCGCGGTCAGCGTCGATGTCGATCCTGCGACGCCGCTTCTGTATGTGCTCGCGGACGAGCTGGCACTGAACGGTCCCAAGTTCGGCTGCGGGCTCGGACAATGCGGGGCCTGCACGGTCATCGTCAAGGGGCAGGCGATCCGGTCGTGCATGACGCCGGTCAAGACCGTCGCCGGCGGCGATATCACCACGCTCGACGGGCTGGGCACTCCCGAGAAGCCGCATCCGATTCAGCAGGCATTCATCGACGAGCAAGCCGCGCAGTGCGGCTTCTGCCTGAGCGGCGTCATCCTGACGGCGAAAGCCCTCGTCGATCGCACGCCGAAGCCGACGGACGACCAGATTCAGCAGGCGCTGTCGAATGTCCTGTGCCGCTGCTTCGCGCATCAACGCATGATTGCGGCGGTGAAACGCTATGCGAACGGAGGTGCGGCATGACCGTCTCACGCCGCGCGATGTTGAAGGCCGGCGGCTCGCTCGTGGTGTCTTTCGCCCTCACGCCCTCGGACGCCTTTGGGCAGGCGGTGGCGAGTCTCGTGGGCAATCCCTCCAAAGAGGTGGACGGGTGGTTGTCGATCGCGGCCGACGGAACGGTGACCGCTCTCACCGGCAAGTGCGAGATGGGGCACGGTCTCTACACGGCGCAGACGCAGCTGGTCGCCGAAGAGCTCGGCGTGCCGATGAATCGCATCAAGCTGATTCAGTGCGTCACCGGTACGACGCCCGATCAGGGAGTCACGTCCGGCGCGCAATCGCATCCGCAGAATTTCAACCACGCCAACCTCGCGCTTGCGGCAGCGACCGCGCGCGAGACGCTCGTGCAGATGGCATCGAAGCAGTGGGGCGTGCCGGCTGATCGACTCACGCCTGGGAACGGGGTGGTTCGGCATCAGGAGCGCACGATCTCCTATGGCGAGTTGATCGGCGGCAAGCAATTCAACATCGCGCTGAATCCGAATGCGAAGCGCAAATCCCCGCGCGAGTGGACCGTCCTGGGCAACCCGATCAAGCGGCTCGACATGCCCGAGATGGTGACCGGCCGGCTCGAATACGCGCACAACGTCCGCGTGCCTGGGATGGTGCATGGGCGTGTCGTCCGCCCGCCGACCGTCGGCGCCACGGTCGCGAGCGCGGTCAGCGACATCGAGAGCTCGGTCTCCGCCATGCCCGGCTTCATCAAGGTCGTCGTCAAGAAGGACTTCGTCGGCGTCGTGTGCGAGAAGCAGTGGCAGGCGGTGCAGGCGGCCAATCAATTGAAGGTGCAATGGAAGCCTGGTCCGAAGCTGCCTCCCCAGGTGGGCTTTTACGATCGGATGCGCACGCTTCCGAGCCGCGACACCTATCTCGTAGATTCGAAAGACGTCGACGCCACGCTCGCGAAGGCCGCGCAGGTCGTGCGGTCGACCTATCTCCATCCTTATCACATGCACGGGTCGATCGGCGCCTCGTGCGCCGTCGCCGACGTGAAAGCCGACGGCGCGACCATCTGGTCGCCGACGCAGGGCGTGTATCCGCAACGCGACAGTTGCGCGATGGTGCTGGGCATGAAGCCGCAGCAGATGAAAGTGATCTACGCGCGCGGCTCGGGCTGCTACGGCATCAACGGCGCCGACACGGTTTCCTATGACGCGGCGCTGCTGTCGCAAGCCGTCGGACGTCCGGTGCGCGTGCAGCTTTCGCGTAAAGACGAGATGGCGAACGAGAACTTCGGCCTCGCGTTCGTGGTCGACCAGCGCGTCGGACTCGACGCAGCGGGCAACATCGTCGCGTGGGACTACGAGAGCTGGTCTCCGACTCGCGGAGGCCGCCCGGGGTACGCGCAGCCGGGCAACCAGATCACCGGCTACCTCGCCGGCTTCCAGCCGGCGCCATTCGCGCCGCGAACGCCGGCGCCTCCGCCGTCTGGTCCGTTGGCGAATGGCTCGAACGTCGTGCCGTCTTACGTCACCGGCACGGTCGACGGCGCCGCCGGTGGAACCGGGACCGTGAAATGCGAGCGCATGTTGTCACGCATCGTCGAGTCGCCGTTCTGGACCGGTCCACTCAGATCGCCAAGCCGCCTGCAGAACACGTTCGCGCACGAATGCATGATGGACGAGCTCGCGGCGGCGGCGAAAGCCGATCCCGTCGAATACCGGCTGCGCCACTTGCGCGATCCGCGACTTCGCGCGGTCGTGCAGGCCGCCGCAAAAGCCGCGAACTGGCAAGCCCGCCCGTCGCCCGCCACGCGAACCGGAACTGGAACCGGAACGGGAACTGGAACCGGAACCGGAACCCGGAACCCCGTTAGCGGAAGAGGCATCGCCTGCGTGTTGTACGAGGGCGACAACGGATACTGCTCCATGGTCGCGGACGTCGACGTTCATCTCGACACCGGGGTCGTCGACGTCAAGCGTCTGGTCATGGCGCTCGATTCCGGACCGATCTCGAATCCCGACGGCCTGCGCAATCAAGCTGAGGGCGGGGCGCTTCATGGCATGAGCCGCGCGCTGTTCGAAGAGGTGACGTGGGACGAGGACAAGGTGACGTCGGTCGACTGGCGCACGTATCGCACGTTCCCCGTCGGATTCAAGATTCCCAGGCTCGAGACCGTGCTCATCAATACGATTGAGGCGGAGGCGTGCGGAGCGGGGGAGACGTCGATCACCGTCACGGCCGCGGCGATCGGCAATGCGATCTTCGATGCCACCGGCAAACGCTTGAGGCAGGTACCGTTCACACCCGAACGGCTTATTCAACAGCTGCGTACCGACTAGTCCGGAACTCAGAAGCTCAGATCTCCTGTTCGAGGTTTTGGCCCGCCCACCTTGACAGCGCCTTTTTGGAGGAACAGGATAGCCGACATGCTGGACATGTGATCACCGGCGGGGTAAATCCCGCAGCGTTGGAATCGAAAGGAGCGGTTATGTTTGGTCCTCGTGCTCCCCAGGCGTGGCTCCTTATCGGCGTATTCCAGTTAGCCAGTGTTACCGTCGTTCACGCTCAGAGCGATCGCGGAACCCTCACCGGGCAGGTGACCGATCAATCTGGCGCCATCATTCCAGGCGCCTCCGTCAAAGCCGTGCACGTCGCTACAAATTTCGAGCGTCAGGTCACGACCTCGAGCGAAGGTTCCTACACCATCACCCAACTCCCTGTCGGCGGCTACGTCGTCATCGTCACCGTCCAGAATTTTCAGACGACCACGCTCGATAACGTCGAGGTCACTGCCGGCAGCACCGTTCGAGTGGACGCGCAACTGCGCGTTGGCGGAGTGCTGGATGCGGTGACGGTGACCTCGGAGGTTCGGCAGATACAAACGGACAGCGTGAAGGTAACGTCGGCGATCAGCAGCAAGTTCATCCAGGACCTGCCGCTCGTCGTCGGCGGGCAGCTCCGCTCGCCGCTCGATCTGGGCCTCATCGCGCCCGAAGTGAAGTCGGGGACGAGCGGCGACGGCGCGCGCGGCAACATCGTCATCGGCGGGGGCCAAGAAGGCGGATGGGATCTGTCCGTCGATGGCGTTTCGGCGACACCAGCCGCGCCGTTCGAGCAGCGGTTGTGGACGACGCTCAACTCGCCGTCTGTCGAAGCCATCACAGAGTTTGCGGTCGACACCAACGGGTTCAAAGCGGAGTTCGGCCATGCAGGCGGCGGTGGTGTGAGCTTCGTGTCACGATCGGGCACGAACACCTGGCAGGGCAAACTGTTCGAGTTCTTCCGCAACGATGCGCTCGATTCGATCGACTACTTCAGCAAGGCGCTGAACCGCCCGAAGCCTCCCATCGAGCAACATGACTTCGGCGGGGTGTTCGGTGGCCCAGTCATGGTGCCGGGACTGTATAACGGGCGCAACAAGACGTTCTTCTTCACGTCCTACGAGGCATATCGCAACAAGACGTCCGCAGCGCCGAGGACGGTCACCATCCCGACGGCGGCCATGTACGCCGGAGACTTTTCTCAGTGGCGCGATGCGAACGGCAATCTCATCCCCATTTACGACCCGGCGACCACGCGTCTGAACGCGAGCGGGACGGGATTCGTCCGCGATGCTTTCCCGGGAAACATCATCCCGGCAAACCGGTTCAGTCAGATTTCACGCGAGGTGATGAACCTGGCGACCATGCGGCCGGACCTCCCGGGCGTGCGCAACAATTTCGTCTACACGCCGGGTGACGCCATCAGCACGAACCCGTGGAACAAGTTCAGCGTCAAGCTCGATCACAACCTCACGATGAACGATCGCCTCGGATTTCTCTTCCATTGGGGCGAAGTGCTCGTGATTCCGCCGAGCGGTGGTCCCGCAGGCGGGCTTCCTGTGCCTCTCAACAACTTCCGCGACGAAGACTCGCACACCTACGTGTATCGAGCGAACTGGGATCGTGTGATCAGCCCGACGCTCCTCAACCGCGTGACGTTCGGGCACAACAACTGGTGGCAGCTTCGGGCTTCCTACAATCGCGACCAGGGATGGGGGACGAAGATCGGCCTGAAGAACGTGCCGAGCTCCGATCTGCTGTTTCCGCAAATCAATTTCTCGAACGACTATCTCAATTGGGGACGCTCCGAGTGGGGAGGCTCGGGCAACTACCTCTGGGCGGTGACCGACGATCTCACGTGGGTAAAAGCGAAACACACGTGGAAGTTCGGCTTCACCGTGCAGCAGGACCACTACGACGGCTACGGATGGCATACCGCGGCGGGCACATACAACTTCAATCGCGGCGCGACGGCCGGCTTCCTGCCCAACGGCACGATCGACGCGACGGGCGCCACGGGAAACGCATTTGCCTCGTTCCTGCTTGGCGAAGTGCAATCGTCCGAGATCACGACGAATCGCTACGTCTCCGATCGCTGGCGGTACTACTCTGGCTACGCGCAAGACGACTGGCGCCTGAACGACAAGCTCACCGTCAACTACGGACTGCGGTACGAATACACGCCGCCTACCTGGGAAGGTCATTACCCCGACGGGTATTCGAACTTCAACCCGAACCTGCCGAACCCGGCCGCCGGCGGGCGGCTCGGCGCGTCTGAGTTTGCGGGAGTAGGGTCAGGACGGACGGGAAAGAAGACGATGTATGAAGCATGGCCCTGGGGGTTCAGCCCCCGAGCGGGTGCCGTGTACAGCGTGGATGCCAACACGGTCGCTCGCCTCAGCGTTGCGCGCACATTCGGATCGGTCAAGAACACCGGTGGAAGCTCTCACTGGAACGGCTTCATCGGTGGATACAACGTGACCGCGCCGGCGTTTCCGGCGAGCTCCGCGTTCAACTGGGACGGCGGCTGGCCAGCCTGGGCGCAGCCGCCGTTTCTCGTCCCGGAAACGCTGAACGGAAGCAATATCCCGTACTGGCAACCCGAAGACTCGGGCCGTCTTCCCGAGTACCACTCATGGACGCTCAACGTGCAGCGGCAGTTGCCGGGCCGATTCATGGTCGAGGCCGGATACAACGCGCAAATCGGACGGCATCTCGCCGCAAATCTGCTGAGCCTGAATCAGGTCGATCCCGAAATTTTCTACGGATTCGTCCGCCAGTACGGGACGGCGGGCGCGATCAATCTGATGAACTCCCGCATGGATTCGACTCTCGCGCGCCAGGCCGGGATTCCGTACCCGTATCCTCAATTCTCGCCCGCGCAGCCGGTGCGCCAGGCGTTACGCCCCTACCCGCAATACCTCGACATCAACACCGGCGCCGACGGCGGCGATCGGAGCGGCCGCTCCAGCTATCACGCGTTCGTTCTTCGTGGGGAAAAGCGCTACGACGCCGGTCTCACCTTCATGACATCGTACGTCTTCTCGAAGTCGATGACGCTGCGCTCCGATCGCGCCAACGCCGGCGACGGCCGCGCGATGAATCAGTACAACCGGGATATCGACTACAGCTTGTCGGCGTTCGATCAGACGCACTCAATCAAGCTGAACTACAGCTACGAGCTGCCATTCGGTACCGGCAAGCCGTATCTGACCGAAGGATGGGTTGGCAAAGTCGTGGGCGGCTGGCGCGTGTCGGGCGTCCAGTCGTATGCATCGGGGTTCCCGTTGTCTGTGAGTCCAGGCTATGGCTTGCCGCTCTTTGGCGGCGACAATCGGCTGACCGTGCTCGATGAAAGCGGCTGGCGTGCTCCCACGGCCGGAGACAACTTCGATCCGCTCGTCGATCTCTGGTGGGACCCGACCAAGTTCAGGGCGACCCCAGTGGACACGGTCGCGCAGTTGCAGGGATACAAAGCCGGCGTGCTGACAGCGGAGTTCGGCAACGCTCTCGTACGGAATCCGAATGAACGCGGCCCGTGGTTCCTCAACGAGAACGTCTCGATCGCACGCACATTCGATCTCCAGAAAACGCGCCTCGAATTCCGGTTCGAGGTGTTCAACCTGCTCAATCGCACGATCTGGGGGAACCCGGACTCGACGATCACAAGTGCCAACTTCGGCAAGGTGACCACATTGAATAACTCGCCTCGGCAGATGCAGTTGGGTCTGCGGTGGGAGTTCTAGAAAGTGAAAAGTAGAAAGTAGAAAGTAGAAAGTAGAAAGTGGAAGGTAAACAGTAAACAGTAAACGGTAGAAAGAGAGACATATGCGCCGCATTGAGATGTTCGCGATCGCGATTGCATTCGTCTGTCTGTTTCTTCCCGCTACGTCAATCGCGCAGGTCACTGGCACCATCAGCGGATACGTACAGGACCAGGGTGCCGGCATGGTGCCCGGTGCCAGCGTCACTGCGGAGCTGGCTGGACAGCAGCTGGTGCGCTCGACGCAATCGAACGAAACCGGATTTTTCGATCTGCAGGCGCTGCCGCGAGGCACGTATGTCGTGAAGGTCGAGATCGCCGGCTTTCAAACTCAGATTCAACGCAACGTGGAGGTCACGGCAGGCGCCAACGTCCGGCTCGATTTTTCGCTCGCCGTCGGCGGCGTCACAGAACAAGTAGTCGTCTCAGGCCAGGCGACGATGGTGGAGTCGCGCAGCGCGACGCAGTCAAATCTCATCGACGACCAGCGCGTGCAGGACCTGCCGATGAACGGCCGCAACGTCGTGGCGCTCGCCGGCACCTACGCGGGCGTCACGTCCATCCGCGCAAATCAGGACACGTCGGACGGCCGCCAGGGGCCGATCATGTCGGTGAACGGCGGCAACACGAACCACAACCTGTTCACGCTGAACGGATCGATCTTCACGCATTTCAACCAGACGACCGGGTTCAATCCGCCTCCGCCCGACGCGATTCAGGAGATTCGGATCCAGACCCACAACTTCTCGGCCGAGTACGGGCACACCGCCGGCGGCCAGATCAGCATCGTCACGAAGGCCGGATCGAACAACTTTCATGGATCGGTCTGGGAGTTTCACCGCAACTCAGCGCTGAATACGAAGAGTTACTTCCTGAAGGTCGCCGGATCGCGAAAGCCGGAGCAGAAGCAGAGTCAGGCGGGAGCCAGCGCGGGAGGCGCCATCATCCAGAACAAGCTGTTCTGGTTTGGCTCCTATCAGCGGCTCTGGGACCGCGCTGAGGCTGGGTCGAGTCAGACGATCGTGCCGACCGATGCGCAGCGGGCCGGCAACTTCACGGCGTTGAGCACTACGTTGACGAATCCGATTAATCCAATTACGCGCGCTCCCTTTACCGACAGCTCGGGCGCGCCGTGCATCGCCAACAACATCATCAGGGCCGGCTGTATCAGCCCCGTTTCGAAAGGATTACTCGATACATACGTTCCGGCGTCGGCCAGCGGCACCATCGTGACGCTGACGCCCGCGCCGCGGGACCACGCCGTCTACATGGGCCGCGGCGACTATTACATTTCAGCCGCCAATCAGCTGAACGCGCACTTCTTTGCCGACCGAAGCGACAGTACCTCGTGGCCAGGCAATCTGAATTACGTGCAGCAGTCGGTTTTCAGCGACGTCAATCAATTCGGCGTCAGCGATGTACACGTGTTCAGTCCGAGGCTGGTCAACGAAGCGACGTTCTCGTATCTGACGTCGCGATCGGGCGGCGGCGCCGTCACGCACATCGCTCCGCGGGATCAGGGAGTGAATGTCGACGTGGGCAACGATGGGCGAGGCATGAGCTACTCGGTATCAGGATCCATTAACCTCGCCTATCCGGGCGTCAATGCTCAGGACTATTACAGCTATCAACTGAAGGACACGATGACGTTCAACGTGGGCAATCACACGTTGAAGTGGGGATACGAGTTCATCAGACCCGTCTTCGAGTTCAATCTTGCCCTCAATCGGAACGCGAACTTTCAGGGCACGCGGACGGGAAACGCCATCGCCGACTTCATGGTCGGTGCGTTCGAGCTTTCCACGATCGAGTTCGGGATTGCCGACCATAGCCCGTCTACCGTGAAGCACCAGGCGTTCATCGAAGATTCGTACAAGATCCATCCGAGGCTCACGGTCAACTACGGCCTGCGGTACGAGCCGTTCATCCCGTTCGATCAGAAGGGCGGCCGTCATACGACCTGGGTGCCAGGCGTTCAGTCCACCGTTGTGACCGACGCGCCGAAGGGCATTCTGTTTCCCGGCGATCCGGGCATACCGGCGAAGCTCACCAATAGCGATCTCAATAACTTCGCGCCGCGGCTGGGAGTGGCGTGGGATGTCAGCGGCGACGCGAAGACCGTGGTTCGCGGTGGCTACGGCATCTTCTACCAGCAGATTAACGGCGAGACCACGCACGCGGCAGAGGGGCCGTGGCGGGGAACCACGCAGCTGCGTCAGGGGCGGATCGAAGATCCGTTCGGCTCGCTCGGACAAACCGAGCCGCCGCCGGAGTCGCCGGGCCGGTTTGGTTGCTCACCCATCTCGGCCTACCCAGGTCTCGCGTGCACGCTGTATCCGACACCGATTCGGATCGTCTACACCGATCAAAACCTGAGGACCACGTACACGCATCACGTGAGCGTGTCGCTGCAGCGCCAGCTCACGGCTAATCTCGTCGTCGAGGGCTCGTATATCGGCAAGATCGGGAAAAATCTGGTCGGCCATAATTTCTTCAACGCCGCTCCGTATGTGAATTCTCCCGTGACCGGCCAGGCGCCAACGCTGCAGAACGTCGAAGAGCGGGTACCGCTCAGTCCAGGGATCATCAGCGCAGCGTCGAGAGTGCTGGGCAACTTCTTCGGAAGCGAGTATCACGCCTTGCAGGTGAGGGCCGAACGCCGGATGGCTCGAAGCTTCTCCATGTCGGCGTCCTATTCGCTGTCGAAGAACCTGACGGATCAGCCGGAAAATACCACCGGACTGATCAGCAACATTCCCAATCCGTTCGACATCGACTCGATGTGGGGACCGTCAATTCTCGACCGTAGGCACGTATTCGCGGCGTCCTGGGTGTGGAGCCCGCAACGCAACTTCTCGAATGGCATCTCGAATGCGTTGCTGAACGGATGGACGATGACAGGGTTCCATCGCCTCCAATCCGGCAGCCCGCTGGTATTCACGACGGGCGTCGACGTCGCGCAAAATGGTGTGCTGAATGCCGGAGGACAGTACGCGGCGTTGGTGGCTGGAGCGACCGCCGACGACCTGCACAGGGATTTCTCCAACACCGAAGACATGGTCGCGCAGTACTTCGACACGTCCGCGTTCGTGGCGCTAAACAGCATGCCGCGCGGCGCCTACGGCAACGCCATGCGAGGGCTGATCTACGGACCCGGAGATTCAACGACGGATCTGGCCGTCATTCGTCATGTGGGTCTCGGGCCGGCCATGCGCCTGCAGTTGCGCGGTGAGGTCTTCAACGCATTCGACGAGGTGAACTTCAACCAGCCGGTGACGAACATCTCGTCCAGCACTTTCGGGCGCATCGTTGGCTCGGGACCCGGCCGCGTCGTGCAGTTGGCGGCGAAGCTCATCTGGTGATGTGCGTTGTGTGAATGTCGGTACAGGCCGACCTGAAGGTCGGCACTACGCGAGATTGGATGCGGACATGGTGAGCGGCCGCGTTTTGTGGTGGGATGAGGCGCCACAAACTGCGACAACCTGGGCGATTTGCCCGTGATACCGTCGTGCCGGCGCGTATCGCGCGCATCGGCTTCCGGTTCATGTTTCAGGGGCGAGTCGGTACAATGGACACAATGGGACGGCGCTTCATGCGCATCGCCGCCGTGACGTCGTTCATCGTCGCCGCTGCGTACAACGCGCCGCTTGCGCAGCGGCCATCGGCGCCGGCTGAGATCCAGAGCCCGGCAACCGCCGTGGCGCCATCCCAGCAGGCCGCTCTCGCCAAGTACTGCATCACCTGCCACAATCAGCGCGCGAAGACCGGTGGGCTCGCGCTCGACACGCTGGATCTCGCGAACTTGCCCAGTCACGCCGAGGAGTGGGAGAAAGTCGTCCGGAAAGTGCGCACGGGGGCCATGCCTCCCGTCGGGCGCGCGCGGCCCGACAAAGCGACCGCAGACAGCCTCGTGGCGTGGCTCGAGGGCGAGCTGGATCGTGCTGCCGCCGAGCGCGCGAATCCGGGCCGCCCGACGCTGCAGCGCCTCAACCGCAGCGAGTATACGAACGCTGTGCGCGACCTGCTTGCGGTCGAGCTCGATGCCGCGTCGCTTTTGCCGGCCGATGTGGCGGGGTACGGGTTCGACAACAACGCCGACGCGTTGACGTTGTCACCGGCGCTGACAGAACGGTATCTGGGCGCCGCGGCGAAAATCGGTCAGATGGCGCTTGGCCGCCCGAGAGGGCTTCCGACGCCTGAAACGTTTTTCGTGCCGAGCGACAGCAATCAAGGCCTGCGAATCAGCGACGACTTGCCATTCGGATCGCGCGGCGGCGTCGCATTGCGCTATTACTTTCCCGCAGATGGCGAGTATCTGTTCGAGCTGCGGCCGCGAGAGACGGGCGTATCCGGCGGATTTGAAGGAGTCACTGAGGAGCCGCATCAGCTTTACGTGAGCCTCGACAAGGTCCAGGTCTGGACTGGAACCATTGGCGGACCGGAATTCGCGCGCCCACGAGGTGGTGGCGCCGGCGGTGCGTATGACACCGCCGACCGCGACAAGAAAGTGGCGGACTCACTGCGATTCAGCATACAGGTCAAGGCGGGCCAGCGCCTCGTCCAGGTCTACTTCGCCGCAAGGACGTTTGCGTACCAGGAAGATCTGTTCGATCGATCGATTCATCGCGAGGCGTACAGAAAGGCCAACGGTCAGCCGAACCTTTCCACTGTCACGATTACAGGTCCTCAGCCTGGCACGACGGCTGTGAGCGACTCGCCAAGCCGTCGCAAAGTGCTGACCTGTACGCCGCGCCTTCGCGCGTCGGGCGCCTCGGCCCGGCAGGCGGATGACGAAGAAGCAGCGTGCGCGAAGACCATCATCTCGACGTTGACGCGGCGTGCGTACCGCCGGCCGCTGACCGATGAGGACCTGCAGGTGCCCCTCGCCTCGTATCGCGACGGCGCGAAACGCGGTGGATTCGAATCGGGCATCGAGATGGCGATTCGCAGCATCCTCGTCAGTCCCGACTTCCTGTTCCGCCTCGAGAGTCAGCCAGCCGGCGCGGCGCCGAATACGCCGTACCGCCTGACCGATCTAGATCTGGCGTCGCGGCTGTCCTTTTTTATCTGGAGCAGCATCCCCGACGACGAGCTCGTGAGAGTCGCGGAGAAGAACAGCCTGCACAAACCCGAGGTCCTGCAGCAGCAGGTCCGGCGAATGCTTGCCGATCCGCGCTCGTCGGCGCTCGTGAATAATTTCGCAGGCCAGTGGCTTCACATCCGCAACGTGGCCGGACACCAGCCAAGTCCCGAAGTCCTTTTCCACTACGACGACAACCTGCGCAAGGCGCTCGAGCAGGAGACGAAGTTACTCTTCGAGAGCATCATCAGAGAGAATCGCAGCGTCATCGATCTGCTCGACGCCGATTACACGTTTCTCAACGAGCGGCTTGCGAAGCACTACGGCATCGGAGGCATCGCCGGCGAGCGATTCAGGCGCGTGCCGCTGCCACCCGACAGCCCGCGCCGCGGACTTCTTGGGCAGGGCTCGATCCTGATGGCGACGTCGTATCCAAACCGGACGTCGCCGGTCATCCGGGGCAAATGGATCCTCGAGAATATTTTCGGTGCGCCGCCGCCCCCGCCGCCGCCAAACGTGCCCGAGCTCAAGGACGAGCGCGATCCGCGAAAAGTGCTGCCGATGCGCGAGCAGATGGCCGCCCATCGCGCGAACCCGGTGTGTGCGGGGTGTCACGCGCAGATGGACCAGTTGGGTTTCGCGCTCGAGAATTTCGACGGAATCGGCGAATGGCGCGACATCTACGCGTCAGGCGCGCGGGTCGATGCCTCCGCGGTGCTGCCGGATGGAACCAAGTTCAACGGTCCAGCAGAGCTGCGGCAGGTGCTGCTGAAGCACTCCGACGAGTTCATGACGACGATGACTGAGAAGCTGCTGACCTATGCGCTCGGTCGCGGTCTCGAGGCCAGCGACGCGCCGGCCGTCCGCAAAATCAAGCGCGACGCCGCAGGCGACAAGTACCGGTTCGAGTCGCTCGTTCGCGGAGTCGTGACGAGCACCCCGTTTCAGATGAAGATGGCGCACGCCGAGACGAACTAGGAAGAGACGAACTAGACGAGGATGGAGGCTGTCCGATGGTGATTACGAAGCTCGCGCTGCCACGCCGCACGTTCCTGCGGGGCGTGGGCGCAACGATGGCGTTGCCCCTGCTCGATGCCATGGTGCCGGCGATGAAGGCCGCGGCCCCGGTGGCGCCCCGTTTCGCCCCGATTTATTTCGGCAACGGCGCGAACATGCTCGAGTGGACCCCTGCCGCGACCGGGGTGGGCTTCGCGCTCTCGCCGACGCTGAGCCCGCTCGAGGCGTTCCGCGACCGGACGATGGTCTTCACCGGGCTGGACAACTTCCCGGCGACGGATCAGGGAGACGTCGGAGGGCAGCACCCGCGCGCCGCGCCGGCCTTCATGAGCTGCATGCACCCCAAGCAGACCGAAGGCGCTGATGTGGAAGCCGGCACGACCATCGATCAGATCATCGCCGAACGGATCTGCCGCGACACGAAACTGCAGTCGCTGGAAGTCTCTGTCGACCGCAACGACGTCGTCGGCGCCTGCGACCACGGGTATGCGTGCGCCTACATGAACTCGCTGGCGTGGAAGAACCCGACGACACCGCTGCCGTCCGAAACGAACCCGCGTTTCGTGTTCGAGCGCTTGTTCGGCATCGGCGCCACCGCGCAAGAGCGCCAGGCCCGCGTCGACGAAGATCGCAGCATTCTCGATGGCCTGACGCAGCAGATCTCGAGGCTGAACGGGCGGCTGGGATCGAGAGACCGGACCAAGCTGGGCGAGTATTTCGACGCCGTGCGCGACCTCGAGCAGCGCATCGCCAAGGCCGAATCCTACAACAGCGATTTCGCGGTGCCCGACCAGCCGGTCGGCGTGCCTCCGACGTTCCGGGAATACGTCGAGCTGATGTTCGATCTGCAGGTGCTGGCGTTCCAGGCCGACATCACGCGCGTCAGCTCGTTCATGATGGCGCGCGAAAACATCAACCGCTCGTATCCGGAGATTGGCCTGCCCGAGGCGCATCACTCGATGTCGCACCACGGCAACAACCCGGAGAAGATGAAGGCGTTCGCGAAGCTGAACACCTATCACGTCGAGACGATGACGTACTTCCTGAAAAAGCTGGAAGCGATTCCGGACGGCGACGGGAACCTGCTGGATCACACGATTGTGCTCTACGGCGGAGGGATGAGCGACGGCAACACGCACAACAACTACAGTGTGCCCGTCGTAACCGTCGGCGGGAAGGGACTCAGCCTCAAAGGAAACCGCCACGTGACGTTCCCCAAGGGCACGCCGCTGGCGAATCTCATGCTGGGCGTCATGGACAGATTCGGCGCACAGGTGGAGAAATTCGGCGACAGCACGTCGGAGGTCGATCTGCTGACGGTCTAGTACAGGTCACGGGAACAGAAGATCAGAAGATCAGAAGATTAGAAGGCTTAACTCTGGTCTCTTGATCTTCTGTTCGCCTGTCCCGGCTTTATTTCCCGCCCACTTCCGCGTACACCTGCCCGACGAAGCGCGCGCTCGTCGTCGCGCCCGCGTCTCCCATCTTCGCGTCGTAGTCCGACGTCGGCTTTGCCGCGGTCACCTGCTCGACGGTCATCCCTTTCTTCACCATCGGCGCGATCTTGTCGCGAGTGCCGATAATCAAGTCGCGGTGGGCCGCAACCGCGGCCTTATCGACGATCGCGCCATGTCCGGGGAGGATTTTGGTCGAGGGTCCCGCGAGCTCGATGATCTTGTTGAGCCCCGCCAGCATGCCGGGCAGCGATCCGCCGTTCGCGCGGTCGATGTTCGGGTAGCCCGTCGAGCGGTAGAAGTCGCCGGTCATGATGACGTCGGCGTTGACGAACTTCACCAGCGTGTCGCCGTCGGTGTGCGCGCTCGGTATCGGAATCAGCTGCACCTGCTCGCCATTCATGTGGAACGTCATCGGCGCATCGTAGGTGAGGCGCGGCAGCGCTGCCGGCGGCGCCGGCGTTCCAGGGGCGCCGGTGGCCGTGGGCGCCGGCTTCTCGAGCCGAGCCCGGAGCTGCGGACGCGCGATGATGGTGACTCCCATCGCGCCGAGATTCGCATTGCCGCCGGTGTGATCGCCGTGCACGTGCGTGTTGATGAGATAGCGGATCGGACCGGGATCGACGGCCTTGATCGCCGCGACGATGCGCTCGGTCAGCGGCGCGAACTGGCTGTCGACCATCAGAATGCCATCGGGGCCGGTGAGCACGCCGATCGCGCCGCCTTGTCCCTCGAGCGAATAGAGATTGCCGGCCAGCTTCGTCGTCTTGATTTCGACTTTGCTGAAGTCCTGTTGCGCGAGCGCGCCTGCGGCGAACGCGAGAGAGAGACAGACGACAAGCAGCGGGTGTCGTGCGATGCGCTTCATGATCGACTCCTTCTATTTGGCCGGCCGCAGCGGCCGAATTCTGATGTTGCGGAACTTGATCGGGCCGGACCCGGTCGGGCCGCCTGCCTGCAACCCGATGGCGCCGTCGCGCAGTTTTTCATCGCTCGCGTCGGTCAGCGTCTCGCCGTTGACCTTGACGACCAGGTGTGGACCGTCGGCGAGCACATCGAATCGGCTCCACTTGCCGGCGCTCTTCACGCGATAGGGCAGCGGGGAATGGACGCCGACAATCCCTCCGGTGGGCGTCGTCGCGTGCGGATCGCTGATGTTGATCTCGTAGCAGCCGCCAAGGCTGCCTGGATTGGCGGGGACGCCGCACCTGATGAACAGGCCGCTGTTGGTGTCCTCTTCGCTCCAGAACTCCGCGGTCATCTCGAAGTCGGCGAACGTCGCCACGCTGCGAAGAAAGCCCTGCGGCCACGTCTGCTTTGAATCACCTGTCGGCGCGATCGGCTGCGACTTCGGCTCCGCCGACAGGGCGCCGTCGACGACGGTCCATTTGATGCCGCCGATCGTCGTCCAGCCGTTGAGCGTCTTCCCGTCGAAGAGCGAGATCCATCCGTCCTGGGCGACAAGCGAAGAAGAGGCGAGGGCCACGGTTACGACTGCTGCAGCAAAACGGAGGAATGAAGTCATCGTTGTGCCTTTCTGTACAGAAGACCATAGGAGAACAAGAGGTCAGAGCTAGTTCCGTCCGCATAATCTACTCCAACACGCCCCCCGGCGCCGTCTCCCGCCCGAACCCCCTCGACGCTGCCGTGCGTCATACTGAAACGATGATCGAATTGGGCCTCGATACGTTTGGCGACGTGGTTTTCGACACCGGCGGCCGCCTTGTCTCGCAAGCGCAGGCGCTGCGGAATGTCGTGACCGAAGGCGTGCACGCCGAGATGGTTGGCGTCGATGCGTTCGGCGTGGGCGAGCATCATCGTCCCGATTTTGCCGTGTCGGCGCCTGAAGTCGTGCTGGCCGCCATTGCGGGCAGGACCGAGCGGATTCGCCTCGGTTCAGCGGTGACGGTGCTCAGCACCGACGAGCCGATCCGCGTGTTCCAGCGGTTTTCCACTCTCAACGCCGTCTCAAGCGGCCGCGCCGAAGTCATTCTCGGCAGGGGATCCTTCACGGAGTCGTATCCGCTGTTCGGCTACGATCTTTCGAAATACAACGAGTTGTTCGAAGAGAAGCTGGCTGCCTTCGCCAAGCTACTCGACGAGCAACCCGTCGTCTATCCGCAGATCGAAAACGGCCGGCTGCGCACGTGGGTCGGCGTCGGCGGCAGCCCAGAGTCGGTGGTGCGCGCGGCGCGCTATGGACTTCCGCTGACGCTTGCCATCATCGGCGGCAGCGCGAAGCGCTTTCTGCCGTACGTCGACTTGTACGAGCGAGCATTGAAGGAGTTCGGAAAAGATCCCCAGCCCATCGGCGTGCACTCGCCAGGCCACATCGCGGAAACCGATGAGCAGGCCAAGGCGGAGGTGGCGCCGCACTATCTCGCCATGATGACTCGCATCGGCCGCGAGCGCGGCTGGCCTCCACGCGGACGCGACGACTTCGAGCGCGAGGCGGGACCCGACGGTGCGATGTACGTAGGCTCGCCCGAAACGGTGGCGGCCAAGATCCTCCAGACGGTGAAGGATCTCGGCGTTGCGCGTTTCGATCTGAAATACAGCAACGGCACGCTGCCGCACGAGCTCGCGATGAAGAGCATCGAGCTCTACGGCACGAAGGTCATCCCGCTCGTGCGCAGGTCGTTAGCTGATCTTGAGGTGCCCGTCTCACCACTGGGACGCAGCGACGCAACGGCCGACTAGGCTTTTGTCTCGACCGCGGGGACGCAAAGGCGCAACATTGATTTCAACACGAAGACTCGAAGAGCACGAAGACGCGAAGGAGGACATTATCGCGCGGCCGACCTGAAGGTCGGCACTACGACCCGTCTTCGTGATTTTCTTCGCGTCGTCGCGGTGAGACACCAAACTACTTCGGGGTCTGGCACGCGAAATTTGCTGCTTCGTCCGTGCTTCCAGTGCCTTTGTAGACGGCAACTTCTGGGAATGGACATAGCGGCCGCGAGCGATTGATCGCGGGGGATGTCCGTGATATCGATGCGGGCACCTGATTCGGCGCCACGCCGCCCTCGACCCATCGCTCGAGCGCCGTCACCATGTCGAATGTGTTCGGGCCCTCTCCGCCGCTGCAGTGTCCCATTCCAGGCGCCATGAAGAGTCGATAGCTTCCGTGCACCTTGTCGCGTCCGCCGAGCGTGTGCGTCACGCGCTCGTAGTACTGCGTCGTGCCGGACGGCGAGATTTGCGGATCGCTCCAGCCGTGATACTGAATCAGCTTGCCGCCGCGGCCGATGAACGGCGCGAGATTCGGATCGAGCGCGTTCAGCGTGTTGTTGTCCCGATCTTCGGCCTGCACGATGTCGGAATCCCAGTTGAACTTCTGTATGGTCCAGCTCGGGTCGCCGAACACGAGAAACCGGAATTGATCCAGGCCCGTTGCTCGAGCAGATGCCGTCCATCCAAGATCGGTCCATCCGAGCTCGCTGCCGCGCGCGAGGCCGTTGATCCCGCGCTTGGTCTTCGGGTTCACCGCGCCTGCATAGATCATTCGCGCCGTCTCCACCTGCGCGGTGGTGAGGCACGACGACTCTTCCGATCCTTTGCATTGAAGCACGCCCGGATCGAACGTGCACTTTTTCGGATTTTCAAGGACGCCGTCCTTCACGCCGTCCTGCAGATCGCACGACTCGACGACGGCAGCGTGGAGCACTTGCCGCTGTGCCTGACCGAGCCGCGCCGCCTCGTTCGGTTCGAGCCGTTGCGCGATACGTACCGCTGATGCCGCGCGCCCCGTCCAGTCGAGCCCCGGCGCGCCCGCGATGATGCCGTTGAAATCGGCAGGAAAGCGCTGCGCCTCTTGCATCGCCTGCCGTCCGCCCGCGGAGCAGCCGTTGAAGTACGAGAACTTTGGCGCGCCGCCGTAGTAGGCCGCGATGATGGCCTTGGACGCCCCGGCGGTCTCGTGCACCGCGCGCCATCCGAAGTCGGTCACCTTCTCGGGATGGCCCAGACCGAAGCTCGCGCTGCCGCCTGTGTGCCCGGTATCGGTCGAGCTGACCGCGTAGCCCCGGGCGAGCGCCGTCGCCATTGCGCCGGTGTTGATGTTGCCGTTGAACGCGCCGTTGCCGACCGCTTGATACCTGCCGTTCCAGTTCGATACTGGCATCCAGAGCTCCATCTTGATGTCGGAGTCGGACGACGGCTTCAGGGTGGCCGCGACGCGGCACGATTCGGCCTCGATTTTCGCGGCCGTAATCGTGGTGGCCGGCAATGCCAGCGCTGTCAGCCCCTCGCAGGAGCCTGCGGCGTCAACTCGAACGGCCGCATCGCCGCTTGTCAGAAGCCAGGCCGCGAACGCACACAACAAGCCACCCGTAACGCAACGGATCACGCTCTTCATATGTAATTCCCTTCAGATCGTGTAATTTACCCGATACGCCATCTGTCGGGTGCAACTTTTCGTTGCGCCATTAACGAAAGGATACGCACGTGCGCAGCATTCATGTGTCCGCCCTCGCTATCGCGCTGGTCGCGGCCCTGGGTATTTCTTCGGGCGTTCGGGGCCAGGGCAAACCGACGGCCCCCGTAAATTCTCCGACCGCGGGAGATTACAAAACCGCCGATATCAGGATCATCACGCCTGGTGTCGTGTTCAGCTCGGGGCTGGACGTCTTATCGGCCGAATTCACGAAGTCGAGCGGCAAGTCGGTCGGCATCACGACGGTCGGCATGGGCACCATCGTCGAGGAGATTGGGAAGAGGACCCCGCCGCCCGACATCATCTTCCTGCCGTTCCAGTTGATGAACACGCTGGCGCTCGACGGCGGCGTGATGGCCGGCACGATGCAGCCGTTTGGCCGGCATCCGATGGGCCTCGCCGTGAAAGCCGGCGCGCCGAAGCCGGACATCTCGACTGTCGAAAAATTCGCCGCCGCGATCAAGGGCGCGAAAGCGGTGATGCGATCGAATCCCGCGTCGCGCACGATGGTGGCGACGCTGATTGACGACGTGTTGAAGAGACCGGAGTTCGCGGGCGTGAACGCGCCGGCCAGCACGAACGGCGAAGGCGGCCAGGCGCTCGCGCGCGGCGAGGGCGATATGGCGATCCAGACGATCAGCCAGATTCTGCCGTACAAAGAGATCGAGCTCGTCGGACCGCTCCCGAAGGAACTGGGCGCGTGGATCGACACGATGGTGGCGGTCTCCGCGAGAGCTACGCATCCCGACGATGCGAAGGCGCTCATCCGGCATCTGTTGCGGCCGGAGTCGAACAAGGTGTGGAAGCCAAGGGGATTGCTGCGGCTTGAGTAGGTGGTCGTAGTGCCGACCTTTAGGTCGGCCAAGAGATCGGACGTGGTGCAGACGTTCAGGTCGTCCACAGTGTCGCGGTGTTCGAGCGGCAGCAGCCGGACGCTCCTCGTACTCGTCATCGTCTGTACGGCCATCGCCGGCGTCTTCGCGCAGAGCGGCGCCGGCGGTGAGACTGTCCCTGTCGAGTTGTCCACCGTCGGCCTCGACGGCCGGACGGGAACGCCGATCGTCGTCTTGCGCGAACCGGTCTCGGGCGCTGTGCTGCCAATCTGGGTCGGCGTGATGGAGGCGCAAGCCATTGCGCTGGCGCTGCACGGGGTCGTCACGCCGCGGCCGATGACTCACGATTTGATGGCGAGCCTCATCGCGGAACTGCGCGCCGAAGTTGACGAAGTGGTCGTCACAGACCTGCGCAGCAACACCTATTTCGGAATGGTCCGGCTCAAGGTTGCGGGTGAACGAAAAATCCGCGACGTCGATAGCAGGCCGAGCGACGCGCTCGCGCTGGCGGTGCGAACCGGCGCGCCGATTCGCGTCGTAAAAAGGATTCTCGCCATCGCTCCTGAATTCGAGTTCATCGCACCTGACGGCCCGAACCAGGTTGTCCAGGCGTTGGGCATGACCGTTGTCCTCGCCACGCCGCCGCTGCGCAAACAGTTCACCCTTGGCGATCGTCCCGGCATTGTCGTGACGAGCGCATACGGCACGGCGAGGGACAAGGGCATCCGCCGCGGCGATCTCATCACGAACATCAACGGCAAGGCGATTGAGGAGCCGGCGGAGTTCTTCGCCGCCGTTCGCGCGACGAAACCGCGCGCGCCGGTCCGAGTGACGTACTGGCGCAACGGGGAGACGAAAACAATCGAGCTGCCAGCCGATCTGCCGCCGGCGAACCCCGGAAAGCGTGGGCGCGTTACTGCGTAGGCACGCGATCGGCTTCGACGAGACCGGACGACTGCGCTGCGGTGCTCGAGAATCGCCCCCGCAGCCTTCCAGCGTCGTCCAGCACCAGCACAAATTTTCCACGGGTTGAGCGGCGCACACCGCGCTCGACGAAGTTGAGCGTCAATCGATCGCCGGCGATGGTGCCGCTGAGCGACAGCGGCGTCTGCCCGCGCGAATCGATGTCGTTTTCGTTTTCGGTGATTTTCCTTCCTGAGCCGGTCACGCGGTCGCCCTTCTGTTCGAGACGAATCTCGTAGCCGAGCCGCAGACCTGCATAGCGTGAATACCTGCTCGACTCGACCTGCGTCTTCAACGTCCACGCGCCGGCTACGTTCGGGAGAGTCCCGCTCGTGGCAACGTTTCCCGGGCGCGCCTCCGGTGCGGCGCTCGCAGCGGAGCGATCGCGCGACGAACGGGGCGGCTCGCCAGCAGGAGGGACCGCGGCTCGTTGCGATGCTGCACGTGGAAGGGCATCGGTTGCCTCGGCAGGCGAACCGGCAGGCGGGCGCGGCTCAGTCGCCGGCGTTGCCATCTTGACCTCGGTTGTCTCGCGTGGAATGGAGGCCGCCGTGTCATTCCGCTCGACCGCTCGATGCGCTTCGTAGAAGTACGCGCCGAGAAAGGCTGCTGCGAAGAGAGCGAGCAGCGCGACGACGAACCCCCCGCGCCGGCGTGTTGAACGTGGCGCCGGGAATCGCGCGATCACCGGGTTCGGTCGATCCGTTGCGGGAGGCGCGACGATCGGCTGATCTGCCCACGGCGCCTGCTCCACGATTTGCACGTGTTGCGGCGCCGGCACGAGCGGCGCGTGGCGCTCGGTCGTGAACGAACCTAGAAGATCGTCTTGTTCGGGAACATCGCTGTCCTGAGCATTGCCCGGACGAGACGTGCGGCGGAGATCGATTGGCGCCGAGAACGGCACTTCGACGTCGCCGGGGCGTTTGCCGCGTTCGATGCGCGCCCTCGCCACCATCGCTTCGGAATGAATCCCGACTTCGCGTGAGTATGCGCGGATGATGCCGTCGAGGTAGATCCCCGCAGGGAGGCGGCTGAAATCGTCCTGTTCCAGTGCCTCAATTTTGTACAGCTGGATTTTTGTACGTTCGCTGATTTGCGCCGTAGACAGGCCGGCCTGCTCGCGGGCCTGTTTCAGCACCGTCCCAACAGTCATCTGGAAGGCCCTTGCGGGATCCTTGCCAGACAGCCATGGGCGGCTGGCGATTACGGGTTCAGGACGAGCAGTGTGCTGAGCACCACCACGTAACTGACACCGGCGAAGGCGGTGACGACTGCGAGCCGCCACGATTTCGAGAACACTCGCCAGGCGACAACGGGATGCACGCACGCTGCAGCGGTCCGGCCAAGGATGATCGGAGTGTCGAGTTTCACGTGATACCTCTAATGCGCACCCACGCAACAGGGCTCGCTTGCCTGGCGTTTGAGCAATCTTTGCTCCAGGTCGGACGCCTCAAATCAGGCCTTTTTTGGTGAATTCCCCGAAAACGTCTGACTATGTCGAGACTTTCGTCTCACCACGAGAGGGGGTGGCAATCTTCCACGCGGAGATGTCTAATGATGCCTATGAATCGACCTGGACGGTGCGCGGGGCTTCTATTGCTGGCAATGGCTTACGGGTCGGTTGCGTCCGCCCAGGGTTATCGCCCGATCGTGGACCACATCCACCTTGCGGCCCCCGATCCGCCGGCTGCGGTGAAGTGGTACCAGAAGTATTTTGGCGGGCAGACGATGGCCGAGGGGACCGATCGGTTCCTGCTGGGTGACGTGCGCGTGATCTTTTCGAAGAGGGAGAGCGCGGTGCCGAGCCAGGGCAGCGCCGTCGATCACATCGGCTTCTCGGTCGCAAACCTCGACGACACGATGAAGGCATTTCAGGCGGATGGCGTGAAAATCGTGACGCCGGCGCGAGACGTGCCCGGGCTGTTCCCGCTCGCGTTCATCGAAGATCCATGGGGCACCCGCATCGAGGTCGTGCAGGATTCGGCGAAGCTCGGCGTGCACCATCTTCATCTGCGGGGCGCCGATCCGGCGGCGATGCTCGCGTGGTATTCGGCGCAGTTCGGCGGCCGCGCGGCCAAGCTGAAGGATCGTATCGACGGCATCGACTTGAGCGGCGTGTGGCTGCTGGTCCAGCGCGGCGACGCCGTGCCGTCGGCGGGCCACTCGATCGATCACATCGGCTTCCGCCCGCTCGACGTCGACGCCGCGGTAGCGGAGCTCAAGACACGGAACGTGAAAATCACCACCGAGCCGCGGCCGCTGTCGTTCCCTAATGGCGTCACGGTGCGCCTCGCATTCGTCGAAGCGCCCGACGGCGTGCGCATCGAGCTGGTGCAGCGACCGGAGTGATCGGGTGCATGCCTCACCGCAACGACACAACGACGCAACGTTTTAATCACAAGAAGTGATCTGCGTGCCTTACCGCAAAGACGCAGCCTTCCTGTGATCTACAAGTCTGCGCCTTCGCGTCTTTGCGGGGTGGTACGTGACCTCTAGCGACGCGGTACTTCTGGGCTGAAGCCCGATTCGAATCCCCGCGAACGCTCTCGGCGCTGCAGAGGATCGACAAGCGGCGCAGACGGAAGAATTCCAAGCCTCACAAGTTGCGGACGGAACTCGTAGCGGATGTTCACGGTCTGCGCGGGCGATCCTTCCAGGTCCAGATATACCTGTCTCACCGCATGGCCGGTTCGCTGGCCCATCCTGGTGGCGGCGTACTCCTCGACGGCGGGCAGTTTCGTCGTCGTCGCGTCCGCGGTCGTGTTTGAACCGGCGGCCTGAGCCGCAGCAGCGGCTGGAGCCGGCGGTGCGGTTCGGGCGAGGCGCTCGCTCTGCGCGTTCCGGTCGTCCGGCTCGCGCGTCATCATCACCGGTGCGCGTTCCTTGAAGAAGACAGCTGAAATCACTCCGAGATTGTCGGTCTGGCCGAGGGCCTGACCGTAGGATCGCGCCTCGGTGGTGAATTCAAACCGGCGCGCTTCCGCACGGTTCACCTGCCACCCGCTGATCGTGATGGTCTGGAAAGGCTCGATGACCCACTTGCGACCTTCCGACGCCGCCGTATGTCGCGCGTCGATCGTGTTCAGGCCATCGACCGACAGCGCCACCGCCACACGGACCGGGTAGGGGTTCCGCATACGAATCGCATACTCCCGCCCCTTCAATGCCTCGACATACCAGCGCCCGTCGTGCAGGTAACGTTTTTGAGGAGTGTCGTTTACAAGGACCTCGACCTCTGCCGCCTCGAGACGCACCGGCTGAGCGGACACGACACCGTGCGGGCTGGCTGACAAGGCGAGACTGGCAACGATCAGACTGGCAAACGTGTGATTCATGCAACCTCCTACCCTTAGAACGGAGGAGGCCGAAAATCTTGCACGGGCTGGCTCGCCGGGCGCAATTAGCGCGTCGTGGACGCACTCCCGCCGGGGAGGCAGGTTTGCTGAAGTGAACCATCGCGAGCGACGCGACGTACTCCGTACCCGGAAACGCATCGGAAGGCGTGCGATTCGCGGGCCCGGAGCGAAGCCTCCACTCCTCGACCGTCGGCGACACCTCGCCGGAAGATGCGTTTCCCGCGTCGTCGAGCTTGGTTCACGGAAGCAAGCCTGCCTCACCGGCGCGAGTGGTCCCAAGACTCGGCGCTAAGTACGAAGCGGAGCCTCTCCCCGGAAAACGCCACTGGCGCGTTTTCATCGCGTTTGGGTTAGGACGATGCGATCACAAGAACTCTGCGCCGTCGCGTCTTTGCGGTGACCTATGCCTTTTTCTACTCTTTCACCGCTGGCAGCATCGCCACATCGCCCGTGTTCACACACTGCGGATGGCCGAAACCGCCCTTGCTGACGCCGTTGGCGATGTCGAAGATGATGTTGTCCGGCCGCGCCTGGTCGCCTGAGACTCCGCCGACATTCATTAGGTGGTCGAGCCCGAGGATCGCGCGCACGCGCCACGCGATGTTGTGATCGGCGCACGACGTGTCGCCGCTGACGCCGACGCCGCCCACCATTTTTTTGCCGGCTGCGTAGAGGCCGAGCCCGCCGCCAAACACGTTCACGCCGCCGATGCGGCCACCCATCATCGGATCTTTCGGCGTGCCGTAACTCGCGTAGGGGCCGTGATACCCGACCGACTGATCAACCGGATTGCTGAACTGCAGCCCAAACAGGCTTCCACCCGGTTGCACGGCGGAATAGAGATTCGCCGTCGAGAGCGCCAGACCCGTCGCCTGCCCGGATCCGCCGCTATTCGACGTCGAATCGAGGCCGAACGAGTTGGCGGTGCTGGCTTTCTGCGCGGAGATCACCCGGCTGCCGGGCCACTGGGCCGCGCGATCCGATCCGGAGAACGCCACCGCGCACACGACGCCATCGCGATCGACGATAGTTGCCCACATGTGGTTGTTGAGCCCGCTCTTCTCCTCGGCGGTCGCCTTGTCGAGCGCCGCTTTCAGCGTTCCGTGATTTGGAAGCGAACTGCAGGTGTCCGTCGTAGCGGACTGAGCGAGCGCAATCCCGGCTGTGAACGTGAACGCGGCAAGAGTGGCAAATGCGGTTGTGAAGACATGACGGCAGAACATGTGACCTCCTGATATGCACGCAGTATACGGTAGGGGAGCAGACCTATTTTTCGTTTTGCACGACGAGTCCAGATGTTTCGCCATGCGCGTTACGAAAACGTAACAAATGGGGTCTGGACCCGTGTTGGTTGACTTCGCACCGACGAGGCTGTAATTTCCGCCCACAACCCAAGTCACGCGGAGGAGAAGGAATGAGGCTGATCGTTCCTGCGTCTGCCGCTGCCGTTCTCGTGGCGATCGTCGTCGCCATCCCGACAGCACAACAACAACCCGCTGGTGCCTACACCCAGAGCCAGGCCGATGCCGGCCGTACCGCGTACGACGTCAGTTGCGCCGGCTGCCATGGGCCCGATCTGACGGGAGGCAGCGACGCACCGGCGCTCACTGGTCCGAACTTCACTGGCGCGTGGGGCGGACGTCCGCTCAACGTGCTGTTCCGCCACGTCATGGAAACGATGCCGCCGCAGGCGCCTGGATCGCTTGGCGAAGAGCAGACGCTGAACGTCATTGCGTACGTGATCCAGCGGGCGGGAGGTGGGGCGGGATCGCAGGATCTCACGATCAAAACGACGATGACGGTGAACGCGGCGGCGGCCGCGCGAGGGAATGCTCCGCCGTCGATGGCGCTTGGCGCCGGCACCGGAAGCGGACAAGGTCGCGGCGGCGCCGCAGGAGTGCGCGGCGTCACTGTGAGAGGCGAAGTGAAGAACTACGTCCCTGTCACGCCGGAGATGCTGAAGAATCCTCCCCCGGGTGACTGGCTCATCTTCCGCCGGAACTATCTCGGGTGGAGCTACAGCCCGCTCGATCAAATCACCAGCAACAACGTCCAGGATCTCAAGCTCGCGTGGGTGTGGGCGATGAACGACACGGGGGCGAATCAAACGACGCCCATCGTGCACAACGGGGTGATGTATCTCGCCAGCCCCAGCAACATCGTCCAGGCGCTCGACGCGAAGAGCGGCAACCTCATCTGGGAAACGCGGGTGGGACCGGATCAGGCGCCGGGGTATGGCGGCATTCGGAGCATCGCGATCGCGCAGGACAAGGTCTTTCTTCCGACCAGCAATGCGCACATGGTCGCGCTCAGCGCGCGCACGGGCGACATCCTGTGGGACACGCCGCTGTCCGATGTGAATCATCCCTCCACCAGCGGCGCCATCGTCATCAACGACAAGGTGCTGCAGGGGATCACCGGATGCGGACGCAACACCTCCGCCGATGGGTGCTACATCAGCGCCATCGACATCAACAGCGGCAAGCGCGTGTGGAGGTTTTATACGATCCCGCGAGAAGGGGAGCCGGGCTTCGACACATGGGGCAACCTTCCGAAAGAACAGCGCTCTGGCGTCGAAACCTGGATCGCGGGCTCGTACGATCCCGAGTTGAACCTCACCTATTGGGGAACCGCGCAGTCGAAGCCGTGGTCGTTTCTCAATCGCGGGACGACGCCCTTGGACAAGACGCTCTACTCGGCCTCGACGCTCGCGCTGAATGCCGACACCGGAAAGCTGGCGTGGTACTTCCAGCATGCCCCCGGAGAATCGTTCGATCTCGACGAGGTGTTCGAGCGCGTGCTCGTCGACATCGGCACGCAGAAGGTGTCGTTCAGCGCCGGTAAGGCGGGCGTGTTGTGGAAGCTCGATCGCCGCACCGGCCAGTTCCTCGGCCACAAGGAGATGGTCAAGCAGACCATCTGGGAGCGCATCGATCCGAAAACCGGCGTGCCGAGCTATCGACCCGACATTCTCGAGATGCAGTTCGATCAGACACTGAACGTGTGCCCCAGCACCGCCGGCGGAAAGAACTGGGGCGCGATGAGCTATCACCAGCCGACCGGCGTCCTCGTCGTCCCGCTGAGTCAGTCGTGCATGGACTTCACCGTGCGCAAGACCGAGCAGGGCGGCAACGGCGTCGTGCGCAAGTTCCTGTCGATGCCCGACACGAACAATCACCTCGGCAAGCTCGCCGCGTACGACGTGCGGACGATGCAGGAAGTGTGGAGCCATACGCAGCGCGCGGGATATCTCACGGGTGTGGTGTCGACGGCGGGCGGAATCGCAATCGTCGGCGATATCGACCGCACGGTGCGCGCGCACGACGTGAAAACAGGAAAGGTGCTGTGGGAGACGCGGCTCGGCACGTCGGTGCAGGGTTTCCCGGTCACCTACAGTGTCGACGGCAAGCAGTACATCGCCATCGCGGCGGGATTGGGCGGCGGCAGCCCGCGCAACGTGCCGGCAGCGGTTGCGCCTGAAATCAAGATCCCGCAGGCGGGACAGGCGCTGTACGTCTTCACGTTACCGGATCGGAAGTGATGCCGACCTGAAGGTCGGCACTACGACAGAGCACGTAGTGCCGACCTTGAGGTCGGCCGGAAAAGCAGTTACGTAGTGCCGACCTTTAGGTCGGCCGTCGATCGTCGTAGTGCCGACCTTTAGGTCGGCTCGCCAATCAATACACGATCGCGCCGGTCGCCTTGATCTGCCAGCTTGCCGACTCTTCGGCCTTGGCGGCGGCGCCGTGCTCGGCATGTTCGGCATGTTCCGCGTGCTCGCGGGCCGCTTCCTGGCCTTCCTTGTCCGCTGCGCCCACACGTTCCATCACGCCCTGTGCCGTGGCGCGCTTGCCGCGAGCGCTCGTCGGAAACACGATGACGCCGTCATCGACCTTGATGAGAACCGCCGGTCCTTTCGGCGCATCGGTCGGCGCAATGCCCATCCAGCATCCCATCATCGTGCAGACGTCGGTCACGATGCCTTCGACGCGCACAGTCTTGCCCTGAAAATCCGCCGGCTTGGCGAGCAGCTGAGCGATCGGGGTCGCGTCCTTCACGGTCGGAGCGACGCCGAATGTGTCAGCACCCCGCGTCGCAACGGACGTCATGACCATCAGCAGCGATGTGGCGAAGAGGAGTGAGCGAATCATCGAAACCTCCAGCGCAATCCTACCATCCCCACGCGACGCATGCGACCTGCGCCACCCACCTGCGCCCGGGTGTATCATCCGGTCCGGCTGCCTATGACACCACGCACGGCCTTCTCCGTCATCACTGCCGCAGTTGTGACGCTGACGTGGGCAGCGATTCAGGGGCAGGCGCGCCCGCCGGCCGGTCAACAGGCCGTCCCGACGGATCTCGAAATCCAGCAAGCAGCCACAGTCATCGAGCAGGCCGATGGATACGCCGATGTTCTTGCGGCGACCCAGAAATATGCCGCGATCATCAGCAGCCCGCGAGTCGTCCAGCTCGTGGACGCGGCTCTTCAGAATACCGCGCTGAGCGACGCGCAGCGCGGCGTGCTGCTCCTCGAACGCCAGTTGTCGATCGACTGCCGCGCACTCGGCGCCGCGGCCGCCGCAAGGCTGCTCTCCGTCCGCGTCATCGCGGGAAGCGCGATTCAGGCCGACACGCCGCAACAGTTCGCCGCTGTGCTCGATAAGTTTTCGCCGCTGGCCAGTGTCATGACGGTCGATCTTGTGCGGCAGGCGCTCAACACAACCGGCAACACGTGGCCGAAGCCGCTGCTTCCGTTGATGGAACAGCTCGCGCGCGACTGGCCCACGCTCGGCGCGCTGGGAGCCGCGACGAAGATGGCCGCTGCGGCGAACGCGAGCCCGAATCCGGATCCAGGTCCGAAGCCGCCGCCGACCGGCACGCCGACGCTCGTCGGACATTGGCGCAGCACGACGGTCTCGTTCGACAGCCCGCGCGACGAGCACTTCGTGATGCGGGCAGACGGCACCGCCGAAACGTGGATCGTCACCGCTTCCAGTAAAACCCCTGTGACACGCGGGCGTTGGACGACGAAGGAGAAGATGCTCAGCGTTGCGTGGGAAGACGGACGTCAGTGGGGCCGGCCGTTTACGTTCTACCAGGGCCAGCTGGTATTTCCGAACGTGCCGAATCAGCGTCAGTTCTGGGAAGCGATGCGCTAGCCGCTTTGCCTTTTCGCTGCACTTCGCTTGCTCGCCGTTCTTGACCGCAACACCAGCGGCGTGCACACTACTCACCTAATCTCTTCCTGACAATTGCACATGCCCAAACTCGTCCCCGGTCTCGCGGTAGTTGCCGTGCTCGGAGCGAGTGTCTTTCACGTAAGCGCCCAGGGGCCGAGCCCGGAGTGGAAGGCGAAGCACGCCATTGGCGAGCGCTACGAGGGAATTGGGTTTGATCCGAACGTTTCGGCCGGCTTCCATCTGACTGCTTTGATGGCCCTCGCAGATCCGGATCCCCGCGCTGCCATTGATATCGCACGCGACGACGAAATCGTCGTCGATTTTTACTCGCGCGTGGCCGCTCCGTATACGCTCGTCGCCCGTGAGCTCGATCGGTCCAAGAACTACTGGATGGAGCCAAGGGAAGCACGAACCGCAAAACTTGGACCCAACACGTTCGAAGGCATCTGGAAGACGGATCGGCTGCGGGAATTGAGAAAGGACGTGCTTACTGCCGTGCCCGTAGCCGGTCTCGGCGTGCTCGTCTGGTTTTCCAAAGGCGACGATGGTATCTATCACGTCGCTCCAGCAGTCATGCGCGCATCCACTGCAAAGCCGCTGCAGACGATAACGGCATACCGAGCGACCTTCCTGCCCGACATGATGATTGACGACGTCATCTACTCCGTTCGCGGTGGGTGCCAGGCGAACGGCGCGTCCAAGGTGTTTCCGGGAGGCGGCTCCGTCGGCAGGCAGTTTCCGGGCAGCTCATTTTATGTGGACGTGAATATTCCAACCGGCTATTCAGGGCAGGTGCTTCTGGAAATGGCGACCCCTGGTCCTGACGGCAAGCCGGACGAAATCAGCAAGACCAGGTACTGCTTCATGCATCCGTCCGCGGCGCGTTGACTCGCATGGGTCGACGTAGATCTGCATCGCGCCCTGGTTCCCGGTTGTTGTCAGCCGCAGCCCTGGTTGCTCTCATTGCAGCAGCGCTGTACGGCAGCCTTCATCACCCGCCTGCAGAGGTGAAGGTGACGATGGCCGTAACGGCGCTGAGGTTCCTCTATCACCCGGTGCCGGAAAACGATCCACCCGGTCTCGAAAAGCCACTCCTTTCGGGAGCGCCGCTCCGTGTCTTGTCTGTTCGATCGTTTGACACCCTTACTGCATTTTCCGGTGTTCTGAGTGTGAGGGATTCGGCCCGGGATCCTTGGACGGTGGTCCAAACCCCAGCTCCGATTGAGATTCGCAGCAAGGACGCGTCCACGAAGGCCATCTTCTCTGGCGGCGCAGTGCAGCGATGGCGCTTGGGCGAATTGCCCACAGTCACCTTGGAATTCATAAACCAGCAACCGATCCTGCATGCGACGTTCGAAGGAAAGGACATCAACCTGTTTTTCGAGGCCGGAGAGTCGATTGAGTTCCAGTGCCAGCTGTGCGTGATTGCCGGCGTCGATCAGCAGGCTCCTTCTCGCCCGCGAGAGATGAAACTGTCCGAAATGAAGCACGCGCCGAGGGCATCGAGTCAGCGCACGCTGGTTCTTGACGCAGTGCCCGGACCTGCTGGGTTCGGTGTTCAGCGGTTTCGGATGTCGCAACCGTGGTTCTGCGGCGGCCAACAAGCAGAAGCCGAATCGAGCATCGTGAGCGGGTCTGTAACGTTTCAGCAAACAGGGCGCGTTCACACTCTTTCTGGTCGAGCGAGCGTGAATAGACCCGGCGGCGTTCTGCGCCTGATCCCGGACAGCGATTTTGTAGTCACGGATCTGGGTGTCGAAGACGTCGGGAGTGAGAAGAGGAAGGAGAGCGTGCTCAAGCTGCAGTTTGATGGACTCGCGCGCAGAGCAGAGTTGCCGGCAAACTGCTACTCCAGTGGGCCGACGTTTCAGCCATCCTTCTCCGAAGTACTGGCAGCCACTCCGGTGGTCGCAGCTCCGTATGCCGCGCTCGTGCTCTTGTTCGGTTGGCTGGCCACCTACGATAAGGTGCGGGGACTGTGGAAACGTGTGCGCGACAAGGGGGACGACAAATGATAAATCGCATTGCTGTTCTGGCGATGGCGATCAACGTCGTCGCGATGGGAGCCGCTTCGGCGCAAACCCTGGCCGGAGTAGAGGTGCAAATGGGCCTCATCGTCCGAATCGTTCCTGCGAAAGGCACTGCCGGTTCAGGTCTCATCATAGCCGTCGAACCGAATCGCGTCCGGATTCTGACCGCACGCCATGTCGTGGAAGCAGACGTCGTCATTCCAAGCACCGCATTGCAGAAACCGGATCTTTCCACCCGTCGTACTTGTTCCACTGCTAACCTGCCCATTCGCGTGATGTTCAGATTCGAAAGCGAACCGGTGAATGTTGCCACTGCCTATTGCAGCGACGCTATAGACGCAGCCGTTATCGAAGTAGACAGGCCTGCAAAGCTAAACAATGAGATCCGACCCTTTGCCCGGCAGCGGCGACTAACCGATGAACCGGGGTACGAAGTCTTCCTTGCCGGGTTGGCGGGCGGAACGACCTGGACGCCGCTGTCAGGTGCGGTCGCATCGAAGTCGCCGGACAATCTCCAGGTTCGTGGTGCTCGTGGTATCGGGATCGGCCCCGGATTTTCCGGCGGAGCCGTGTTCGACACGGATTATGCGTTTGTCGGCATGATCGTCCGGGCCGGGGATACGCTGGTCAATGTCATCCCCGCGCCGAAGTTGAATCAATTGCTCGAAAGCTGGAGGGTCAACACCACTCATCTGCAAGGCGCCCCGACGCAGCCTGAAAATCCGCGGTTTGCAGGTGCCCGTGGAGGGAATGCTCGCGTAGAGAACGCGAGAAACGCCATCAGGCGGTACCGCGGCGCGTTCGAAAGCATGGAAGCGGCGTTGTTGATGAAGGCCTACCCGAATATCGGTAAGAAACCACTGAGTTTGTTTGGCGACGCCAGCGACATCAAGCTGGATCTCGCCAAGTGTTCCGACATCAATCTTGCGAGCTCTCCCGTGCTGGCGATCAGATGCGCGTACGATCTGCGCGTCACGCGGAAGACGGGTCCATTGTTTCAGGCATCGTCCTGTGACTACGTGCCGCCGGGAGGCGAGGCTGCGGCATGTCCGAAGCCTGGCGAGCTCTGCAGCCCTGGACGGATGGTGTTCTCGTTGAAGAGTTCGGGACAAGTAGACGATCCCTTCGAGTGGGAGATCACAGACGTAGACGTGGATTCCACAGGGATGTGTCCCAAGCCAGAATCCGTGAAAGGATCCCCGTGAGGTCCTTCCTTGCGCTGGGACTGGCTGTGTTCCCGTGCGTCGCCTGGGCGCAGTCGACTCCCGCCTCGATCGTCGCCAACAGCGCCCCGCAGGCGCTGCAGTATCTGCTCGACCGCAATATCCAGCCATCCGCTGGCCCGCTGACGGGAGATGGCGCCACGATCGCCGGCGTGCTCGCCGGCCAGAGCCTCACGTTTCCGATGGCTTCCTCGTCTGGTGCGTTCGTCACGGTCCCTCTGGAAGGATTCGGTCCGGCGATTCCGGTGTCGGCGAGCGGCAACTTCGGGCCGCTGTTCGCAGAGCGCGGTCTTACGAACGGGCCGGGCAATTTCAGCCTCAGCCTCATCTATCAATACAAAGTGTGGCGCAGCGTCTCGGGTATCAAACTGCGCGGCTTCGATCTGGATGGTCGCTCGGTGTTCAGAGAAAACGACGACTTCCCGCAAGGGACCACTGACGACTTCGCAGCCGACATCGACTTTCGCACGCACGTACTGGTTATGGCCGCCAACTACGGCGTGTTTCGATTCTTGGATGTCGGGGTATCGTTGCCGTATATACAGTCGACAGTGAAAGGCACGAAGGTGGGCACGCGTACGATTCCTCGAGGACCGGCAATTATCCGCGCGAAGCAGGAAGTGTCGGGTAGCTCTCAGGGCATCGGCGATCCGATCATCCGAGTGAAAGGGCGCATCGAGACACTGGGACTTCCAGGCACGCGGCGCTTTCTTACCGACACGCTGCAGGTGGCTGCGGGATACGACCTGCGCATCCCGATGGGGAAGACCGCCACGCTCGTCCTCGACTGCGCGCGTCCGCCGGCGTGTGGAAACGATCCAGACACGCAGGAAGTGCCCGATATCGGTCTCGGACAAATGACACATAAGTGGTCGGCCTTCGTGTCGTCCGAAGTGGGACGCCTCTCGCCGCACGTCAACGTCGGCTACGTGCGCGTCCCGCCATACCGATGCAGCGAGCGGCGCTTCGGATCGAACGGCCAGTGCAGGGGCACGATCTTCGAAGTCGACCCTATCAACGGCAATCAGGACGCCAAAGGGCAGAATCTGTCCAATGAGTGGAATGCGACGGCTGGCGTCGATTACCAGCTTCGCCCGTTTCGCAGCACGATTTCGGCAGACGTGATTGGACGTCAGCTCATCCACGCGGGGCAGTTCTATGACGGGCCTGCGCGCCTCGTGTTCCGTGATTCGGGGCCCTCGCAGACGATCAGCACGCGCATCGAGTCGCGCGCCGGCAACGTCAACACAGCGGTCGGCGTGGTTGGTGCCAAGGTCGCCATTCACCAGCGATGGGTCGTCGTGGGAAGTGTGTTGTTTCCATTGAATGGTGCGGGACTTCAGCCTGGAACCGCGTGGGTTATCGGTCTCGAAAGGGCGTTGACCCGATGAATGCTGGGAAGCGAGGGGTGGTCGTTCTTGCGCAATCGGGGGCCGATACGACGCCGAAGTGATTATCCGGCGCTCCGCTTCAACGCTGCAGCTCATCACGCAGCCTGCGCACGCTGCCTTGTCGGCCCGCATCATGCGGGAGTGGGGACCGGAGCATTTTCCTGAAACGGGACGGAAGGCGTCCATTCTCAATGCGATCGAGCAACACGACTGCGGATGGGCGGAATTCGACGAGGTGCTCGTTCTCGACACGGCCACGGGCCGCCTGCTGGACTTTACTGAAGTTCCTGATGTGGTGAAGCAAGACACGTCATCTCGAGGGATCCCGCCTCTCGCGTCCGATCCATATGCGGCAGCGCTCGCAGCGCAGCATCGGTTGCACGTGTATCGGCGCTATGCCGAACATCCCGAGTGGGCGTTGTTCTTCGCTGAGATGACCTCAACTCGCGATTCGTACCTTCGCGTCGCTCGCGTCGAGTCCCTGGACGAGCTTTTGCGCGACTACCGCCTGGTGCGTGCCGGCGATCTCGCGTCGCTGGCCTTTTGCAACGAGTGGGCGGACACCGCCGATGATGGCTGCGGCTATTCGATGCGATTCGACGGGACGACGCTGACCATCGATCCGGATCCATTGGACGGCCGAACGATCGACATCGACATCGCGGCGCGCGTGATTGATAGCGAACGCTTTGATGCCGTGGCTGAAGCTCAGAAAGCCGTCGCGACGGCACCAGTGATCACAATCACTGGTATGGTGCGAGGCGCTTAGCCGCAGCACCTTTGGCGCCGGGGACGGACGGATTACGAGCTCAAGACATAACGCGGTCACGACACGTGCGTTGACGTAGCGTGGGTCCTGTCCCCCAGCGCGACTGTAGTATGCGGTCGGCACCGCGAACGCGCCGAAACGATCCGTCGTCCTGCCGGCCGGAACTGACGGTGCACGAACACGTCCGGCTGGCCGACGGATCGTCTCGACGCATGGTCCGCCGACTTCATTGCCCATCTCTACGGGATTTTCGTTTCTATTTCTCGCCATTCGCGAACAGAAGACTCCAGTGCTCGTCCGCCCGTTTGACCACATTGTCCACATCGTCTTCGAGCAGATAGCGCTGTTTCACCAGTTCCTGCGCGGCCGCCGTGACGAGAGCGAGGTAGCGGTCGCGGCTCTGGTAGCGCTCTTCAACCGACATCCGCGGATCGTTACTGCGCTCGCGATCGGCGCGTGTGCGGGGAAGGGGAATATAGGACCCCTGCATGCTGGAGAGCAGAGACGTCGGCCCCGATTCGGCGTTGAAGAGATTCCACCCCGTGTAGGTCGCGAGCGGCACGGCGATCTCGGGCATCTTCACCCCGGCGAGCTCGTTGCCGTCGTTGTCCACCTGCGGAACGAGAATCGGAAACGCGCTGTTCGTTTCGGGCGGATCGACGCTGATGATGCCCTTCGTTGCGAAGTCCAGCCCGTAGAACACGTGATAGGCCTTGTGCGCCTCGGTCGGCTTTCCGACGCCTGCGAGCGATGGAAACTTCAGCGCGTCGATCTGGACGAGCGTGTTGTCGTTGATCCGTGGATAGCGGTTGGCCGGTGGCGCTGTGCCATCTTTGATCCAGCGATTCATCGCGACGAGAAGCGCTCGCATCGACCAGCGGTAGTCGTTCGGGTTATTCGGCAGCTGTCCGATGCTTTTTCGAGGCGGGAACGCGGCCGGCCCGTGCTGGCCGCCGGTGAACATGTAAATGCGCGTGTGATCCGGGGGCGCGACATCGGTCCGGCCATCGACGGTCATATGGATCAGCGACGCCGCACGGCCCCAGTACTCGTACGAAGAGTTCGTGTAGAAAATCCTCGGCGTGTGTTCCGGCTTGACGCGTGACAGCAGCCCGTCCTTCTCTCCGGTCTGCGGATCCGTCTGTGCCGCGTCCGTGAACGGAAAGATGTCGGTCGGGTAGAACTTGTTCAAAAACGGATGGCCGTCGCGCGAGGGCTGCGCGAAGCGCAGGTTGAAGCTGCCGCGCCCGCCGCCGGCAACGTGCGCCATCACGCCGTCGAACACTTTGCGGTGCCGCTCGTCCTCGTTGAATCCGTAATAGAGGTAGGTCCGCAGAAAGCGTCCGCTCTGCGAGACGCCGAACGCAATCGCGCGCTGAATCGAGCCCGCGGGGATCGACAACGGATCGCCGTCAAGAACCGGCGCAAATTTCAGGTATGAGATTGCGTCGCGGATCGCAGCCGGGCCCGTGCCGGCGACAGGGGGATCCTGCGCGCGATAGACGACTTCGTAAATCTTCCCCGGCTGAAAGCCGCCGGTTAAGTACACGCGGCCGCCGTCCAGTCTCCACTCGCTCTTGGGGATGAAGCGGCGCGCCCCTTCGATCGTGTCGCGCACGGTCAAGGTGTTGGCCGGATCGTTCGGATTCGCAACCGTGTAGGCGATGTGATCGCGATCGGCGAGCGACGAGTCCGGGGTCACTTTCGCGACAATCACCTCGCTGCGGACGATGCCCGTGATCGGTTTGCCGTTGTCTGTGGCAATGGGCGCGAAGACGCGGACGAGACCCTCGCGCGCGGGCGGATCGAACTGCCAGCCCACCCAGAGCAGCGTGAAGCCCTGCGTCATCAGGAAGCCGTCGCCCATCTGCGCGTCGGTAGTCGGATCGAGGCTGCCCGCGGCCTGGTTGTAGAACGTCAGCATCGATTTGCCGCCGCGGTTGGAGACCTCGTACAGCACGGTGCCGTTGCCTCGTTCGACCTGTTTCGGCTTGAGCAGGAAGAAGTCGGACGAGAACTCCACCCGCCCGCGGGCATTCTTTGGCGCCTTGTCGATGTCGGTGATGATTTTGTTCGGCGCCAGGGACGGGTCGACCTCGAAGTAGATGCGGCCCGCGATCTTCTCATAGGGCCCGGTCGCGCCGAACGCCTTCCCGCCCGCCACATCGGCCCGGGACTTGACGTCGATCCGGACGACCTCGGCCGCGGCCGGCGACCAGGTGACCGATACGAACAGGACCGCGGCGAGCAATCGCGATAGCATCGTGGCCTCCAGAAGTTCTGACTTACGGTTGAGCAAAAGGATACGCCACTGGAGGCGTCGGACGATAGGCAGTCCAGCCGCTAGCTTGAGACGCAGTCGTAGTGCCGACCTTCAGGTCGGCAACGTGCCGCAGGCGCGTTATACGAACGTGGGCGACCGTGAGCGCCGGTTCCGCAAACAAGGAAGCTCGGCGCGGCAAAACGCGTCGCCGACATCTGTTGTTTACTGCCATGGCGCTCGGACCAAGCCTGGTCCTCGCGGAGGTGGTCGGCTCCGCGTTTTGTCCACTGTCGCCCTCGCGCCGACTTCGATTGTTTGCTTCACCGGCGCTCCCGGTCGGCCACGTGTGCACGTAGCTCCCCAGCCTGAGATAACGGCGGCGGCAATGGAGAGGGTTCTGGTATCCTTCCCGGCGATGACGCAATTAACGACGGCCGTCGTCCTCATTTCTCTCATCCTCTTCGCCGGCGGCTGCAACAGGCGCGAGGAACCGGCGCCGCAACCCCAGTTCCGGCCCACCGCGACGGTCAAAGACATCATGACGTCGATCGTCGATCCCGAGTCCGACGTCCTCTGGAACGCCGTTGCGACCATCGTCTCGTTGACCGGCACCGAAGAGCGCGAGCCGAAGACGGATGAAGAGTGGGCGGCCGTCCGGCGCAGCGCCGTGCAGCTCGTCGAGGCCACGAACCTGCTGCGGATTCCCGGCCGTCTCGTCGCGAAGCACGGCGAGAAGTCCGAGAACCCCCGCATCGAGCTGCAGCCCGAAACCATTCAAAGGATGATTGCCGAGGACCCGGCGAAGTGGACCAGGCTCGTCGATGCGCTCCATGACGCTGCGGTGCCGGCCTTGACGGCGGCCGATGCGAAAAACGCCAAGGGGTTGTTCGACGCCGGCGAACACATGGAGCACGCCTGCGAATCGTGCCATCAGCAGTACTGGTATCCGCCGAAAGACGCGGCGGCCTGGAAGCACGAGCCCGGCGGGCACATCGACAACGCGCCCGTCGCGGCCGCAGTCGCTACCTCGACCAAGGGCGGCACGATCACAGGTCACATTGCCGTGAAAGGGAAGGTGCCTGGCAATGCGGTCATCCGAATGGGGATGGATCCGATGTGCGCGCAGCTCACTGCCGGCAAGCGCCCGGTTCAGGAGGTCGTAGCCGCAAGCGCAGACGGCAGTCTCGCGAACGTCTTCGTCAGCCTGCAGGGATCGTTTCCCGCCTCGCCGGTTCCAGCGCAGCCCGTGACGATCGATCAGCGCGGCTGCATGTACGTGCCTCGAGTGGTCGGCGCGCAGGTCGGGCAGACGGTGCAGGTGCGGAACAGCGACGAGCTGCTGCACAACGTCCACGGCACGTCGACGCACGGCAACGCCTTCAACTTCGGACAACCCAAGGCCGGAATCTCGCAGGAGCTTCACTTGAAGGATCCGGAGATCATGGTGCGTGTCACGTGTGACGTGCACCGCTGGATGACGGCCTTTGTCGGGGTCGTCAACCATCCATACTTTGCAACGAGCAGCGGCGCGGGCACCTTCACGATTGCCAACGTCCCACCCGGCACGCACACCATCCAGGCGTGGCATGAACTGTTCGGGGTGGTGACGCAGACCGTGAAGGTCACAGGGGGCGCGACGACTACTCTTGAATTTACGTACGACGGGAACAGGAGAGTAGGAGATTAGGAGAATTCTTTTTCAAAAAGAAATTCCTTCTATCCTCCTAATCTCCTGTTTGTATTTTTTCTACTTCGCGGCTTTGGCCTCGTCGGCGCGGGCCGCACCGAGGATGCCTTCCATCGTGTAGTAGTTCCCCTCGTGGCAGGCGTATTCGTAGAGCTTGTCCTGCGTCCGGTTCATGCGAATCATGACCGTCCACGGCTTGGTCCAGGTCGTCGCGTCGTCCACCGTCACCTCGTACTGCAGCGTGTCCTTGTCCACGCGCGTGAACCGCTCGATGATGTGAAGGCTTTCAGCGGCGCCCATGAAATTGCTTTTCGGTGAGAAGTTGGTGGTGTCGACGACCAGCGTGTTGCCGACCCAATGGCCGCGCGAATCCCCGCTCCACAGGCGCATGCTTTGCGGCAGATGTGGACGGCCGTCGAGCGGGATGATGCGGGTTTCGTGGATCGACTCGAGCGTCAGCGTCACGTAGTCCGGCGTCTGCAGAATCTGGTAATAGCCCATCGGGCCCGCTGCGTTGATGTTCTGCAGCCCCACTCGCGGCGTGCCGTAGGTGATGCAGCGGAGCGCATTGCTCAGGTCTTTGGGTCCGGCTGGAGGGCGCTTCATTCCCGCCGCCGTTGGCGGAGGCGTTCTCTCGAATCGCTCGCGACCATCCGGCGTCATCGCCGGAATCTTTCCATCTGGCGGATCCATGATGAGCGATGTTCGATGCTCGATCGTGCGTTCAATCATGACCGTGGCGCTCCCGGTCGCTGTCGAGCTCGCGTACCGATCTGGATTCGCTATCAGGGCTTGAAAGAAATTGTCGCCGCCGGGGAAGTCGCTATCGGTGTTGACGTTGAAGATCCGCGCCGCCCGCCGTTTGAACTCGGCGACTTCCTCGTCTGTCAGAAGCGGCCGCCCGGCGAATTCCTTCGGGCGTTCCAGCGGGGTGGCGCTCTGGTTCAACCACGTGCCCTGTAAATCGGGTTTGCCGTCCGGAGTGAGCAGAGGCGTCGAGGGCTGGGACTGGGCCAGGAGGGGGGCGCAAGAAAGTGGAAAGTAGAAAGTGAAAAGTGAAAAGTAGAAAGTGAAAGTAAAAAGTTTAACCGGAGCCTTCGACAACTGGGCGAATAGCCGCTTGGTCATGTAGCCTCCACTTTCCACTTTCCACTCTACTTTCTACTTTTCACTTTCTACTTTCTATTTTCCATTCACCGCCCCGGCGGAGCGAACACTGCCGCGTCTATTGGAACGTTCACCCGGATGTCTTTTATCGCGAAGCTGTCCCTGCCGTCCAGCCATCCGAACGTCCACCGGTAGGGCATCTTGATGCCGGCGCCGGGCACGTCACGGTAATCGGAGAAGTCCACCTGTGTGGGCGCGCGGCCAATCGGTGAGCCGCTGAAGCGCACCATCCGCGCGAGCAGGCCCGTCTGTTTGTCGAAGTAGAGCGTGGCCACGAGGCCTCGCGTGCCGTTTCCCTGCACGACATCCACGTCGCGGCCGTCGAGGTTATCGGGATGGCCGACGCGAAGCTGCGTCAGCACCTTCTTTATTTGGGCGGGGAAGGCCAACTGCGCGTCCAGCCTGGCGCCGTCGAGCTCGCTGCCCCCGATCACGTACTGCGGCACGACCGACAGCGGCGCCGACACCCAGCCGTTTGTGCCGTCGAATTTACGGATGGCGTCCTGCCGCCCGATGCTGGCGTCAAACTTGATAATGGTCGCGCGCTGATCCGGCGACTTCGCGAAAATCTGAACGGCGCCGCCGCCGCCAAATCCGCGAAAGCCTTCGCTCGTCCCGGTCGCGACATAGCTCGTGACCTTCGACAGCCGGTCGACACCGCCGAGCGCCACGAGATACTTGTCGAGAATCTGATCCGCAGACGGGCCGCCGGGATCGGGTTTGATGATCTCGTCGGCTTCCAGGATCGGCTCGCCGTACATCATGTCGATCGTCGGCATGGTGACCGGGATGTCGCGGCCGCGATGGCACGTCCAGCAGGTGACGACCTGGCGGTTTCCAAAATTCGTCCGGTTGATGGCGGCAACCATCAGCGTCATCCGCCTCGCCATGCGCTTGCGGTCCGTGTCGGCTTCCCATTTGACGGCGTCCGTGCCCGCGCCCATATGACACTCGGCGCAATCGAAGCCGAGCGCGGCCGACATGATGCCCATGGTGTCCAGAAAATCGTCCACCGGGATGCCTTTGAGCACCTGGATGTTCTTGAATACGGTTTCGGCCATCTGCGGCTGTGCCGCGCCGCCCGTTTGCGCCCCCAATCCGACGCTGATCGCCAGGGCGAAGGCTACCGCGGCGGGAAACACATGCTTCATAGAGCGAAAGTCTAAACCTTCCGGAACGAATTGACACATCGATTCAACAGGTCTATTTTCCCTCCATGCGCAAAGTACTGATCCTTGCCGCGATGTTCTTCGTGTGTGCCGTGCGTCAGGTGCCGGCCCATCATGCGTTTGCGGCGGAGTTCGACGCGGCGAAGCCGCTGAAACTGCGGGGAATCGTCACCAAGGTCGAGTGGATTAACCCGCACGCCTGGATCCATATCGACGTGAAGAAGGCGGACGGCACGGCCGAGCAGTGGATGATCGAAGGCGGCACGCCGAACACGCTGTTCCGGCGGGGCGTCAACAAGAACTCCCTGCCCCCTGGTACCGAGATCCTCGTCGACGGTTATCAGGCCAAGGATGGGACGATGAAGGCGAACGGCAGGGACATCACGTTTCCGGACGGACGCAAACTGTTCATCGGCTCGACCGGCACCGGCGCCCCGGGCGATCCGCCGCAGCAAAAGTAATGTCCGGCTTCAGCCGGACCTGTGGCGTTAGCTCGAAAAGACGTAGTGCTCGGCTTTAGCCGAGCCTTGGAGACCTCATGCGACACTGGATGATCGGTCTGGCGCTTGCCGCTTTGTTCATCCTGCCGGCCGCGGGCCAGACGCCATCAACCTACAAGGCACCGCGCTCGCCACACAAAGATGGCAAGCCCGATCTGAGCGGCATCTGGCAGGCGAACAACACCGCGAACTGGAATATTCAGGGGCAATCGGCGCGCCAGGGTCCGATTCTCGAGCTCGGCGCCGCGTTCAGCATTCCTGCCGGCCTCGGCGTCGTCGAAGGGGACGCGATTCCGTATCAGCCGTGGGCCGCGGCGAAACAGAAAGAAAACGCCGCGAAATGGCTCACGCTCGATCCCGAAATCAAGTGCTACATGCCGGGAGTGCCGCGCGCCAACTACATGCCGTATCCATTTCAGATCGTGCAGACGCCCACGCACATCCTTGTGGCATATGAGTTCGCCAGCGCGAGCCGCACGATATATATGAACAGTAAAGACGAGAGTCCAGCCGACACCTGGATGGGCTGGTCGCGCGGCAGGTGGGAGGGAGATACGCTCGTCGTCGATGTGAACTCGTTCAACGACCAGACGTGGTTCGATCGTGCCGGCAACTTCCACAGCGAAGCGCTCCATGTCGTCGAGCGGTATACGCCAGTCAGCCGCGACGTGCTCCAGTACGACGTCACCATCGAGGATCCAAAGGTCTTTACGCGCCCTTGGAAGATGAGCATGCCGCTCTATCGCCGCGCGGAGAAAAACGCGCAGCTCCTCGAATACAAGTGCGTAGAGTTTGTCGAAGAGTTGATGTATGGCAATCTCAGGAAAAAGCCGTAACGCCCTCGCGGTGACTTTCGCGATCGCGTTCATGGCAACCGTGACGGGCGCAAGTCCCGCCCAAGCGCAAAGCGCCAAGGCGGAGCCGCGTACTCCGTGGGGCGATCCCGACCTGCAGGGCATCTGGTCGATCGCGACGATCACGCCGTTCGAAAGGCCCTCTGCGCTCGCGGACAAGGCGCAGTTGACCCCGGAAGAAGCGGCTGAAGCGGAGAAGACGTTTCTGAAAACGCAGAATCAGGATCGCCGCGATGGCGCCGGCACCGAGGCCGACGTCGCGCTCGCTTACAACGACTTCTGGTGGGATCGCGGAACGAAAGTCGTGTCGACGCGCCAGACGTCGCTCGTCGTCGATCCGCCCGACGGGCGTGTGCCGGCGCTGACCGCTGAAGGACGGGCGCGCGCGACCGCGCGTGCGGCACGCGGCTACGACTCGTGGCAGGACCGAAGCCTGTGGGAGCGCTGCATTACCCGTGGGCTGCCGATGATCCCCGGTCCGTACAACAACAACTACCAGATTCTTCAGACGCCCGACAACGTCGTGATCCTCCACGAGATGATTCACGATGCCCGCATTGTGCCTCTCGACGGGCGTCCGCACGTCGGCCAGCACATCCGGCAGTGGTTCGGCGACTCGCGCGGCCGGTGGGAAGGCAACACGCTCGTGGTCGACACGACCAACTTCACCGGCAAGGCGAATTACAGAGGATCGACCGACGGGCTGCATCTCATCGAGCGTTTTACACGAGTGGACAAGGACACCGTCAGATACGAATTCACGATCGACGATCCGACGACGTTCACCAAGAAGTGGACCGCGGCGATTCCCATGGCACGCACAGACGAGCAGATCTACGAGTACGCGTGTCACGAGGGAAACTACGGGATGGTGAATTTGCTGAAGGGCGCGAGAGCGCAGGAAAAGGCGGGGGGAGAGAAATAGGTGGGTTCCGGGTTCCAGTTCAGATTCGCGTTCCTGGTTCTGGGTTCACTTGCCGTGATTCAGTCGTTCGCCGCCGGGGAAACTGTCGCCGGGGAAACTGCCGCTGGGGAAGCCGTCCTGGGGGAAGCCGTCGTGGGGGAAGCGGTCGTGGGGGAAGCGGTCGCACGGGAGGCGTTCGTAGTGCCGACCTTCAGGTCGGCTGGATCGGCCTTCGCTCGGCAGGGCACCAAGCCCGCTGCGCGTCCCAACTTCGACGGCATCTGGAACTCGGCCACGACCACTCCGCTCGAACGGCCCGCGCAGTTGAAGGACAAGGCGTTCTTCACGCCTGAGGAAGCCGCGGCGTGGGAGCGGCAGATCACGGGCCGCAACCAAGCGCCCGGAACTGGAATCGGCACCTACAACACGGTTTTCCGCGAGTACGGGACGCGTACGGTCAAGACGCTTCGGACGTCCATCATCACCGACCCTCCCGATGGACGCATTCCCGCTCTGACGCCTGCGGCTGCGGAGGTGAAGCGGCGGCGCCTCGCCGGCATCAAGAATCCCGCGAGCGCGCAGGAGACCGGACTTCAGGATCGCTGCCTGGCGATGGTGACGACCGGTCCACCCATGCTTCCGTACTCCTACAACAGCAACTACCAGATCATCCAATCCGCGGATGCCGTCGTGATTCAGGTGGAGATGATTCACGACACCAGAATCATCCGTCTCGACGGACGTCCCCATCTGCCATCCAGCATCAGGCTATGGAAAGGTGATTCCGTCGGCCGCTGGGAAGCCGACACGCTTGTGGTGGACACGACGAACTTCAACGACGGCGGCGGTTTTTATGGCGATGCGGGCGGCAACTTCGGGTGGGATCGGAATCTCCATCTGGTCGAGCGGTTCAGCCTTCTCGACAAGGACACGCTGCTGTACCGATTCGAGGTCGACAACCCCACCGCCTTCGCGCAGCCATGGAAGGGCGAGTTGACGATGACGCGGTCAACCGGACCGATGTACGAATTCGCCTGCCACGAAGGCAACTATGCGTTGCCGAACATGCTCAACGGCGAGCGCGTCATCGAACGCCGGTCGTCGACGCCCAGGTAATTCCCCCGGTTCGCGAGCGATTCTGTATCTTCTCGTCAGCCTATTCGTCGACAGCAAAAGGAGGGCATATGAAGCGTGCGTGCCTCACGACGATGGTTTTGGCGGCAATGATCGCGGCGGTGTTGCCGGCCCATGCGCAATCGAAGGATCCTCTTGTCGGCACCTGGACGTTGAATGCTGCGAAGAGCAGGTACACTCCCGGCCCGACGCCGAAAAGCATCACATCGATCTACGAAGCCGCCGGCAAGGGATACAAGGTGACGGTGAAGAACGACACGGGCTCCGGCACCGTCCAGTACAGCTACACGACGTACCTCGATGGGCAGGACTCGAAGGTCACCGGCAACAATCCCAACGCGGATACAGTGGGCGTGAAGCGCATCGACGCCCGCACGCACGAGGTCATCAGCAAGAAGGGCGGTAGGGTCACCATCACGCAGCGCAGCGTCGTATCGGCAGACGGCAAGACGCGGACGGTCACGACGACCGGCACCGATGGGCTCGGGCAGAAGGTGAACAACGTCGCCGTGTTCGAGAAGAAGGACACGTAGGCCACTGTGTCTTCACCGCAAAGACGCAGGGACGCAACGAATTCTTCATGAATCGACACTTGCGTTGACGCAGCGCGGCGGGTCCTGTCCCCGATCGCGGCTGTAACATGCGGTCGGCACCGCGAACGCGCCGAAACGATCCGTCGTCCTGCCGGCCGGGAACAACGTCGCCGTGTTCGAGAAGAAGGACACGTAGGCCACTGTGTCCTCACCGCAAAGACGCAGGGACGCAATGAATTCGTCATAAACTCCCAATCGTCGGGGCAAGGTCGGCTTACCATGCGTCGAGACGATCCGTCGGCCAGCCGGACGTGTTCGTGCACCGTTAGTTCCGGCCGGCAGGCCGACGGATCGTTTCGGCGCGTTCGCAGTGCCGACCGCATACTACGTCTGCGATCGGGGACAGGACCCGCCGCGCTGCGTCAATCCAGGTGTCGTGACGCGTTACTTCTTGATCTCCACCCAAACCGTATAGGCGCTGCCGTCGAACAGCGTGGCCTCCAGCAGCCAGATGCCCTGCGCGCCGCTGCCGAGCGCCTTCGTGCTCAGGTTGAAGTGCCACTCGACGCCGCTCAAACGGAACTGATTGCCGGTTGTGGCCGCATCCGTCGGTGTCGCGTCGATCGGCGCATCGGGCGTCCCCGCGTTGCTGTATTTCGTCGCCTTCAGCGTGTGCGCACCGGTCAAGAGTGGTGCGCCGGAACAGGTCGCCGCGAATTTCACCGGAATCGTGCTGTTCAGCTTGAATGACCGCACTGGATCGAGCAGGTTGCCACCGGTGCTCTTTTCGACGGCGCCGCCGATCGGCGAGAGGAAGCCGTTGAATGTGCTGCACGCGGTCACAATCGTCAGCAACGCGTTGGTGGTCGATGACGCATTCGTGTAGTTGCCGTTCGTCGACGTGAACGACGCAGCGGAAGTGTAATTCCCGATGAGGGTGGGGATTCCAGCGAACGGTGCGGCATTTCGAGTGTAGGTGATTGGGGTCGTGCCGTTTCCAGGGATCGCGAGCGGCCCGCTCACGCCCATGACCGTCACCGTCGCTGGATGGGGGTTGCCGTCAAACGTGATCGGGCTGGGGCCGAAGCTCACCGTCACGATGGGTGTTGCCTTGTTGATGGCGATTTGTACCGTGCCGTTCTGATCCGTGTAATTGATGCCGCCAACGAACGTCCAGGCTGCTGTGCCGCCGGGGACGCTCGTGTAGCTCGTGCCGAGATTCAGCGTCGTGCCCAACGCTGCGCCGCCGGCGTCAACGCCGACGACCGACCCGGTTGCGCTATGCGCGGCCCCGTCATACGTACCCGAGTAGCCGTTCACCGTGACCGTCGCGTGGGCCTTGCCGATCGTGAAGGTTTCGGAATCGGTACTCCCGAGATAGTTGGCAGATTCGACATAGGCCGCATTCGCGGTCGCCGTTCCGGCGTTGGTGTTGGTCGAGTAACTCACCGTCAGCGATTCGCTGAGAGCGCCGGCGCCGGTCACGTTCGCCGAACACGGTGTCTGCTCCGCCCCGGTATATGTGAATGGCCCCGCACCGCACGTCACGAGGGTCGTCGTGATGGCCTTGCCGATCGTGAAGGTTTCGGAATCGGTGCTCCCGAGATAGTTGGCAGATTCGACATAGGCCGCATTCGCGGTCGCCGTTCCCGCGTTGATGTTGTCCAGATAACTCACGGTCAGCGACTGGTTCAGCGCGCCTGCGCCGGTCACGTTCGCCGAACACGGTGTGTGCGGCGCCCCCGTATAAGTGAACGGCCCCGCGGGGCATGTCACCAGCGTCGTGGTGGCGGCCTTGTCGATCGTGAAGATTTCGGAATCGGTGCTCCCCTGATAGTTGGCGGACTCGTCGTAGGTCGCGCTCGCCGTCGCCGTCCCCGCGCTGATGTTGTTCAGATAACTTACGGTCAGCGGCTCGCTCAGGCCGACCGGGCCGGTCACGTTCGCCGAACACGGTGTGTGCGCCAGCGCGTTATAGGTGAACGGTCCCGCGGGGCAGGTGACGACCGTCGTCGTGGCGGCCTTGTCGATGTTGAAGGTTTCGGAATCCGTGCTCCCCTGATAGTTGGCAGATTCCGCGTAGGTGGCGCTCGCGGTCGCCGGCCCCGCGTTGATGTTGTTGGAGTAACTCACTGTCAGCGATTCGCTCAGCCCGCCCTCGCCGGTCACGTCCGCCGAACACGGTGTGTGCTCCGCCCCGTTATATGTGAATGGTCCCGCTCCGCAGGTCACGACTGTCGTCGTAGTGGCCTTGCCGATCGTGAAGGTTTCGGAATCGGCGCTCCCCTGATAGTTGGCCGATTCCGTGTAGCTCGCGCTCGCGCTCGCAACACCCGCGTTGATGTTGTCTGAGTAACTCACCGTCAGCCCCTGATTCAGCCCGCCCGCGCCGGTTACGGTCGCCGAGCACGGTGTGTGCGGCGCCGCGTTATAGGTGAACGGCCCCGCGGGGCAGCTGACCAACGTCGTCGTGGCGGCCTTGCCGATGGTGAAGATTTCGGAATCGGTGCTCCCCAGATGGTTGGCGGATTCGCCGTAGCTCGCGCTCGCTGTCGCAGTCCCCGCGTTGATGTTGTCGGAGTAATTTGTCGTCAGTGGCTGATTGAGCCCGCCCGCACCGGTCACGTTGGCCGAGCACGGTGTCTGAGCCGTCCCGTCATAGGTAAATGGCCCCGCGGGGCAGGTCACGACGGCCGTCGTGGCGGCCTTGCCTATCGCAAAGGTCACAGAATCGGTGCTCCCGAGATGGTTGGCCGACTCCGCATAGGTCGCGCTCGCGGTCGCAGTACCCGCGTTGATGTTGTCTGAGTAACTTACCGTCAGTGACTCGTTGAGCCCGCCCGCACCGGTTACGCTCGCCGTGCAGGGCATGTGCGGCGCCCCGTTATACGTGAACGGCCCCGCGCCGCAGGTCACGACCGTCGTCGTGGCCGCCTTGCCGATCGCGAAAGGTTTGGAATCGCTGCTCCCGAAATGGTTGGCGGATTCGGCGTAGGTGGCGCTCGCCGTCGCCGTACCCGCGTTGGTGTTGTCTGAATAACTTACCGTCAGCGGCTGGTTCAGTCCGCCCGCACCGGTCACGTTCGCCGAACATGGTGTCTGTGCAGCGCCGTTGTAAGTGAACGGCCCCACGCCGCAGGTCACGACGGTCGTCGTGGCCGCCTTGCCGACGATTAACGTCGGGAAAGGAGTCTGCCCCGCGTTGTCGCTCGCATTGAAGCCGGTGCCGCCGCTGTACGCCGCTTCGATCGTGTAAGTGTTTGCGTTGACGCCCGACAATGGGAAGCTCGCGTTGGCGACGCCGGCTGCAACAGTACCGGACGCAGTGCCAATTGTTGTCCCGCCGTTCTTGATCGTGAATACGACGGTTCCACCACTGGCCGGCGGGTCAACCTGCGCGTTCAGCGTGATTGAACTGTCGCCATAGGTAGCGGTGGCGTTTGACGCTGTGGTCGTTGTGTTAACTGTGGCACTCGAGACGATGAGCGTGATTGTGTTTGAGGGTGTGGCCCCAGGCCCCTGGCAGGCGGCACTATTCGTCCCAGTCACTTGAAACGTGTACGTTCCGGCCGGCGTGGACGCTGTAGTGGTAACACTGAGTGTGGAAACGATATTTGCTCCGGTGGTTGTCGATGGACTATTGCCAAACACGGCCACAGCGCCCGTTGGCAAGGCAGTAGTACCAAGCGTGACGGTGCATGGGTTGTTATTGCCGCCCACTGTTACCGTGACATTGCCATACACACCCGTCCCTCCCTGAACAACAGTCACGCTCGTCGGGGCGGCCACGGCGATTGTCTGCGGGTTCGAATCCGTGAACGCCATGTGCGCCTGCGACACGCCGTCGCCGGCAGTCATCAGGAAGTGCACGCCGAGGTGATGCTCTTCGACGAGAAACAGATCCGTCCACGCGATGTTCCCGGTGTTGTCCGCGTCGATGGTGAACAAACGGGCGTAATGCTCGGCTGGAAGCTCGCGCAGGTAGAACGTCACCGGCTGATTCGGCTGCCAGCCGCTGCCCGACACTCGCACCGTCATTCCCGGGGAGTAGTCGTCCTTGTCCGTCTTCAGCGTGGCAAACCCGTAGAGCTCTGCGCTCGAGGTGCCGTCGCCGCCGGCAACCAGTACCAGGCCGTCCGCAGCCCCGCTGCGATTGGTCGCGCTCGCCGCGAAGCTCAGCGCGCCGCCCGCGCTCCAGTTGCGAGGTGATGTCGATGATCCCGTCGAAACAAAAATGCCGCCGTCCTGCCATGCGCGGTACAGCTCTGCCGCCGCCACCTTGGCTCCGTCCGACCAACCGCCGGCGATGAGGACGCTGTTGTTGTGGGGAAGAAGCATGGCGGTGTGATTCCGTCGCGGCGTGCTCATCTCGTTCGCGGTCGCGACGAATACGCCCGCAGCGGCGTCGAACACTTCCGCAGTCTGCAATTCGCCCTGCGTTTGCGTATTCATGCCTCCGGCGACGAGCACATTGCCGCTCAGTAAGGTCGTCGCAGTATGCTCGGCGCGCGCGATGAGCATCTCCGGTCCCGCTGCAACTGAATCTGTCGCCGGATCGTAGACGTCGACCGATGCCAGCGCGGCTGCTCCATCCCACCCGCCAATGATCAGCACCTTGTCGCCCGCGACAGCGGCTGCATGCTTCGTGCGCGCGGCCGTCATCGGCGCGGCGACGAGCAAGAACTCTTCGTACACCGGCGAATAGACCTCCATCGACGCCAGCGCTCCGCCTCCGTTTTCGCCGCCCGCCACGAGCACTCTGCCGTCGGGCAGCATCGTCGCTGTGTGTCCAGCGCGCGCGTGAACCAGCGTTCCGGCAGGCGCCCACATATTCGCGGCGGGATCGTAAATTTCGGCCCCGGCGATGGCCATGCCATCCGCATCACGTCCGCCGACCACGAGGACGCGTCCGTCGTTCAACACAGTAGCCGAGTGATTCGCTCTGGCCGTGCTCATCGAGGCGGTCGCGATGAACGTGCCGCTCGCCGCGCTGTATCGCTCGGCAGAGGCGCTGCGTCCTTCTGGCCCCACGCCGCCGGTGATCAGCACGACGCCGTCGGACAGCAGTACGGCCGCAGCGCCAGCTCTAATCTCCGTCAGCTCGCCGGTGGGTGCCCACGTTCCGCTCGGCACCAGGACAGGCGATGCATTCAGGAACAGTGAGGACGCGCCGATGGCCAGCAACAGGGCAACGTTCGATGCGAAGGCACGTCTCATATCGTCAACCTCTTCGGTCAGACACACGAATCCACGCACGCCGGGTAAGCGAACAAAAAAGGCAAAGGGTTGTTCAGGGTCGCAATCGAAAACCGCAGGCGCGGTGTGATCTGCGCCTCCAGATGCCGTCAGATGGGGCAAGAGTGGTGCCCTATCGGCCTCACAAAAGCGTCAGCGGAACTTCAACATTTACGCGAGTTTTCAGGCTCTCAAACACGGTTTTGGATCGCGAGTGCCCAGGAAGTTCTCGAACCGGCAGACTTTGACCTGCTCCTGGCAAAACGGCGGCACGTTGCATAGGCCGGCGGAATTCCAGTAGGCTCCGCCACATGCGAACCATTCATTTGTCGGTCTGTCTCGCGCTGGCGCTGGCAACAACGTTTGTCCAGGCGCAGAGCGGAATCACTGCGCCCGCTACGCACTTCGGCTTCGAACTGGCAGCCGACGGCAAGTACGCGATGTGGGATCAGGAGGTCGCGTATTACGAGAAGCTTGCCAAAGAGTCGGACCGCATCGACTTGCAGGTGCTCGGCAAAAGCACGCTGGGCCGGCCGTTCATCATGCTGACGATCTCGTCGCCGCAGAATCTGGCGAAATTAGATCGGTACAAAGAGATCGCCAGGCAGATGGCCGATCCGCGCGGCCTCACGCCGCAGCAAATCGACGCGCTGGCCGCCGAAGGTCGCGCGGTCGTGCTCGTGACGCTCGGCCAGCACTCGACCGAAGTGGCGTCAGCGCAGATGGGCCCGCGGCTCGCGTATCGCATGGCGACACGCAATGACGATCAGGTCCGCACGATCCTCGACAACACGATCTTCCTGCTCATCCCCGGCTTCAATCCCGACGGCCTGGACATCGTGGGCGACTGGCTCAAGAAGTCGGCGGGTACGCCGTACGAAGGCGCCGGCCCGCCGGAGCTCTACGGCGCGTACATCGGCCACGACAACAATCGCGACGGCTACATGCTGTCGCAGGTCGAGTCGCAGCACTGGGCGAAGGTCGTGTACCACGACTGGTTCCCGCAGGTTTATAAAGACACGCATCAGATGGGGAGCTACGGCTCGCGCATCATGATTCCGCCCAAGTACGATCCCGTGAATCCGCACGTCGATCCGCTGATGTGGCGCACGTCGCAGTTGCTCGGCGGAGCGATGGGAACCGCGCTCGAAGCCGAAGGCGTGACCGGCGTCGAGTCGCAGGTGCATTTCGACGCGTGGTTCATGGCGTCGTTCCATGGCGTCGCGAATCTGTCGAACATCACCAGCTTTCATACCGAGAGCGCCAGCGCCCGACTAATTTGGCCGCTATACATCCATCCGCAGCAGATCCAGCCAGGCTCGCGCGGGCGTCCCGAGAACAAGGCGCAGATCACGTTCCCGCATCCCTGGCCGGGCGGTTGGTGGCGCATGTCCGACATCGCGCGCCAGCAGGAAATCGAGACGCTCGCGCTGGTCGAAACGATGGGGCGGTATCGTCAGAATTTCCTCAAGAACCGCGCGCTCGCGGCGTCGCGCCAGATCGAGCGCGGCGCTGCCGAGTTCGGTCATGTGATTCCGATGAATCAGCACGACCCGGGGACCGCATTGAAATTCGTCTCGACAATGATGCTGAACGGCGTCGAGGTGCATCGCGCGACCGAACGATTTACGTCCGGCTCGCGCGTCATCGAGCCAGGTGATGTGATCATCAGGCTGGATCAGCCGTCGCGCGCGTTCATCAAGACGATGATCGAGCCGGCGGTGTATCCGGATAACGAATGGACGCGGGCGCGCGATGGATCACCGCTGCCGCCCTACGACATGGCGTCGTTCACGCTGGCCGATCACATGGGCGTCGAGTCGTTCCAACTGTCTGAAAAGATCACCGCGAAGCTCGAGAAGCTGACGGCAGCGCCGAAGCCGGCAGGGAAGATCGCGGGCACTGGATCTGCGGGCTGGCTGTTGACGCCGGCGTGGAACTACAGCTTTCGCGCCGTCAATCGCGTGCTCAAGAATGGCGGCACGGTCTACCGGCTTCCAAATCCGCAGGCGCCCTGGGCGCCCGGCACGTTCTGGATTCCGGCTGCCGGCTCGATCGACACCGCCGCCGTTCAGGCGCTTGCGACGGACTTTGGGCTGCCGTTCACGGCAATGGCAACTGCGCCCACCGGGACGATGTCGCGCCTGAAGCCGCTGCGCGTCGCGCTCTTTCGCCGCTATGCGGGCGGCAACATGGACGAGGGGTGGACGCGGTTTCTCTTCGACCAGTGGGAGTTCCCATATGCGCGCGTCGATGCGGATGAGATCAAAAAGGGCGGCCTGAATGCGAATTACGACGCGGTTCTGATCGCCGACGACACACTGCGGGCGATCGTCGGCGGGAGCGGGTCCGAGGCTCCTCCCAATCCTTTCGCTGGGGGCACGCTTCCGGCTGAATTCACGAAGGCGCTTGGCAGTGCCGGTGTGGATGCGTTGAAGGAGTTCGTCCGAGCCGGCGGTTCGCTGGTGCTGATCGACAACGCGACGACCCTTGCCACAGAGCGCTTGGGGGTGCCCGTCCGAAACCCGCTTGCCGGCCTATCGGAGAAGGAATTTTTCGCGCCCGGCTCGAGCCTGCGCGTGCACGTGGATCCCACGCAGCCGCTTGGCTACGGGATGCCGAAGGAAGCGACCGTCGTATTCTTCGAGAGCACGGCGTTCGACATCAACAACTCGAACGCGAACGATCGCATCTCGGTGGTCGCCCGCTATCACGATCGCGATTTGCTCCGCGGCGGCTGGCTCGACGGCGAGAAGCACCTGGTCGGGCTGCCGGCGCTCATGGACGTCGGCTACGGCAAGGGACATATCGCGATGATCGGCTTCCGCGCGCAGAACCGCGCGCAGGCATATGGGACGTTCAAGGTGTTGTTCAACGCGCTGTATCAAGCCGGCGCGGTGAACGTGCCCTGATACATCGGACCCATTTCGGTGTAGCGTGCGGTCGGCACCACGAACGCGCCGAAACGATCCGTCGTCCTGCCGGCCGGAACTGACGGTGCACGAACACGTCCGGCTGGCCGACGGATCGTCTCGACGCATGGTGAGCCGACCGCAGCTCGACGATTCGGAGGCCGGACTGAAGCCACCTAACAGCACTTGCGTTGACGGCGCCAGCCAGCCGCGAGCGGGTGGCCCCGATCGTTTTTCGTCCGCCCGCGTTATTTCTTCAGCTCCTTGTAGACAATTTCCACGTTCGCCTTCGCATCGCCCTGAGCATTGGGCGAGATGCTGTAGCCCTTGTACTGGGCGGGCACCTGGTACGCAGCCGCGGCGTCGCCGGCGGATTTCCCAGCTTTTATCTGCGCCTGCGCCCACGAGACGAAGTCGCGGTTGAAGTCGGCGTATTCCCTCAGCTCGTTCCACGTCAGCACCGGTGTGTGGCCAGTGATGACGGTGTCGACGTTCTGAATCGTCGAGACCACCTTGCGGAGCGTGTCGGCGTGCGCGACGACGCTGCCACCGTTGGAGGTGTCGATGTAGGGGAGCGCTTTCCACGCGAACATGTCTCCGGTGTGCATGACGCGAAGCGCCGGGAACACCACGAACGTATCGCCGTTGGTATGGCCGACACCGAAGTAGTAGAGGTCGATCTGATCCTTGCCGCCGCCGAGCGACAGCTTGTCTTTATAGGTTCTCTTCGGCAGGAACTTCGCTTTCTCGCCCTTGAACGCGTCCATCCTCGTCATGTTCGTCAGCGTGTTCTCATGGACGACGGTCTCGACCGAGGCGCCGAAGAAGTCGTTGCTGCCCGTGTGGTCGCTGTGCGTGTGGGTATTGATGATCGTGGTGACCGGCTTGTCGGTCACTGTCCTGATCCGGCCGAGGAGTGGCCGGCCCCATTCGGGAAGCTTCGTGTCGACCAGGACCACGCCCTGGTTGGTGACCAACACTGCGGTGTTGCCGCCGCTGAAGGCGTCCATATTGGCAATGCTCGAGCCGGTGATCACATACAGGTTTTCTCTCACCTTCTCGATGTTGGTGGCGTCCAACGATGTTTTCGTCGGCCCTTGCGGCGGCGCCTGGCGCGCCGAGACGACGATCGAGAGCGTGCCAAAGACGAGGATCGCGGCGAGCACGACGGTTCTTCGGTTCATGAGATTCTCCACACACGAGAGTTATACACAGAAGATCAGAAGACCAGGAGTTTTCTTTTTCGTTTAAAGAGAATTTCTCCTGATCTCCTAATCTTCTGTTCAGATTTGAACCGGTACCGCCGCGATCCCGCCCGTCAGCTCGCTCACGCGCGTGAACCCCGCGCGCTGCAGCAGGCTGGCGGCGATCGACGACCGGTAACCTCCCGCGCACATCGCGACGACCGGCCGGTTCCGCGGCACTTCGGTGAGTCGTTCGGCAAGCCGGCTCAACGGGATGTTCGTGCTGCCGTCGACGTGGCGCTGCTGCCATTCGCCCGGCGTGCGCACGTCCAGCACGAACGGCGCGTCGGGTTCGCCAATCCAGCGCGTCACCGCTGGTCCGGACGTCTGCAGCGTGTAGGCGACGAGATCGTCGCGGTCCTTCAGCGCTCGCATCCCTTCGTCCAGGTAGCCGGCGACGTTGTCGAAGCCGATGCGCCCGAGCCGTGTGGCGGCCTCCAGTTCTCTTCCTGGCGGGGCGATGATGAAAATAGGGCGTGCGTGGTCGAGGAGTGTGCCTGCCCACGTGGCGTATTGGCCGCCAAGGCCGATGTTGATGCTGCCTCTCAAGTGGCCAGGAGCAAAATCGCGCGGCTCGCGCACGTCGAGCGCCTGCGCGCCGTTGGCCATCATCGAGAGGGCGGCGTCGAGCGAGAGCGGCTTCACCCCTGCCTCGAGCACGTTCTCCAGCGTCTGGTGCTCTTTCGAGTTGAGCACCGCATCGTAGGTGAAATACGCGGGCGCATCGGGCTGATCGGCGGTGACCAGTGCGATGAACTCGCTTTCGCTCATCGGCTGCAGCGCGTAGTTCGTCGCCCGCTGCTCTCCGATCGTCGTCATCGTCTCTTTGCTGATCTTTTTCCCGCACAACGATCCCGCGCCGTGTGCTGGATAGACGAGTGTTTCGTCTGGCAGCGCCAGCAGCTCGTCGCGCAGCGAGCGATAGAGCATCTTCCCCAGGTCCTCCGCGGCCCAGCCGAGAGATGCGCGCAGATCCGGACGCCCGACGTCGCCGACAAAAAGCGCGTCGCCCGTGAGCACGGCCCACGGCGCCGTCGCATCGCGGTCGTCGTGCACCAGAATCGAAATCGACTCGGGCGTGTGTCCCGGCGTTTCGCGGGCTTCCAGAATTACGCGGCCCAGCTCGATCCTGTCGCCGGTTTTCAGCGGCGTGAACGCGTATTCGGCCTTTGCCTGCGCGCCCAGGTAGATCGCCGCGCCGGCCTGGTTGCGAAGCTCGAGATGCCCCGCAAGAAAATCCGCGTGCAGGTGGGTGAGGATGACGTGACGGATCTCGAGGCCGTGCGCCTTCGCTTCCTCGAGATACTGCCTGATGTCGCGCTGCGGATCGACGATGGCAGCGGTTCTCGTCACGCTGTCGCCGACGAGATACGACGCGTGGGCGAGGCAGCCGAGGTAGAACTGCTTGAACACCAGCATCGACCCGAAGACTACACCGAATCGCGCGCTAGTTGCCGCGCGGACGCTTGAACAGCTCGCCGGCGATCGTCCCCAGGATGCGGATCGCGGCTTGCCGCCGGCCGCTCGATCCGCTCGGCGGCTCGTCGGTCCGTTCGGTCCGGATGAGTGGCGGGTCGTCGGCGCCCGTCAGAATGCGCCGGGCGAACATGAACCGCTCGACCCAGTACGGGTCGTCGAGGTCGTCGCGCCGGACCCGCCCGTGACGTTTGCTCGCGTCGATCATCACGCCGTCACCTTCGTACAAGCCGACGTGCGTGACGAGCGACTGGCTCGTGTCGCTCGAGAAGAAGAGCAGGTCGCCCCGGCGCAGCGCTCCCCGCGCCCGGTCGCCGAACGTCGACTGATTGATGGCCCGCCGCGGAAGGGTGATGCCGACCTCCTGGTAGACGTACTGCGTGAGTCCCGAACAATCGAAGGCCTTCGGGCCTTCCGCGCCCCACACGTACGGCCGTCCAATCAACTGCGCGGCAAGCTCGACGGCATCTTCCGCGATGGCACTGGGGGCAAGGACGAAGAGACAGACCGGTACCGTAAACGCGATGTTGCGAATCACGGGTCACCTTGATTGATGCGGCAGGCGAAGGCGGAGGAGGCAAAAGAAACGCCAACGGCGAGCGCCCGAATTTCCTAAGTGTCCTGATGGTCGTCTGTTACGAGGAGACAGTTGAACGTTGTTCGAAGGAGACGAACCCGCTCGACGGCTAGGCAATACGTAGTGCCGACCTTCAGGTCGGCCCCGCCGCAGCCTTGGCGAAGGCGGTCAGGTCGGCCTAGAAGTACGTGGTGCCGACCTTCAGGTCAGCCCCGCCGAATTCGTACGTAGTGCCGACCTTCAGGTCGGCCTAGACGATGTCTGTATGAGCCAGGCACCGCCGGGAGCGCCGGTTGCGCAAACAAAGAATAGCCACCCCAACGCGGCTGCCGCGTTGGGGGCCCCGGCGCTCGGCGCGGCAAAACTCGTCGCCGACGCCTGTTGTTTAATGCCATCGCGCTCGGACCAAGTCTGGTCCTCGCGGAGGTGGTCGGCTCCGCGTTTTGTCCACTGTCGCTTTCGCGCCGCCTTCGATTGTTTGCTGCACCGGCACTCCCGGCAGTGCCCGCCTGCCGCCCATCGTAGTGCCGACCTTCTTGCCCCGCCCTAGCCTTGGCGAAGGCGGTCGGCCACTCTGCAAGCCGAGGCAAGGCTGCTTCAGCGAACCAACTCGACGGCGCGGGCAACCGCATCTATCGCCCTGCGACCGCGTACGCGATGCGAGATCCGCTGCGCCTCAGCTCGCCGCCGTCCCCAGGCTAGCGATGCGGTTGCCGGCCACGGAGTACGTCGCGCCGCTCGCATGGTTCGCCGAATCAGCCTTGCCTCGGCTTGCTGTTGCCGTCCGGCCGCAATTCGTACGTAGTGCCGACCTTTAGGTCGGCCCCGCCGTACCCTGGCGAAGGCGGTCGGGTCGCCTCGAGAATGTATGAGCTAGGCACCGACGTCACTCAGGCTGGAGAGGCGGCTTGCTGAAGCGGACCATCGCGAGCAACGCGACGTACTCCGTACTCGGAAACGCATCGGAAGGCGTGCGATCCGCGGGCCCGGAGCGAAGCACGGACTCTTCGACCGTCGGCGACACCTCGCCGAGAGATGCCCTCCGCGGGAAACGTCACGCCGTGACGTTTCCATGCGCATTTAGCGCGTCGTTGACCCACTCCGGCCGGCGAGGCAGGGTTGCTGCAGTGAACCATCGCGAGCGACGCGACGTACTCCGTATCCGGAAACGCATCGGAAGGCGTGCGATCCGCGGGCCCGGAGCGAAGCACGGACTCTTCGACCGTCGGCGACATGTCGCCGAGAGATGCGTTTCCCGCGTCGTCGAGCTTGGTTCACGGAAGCAACCCTGCCTCACCGCTGCGAGTGGTCCCCACACCTGCCGCTAAGTGCGAAGCGGAGCCTCTCCCGCGTTGTCGAGCTTGGTCCGCGGAAGTAAGCCTGCCTCTCAAGCCTGAGAGAGTCGGCAGTGCCTGCAGCCCGGGTAGTGCCGACCTTCTTGCCCCGCCGTAGCCTTGGCGAAGGCAGTCAGGTCGGCCCACCCCGGCCGTCTCACGCCGTTCATCTTCAAATGCCATAATTTGCGCCGGCAAAAAATATTTCCAGAGGGATGTCGATCCAGCGCCGGGCCGACGACTATCTGGTGTTCGACGCGTCTGCCTTCGCGGCAACGCGCTTCGGCGAGACAGGTTTATTGACACCTTTTTGGAGGAGGCGGTTATGAAGTATCTGTGCCTGATTTACGACGATGAGAAGTCGATGGCTGGCATGTCGAAGGCCGAGGGGGATGCGTTCATGGGCGAGTATTTCGCCTTTACTGACGGCATCAAGAAGTCGGGCCACTACCTGGGCGGCGAGGCGCTCAAGCCGGTGCACACGGCCACGACCGTTCGCGTGCGGAACGGTAAGATGTCGACAACCGACGGCCCGTTCGCCGAGACGAAGGAGCAGCTTGGCGGGTATTACATGATCGAAGCCAAGGATCTGAACGAAGCCCTTCAGGTCGCGGCGAAGATTCCGTCGGCCCGGACCGGCAGCGTGGAAGTTCGGCCGATCGAGGTATTCGGGTAGCAGCGTGTCTCACCGCTACGGCGCTACGACGCCACGATACTTCTTAAAAAGATCATTGCGCCGTCGCGTCGTGGCGGTGAAGAAGCCCTGCTCGATTGGTTGCGCCGTTGCGTCGTAGCGGTGAGATCACCCTGTGACCGACATTTCGAACGACCGCGCACGCGAGATGGTGGACGCCGTCTACCGCGCCGACTCGCGGCGCGTGCTGGCGACGCTGATCCGCCTGCTTGGCGACTTCGATCGCGCCGAAGAGGCGATGCACGACGCGTTTGCCGCGGCCGTCGAGCAATGGCCGCGCGAGGGGCTGCCCGACAATCCTCGCGCGTGGCTGGTCTCTGCGGGCCGCTTCAAAGCGATCGACGCGATGCGCCGGCGCGCCCGCTTCGACGCATCGCTGACGGAGCTCGCCGAGCGGATCGCGGCAGGCGCCGCCGATGCGTCGGAATCCATTGACGACAGCCTCGAAGACGATCGGCTGCGGCTGATCTTCACGTGCTGTCATCCCGCGCTCACGCTCGACGTGCAGGTCGCGCTGACATTGCGCGAAGTTTGTGGGCTGAAGACGGAAGAGATTGGGCGGGCCTTTCTGGTGAACCCTCCCACCGTCGCGCAGCGCATCGTCCGGGCGAAGGCGAAGATTCGCGACGCCCGCATCCCCTATCAGGTGCCCTCGCGCGACGAGCTCCCAACCCGGCTCGACGCTGTTCTCCACGTCGTCTATCTCGTTTTCAATGAGGGGTACTCCGCGTCTTCAGGGATGTCGCTCACGCGTTGCGACGTCTCGGCCGAAGCCATTCGCCTGGGGCGACTGCTCGTGGAGCTCTTGCCCGAGCCCGAAGCCGTCGGCCTGCTCGCGCTGATGCTGCTGCACGAGTCGCGTCGCGCTGCCCGGTCGACGCCGGATGGAGAGCTGGTGCTTCTTGCCGATCAGGATCGGATGCTGTGGGATCGCGCGCTGATTACAGAAGGCATCTCGCTGGTCGAGCGCGCCCTCGTGTCGCGGCGCTTCGGACCCTACACGCTGCAGGCCGCAATTGCCGCGGTGCACGCCGAAGCGGCCACCGCGGACGCCACCGACTGGGCGCAGATTGTCGGCTTGTACGACGTCCTCGCGCGCGCCGATCCCTCTCCCGTCATCGAGCTGAACCGCGCCGCCGCCATCGCGATGCACGACGGCCCCGCAGCCGGCCTTGCGATTGTCGATGCCATCCTGGCGCGCGGCGACCTCGTCGGGTATCACCTCGCGCACTCGGCCCGGGCGGATTTGTGCCGGCGGCTGGGGCGAGCGGACGACGCGCGGGCGGCGTATCAGCGCGCGCTGGAGCTGGTTGGGCAGGAGCCGGAGAGGAGATTCCTGGAGAGGAGGTTGAGCGAGCTTCGCTCGTAGTGCCGACCTTTAGGTCGGCCATCTTGTCCTCAACGATGTTTCAGGTTCGTCGATGAAACCGACGAAACAGGAGAGTAGGAGGATAGGAGAATCTTTTTGAAAAGACTTCTCCTAATCTCCTGTTCTCCTGTTAAAAAACGCCGTCAGTTTGCGATTGCAAACAAACCGCTTCTGATATCCTTCGCCAAACGGGAGGCTCCCATGCCCACTATGACTTTCCGGCGCTGGCTCGCTTGCGCGGCGTTCGCTGTGTCTGCATTTCTCACACTCGTCGGTGTTCACGCCCAACAGCCAAGTCCCCCCGTCGTCTACGAAGGCGCGCGCCTCATCGTCGGCGACGGCAAGACCATCGAGAGCTCCGCATTCGTCGTCGAGAACGGCCGCATCACTCAAGTGGGGGCTCGAGGTCAGATAAAGGTTCCAGCGGGCGCGTCGCGCGTTGACCTGGCCAACAAGACGGTGATGCCGGCCATCGTCGATGCCCATACGCACATGCCCACCGAGCGGCAGGCGCTCGTGGATCTGCTGCAGCGCAAGGCGTACTTCGGCGTCGCTGCCGTCATCAGCATGGGGCAGGACAACAACGACGTCGCATTTCAGGTGCGGCAGGATCCTGTTCCGGGCGCAGCACGCTTACGAACAGTGGGCCGCGGCCTGACAGCTCCAGAGCCTGGCCGAACCGAAGCGCCGTACTGGGTGACGACGGAAGCAGAAGCGCGGAAGGCTGTCCAGGAGCTCGCTGCGAAGAAAGTCGACATGGTGAAGATCTGGGTCGACGATCGCGACGGGAAGTACAAGAAGCTCTCGCCCGAGCTCTACGGCGCGATCATCGACGAGGCGCACAAGAACAAGCTTCGCGTCACGGCCCACATCTATACGCTGGACGACGCGAAGGGCCTGTTGCGGGCTGGTCTCGACGGCTTCGCGCATACCGTGCGCGATAAAGATATAGATGCCGAGTTCGTCGGGCTGGCAAAGAAGCAGAAAGGCCTGTTCTACGTGCCGAATCTGCCTGATTCTGGCGTCAAGACCGACCTCAGCTGGCTGAGCGACTCACTCAGCGCGGCGGAGGTCAAGAAGCTTCAGGACGGCGCGTCAACCGATCGGCCCGAGCTTCAGAAGCTGTTCGGCATTCAAGCGCGGAATCTCGCGCGGATGAACAAGGAAGGCTTCTTCATCGCGATGGGCACCGACGGCGGAGTGCCGTGGGCGCATCACCTCGAGATGGCCGACATGGTGGCGGCCGGGCTGACGCCGGCCCAGGTCATCACCACGTCAACGCGGAACGCCGCCCAGTTGCTGCGGATCGACGATCTCGGCACCGTCGCCCCAGGCAAGAGCGCCGACTTCATCGTGCTCGATGCCAATCCGCTCGACAACATCACGAACACGCGAAAGATCTCCGCGGTCTATCTGCGCGGCGCCGCCGTCGATCGGGCGGCCATCAGAGCGCGCATGATGGGTGGGAAGTAGACAAATCCTGTGTCTTCACCGCAGAGACGCAGGGGCGCAGAGTTTTTTGTTTAAAAACCCCTGCGTCGCCGCGTCCCCGCGGTGAGACATGTAAGGCATTCCAAAACAACTTTGCGTCGTAGCGTCTCCGCGGTGAGACATGAAAAGTTTTTGATCGTAAAACCCCCGCGTCGCCGCGTCTCCGCGGTGAGACACCGAAGGTTTACCGCCGGTGCGCTTCGACGTGGCCCGATGACGGCGCCGCACTGCTGGAAAAGCGGCCGCGCAGCGTTCCAGCCTGGTCAACCAGCAGCACGAGCTTGCCTCTCGTCTCGGGCTGTGTACCGAGCTCGACGACGTTCAGCGTCAGCCGGTCGCCGGCGATGGTGCCGGTCATCGTTACAGGCGTCTGTGCTCCAGGGCCAGTTTCTTTTTCGTTCGCACTGACTTTTGTGCCGACGCCCGACACGCGGTCGCGGTCCTGCGTCAGTTTCATTTCGTAATGCAGTTTCAGGCCTTCGAACGAAGACTCGCCCGTCTCTGTCTGTGTGTCCAGACGCCACTCGCCCGACACGCTCTGAGCCGGGGCGGCCAGCAAGCCTGATGTGCCGGTGGCCTGAGGCGCCGCGGCCGCTGGGCGGGTGATGTCACTCATCTTCGCTATTGGAGCCTTGCTGTCCATATCAGCTTTTGCGTCCGTGGCGGGCGGTGCAGTGCTCTCGTTCGAGAAGAACCGCGGATCAAGATCCGTCGGATCGTTCGGCCGCGCCTCTATCGGCGCAGTCGCTGCGGGCCTTGTCACTGTGGTGGGCGGGCTCGCCAGACGGGACGCCCACGCTGCGATGATATCGAGATCTCGTGAGCGGCTCGACTGGTACACGTACACGCCCCAGCCGGCTGTCACAAGCAGTGTGAGTACTGTCAGCGCGCGCCGCGCGCGCCCCCGTGCCGCCCGCTTAGGGGCGAACGGCACGGGTTGCGGCGGGACAAATACGAAGGGCATATCGCGTGCGAGGGGGTCGTACGTGGTGTGTTGTGGTGGGACGATGAAATCGTTCTCTGCAGCGAATGAATTCAGCACGTCTTCTTGCTCGGTCGAAAGACCCGCGCGTCCGCGTGCCAACTTCAGCTCGCTGCTTGTGTTCATTCGCGTGGGGCATTGCGGGATCCTTGCCAGCATGCCGCGCTGTACTCCATCGCGGTTTTCGGCTGGGTCTATGCGAAAAACGTGTCGGCTGAGCGTACTGGCAGGTAAAAATTTCTACCGGGTGGGTAGGAAAGTGGGTGTCTTCACCGCAAGACGGAGTGACGAAACAGGAGGCTAGGAGAGTAGGAGAAACTCTTTTAAAAGGATTCTCCTACCCTCCCTACTCTCCTGTTAGAAATCCGTTGCGTCTTCCCGTCTCTGCGGTGAGACATGGAAAGCACTCCAGGATGAGCCCCCGTTGCGATGGCGATTGCGAAGGCCGATAATCACAGCCTGGCCCATGGAGGTCGATATGCGATATGCACTCGCGATTTCGATCGCAGTCTCTTTGCTGGTTCAGGCTCCCATGTTTGCGCAGTCGGGTGAGTCTAAGGTTGCCACGAAGGCACCAGTTACTCGTTTACCTAACGGTCGGCCCGACCTCCAAGGAATCTGGGGTTTTGCGACATTGACGCCCCTTCAGCGGCCAAAGGAGTTTGTAGACAAAGAAACGCTGACAGCCGAGGAGAAAGCGAACCTCGAGGAGAGAGCGGTCCGCGATCAGTTTGTCGATCGGCCGCCTTCGCCAGGAAGCACCGGCTCATACAACAAGATCTGGAATGATGGAGGAACGACGGTGGTGGCGACCAATCGCACCTCGTTGATCGTGGATCCGCCCGACGGACGCGTGCCGCCGCTGACGCCGCACGGCAAGGCGCGAGAGGCAGCCCTCGCAGCGAAGGCGGACACTGCCGCCGGTCCGGAAGATGCGACGATTTGGGACCGTTGCATCGTTGGCTTCAACGCCGGGCCACCGATGATAGGCGGCGGCTACAACGCGTACGTGCAGCTCTTCCAGACCCCAGATTACTTCGTGATGTTGAACGAGATGGTCCACGACGCTCGCATCATTCCTCTCGACGGCCGACCGTCGCTTTCGTCGCACATCCGCCAGTGGAGAGGCGACTCGCGAGGCCGCTGGGAAGGCGACACGCTCGTCGTCGAGACAAAGAACTTCCGGAGCGAGGGTACCGGTACGGTGAGCCTGCGCGGTCTTGGATGGAGCGGAGACGAAAACCTGCACCTGACCGAGCGATTCCGGCGCCTCGACAACGACACACTCCTCTACGAGTACACGATTGACGACCCGACGATCTGGACGCGGCCCTGGACTGTGTCGCTGACCATGCGGAAGAGCAACCAGGTGATATATGAGTATGCGTGCCATGAAGGCAACTACGGCCTCTCTGGCATCCTCTCTGGAGCACGCGCGGGGGAAAGGGAAAAGAAATAGGGTCGCGTCGGGCGACCGTTACTGCATCGCGAATCCGGGCTCCGGGGCCGGACACGCGCTGCGATGCCGTGATGGACCGCGTGACGCTCGGACACTGACTTCGCAATTCGGCCTCGCTCGATGCCCAGAGGCTTCTCGCGCGGTCAGGCGAAGCGCATCGGCCGCCTCCGCACGGCTTCGCGCTGCAGCAACGGTCACCCGACGCGGCGCTACCGGACTACACCGAGCCCACCTCCGATCCCAAACTTCATCGCGTTTTTGAAATTGTTGTTTTTTGCTCGACGACGATGCTACCGTCGTCCTTCATGGTGCCCGCCAACATCTGGGATGAAATCCTTTCGAGAGTTCAAAGAAAAGTGAACCGCCTGAGTTACGAAACGTGGTTCATACCCACGGCGTTCGTCGCCGACAGCGGTGATTCAGTCACTGTTCGCGTTCCTAACCCTCTTTTCCGCGATTGGATCGTTAAGCACTATTCCGGCGTGATCGCCGCAGCGCTCGAAGAGGTGCACCGCTCGGATTCACGGGTTCGTTTCATTGTGGCCGAGTCTGGGGACGTCGAGACCGAGGCACGTGCTGTGGCCTCTCCCGATGCCGGCTCCCATTCAATCGGCGAGCGATTCGACCGCGTCGATCACGAGCTCGGCGTTATCAGGCGCGATGTCGGTCTGATTCTCGCGAAATTGCGCTCGACCTAGGGCTAGAGCTTTGTCTTCACCGCAAAGACGCAGTGGCGCAGCGTCCCAGCGCCTCTGCGGTGAGATATAGAAAACACTTTGCGTCGTAGCGTCTCCGCGGTGAGACATGGTATCCTCGCGCTTTCCCGGTGGCGATGCGCCGCCGTACCTGATGTTTCCGGCATGGAGTCCGGAAAGGAGCACGTCACATGGCGATCGCCATCCGCTCGGCATCCGCTTCCATCCGCCTCCACGAAGCCCGAAAATTCCTCGACGCGTTCAGCCCTGGAACTGAAGTCTTGCTGCTCGGCGCGTCGCGCGGGGCAGTCGACGACCTTGCCCGCACGATCGCGATGGAGAAGGGCGCCACCTTCGGCCTTCATCGGCTGTCGTTCACTCAACTAGCGGCGCGCCTTGCAGCAGCCGAGCTGGCGGCGAACGGACACGCGCCGTCTTCGGCGTTGGGTTACGAGGCCGTTGCCGCGCGCGCGGCGTTCGAAGCTGCCAAAGACGAAGCGCTCGATTACTTCTCTCCCGTTTCCAGCACACCAGGTTTTCCAAAAGCGCTCGCGCGCACGCTGCAGGAATTGCGGTTGGCTGGGGTCACGACAGGGCCACTGAGCGGATTGCTCCGAAGCGGACCAGACCTCGCCGATCTGCTCGATCGTGTCGAGACGCTGATGGCCGAGGCCGGTGCGAGCGACCGCGCCTCGCTGTTCGCGACTGCCGCGAAGGCGCTGAAGTCTGCAGACACGGCGTGGCCGTCGATGCCGGTGCTGCTCCTCGACGTCCCGTTCGAGTCAGAGGCCGAAGCAGAATTTCTGTGGAGACTGATCAAGGGCTCGCCGGATTTCCTTGTCACCGTTCCAGACGGCGACATGCGCACCATCGCGCAGCTCGAGAAACGCAGTGTCGAAGTCCAACGACGCGAGCCTGAAGGCGATACCGATCTGACGCGGCTTGCGCGTCACCTGTTTTCGGCCGAGCCGCCTCCCGAACGTGAGCGCAGCGGCGAGCTCGTCTGGTTCTCAGCGCCAGGTGAAGGACGCGAGTGCGTCGAAATCGCGCGACGGATTATCAAAGAAGCCGGCAACGGCGTTCGCTTCGACGAGATAGCCATCCTTATCCGCTCGCCTCAGCATTACGTCGGCGTGCTCGAGCACGCGCTGGCCCGCGCGAAGATCCCGGCGTACTTCGATCGCGGCATCAGGCGACCGCATCCGGCCGGCCGCGCATTCCTGGCGATGCTCAGCTGCGCCGCGGAGGATTTCTCGGCGAAGCGCTTTGCCGAGTACCTGTCGCTCGCTCAAGTTCCGCCGCTGACGCGCGAGGGCAAACCCGCGGACGCGTGGGTTGCGTCGACCGACGAGGTGTTCGGCGTGCTTTCCGAGAAGACAGCGCAGGCTGAGGATCAGGACCAATCCCCAATCCCTAATCCCCGGTCCCTGGAGTTAATAGATTCAGCGTCAGCAGTCGTCTCCGGCACGCTTAGGGCCCCATGGAAGTGGGAGAGCCTGCTCGTCGAGTCCGCAGTGATCGGCGGCAGCGAACGCTGGGCTCGGCGGCTGAATGGTCTGGCCGAGCAGTACCGCCTTCAGATCCGCGAGCTGACCGAAGACGAGCCGGACTCGTCGCGCATCCTGCATTTCGAGCGCGAGTTGCAGAATCTCGAGCACCTCCGCGCCTTTGCGCTCCCGCTGGTCGAGACGATCTCCGAGTGGCCGGACGAAGCGACCTGGGGCGACTGGCTGCAGCGCCTCGAGGGGTTCGCCCCGCGCATCCTCCGCAAGCCCGAACACGTGCTGCGGGTGCTCGCCGATCTGCGTCCCATGGGTGCAGTCGGGCCGGTCTCTTTGCTCGAAGTCCGTGATGTCCTCGCGGCTCGACTCCTGTCGCTCGAAGTTGAGCCGCCGGCGAATCGATACGGACGCGTCTTCGTCGGCAGCCCGCATCAAGCGAGGGGCCGCGCGTTCAAGGTCGTCTTCGCGCCAGGCCTGGCGGAGCGGATGTTTCCGCAGAAGCTACGTGAAGATCCGCTGCTGCTCGACGATCTGCGGCAGGATCTCAAAAACGACCTCTCGCTGAAGGGCGATCGAGCCGAGCTCGAGCGCCTTCTCCTGCGTCTCACCGTCGGCGCCTCGACGGACCGGCTCTACGCGTCGTTCCCTCGCATCGAATCGTCTGAAGCCCGGGCGCGCGTGCCGTCGTTTTACGCGCTCGAGATCATGCGTGCAGTCACCGGGCGGGTTCCGGACTACCAGAAGCTCGAGCTCACGGCTGCGCAGGAGGCGAAGGCTAACCTCGCGTGGCCGGCGCCGGCGGATGCCGCTGATGCGATAGACGACTTCGAGCACGACCTTGCCGTGCTCCGGCGGCTGATGCTTACCGGCGAAGATGTGAAGGGGCGTGCGCATTACATGCTCACGCTGAACGCGTCCCTGAAGCGATCGGTCACCGAACGGTGGGCGCGTGCGCGAAAGGAGTGGTCGCAATTCGACGGCCTCGTCCGGGTCACGGACACGACGCGCGCGTTTCTTCAGAAGCAGCGGTTGAACGCACGCCCGTACTCGGTCTCTGCGCTGCAGCAATTCGCCGCGTGTCCCTATCGGTTCTTTCTGTCGGCGGCGTATCGTCTCTCGCCGCTCGAAGAGCCCGAGCCGCTGCAGCGGATGGACCCGCTCACCAAGGGCAGCTTGTTTCACCAGGTTCAGGCCGAGTTCTTCCGCGCCTTGCAGAAGGCGGAGCTGTCGATCGCCGCCGGCCCGAGAGATCGCGTTCTCGAGACGCTCGACCGCACGCTTGCGCGCATCGCCGCGGAATATTACGAACGCCTCGCGCCGGCGATCGATCGCGTCTGGCAGGACGAAATCGCGAGCATGCGCACCGACCTGCGCGTGTGGGTCGACCAGCTCGCGACGAATGCCGAATGGGAGCCGTGGCTCTTCGAATTTGCGTTCGGCTTGCCCGGGCAGCCCGGCCACGATCCAGCGAGCCTCAAAGATCCGGTCATCGTCGAAGGGAAGTATGTCCTTCGCGGGTCGATCGATTTGGTTGAACGCAAACCAGGGACGAAGATCCTGCGCGTCACCGATCACAAGACGGGAAAGAACCGGTCTTCAAAAGGATCCTTCATCGGCGGGGGAGCGCAGCTGCAGCCGATCATCTACAGCCTCGCTGTGGAGCAAGCGACCGGTTGCACCGTTGAGAGCGGCCGCTTCTCGTACTGCACGACAACGGGAGGCTTCACCGATCACGCCGTCCCCATCAACGAGCGGACGCGGCGGATGGGCATCGAAGTGCTCGAGATCATCGATCGCGCTGTCGAGCTCGGCATGCTGCCGCCGGCCCCGGCCGAGAGAGCCTGCAGCATGTGCGACTTTCTCACCGTCTGCGGCCCCGACCAGGAGCGCCGCGGCAGTCGCAAATCGAAAGCGGAGATCGCCGATCTCATCGAACTGCGAGGTCGCCCATGACAGAGAAAGGAAAAACGAAAAACGAAAAAGGAAAAAAGTCTGACGCCGCTGCGCAGGGCTCGAAACCGGCCCTGGCTGACCAAGCCGATCGCGACCTGATTGCCAACGACCTCGATGCCACGCTCATCGTGGAAGCAGCTGCCGGGACCGGCAAAACGACGGAGCTGGTGCATCGGATCGTGAGGGTCCTCGAGACCGGCCGCGCCGAGGTGACGGAGATCGTGTCCGTCACCTTCACCGAGAAGGCCGCCGGCGAGCTGAAGCTACGGCTTCGCGAAGCGCTCGAAGAATCGCGCAGCGCCGCGGCTGCGGGGTCGAGAGAGCGTCACCGCCTCGACGAAGCCGTTCGCCGGCTCGAAGAAGCGCAAATCAGCACGATCCACGGCTTCTGCGCTGATCTGCTCCGCGAACGTCCCATCGAGGCGCGCGTGGATCCTTTATTTGCGGTGCTCACAGAGCCGCAGGCGGCCCGCCTCTACGACGCCGCGTTTCAGACGTGGTTTCAGGAACAGCTCTCGAATCCTCCCGAGGGGATTCAGCGCTCGCTTCGGCGTCCGACCTTCGCGGGATTTGGGTCTGGCGCGAGTAATGACGATGGTCCCGTCGAGCGGCTGCGAAACGCCGGATGGGAGCTCATCCAGTGGCGCGATTTCGAAGGTGACTGGCAGCGGCCGCCGTTCGATCGCGAGCGCCGCATCGATGCGCTCGTTCACCAGCTCCGAAATTTCGCCGAGGCGTCGGACAGTCCGTCATACCAGTACGACGCTTTCTGTCTCGACACCCGTCCGGCGCGGCAGCTCAGCGAAGAGATCGCGCGGACCGAACATGTTGCGTCGCGCGATTACAGCCGTCTCGAAGGGGCGCTCGTCGATCTCAGCAGGAATCGCCAGTTTCGTCAGGCGCGCAAAGGCAGCGGCAAGCAGTATCGGCCCGGCGTGCTCAGGGAAGAGGTCACGCGCGTGCGCGACGAGCTGCAGGCCGAGCTCAACCGTTTCGAGTCCGACGCGAACGCCGATCTCGCCGCTCTCCTGCGCGAAGAACTGCGCGCGTGCGCCGACACGTACGAGCAGGCGAAGGCGAAGGCCGGAGCGCTCGACTTTCTCGATCTGCTTCTCAAGGCGCGCAACCTCGTTCGCGATGATGCCGAGGTGCGCCGCAGCTTCCAGCAGCGCTTCAAGCGGCTGTTCGTCGACGAGTTTCAAGACACCGATCCGCTGCAGGCCGAGATCCTGCTGCTCCTCGCCGCAGACGACCCCACCGTCACCGATTGGCGCAAGGTTCGGCCCGTCCCCGGCAAGCTCTTCATCGTCGGCGACCCGAAGCAGTCGATCTATCGATTCAGGCGTGCCGACGTCGGCATCTACCGCAACGTCTACGAGATGTTGCAGGCAGCGGGAGCGAAAGCTGTGACGCTGCGCACCAGCTTCCGCGCCAGGCCGAACATTCAGCGCACCATCAACGCCGCGTTTGCGCCCGCGATGACCGGAGATGTGCAGGCCGCGCAGGCCGGCTACGTCCCGCTCGAGCCGTTCCGATCCGATTCGCCGGAGCAGCCGTCGGTGATTGTGCTTCCTGTCCCCGAGCCGTACGGCAAACAGCGGATTGCGAACACGTCGGTGGAGGAGTCGCTTCCGGACGCCGTCGGCGCGTACGTGCGTTGGCTGATCAACGAGAGCGGCTGGAAGGTCGCCGAACGCGCAGGTTCCAACGAAACCGTCGCTCAGAAAGACGCAGTCACTCAGGAAGGCGTAGTGCTGAGCTTTAGCTCAGCCGATCTGCCCACATCAGCCGCGCAGGGCTTCCAACCGCGCGAATCCGAACGCCTCGTCCCGATCCAGGCCAGGCACATCTGCCTGCTGTTCCGCCGGTTCGTCAGCATCGGAGACGACATGACGCGGCCGTACGTGCGTGCGCTCGAAGCGCGCGGCGTTCCGCATCTGCTCGTCGGCGGCCGGTCGTTTCATAATCGCGGCGAAATCGAAACGCTGCGCGCCGCGCTCGCAGCGATCGAGTGGCCAGACGATGAGTTGTCGGTGTTTGCGACGTTGAGGGGAGCGTTGTTCGCGATCGGGGACGAGGAGCTGCTCGAGTATCGCCATCAGTTCGGCCATTTCCATCCGTTTCGGATTTCAACTGTCGTAGTGCCGGGCTTTAGCCCGGCTCTTACCCCGATCGTCGAGGCGCTTTCGCTTCTGCAACGCTTGCATCGCTCGCGCAATCACGTGCCTGTCGCTTCGACGATCTCAACGCTCCTCGACGCCACTCGCGCGCACGTCCGCTTTGCGCTCGAGCATGGCGGCGAGCAGGTGCTGGCGAATGTGCTTCACGTCGCCGAGCTCGCGCGCCGTTATGAAGCGGATGGAGGGATTTCCTTCCGCGGGTTCATCGAGGAGCTGCGCGAGCAGGCCGAAGACGGCCAGGCCGGCGAGGCGCCGATTCTCGAAGAGGGCAGTGACGGCGTGCGGCTGATGACCGTGCACAAGGCGAAGGGGCTCGAATTCCCCGTGGTGATCCTCGCGGACATGACTGCGAAGATCCGCAGCGCATCCGCCAGCCGGTATATCGATTCCGAGCGCGGCGCCTGCGCCATTCGCATCGCCGGCTGTTCGCCGTTCGATCTGATTCAGCACGAGGCCGAAGAGCTCGCCCGCGACGAGGCCGAAGGCGTGCGCCTCGCGTACGTCGCCGCGACTCGCGCGCGCGATCTGCTGGTCGTACCCGCCGTCGGCGACGAGGCGCGCGAAGGCTGGATCGACCCGCTCAACCGCGCGATTTATCCGCCACATACCACAAGGCGTGATCAGGTCGCTGCGGCGGGATGTCCTGTGTTTAAGTCAAAGGACTCGGTTTTGATGCGTCCGAACGGCGATCCCGCTTCGACGAATACCGTTTCTCCTGGCCTGCACGCGTTCGACGCGAGTCACTCCATCGTCTGGTGGGATCCCCGCAACCTGGAACTTAACGCCGAGCCGCCGCTCGGCATTCGCCGTTCCGAACTCATCGTCAAGGATGTGGCGGCGAAGACCGTACAGGCCGGACTCGCTGACTACACCGCATGGCGGACGCGCACCGACGTTGCGGTTGCCGACGGAAGCCGTCGGTCGATTGCCGCGCAGACGGTGACGCAGTGGTCAAGGGCAGTGGATGACAACAGCATGAAGCTGCCGCCGGTGAAGATCATCGAGGCGCCGCGTGAACCCGACCGACCAACCGGGATTCGATTCGGCGCGCTCGTGCACGCGGTTCTCGGAACCGTGCCGCTCGATGGAGATGCCGACGTGATCCGGCGTGTAACCCAGCTCCTGGCGCGGACGCTTGGGTCGACGGACGAGGAAGTCGAGTCTGCCGCGAAGGTCGTGCAGACCGTGCTGGCGATGCCGATTCTCGAACGTGCACGCGAAGCTGCGAGAACACATCGTTGGAGGCGTGAAGCCCCGATCGCTTGGCGTTACGGCGAGACGTTGATCGAGGGGGTCATCGACCTCGCGTTCGAGGAAGGAAAACGATGGATCGTTGTTGATTTCAAGACTGACGAGGAATTTCGCTCCACTGCGCCTTACCAGAGGCAGGTCGGGCTATATGCCCTGGCGGTGGAGAAAGCGGTGTCCACACCTGTATCTGCCTTCCTGGTGAGGATCTAGGGTCCTCGCTCGAATAGATTTGTCGAGGTAGGCTCGCTGCCTCCTAATGGATTTCCTCTTACCGCTGGCGATTAGGTGATTTGCCACCCTCCGTGGCGTACCTTAGGTCTCGCAACCTTTGGCAGCTCAAGCGGTCATACCTGCATCTACCAACTCTATGTAGACTTCCCACTCGCTGAACGTTAGGCGTTTTCAGGATGGGACGTCTGCGTACAGGCGTCTGATATCCTCCGCTTTACACCGATGACAAATTTCTCGGTTCCCGCCGCCTACTACGCCGCTCGCGTCGCCGACTTTATTGGTGAGACGACTGAGTCGATTCTCGGAACGCTGACTGCGAAAAGCGCATTTGCTGTCGATCTTTCGCAGCGCGACGCGTGGGTGGGTGAGATCGGAATCCTCAAGATGGCGCTGGCCGACATCGATGGAAGCGTTTTTCTCGAGTTCGATGTTCCCCGAATCGGCAGCCGCATCGATGCCGTGCTTGTCGCCGGCCCGGCGGTGTTCGTGATCGAGTTCAAGGTTGGCGCGCGCCACGTCAATACCCACGACTTCAATCAGGCGTGGGACTACGCGCTCGACTTGAAGAACTTTCACCTTGCGAGTTACACCGCTCCCATTTTGCCGATCCTTGTCGCCACGAAGTCTGACGACTGCGAACGCAAGCTACTGGAGCCAGCCGCCGATCTGGTATTTCGGCCGATGATCTGCAACGCAGGGACCTTGGGCAAGGCACTCCGATTGGGGATGTCGCTGGTGACTGGAGCAACGATTGATCCGCTTGCGTGGGGTCGTGCGCCGTATCAACCGACCCCGACGATCATCGAGGCAGCGCAGGCCCTCTACGCCCATCATTCGGTCGACAGCATCGCGCGACACGACGCTGGTGCGCGTAATCTCGGAATCACGTCCGACCGCGTGGAAGAGATTATCGAACTCACTCGTAGGGATGGCCGAAAAGCCGTCGTGTTCGTCACGGGCGTGCCTGGCGCCGGCAAGACGCTAGTCGGCCTAAACGTGGCGACGAAGAAGCGCGGGGAAACACCGACTCACGCAGTGTTTTTGTCTGGTAACGGCCCGCTGGTAAATGTGCTGCGAGAGGCCCTGGCGCGGGATGAGATGACGCGTCTGCGTGCCCAGAACGACCGAACCCGGAAAGGGGTTGTGCGACAGAAGATCAAATCGTTCATTCAGAATGTGCATCATTTTCGAGACGAAGGACTGAATCAAGAAGGACCACCGACTGATCACGTTGTCATTTTCGACGAGGCACAACGTGCGTGGAATCGCGAAATGACCAGCGACTTCATGCGCCGCAAGAAAGGCCGGCCTGGATTTACACAATCGGAACCAGAGTTCTTGTTGTCGTATTTGAACCGCCACACTGATTGGGCGGTCGTAATCTGCCTCGTGGGAGGTGGGCAAGAAATCAACCGTGGCGAAGCCGGCATCTCTGCCTGGCTCGACGCAGTCTCAGAGCATTTTACTGGTTGGTCCGCGTATATCTCGCCCAGTCTGACTGACACCGAATATGACGCGGGGCATGCGCTCCAAAGCCTCGGCACTAAAGCCGCAGTCGTTACCGACGAAAGCTTGCACTTGTCGGTTTCCATGCGGTCTTTCCGAGCGGAGCATGTGTCCCGATTCGTCAAGGCGGTGCTCGATCGGGAGACATCCGAGGCACGCGACCTTCTGATGAAGGTTAGCCCTCGTTATCCGATTGCGCTCACGCGGGACATGAATCGAGCCAAGTCGTGGATCCGAGAGCAGGCCAGAGGCTCTGAACGCTTTGGTCTTGTCGCTTCGTCGGGGGGCCAGCGACTCAAGGTTCACGCAATGGATGTACGGGTCGAAGTAGACCCCGTTCACTGGTTCTTGAACGAGCGCGACGACACGCGCTCGAGTTTCTACTTGGAGGATGCGGCGACCGAATTTCAGGTGCAGGGTCTTGAACTGGATTGGGTGTGCGTCGCGTGGGACGCGGACTTCAGATTCGCCACGACGGATTGGAGCTGCCACTCGTTTGTTTCGAGCCGGTGGAACGCGATGAGGAAAGCCGACCGTCGAAACTACCTACGTAATGCCTATCGGGTGTTGCTCACGCGAGCACGGCAGGGGATGGTCATTTTCGTTCCACCCGGTGACTCAACGGACCCGACTCGGATCCCGCAGTTCTACGACGGCACGTATCAGTATTTGAAGGACTTGGGGGTAAACGTCATCTAAGGCGGCACGCTCCTCGCGGCACGCAAATTGTGACTCGCGACGGCGTCTCCGCGAAATCCGACGTCGCTACGAGGCTCGAGTGTGCTTTGTCTCTTTACCGCAACGACGCCACGACGCCAAGAAATGAAGTTTTCGACCTGCGGCCTCGAAGGAAAGCCGCGGCAGGCGGTGCACGAACACGTCCGGCTGGCCGACGGATCGTCTCGACGCATGGTGAGCCGACCGCAGCGAGATGACAGCACTTGCGTTGACGGCGCCAGCCAGCCGCGAGCGGGTGGCCCCGATCGTTTTTCGTCCGCCCGCAGGCGCCACGCGCGTCGACGTGACAGGCGCTTTTGGCGCCGAGGACGGACGGAAAAGGATCGGGGATTGTGTGCACGATCGCTTACGGCCGTGTCCCCGGCAGATCGTGGCGGATGCAGATCGAGAACGCCAGCCCTTTAAAAACATTCTTCTGCGGCTGATCCACTCGCAGCTCGAACAAGAGCCAGAACGATCGCCGCTTGAAGGCCGGCAGCTCCTCGCCGGCAACGAAAATCGCCCTCACATGTTGGCGATCGGGCTCGGCGTCTGGAAAGTACTTGATACCGCCGCCCAGATAGCCGCGCGCGCCGCGCCACCGCAGTTCCGCCGTCCCGGTCACAAGATTCTCTTCTTTCGGCTCGTCTTCCTCGCGCAGCGGATCGGGAGCCGTACCGATGACCGTAGCGGCAAATCCGAGCCGCTGGTAGAACCATGAGCCGCCGAGCTCGCCCGACCTCCAGGGCCGATATCCGACCCACCATTGCCCGCGTGTGCCCTGGAAATCCGCACGCCGCTTGAATGGCCGCACGTCCTGGGATTGAACGCAGAGCGGATCGCCGAGCACGACCTCGGACGGCCATGCGTCTTTCACCGCGTACAACTGCAGCTGGTGCCTGCCCTCGCGGCTGAATGTGAACGAGATCGGCTGCTCGGTGACGTCGAGCATTCTCACGAACGCAACTGGCAACGCGCTTCCTTCTGAGGGCCGGACGATGCGGAGGTAGCCGAACCGCGCACCCTGCAGCTGCTGCTTGCCATGGTCCGTCAGCCATATCTCCTGCCGCACGTCCGCCTCGGGTACGGTCACCCGCGGTTCATCGGGCGAATCGCGCACCTCGAAACAATTGGATGGCGGTTGCGCGCGAGCAACGGGCGCACAACTGACCACGAAGACGATCACGACGCAAGCCCGGGCGATCATTTCGGGTTCACCGTGCCGAAGTCATCACTCAGACTGCGCTTGATCTCCGTCTGAATGAGGTACTCGATCAGGAAATCGGTGAACCGTGGGTTGAAGATGTCGTTGTGGCCACCGATGACGCGGGGATCCACGCGCGCCATGATGAATGGGTTGTGTGGATCCACATCCCGATACGGTTCGAGGCGCGTATACAGCGTTTCGCGGTATGCCGCCAGCTCCAGCTGTTCCGCTTTCGCAGGCAGCGACGACCCGGGCGTTCGCACGAGGTCGTAAAGCGGCTTCAGCCGCATGATCAGGGCGTCGCCGAACGCGGCAAGGTTGCTGGTGCACCGGCATTCTCCGGAGACAGATTGCGGCGCCGGCACCTCCCCAAACTCCCGCAGCACCAGCCTGTGCGTATGGAACGGCTCGTACAAGCCGAATCCCTTCTCCATGCTGAACCAGATGTCGCGCGATCTCGCCGCGCGCGCCAGCGTGCTGAATGCCTGTCCAACTGGAAAGAAGCCACCAACGGCGCCGTCGAACTCGGACGCCAGCGTCATGAAGATGGGCACTTGCTTTCCGTCGAAGCGAAGGTTCCTGACCTGGTTCAGATTCGAGAAACGCGATGCCTCCATCGCCGGGTTGAGCAAAATAAACAAATCGCCCGTGGTCAGAATTCTGACGAAGCGTTCGTCGGCAATCAGCGGCTGCTGCGTGGCCTGGGTGCGTGGCGCCTGTGCGCTCGAGGCCTTTGCCACGTCTTCCATCGCTTTGCCGACCTGAGCGTTCAAGGATGTCGCGATGGCGGAGTACAAGAGCGCGCCGCCAAAGCTGTGGCCGATCGTCACCATGGATGTCATGGCGAATGCGCCGGAGGCAGAGCCCGCGCGGGACTGGCGGTCCCGCGTAATCACCACCATCTCGCGAAGCTGTTCGATGACGCGGGTTACGGCGCCGTTGTCCCCGACGACGTGTGCCGTGTGCTTTCGCCCCCAGAACGTCAGCTCCTTCAAGCCCTTCAAACTGATCGCGCCGCCCCGCCATCCTATGTAGATGCCGATCACCCGCCGCGGCTTCTGCGTATCGCCTGCAAACTCGCGCTCCGACTTGGCCAGGACTTCGAGCACCTCACGGAAGCAGCACAGGTTGCCATTGCAGACTTCGGCGTTGTTCTTCCAGCCATGGATGAACGTGACGACGAGCGCCGGCTCCTCATCGAGCTGCTTGCGCAGCCGGCTGAGCGACAGATCGAGCGCTGCGTCGTTCCAGGGGCGGCCCTCATCATCGAATTCCAGGATGTGCAGGTCGAAGCCTTCGTGGGGCAATGAAGATGATGCGTTGGTGACCGGCTTATGCCGCTCGTACGTGACGCATTCGACATCAGCACGATGCGCCTTGCCATCGGCCCCGGGCGCCTGCAGCTCGGCAGACGAGGTATCGACGAAATCGGACGTGCAGTGTCGCGGCGTGACTGCCTTCGGGTTCAGGCCGTCGGTCGTCCGTATCGGCGAGTGTGCAATACACGCAGTCCCGAGCAACGCATACATGCACGAACATGCAACTGCAGCAGCGGTCCTCATGACGTCACCTCTTTACACGAGCCGGCGCTTGAGAAATTCCACGACCGCGGTTCGCGCCTGCGACGTGGGATCGTGAACGAGCGACGAGTGCTCGCCGCCAGGAACCTCGACGAACTGCACGTGCGGCGCGAGCACACGGTTCAGCCGCTCGGCGCGAGGCTTCGACGAGATTTTGTCGTTTGCGTAGCGGATGTGCAGCACCTGGAGCCGTTCGTACGTGACGCGGGCGATGGCGAAGTCCGCATCCGCAGGCGGCAGACCGAAATCGGTCTTCGCTTTGGTGCTGCCGCCGAGCGGCAGCGTCGGCTGACAGATGACGGGCGCCACAACGGCGCGGCAGCGCAGCATGGCGAGCGGCTGAATGCCGGTAAGGCACATGCCGATCGCTCCGACGGGATTGCCGGCTTTTCCTGATATCTCAGTCGCCAGTGCGGTCAGCCACCTGTTGATCCCGGCGTTGGCCGAAAGGGTCCAGCACTCGAACTCACTGAACAAGTTGCACGCGCGCACTGCGTACAGCGCGTTGCGCAGAGGGACACTCCGAACGAATGGCGATCCGAACAGCACCGGACAGTGAACAGAGAAGCCCGCGTCAACGAGCGTGTCGGTATAGGCGAAAAACAGGTCGCTCGCGCCGGTGATTTCGTGCAGAACGATGACGGACGGCGCATCTTTCGCCGGGCGCGCGGTCCAGATTTCATGCCGCACGCCCCCGATGGACTCCGCGCCTGGAGAAGGGAACACCCACCGCTCGTACCGATCCCGCCGCGGCTCGGCATGATGGGCCTGCCACGATCCCATTGCCGCCGCACCGCACAGAAAGTCGCGACGTGTCAGCATCGGAAAAATCCTTCAGAAGGGCTGCGACACCATACTGAGCGATCGGCGTTGTGACAAGTGGTAATGTGACGCCTTCGCGCCTTCTCAACTTGTAGGACAAAGTCGGAGGATACATGCGCCCATTCGTGGCATCGCTCCTCGTCTTACTCTTCGCGCCGTCTTTATGCGCGCAGACAGACTTCGATTTCCAAAAGGGCTTGCACGATGTCGTGATGACGGCATTCGTGGACGGTGGGACTGCCATCCTTATGGCCACAGTCGCACGGCCATCGGTCTCGCGTAAGTTTTTCAGACTGGAGCCGGCTCCTCCATGGCGATTCCGGCTTCTGCGCGTTCGTTCGGACACGCGCGCAAAAAGTTTTTCGCTCAGCGCTGACGGCACCAAGGCAGTTGTGAGTCTGCGGGATCTGGAGGATGGTCAACCTGAAATCGTCGATCTCGCTCAGCTCGTGCTCGAGATTCCGCAGCGTCGCGCTGACGCGCCGCCACGCTATTTGGGGGAGTGGCTGATTCACCCGCCTCCCGATGGGCCGTTGATCGTGATCAAGGATGACGCCGACAAGCTGCAACGCCGTGCGACGGCTGAAGTGTCCGACTGCTTGAATGGACTCACGTCTGTCGCACATGTTCAAAGCGGTGATGTGTGGGGGATGAGTGAAGACGGCACGGTATGCCGTGGGAGGCTTAACGCGAACGGCGGGTTGGAACTGTCACCACAGCAGCCCCTTGCCGGAGCCGGGTTCCGCATTGTGAATCGTCGAAGCGACGCGCTTGCGGTTGGGCTAGATGCCGGCCAATTCGTTGTCGTCGATCTCGCGACACGCGCGATGACCCCATTGCCCGATGTCAAGTCTTCTACCGAGGCGCTGTTGCTCGCCATCGGCGGCGTCCCGGGAGAATCCAGGGCAATCGATCGGAACGCTGCGGCACGGTTCGCCCGGGAGCTCGATGCGCAAGCCGTAGCCTATTTGCGCGAACGTTATTTTGCCGATCGAACGGTGGGTACTTGGGCTGCCTGGACACTACTAGCTAACCCTGAACTGTACGTACCGGCATTGGAATTTGCCGAAAACGAGCCGATACTTCCAGCCTCGGTTGATGTGTGGGATCTCATCAATCCAGAACCAGCCTTCAGCAACCTACCGTCACTCAGCTGGCACCAGCGAACGACGATAGAGATCGATGCCTATCGCCGGTTGGACCCTCACTTGAAAAAATGCTCCATTTACACTGCGACGCGATCGTACGCGGGTTCCTGGCTGCACGAATACTGGACGTACTACCCATTTGACGTCGGCCAGGGATCGCATTTCCATGACACGGAACACGTGTTCGTAGAAGTAGACAAGCTGGGCGGAACGGTGCACCAGATTATCGGCGCGGCCCATGGAATATGGGCGGCCAACAACATTTACAGGGCGAATACGGCAAACGTCGCGCCGGTGACCTTGCCACTCTTCTCCATCGCAGAGTTTGGCAAGCACGCCAGCGCGCCCGATATCAACCGCGACCTCAAGTTCACCATTGGCGTCGACGTCAACACCTTCAGAGACCGCGAGAAAATCTGGGGGATACGCGACACCACCGCCGTCACCGATGCTCATTTACGAGGCTACGACGGGACGATGGTGGTGGACCGGCGGCCGGAAGACGTCTGGTATCCAAGTTTGTTCGATGCGCGCTTCCCCGATGGCCGTTTGCCGACGACGCGCAAATCCACAGCGGCCGGGCGTGCATGCACGCTGATGGCGTTTCCAACCGTCCAGCCGTGTACGGACAGGCAGTGGAAAGTGTTGAAGGGGCAATATGGACCTTCAGCTCCATGCGCCGCTGCGATTCTGAACAACGACGGCGATTACAAGAGGCCAGAGCAAGCCCTGAAGCGCGCGTTTGCACCGCTTCACACACTGCGCTATAGCGTCGGCCGCCGTCCCCAGATTCAGGCTGACGGGACGCAGGGCCGCCGCCAGTACCTGCATAGCATTGGAGGCGTCGGGGAAATCAGTTGGATGAAATTCATTCCCGAACCGATGCGCGCTCCTGGCCGGCTGTCGCTCGATCTGGTGTTGCCGCTTGATTTCAACAGATTCGAAGGCGTCCAGGCCCGGTACGAGCGATTGAGCACCAATCTCGCCGGGTTCTACTTCGGTGTGTCGGTCATGAGGTACCCGCCGCGCGAAGGCGATACCGATTCGTGGTTTGGTGGACGCTACCGCCCGTGGCTCGATGTTGGAACTATTTTCGAGTATGCGCCCATCCGGTACCTCAATATTGGCGCCCAGACCGGACTCTCTTACACAAATGGCGCCGGCATCGGTTTCGAATTCCGCGTCGTCACCGCAATACTCCGGCCAGGAACATACGGCATCGACAAAAAGACGCGCAGCCCGTACTGAGCATCGATCATCTATCAGCGGCGATCCCGCGACAGGTGCGCGATCATCTCGCCTGTAAGGATCTGCCAACCTTCGCGGCCCATGCTTCGTTCCGACAGCAGCAGATGGCGTGGCCCCGAACCAGTCAGCTTCTTGTCGAGGATGCGCAGGGTCCAGTCGAGGTCGTGACGCTGAATCCACTCACCTACACCAGCAGCGTCGACAAACTCATCCTTCAGGCCAACGATGCAGCCCACCCGCGCGCGACGAACATTGTCTGCGAGAGAGACTTCGTTGAGCTTGCGCGCCAGCGTCAACATGGCGTGATAGTCGGCGAGCGTTGTGAAGGCGCGTTCACGAATCGACCGAGGCGCGAGGCTTGGGAGGGCTAGTCCGAGACCTCGTAACGGCGTCAGGTAGCGAACGAGCCTGGCAGATCGCCTCAGCGCCAGCGGCGGCGCGATCAGAAACAGCCGTTCCAACGATGCTGCCGGCGTTTCCTGGAGGAACATGAGCGTGGTGAGCGCTCCGAGTGAATACGCAACCGAGTGAATGGAGCCATCGGGGTAGCGAGCGCGAGCGGCAGCATAGGCGTCTGCTATCGCCGACACCCATTCGCGCGCGATCTCATCGGACGACAGACGGCGTCCGAACAGGAGCCGCACGGATACGCAGTCGTATCCATGGGCGTTGAGCGCCTCGATCAGCGGTTGCAGGGCAACGGGTTGGTTATTGAGCCCTGGAGCAACTAGGACCACCTCGGTAGCGGTGCGGTCCGATCGATGAAAAGTGACTGTCGAGGGAAGGGGCACGACTGCGGCTCATTGTGCCACCGTCATGCGCGTACGGGGAAATCAAGCCGGGGGTGCCCGACCCTCTCGAACAAAGCTATCGAAAGTTTTCTACCAGCATGAGCTCGTCCACTGACGAGTCAACACGCGAGAAGAAGACCGTGCGGCCGTCTCGAGAAGCGCTCAGGCCAAAGCTGACAGTCCCGAGGTTGCGCGCAACCGTCGTTGTCTGGCCGGTCCGAAAGTCGAAGTACTGCAGCCGTGTCTCGCCTGACGGCCGATCGGTGGGGTGCACGCTGGTTTCACCCGACGCGCGATCGATAAAGTAGATGCCGCCTTCGACCACATCGAAATTGCCCAACACAACGCCGTCCAGCACCTTGGCAGGCGCTCCACCGGTAAGTGGCAGCCGCCACACGGAACTCGTCCTCTCCATTCTCTCGACGTAATACAGGTCGCGGCCGTCGGGCGACTCGATGCCGAGCGCTCCGGTATTGTTCGTGACTTGGACGGCGGCACCGCCCGCCGCCGGCATCTTCCAAATGCGGCCATCCCCGGTTTGATACACACTGAAGTAGATCCACTGGCCGTCGCGAGAAAAGCTGGGAAAGGCGCCATCGTGCATATTCGCCGTCAGAATCCGAGGCTTGCCGCCAGCCGCAGGCACCACGAGCACGTCGGGGTGTCCCGCAGGATCGCCGTGGAACGCGATCAGCTTGCCGTCGGGGGACCAGCGCGGAAAACCGGGGGTAATCGCCATCGATGTGAGCTGGACCGCATTCAATCCGTCGGGAGCGGCCACCCAGATTTCCACTTCACCCGATCGGTTCGACAGGAAGGCCACTCGATGTCCGTCCGCCGAGAGGTTGGGAAGGTTATCTGACCGTGTGGACGCGATGACAGCCACTGGCGTTGAGTGGGCAGTATTGGCTGCCTCCGACGTGTCAATCCGCCACACATTCCCATCGGCGAAACTGCGCAGATAGACCAACCGTTGACGCCCGTCAGCGGTTCGGGAGACCACGGGGGTCAGGCCGTCCTGACCTACGAACGGCAGACGCGTTGGCATACCTCCACTAAATGCATCGAGCCTCCATAATGCGCCGCGCGCGGCGAACAGAATCTCGCGGCTGTCAGGCGTCCAGACCGCCTTGCCTGCACTGAGCGTAGAGGTCAGGGGTACCGGTTCCCCTTCGGGCATGATGTGCGCGCTCAATGGCTGGCGGTAAAACCGACCCGTGAACGGCGTCCCATCCCGGCGGAAAATCAACGAACGCCCGTCGGGCGAGATCGCCGGGTCGGCATCGAGCACCAGACCTTTCGGGTGCGACAACTGCCGCTTTTCGCCGGTGTCCAGAAAAATCGCAAAGACCGCGTCCGACTCTTCATCAGCCGGGGAATCGGTGACGAGCACGCACGTCGAATCTGGACACCACGCGACCGAATTTGGCCTGAATAACGCCAGTCGTGGCTGGATGTCTGCGAGCTTCCGTTCGGGCCCTCCTAACGGCGCGATCAGCCGCACTTCGCTCTTACCTTCCGACTGCTCGCGACGGAGAAAAGCAATCGTGCGACCGTCAGGCGACCAACTGGGGCTGTAATCGTTGCCCGCGTCGGTCGTCAGCCGTAGAGGAGAGCCTGCGCCTATCTGTTGAACGTAGAGATCGGGGTTGTCTTGTTTGGCACCGGTCCAGCTGAAGACCACATGGTTGCCATCGGGAGACAGTGATGGAGCACGTACGACACCTGACAGCGATGTCAGCGGGAGCGCACCAGTGGGCTCCGTGTTCGGCGGCAAGCGCCAGGACAGCACAACGAGAACCAACCCTGTCAAAACCCCAGCCATAATCAGACGTTGAGAGAACAACCATGAGCTTGCTGGAACATATGTTTGTGGAATGCGACTCAAATCGATGCGGGAGGCCGTGCCTCCGGGTTCTGCGGCAAGAGGCAAGGATGGCGATCCGCCATTACCGGGGTTCGCGAGGATCGCCCCGGCTGTGAACCGGTACCCTCGCTTAGGGACGGTTTCGATGTACTGCCTGTTTTCAGCGGTGTCGCCAAGCGCCTTGCGGAGTGCGAACACGTTGTAGGCCAGGTTCGATTCCTCAACGAACGTATCCGGCCACACCTTCTGCAGGAGGTCGTCCTTGGAGATCAGTTTCCCAGGCTGCTCGACCAACGCCGCCAGCAGATCGAAGGCTTTGGGTGTGAGGGGCACAGGCTGACCGTCCCGCAGCAACACCCGTTCTCGTACGTCAATCAAGAACGGCCCGAATTGTCTCTGGGAATGGTCCTCCAATGTTGGCCGAGGTTATCACGCGGCCCAATCTGATGGCTGCTGACACCCTCAAATAGATATCAAAGCGCTTTCAAATCCTTTCCTAAAGACGCCACGACCTGCGGCGACATACGTTCGGCAGGTCGACCCGTGCACTCGAGGCTCCGGCACAGCCGCCGACCTTATCCATGCCGTGTCTTTAGCGAAAGGGAGTCCCTATGCGTCTCATGATTCTCACCGTGTGTGTGTTCACTGCCGCCTGCAGCGGCCAACCCTTGGATTCATCAAACAGCCCATCGCCGATCGCTCCTTCAGCGTTCGCGGCGCCGTCCACGAGCGCAGCCGTCGCGCCGGCTCAGCCGAAGGCGCTAAGCGGCGAGCAGGTGCCGTTCCGCGGATCGTTCACCACAGTCACCGATGTTCCGCCGCCTTCTGCCCATGCGACTGCTGAAGGTACTGCCACTCACCTGGGTCGGTTCACCGGGACGCTCACAGCTGAAGTCACTTCCAACAATACGTCGACAGGGACGTTCGACTTCACTGCGGCGAATGGCGACCAGCTGTCTGGCACATTCGTTGGTGTTGAAGGTGTCTTCATCCCGCCAAATACTGCCAGGATTACTGAAGTTGCGACTATCGAGGCCGGAACCGGTCGGTTCGCAGGGGCGGCCGGCACGTTTACGATGGTGCGGTTCGACATCATCGACCTTGCGACAGGCAAGGCGACTGGCTATGGATCGTTCGAGGGAGAGATCCGCTTGAACAAATGAAGGTGGGATCGTGGGCGCACTTTGAGTTGACGCAGCCTGCGACGCACGCGACGACGATCGTGCGTATCGATAACCAATCACGAGGTCGGCACCGCTAACGCGCCGAAACGATCCGTCGTCCTGCCGGCCGGAACTAACCCGCCTTCGCGCTATCGCGCTTCGGCGTGGCAGGCGGTGCACGAACACGTCCGGCTGGCCGACGGATCGTCTCGGCGCATGGTGAGCCGACCTCAGCTCGAACGATTCGGAGGTCCGACTGAAACCGCCTTCAGGACTTGCGTTGACGGTGACAGGACCCGCCGTGCTGCGTCAACGCAAGGCTGAGTGTTTGTGGGCAGGGGAGGGAGTACCTTAAACCGACACGAGGCCGCGGCGAATCGCCCGACGGACCGCGTCGGTGCGATTTACGGCGCCGAGCTTTCCCGAGATCGCCGCGACGTGAAACTTCACGGTCTGGTCGCTGATGCCAAGCCGCTGGGCGATCGCTTTGTTCGATCGCCCTTCGGCCAGTAGCTCTAACACCTGAATCTCGCGGGACGTGAGCGTTTCGACAGTCTCAGGATCGTCCGCGCTCGGTGACGCCATGACGAACGCATCCGCATCGAGCCTCGCCGCCCGTGCCGAGCCAAGCGACGGAAACTCGCCGACGATGGTTGCGGATCCGTTCATCTGCGTCCGCAACCGTGCGCGCATGGCCGGCGGTCCGACCAGGACGACTTTCATCAGTCCTTTGGACGCTCTCCGACGGTAATGGGTACCTGCTTCGCGACGCCGCCCCGAAGCACGTCGAGCCGCACCTCAGATCCAACGCGATTTCCCCACAGCAGGTCGAAGAGATCCTCCGGCGACTCGATCTGGTTCGCATCCAGCGCCAGAATGATGTCGCCTACGAGGAGACCAGCCGCGGCGGCCGGACTGTCCGGCGTGACGGCGGCGACGAGCAGGCCGGAGTCACGGCCGACCTGAAGGTCGGCACTACGGCCATCAATGCGAACCGGCTGGCCGGCGATGCCGAGGTAGCCACGCTTCAAACCACCGTGCTCAAATACAGATGCCGCTGTTTTCCACGCGATCGACGCGGGAATCACGACCGTCGTCCCGCGAATGCGCGTGGACGTGATGACGCCCAGCAGCGCGCCGCTTGTGTTGACGAGCGCACCGCCGGCGAATCCGTCGTGCACCGGCGCCGTAGTGCGGAGCACCTGATCGATCGCGCGCCGCCGGCCTGTGCGCAGCGGACCGCCGATGACCGAGACGATGCCCGCACTGGCGCTCAGCGCGTTGCTCCACGATCGTCCGACGGCCAGCGCGAAATGGCCGACGCGCGGTTGCGTAGTTGCGGGCGTGATGGGCGCGCCAGCAAGTCCGGCCACACGCAGGAGCGCAAGGCTCGTCGTCGGATCCCAGCCGGCGAGGTGGGCCTCCATCTCCGGACCTTCAGGCCCGCGCACGTGCAGCCCGTCCTCACGGCCGAGTGCGCGCATCGTCGTGATGACGATGTCGGGTGCGTAGACGAACCCGCTCGCTGGGCTGCCGGCACCGTGGACCTGGACGACAGACGCTGCCGCCGTCGAGACGGAGTCTGCGAAAGATTCTGAGAGCTGAGTGAGTTGTTCAGTTGTCATGCACTGAGCATGTCAGAGCGACTCGAGCTGCGGATCACCCGATTGGGCAGGGGGCCCAAACGAAAAGCGAAAAACGAAAAACGACAAGCGAAAAACGACGAAAGCAATACGCGTGGCGGGTCGCTTACCTGCGGGCACGGTCGGCTCACCATGCGTCGAGACGATCCGTCGGCCAGCCGGACGTGTTCGTGCACCGTCAGTTCCGGCCGGCAGGACGACGGATCGTTTCGGCGCGTTAGCGGTGCCGACCGCATGCGCCGCGCTGCGTCAACGCAAGTGTCGATCACATCAGCGCCGACTACCTCGGCGCCAGCTCGAGCAGGACGATGTCCAAATGCGCAAGGCGCAGTGATTGAACACTGTTTGCTTCGAATTGTGTGCACGATCGCTTGACCTCCAAAAATCCCTCACCTACGATCCGCCCGACTTCATCCCCTAACACCTCGTTCCACAGGAGTCCTCTCATGCCTAATCGCTGCCTCGTAATGTTCCCTACTCTGTGCGCCGTTGCGTTGATCACCCTCGTCGCCGCACCACTGACGAGCGCCCAGGATGTTCCGCGGAGCGCCGCAGCGCCAAAGGTCCGAAACGGCCCAGCCGTGTACATCGTCCAGCTGATCGATCCTCCAGTCGCCGGGTACACAGGCGGACGCCCTGGGTACAACGCGACCGCGCCCCGACGAGGACAGAAAATCAGCCCGACAGATCCCGACGTCGTGCGTTACGCGGGTTATCTCGATTCGCGCCACGATGAGGTCGCGGCCAGAGTCGGCGCGAGGAAGCTCTACAGCTATCGCTACGCCTTCAACGGATTCATGGCCGCGCTGACGCGCGAGCAGGTGGCCGCCGTAAAGGCGATTCCAGGCGTGGTCGCCGTTGAGCAGACGCGCGACATCCCGATGGACACCGCGACGACCCCGGCGTTTCTCGGGTTGACCCAGGCGGGAACCGGTCTGTGGACGCGAGGTATCAAAGGCGAGAACGTCATCATCGGCATGCTCGATTCCGGTATCTGGCCGGAAAGCGCGAGCTTCAGCGACCGGACGGGCACTGGGCCAAACGGGCAGGGCGGAAAACTCTCCTATTTCCAGATTCCCGGCTGGAACGGCAAGTGCGCGTCAGGCGAAGACTCGGACGGATCGTTCAACGCGAGCATGTGCAATCAGAAGCTGATCGGCGCGCAGTTTTTCTGCGAGGGGAGAGGCTGCGACACCGTGCTTCCGCACGAGTTTCTCTCGCCGCGCGATTTCAACGGGCACGGCACCCACACGGCTTCCACCGCGGGAGGCAATGAAGGTGTGATTCCGACAGGCGCGGCGGCGCTGTTCGGCACCGTCAACGGTATCGCTCCGCGTGCGCGGATCGCCGTGTACAAAGTCTGCTGGGATAACGCTGACGGCCGCTGTTTTGCGAACAGCGGTGACTCGGTTGCCGCGATCGATCAGGCGGTGATCGACGGCGTCGACGTCCTCAACTATTCGATCGGCGGCACGTCGACGAACTATCTCGATGCGGTCGAAGTGGCATTCCTCTTCGCCGCGCGCGCAGGTGTCTTCGTCGCGACGTCGGCGGGGAACAGCGGTCCTACGCTTGGCACCGTGTCGCACATCAGTCCGTGGCTCGCGTCGGTTGCCGCAGGGACGCACAGCCGATCGGGCGAGGCAAAGGTGAAGCTCGGCAACGGCGCCGAGTACCTCGGCGCGTCGCTGACGCCCGGCGTCGGACCCGCGCCCATCGTGCTGGCGACGGCGAGCGGAGTCGTTGGAGCCGACGCAAATCTTCTGCGTCAGTGCTTTTCGGACGACGGAACTGGCCATCCGGTCCTCGATCCCGCGAAAGTGACGGGGAAGATCGTCGTGTGCGAGCGCGGCGGCGCCGCGCCGGCGAATGCGCGCGTCGACAAGAGCCTGGCGGTGAAGAACGCAGGTGGCGTCGGGATGGTCCTCTACAACGTCGCGGCGAACTCGATCAACGCCGATCTCCATGCGCTGCCGACGGTGCATGTGGACAATGTCGCGGGCCCGGCGATCGTCTCGTATGTCAATTCACTTGGCGCTGCCGCGACTGCAACGCTGACTCAAGCCGTCGTCACACAGACGGCTCCTGCGCCGGACGTCGCGGCGTTCTCCTCTCGCGGTCCCAGCCTGGCCGGCGTCGGCGACATCTTGAAGCCCGACTTCATGGCGCCGGGCCAGGACATCCTCGCGGCCGTCGCGCCTCCGGGTAACGGCGGGAAGAACTTCGACATCTACAGCGGCACATCCATGTCGAGCCCGCACATCGCCGGCATCGGCGCGCTGCTGACGCAGGCCCACCCCGACTGGTCGCCGGCGGCGAGACGCTCGGCGATTGCAACCACTGCGGATGCGTTGTCGCGCGCAGGACTGAACCTGCCGTTCAACACGGGATCGGGTCATGTGCGGCCCAATCTTGCGGAGAACCCGGGGATTGTCTACGACGTCGACTACGCCGGCTATCTCGCGTTCCTGAAGGGGCAGGGATTGTGCTGCGGAGCCACCGCCAGCATCCCCACGATCGATGCGAGCGATCTGAATCAACCGTCGCTTGCCGTCGGCGATCTGCCCGGCGTCCAGACACTGCACCGAACGGTGACGAACGTCACCAGCGGCCCAGCCACGTACACGGCGAGCGTCGCGGCGCCCGCTGGTTACTCGGTGACGGTCATTCCCGCTTCTCTGGTGATCCCCGCGGGTGGGACCGCGTCGTTCGATGTGACGATTACCCGCACCGACGGCCCGCTCAATACGTATCGTTTCGGCGCGCTGACTTGGTCTGATGGCGTCCATACCGCCCGCAGCCCGATCGTCGTGCGACCTGTAGCGCTGACTGTTCCGGCCGAGGTGAATGGCGTCGGTTCCAGTGGTGCGGTCTCGTACTCGATCAAGATGGGTTACACCGGCGGCCTGACTTACGCGTCGCGCGGTCTCATCCCGTCAACGGCGTTTTCGGACACGGTGGCCGATGATCCGACCGACAACTTCGACACGGACCACCCGGCCGACAACCAAGGCATCACGACGCACGACATCGCGGTGCCGGCCGGCACCAGCGTGCTGCGTGTGTCGATGTTCGACGAGGAGACCGATGGCGCCGACGACATCGATCTCTATCTGTACCGCGTGAACCCCGACAGCTCGCTCACGTTCGTCGGAGTGAGCGGCAGCGGCACGTCTGCCGAACAAATCCAGCTCGCGAATCCGGCAGCGGCCACCTATCGGTTGTTCGTTCACGGGTGGCAAACCGATGGACCTGACGCGAACTACAGCGTGCACGCCTGGGCATTGGGCACGTCCGATGCGGGCAACATGACGGCGACGGGACCGGCCGCGGCGACGACCGGCGGCTCGGGCACTGTCAATCTGTCATGGAGCGGATTGGCCACAGGTCAGAAGTATCTTGGTGCTATTGACTATAAGGAAGGCGCGACGACGCACGCGGTGACGATCGTGCGGATTGATAACTAGACGTGCTGAATTGGAAGATTGGCAGATTGGAAGATTGGTAGATTGTTGCCAGATTGAAGATTGGCAGAGGGAAGATTAAATACCACGCAGGAAATGACCCGCCTTCGCGCTATCGCGCTTCGGCGTGGCAGGCGCTGCACGAACACGTCCGGCTGGCCGACGGATCGTCTCGGCGCATGGTAAGCCGACCTCCCGACTGTCGGGTCTTTCCGATCGTCGGCAGATGAATCGAGTACGCACATAATGGATCCGTGAGCCGCATTCTTCGCTATTTCTGGGCCGGCCCAGCGACGGTAATCGGCCTGATCGTGGCATTCGCGCTGATACGCCGTGGTCGTATCGCGTGCGTTGACGGCGTCATCGAGGCACACAGCCCACTGCTCGAGCGAGCGCTCTCTTCATTGACGCCTCTGGCATGCGGCGCCGACGCGATGACACTGGGACACGTGGTGCTCGGGCAGAACGCGCGAGCGCTGGAGATCACGCGCGAGCACGAACGTGTGCACGTGCGGCAGTACGAATCGTGGGGCCCGTTCTTCCTCCCCGCCTACTTTCTCGCCGGCGCATATGCGCTAGCAACCGGCGGCCACCCATATTTCGACAATCGATTCGAACGCGACGCGAGGCAGAGCTGCCAACGACAAGCGTAAAACGAATAGCGAATTGAGCCGCCCGGCGAGGCAGGGTTGCTGGAGCGAACCATCGCGAGCGACGCGACGTACTCCCTACCTGGAAACGCATCGGAAGGCGTGAGATCCGCGGGCCCGGAGCGAAGCCCCCACTCCTCGACCGTCGGCGACACCTCGCCGAGAGATGCGTTTCCCGCGTCGTCGAGCTTGGTTCACGGAAGCAAGCCGGCCTCACCGGCGCGAGGGTCCCCAAAGACCTGGCGCGAAGTGCGAAGCGGAGCCGCTCCCGCGTCGTCGAGCTGGTTCGCGGAAGCAAGCCTGCGTCGCCGGGCCGTGTTGGTGAGGACGATGCGCTAAACGATTCGGCATCACGCGCCGCGGTTCAGCATTACCATCACAATCGCCGCCAGCAGCAGAATCGCCCCGATCAATCGCCACACAAGGACGCGCGCTCCGAGGTGCTGCTCGCGATTGGTGAACCAGTGCCCGACAGCCCACACGCCGACGACGCTCCAGAGACCGCGCGAGCTGTAGAGCACATTCGCGCTCGTGACCTGCCGGTAGATCGAGACAGCGGACATGAACATCAGGCCCTGTATCGCGAAACACATGGCGCCGGCCGTCAGCCAGCGAGCGTAGGGGCGCGAGTCAGGTGTAGCGCGACGACCTTTGGGCAGCGCGGGCGAATACGCAGCGCCGCAGAGCATCGCCAATGGCAGGAATCGTCCGGTGCCCCACACAGGAGAGAATTTCTGCACCAGCACATCGAACGACGCGTACGCCGCTGCGCCAAGCGCGGCGAGGACGATGGTTCTCGCAACGCGCCTGTGTGAATGTCCAGGACTGAGATTCAGCAATGCAATGGCGATGCTGCTCAAGGCTGCCGCCGTCCAGAGGCGCGCGCCGATGGGATCGCCGATGAGCACGACGCTCAGCAGCGCGACGAGCACAATCTTTAATCCCAAAACAGGTGTGGCGACAGAGACGTCTCCCGTGGTCAACGCGAGCAGTGTGAAGACCTGCCCCGCAAAAAACAGCAGACCGGCTACGACGGGCTGCCACCACAACGAAGACGCCGGAATCGTCCCGCCGAGCAGCCAGAACGGCACGGCCATCAAGGCTTGCGTGTAATTGATGATGCGCGTCGAGCGCCACACGTCGGCGCCGAGGTCGGACGCGCGTTTCAGCAGCAGCGCCGCAACGACGTAGACGATGGCGCTGAAGAGGGGGAGGAAAAGGTGAAAGGGGAATCCCACGAATCGCGGGAACAATCTTATGCGAATCGCCCTAATGCGACTGCCTTCGGCAGGTTGCGGCGTGCCAGAACCTTCCCGTCCTGGCCGCCGTCTAAAGGTATAGGTTCGCCTGGCCGCACGCGATATCGCAGATGCCGAGGCGAAGGAGGATTTATGCGTCGCGCCCTATTAATTCCTATTCTTCTGGTGTTTGCGGCGGCGGTTCCCAGTGGGCAGTCGGTGTCGCAACAGCAGCGACAGCTTGACATCGAGAACGAGCTCGAGCGGCTGCCGACCTACGGTGTGTTCGACTTTCTCAGCTTCGATTACGACCGCGGCAAGGTAACCCTGAGCGGCTACTCGTATCAGGGCCTGAAATCGCATGCCGAGAACGCGGTGAAGCGAGTTCCTGGCGTGGATGATGTCGACAACAAGATCGAGCTGCTGCCGGCCTCGACGAACGACGACCGCATCCGCTGGGCGACGTTCTACAACATCTACAACGACAGCTTCCTGTCGAGATACGCGCCCGGAGGCGAGATGGGTGCGCGCTACGAGCTTCGCCAGGCGCGCCGTTTCCCGGGCATGCAGCCGTTCGGCAACTACCCGGTTCACATCATCGTCAAGAACGGCCGGACCACGCTGATGGGGTATGTCGGCAGCGAGATGGACAAACGCATGGCCGAGGTTCGCGCGCGTGAAGTGACCGGTGTGTTCGGCGTCGAGAACCAACTGATTGTCGACAGCGAGTAGGGTGGGTGGATACATTGGAAGATTGGTAGATTAGAAGATTGATAGATTGTTGGCAGATTGGCGGAGTGGCGATTGGCAGATTAAGAACTTCTTAATCTGCCAATTCAAACTCTGTGAATCTGCCAACAATCTTCGAATCTTCCAATCTTCTATCTACCAATGCTGCATAGCTTATTTCGTCATTGTCGCAGCTACTATGCGGCGTATCATTCCATCGCTCTTGCTATAGACATACATCTCGCCCGCCTGATCGACGGTGAGCCGCACGTCGGCGCGCTGAGTGCCGGATACCTTCGATCGGCCGTTCATGTTCTCTGATTTGCTCCCGCGCCGCACGAAGGTCGATCGCACGATCGGCATCATCGTGTCGTACACCCGCTGACCCTCGCTGTCGGCTGGGTCGTCCCACGCAATCTTCACTTCGTGCATCTTCGCCATCGTCTGCGGATTCCCATCGTCGGTCGCCAGCATCTCCTTGTAATCCGAGTACCAGATGCGCCCGGTCGTGATGTCGTTGTAGACGAACTTGCCGCGAAGCGCGGGAACGGTCTTGCCGTTGTAGAGATAGCCACTGCCGGCGCAGTCGCCGCCGCGGTCGTCGTGCGCCCAGATGACGACGGGGTAGATCGGGGTCGTCGTTCCGGCTGTCACGGTGTCGCTGACCAGCACGGGAATTTTGTCGTCGGCCGGCAGCGGCATCGTCGTGTTGTCGAGGCGCACCGCCTGATTGCCTTCGCGCAGCGGGAAACCATAGTTCGCGCCCTTGTGGATGATCGTGATCATCTCCCACGTGTTCAGGCCGCAGATGCTCGCGACCAGCCGGTTGTTCGCGGCGTTCGAGGGATCGACCGCGAACGTGAGCCTGTGCGGGTTGCGCAGGCCGTAGGCCCAGATCTCCTTGCGCGCGCCCGGCGTTTTGACGAACGGGTTGTCGTTCGGAATGCGGTAGCGGCCGTTCTCGCTCACCGCGCTCGTCTTCGTGTGCTCGTTGAGATCGGGAACGATACGGACGATCTTGCCGACCATCGTGTCGAGCCGCTGCGGGTTCGGGCGCACCGCCGGATTTTTCGATTCGCCCGAGGCGCCGTCGCCGACGTCGACATACAGCACGCGCCAGTCGTTGTCGCCCGGGCGCGCGGTCTGATTGAAGATGACCTCGCCGAGCTGATGGCTCCGCGTGTTGAGCCACACGCGGAAAATTTCCCGCGCCGTGCCTTCGAACGTGTTGTTCGACGGGTTCGTGTCGGTCCACTCGACGAGCACACCCTGATGCATCACCGGTCCGGGCGTGGCAATCGGCGCCGTCGTCGTGTAGCCGGACGTCTGCAACCCCGGGAACATCGTGTTCTGCGGCCCGCCTGGAGCCTCGATGCTGGGATCTTCCATGTGTGTCGTGTAGAACTTGCCGTTCTTCGCGTAATCGGGATCGAGCGTGAAGCCGTTGACGCCGTTTCCATAGCCGCTGATGGTGAAGAACTTCTTGAAGAGCCCGCGGCTCTCGCCGAAGCCGTTGAAGTCGAGGTAGGTCGTGAAGGCCTTCGTCTTCTTGTCGTAGATGAGGATGGGCCCGGAGACCACCGGCAGAAACAGGCGATGCGACCCGCCGGTCTCTTCTTTGATCCCGTTGACCCGGGCGATGGCCGACTCGTTCGGGGTCGCCGCCCCTTCGAGCTTGCCCAGCACCGGCATCGTGATCGAATCCTCGAGCTGGATCGTCAGCCCCGGAAACGTCTCGGGAGTTGATTGCGCAGCGGCGCCCACGCCCCACACAGCGTATGCGCCCAGTACGGCCAGAGTTGCGAAGTCCTTGAGATTCATATGGTTGGGAAATTCTACCACCGGTGTTTCCGGAATTACGGTCCTCCCGTTGCGGGGTTTGCCGGTCTTTGTCGCGTTAATAGCCAGAGACAGGACATCAAAGGAGAGAGCCGTGACACGAACTGTTCTGATCGCCTCGACCGCCGTCATTTTCACAGCCGCCGTTGGCCTCGCGACCTTGAGCAAAGGCGAAGCGCAAGGCACCGCGAATCCGCTTCAAAGCGAGCGGGTGCAGCGTGGCGAATACCTGGTGAAGATCATGGGCTGCAACGACTGCCACACGCCCTGGAAGATGGGCCCGCAAGGTCCGGAGCCCGATATGACGCGGTTCCTGTCGGGTCACCCAGAGCAGATTGGCCCGTTGCCCGAGACGAAAACGCCCGAACCGTTCCTTTGGTCTGGTTTCCCGACGAACACGGCGTTCAGCGGACCCTGGGGGGTGAGCTACACGTTCAACCTGACGCCGGACCAGAACACGGGTCTCGGCATCTGGACCGAAGAGATGTTCGTGCAGGCGATTCGCACCGGCAGGCACATGGGCGTGTCGCGCCCGATCAACCCGCCGATGCCCTGGCCGGCTTATCGCAACGCGACCGATGAAGATTTGAAATCGGTCTACGCATTCTTACGCACCATCAAGCCAATCGTGAATCACGTGCCCGAGTACAAACCGCCGGTGGACTAACGAACCTCCGGCGCACGACAGACCCGCCACACTCTTCCACACCACCCCCCAACGCGGCCGCCGCGTTGGGGTCTCGCCTTTTGCGGCGACGGCCTTGGGACCTCGCGCCGGTGAGGCAGGCTTGCCAGTCGAATGAACTGCCTGCAGTCGTAGTGCCGACCTTTAGGTCGGCCACGTGCGCACACAGCAGCGTCGCCGGCCGGGAGCGCCCGGTTGAGCAAACAAAGAAGCTCGGCGCGGCAAAACTCGTCGCCGACATCTGTTGTTCAATGCCATGGCGCTCGGACCAAGCCTGGTCCTCGCGGAGGAGGTCGGCTCCGCGTTTTGTCCGCTGTCGCTATCGCGCCGCCTTCGATTGTTTGCTCCACCGGCGCTCCCGGCCGGCGACGTCCGCCAACGCACCTTGTGCGCCATCTCGTTCGGAAACGATGAAGTGAAGCAACTGCGACAACTGAGAAGTGAGCGGCGATCAGAATTTGCATCGCTCAGAACGCAATCATTGTTTTGGCCACGGGACGGCGCTCTGAGGAAGGACATGGTCATCGTCCGCGAAGGGATCAGCATTCTTCTGAAGAGGCGTCCGCGGTAGACTCAGCGCCTGATGCGCCACCTCCTTCCGTCCGCCATCCTTGTTGTTGCCCTGATATTGACGTCGGCCACAGGTCCATCGGCGCAGAACCGAGCCAACATGTCACGTCAGGTCCCCACGTTCCGCGTCGATCCGTTCTGGCCGAAGACATTACCCAACAGGTGGATCCTCGGAGCCGTCGCCGGCGTGGCGGTCGACTCGCGCGATCACGTGTGGATGACGCATCGTCCGTCGACGCTGCAGCCGAACGAGACGCGCTCGATCTGGAAAGCGGCGCCGCCGGTGCTCGAGTTCGACGCGAACGGGACGCTCGTCTCGTCGTGGGGCGGTCCTGGCAATGGATACGACTGGCCGCAGCTCGAGCACGGCATCTACATCGACGACCACGACAACGTGTGGCTCGGCGCGGGCGGAGAAAAGGATGCGCACATCCTGAAGTTCACGCGCGACGGGAAGTTCCTGATGCAGATCGGGAAGCCGGGGCAAAGCAAAGGCAGCAACGACACCGCGAATCTGGGCGCGCCGGCGAACATCGTCGTCGACAGCGCAGCGAACGAGCTTTACGTGGCGGACGGGTATGTGAATCACCGCGTCATCGTGTTCGATGCGACGACCGGCGCATATAAGCGCCACTGGGGCGCGTATGGCAAGGCGCCCGATGATGGTTGGTTTACGCGCGCGGGGGAGACACTGCCTGGGCCGTTCCGCGGCGTCGTGCAGAACGAAAATCGTCCGAGCCAATACGATCCGAACGGCCCGCCGGCTCCGCAATTCCGCATCGTCCATGCGGTGCGCATCTCGAAAGACGGCCTCGTCTACGTGTGCGACAGGACGAACGATCGCCTGCAGGTGTTCACCAAGGCCGGCGGCTTTCTGCGCGAGGTCGTCATCAATAAGGAGACGCTCGGCAGCGGCTCGGTGTGGGACGTCGGCTTCTCCACGGATCCGGCGCAAACCTTCATCTTTATCAATGACGGGACCAACCAGCTGATCTACGTCCTCGATCGGCAGACACTGCAGGTTGTCAACACCTTCGGCGGCGGCGGCCACCAGGCGGGCCAGTTCTACGGAGCGCACGTGCTTGCGGTGAACGCCAAGGGGGATCTCTTCATCGGCGAAACCTACGAAGGCAAGCGCCTGCAGAAGTTCACCTACACCGGGCTCGGCGCCCCGTCGGTCGCGCCCTAAGTCCACACCTGCCTGTCGTCCGCGCCGGTGCGTCGCCGGCCGGGAGCACCGGTTCCGCAAACAAAGAATAGCCACCCCAACGCGGCTGCCGCGTTGGGGGCCCCGGCGCTCGGCGCGGCAAAACTCGTCGCCGACATCCGTTGTTCAATGCCATGGCGCTCGGACCAAGCCTGGTCCTCGCGGAGGAGGTCGGCTCCGCGTTTTGTCCGCTGTCGCTATCGCGCCGCCTTCGATTGTTTGCTTCACCGGTGCTCCCGTCCGGCGACTCCGAACCTAGAGATCTGGCTGTCGATTGGCGGCGGGAGACGGCCGGTTCCGTCGCCTTTCGTCCGCGATGAGATCCGACGGTTGGCCGCCTCGGTGTGTGCAGGTGGCCCGGGCCCAAGATCGCCGACCTGAAGGTCGGCACTGCGACTGCGTTGGACGATCATCCGCGATGGGATCGGCCGGTCGATGGCGGCGGGAGACGTCCGCTGAAGCGAACCATCGCGAGCGATGCGAGGTACTCCGTGGCCGGAAACCGCATCGCTAGCTGGGGGACGGCTGCGAGCTGGGCGAAGCGGCTCGCATTGCGTACGCGGTCGCGGGGCGATAGATGCGGTTTCCCGCATCGTCGAGCTGGTTCGCGGAAGCGGCGTTTCCCGTCGCCATGGTCCGCGACGAGATCTAACGGTCACCCACGTCCGTATTGCGCAACTCCCGCGAAGTTGCCGACCTGAAGGTCGGCACTACGCCAGCGGAAGCGGGCGTCTCCGTCGCCATTCGAAACCGGCGCTCACGGTCGCCCGCCGGTGTGCGCACGTGGCACGCAAAAGCCGACCTGAAGGTCGGCACTACGACTGCAGTGGGCGTTCATCTGCGATGGGATTCCCGTGGCGCCACGAGATCCGACGGTCGGCCCACGTCCGCCTGCGCCGTTGAACGGCGGTTGACAACCTCTCGGTCACGCGGTAACTTCCCGGCACACTCACAACATCGCTCGAATCGCTCGGAGTAGCGCGTCCCGACATCGGAACAGGCCTTGGTCTTTACCGTTGGGGAGGAGGGACCCCATGCGCAGAGTCTTCGACGGGATATTCGTTCTCAGCCTGGTGCTCGCATTCGCAGCTTCGGCATCCGCTCAGACCTTCGGACAAATCACAGGGGCGGTCACCGACGCGAGCGGCGCCATCCTCGTCGGGGCGTCGGTCACGGTCACCAATACCCAGACCAATGCGGTGCGCGAGGCACAGACCAACAGCTCGGGCAGCTACGTGTTTCCAAACCTGCTCCCCGGCTTCTACAACGTCAAAGTGGATTTACACGGCTTTCAGAGCAAAATCCGAAGCGGTGTCGAGCTGCAAGTGCAGCAAACCGCCCGTCTGGATTTCTCCCTCGAGCTTGGCTCGGTGGAGGTGGCGGTCGAGGTGACCGGCAGCGCGCCGATGATCAACGCCACGGATGCCACGGTGGGAACGGTCATCGACAACAAGCAGATCCTCGAGCTGCCGCTCAACGGCCGCAACTTCATCAATCTCGTGTCGCTCAGCCCGAACGTGAGCTCGGACTGGGCGGGCGGGGGCGGTGGCGGCGCTTCCGGACGACAGGGCGGCGATCGTTCCACGCAGAATTTCGCCGTGGCCGGCCAGCGCCGCGAATACAACCAGTACACGCTCGACGGCATCGTCAATCAGGACGTCAACTTCAACACGTACGCGTTTCTGCCCTCGATCGACAGCGTCGAGGAATTCAAGGTGCAGACCGGCGTGTATTCGGCGGAATTCGGGCGCGAGGTCGCACAGGTCAACGTTTCCACCAAAAGCGGCACGAACGCGTATCACGGGACGATCTTCGAGTTCATCCGCAACGACGCGTTCGACGCGGCGCCGTATCAGTTCACCTCCGTCAAGCCGCAGACATCGCCGTTCAAGTGGAATCAGTACGGTTTTACGCTGGGAGGACCGATTACGATTCCGAAGCTTTTCAACGGCGCGAACAAGTTGTTCTTCATGTCCAACTACGAAGGGTTCCGGCTCCGCAACCAGCAGGAGGTCGTGTTCAGCACTCCGAGCGTGGCGATGCGCAATGGAGATTTCTCTCAGGCAGGCGTGACGATCGTCGATCCCCAGACGCGCCAGCCGTTTGCCGGCAATCAGATTCCGCGGAACCGGTTGGACCCGATCGCCATCAAGCTGCTGGAGTGGTATCCCGAGCCCAATATTCCCGGTGCGGGATTGTCTCGAAACTACCTCGCGCTGCAGCACCACGTGACCGACAAGGATCAGTTCACGCAGCGCGTCGATTTCGTGGAAAGTTCGAGATCATCCTGGTTCGGCCGCTACAGCTGGACCGATGAGTACGTGCTCGCGCCGAACCTCAAAGACAACGGCCAGGTCGTCGAGACGAACGTCAAGCAGGCGATGGTCTCCAATACGCGAACGCTGTCGCCCACCTTTGTCAACGAGTTCCGCTTCGGCGCGACCAAGTTCTATAACAATCTGGCGCAGGAGCTGCAGTACAAGCGTAACGTCCACGAGGAAGTCGGGCTCGGATTGTTCATTCCTCCGCCGATTAGCTGGGGCCTTCCGAATATGTCCGTCGGCGGCGTGTTCAGCGGCTTCGGTGACAATCCCTCGCTGCCATTCACCGGCAACAATTACGTGTTTCAGTTCATCGACAACATCTCGTGGATCAAAGGCAACCATTCCATGAGAATGGGCGCCGAAGTCCGCCGCGACAAATACAACATGATCGGCACGCAGGAAATCCGGGGCTCGCTGAACGAAGACCGGCCTCTCACGGGTTACGGCTTCGCCGACTATATGCTCGGCCTGATCTCCGGAACGCGGAGCGCCGGCGCGCTCGGTGAAGGCTGGTACCGGACTACCAGCCAGGCGTATTTCGTTCAGGATACCTGGAGGATTCGGCCGAGCCTCACGCTCGATCTTGGACTGCGTTACGAATACACACCGCCCTGGACCGACGAGAAGGGCGAGATGATGAATATCTGGGTTCCGCCCGGTTTCGGAACGCCTTCCCAGCAGGGCAAACCCTGCTTCATCCGTGTCGGCAGCGGCGATCCGTATGAAGGAGTGGCGACGCGGTTCGACCCGGCGATATGTGTGGCCCGTGACGGCCGGCTGGGAGATCGTCTGATCAAACCCGACAAGAACGACGTTGCGCCGCGCATCGGCGTGGTATGGAGCCCGTCGCCGAAGACGACGGTGCGGACCGGTTACGGCATCTTCTACGCGCAGGATTCGACCAATCCGGTCTTCGATATGAGCCGCAACATCCAGGGCCGCATCACCGCACAGAGCTCGACGCTGACGCTTGCGCAGCCGTATGACGGCGGCGCTACGAACCCGTGCGGCGTCAAGATGCCACCACAGGTGTGTGTCACGGCACCGCAGGTGCTGGGAAACGAATACGACCGTCACACGCCCTACGCCGAACAGTACCTCCTCAACTTCCAGCGAGAAATCGGTGCCCGCACGGCCGTGGAGATCGGGTACTTCGGCAGCCGCGGCCACAACCTGCAGCGGTTCATCACGCTGAATCAGCCGGAGCCCGGCACGAGCCTGCCAATTCTTGCTCGTGCTCCCGCCCCGGAGCTGGGAAACTGGCAGTTGATCGCCGGCGTGGGCCACTCGACGTACAACGGCCTGTCCGCGAAGCTCACCCGTCGGATGTCAAATGGGTTCTCAGGCCTCCTGTCCTATACGTTGTCGAAGTCCATGGATAACGGCAGCGGGCTTCGCAGCCCGGGCGAACCGCTGAAGCCGCAGGACGGTGATTGCTGGGAGTGCGAGTACGGCCGCTCTGTCTTCGACGTTCGGCATCGGTTCACCACGTCGTTCCTCTATGAGCTGCCCTTTGGTGCCGGGCGCAAGTACTTGTCGCAGGGTGGTGTGCTCGACGTCCTGGCGGGTGGGTGGCAGCTCGCCGGCATGTTGAGAGCATCTTCGGGATTCCCGCTCACAGTGACGAACAGCGTCGATCGATCGATGACGGCGCACGGCTACGATCGTCCGAGCGCAGTCGCCGGGGTCAGCACGGACGTTGACAAGCCCAGCACTGCCGCCTGGTTCAACGTCTCCGCGTTTCAAATGCCTGCGCCCGGCACGTTTGGGAACCTGGGCCGCGCCACGCTCACCGGGCCGGGAGTGTTTACGATCGATTTCTCGGCGCTGAAGAACTTCCAGTTTGGCGGCAGCAAGTACATACAGTTTCGGATTGAAGCGTTCAACCTGCTGAACACGCCGAATTTCGCCGATCCCAATACCAACTTTGCCATGAGCGATTGGGGCGCCGCCGGGAACAACGGAATCCCGACGGCCGGCAGCGGCGCGTTCGGGACGATCACTTCGATCCGCGGCACGGTGCCGATGCGGCAGATCCAGTTCGGGTTGAAGTTCGTGTTCTAGAGGAGTTCTCTTAGTCTTCACCGCAGAGACGCTGAGGCGCAAAGGAACCGTTCGAAGGTTCCTTTGCGCCTTACTTTTCGGCATTCCTCATGTCGTAGTGCCGACCTTCAGGTCGGCAACTTCGCGGGAGTTGCGCCCTACGGACGTGGGTGACCGGGAGCGCCAGTTCCGCAAACAAAGAATAGCCACCCCAACGCGGCTGCCGCGTTGGGGGCCCCGGCGCTCGGCGCGGCAAAACGCGTCGCCAACATCTGTTGTTCACTGCCATGGCGCTCGGACCAAGCCTGGTCC